>Ga0265293_10000232_pt1 | contig 138384 bp, 127 predicted proteins | sample Munlanlewell138R_FD_192505 | JGI IMG/M metagenome (GOLD analysis project Ga0265293, IMG submission 192505) | Leachate microbial communities from a municipal landfill in Southern Ontario, Canada - Leachate well 138R | ecosystem: Engineered > Solid waste > Landfill > Unclassified | place...
AATACGTAACATCGGTAACCGGAAAGCTTGCAGAACCTAAACTTACGTTTGTAATCCCATTATTATCGTTAGAAGTTGGTACAGAAGAGCAATATCCTACACTAAAACTGTAAGGTCCTGTCCAAGTACTTTCTCCGTCTGTTGCTCCACAATCCTGGAGAACATAAAACTCATAAACCGCATCGGTTGTTAAACCGGTCAGCTGATAGGAAGTGGTTGTAAGGTCAGTTACCAGAGTACCAGAACCTTGCGTAAATCCTTGTGCTCCCCACTCAATATCAAATAATGAACCTGTGCTTGTCCAAGAAAGTTCTGCAGAAGTTGTACTTAATTGTGTATGAGATAATCCTGAAGGAGCAATACAAGAAGGAGGTGCAGTAACATTTACCATTAAATCCACAGTAACCCCATAAGAGCCTGAATAACAAGGGTTAGGCGTAAGCTGTCCTGAATCTGCTGTTCCGATTCTCATTTTGTGCTGCCCTAAATTAGCTAAAGCATCTAAAAAGAACGAAGTGTCTAAAGTTGTCGGATTTCCAGCGGTAAAGCCTGTTTGTTCAGATTCTCCTTGGAAAACCAATTCACTACTACTGTCGAATACTCCGTCATCGTTCAGGTCAATCCATATATTGGTATGGTAAGAGTAACCTGTCTCAAAAGTTACCGATGAAGCAACCGTTGTACCTGCTGCAATATCAATAATTGAGCCTGTATAATTGTAATACGTAACATCGGTAACCGGAAAGCTTGCAGAACCTAAACTTACGTTTGTAATCCCATTATTATCGTTAGAAGTTGGTACAGAAGAGCAATATCCTACACTAAAACTGTAAGGTCCTGTCCAAGTGCTTTCTCCGTCTGTTGCTCCACAATCCTGGCGAACATAAAACTCATAAACCGCATCGGTTGTTAAACCTGTCAGCTGATAAGAAGTAGTGGTATAATCGGTTACCATAGTACCAGAACCTTGCGTAAATCCTTGTGCTCCCCACTCAATATCAAATAATGAACCTGTGCTTGTCCAAGAAAGTTCTGCAGAAGTCATGCTCAATTGAGCATAAGATAATCCTAAAGGAGGTAAACAAGAAGGAGCACCTTCCCAAATAACATCGTCCCAATAATAAGATTTACCATCAGCTGAATTTTTAATAGCCAATCTTGCTGCCGAAGGAACAGTTGTAGGAACAGATATTATATATTCAGCATCATCAGCCGTATATGAAGTATTATTGATGGTTAAGGTCTCTAATAATACAAATGAATCATAGTCTGTTGCATCAGTAACATAACCAACCTGAAGTGCTCCAGGGGCTCCACTGCTTACTCTGGCTTTAAATCTAAGCCAATGTGTTCCCGCATCGATATTAGAGAATTCAGGCAGAACCACAATAACCGGATTTTGCGTAGAAGACGCATACTGATAAATGTTTCTGGTTCCTGAGGCAGGAGTGGTTGAAGATATGGTTTGAGAACCCGTTCCTGTTGCAGCAGTAAGTCTTACCCAACATTCAGGCACTATGCTTCCTGTGCCATAATCATCAAAATTTTCATCTAAAGTAGGTGCAGAACCACAAGCAGTCATAAAACTAATCGGTGCTGATACCCAAGGACTTTCATCGCCACCTCCACAGTCTCTACGTATATAAACCTCGTACGTAGTCATAGCGTTTAATCCTGTCAAAGTGTACGGACTACTTGTTATATCTGATATTATTGTACCTGTCCCTTGAGTAAATCCGGCTTCTCCATATTCGATATCAAATAAGTTTCCATCGCTTACCCAGTACAAATCAACTGAATCCGTTAATATATTACTTGCAGTTAAGTCTGACGGCTCAAGACAAGACGGAATATCCTCATAAGTTATGGAGTCTATATAAATATATCTTGCTTTAGTAACCAAATCGTGACGAAAACCAAAATAATCATCAGTTGTTGCAGGAATAATTACAGTATATTCCGTGTAAACATTAGTTAGAGGAATCGATTCTACAACAGTAAAAGTAGTCTCATCTGTATTGCTACTCAACGTACCAAAATCTATATACGTGAGAGGGGAAACTACCGTTGATGTAGTACGTGCCCAAAATTTCACTCTCATCGTTCCGCTACCCAAATTGTCGGTTTCCGGAGACACTAAGATATAGTGTCCTGTGTCTGAGGCAGGACCATTATACATATAAAAGTTTCTCACACCTTCCTGGGGAGTAGTAGAGCTTGTGTATCCGTAACCTGACCCAGTATCAATAAAACTCCAGCACTGAGGTACAGTCGGATTGGTTGAACCACCCGGAGGAGTGGTCTCAAAGCCCTCATAAAATTCGGAAGTTGCTACACCACAAGCTGTATAAAACTCATAAGGTCCTTTCCAAACACTTTCTCCGTCACTTCCTCCACAATCAGCTCTTACGTAAAACTCATAACCTGTAGAAGGAGATAAATCACTAACTGTCAAAGTGGCACTTGTTGTCTGGCTAAAAGATGTAGGAACTCCTGAACCTATAGGCTGAAAGGCATAATCCCAGTCTGTTTCAGTGCCTCCTGCTGTCCAATTAATTGTAATTCCCGTTGTAGTGATATCCGACAAAAGTACATCTGTTGGAGCAGGACAATCAACAGTAAAGTCAAAGCCTATAATAGGTCTTCTATAATTGGACGAGCTTAAAGATTCTCCCGGCACTCCGGTAGTATTATTTACATACTTGGTTGTATCATTATTTGAAGTATCGATACAAGAGTTGGTATATTCATACCACCAAGTTGTATTTACTGTATTTCCTCCATTAACATATTCGGTAATCAAAACAAGATTATTCGTACCGGAATAAGTATAATTAGAAGAAAACGAAAGCTCTTTCCAACCTGAGCTTCCTGCTACTGCTGTGGCCGGATTGTCTTCGTATACCAAGGTAGCACCTAAGATTGCATCATCCCAAGCCAAAGCACCTGTTCCAAAATCTGTATCTGTAGTTTCTTTAAGATAGATTTTTAGGTAAGGTGACCCGGTCATATCATTAGATGTTATTTTGTTAAAATAGATACCGGTTAATTCTTGCCCTGCAATACCTGTTAACTGAGAAGCAGGATAAAACATAGCCGTTCTGTTGGTAGCATTTGCGTTTGTTGTACTATACATCGGTCCATACGCAGCACTACCCAACGGGCTACCGGGTGTACAATCATCTATTGTCCAAATTTGTGCTGATGTTTGCATAGAACCCAGCATCATACAAAACGTCAGCAATCCCAGCCACCGCTTTGTTTTTTCCGTCCGATTTCGATAGAAATCTCTTGTAATTCTTTCCATATAAATAAATTTTTTATGTTATGTAAGTGTAAAAGTATTAATTTATTCTTAATTACAAAATTAAATTTATCATTTTGTTAATAAGTTTTTGAAAAAAAAAATTCCATGCACAATATCAAGTCTATTTTTTTGAGAAAATAAATGTGTTTTTGGCAAGAATAACAGAGATTGTATTATTTTTTTTGTTGCCCCCTGATTTTTAATCACAAAAAAAACAACTCACTGATTTTGAGTAAATTAAACGGTATTTAAAAATTTATATTTGTAAAAAGCTCCTGATTTTTACTGTACATTTTACAGAAACTTCATCTTGTTTTAGAAAAGAGTTTAAAAGCAGAGTATAACTTCTATGAAACAAAAATTTAAACGACTACACAGGTTATTTATAATCTTTCTTCATAAAATCGTTTTTCGATAAAGTCTATGTCTTTGATTGATTTGCGTGTCCAGTCCAAGCGTTTTTCAAGAATTTCTTCTCCTGATAATTTCCAGTTTACTTTTGAAGCACGAAGTCTTTGCATTAGATTTTGAATAATAATAGCAGCCGAAACCGAGACATTCAGGCTTTCGGTAAAACCAATCATAGGAATTTTCAGAAATCCGTCTGCATTATGCAAAACATCATCTGAGAGTCCTTTTTTTTCCGTACCGAAAAAAATAGTACTGGGTTTAGAAATATCAAAATCTTCTAAATAAACCGAGTCGTTATGAGGTGTAGTGGCTATAATTTGATAACCTTTTTGCCTGAGTGAATCAATACAGCTTAAACTGTCTTGATGACGAATGATGTCCACCCACTTTTGAGCCCCCATTGCAATCTGTTTATCAATCTGTTTGCCAAAACGCTGTTCAATTACATGGAGTTGTTGAACTCCAAAAACTTCGCAACTCCTCATTACCGCACTGGTATTGTGCAGTTGATAAACATCTTCAATAACAACAGTAAAATGTTTGGAACGGTATTGTAATATATCTATAAACTTTTGTTTGCGTTCGGCTGTAATAAAGGTTTCTAAATATTCTAATAACCCCATCTTTCTTTGTTTTTCTTTATATATTAATGTGTTCTGATCATAAAATTCTTATTTAACCTTAACGGTCCATTCAAAATAAAATTCCGAAACCTGTTCTCCTTTTTGATTGATTCCGACAGATTTCATCAAACAAGTCTGCCCTTGCTTTGTTTCTATTGCTTTTTTGATTACCTCTTCTATTTTATATCCATCATTACAAATAAAAGAAATTTTTCCGATTGCTTTTTTTGTAAAGTGACTTTTATTTGAAAGTACAAGCATCGAAATTTTGCACCCGCTTTTCTTGATATGATACATAACCAACACTCCCGTTGTAAGTTCTGCAGCCATTGCCTGAACCGCAAAATATATTGATTTGAATGGATTTTGATTTATCCACCTATGCGTAACCACGGCTATACATTCCGATTCCGTGATACTTTTTACCCTCACTCCGCTTATATAGGCAGAAGGAAGTTTGAAGAACAAAAACGCATTTAGTTTTGAAGGAGTGAATCGCATAAATTAATATTTATCTATGAAACACAAAGATAGTTTATTATTTATTTTTTATCCGAAATACTTACAAACACTAATGTACACAAGGCTTTAGGTACATTTATTAGAAAACACAAAAGTTAATTAAAAGTTAAATTACAGTACTTTGTATTGCATAGTATCTTCTTTTAGATATATATTTGCATCATCAAATAGTTGGTAGTCTTTAGTGCGCTATTTTTTTAGTCTATTAACTATTAAATAATGATTAAAAAACAAATTATGAATATAGAAAACACAAGAGCACAAATGCGAAAAGGAGTTTTGGAGTTTTGCATCTTGTCTGTCCTAAAACAGAAAGAGGCTTATACTTCCGAAATTCTCGACACGCTAAAAGATGCTAAACTATTGGTGGTAGAGGGAACCATTTATCCACTCCTCACTCGCCTTAAAAATGACGGATTGCTCAATTATCGTTGGGAAGAATCAACAAGTGGACCTCCGAGAAAATATTATGAACTTACCAAAGAGGGAGAAACATTTCTCGAAGGTCTGGCAGAAACCTGGAACGAGCTGTCCGAAGCTGTAACTATAATTACGAACTCTAAATCATAACTAAAAATGAATAAAACCGTAAACATTAACTTAGGAGGAATGTTCTTCCATATTGATGAAAATGCTTATATAAAGCTTTCGCGATATTTTGAAGCCATCAAAAAGCAACTGTCCGATTCAGACGGAAAAGACGAAATTATGTCGGATATCGAAATTCGATTCTCAGAATTGTTTTCTGAGAAATTAACGTCTGACAAACAAGTTATTTCGATGAAAGATTTAGACGAAGTAATTGCTATAATGGGAGAACCTCAAGATTACCGTTTGGATGACGAAGAACCGGCTGCTCAAACAGCCTACCATGCTACAAAAAGCAAAAAGTTATACCGAGATACAGAAGAAGGAATCTTAGGAGGAGTTTTGTCGGGATTAGGACACTACTTCGGAATAGACAAAGTATGGCTGAGAGTTATAGCCTTAGTATTGTTTTTCTTTTACGGAATAGGTGTTTTGCCTTATATTATCCTTTGGATAGTAATGCCTGAGGCTAAAACAACCTCCGAAAAATTAGAGATGAAAGGTCAGGCGGTAAACATCTCGAACATCGAGAAAAAAGTCCGTGAAGAATTTGAAAATATTTCTCAAAAAGTAAACAATATAGATTACGAAAAATACAAAAGTCAGGCTGTGTCAGGAGCAAAAAGTTTCGGAAGTCGAGTTGGAGATTTTTTTTCGGGTTTTTTCAAAGTAATCGGTAAAATTATAGGTGTTTTTATCATAATAATATCCGTAGCGGCTTTGGCATCGTTGCTTATTACTTTGTTTACCTTGGGCTCAACACAGTTTTTCCAGCTTCCGTGGATAGGGATTTCTGAGGCTTTTAATTACTCGGACATTCCGATTTGGATTCTTATTATGTTGTTCTTTTTTGTTGTCGGAATTCCGTTTTTGGCTTTGCTGATTCTAGGATTCAGAATTTTGATTCCCAACTCAAAATCTTTCGGAAGTGTATTCAGATATTCTATGTTGGCAATTTGGATTTTATCTCTGATTGCATTGATTGTAGTTGGAATTCGTCAGGCAACCGAAGTGGCTTTTGAAGAAAAAGTGTCGGAAACTCAATATATAAATGCTCAACCTAACGATACTTTGTATATCAACCTGAGTGGAAACAACAAATTTGATGATTCTAAAAAATACACGAATTTTAAACTGGTTTTGGACGAAACAGAAAAAGAAGTTATGTATTCTAACAATCTGAAAATATACTTCAAAAAAACCAAAGAAAGTCAGCCTTATGTGGTTGTAAATAAAATTGCAGGTGGAAGTTCGCTCATTTCAGCCAAGAAAAGAGCAGAAGAAATCAGGTATAACTTTAACCTAAGTAACAATCAACTTGTTTTTGATAATTATCTGTTGGTCGATTTAAAGAGTAAGTTCAGAAATCAAGCAGTTAAAATCGAAGTGTTTATTCCTGAACATCAAGCTTTTTTTATTGAAAAAAACAATAATAATTATTATTGGTACAGAGTTTTTATAGATGGTAATAATGTTAAAACCAATCATACTTATGTTTTTGAAAACAACACTTACAGATGCTTGGATTGTGTAACTAAAGAAATTGAAGATTCAAAAATTATAAACGATACACTGCTTGTCTTTCCGGAAAAAGGGAGACTACAAATTGGTGATGATGGAACGATTATCAAGACCGAGAATTAGTTAATTTGAAAATTAAAAAATCTTAAATCTTAAATCCTAAAAATATGATACAATTAACTCTACGCTTTGCAAAACTCTGTTTAGTACTTATCTTGAGCTTATTGCTTGGAAGTTGTATGAACAAAACCTTTGAAATAAAAGGCTTAACTCCTGTTTCGGGGAGTGGAAATATACTTATCGAAAAGAGAGAAATTTCTCAAAATTTTGACAAAATAACAGTTTCTAATTCTATTGATGTGGAACTTGTTCAAGCTCCAAACTACGAAATCACAGTCGAGGCAGACGACAACATCATCCCTTATATTCTTACGGAAATTAACGGGAGTACCCTTAATATCCGATTTGACGGAATTTTTGTAAGCAACGTAAAAAAGACAAAAGTCTATGTAAAAATGCCTAAAATTACTGATTTAAGAGCTTCTGCCACATCGGAAATTGAAGCAAAAACTCCTATCAAATCTGATGATTTAGTATTAAAATCGAGCAGTACGGCTGATATAAAATTAGCTCAAGTAACAGCAAACTCTATTATTGCAGAAGCAAGCAGTTCGTCCGATATAAAAATTGAGACAGTTTATACCGCTGAGTTTAAGGGACAAACTTCTTCAACAGCCGAAATCGAAATAGATTATATCGAAGCAGACAAAATCAGCCTGACGACCTCAAGCAGCTCGGAAATTGAACTCAAAGGAAAGGCACTTGATTTATATGCCGACACTTCGTCTGCCTCAAAAATTGAAGCAAAAGAACTGTTGGTAAATAACGTGATTGCCAATGCTTCGAGCAGTTCAAGCATCAAAATAAATCCGATTGTTTCGCTCAAGGCAAAAGCCTCTTCGACAGCAGACATTTATTATTACAACAATCCGAAAACTATCGAAAAAAAGACCTCATCAGCAGGAAGCGTAAAAAAGAAGAAATAAATGTCAGCTTCTGATTCGTTTAATGATGTTTCTGGCTGTAGCCTGATAAGCAGCCGAGTGTTTAGAATATCCGTCAGAGAGAATTTGTCGGAGTTCAGGATAAATCCAATCTTGGTGTTTCCCTAAGATGTACAATGCTTCGGCAGAATAAGCCTTGGCAGCTACTTTTTCGTTTGAAATAAGCCTGTCCATACAACATTCGGTCAGTTGATTGATTTGCCTTTCAGACAGTTTAAATTTGGGTTGCCCGGAATAATTTTCTTTTACAAGCAAAAAGCCTATTTTAGCCGTAGTGCGGACAGAAGAGTCATCTTTGTAAGAGGTAATCGAATTACAAAATTCCTCTAAATACGGAGCTAATAATTCGATTTTGGATACAGCCAAAAGTTCGAGAATCCAACAGGCTTTAAAGTGAAATTCATTGTCCAAATCAAAAGCAACCTCTGCTAATTCACACATCAATTCTGGTTCTTTTAGCACCCAATCCCGAAAATAATCTCTTGATTTTCGATAAACGGTAGCCCGATAGAGTTGTTGTTTGAAATTAGTCATTGTATGGTAATTGAGAAAACCGTAACATCAAACATCCAGTGCTCAATCAATTAAGTATTTGCCAAAGTTTGTCTTTCAATTCTGTAAGTCCCTGTTGGGCTACAGACGAAATAAACAAATACGGAATTCCCTTGAATTGTTTGTCGAGTTCTTTTTTCATTTCTGCTTTGAGTTCGTCATCAAGCATATCCGATTTAGAGACAGCCACCAATCGGGATTTATCTAACAACTCAGGATTGTATTCCGTAAGTTCGTTAAGCAAAATGTCGTATTCCTTTTTGATATCCGCAGCATCGGCAGGAATCAAAAACAGTAGGGTTGAATTTCTTTCGATATGACGCAAAAAATAATGTCCTAAACCTTTTCCTTCTGCTGCTCCTTCAATAATTCCGGGAATATCAGCAATCACAAACGATTGAAAATCCCTGTAAGCCACAATCCCTAAGTTGGGTTTAAGAGTCGTAAACGGATAGTCTGCAATTTTGGGTTTTGCAGAAGTAAGCACAGAAAGCAAGGTCGATTTTCCAGCATTAGGGAAGCCTACCAATCCGACATCTGCCAAAACTTTCAACTCCAGAATTATATCTCGCTCCTCTCCTTCCAGCCCGGGTTGGGCATATCTCGGAGTTTGATTCGTAGCACTTCGAAAATGCCAGTTTCCCAGTCCGCCTTTTCCGCCTTTTACCAGTATTTTCTTCTCTTGATGTTCGGTAATTTCAAAAAGAATTTCTCCTGTATCTCTATCTTTAACTACTGTTCCGAGCGGAACTTCGATAAATTTATCTTCTCCGTCTGCTCCCGTACTTCGAGAACTTCCACCGTCTCCTCCGTGTCCGGCTTTGATGTGTCTTGCAAATTTCAAATGAAAAAGCGTCCAGAGGTTTTGGTTTCCTACTAAATATACGTGTCCTCCCCTGCCTCCGTCTCCTCCGTCAGGTCCTCCTTTTTCGATAAATTTTTCTCTGTGCAAATGCGAAGAACCTCGTCCTCCCTTTCCCGAAGCTACATATATTTTTACGTAATCTACAAAATTCCCTTCTGTCATTTTTTCAAAAGTTTTCTAAAGAAATGCAAAGATAAAGAGAATTAACCGAATTGATACTTTTCTTTTGGAATGAGCCAATTTCAGAACAAAACAGTCTGTCCGTTTTCGTCGATTTCTAAATCTGAATCGTCAGATACGTTTTCAGAACCAATCACTTCTATTTCTTCTGCCGGAACTTCTTCAGGAGCCTCAAACGGAAGTGGCTCAAGTAAGTTTATTTGTTTAATTTTATCGGTTGTGAGCTGGTTTCCTAAAGCCTTGATTCCTTTTACAGCAATGAATTCTTCGAGATTCACGGTTAAGTTTTCTTTCTGAATACCTTTGTTTTTAGCAAAAACTACCTCAGCCATAGGTCTGTAATCTGTAGAAACGATTTCCAGTTGAGATTTAGGATGTTCTGTAATGAAAATTTCTTCTTTGTTTTCGTTTTCAATCAAAAATCTCTTCACATAATAGCGATCTTTTTCTCCGTCATAATAAATTGCCGAAACAGGTTTTTTAGGCAACCATTTCTCTAAAACAATCATGTCTTCTTCGAAATGGGTAGAAAGCTCAGGAATAATAGTCTTGATTTTTCCGCTTTGGGTGATGACAAGCAAACGATCATTCGGGCGGAATTCTCCTAAGAGTTCTCCCCTTCCGTCAACATTCAGTCGTTGAACCGAATCGTCAAACCAGATTTTTCGAGGTCGTAACGTAGAAATTCCTTTCTCTTTGAGTTCAATTTTTTTGATTGGATGTTTAGTAACCGTGTTTCCTTTGGAGGCTCTACCTTTGATACCGATTTCAGCAAAATCCAAGTCAAGTTTGAGTTTTTTGATATTTCCTACTTGTCTTAAGAAAACCGAAACTACCTCTGCTTCACCATTCGGATTATGTGAAAAATACAATACTTGTGAGCCTGTTTTACCTTGGGTCAAATCATATTCTTTGTCACGTGTAACTCCGGAAACATTAAAACGTTTTACAAACGAAGGTCCTGATTTTCCGTCACGGTAAATCATGTTGTAGATAGTTCGTTTGTCATTTTTATCAAAAACCGAAACGTGAATAATATCTTTTCCGATGAATTTTTTGTCATCAACTTTGGTCACAATCATTTGTCCGTTTCTCAGGAACACAATGATATCGTCAATATCTGAACAGTCGGCAACGTATTCGTCTTTTTTAAGACCGGTTCCAATAAAACCTTCTTCACGATTTACGTAAAGTTTGGTGTTTCTCAAAACAACTTTCGTGGCTTCGATAGTGTCGAAGTTTCTGATTTCAGTAAGTCGTTCTCTTCCTTTTCCGTATTTTTCTTTGAGTCTGCTGAAATAGTCAATAGCAAAATCAATCAGGTTATCTAAATGATGTTTTACCTGAGTGATTTCTTCTTCAATTTTGGCAATATTTTCGTCTGCTTTATACGAATCAAAACGAGTGATTCTGATCATCGGGATTTGGGTCAAACGTTGTAAATCATCGTCATTGATTTCACGATTCAAATCTTTTTTAAACGGTTCGAAACGTTTGTATAAGTATTCGTATAAAGATTCTCTGTCTGAATATAATTTGAAGTCGATATACATTTCTTCTCTGATGAAAATCTTTTCCAAAGAAGAAGAATGCCATTTTTCTTCGAGTTCGTCAAGCTGAATTTCGAGTTCTTTTTTGAGTAAATCCACCGTTCTGTGCGTAGAAATTCTCAGCATATCTGAAACTCCGATAAATAGCGGTTTATTATCTTGAATCACACAACCCAACGGAGCAATTGAAGTTTCACAAGCGGTGAAAGCATAGAGAGCATCAATGGTTTTGTCAGGAGAAACTCCACTTGCCAAATGCACTAAGATTTCAACTTCAGCAGCTGTGTTATCTTCAATTTTTTTGATTTTTATTTTTCCTTTTTCGTTTGCTTTCAGAATACTGTCGATAAGTGTCGAAGTATTAGTTGAAAAAGGAATTTGAGTGATAACCAAGGTGTTTTTATCCAATTGCGAAATCTTGGCTCTCACTCTTACACGACCACCACGCATCCCGTCATTATAGTTGGAGACATCAGCAATTCCTGCTGTCGGGAAGTCAGGATAAAGCGTAAAAGGTTTTCCTTTCAGAACTTTAATGGAAGCGTCGATGAGTTCGTGAAAGTTGTGAGGAAGAATTTTTGTAGAAAGTCCTACAGCGATTCCTTCACCTCCTTGAGCTAGTAATAACGGAAACTTAACCGGAAGATTGATGGGTTCATTTCTACGTCCATCATAAGAGAGTTGCCATTGCGTGATTTTTGGAGAATATAAAACCTCCAAAGCAAATTTGCTCAATCGTGCTTCAATATATCTGGAAGCAGCAGCTCCGTCTCCTGTCAAGATATTACCCCAATTTCCTTGAGTGTCGATAAGTAGGTCTTTTTGACCGATTTGCACCATTGCATCTCCGATACTTGCATCTCCGTGAGGGTGATATTGCATGGTGTGACCAACAACGTTGGCAACTTTGTTGTAGCGACCATCGTCAAGCTCTTTCATAGAGTGCATTATCCTTCTTTGAACCGGTTTAAAACCATCTTCAATAGCAGGGACGGCTCTTTCGAGGATTACATACGATGCATAATCCAAAAACCAATCCTGATACATACCACTTACTTTGGTAATTGTATCTTGATTGTCGTCTGTGTTTTGTATGTCTTGGGTCAGGTCGTCTAACTCGTCACTCATTGGTAAAATGGAGAATTTGACACAAATATAAAGAATTTAACCTGATTAACATATCGTCTTTCGTATATTTTTCGGGTCAAACGCATTTAGAAACTACTTTTTACTTTTTAACTATTTTTCCTGTTTTGATTTGACCGTTGATTAAAATCCGATAAAAATACATTCCGTTTTGTAGGTGTTGCACGTCTATTTGGGTGTTGTGATTGATAGGATTTTCTAAAATATTTTTCCCTGAAATATCAAACAATTTGAATGTCCCGTTGAGCGTGTCATCTGTATAGAAATACAAGAAATCAGAAGTCGGGTTCGGGAATACCAAAAACTCGTTTTTATATATTTCCTCAATTTTCAAAGATTGATAAGCCTGATAAAAATTAGGAATTCCATAGCCTTTTTGGGCAGTCGGGTTATCGTACAAATCAGCTGATTCTCTGATGTATTGCATCAACTCTTCGTTAGTCAAGTCGGGAAAAGCCTGCCACAAACAAGCGGCTAAACCTGTTATGACCGGAGCTGAAAAAGAAGTTCCGTTACCTGTGATTATCGTACCGAATTGATTAGCATTGACTGTTGAAACACCTTGTCCGGTAACATCAGGTTTGATTCTATTGTCTGAGGTCGGTCCGATAGAGCTGAACGAAGCATAATCTCCCACATTATTTACGGCTCCAACAGTAAGCGAACCCTGTGCATCAGCAGGAGCAGTTATGTATTGCCAACTTCCGCTTCCTTCGTTTCCTGCAGAGGTTACACATAATATTCCTTTAGAATATGCGTAGTTTAATCCTCTGGAAATAAATGCAGTCGTTCCGTTCATATCATCATAAACATAATCATAATTCGGATTGTCAAAAGTATTATACCCGAGCGATGTGTTGATTATATCAACTCCAAGACTATCTGCCATTTCTGCGGCCTCGACCCATAGCGATTCTTCGAGAGGAGTTTCGCTGGCTATATCTTCGGTTATGAAAAGATAAAATTGTGCATCGGGAGCCGATCCAACAAGTTCATTTTCCTGATACGCTCCAATTATGGATAACACCCTTGTTCCGTGATTTCCTCCGCTATAAAAATAATCGTCTCGATTTACAAAATCATATCCTCCCAAAATCAGGTTTTCAATATGTAATTTTTGGAAAGCTTGTGCGGTATTCACTCCGACAAACCCACTATCGAGCACTGCAATTATTTTTCCCTCTCCTGTATATCCTTCCTGATGCAATAAGTGCCCGTTGTGCATCTGAATTTGATTGTCCGAATCTCCGTAAGGCAGGGCTTCCTCATCTTCTGACAGGATTTTTTGATGGATAAAAGGAATAGAATTTTGACTTAATTTAGGCTGTAAATTCAACAATTTGTTTGCAAATTCGATATCTCCTACAAAAGTAAAATCGTACAACTCTATAATATCGTCAAAGGTTCCTCTGACATGAACAGCATTCATCCATTTTGATTTTGCCATAACTTCGACAAAATCTGAGATATCACTGATGTAAGGTTCGTGAATAGGAACATCTGTAAAGTCAAGAGCAATATTCTGACTGATTCGTCGGTCTAATGCTTTTTGAGATAACATCTGTAAAGGATTGTCTAAATAATATTGGCTCATCGGTTTATCGTTAAAGTAAATCCAAGCATCTTGAATTTGTCCGAAAGCAAGCAGATTACAAAAAATAAAAACGGTAAGAAATAATTTTTTCATTTTATAATGACGGTTTACGACAAATGTAATTAAAAAATCACAGTTTACTTCTGTTTCTATAAATCAGGTTTTTCTTTTAAATTCGCTCAGCACAATAGCAGCAGTAGTAGCGACATTCAGGCTTTCGGTAGGGTTCCCAAAGCGTGGAACGGCAATTTTTTTGGAAATCAATTTTTCAATTTCATCAGAAATTCCGTTGGCTTCATTGCCTAAAACAATGATTCCGCTTTGAGGCAAATCGGTTTTGTAAATGTTTTCTCCATTCATAAAAGTTCCGAATACCGGAAGTTTAGTTTTGGACAAAAACGTATTGAGATTGGTGTATGAAACATTCACACGAGTTATTGAACCCATTGTGGCCTGAAGAACTTTTGGATTGTACACATCTACCGTATCTTCTGTGCAGATTAGATTTTTAATTCCAAACCAATCACACAAGCGGATAATCGTTCCGAAATTCCCCGGGTCTCTAACCGAATCTAAAGCCACTATAAGCCCCTTATCTGTTACTTTTTTTTCTTCAGGAATTCTGAAAACTGCAAGCGAATTATTAGCATTTGACATAGCCGATATTCTTTCAAGCTCTTTTTCGGAGATGATATTCCGTGAAGGAGCGTCTTTAAAAATATCTTCGGTTACAAAAAGTTCTTCCAAAACAAAATCAGAATTCAAAAGTTCATTTATTACTTTTTGGCCCTCTACAAAAAATAACCCATATTGTTTTCGATACTTTTTTTGTTGTAAACTCAATATTCGTTTGATTTGGTTTTTTGTAACCATATAAAAAATGTAATTTTGGACTTATTTTATTTGAGCATTGAAAACTCACCTGACAAAAATAGCATTTATAATCGTAACAGGAATATTTTTTTACTCGTGCAATACGGTTAAGAAAGTTCCGGACAATGAGCAGTTGCTTACCAAAAGTACCATCTTGGTAAACGACAAAAACGTAAAAGAAGAAGGAGCTGTCAATCAGCTATACCAGATTCCGAACAAAAACTTCCTCGGATTTCCATTTCGCTTGCATTTGTATAATCTGGCAAAAGAAAATACGGATTCACTCTATAACGAGTGGTTGAATAAAAAACCGAATCGCAAAAGAAACCTAACAGCCATTTTATCCGAAAAACAAGTCGAGCGATTAGGACATTCGTTTCTCGTATCAGGATATAGTAAATTTCTGAAAAACATAGGAGAAGCCCCTGTAATCTTTGACGAGCAAAGAAGTCTTCATTCGGCAGAAAAACTAAAATATTATTATGCTGAACAAGGATACTTCAATACGATTGTGTCTTTTAAAACGGATTCGCTCGGAAATAAAAGAGCCGGGATAACCTATGAAGTAAAAACCGGAGAGCCTTATTATATAGATTCCTTACGAGTAAAAATTTCTACTCCTGCTTTAGATAGTTTATATCATCGAGTAAAAGGCGGTTCACTTATCAAAAAAGGAAAACAATATAACAAAGCAGATATTGACGGAGAACGAATTCGCCTGACCAATGCTTTCAGAAACAGAGGAGCTTATTATTTTCAGCCGAGTTATATCAACTTTGTGATAGACACGGTTGATACAGGCAAAAAAGCCAATATAGATTTAATTATTTCGCATCAAAATGTACGACAAGGAGATTCTATTTATTCCAAACCTTTTAATCTATATAAAATCAGCGAAATAAATATTTTTACTAATAATCCTTACGATAAAGATGTTGCCACAATCATAGACAGCACTTCGTATAGAGGAATAAATATTTATAGTTCAGGAAAATTACGATACAGACCGAAAGCAATTACCGACCCGATTTTCCTAAATATCGGACAACCGTATGCCGATTTCAGAGACCAACTGACCCGACGCTATTTGAACAACCTCAAAATTTTCAACTATCCTACAGTTCAGTATGTAGAGGATACTTCGGACTCTACGGGAAATTCGCTCATCGCAAATGTCCATTTGAGCTCGATGAAAAAATTCAATTTCAATCCGTCTATTGACCTTACACACTCTAATATTCAGGATTTTGGAATTGAGGGAAATGTTTCTGTGGCTTTTCGTAATATTTTCAAAGGTGCAGAAGTTTTAGAACTCGGACTTCGTGGAAACGTCGGTTCGTCAAGAGAATTAGTCAATCCTGATGATGTGTTTTTCAATATTTTTGAATACGGAGCCGACCTGAAACTAAATGTTCCAAGAATTTTATTTCCTCTAAAAACAGAAAGTATTATTCCTAAAACGATGATTCCAAGTACAGTTGTCGGATTTGGTTTTTTTAAACAAGAAAATATCGGGCTTGACAAAGAAAACCTGACAGGAACGGTAACTTATAATTGGAATCCGAACACCAGAGCCACCGAAAGAAGAGGAAAAGTCAGTATGCGAATGGATTTGGTAAACATTCAGTTTGTAAGAAACATAAATGCCTCTAATTATTTTAATGTATATACCTCTTCTTATAGCAGGCTTAATAATTTAGCTCAAAATTACGGAACCGACCCTGAATATCTCGATGAAAACGGAAATTTAACCCGAATCGAAGGTACAAGGGGATTTATTCAAGATGTGCTAAGCGGAAACTCAAGCATCGGTATCGGCACAGATGATTATAAGACCATAAGAAGTATTGAAGAAAGACGCAAACGACTTACGGAAAACAACCTGATTCTCGCTTCTAACCTTATCTATCAAAAATCTACTCAGACAGGATTGTATGACAATTCGTTTCATAGTCTGAAACTCAAAGCAGAATCAGCAGGAGGTTTACTTTCTTTATTGTCAAATTTGTCGGGAAGAGAAAAAAACGAACGAGACCGATATGATATTTTAGAAATAGATTATTCTCAATACATAAAAACCGAGGCAGAATACATCAAGCATTGGGATTTGGGTTCTAATCAGGTCTTGGCAACCCGAGTGTTCGGAGGTATTGCCATTCCGTACGGAAATTCTTCCAGCGTACCATTTTCTCGAAGCTATTTTGCAGGAGGTTCAAATGACAACAGAGGTTGGCAAGCATATAGATTAGGACCGGGAAGAAGCGGAGGACAAAACGATTTTAACGAAGCTAATATGAAGCTATCGGCAAGTATGGAATATCGCTTTAAACTCATGGGAAAACTAAATAGTGCTCTTTTTGTTGATGCAGGTAATATCTGGAATATATTTGATGATGTTGAAGATCCGGATTATATGTTCGAAGGATTACGATCTCTTAAAAATATTGCGGTAGGAACAGGTATAGGTTTCCGATACGACCTAAAATTTGTAATTCTTAGATTTGATTTAGGATTCAAAACCTATAATCCGGCAAACGACCAAGACAACAGATGGTTCAAAAATTACCGGTTAAGCGATTCGGTACTGAATATCGGAATTAACTATCCGTTCTAAAGGTTATTTTTTGCTAATTGTAATTTTTTGTTAATAGTAAAATGAATGGTTGTGCAATAGTTGCGAATTGTTAAATTTGCTGATTGGTTTAGAAAAATATAAGTAAGTTATGAGTATTAAACGGTTTTTATTAGTCGGGCTGTTAAGCGTTTTGGGCTTGTCTGCAACAGCACAAAAGAAACAAGTATTATTTACCATTGATGACAAGCCTTATTACACAGATGATTTTGTAAGAGTTTATAACAAAAATCTGGATTTGGTAAAAGACGATTCTCAAAAAGACATCGACAATTATCTGGACTTATATCTGGCTTACAAAATGAAGGTAAATAAGGCTTATGATTTAGGCTTAGATAAGAATCCTAAGTACATCAAAGAACTTGAATCGTACAGAAGTCAGCTTTCTAAAAATTACCTGACCGATACCAATGTTTCCGAACAGCTCATCAGAGAAGCGTATGATCGCTCGCTTAAAGAAATAAAAGCTGCACATATCTTAGTTTTAGTTGATGAAAATGCAACTCCACAAGACACATTAAAAGCCTACCAAAAAATCAAATCCATACGAGAGCGAATCCTTAAAGGAGAAGATTTCGGAAAATTGGCTCAAGAACTTTCCGAAGATCCTTCCGCTAAAGAAAACAAAGGAGATTTGGGTTATTTCTCGGTTTTCAGAATGGTTTATCCTTTCGAAAACGGAGCTTATACTACAAAAAAAGGCGAAGTGTCTGAACCCGTCAAAACTCGTTTTGGTTATCATCTGATAAAAGTAAATGATATTCGAGATAACAGAGGCGAAATATCCGTAGCTCATATTATGCTGTCAAAACCTGAAAACCCAGAAAAAAAGAACGAGGTTCAGGACAAAATCAATACGATTTATCAAAAATTGCAGCAAGGAGAAAAATTCGAAGATTTGGCAAATCAGTTTTCTGAGGATAAATCTTCGGCTCCAAAAGGTGGTAAATTGGCTCGTATTGCTTCTGGACAACTCAATTCTATTACTTTTGAAAATGCTGCTTTTGCCATTAAAAATGCGGGAGACTATACCAAACCTATTGAAACAGAATTCGGTTGGCACATCATCAAGTTATTAGAAAAACATCCTCTAAAAACATTCGAAGAATCGAAAGCAGATCTTGAAAACAAAATTAAAAGAGACGAACGTTCCAGACGAATTGCCGAATCTATGAACCGTAGACTCGAAAAGAAATACAACCCTAAAGTAAATAAAGAATTATTCAAAAAAGGTACTGATTTAATTTCAGACGAATATTATGAAGTTCCTATCGAACTTCCTGAAAGCACAGACGAGTTTAACAAAGTTATACTCACTATCGAAAACAAAAACATAAGCGGAATAGAATTCTTAAATTTTATTAAATCTCAACAAAATATACTGCAAAGAGTGAAGCCTCTTGCTAAGCTAAAAGAAACGATAATCGAGAATTTTATTAACGAAAATCTTCTTTCTTACTACGATGAAAATCTCGAAAACGAATTTGTGGAGTTCAAGCACATTATGGACGAGTACAAAGAAGGTTTGCTTTTGTTTGACCTAATGGAAAAAGAAATTTGGCAAAAAGCTCAAACAGACACGCTCGGTTTAGAAAAATTCTATAATGCAAACAAGAACAATTACAAATGGAATCAACGTCTTGATGCAATTATAGCCTCTTCGGTAAATCGTGACTTTGTAGAGCAAACGCAAAAGTTTTTGAAAGAAGAAAAATCAGTTGATTTCATCAAAAAAGAACTGAACAAAGATGCTAAGATTAACATAATGATTGATCAAGGATATTTCGAGCAAGGAAGTTCTTCTTTGCCTAAGAATTATACGCTAAGCAAAGGAATTTCAGACATCTATAAAGACGGAGATTATTATTACGTGATAGAAGGAAAAGAAATCGTACCTTCGTCCTTAAAAACTCTTGAAGAAGCAAGAGGAAGAGTCGTGAGCGATTATCAACAGTATTTGGAAGAACACTGGATAGATTCATTAAAAAAAGAATTTTCGTACAAGGTGAACGAAAAAGTGCTGAAAAAAGTAAAAAAACAACTTAAAAAATAACGGTTGAAAAGACTTAAGCTTTTGTTTTCGGGAATTATCTTTCTGGGTTTGGTTTCCTGTGATTCTCCTTCGAAAGAATCTGACCCAGAAGCCATTGCTCGGGTTGGTGCTGATTATCTCTACCCTTCAGATGTTCAGGATTTGGTTCCTCAGGGAACTTCTCAAGAAGACAGCGTCCGAATAGTAAAAACCTATATAGAGCGTTGGGCATCACACAAATTACTAACCGAAGTAGCAGAAGTAAATCTTGACGAAGAACAGAAAAAAGAATTTGAAAAATTAGTAAATCAATACAGAATTGACTTGTACACCAATGCTTATCTTGAGCAACTCGTGCAGACAAGTATTGATACAGCCATTACTAAAAAAGAACTTGAGCTTTATTATGACGAAAATAAGGAGAACTTCAGGCTGAACGAAAAACTTGTAAAACTGCGGTACATTAAAGTTCCTTCCGAACACCAGAAGTTTCTTCAGATAAAAGAACGATTTTTTAAACCTAAAAAAAATGACAAAGAATTTTGGGATACTTATTTGGTTCAATTGAAAGCAGCCGCCCTTAACGACTCGGTATGGGTAGAGATGAATCAGGTTTATCGAAAAATTCCGTTCATCAACCCTGATAATGCTTCTAATTATATCCAGGAAGGAATGCAAATCGAACACAAAGATGAAGAAGATGTTTATTTTATCAAGATAAAAGAGGTTTTGCCCGAAAACAAAATAAGCCCGTTAGAATATATCGAACCTACCATAAGGCAAGTAATACTAAACAGAAGAAAATTAGAGTTTATAAAAAAAATAGAAAAAGAAATAACAGATGATGCTCTTAAAAATAACAAATATGAAATTTATAAATAAACATGCCTTTTGTGTTTTGCTTTTTGCTCTCACCGGGTTTGTACTTTCTGCCCAAGTCACTCAGGACAGCACAACTGTTGTGCCTGTTGCAAAGTTTGACACCAACAAAAGAGTGGACGGAGTTGTAGCAGTAGTAGGCGATCATATTATCTTGGATTCGGATATCGATAAAACATATCTCGAAATAAAATCTCGTGGTGCAAATATCGAAAACTTTACCCGATGTCAGATTTTAGGAAAGATTATGGAAGATAAATTCTATGCTCACCACGCAGTTCAGGATAGCGTCATAGTTTCTGATGATGAGATTTATTCGATTGTCGAAAACAATGTTGAATACCTGCTCAAAAATTTGGGTTCAATGGATGAAATCGTAAAATATTATCGTAAAAAAAACGAAAGTGATTTTCGTGCAGAACTTTTCGAGATTACCAAACTCAATAAGCTCACACAAGGAATGCAAGAAAAAATCATCAGTGATATAGAAATTACACCCGAAGAAGTGCGAACTTTTTTCAACAGCATTCCCAAAGATTCGCTTCCTATTTTCGGAGTAGAACTCGAAGTGTCGCAAATCATCATCGAACCAGTCATTTCGCAAGAAGAAAAACAAAAAGTTATTAATCGACTGAACGAATTCAGAGATGATGTAATCAACAATGGAGCAAGTTTTTTCAGCAAAGCTGTACTTTATTCAGAAGACCCAGGTTCTAAATCAAATGGAGGGTTTTATAAAATTACAAGAAAATCACCTTTTGTAAAAGAGTTTAAAGATGTGGCTTTTAGCCTTCAAGAAGGCGAAATTTCTAGACCGTTTGAAACCGAATTTGGTTATCACATAATCTTTTTAGAAAAAATAAAAGGTCAAGAATTAGAACTAAGACACATTCTGTTAATGCCCAGAGTTACTGACCAGGCTTTGAGAGAGGCTCGGGATAAAGCTGTGAGAATTCGAGGAAAAATTGTGGCGGGCGAAATATCTTTTGCCGATGCAGCGCGCTCGGAATCAGACGAAAAAGAAACACGAGCTAACGGAGGATTACTCATAAATCCTCAAACTCAAGATTCTCGTTTTGAACTTACTCGTATGGATCCTGCCCTATATTCGCAGATTGCCAACCTAAAAGACAACGAGGTTTCGCAACCCCTCCCCGACCAAACTCCAACAGGACTCAAACGCTATAAACTCATCACAGTAACCAACAGACACGAACAGCACGTAGCCGATTATTCAAAAGATTATATCAAAATCAAAGAAATGGCTCTACAAGAAAAACAAATGAAAGCCATTAAAAAATGGTTCGACGAAAAGTTGCCTGATACTTATATCAGTATAGATAAGACGTATGAGGATTGTCAGTTTGAGAATAATTGGCTGAAAAGATAATCTCTTATTGTTGAATCGTCGATTTGTCAAATCGTTTGATTGTATTTTGACAATAAAATCACAGTTCAACAAATTAACAATTAAACGATTAAACAAAATATGTCAGACGTAGCAGCAATAGAACAATTAGTAAAAAAACAAAGAGAACTTAAATCAGAAATCGGAAAAATAATCATCGGACAAGAAGAGGTTGTTGACGAGATTGTTTTAAGTATTTTTTCGGGTGGACATACTCTTTTGATAGGAGTTCCCGGGCTTGCCAAAACCCTTATGGTAAATACTATTTCGCAGGCTTTAGGATTAGACTTCAAACGGATTCAGTTCACTCCCGACCTAATGCCATCGGACATTCTGGGAAGTGAAGTTTTGGACGAAAACAGAAATTTCAAATTTATCAAAGGACCTGTTTTTGCCAATATTATTCTGGCAGATGAAATTAACCGTACTCCTCCTAAAACTCAGGCAGCACTTTTGGAAGCTATGCAAGAAAAAGTGGTTACGGTTGCCGGAGTCCGGTATAAATTAGATTTGCCCTTCTTTGTATTGGCTACACAAAACCCAATTGAGCAGGAAGGAACTTATCCGCTACCCGAAGCTCAGCTCGACCGTTTTATGTTTGCCGTGAAATTAGGCTATCCTACTTTTGAAGAAGAGGTACAAATCGTAAAACAAACCACTACTGATGTAAATACATTGATAAATCCGTTGTTTACAGCACAAGAAATCATCGGATATCAACAACTTATCAGACGTATTCCGGTGGCTGATAACGTAGTGGAATATGCAGTTGGATTGGTTAATAAAACAAGACCCAAAACAGCTATGGCTACTGATTTCGTAAACAACTACCTTGACTGGGGAGCAGGACCAAGAGCTTCGCAAAACCTGATTCTCGGAGCAAAAACCAATGCGGCTTTTAACGGAAAATTTTCTCCTGATATTGAAGATGTAAAAGCCGTGGCAACAGGAATATTACGTCACAGAATCATCAAGAATTATAAGGCAGAAGCAGAGGGAATTTCCGAAGAGGATATTATCGGAAAACTATTATAACAAAACTCTTTCAAAAAGATATTTGAAAAACTTTTGTAGAAATAAAAAATCACACTATATTTGCACTCGCTAATCAGGAAATGATAGCAGACATATTGGAGAAATGGCAGAGTGGTCGATTGCGGCAGTCTTGAAAACTGTTGACTGTAACAGGTCCGGGGGTTCGAATCCCTCTTTCTCCGCAACAAAAAAGCGTAACAATTTAGTTTTAAATTAGTTATGCTTTTTTATTTTGTCTATTTGTACGATTTCTGTACGGTAGTGAAAAATAACACTCAGTTTCTAAATAATAAGTGTGCCTTTCAATTAGTGGCTCAATTTTAATAATGTTTAATTCTAAATTTCAATTTCTACTACAAGTTTCGTTACACATTACAACCGATATAGCAAAAAAGCCTGAACAAAATTCAGGCTTTCACATACTCAGTAAAGGTTACCAATCAAAACTGAGCTTATTTCTTTTAAAAAACATCCACCTCAACAACGAACTTAAAAACGCCATCATGATAAGGTATAGAAATAAGTAAAAGTAAGCCTGGAAATATTTGTCCGGGCTTTTTTGTGAAATGTTAAATTTAAATTAATGTTTTTTTTAACATTTTTATTCGTTATATATTTATATTGGTTCCACTCTTGAAAATTCTTACAAATATGAATTCTAACTATAAAATCATCGCTTTAGACCTACAAAACGCCACACTTGAAAATCTTAATCATTGGTTTATTACTTCTGATTTTATAACGGCTGAAGCAACCAAAGATTACTTGCGTTATCGAGTAAAAGATGAGGAAAATACTATTCATTTAATTTACATTATCAATGACTTTTTATTCGGTACTACTAGTAAAGAGGATTATCCGTTGATTGATATACCGGAATATTTAACCAATGATATTGTTGAATATTGTATTCCAATTCATTTAAGTGAAATCGAATCCTATCGTTCTGTAATTATCGATTGGATTTTTAATACCGATACAACTAGATCAAAAACAGCTTTCGAAATCAAACCCTTTCAAAAATATACGGTCGATTTTTATGAAATGAACTTTCCAGATTTCATTTCTTGTGTCACCTGTGTTGATGTGGAAGAATTGGGTTTTAATTTAAAAGAGTTTTTCCAACCCTTGAATCAAAAGTTCAAAGCCATTCATACCGAGTTCAAAAAATACTATCCCAGCACACAATATTTACATGTAGTCAAACTAACAAAAATTTATATCCTTGATAAATACATTTTAGGCTATAGTTTCCGTTTAGAAAATGAACCTTACGAGCATTTCTTTTATAACATCCATTTGGAAAGTTTGCTGCACCAAATCATTCCTTTTCAATTTGATGATAAACCAAAACTAACTGTAGATAGTATTTTGGAAAAAATTAGCCAAGTAGGTATTGAAAATTTAACAAAAGAAGAACAAGAATTTTTAAACAAACAAAAGTAATATGGTAAGAATTTCACATCCCTTAATTTATCATGGTGAACTAATCACTCATTACAATGGCTACAACAGAAAGATTAACCAATCTGAACAACATTTAACAAGCCAACGAATTAAATTTATAACCAGCCAAGCGCTCAATGGTGGTGAAGAAGCCAATTATTGTTTTGAATTTAAACTTTTAAACAGGAAGTTTTTAATGGTATTAGACCAAGAAAAATTATATGAAATTTTAGAAGACGGAGAAGACAAAGTATATGTTTTGCTCACAGAATCTTGGTTTTACATTTTAAAGAGCTTTGAAGAAGGTAAAAAATATGTAACCCAAATTACGCTTACCTTGCATTATGAGTACACTTCACAAGCAGAATTTCATGAAAATTTTGACGTGCAGCTCAATATGAGGAATGAACTAGAAGTTAAAAATTGGTTTAGTCAAATTAGACCTCGTGAGGAGGAAGAAATGTAATAAATAGTAACTTTAAATTTTTAAAATTATGCCAGTAGAACACAAATTTTTGAATCACAATAATTGGAAAAACGGCTTTTGGACAGAAAATGCAATTTTAAAAACTGATCATTACAAACCTGAAGTTTTATTTTTGGGTACTTTTAATCATGGTTTTGAATGGAATACTTCTGATTTTTTTTATGGAAGAGGAATGTATATGTGGACAATTATGTCAAATTTATTCATCCACAATGAAAATCATTTAATTCAAAGAAGATCAACAAATAACAATATTCCATCATTAGATCAAATTTTTGAAATCTGTAAAAAAGGAAAAATTGTTTTTGCAGATTTAATTAAAGGTACAAAAGATGGTATTCAAACAATTGTAAACCAAAACCAAAAATGTGTAATTGTACAAAAAGACGATAATCAATATTGTTGGCATGATTATAAAGATAATTCAATACTTGACTTGATGAACCTTGGTTTTATAGATGATAATGTTGAAGAAATAATAAATTACATTAATAATAATCAATCGATTAAATTTGTTTATTGTACTTTCAAATCTGGTGAGTTATTTTTAGAAATGATTGAAAAGATTAGGAGAAGTATTAGACCTGATGTTTCAATTGGACATATATTTACACCAACAGGTAATGGATTCGGTAAAAATTTGCAAATTCCATTTAATGAAAGAGCTTGGTCCATATCTCATTGTTGGGTAAGGAATAATTTGGGAAATGATGTTTTAATTAATAAAGAAGGGTATTCACATTTAAACCATGATTGGTTAAGAAGTTGTGGTGTAAATCCATTAAATTTTTAATTCACTCTACATGAAAGATTTTATTTTAGAAAAAAAAGCTACAAATTCTCACTTAAAAGGAAATATAAACATTAGTAAAGTTCCAATTAATTTATTACCAAAAGTAAGTGAAATAGTTAAAATTGTTTTAGGTGATGATATTAGCCATTCAAATTTTGTTTATGCAAAAGGATATAGAATTAATAATGTTTTAATTGGTAATTGGTTACAACAAAACAATATTGGTGTAGGAAACACTTTTTATATTAGAATTATTAATAACAATACTTTTGAATTTTTAATTAATGCTTAACCACCTCCAAACCATCCTCATCGGCACCGCAGTAGGTGACGCACTCGGTGTTCCAGTGGAATTCCAACCTCGAGCCTATTTAAAAGCGAATCCTGTAACCGATATGCGTGAATACGGTACACACGAACAACCAAAAGGCACTTGGTCTGATGATACGTCTTTGATGTTGTGTTTGGCAGAAAGCATGATAGAAGGTTTAGATACCAATAATCTAGCTCAAAAATTCATCGCTTGGAAAAATGATAATCTTTGGACACCGCACGGTTGGGTATTCGATATTGGTGCAGGAACACGTGTCGCCATAGAGCGTTTAGAAGACGGAATAGCACCTGAATTAGCTGGAGGTTTTGATGAAAGGGACAACGGTAATGGTTCGTTAATGCGAATTTTACCTTTGGTACTTCATATCAAAGACCTAGATATTGAGGAACGTTACGAATGGACCAAAAAAATATCTTCTATTACTCATGCACACCTTCGTTCCGTTATGGCTTGCTTTTATTATTTGGAATTTGCTAAAAAAATTATTGAAGGAAAAGATAAATTTCAAGCCTATAATGAATTACAATCGGAACTAACTCAGTATTTCGAACAAAGGAAAATTAATCCTATTGAAATTAATAAGTTTCATCGTTTGCTAAACGATGACATTTCAAAAGTAGAAGAAGACAATATCAAGAGTTCAGGTTACGTTATGGATACATTGGAAGCGTCTATTTGGTGTATCCTAACTACCAATAATTATAAAGATGCTGTTCTAAAATCAGTAAACTTAGGACACGATACGGATACAACTGGAGCTGTAACAGGTGGATTAGCAGCTTTGATTTATGGAATGAATACAATTCCAAAAGAATGGATTAATACATTAGTAAGAAAAGACGATATTATTAACTTAACAAAATGCTTATGAGAACCTTTTTTTTTACGCTTAGGCTTTCCAATCATCCTAATGATTTTAAGTAGTAATAGTTTGGATATACTAATTTAGCTTCCAGTTAGAGTTAAGAATAAAATCTTATTTTTAACACATGAAACGAGAAAGATTTGGTTTTAAAACGCCCAATGAAGTTTTCGCTCAAAAACTAAACGAAAACTTAGAAGTTGCATTTATAACTTGAATCCACCTCAGAATTTCTGCTTTTTAAAAGATTTTTGTAAATTTGAATGTAATAAAATTAGAATATTGATAGGATATAAAACGAAAGAAATGTCTTTATTAGAACAACGGATTAAAGCACTTTTAAAAGAATCACAAACTATTTTAGGTATTGCCTATGTAGTTGCCGTTGCGATAGGTATGCTTTTTACCTATCAGAAATACTCCAAATTTGGTATCAATATTTTTGATTACGCTGGTGTTTTTGATTTTTTGATTGCACCTTTTTCTGATTTCAGAATATTGTTTTTCATAATAATTTCTCTATTAGGAACCTATTCTCTTTTTGTCTTTGATTCCTTTTATCAAAATAGATTTCCTAAATCCTACTCCAGAGCAAACTTTGGGCTAGACAAAAAAAGATGGTACCGTTCTGTACGGTATTTTTCTACTGCCATTTTGTTTTTTTTATATCTTTTTATTTCGGCAAGTAGTTACGGGAATATTTCAAAAAAACGAATTTTAAATCAAACTACTATTCAAATAACATTTGCTGACAACCAAACCAAAACCGGAAAAATGATCGGAAAAACAAAAGAAGTTCTTTTTTTAGCCAACGAAAATTCCGTTGATGTCATTCCGATTACAGCATTAGTAAAGGAAATTAGGGTAAAAGAGTAAGTAAAGTATTTATAATAATCTAGAACCGATGAAACATCTAAAACTGCTAATTATAATTACTTTACTAATAAGTTGTAAGAACAATAATGACAAATATAAAACTCTGGATTTTGATAGTTTTGAAATAATCGTTCCTTATAATTGGGAGCAAATTGAATATGCAGGAATTGACAGTTTTGCGGGAAAAATAGCAATAGGCGAAAACGATACTATACAATTTGATTTAGGTTGGTATTCTTATGATTTAACAGAAGAAGATTTTCCAATAATCATAGATAAAAATGATTTAGAATATATATTAAAAACGAATTCTAAAATAGATACAACACAATATGTAATTGTAGAGGATATAAAAAATGTTATTTATTCGGATTACTCTAAAGTTATAGTTTCATATATGGATATACTAATTTAGCTTCCAGTCCAAGTTAAGAATAAAATCTTATTTTTAACATATGAAACGAGAAAGAAAAATTTACGATCCAGCTTTTAAGACAAAAGCAGTTCAATTAAGTAACGAAAGAGACAATATTTCCGAACTGGCTAGAGAACTTGGTATAAAAGTCACCTTGCTTTACAAATGGCGAAAAGAATATGAAGAATTTGGAGAAGGTAGTTTTCCAGGAAAAGGAAATCTTAAACTGACACCAGAGCAAGAAAAGATTCACGAGCTTGAGAAAAAGCTGAAAGATGCAGAGTTAGAACGAGATATATTAAAAAAAGCAATCGGCATTTTTTCCAAGAGCGGTCGATGAAATACACGTTCATTAAAAATCATGAATTCCTATTTCCGATTGAAAAAATGTGTAAGGTTTTAGAGGTTGGTTCTAGTGGATATTATAAATGGAAAAACAAACCTATTTCCAATAGAACAGCTAGAAAAAATGAGATAAAACAGCAAATAACAGAGATTTATTTTGCTTCAAAACAGCGTTATGGAAGCCCAAGAATTACTACTGAGCTAAATGCATTAGGTTACAAAGTATCACGTATAACCGTTGCAAAATACATGAAAGAGCTTGGTTTGAAAAGTAAATTAAGTAAGAAATTTAAAGTTACAACCGATTCAAAACACAACTATTTAGTAGTGGAAAACATACTAGATAGAGGCTTTGCAGTTGATCAACCATCAAAAGTTTGGGTATCAGACATAACTTACATTCAGACCAAAGAAGGATTTTTATACTTGACAACAATTATTGATTTATACGACCGAAAAATAATTGGTTGGAGTTTAAGTAATGGAATGAATACTGAAGAAACAACTCTTGCAGCTTGGAAAATGGCTATAAGAAACAGAAGTGTTCAAAAAGGATTAATTTTTCATTGCTTCGCCAGTTCGAGCAGAGCTCTCGGGTCTGATAGAGGCGTTCAATATGCAAACAAGAAATTTGCCAATATAATTGAATCTTATGGCGTCATCAGAAGTATGAGTAGAAAAGGAAACTGTTGGGATAACGCAGTGGCTGAGAGCTTCTTTAAATCATTAAAAACCGAATTAATTTACGGTAATAAACTCATAACGAAACAACAAATGGAACTAGAAATCTTTGAATACATAGAAATCTGGTACAACAAAAAAAGACGACACGGTGCATTGAATTACAAAACAATCGAAGAATTTAATAATCAAAACAACATTTACAAAAATGTCGCTTAACTTAAACTGTATTTTTTATTTGCATATCCATTAAAGCAAAGCGGAGAACCTCAGTGAGCACTACCGATTCGGATGCCAACAAACAAAAGCTTAATATTCTCATACGAGTTTTGTAGTAATGTTGGGATGTCTTCGGGTTTTACCCAAACGGCTTTTTCGATGTTTTCTTCGATTTGAGGTGTGGGAGTTCCCGAAAAGGAAGATTCCATTTTGTACCAATGCGTAATTTTGAGTTTGAATTTTCCTCCTCGTTTGAAGATGTGGTAGGTTTTTTCGAGTTTTTCGGTAATTTTTAGTTTTCCTACGCCTGTTTCTTCTTCAACTTCCCGCATAGCAGCTTCTTTTTTCTTTTCTTTCTTTTCTACTCCGCCTTTGGGCAAATCCCATTTTCCGTTTCGGAAGATGAATAATATTTCACCTCTTTTGTTATAAACCAAACCTCCTGCTGCTTTTTCGACAGGAACTCTGCTCTTTAGGGTGGTTAAAATTTCTTTTTCGTCCGGATGGTATAAAAAAGCCTTGTGAATTTTATTTTTAAAAATTTTTATTACAAGTTGTTCAATATCAACACTGTTTAATAAAAATAATTGGAAATCGGTTTCTTTTTCTATTTTGTTTGTTAAAAACAACGGTCTGTTATTGACAAAAACTTTATACATTTGCAACTATGATTTTTAGTAAAGATACAGCCGAAAAAACAGCCGAATTGCTTTTGCAAATAAACGCAATAAAATTAAATTCCAAAACACCTTTTTTGTGGGCTTCGGGTTGGAAGTCTCCGATTTATTGCGATAATCGTATAATTCTCTCGTATCCGCCTATTCGGAATTATATCAGAGACGAATTTGCCAAGAACATCGAAAATAAATTCGGAAAGCCCGATGTAATTGCCGGTGTGGCTACAGGAGCTATCGGAATCGGAATTTTGGTTGCCGAAGAATTAGGATTGCCTTTTGTGTATGTTCGTCCGGAACCCAAAAAGCACGGAAGACAAAACCAGATAGAAGGGGTTTTGCAAAAAGGACAGAATGTAGTGGTGGTCGAAGATTTGATTTCCACAGGCAAAAGCAGCCTTCAGGCAGTTGAGGCACTTCGTGAAAGCGGTGCAAATATAAAGGGAATGGCAGCTATTTTCAGCTACGGATTCGAAGTGGCAGCAACCAATTTTAAAGAAAAAAATGTAGAGCTTTTTACCTTGAGTAATTACGAGAACTTATTGTATTTAGCCCAGCAAAAAGGTTATATAACAGAAGACGAACAAGAAACTCTTTCGCAGTGGAGAAAAAATCCGTCTGAGTGGAATAGCTAATCAATTAGTTAATTTGAAAATTAGATAATTCAATATCGGTACATTTTCAAATTTTCAAATTTTCAAATTAAAAAATATGAATTTAGAAAGCCCAAAAGTTACGGTACAGAAATCAGCACAGGATTTATTTGATTCTTTGTCTGATGTAAATAAGTTTGAGAAACTGATGCCTGAAAATACGGCTAAATTTGAAGTTACGGGAGATGATTCTTTTGTCTTTGCACTAAAAGGTATGCCCGAAATCAAATTGGCAATAAAAGAAAAAATCGCTCCGAACAAAATAGTTTTTGGAGCTACTTCAGATAAGTTACCCTTTACCCTTACCACAGATATTCAAGAGGTTTCAGAATCAAATTCGGAGATACAATTGCATTTTGAAGGAAGTTTCAACCCAATGATGGCTATGATGGTCAAAGGTCCCATCGGCAAGTTTATTGAAACCTTGGCTAATAATATGAATAAACTGTAATCTTTAAGTCATGAATTATTAGCCACAGATGCACAGATGATAAATGTAAAAAAATAAAAAATAAATTACACTGATATGGAATGCTTTGCATTCAAGGAAATCAGTGAAATTATATTAAAAAAATCTGTACATCTGTGGCGGAAAAAATCTTAAAACTTCCTTTTTCTGACCAAAAGCCAGATCACTACAGGAGCTCCAATAATCGAAGTAACTGCATTTATCGGAAGTACAAAATCGAACCAAGGCATTTGAGAAATGGTGTCGCAAACCAACATAATAACAGCTCCAAGACTTATAGAAGCCCAGAACAAAACCTTGTGGTCTGAGGTTTGAAAAAGCAATTTAGCTAAATGCGGAACAGCCAATCCGACAAAGGCAATCGGTCCGACAAAAGCAGTAATACAGCCTGCCATCAGACTGGTAGCGATGATAATGATGTTTTTGGTTCGGTTGAAGTTGATTCCCATGCTTTTAGCATAATTTTCTCCCAAAAGGAGTGCATTCAGAGGCTTTATACAGAGGTAACTCAATACAAGTCCAATAAGGGTTACCAGAAGTAGTCCCAAAATAGTATCCCAAGATTGATTCCCCAGATTTCCTAAGCTCCACAGGGTAAACTTTTTGAGTTGTTCGGCTGAACTAAAATAGGTAAGTACACTCACAACAGCCGAAGTAATACTACCAAACATCAGCCCAACAATTAAGATTGCCATAGTGTCTTTCAGTCTTTGAGAAACAGCCAAAACCGATAGCAAAACCAAAAAACTTCCCAAAGAGGCCGATAGAATCAATCCGTAATGAGACATAAAAATATCAGACAGAAACAAAGGCAACAATCCTGAGCCTAAAATCACAAAAGCTACTCCCAAACTCGCTCCAGAGCTCACTCCCAAAACATAAGGTCCGGCCAGCGGATTGCGAAAAAGTGTTTGCATCAACAGTCCGCTAAGCGAAAGTCCGACCCCAACAAGCATGGCGACAATAGCTTTAGGCAATCGGTAATTCAGCACGATGTATTCCCAAGTTTGTTTCGAAGAATCTTCGCCTATCAAAATACTAAAAATTTCTTTTATCGGAATAGCAACCGAACCTACACTTAGGTTTATCAGAAATAAAAGTATAATAGATAAAACAATTCCGAATATCAGAAATTTATGATTCATAATTTAAAACACAGATTTTTACAAAAATACAGAGATAAGTGATCAAATGCAACGCTGTGCTAAATTAGTCAAATAACGTGAGTTGAGAACAAAATTTTTAGAACCAAGATTGAATTGTAATATTGCTTAAAATAATTAGTTGTTCATATAGTCCGCTCGCAACACCAAATAAGTTATTATATTTATCCCACGAAAAGGATTAACTTCGTTAAATCTTTTGATTTTTATGGTAGTAAACACTATCAAAATAATTAAACCTAATCAACCATGACTTATGTAGCATTACTTCGAGGTATTAATGTTGGGGGCAACAACAAAGTGGAAATGAAAAAGCTCAAAGCGACTTTCGAAACACTTGGGTTTACCTCTGTGGTTACGTATATCAATTCGGGAAATATTATTTTTAATACGTCTGAGAAGAACAATAAAACCCTTGTCGAAAAAATCGAAGCGGCTATCGCTAAGGATTTCGGTTTAGCTATAAAAGTGGTTGTAAAAACCTTTCAAGCAATTGAGACTATTTGCCATCAAATTCCCACGGAGTGGCAGAACGATAAAACCATGAAAACTGATGTTATGTTTCTTTGGGAAGAATATGACAGTCCTGAGATTTTAGAACAATTACAGTTAAAACCTTGTGATAATGTGCTTTATTGTTCGGGTGCTATTATCTGGAATATTCAAACCTCAGATTATAACCAAAGTAGTATGCCAAAGCTTATCGGGACAAGGTTATACAAACACATGACCGTTAGAAATGTCAATACGGTTCGCAAAGTATTTGAATTGATGAAAGACAACTGATTTAAGAACTAGAACAAAATATTAACAAATCGGTTTCTACAAATAGTTACATTTGTAACAAATGCTCAAAGCATACGACAAATAACCAAAATCATAACACCTAAGTTTTTATGAAGAAAACCATTTTATTCAGTTCGGTTTGTCTTATTTTTGCAACCTCTTGTAAAAAAGAAGAAGAAAGCAAAATGACAAACACAATTCAACCACCTGTGGCTAAAATAGAGCCAACCGTTTTAGAAAAACACGGACACAAACGTATTGACAACTATTTTTGGCTTAACCAAAGAGAAAATCAAGAAGTTATCGACTACCTCAATGCCGAAAACGAGTACTACCAACAAATGACGGCTCATACCGCAGCCCTTCAAGAAGACCTTTTTAAAGAAATGAAAGAGCGAATCAAAGAAGATGATTCGTCTGTACCTTATTTCTATAACGGTTATTGGTATATCACTCGTTATGAAACAGGTAAAGACTATCCTATCCACACTCGTAGAAAAGCAAGTATGGATGCTCCGGAAGAAATTATGTTTGATTGTAACGAAATGGCAAAAGGTCATAACTATTTCAACTTAGCCGGAATCAACATTAGTCCTGATAACAAGTATGCTGCTTTTGGAGTAGATACGGTAAGTCGTAGAATTTATACGATTCAAATCAAAAACCTAGAAACAGGAGAAATATTAGCCGATAAAATCGAAGGAGTAACCGGAGGTTCTACATGGGCAAATGACAACAAAACGTTGTTCTATACCGGTAAAGATGCTCAAACACTACGTTCTGATAAAATCTACAAACACAAATTAGGCTCTTCTCAAAAAGATGACGTAATGATTTATCACGAAAAAGATGACACGTTCAACACTTTCGTGTATAAAGAAAAATCAAAAAAATATTTGATTATTGGTTCTGGTAGCACGCTTACTTCAGAATATCAAATTCTTGAAGCAGACAACCCTGACGGAAAATTCAGAGTATTCCAACCAAAAGTTAGAGGATTAGAATACGGAATTGATTACTACAACGGAAAATTTTATGTAGTAACCAACAAAGACGGAGCTACTAACTTCAAATTAATGACGACTGCTGAGAATGCTACGTCTCAAGAAAACTGGAAAGATTTGATTCCTCACAGAGAAGACGTTCTTTTGGAAGGAATTGATATTTTCAAAGATTATTTAGTAGTTAGCGAAAGAGATAACAACAAAGGTTTAAACCTTATCCGTATCAAGCCTTGGAACGGACAAGAGTATTTCTTACCATTCGATAGCGAAACTTATACGGCTTATACTACAACCAATATTGACTTCGACACAGACAAACTTCGTTATGGTTATCAATCCATGAAAACTCCGTCTTCTGTGATTGAGTTTGATATGAAAACCAAAGACAAAAAAGTATTGAAAGAGCAAGAAGTTTTGGGAGGTAAATTCAACAAAGACAATTATGTTGAAGAAAGAGTTTGGGCTACCGCTGCAGACGGAACTAAAGTTCCTGTATCTATGGTTTACAAAAAAGGAATGAAAAAAGACGGTAAAAACCCGTTGTTGTTGTATGCTTACGGTTCGTATGGAGCTTCAATGGATCCTTATTTCTCAACGGCTCGTTTGAGTCTTGTTGACAGAGGTTTCATCTATGCTATCGCTCACATCAGAGGAGGTGAAGATTTAGGAAGACCTTGGTATGAAAACGGAAAACTTCTGAAAAAGAAAAACACGTTTACGGACTTTATTGATTGTTCGAAATTTGTAATTGAACAAAAATATACGTCAAAAGAACATTTGTATGCTTCCGGAGGTTCTGCCGGAGGATTACTTATGGGTGCCATCATCAATATGGCTCCTGAGCTTTATAACGGAATTATTGCTGCTGTTCCGTTTGTCGATGTAGTAACTACGATGCTCGATGATACTATTCCGCTTACTACAGGTGAGTATGATGAGTGGGGTAATCCAAATGAAAAAGAATATTACGATTATATGCTTTCGTACTCTCCGTATGATAACGTAAAAGCTCAAAATTACCCAAATATGTATGTTTCTACAGGATTACATGATTCGCAAGTGCAATACTGGGAACCTGCAAAATGGGTGGCTAAGTTAAGAGCTACCAAAACAGACAACAACTTACTTTTCCTTGACACCAATATGGATGCAGGTCACGGAGGAGCATCAGGACGTTTCGAGGCTCTGAAAGAAGTAGCTAAAGAATATGCTTTCCTTTTAGACCTTGAGGGAATAAAAAAATAATTCACTCCCCAACCCCTTTCAAAAGAAGAGGGATTAGAAGCAATATTATAAAAGGCTGTCCGTTTTGGACAGCCTTTGTTTTTGGCAGGATAATCAACTGAAAAAGCCACAAATTACACAGATTCAAAAGATTTTTTCTGTTATTAGACTTCTTTGTGCCTTTGTGTCTTTGTGCCTTTGTGGCATTACTTTTTAGTCACTAATCTGTAGTTGAAAAGTTTATATGAGTTCTGTTCTCTAAAAATTAGGTTTGTTTCAAAAAAAAATATATTTTCGTGGCTGTTAAAATTTTATTAAACCAATCAATACTTAAATTCTATGGAACAATTTATTATCTATTTACCTATTGTTATGGCCGTTATCGGTCTGGCATTTATGTATGTCAAAAAAACTTGGATTCTCAAACAAGATGCGGGAGACGGGAAAATGAAAGAAATTGCAGACTATATCTATGAAGGAGCTTTAGCGTTTCTCAAAGCAGAATACCGATTGCTTACTTTCTTCGTTATCGGAGCCAGTGTGGCTTTAGCGGGGATTTCATTTTTCGTACCTACCACACACTGGATGATTGTTATCGCTTTTATTTTTGGAGCTATTTTTTCTGCTTATGCTGGAAACATCGGGATGAAAATCGCTACAAAAACCAATGTAAGAACGACTCAAGCCGCTAGAACAAGCCTGCCACAAGCTTTAAAAGTATCTTTTGGTGGAGGAACCGTAATGGGCCTTGGCGTTGCAGGATTGGCCGTATTAGGTCTTACCGCTTTCTTTATCATATTCTTCCATATTTTCATGGACGGACAATGGACTACAACAGACCAAATGACTATAGTATTAGAAACCCTTGCAGGATTCTCTCTAGGAGCCGAATCTATTGCTCTATTTGCTCGTGTGGGTGGAGGAATCTACACTAAGGCAGCAGACGTTGGAGCAGATTTGGTGGGTAAAGTTGAAGCAGGAATTCCGGAAGATGACCCTCGTAACCCGGCTACTATTGCAGATAATGTGGGTGACAATGTGGGAGACGTAGCAGGTATGGGAGCCGATTTGTTTGGTTCTTATGTAGCAACGGTTTTGGCAGCTATGGTATTGGGTAATTATGTTATCAAAGATATGGGTGGTGATATTACATCGGAAGGATTCGGAGGAATCGGGCCAATCTTATTACCAATGGCCATCGCAGGTTTCGGAATCTTATTCTCAATCATCGGGACATTCTTAGTAAAAATAAAAGACAATAATGCCAAAGAAAAACAAGTGCAAGGAGCACTGAATTTAGGAAATTGGGTATCTATTATACTAACACTAATTTCTTGTTATTTCTTAGTAGATTATCTACTTCCGGAAACTATGCAAATGACATTCTTTGGTGAAGGCGTAAAAGAAATAGCTTCTATTAATGTGTTTTATGCTACTATCGTAGGTCTTTTCGTTGGAGGAACGATTTCGTCTGTAACCGAATATTATACCGGATTAGGTACAAAACCAGTTTTGGCTATCGTTCAGAAATCTTCTACCGGAGCAGGAACAAACGTAATTGCAGGTCTGGCAACCGGAATGATTTCTACCTTCCCGAGCGTACTTCTTTTTGCAGGAGCCATTTGGGCTTCGTATGCATTGGCAGGATTCTATGGTGTAGCACTTGCTGCTTCTGCTATGATGGCTACCACAGCGATGCAGTTAGCTATTGATGCTTTCGGACCAATTGCTGATAATGCAGGAGGAATTGCTGAAATGAGCGAATTACCAAAAGAAGTAAGAACCAAAACTGATATTCTTGATTCTGTAGGGAACACAACAGCAGCAACAGGAAAAGGATTTGCTATTGCTTCGGCTGCACTTACTTCACTGGCTTTATTTGCGGCTTATGTAACTTTCACTGAAATTGACGGAATCAACATCTTTAAAGCACCTGTATTAGCAATGCTTTTTGTGGGAGGTATGATTCCTGTAGTATTCTCTGCTTTAGCGATGAATTCGGTTGGGAAAGCTGCTATGGATATGGTTTATGAAGTGAGAAGACAATTCAAAGAAATTCCTGGAATTATGGAGGGAACAGGAAAACCTGAATACGGAAAATGTGTGGAGATTTCGACCAAAGCTGCACTCCGAGAAATGATGCTTCCTGGTATTCTGACCATCGGTTTCCCGATTTTGATTGTGATTGTAGGAAAATTGGTTTATGCAGACAACAACCAACTCGTAGCCGAAATGCTAGGAGGATATATGGCAGGAGTAACCGTTTCGGGAGTTCTTTGGGCTATTTTCCAAAACAATGCAGGAGGAGCTTGGGATAATGCTAAAAAATCATTCGAAGCTGGAGTCGAAATCAACGGAGAAATGACTTACAAAGGTTCTGAAGCACATAAAGCTGCCGTAACCGGAGATACTGTTGGAGATCCGTTCAAAGATACATCAGGACCTTCGATGAATATCTTAATCAAACTTACGTGTCTTATCGGATTAGTGATTGCTCCAATTTTGGGAGGACATACAACCAAAACTGTAGAAGAAGTTGAAGAAACTTCACACAAAATCGAAATGATTGATACTACTAATGATGAAACTAAAATCGAAGTAGTTCAAAAATAATAAAGTTTATTAACTTTGTATCACTGAAAAACCTTACAAATTGTAAGGTTTTTCTTTTTTACTATATTTATTTTACCTTTTGATTAGTTTTTTAACTACTACCCTTTCATCTGTTTGCAGATGTAGTAAATACACACTAGTTGCTAATTTTTCAACATTTAACTCTATCTCTGTCTTGTCTTCAAAATAGTTTTGAGTATTGATTAATTTACCTGTCAAATCGTAGATTTCTATTTGTTTTATAAATGTATTTTGAGGATTGGTTATAGTAACCAAATTCACTGCAGGATTAGGGTACAAAAGGAAACTGTTTGATAACACTTCTTCAACACTTAAACTACTGTTAAGGGCAGTTACTTTAAAATTATCAAATCTGTAGGTAGGTAACCCGTTTCCCGCATCAATCATAGAAGTTGCAATATTTATCGATTCAAGAAGATGATTATTTATATTTGTGGGATAGGGAAAGTTTGGAAAAAAATCATTTTCCGAAACTAATCCCAATGACGGGATTTCATAAATTATTTTATTATTGATATAATCTGCATAAATAACAAGACTAACCCAAGTATCAAAAGGGAGTATCAGGGGTTGGTTGTTTTCAAGAAAATAGGTTTGGGGGGTTGTACCTCCGTAAGTATTATGGATTCCTCTTAATTCCCCCGAATAAGTATAAAAAGAAAAACCTACTATAGGTGTCGATAAAAAGGGGAAAATATTACCAATATCCTCTTTTTTACCCAAACCAAACCAAATTCCTTCACCATCAATACCAGTTGGTTGTGCGGTATAAAAATCCATCTCAAATTTGAAAACATTATTCCCTATTATTCGGTCAATTATTACCTCATCAATATCTTTTCTAATACCTGTATTCCCTGCAGTAAGATAAGGATTTCCTGTTACTGTAATAACTTTTCCGTTAGCGGGGTCATTCTGTATCTGAAACAAACTATCAAGCTGTGTAGGAGAAGCAGTAAACCACCCGCCTTGTCCGGAGGCTTGCCCTGTGGCATCCGAACCAACATAACCAATGGTAAAGTTTTCAAAATCTTCACTATACAATTCTTGTGCTTTTAAACTGCTGATGAATAAAAAACTTATTGCTAATATGATATTATTTGTTTTCATAATAATATTTTTTTCAGTTCTAACAAATATACATTTTTCATGCTTAATAAAAAAACTTTTTCTTTAGATAAAATCTCTTATATTTAAGGAGAATACTAATCTTAAAAATTACATTTTATGAAAAAGCTAATCATAATGAGCATATTCGCTCTTGGTTTTATGGTATCTTTTGCCAATAATGGTCAAAAAGAACTTGAGTTAGAAAAATTTAATATAGTAACTCCTGAAAATCAATCGACTGTAGTAGAATTTCAAGAATTTTCTGCTTCATCAATAGCTACTTACGAACTTGTGGTGTGGATTTATAATCCAGATTCTTGTAGGATAGAAGTTCGTGAAACTCTAATAGAAGAATGTGAATAACGTGTATTTATTTAACGTAATAAACAAGGACAACATTACTGTTGTCCTTGTTTGTATTTGGTAGTTTTCTTATTGAACTCCAAAATAGACAAAATAAATTCTGTTTTACTTTTCAGAACTTAAAGCAAATAAAACATAATTTTGCTTTATAGAAATGATTTTACTCAAAAAAGAAATACAGGCCTTTATCAATCAGAATATCCTTGCAGATATTCAGAAGTTAAGTCTATACAAAAATCCGTTTCCTGAAATAGATTACAAGATTATTTTAAACCAGATAGAAGCAAAAACAAAATCCAAAACCAAACTCCCGACTTGGTTTACTACTGAAAATATTATTTTCCCGAATAAAATTTCGGTTGAACAAACCTCCTCCGAAGCTACCGCAAAATACAAATCCGAGCTGATTTCAGGAGAAAATATCATTGACCTGACAGGTGGATTTGGAGTAGATTGTTATTATTTTTCCAAAGTTTTTGAAAATGTAATTCATTGCGAAATCGCTCCCGAATTATCTGAAATCGTAAAGCACAATTTCGAGGTTTTAGAAGCAGACAACATCACTTGTTATGCAAAAGACGGATTAGAAGTTCTAAAAGAATTAAATCAAAAATTCGATTGGATTTATATCGATCCGTCAAGGCGAAATGACAGCAAAGGAAAAGTGTTTTTACTCAAAGATTGCCTGCCTGATGTAACCGAATTATTAGATGAATATTTAAACTATTCAGAAAAAATTTTGATTAAGACCTCTCCTATTTATGATATCTCGGTAGGAATTTCAGAATTAAAATTCATCAAAAACATTCACATCGTTTCGCTTGATAACGAAGTAAAAGAAGTGCTTTTTGAAATTCACAAACCTTTAAAATCCGGAAACATTTCATCGCCTATTCAAATTAAAACCATAAATATTACTTCTACCCAAGTTGAAGCGTTTAACTTTATTTTGAACGAAGAAGTTTCTGCAACCTATTGTGAGCCTCAAAAATATTTGTACCAGCCTAACGCTTCGGTAATGAAGTCTCAAGGTTTTGATCAAATTAGTAAAGAGTTCAAAATAAATAAATTACACAAACATTCGCATCTTTACACTTCAAACCAGCTCATAGATTTTGTGGGAAGAACATTTGAAATAAAGCGAGTAATTCCGTACAAAAAAAGCCAGATGAAAACCTTTTTACAACATCAAAAAGCCAACATTACCACTCGAAATTTCCCGGAAACCGTGACCCAAATCCGACAAAAATGGAAAATAACAGACGGAGGAAATTTGTATTGTTTTTTTACCACAAATATAAAAAACGAGAAAATTGTAGTAATTTGCGAGAAAATTTAATCACAAATTTTATCTGTATAACTTCGTAATAATTCATAATGAAATATCTAATTGTTTTTTTCTTTGTATCCGCATTTGCTTTTGCCCAAAAACCTTGTGAATTTGATTTCGAGGTCAAAAATGACAGTATTGACTACAGAGAAACCAAAAAACACCTGATATACGAACGAAATTTTGGAAAAAAATCAAATTATGTCTTTGTCTCGTTAGTGAATGATGCCGGTTATATGATACTGAATTATCAGAAGGTTCAGAAGAGTGATAGTTTTATTGAAACCGAATGTTTTGACAAAAACACCCGTATGTACCTACAACTTTCAAATGGAAAAATCTATACTTTAATGCATACCGAAAACGATGTGTGCTCGGCAAGAGTTCCAGATTTAGAAAACAAAAATAATATTAGAGTACTTAATACTTCGTTTTTTTTTATGAGAGATGACTTTGAAGATTTAAAGAAATTTCCGGTCTCAATCCTGCAAATTCGTTTTGCTATGGGAGACAAAATGAGTTATGTGATGGAAAAAGAATTGGTTTCTACTAATCTGGAAGATACTTCTTTTCCTGAAAAAATATTTATTGATTATTTTCACTGTATAGAATAACCTATGGAAAATTTAATTCGGTTATCTGCCGAAAAATTAAGCGAAATAACAAGTTCTCGCAAAGGAGAAACTAAATTCGGAGAACGAATAATTACTGTTCCTGACGAAATTTCGGTATCGAATTTTTTACAAGAATGCCAGGCAAAATTTGTCCTTTTCGGAATTCCTGAAGACGTTGGAGTAAAAGCTAATTTGGGTAGGTGCGGTACGGCCTCAGCTTATGAAAATACACTGAAATCTCTGGTTAATATTCAACACAACCGATTTGCAAAAGGCAACGAGCTTATCGTTTTAGGTCACCTTGATGTGTCAATATATCAGGAAAAAGCTCAAAAATTGAATACTAATAACAAAACAGAACTCAAAGAATTATATCGTTTGGTTGGAGAAATAGATAAAGAGGTTGCTCACTTGGTGTCTATAATTGTCAAAAACGGAAAAATTCCGATTGCAATAGGTGGAGGGCATAATAATTCGTACGGAATGATAAAAGGAACCGCCTTAGCCAAGGCTCACCCGATAAACGCTATAAATTTTGATGCTCATACCGATTTTAGAGCTTTAGAAGGAAGACATTCCGGAAACGGATTTTCGTATGCCTACGAAGAAGGTTTTTTAGATAAATATTTTATTTTCGGAATGCACGAAAACTACACTTCTAAGGGAATTTTTCAAAAGATAAGAGAAACAGGTGGTAGGGTGCAATATAACACGTACGAGCAGATGGCAATACGCAAAGAAAAGTCTTTTTCAAAAGAATTAAATCTCGCCTTAGAGTTTGTTGCAACTACTAATTTCGGAATTGAAATTGATATGGATTCGGTTGAAAATATGCCCAGTAGTGCGATGACTTTAAGTGGGTTTTCAGCTGAGAAGTTGCGTAGTTTTCTACATCTTTTGGCTCTAAGTCCTCAAGTGTCTTACTTGCACATTTGCGAGGCAGCCCCCGATTTAGCAGACCAGAAAAATCCGAATCTCATCGGAAAACTCATAGCCTATTTGATTACTGATTTTATAAAAGCAAAGAATTCTAATATTTAAAAATAAACTGATTAATAAAGCACAATTTTGTTTTTAATCCTCTAACCTAAAAAACCTAAAAAACAACCAATGAATACACTAACTACAACCAACTTTAATTTTCCGAACCAAAAGTCTGTTTATCACGGAAAAGTAAGAGAAGTTTACAACATCAACGATGAGCTTTTGGTTATGATTGCAACCGACAGAATTTCTGCTTTTGATGTGGTTTTACCGAAAGGAATTCCGTATAAAGGTCAGATTCTGAATCAAATTGCAACTAAGTTTATGCAACTTACCCAAGATATTGTTCCGAATTGGCTCATCGCTACTCCCGACCCAAATGTGGCAGTAGGACATCTGTGCAAACCCTTTAAGGTAGAAATGGTTATAAGAGGATACCTCTCCGGACACGCTGCCCGAGAATATGCTCTTGGAAAAAGAATGCTTTGTGGAGTTCCGCTTCCGGACGGAATGAAAGAAAACGATAAATTTCCGCAGCCCATCATCACTCCTTCGACCAAAGCCGACAACGGGGCACACGATGAGGATATTTCGAGAGAAGAAATTTTAAGTAAAGGAATTGTGTCTGAAAAAGATTATTTGATTTTAGAAAAATATACCCGTGCTTTGTTCGAAAGAGGTACAGAAATTGCCAAAGAAAAAGGACTCATTCTGGTGGATACCAAATATGAATTCGGAAAAACCAAAAACGGAAAAATTGTGTTGATTGACGAAATCCATACACCCGATTCGTCGAGATATTTTTACGAAGAAGGTTATGAAGAAAGACAACAAAAAGGAGAAGCCCAAAAGCAATTGTCTAAAGAGTTTGTTCGTCAATGGTTAATTGCTAACGGATTTCAAGGTAAAGACGGACAACTAATTCCTGAAATGACACAAGAATACGTACATTCGGTTTCAGAAAGATATATCGAACTTTACGAAAATATTTTAGGAGAAAAATTCGTTAAAGCAGATGTAAGCAATATCGAAAAACGGATTGAAACAAATATGTTAAAATATTTAGAATCTGATAATTAAGAATTAGGAAGTACACTTATATTTAGACTAAAAATAAAATAAAATGAATACAAAAGCAAAACTATTATTAGCATTATTGGTAGTCATGGTATATGCCTGTGCTACCAATCCGTTTACAGGCAAAAAAACAATGGCATTTGTTGGAAACAACGAAATCTTTCCGATGGCTTTTCAACAATACAGTGAGTTTTTAGACGAAAATAAGGTTATTAAAGGAACAACCGATGCCAACCGAGTTAAAACAGTAGGAGAAAAAATTCGTAAAGCAGCCGAAACATACCTGAATGCTATCGGACAAAAAGATTATCTGAATGATTATGCGTGGGAATATAATTTGGTAGATGACCCGTCTGTAAATGCGTGGTGTATGCCGGGCGGGAAAATTGTTTTTTATACCGGAATTCTTCCTATTTGTCAGAATGATACCGGAATTGCAACCGTTATGGGACACGAAGTTGCCCATGCACTTCTGAATCACGGACAACAACGCATGAGTGCCGGAATTGTTCAGCAAGGATTGGGAACTACCATAGCCATTGCAACAGCAAACAAAAGTCCTGAAACACAACAAATTTTTATGACTTCATTTGGTGTAGGATCTCAAATGTTTGGAATGTTACCTTTTAGCAGAAGTCACGAGAGCGAGGCAGACGAAATTGGTTTGAAACTAATGGCTATCGCAGGTTACAACCCGGATGGAGCAGTTAGTTTTTGGCAACGTATGGCTGCTAATTCGGGAGGAAACCAGCCTCCTCAATTTATGAGCACCCACCCATCAAGCTCAACCCGTATTAGTAATCTTCAAAAACAAATTCCTATTGCCAAACAAGAAGCGGCTAAATTTGGAGTTACTTTTAAATAACTTAAAATTCTATAAAAATAGATTACGGAGATTAAGCAGGATAAAATTAAAAATAAAAAAACCTAACTAATTGATAATCAATTGTTAGGGTTTTATTAAGCGGAGAAAGAGGGATTTGTATTTCTCTTTCTATGCCAGTATTTATAAGCTTTTTTGCTGTAATTTTTTGATAGGTCATTAAATAGGTCACTTGTAAAAAGTGGCAAAGAACATTAATTTTAATTGATAGTATAAAAGTACTGATTTTTCAGGTGATTTCCAACAAATTGGGCTAAAAAATGTACCGGATTTTGATTAGGTTTTTACTACCAAAAGTTTATATAACTGTCTAAAACTAAACTATGAGTTTATAAAATCGTGATAAAATAAACAGCTATCAGTAAGTATAAATTTCATATAGGTTATTGGACAGGTGGATAAAGGTTATAATTCAGGCTAAACAAGATTGTAACTTGTTTTTAAGACTACCTACCCTACGATAAAAGGCTCCACCTGTTCCATCTTTAAGCTTGTATATTGGCAAAACTCTTCTACTGATACAAACTCATTTTCGAGCTTATTAAGATCATTTCTGATTTTATGCAACAATCGTATGCTTTGCCTATAGCTTTTTCCAGTGATGCGTTGAATGTCCTTTGGGTAGATACATATTCTTTTCATTCCAGTTTTCATACTCTATCCATACCTTTGACTAGGCTTTGACTACTGCTAAAGCTTAATCAAATATTTATTTCTTGTAAAAATATAAAAAATAACTGTTGATTAATAGTCATTTACTGAAACAGTATTGCATACCTTTCTTCTAAAAGATTCTTATATTTTTCTTTGTATGCTGACGATAAGAACGAATTATCAATCCATTTGGTGGCAATAGGCTTGTTTTTTTGGAAGCGTTTGGCAATACTCCCGATTTGTTTATCGTTTAATTCTAACATTTTGCCTAATCGTTCGAAATGTTCCCATTTAAGTTTTTTCTTTTTTCCTTCCAGAGTCAAAGCCAGTTCTTCGGTATCGTCAGGATTTACTATGGCTACATTCAATAAATCATAAGCGGGGGCTAATACCCATTTACTTCCTGTATTTATCATAGAGAAGTTTTTCAGATGCATATCGTTGTTCCCGGTCAGAAAACTGAAAATGGCTAATTCCAGAAAATACACTTTATCCAGCAAGGTATTGTCGGAATACTCATTCAGGGCTTTGCCTACTTTTTCCATAGAGCTTTTGTATTTGTCAAAAGCCTCAGTGATCTGGAACATATCAAGCATATGGATCTTTTCTCCGGTATCTGTCCGGTCTATGCGTTTTGTAATATAGGATAGTTCTCCCGATTGTAATCGAATCAAACTTGACTTTACAACGTTTATCTCGAAGGCTTCAGCAATACGCATCGTTACGTGTTCGTTTTCCGGCATTTCCGGAAAGTGGTCGGATGGTGGTTTGAAAATATAATTTCCTCCCAAAGCACCAACAACTGTCAAACGTCCTTTGTTTCCGTCCTGAATAGTATCATTTACTAATGATAAGGAAAGTTTAGGCTGCACTCCCGGAACGGCTACACTTCTTTCCACTACATTTTTTGCCAGTTCTGCCATTTGTTTTAATGAATGTTCAAACAAAGGCTGCTGTTTGGTTCCAAAGAAATCCAGGCTGCATTGTTCGTGAAAATCACCGGATGTATTTTCGTCCAATGCTTTGTAACAATATAAACACTTTTTATTATTCATTTTCCTGTGGTATTGGTTGGACACTTACGGCTCCGATACAGTTTTGGCAACAAGCCAAAAGCAAGCCCATACGGTCATTTTGATTGATCTTCCAATTTTTAGAAGCAATATCCAATAACCAGCCTTCGGGAATCAATCCTTCAAAAAAAGGAAATAACCGCTTATCTATATAAGGTTTAGGGCTTACGGGCATCGTAAACGTAAGAAACTGTTTCGGGTGTTCTTTCACATACTTTTCATCGTATTGAAATACATATTCACCCTCGTTAGTTTCCGTGAGTATTCCTGCAAGGAGGTCTTTATAGTATATGGCTGCTTTTCTCATCCCTTATTATTTGTTGGTTTTGGATAATTCCCTCGCATTTACCGGAGCCAGGGTATGTCCGAACATTTTGAGCACCTGGTTTACTTTTTCAAGATTGAGGTTTTCTTTACCCTGTTCTATTTTTCGGATAACCGTAAGTGCTACTCCAGCACGTTCGGCAAAAGCCTCCTGTGTCAGGTTTACTTCGTTTCTTTTCTCTTTTACAAAATCTGCCAGTGTCATCATAATTATATGCTTTTGCAACGAATTTGGACAAATATACTAAATTATATGTAAAAACATATAGTAGTGTAAAATAATTTGATTTTATATGTATTTACATATAGTTTAATCACTGTAGTTGTAAAAGAAATCAGATGTCATTTATGTACATAATTGCCATTTATACCTGTGTATGTCATCTGGAACAAGTACTTAATTGCGGTTATTCATTTAATTCTAAAATTTGTATTGAAATCAATTGGATATACTAATTTAGCTTCCAGTTAGAGTTAAGAATAAAATCTTATTTTTAACACATGAAACGAGAAAGAAAAATTTATGATCCAGCTTTTAAGACAAAAGCAGTCCAATTAAGCAATGAAAGAGAGAATATCTCAGAACTAGCTAGAGAACTTGGTATAAAAGTCACCCTGCTTTGCAAATGGCGTAAAGAATACGAAGAATTTGGAGAAGGCAGTTTTCCTGGAAAAGGAAACCTTAAGCTAACACCAGAACAAGAAAAGATTTACGAATTAGAGAAAAAGTTGAAAGATGCAGAACTAGAACGTGATATATTAAAAAAAGCAATCGGCATTTTTTATTCATAAATTAAAATTTTCTTTTTGGTATTCATGAATCTTCGATTTCCAAGAGCGGTCGATGAAATACACGTTCATTAAAAATCATGAATACTTATTTCCGATTGAAAAAATGTGTAAGGTTTTAGAGGTTGGTTCTAGTGGATATTATAAATGGAAAAACAAACCTATTTCCAATAGAACAGCTAGAAAAAATGAGATAAAACAGCAAATAACAGACATTTATTTTGCTTCAAAACAGCGTTATAGAAGTCCGAGAATTACCATTGAATTAAATGCATTGGGTTACAAAACATCACGTATAACCGTTGCAAAATACATGAAAGAGCTTGGTTTGAAAAGTAAATTAAGTAAGAAATTTAAAGTTACAACCGATTCAAAACACAACTATTTAGTTGTAGATAATGTTTTAGATAGAGGTTTTGCAGTTGATCAACCATCAAGAGTTTGGGTTTCCGACATAACTTACATCCAAACCAAAGAAGGATTTTTATACTTGACAACCATTATTGACCTATACGACCGGAAAATGATTGGATGGAGTTTAAGTAATGGGATGAGTACTGAAGAAACATCTCTTGCTGCATGGAAAATGGCCATAAGAAACAGAAGTGTTCAAAAAGGATTAATTTTTCATTGCTTCGCCAGTTCGAGCAGAGCTCTCGGGTCCGATAGAGGCGTTCAATATGCAAACAAGAAATTTGCCAATATAATTGAATCTTATGGCGTTATTAGAAGTATGAGTAGAAAAGGAAATTGTTGGGATAATGCAGTGGCTGAGAGCTTTTTTAAATCATTAAAAACCGAATTAATTTACGGTAATAAACTCATAATGAAACAACAAATGGAACTAGAAATCTTTGAATACATAGAAATCTGGTACAACAAAAAAAGACGACACGGTGCATTGAATTACAAAACAATCGAAGAATTTAATAATCAAAACAACATTTATAAAAATGTCGCTTAACTTAAACTGTACTTTTTATTTGCATATCCAGTCTTGACAAAGACGTAATACGTGATATTATCCGTGAAGAAATAAAAAAGCAGTCAAATCTGTAAGAATACGTAGAGCGTATCAACTACAAATCTCTTTTCTTTAATAGTCGGTATGACCAATATATGAACAGTGCTGTCCAAATCAGTACAATCAGAATCTGAAGGTAATTAACCTCATAAATATTTTCGTTAGTGATTCCCGCTTGTTGTTCTGCATTTCGGATAACCGAGAGTCTTCGTGCCGGATTAAAAATCAACAAACTCATTGATTCTAATGGAAAGAATCTCGAAACACTTTCGGCTATTTCCGTTCCTTTGAACAATCCCCACTTCATAATTCCGTACAATATCCATTCGATGATACTCCACAGAATCAAAAATCCTAAGGCAAAGGCAGAACGCTTGACTAAAATTCCCAGAAACAAACAGAAAGAGAAAAATCCGAGAAGTTTTACCAAATAAGCCAGCAAATAATCAACATCGGTCAAAACAATTGAAAGCTCTGTATAAGACGAAAAACTATATCCTAAAATTACCGAAAGTAAAAAAATAAAAAATGTAGAACCCAAAGCAAACAAAGCCACTACCAAAAATTTAGACAACACAAATTCCTTTTTGCTCAATCCGTCAATCAGGTTTTGTTTGAGCGTTCCGTAGCTGTATTCATTTGCCATCATCGAGACGATTACCACAGCCAAAAATATCTTCAAGAGTCCGGCCACATAGGTGTTAAAATGCCATATAAACGGAAAATTAAAAATCCCTTGTTCGGCTATTCTGAACGGTACACCTCCTATGGTGAACTCAATAGAAGCAATCAGAGATATAAAACAAAGAATCACAAAATAAGAAATAATAAGCGCTTTTGAAGCTCGATTTTTCCAAAGTTTTTGAAGTTCTATAGAGAGAAGTCTTTTCATTGATTGATGATTGATGATTGATGATTGATGATTGATGACTGATGATTGATGATTGACGACTGATGATTGATGATTGATGATTGATGATTGATTGATTGCAGAAGGATTCGTAATTAATTATTATTCGTAATTTGAAGGAATTGTTCTTCTAAGCTGTGTTTGCGTTTTACTAAATGAGTTAGTGTGATATAATTATCAAAAACCAATCGGTTTAAATCTTTGGCTTGGAGCGGAGCTTTGAGATACACGACTAATTTTCCGTCTTCGATTTCGATATTTTTTACTGATGGGTGACCGGTTAAAACTGATTTCAGCTTTTGGTTATCGTCAGAATCCAATTCAAAAAAACCTTCGTTTGAGGTCATTCCGTTTACGGTTCCGCAATAGAGCATCGTGCCTTTTTTGAGTACTACAACGTGCGAACATACTTTTTCTACTTCGTCAAGCAAATGTGAGGCCAGCAGAATGGTCGTACCTTGATTGGCAATTTGGCGGATAATATCTCGGATTTGGCGGATTCCTTGCGGGTCGAGTCCGTTGGTGGGTTCGTCTAAAATCAATATTTCGGGATCGTTCAAGAGAGCAGAAGCAATAGCCAGACGCTGTTTCATTCCCAACGAAAATGTTCGAAATTTGCTGTCTTTTCTCTCCAAAAGTCCGACTAATTCTAATTTTTCGTCAATTTTGGAATAAGGTGCTTTTTTGATTTGGGCTACTAATTTCAGATTGTCGTAAGCGGTCATATACGGATAAAAATTAGGACGCTCGATAATTGCTCCCACTTTTTTGAGTGCTTGATGCGTGTCGGCAGTACCTCCAAACCAAGAATAATTACCTCCGGTTTTGTTTACCACATTAAGAACAATGCCCAGGGTAGTTGATTTTCCACTTCCGTTCGGACCTAATATTCCGTACACATTGCCTTTTTCGATTTCGAAAGAAACCTGATTGACAGCTTGTAATCCGTTAAAATTTTTAGAAAGATGCTCTAATGTAAGTATCGTTTTCAAAAGAAAAATGTTTTTAGATTCGAAATTATTAGTAAGACGAATTTAAAAACAAAATGTTACAATGCTTGTATTTTTTTATTGAATTTCTGCAGAAAGTCCTGCCTCTAAAAGTGCGGAACATTTCGGGACAAGTTCCGATAATTTTCCTGTTTTTACTTCACATTTTCCGGTATAATGCACTAAGATCGCACATTGCTCGGCCTGTAGCGGTTCGTGATCGCAAATGGTAATAAGCATTTCGATTACGTGATCAAAAGTATTTACATCATCATTAAACAAAATGATTTTGTTCAAATTCGAAACAGCTTCTTCAATTAAAACCTCTTCTAAAACTCTTTCTTTGGTGCTCATTTCTTTTCGTATTTTAGGGCTACCCAATTATCTTTATCGTGTTGGCTCTGAAATTGGAGTCCGTTTTGCCTACAACTCTCATCAATAATCGGAATATCTTCTGTATAAAATCCGCTCAAAAATAATAAACCTCCTTTATTTAAACAAGAGGAGTATGCTTTCATATCGTTAAGCAAGATGTTTCGATTGATATTGGCTATAATCACATCGTATTTTTTTCCTTGCAAAAGCGAAGCATCTCCTTCATATACAGAAATTTCTTTGCAATTGTTTCGTTCTGCATTTTCAATCGAATTCAAGTAACACCAACTGTCAATATCAATGGCGTCAATAGGTTTTGCTCCTTTCATCTCTGCCAAAATAGCTAAAATTGCTGTTCCGCAACCCATATCCAAAGTTTTTTTACCGATCAAATCCGTTTCCAATAAATGCTGGATCATCATTGAAGTCGTCTGATGATGTCCCGTTCCGAAGCTCATTTTCGGTTCGATTACGATTTCGTATTTTACATCTTTACTCGGGTGAAACGGAGCTCTGATGTAACATTTCTCTCCAACTTCAATCGGGTTGAAGTTCTTTTCCCATTCCTCATTCCAGTTTACCGTTTCAATATGTTCAACTTCATACAAAATCTCAAATTCCGGATTTTGCAGAATCATCACATCAGACAAAATATCATCTGTATGTAAAGCCGCCTGAACAAAAGCAGAAAGTCCTTTGTCTGTTTCTTCAAAGCTCTCAAAGGCTGTATCCTGAAGCTCTGCCAATAATATTTCGCTTCCTAACTCTCTTGGCTCAACAGTAAAATGGTAGGCTATGTACATTGAAATTTTTGTGTTTGATGTTGGCGGCAAAGATAAGGATTTCATAGTCAGATATAAATTAACGAAATTATAAAACCTCGTATTTTTCTGTTTTCAGATATCAAATCAAAAAACTATCTTTGTTTCTTGCGAAAAAAATCGATGAATCTACCTTATTTCATAGCAAAAAGACTTACGACAACAACCCAAAAACAAGTAAGCATTTCAAGTCCGATACTGACTATTGCGGTTATTGCCATTGCATTGGGAATCATTATGATGTTAGTTTCGGTAGCCACGGGAATCGGGCTTAGAGAAAAAATTCGAGAGAAGATTTCGGCTTTTAACGGACACATTATCATTTCTAATTACGACAACAACCAATCGGAAGTAAGCCTTACCCCTATTGATAAAAAGCAGGAGTTTTATCCGAACTTTACATCGGTAAATGGAATAAATCACATTCAGGCTGTCATTACCAAAGCAGGAGTTATCCGAACAGAAACTGCTTTTGAAGGAATCATTTTTAAAGGAGTAGGTACAGATTATAAGTTTCAGAATTTAGAAGAATATCTGGTTGAGGGGCGAATTCCGAATGTTGCCCAAGAGCGAGAAAATGCCGAAGTTTTGATTTCGGAATACTTGGCAAACAGAATGGAGTTCAAAATTGGAGATAAGTTTACCACTCATTTTCTGAAAGACGATCCGGGCGAAAGACCAAATTTACGGCACTTTGAAATTGTAGGAATTTACAATTCGGGATTTCAGGAATTTGATGCAAATTTTGTGCTGGGAGATATTCGGCATTTGCAAAGAATGAACCGTTGGGGAGCTGACCAAATCGGGCATTTTGAGGTTTTTATTGACGATTTTGATCAAATTGCACAAAAAGGGAATGAAATTCACATGCAGACTCCTCCTACACTCGATACACAAACCATTGCAGAGAAATACTATTCTATTTTCGATTGGTTGAAAATAACCGATTCTAACATCTATCTGATTATCGTTTTGATGTTGCTTGTCGGGGTCATCAACATTGCTGTGGCTCTTTTGGTGATGATTTTGGAAAGAACCCAAATGATTGGAATTCTCAAAGCTTTGGGAGCTGATAACTGGAGCGTGCGAAAAATATTTTTGTACAATGCTTTTTATTTGATAACTCGAGGAATTCTGTGGGGAAATATCATCGGAATCGGAATGTTGCTCATTCAGAAATATTTTGGTGTGATTAAACTCAACCCTAAAAATTACTACGTAAACCAAGCTCCTGTATATCTGAATTTGGATTATATTTTGGCTCTGAATATCGGAACAATTGTAGTCTGTCTGACCATGCTTTTGGTTCCATCGTACATCATTACTAAAATCTCTCCCGTAAAAGCCATACGTTTTGAATAATTAAAACGAATTCGTTTTTTGGTTTTATTCCCATATCAACCTGTGGTCGCATTGACCAACTGAAAAACAGTATATGTTTTAGGTTCTGTTTTCTTTTCTTTCAAAATCCGTATCTTTGAGCTTTCGCAAAAAAATGATTTCAAAGAATACGATAGATACAGTTTTTGAAGTGGCTCGAGTAGAAGAAGTCATCGGAGATTTTGTACAACTCAAACGGGCAGGAAGTAACCTGAAAGGCCTCAGTCCGTTTGCTGACGAAAAATCTCCTTCATTTATGGTATCTCCGACCAAACAGATTTGGAAAGATTTCAGCTCGGGGAAAGGAGGAAATGTGGTTTCATTTTTGATGGAACACGAGCATTTTTCGTATCCGGAAGCCATTCGGTATTTAGCCAAAAAATACAATATCGAAATCGAAGAAACCGAGCAAACTTCGGAAGAAAAAGAACAGGCTTCGGAAAAAGAAAGTATGTATTTGGTTTCGGAATTTGCCAAAAAATACTTTAACGAGGCATTAATCCACACCGAAGAAGGAAAAGCCATCGGACTTTCGTATTTCAGAGAACGAGGATTTACCAATCAAACCATCGAAAAGTTTAGTTTAGGATATTCGCCTGATAGTTGGACAGCTCTGACAGATGAAGCTCTAAAAAGCGGATATACATTGGAGTTCTTAGAAAAAACAGGGCTTACTATTGTTAAAGACGATAAAAAATTCGACCGATTCAAAGGCAGAGTAATGTTTCCGATTCAGAGTATGTCAGGTAGGGTCTTGGGCTTTGGAGGAAGAATCCTGACCCAAGACAAAAAAGCGGCAAAATATCTGAATTCGCCCGAAAGCGAAATCTATCACAAAAGTAAAATTCTTTACGGACTATATCAGGCAAAACAAACCATTGCCAAAAATGACAACTGCTATTTGGTCGAAGGTTATACCGATGTGATTCAGTTCAGCCAATCGGGAATTGAGAATGTAGTGGCTTCGTCCGGAACGGCTCTTACTCCGGATCAAATCCGCCTGATAAGCAGATTGACCAACAATATCACGGTGCTTTTTGACGGAGATGCTGCAGGGCTTCGAGCTTCCATTCGAGGAATTGATTTGATTCTGGAAGAAGGAATGAACGTCAAGGTTTGTACGTTTCCAAACGGAGAAGACCCTGACAGTTTTGCCAAGAAAACTTCGTTTGAGGATTTGACGCTGTATTTAGAAGAAAATGCGAAAGACTTTATTCAGTTCAAGGCTTCACTTCTGAACCAAGATGCTCAAAACGACCCAATAAAAAAAGCAGAACTCATCAGGGATATGGTAACGAGTATTTCTAAAATTCCCGATAGGATAAAACGCGAGGTTTATGTCAAAGAAACTTCACGAATTATGGATATTTCGGAAGATGTTTTGGCAAATACACTGGCTCAAATCCTAAGAAAAGAACAATACGATTCGTCTAAAAAATCGTTTGAAGAAAACAAAAAAATAGAAGCAGTAAAGCGTGAAGAATCACAACTCGAAAGAGTTGATTTTTTGAGTGTTATTGAAGAAAATATTCTTAAAATTCTTTTGAATCACGGAGATAAAGTATTAACCTTTGAAGACTACACTCACGTTGAAACCCAAGACAAAGAGATTGAGTTAAAGGCTTTTAAAAAAAACTACAAAGTTTATGACCGAATTTATTTGAGTCTTCAGGAAGATGAGTTGGAGTTTTCAAACGAAAAATTCCGTGCTGTTTACCATCACGTAATGTCATATCTTCAGGCTAACGAAGTGTTTAACAAAGAAAAATTCATCTCTGAAACTCCACAAGAATTAGTTTCGGAAATCACAGATTTGTATATGTCCGAAGAAAAATACCGATTGGATAAATGGGAGTCCAAAAATATTTTCCCCAGAACAAAAGACCAAGACCTTGTAATTCTGCAAAACGTAAACGAAACCATTCTGAATTTCCGTTGTTACCTGCTCTATCAACTCATTGGAGATTTGATGAATCAACTTAAAGACAAAGATAGCCAAACCGATAACTCGGAGGCTCTTTCGGAAATCGTGCACTACGGAGAATTGCGAAAGTTTTTGTTCTCCCTTTTAGGAAATGTAACTCCGCTTAATCATTTTTCACAATACAACTAATACTCTATTTTTGATCTGTTGGAAAAATGGGGGGACTTACAAAACATCTTAGCTCCTTTGACAATCTCGATTATTTTTATACATTGCTTCACTTAGTTTTACTAAATTAGCCAAGACAAAAACTTGTATGTTTAAATGTCTGAAAGAATTAGAATATTTTGCTTTTTTGCCGTATTGCTTTTTTGTAGTTTGGGACATTCGCAAGAGCCCGAAAGTCAAATCAGTAAAGACACCATAAACCCCAAACAGAAAGAAGCCCTTCAAAATTTAGAACAAAAAGCAAAAGAAAAAGGAGGTTTTGCCAGGTTTACCCATAAATTGATTTTCAGACCTATACGAAGGCGTTCCAGCAGTAATTTACCTGACCAAAACTCGATTCTGTACAAAGAATTTGAAGGTAAAATCATTCGCAATATAAACATTACCACACTTGACCCTTTTGGTTTTTCTGTTTCAGATACGCTCAGAAAACCGGAAAATTGGGGTGAAAGAGCCGGAAATTCATTACATATAAAGTCAATGAACAGCACCATACGGAACTTATTGCTTTTCAAAAAAAATCAACCTTTGGATTCACTTATCGCACAAGAATCCGAACGTCTTATTAGAAGCCAGAGATATGTCAGAAGAGTGTTAGTCGAGCCCATTCGAATATCCGAAACATCAGATTCGGTTGATATAAACATTCGAGTTTTAGACTCCTGGAGTTTAGTTCCCACAGGAAGTATTTCTTCTTCCCGAATGAATTTTGAAATCTCGGAGCGTAATTTTCTCGGATTAGGACATACTTTCAGAAATGACTTTCAGCAACGTTTTGACGATTCGGAAAATGCTTACGGAGCCAGATATATTATCCCAAATATCAGAAATACCTACATCAACACTACCTTTACTTATGATTTAGATGTGAATGATAATTCGTTAAAAAGCGTAGAAATACAAAGGGATTTTTTCTCTCCACTTACCAAATGGGCAGGAGGAGTTTATTTTGACGAACGATTTTTAACAGACTCTCTGCCCGATATTTCGGGAGAATTTGCCTTACAGAATTTCAAATCTCGAAATCAGGAGTACTGGGGCGGAAGAGCGTTTAATCTGTCGGGATTCAATGAAGAGGCAGACAGAACGCTCAATCTGGTTACTACATTGGGGTTTTATTCTACCGCTTTTTCCGAAAAACCAAGTATTGAGTATGACAGCATCGGGTTTTTCTCTAATAACAGGACTTATCTGATGAGCATCGGTATTACCTCAAGACGATTTGTAAAGGACAGATACCTCTTTGAATATGACCGAACAGAAGATGTAGCTATCGGAAAAGTATATTCCATCACAGGTGGTTTTCAGGATAAAAATAACCTCCGACGAATGTATCTCGGAACAAAGTATTCGTTCGGAAATTACTATGATTTCGGTTTTTTTGGAAGTGATTTTGAGGTAGGAACATTCTTCAATAACGGAAAAACAGAACAAGGAATAATCAGGGCTAGAGCCATCTATTTTACAAAACTCCGACAAATTGGTTCATGGTATTTCCGACAGTTTATAAAACCCGAAATCGCTTTCGGATTCAACAGAGTTCCCATTATCAAAGACCAATTTACACTAAGTGGAAGAAACGGAATTGAGGGGTTTAACAGCAGAGTACTCGGAACACAAAAAGCGCTGTTATACTTGCAAACCCAATCGTATGCCCCTGGGATTTGGTACGGTTTCCGTTTCAGTCCTTTTTTGAATTTTACCTTCGGAGCGATTGGAGAAGAAAATCATTCTCTTTTTAAGAGCCGACTTTATACAAAAATAGGTTTGGGAGTTTTGGTTTCAAATGACTTTTTGGTGTTTAACCAATTCCAACTCTCGGTTGCTTTTTATCCTACAATTCCTTTTGAAGGCGATAATATTTTTAAAACCAATACTTTTAAGAACGATGATTTCATTCTTCAAAACTTTAGAATAGAACAACCGGAGGTTATTCGGTTAGAATAGGAAAAATATTGATTTATGAGCCACAGATAATAATTAAACCATGGCATCTACCATTAAAACGACAATGCCAAACAAACATCGTTTTAGAATCTTGGGTCGGGAGTTTTTCGTTTTTCCCATTTAATGTCCTGAAGCATAGATGATTTGATTCCGATAAAGAACCCCCAATGGGTATTTACTCCATACGGAACCCACGAAAAATCCATTCTCCACGAGAGTAAGTCTCTCTCAAAACGAAGTTGAGTAAAAGTAATTCCATTCTGAACAAAATCATATCCGGTAGAAACTCCAATCTTCCATTTGTCTGATAAATCAACATTACCCGAAACCATAAGCGAATTAGAGGTTATTTCGTTTTGTCTAAAGTCATTACTATACGTTACCGAATAGGCTAATCGCAAATCCCAAGGTATTTTAATGGAATAAAAATCACTTATATTCGAAGTGTTTTTGTCTTCTTTCCCACTCCTGTTTTGTCGGTTAGATTCCATATCCGAACCGAATAAATCGTCTTCTCTCCCTCCGTTTCTGGCTCCTATGTCATTATTTCCTGTTGAGCTTCTTCCTTCAAAATCCGAACTCGAAAAAGAGTAATTTAGCGTAAAGTTTGCTCCTGCTAATCTGAAAAGACTTCCTCCGTTATCTATATTGAATTTATCAATTCTTCGGTTGGAATTACTCAAAGCGTACGGGTCTAAACGAGCAATCAGATTCATATTTAGCTTTCCTTCCATCAACGTAGTTCCTGCATTCATACTTACAGGACTCCATCTTAACGAATCGGTAGCCATATTATAGGAAGTTGCAAAGTTAAGAGCATTAAGCAACATCAGTTTTTTAGGTTCGGTTTTGGTAGAATCCCTTTCTCTTACTTTGGCTTCAAAGGAGTTAGCTAAATTAAAACCCAAACTACTGGCATAATTATTATTGGGCGCTCCATAGAGTCCTCCTTCAAAACGGGTATATTCTCGCATAGTAGTACCCATAGCATCAATGGGATACTCATCGTAATACTGTTCAAAGGCAGGAGAATAGTTATACGAAACCGAAGGTCTTGCAGTATGTCTTAGTGCCTGTACTTTTTTATCCTTCCCAAAGTCGAATGTACCATAAATGGTAGTTCCGACACTAGTAGAAAAATTATAGGTTCGGAAAGCGTCAAAGCCGTTTATATTAACTATCGTATCTCTGTCAGTAGTAAAATTCCTGTATTTATTAATGGTATTCATCGTCCAAACTTCGTTATAACTGAATGACAACGGAATACTAAAGTGCTTTAGGACTTTAAAATTGGTGCTTACAGGAATAGAATGTTGCATTCCCGTTCTTCCTTCCTGAAACATTTGAGAAGTAAAAAACAAAGAATCGGTTGTGGTATAACTGTTTTTTGCATTCAGGTTGTACTGAAAATTAATGTTTTTGATAATTCCTTTTTTACTTTCATCTCTTGACGCAAACGGATAAATTCTGTCCACGCTCAACTGCAAGGTCGGTAGTGTCATATCAATCCGCTGGGTTTGCGTATTTTGCGAATGTGTAGCTGTAAGCGACATATTTACCTGAGGAATCGTGTTGAATGTTTTAGAATAACTCACCGAAGAGCTCAGGGTGTTATTCATTCTCGAACTTACATTTATTTGGTTTATCGAATTCTGGAAATACGTACTACTACCCAAATTGACCGAAGCCGAAAATCGGGAACTCGGATTGGATTTTTGGTCTTGCTGATGACTCCACTGGATGTTGTAAATTCTTGTTTTGGAATAATCGGGAAAACCTCTTTGGCTGTTTATCAAATTTTCGAGTCTTATGTTTGTGCTTCCACGGAATTTATACCTCCACGCATAACTTGACTGAAAACGCAATCCGTAACTTCCATTGGTATAATAATCTCCTAAAACAGCCAAATCATAATGGTCGGAAAGAGCAAAATAATATCCTCCGTTTTGCAAAAAATATCCTTGTGTGTTGTTGTCTCCAAAAGTGGGAACAATAAAACCCGAAGTGTTTTTGGTGGTAATCGGGAAAAACGCAAACGGAAGTCCCACAGGCGTCGGAACGTCCATAATTACCATATTAGTAACTCCAACCACAACCTTTTCTCCGGGAACCATTTTTAGTTTTCGAGTGTGAAAATAGTATTCCGGATTGTCAATATCGGTAGCTGTGGTAAAAATGGCATCTTTCATATAAAAAACCGAATCGTTTTCTCTTTTGGTATAAGGTGCTTTTATCCTCATTTCTCCTTGCTCGGTTCTCGAACCGTAAACCAATGCTTTTCCGGTATCAAAGTTATAACGCATCGAATCGGGCTCAACTATATTTTGTCCTTGGGTAAATTTCGGAATCTGAGTATAAACTCCCGAAGTATCAACAATTCCTTTTGCATATACTTCATTTTTGTTATAATCTATGATGATTTCTCCTGCCTCAAGTTCCATATCCATATACTTTATAAATGCCTGATTATAAAGTTTGGAAATTCTCTTTTTGTGATTTATTGTATTATAATCTTTTGCTTTACGTGCAATAATTCCTTCGAGCTTGTCTTTTTTAGGCTTGAGTGAATCTGCAGGAATTGTAATTTCTTCTGGTAGTTCTGTAGTCTGAACTCTTATAGAATCGGTTGTTTGCTTGGGCTTGGTATCGGTAGTATTTAACGGAGATTCTTGCGAATATATACTCACAGGGAAAATGCTCCAAAAAAATGTCCAAAAAACGATATGAAATAGCTTGGTTCGCAAAGGTTTTAGTTCTATTTTTGTAAATTTATGGCTTAATTTTTGAACGGGGCAAACTTACGGATATTTTTTTTAGCAAGATTACGCCTTTATGAAAATTATAACCACAACTAATGGATTTTGCAAAGATAAAACTATTAAACAATGAATATTAAATCAAAAATTTGTTTCGCTATTTTTTGCGGATTATTATTGACTTCTTTTCCTTCTTTTGCACAAAAAATGGATGAATTCAGAGTTGTTCTCGATGCCGGACACGGAGGAATTGGCAAAGGCGGAGACCCGGGAGCTGTTCGCAACGGAGTTAAAGAAAAAGATGTGAATTTGGCAGTAACTCTCAAAATAGGAAAACTACTAGAAAAGTACGAGGATATAGAGGTGCTGTACACTCGGAAAACTGATGTTTTTATTCCATTAGACAAAAGACCAAAGTTTGCCAACAAAGAAAAAGCCAATATTTTTATCTCTATACATTGCAATTCGGTAGATAATATTCGTCCTTTCGGAACAGAAACTTATGTGCTGGGGGTTGCCAGAGACAAACACAGTTTGGAAGTCGCAAAACGAGAAAACTCCGTAATATTTTTGGAGGAAAACTACGAAGAAAAATATCAGGGTTATAATCCAAACAATCCCGAATCGGTTGTAGGATTAATGCTTTTGCAAGGAGAATACAAAAACCAAAGCATTTTGTTGGCAAGTGCCATTCAGAATGACTTTACCAACAATCTCAAAAGAAACGACCGAGGCGTTAAAGAAGCAGGGTATTTGGTTTTGAGAGACTGTGCTATGCCTGCCATTCTGATTGAGCTTGGCTTTTTATCACACAAAGAAGAAGCAGCCTACTTAGCTTCAGAAAAAGGACAAAACCAATTAGCTCAATCTATTGCTAACGCTATTGTCAGTTATAAAAACGAACATTATTCGTATTCTGAACCCTTCGAGTACTCTCCTATCGCTGAAAATACCGACTCTAATAGCACAAAAACCGAATCCATAGATAACAACCATGCTATTTTTAAAGTTCAGATTTCGGCAAGTGGAAATAATTTAGAAACCAAACCGCAAAACTTTAAAGGATTGAATACTATTTCAAAAACAAAAGATGGAAGTCTGTACAAATATTTTTACGGAGAAACCAACAGTTACCAAACCGCTCAAAACTTGCTCAGTCAAGCTAAAGAAAAAGGGTTTAAAGATGCTTATATAGTGGCTTTTAAAGAAGGAAAACAAGTCAAAGTATCTGAGGTTATCAACTAATTTAGAAAGATTCTACTCTAATATTAACTTAATTTTGCACTAAAATTTTACCGTTTTGAAACTATCAAGAGAAATAAAAACAGCTCTACTCGTAATTACTTCAATTTTAATCTTCGTTTGGGGATACAGCTTCTTAAAAGGGAAAGACTTGTTTAGTTCGTACAAAAATTATTATGCTATTTATGACAATGTAGAAGGATTGTCTGCCTCTGCTCCCGTTACACTCAACGGACTTGGAGTAGGAAAAGTAAACGGTATAACCATAAATCAACAAGGAAAATTAGTGGTGGAAGTTCAGATAAAAACTGACTTTCCTATTTCAAAAAGTAGTTTATTACAGGTTTATGAACCCGGATTTATCGGAGGTAAACAAGTTGCCATTATCCCAAACCTGGAAGATAATGTTATAGCAAAAGACGGAGATACGCTACGTAGTGCTGTACGTTTAGGAATGATTGCCAAAGCAGGTGGTCAACTGGCTCCTATTCAAACCAAAGTAGAACATACCCTGACAAGTGCAGATAGTTTGCTTACCAATTTCAACACTTTGCTCAATACAGAAAACAAAGAAAATCTTTCGGTTGCTATTGCAGAACTGGCTCAAACTATGAAAACCTTGAATTCTGCTTCAAAAACATTAGATAAAATGCTGGCAACCAATCAGCAGAATATTGACCAAATGATGAGCAGCCTAAACGAAACATCAGCCAACTTTGCTGAGATTTCGAGTTCACTGACTGAAGCTGATTTAGGAAAAGTTGTAAAGGATTTAGAGTCTACTTTGGCAAATGTCAATAAAATGATGACAGATATAGAATCCGGAAAAGGAACATTAGGAAAACTGATGAAAGACGAGGCGATGTACAACAATTTATCGGCTGCCTCTAAAGAATTAGAACTATTACTGCAAGACGTAAGGCTGAACCCAACCCGGTATATAAATATTTCGGTGTTCGGAAAAAAGAACAAACCTTATGTAGCACCTGAACAAAACGAATAGGAACTTTATTGATGGTCTATGAGTATGATATCTAATATTATTTTTGCTTTACTTCTTGTCGTAGGAGTCGGATTTTTCGTAAAAAACGTCAAACAGCTTATCAGAAACATCAAATTAGGACAGGCGGTAAACCGTACAGACAATCCGAAAGAGCGTTTCAAAAATATGTTTTTGGTAGCGTTCGGACAAAAGAAAATGTTCAAAAGACCAGTTCCTGCTCTACTGCATTTTGTTATTTATGCAGCTTTTATAATTACTCAAATCGAGCTTATCGAAATTCTGATTGATGGATTATTCGGAACTCATAGAATTTTTAAACCTTCGCTCGGAGGATTCTATACCTTTATCATCAGTTTTATAGAGGTTTTATCGGTATTGGCATTGATAGCTACTGTAGCTTTCTTGTCACGTAGAAACTTATTAAAGCTACCTCGTCTGAACAAAAAAGAACTACTCGGATGGCCTAAAAAAGATGCAAACCTTATCTTGATAATGGAAATCATTTTGGTCACTTGCATTTTTACGATGAACGGAACCGATGAGGTGTTATACAACAGAGGATTATCTCATTTCGAAGGACAAGGAAGTTTCCGATTTACTGTAACCCAACATTTAGGACCAGCAGTATTTGGCTCTTTATCAGAAGGAGCTCTTTTGGTTTTAGAAAGAATCGGTTGGTGGGGACACTTTGTGATGGTGTTGGCATTTTTAAATTATTTGTATTATTCAAAGCATTTACACATTTTGCTGGCTTTTCCTAATACGTATTTTGCTGACCTTAATCCGTTAGGGAAATTTGAAAATAACTCGACCGTAACCAATGAAGTGAAGTTGATGATAGACCCAAATGCAGACCCTTTTGCTGCTCCAACTCCTGATGAAAATGCGGTTCCTGCTAAATTCGGAGCCAGTGATGCAACTGATTTGGATTGGTTCCAGTTGCTAAGTGCTTATACTTGTACAGAGTGTGGTAGATGTACTTCGTCTTGTCCTGCCAATATTACAGGAAAAAAATTATCTCCTCGTAAAATCATGATGGACACTCGTGACCGAATCGAAGAAATAGGCAGAAACATTACCAAAAACGGAGGAAAATTCGTAGATGACGGAAAACAATTGCTTAACGATTATATTACACCCGAAGAACTTTGGGCTTGTACCACTTGTAACGCTTGTGTAGAAGAATGTCCGGTAAGCATTAGTCCGCTTTCAATAATTATGGATATGAGACAATATTTGGTAATGGAACAAAGTGCTGCTCCTGTCGAGCTCAATAATATGATGACCAATATCGAAAATAATGCAGCTCCGTGGCAGTATAACCAAATGGATAGACTAAACTGGAAAGACGAGAATTAAATCGTATTTTGAATGATGAATTTTAAATTTTGAATGAACCAAAGCAATTTAAAATTCAAAACTTAAAATTTAAAATAATAAAAGATGATGCAAGTACCAACAATGGCAGAAATGATGTCCCAAGGCAAACAACCCGATGTTTTATTTTGGGTAGGATGTTCGGGTAGTTTTGACGATAGAGCCAAAAAAATAACCAAAGCTTTTGTACAAATACTCAATCGTGCAAACATATCTTTTGCTGTATTAGGAACAGAAGAAGGTTGTACCGGAGATCCGGCAAAGCGTTCAGGAAACGAATTCCTGTTTCAGATGCAAGCCATGACAAACATCGAAGTACTCAACGCTTATGAAGTAAAGAAAATCGTAACGGCTTGTCCGCATTGTTTTAATACCATCAAAAACGAATATCCTGAACTTGGTGGAAAATATGAAGTATTGCATCATACCCAATTTCTAAAATCACTGTTAGACGAAGGAAAATTTACCATCAAGGGCGGACAGTTTAAAGGAAAAAAAATTACTTTTCACGACCCTTGTTATTTAGGAAGAGCCAATAATGTTTATGAAGCACCAAGAGAACTCATCGAAAAATTAGATGCCGAACTCATCGAAATGAAGCGTTCTAAAAAAAATGGCCTATGTTGTGGAGCAGGAGGAGCTCAAATGTTTAAAGAGCCTGAAAAAGGAAATAAAGACATCAATGTAGAACGCACCGAAGATGCTTTAGAAGTGCAACCTGATATTATTGCTGCTGGTTGCCCATTTTGCAATACGATGTTAACCGATGGAATCAAATTCAAAGAAAAAGAAGGAGACATCAAAGTACTTGACGTAGCCGAACTTTTGGCACAAGCACAAGATTTGTAGGCTGTACACCAGATTTATTTTTTGAAAAACACAAAAAAAACCTCGTGAATATTAATCTTCTAAGGCGGAAATAATTCTCTACTTTGTCCTGTCTTTTACTTTTTTATCACAGAATTTATAATCATTCTAAACTCCGATATTGATAAAAAATCAAATATAAATTATAAAAAAAATACTTTTTAGGTCAAATACTTGACTTTTAATCGAAAAAATTTATTTTTATTTCTGTTTTAATAAAAATATCTTTCTAAAAAGCCCGAATGATTATAAATAGTGTAATATTCAATTAAATTTCGTAAATTTGCAGTTGAAAATTATAAACAAAACGTAAACTATTTTAATTATGGCTTTTGATATCGAAATGATTAAAAAAGTGTATGAAAAGATGCCTTCAAGAGTGGATAAAGCTCGTGAATTAGTAGGTCGTCCGCTTACACTTTCTGAAAAGATTTTATATGCTCACCTTTGGGAAGGAACTCCTTCTCAGGCGTTCTCTAGAGGAAAAGACTATGTTGATTTCGCTCCAGATAGAGTTGCTTGTCAAGATGCAACAGCTCAGATGGCATTGCTTCAGTTTATGCATGCCGGCAAAGAGCAAGCTGCAGTGCCTACTACGGTTCACTGTGATCACTTGATTCAAGCAAAAGTAGGCGCAGCAACCGATTTGGCTGTAGCCAACACCCAATCAAAAGAAGTTTTTGATTTCTTATCATCTGTATCAAACAAATACGGAATCGGATTCTGGAAACCGGGATCTGGAATTATCCACCAAATTATCCTTGAAAATTATGCTTTCCCTGGAGGGATGATGATCGGAACGGATTCTCACACCGTAAATGCAGGTGGTCTTGGGATGCTTGCTATCGGAGTGGGTGGTGCTGATGCAGTAGACGTAATGTCTGGTATGGCTTGGGAGCTTAAATTCCCGAAACTTATCGGAGTAAAATTGACTGGAAAACTAAACGGTTGGACAGCTCCAAAAGACGTTATCCTAAAAGTAGCTGATATTCTTACCGTAAAAGGAGGAACAGGAGCTATCGTAGAATACTTCGGAGAAGGTGCTAAATCAATGTCTGCTACCGGAAAAGGTACTATCTGTAATATGGGTGCTGAAATCGGAGCGACTACTTCTACTTTCGGATACGACGATTCAATGAGAAGATATTTAGCGGCTACTGGACGTCAAGACGTAGTTGATGCTGCTGATAAAGTTGCTGATTACTTAACTGCTGATGCAGAAGTATATGCTAATCCGGAACAATATTTCGACCAATTAATCGAAATCAACCTTTCTGAACTTGAGCCTCACATCAACGGACCTTTTACTCCAGATAGAGGAACTCCGGTTTCAAAAATGAAGGAGGTTGCTGCAGCAAACGGATGGCCTGTAAAAGTAGAATGGGGACTTATCGGTTCTTGTACCAACTCTTCTTACGAAGATATGTCAAGAGCGGTTTCTATCGTAAATCAAGCTGTTGAACACAAAATTACACCTAAAGCTGAATTCGGAATCAACCCTGGATCAGAGCAAATCAGATATACTATCGAGCGTGACGGAATCATCGAAGCGTTTGAGAAAATGGGAACTAAAGTATTCACGAATGCTTGCGGTCCTTGTATCGGACAATGGGACAGAGAAGGTGCAGACAAACAAGAGAAAAACACAATTGTTCACTCGTTTAACCGTAACTTCTCAAAACGTGCAGACGGTAACCCGAACACTCACGCTTTTGTAACTTCACCTGAAATGGTTGCTGCACTAGCAATCGCTGGAGATTTGACTTTCAACCCAATCACAGATACACTTATCAACGATAACGGAGAAGAAGTAAAATTAAATCCACCATACGGAGACGAATTGCCAACAAGAGGATTTGATGTTGAAGATCCGGGATATCAAGCTCCGGCTGCTAACGGAAGAGAGGTTGAGGTAATTGTGAGCCCAACTTCACAACGTCTTCAGTTATTGGAGCCATTTGAGCCTTGGAACGGACAAAACATTACCGGAGCTAAATTGCTTATCAAAGCTTTCGGAAAATGTACGACAGACCACATCTCAATGGCTGGACCTTGGTTGCGTTTCCGTGGGCACTTGGATAACATTTCGAACAATATGTTGATTGGAGCTGAAAATGCTTTCAACGGAAAAGCAAATTCTGTGAAAAACCAATTAACTGGTTCTTATGACGAAGTTCCGAATGTACAAAGAGCTTACAAAGCAGCTGGAATTCCTTCAATTGTTGTGGGAGATCACAACTACGGAGAAGGTTCTTCTCGTGAGCACGCTGCGATGGAGCCAAGACATTTGGGTGTAAAAGCAGTACTTGTTAAATCGTTTGCACGTATCCACGAAACAAACCTTAAAAAACAAGGTATGCTTGGACTTACGTTTGCTAACGAAGCAGATTATGACAAAATCCAAGAAGATGATACTATCAACTTCCTAGATTTGACTGAATTTGCTCCAAACAAACCACTTACGTTAGAGTTTGTTCATAAAGATGGAAGCAAAGACATCATCATCGCTAACCATACGTATAACAATAGCCAAATCGAATGGTTTAAAGCCGGATCTGCACTAAACCTTATTGCAGCAGAAAGCAAATAGGAATTCGATTTCTTGATATTAAAAAACTCCGAGCAATGCTCGGAGTTTTTTTTGTTATATTGCACACGTATTTTTAATTAATTGTAATGTTCAATACATTTTAATTCAATCTTCAAATGCTAAACTATATCAATCCTATTGAACAAATTTTTGTTAGAAATGAAAATACATTCTACAAAGAATTAAAAACTGTAATAAAACAAGCTGAATTAGTTAGCACCGAAATATTTTCAAAAAACAAAAAAGAATTTAATGGGATTCAACTCTTACAATGTAATATTTCTGAATATAATGTTGGCGTAAATTCTAATATAATAGACTTTTCAAGCAATAACCAGTCATATGAAATTCAACGAGAAAAAATTGTATGTGGAGAGGACAATGAAATAAAAGCTAAGCATAGAATTATAAATATTACATACGAACACGAACAGTTATCAACTGTTATTGAAAAGCAATTTTTAAATTGGTGGGAAAATAAAATCAAAGACATTATTCACTCTAAATATGGTGGATTGAACAATGCTAATGAAATGTGTCAATTCGCTCGTCAATTAAGAAATAGTTTTGGACATTCAAAAATTAATATCACAGTTGATATTCCTAATCAGCCAACGTGGAAAGACATAAATTTAATTCATTATAATGGTCATAATATATTTGAAGTGATTTCATTTGCAGATATCATAAATTTTTGGATTGAATTTGAAAGAGTAGAATTAAATATCGAAATATAAAAATAGAGTTGTAAAAAATATTTGTCAAATATATCTTAAGTTTTAAACTGTAAATTTTTAGAGCATTCGATTAAATCACAAAACTAAATTAGAATACTTCAAAATACAATTTTCCTAAATTTTATTCACAAAACCACTCAAGTGACTTTTTCTAGAATGAATACATAAAATAAACTCAACCAATTTTCATTCAAATAAGGATTCCTCTTTCTATCGTGTTTTACCCAAATAAATCGAGTTTAGGATAACCAAATTGTTTGGGTCAGAATAAAGATTATCACCTCCCCACTCCTTCCCTATATACTCTGATGGCTCGTTCTCGTGCAAAGCTGTGTTCTACCATAGGTTTTGGATATTTATTTGTATCAAATTCGGGAACCCATTTTTTTACGTACTCCAAATCTTTGTCAAACTTTTCCATTTGCAGGGTTGGGTTAAACACCCGAAAATAAGGTGCTGCATCACAACCAGAACCTGCAGCCCATTGCCAATTTCCGTTGTTGGCAGCTAGGTCGTAATCGTTGAGTTTTTGAGCAAAATAAGCCTCTCCCCATCGCCAATCAATCAGCAAGTGTTTGCATAAAAAACTAGCTGTAACCATCCGAACCCGATTGTGTATATAACCGGTTTGATTCAGTTGTCGCATCCCAGCGTCCACCATCGGATAACCAGTTTTTCCTTCGCACCACAACTTGAATTCTTCTTCGTTGTTCCGCCATTTTATATGGTCATAAGCTGGTTTAAAAGACTCACGAACAACTTTCGGAAAATGATAGAGAATCTGCATAAAAAATTCTCTCCAAATCAATTCGTTGAGCCAAGTTTGATTGTGCTCAAGCGCAAAAGCCACACATTTACGGACACTTATAGTACCAAAACGCAAAGCTGTTCCAAGCTTTGTTGTCTGTTGCAAGGCAGGGAAATCACGATATTTGTCATAATGATCAATAATGGAAGCTTCCAATGTTGGCTTTTCAAAAACGAAACTTGTTTTTTTAAAACCGATTGCATCTAAGGAGTGAATTTCAGAAAAAGACTGTTTGAAAAAATTTGAAAAATAAGGATGGTAATTCAAATAATGAGATGGCTTTAGTAACTCTTTCCACTTTTTAGCATAAGGTGTATAGACGGTATAGGGTGTTCCGTCGTTTTTAAGAACGTCATTTTTATCAAAAATAACCTGGTCTTTATACGCTTTGAAAAAAATGCTTTTGTCTTTGAAAAAATGATAAATCTGAGTATCTCGCTCTATAGCTTGTGGTTCGTAATCTCGATTGCAAAAAACAGCTTGAATAGCATAACTTTGATTAAGTTCTTTGAATACCTCCAAGGGTTTACCATAAAAGGTGGTCAGAGACGAATCGTAAGTAGTGAGTTTCCGATTTATTTCAGTAAGTGCTTGGTGAATGTAATCAACTCGTCTATCGGTTTTATTCTCCAGCGTTTCTAATATAGTTGTATCAAAAATAAATAGAGGTAACACAGGATAAGACGAAGAAAGAGCATGGTATAAACCCACGTTATCTTCTAAACGCAAATCTCTTCTGAACCAAAAAACGGAAACTTTATTTTTCATGCAAAAACGGACTGTCTGTACGGTTTTGACTTACCCAAATCAAACGATTCGTATCATAACCTGCCTCTTGAGCGATTTTGAGGTAGTTTTCTTTAACCGTTTCAGGAATAGTTTTAGTTCTTGAAAGTATCCACAAATAGTCTAAATCCTGACCGGCCACCAAAGCATATTGATACTCTTGATCTAACCCAATTACGTTATAACCACCATAAAAAGGACCGAAAAAGCTTACTTCCATTGCCGCAACATCTGTAGCTCCTCTGAATCTGGCTTTACCTTCGGCTTTTTCCCATTGTTCTTTTACGTAGTTATAGCCACTGTTGAATACTTTGATACTTCCGTCTTCATTAAGGCTGTAATGAGCCGTAACGTTATCCATATTGCGTTCGTGTTTAAAGTCTATACGGGCAATTTCATACCACAAACCTGTATATTGATTGACATCAAAATTGGTTACGGGTTCTGCCTTTTCGGGTATAGATTCACACGAATGTAACCCTAACATAACAACAACTACAAAAGCTATGAATCTGATATTTTTAATTCTGTTATTCATAATTATTGTTTTTGAAATCGTTTAAAGAAATAAATTCCCAACAAAAATTGTGTATAGCCGTACACTGCATCTTCTATGGGAATAGTAAGCATTCGTATGCCTAAAAACTCTTCCGGATTATAATTCACTATCGGAGATTCTAAACCCGTTCCGGTTAATACTCCGTTAACAGGAAAAAAACCTAGCATTAAGACCATAAACACAAACGAGGCTCTGCTAATCCATTCTACTTTGGCAATAAAATGTAAGTAAATTAAGGTAAGCAAGGTTGCTAAAGCGGTTACCAAAGTATAGAGTTTTTCATAATGTAGAAGCGCTATTACAGCACAAACAATGACCGTTACAAAAACAATGCTGTTGTTTAGACTCTTGAGTCCATCAAGTTTAAAAAACTTTTCGAAACAAAAGAAAGTGAAAATACACGAAAAAGGAATGCATACAAAAAAAAGCCATTCTTCAAGTGGTAATCCGGCTATAGTAAGTCCAATGGTATAATTGGTATCAAACCACCATACGCCTTGAGCGGTAAACCAGATATCCCAAATGATGAATGGAATACCTACAATTATGGCTGCTTTGATAAAGGCACCAAATTGATGATGAAACTGTAAACGCTTGTCAAAAGAAGCTATAAAACAAATGATTACCGTAAAGAATAAGACTATAGCATAAGTATATTGCATCATTACTTGGCAGAATTAAAATACATTTTAAAATACTTGATTGGTACGTACAGAAAGCCAAAGCACTCTCCTTCTTCTTTACCCAAGTGTTTGTGGTGTTGCTTATGTGCTCTTCGAAGAGCCAAGAAATAGGGGTTTTTGGTTTTTCTGAAAATTCTGATTCGTTGATGAATAAAAATATCATGCACAAAAAAATAGGCCATACCATATAGCATTATGCCTAACCCAATAAAAAACAAATAGTTGAAATCGTTGAGCGAACCAAAATACATCAAGGCAATCGTAGGTAAGGCAAAAATCACAAAGAAATAATCGTTTTTTTCCATCACACCTTCGTTACTATGATCATGGTGGTCTTTATGTAATACCCATAAAAATCCGTGCATGACATATTTATGAATGAGCCATGTAGCTCCTTCCATAAGAATAAAAACGATTAAAGTAAAGAGGATATTCATATTTTTTTATGGTTAAAAAATTTATCTAAAACCGCATATCGGTAATTAAAAATGATTTCTAATTTATTTTTAACGAACAATCGATGTGCTATAGTACCTAAAAAACCCAAAGGTAATTCATAATCTACAGTATCTCGCATCAAAACACCATTTTCGTTCGGAATAAATTCATGATAATGGTTCCAAAATTTATACGGCCCTTTTTCTTGAAAATCTGTAAAACTTTTATTCTTTTCTACTTGAATAATTTTGGTTTGCCAGTTTAACGGAATGTTCAAAAAAGGCGAAACGGTATAATCAATTATCATTCCCTCAAAAATCTCCGAATCAGTATAGTTAGACAAAACCGTAAACCCCATATCCTTAGGAGTAATTTTTGATAAATTTTTGGGGTTAGAAAAAAAACGCCAAGCCGTATCGATATCACACTGTAGTTGTTGTTCTCGATAAAGTTGATATTTCATAGATTATTGATTTAAAAGAGAATTAATTTGCTTGTTTAAAATCATCGATGTAACCAAGTGACGGTTCTTTTTAATAAATTCTGTATCTTGTTTTATGTGGTTATTATAACCTAGAAAAGACGGAGCATTTTTCTGAACAGACAGCCTTAAATAATATATTTCTATATCATTGGGAGTTTGTTTAATAACTGCTTCAATTCTCTCTTTCCCTTTTTTAAATGTTTTTAATTTAGAAAACGGATTAAAAACGTGCTTTGCCCAAATAGTTTCTAGTGCTCCTAAATAAGCCAATTCGACACTTTTTAATTCATTTTTTTTCTCTTTTATTTTGAGTTGTTCTATCAACATTTTACAAGTATCTTCATCTTCAATAGCTTTTTCGTATTGAATTCTAAAAGCATCAAAATCTTGAGAGAAACTATTAGAGCATATTATAAAGGCACAAAAAACAAAAAAAAAGTGAATAGCTTTTAGCATATATAAGTTTTTCACAAAAATTCAAAAAAAAGTTTTTCCGTCAAATCAACTATTCCTAAAAAAGTATAAAGATAAGAGATTTGACGAAAAAACTTGAACAGAAAACTACGGTAATAAAACTCGATCAATAACGTGAATCACTCCATTGGTTGTCAAAATATCTACGGCAATGATGTTTGAAGCATCATCATTACTATTTCCTTTTACTGTGGCAGTTGCTCCTAACCCAACCTCTATCGTTCCTCCGTTTACAGTTGATAGGTTTGCACCATCAACTAAATCAGAAGAAAACGCTCTTGCTCCAATAACGTGATAGGTTAAAATAGCAGTAAGCGTGTTAGGATCTGCAGCCTGAATTGAAGCTATATCAGGAAATCCTGCATCTATAAAGGCTTGGTTTACAGGTGCAAAAACGGTAAAAGGACCTTCTGATGACAATACACCTTCTACGTCTGTATCTCCTTGGCTTGCACGCACTACTGCAGCAACTAAATATGAAAAATCTTGGTTTGATTGAGCTACTTCAACAATGTTTCCGGTAGCAGGCATCAATACTTTGCTGATTACATGAATCACTCCGTTACTAGCTTCTACATCGGCTTGTTTTACCGAAATACCGTTAACAAAAACGCCTGAGCTATTTTTGGTTAGAAAAATAGAACTCTCGTTGATGGTTTGAACAGCAGCATTTGGACCTGCAGGAACATCCGCAGCAGGAACTTCTGAATCCAGAGCGTGATACAATAAAATACTTGTCAGATCAGCAACAGACATCGCTTCGATATCTGCACTTGTGATACCTGAAGCTGCAAAGGCATCATTGTCTGGAGCAAAAATCGTAAAAGTCCCCTCTCCTGCTAAGGTTTCTGCTAAACCTGCTTTTACAACTGCAGATCTTAAAATGCTAAAATCAGGGTTGTTCACTACTATGTCAGTAATAGTAGAGGTTTGAGGAGGGGTAGAAGTGCTGTCATCATCACTACAAGAAGTGAGAGAAAATAATACTAGACCAATCATAACCATTTTGGTCAGAGGTTTGAAAAATTTGTTTGAATAGTTCATAAATAAAAGGTTTAAAAATTAATGATTAAATTATTAATAGTTCTAAAAATTAGGCACAAGAAGCTAGACAACTTTAATTGGTTTAAAGATGCACTATGAATATTTTTCAAAGACAGACTATCTGTTTTTCAAATAGTTAACATCAAAGAAAAGCCGTCTTATATCTCACGTAACTTTTTAAAGCGACATAGGCTTTTTGAGAATTTGGAACTCGAACCCTTTGGTTTAGAACCTCATTTGACGATTTACTTTTTATTTTTCGGAACAAAGACAAATAATATTTATAAGCTAAATACACTCCAAACTTAGATGAATTCGGAAGCTTATTAATTCCTATTAATGCTTCGGTAAATTCTTGTGCAATTTCTTGTTCAATTTTTTTCTTTACAGAGTTATCAAAAACACTCATTTCGATATTTGGAAAATACGTTCTACCCAACACCTGATAATCGTCTTTCAAATCCCTCAAAAAGTTCACTTTCTGAAAAGCCGAACCAAGTTTCATCGCATAAGGTTTTAACTCCTCATATTTTTGTTTGTCACCATCTGTAAAAACCTGAAGGCACATTAGCCCTACCACTTCGGCTGAACCAAAAATATACTCTTTATACAACTCGGAATTATAATCAACTTGCTGCAAATCCATTTCCATACTATGCAAAAACTGCTTGATTAGTTTGTAGTCAATATCATACTTATGTACAGTTTCCTGAAAGGAATGCAGTATAGGGTTGAGCGAAATCTTTTCGTGCAAAGCTTCGTCTGTCTGCTCTCTGAATCTTTTTAGGAGCATTTCTTTGTCATAACCGTGAAAGCTATCGACAATTTCGTCGGCTAATCTCACATAGCCATAGATGGCATAAATGGCAGGTCTTATAGCAGGTTTAAGAGCCAAAATACCCAGTGAAAAACTCGTGCTGTATTTTTTAGTCGTTATTTTGCTTACCGAGTAAGACAATTGGTCAAAAAGTTGTTTCATAATACGTAGAGTTTATATTTTACTTAATTCATTAGCTACAATTTTTCCTGAAATTATAGAAGGTGGCACACCTGGTCCAGGAACAGTAAGTTGCCCTGTGTAGAACAAGTTTTTTACTTTTTTGTTTCTTATTTTAGGTTTTAATACGGCTGTTTGTTTAAGCGTATTGGCAAGTCCGTATGCATTACCTCCAAAGGCATTATAGTCTGATAAAAAATCACTCACACAGTAACTACGCTTGTATTCTATTTTTGATTGCAAATCGCTTACTCCAGTCACATTTTCTAATCGAGTAAGCATTTCTACTAAATATTGCTCTCTTGTGCTTTCTTCGTCATTGATTCCAATAGCAAGTGGCATCAACAAAAAAATATTTTCTTTTCCTTTTGGAGCAACCAAATCATCTGTTTTTGACGGACAACAACAGTAAAACAAAGGCTTTTCTGGCCACTGTTTATCGGAATAAATCGTATTGATATGTGCATCAAAATCATGCTCAAAGAACAAAGTATGATGCTTGAGATTGGAAATTTTCTGATTGATTCCTAAATAAAATATCAAGCAAGAAGGAGCAAATGTGCGGCTGTTCCAATACTGTTCAGAATAATTTCGGTATTGAGGTTCTAAAAGTGTTTCGGTATGGTGGTAGTCTGAAGAGGCAATTACGACATCAAAAGTAAAATGCTGGCCGTTTATGGTAAGAGAACTTACTTTATTATTTTCGATATTTATTTTTTCAACCGATTGATTAAAATGAAATTTCACACCCTGATTTTCTGCCACTTTATGCATCGCTTTAACCAACTCATAAAATCCTCCTTTGGGATAATGCGTACCTAAAGCATAACCACCATAATTCATCAAACTATATAAAGCAGGAATGTTGTCAGGAGAAGCTCCTAAGAAAATCACAGGGAATTCCATTAACTTACGGAGCTTTTCATTTTTGAAATATTTGGCTACATAGCTTCTGAAATCAGTAAGCAAATCAAGTTGTAAAACACTTTTGGCTATTTTTGGCGAAATGAATTCACTCCAACTATGACATGGTTTGTTCACAAAATCTTGCATTCCAACTTCATATTTGAATTGTGCTGCTTTCATAAATTTTTCTAATTGAAGAGCAGCTCCTTCCTCTAAAGTTTCAAAAAGTAGTTTTAATTCTATAAAATCTTTTGGTACAGCGAGTTTTTCATCTTCAAAAATCATTTCAAACTGCGGGTTCAATGATATAAGCTCAAAAAAATCCGATGTTTTATATCCAAAATCCTCAAAGAAATTTTCAATAATATCAGGCATCCAATACCAACTCGGTCCCATATCAAAAACATAGCCTTGGTCGGTTGTAAACTGTCTGGCCCTACCTCCAGAACCATTGTGTTTCTCGAAAACATGTACCTCATAGCCTGATTTGGCGGCATAAGCAGCTGCCGACAAACCCGAAAACCCGGAACCAATAATAGCTAATTTCTTTTTCACTGTTTATTCTCTTTTAAAACTTCGTTTAACAAATGTTGAGGTTCAAGGTTTTTTTCATAAATTGGTAAGTGAAAATCGTTAAGTTTGTTTAAGAGCCGTATGAGTTCCATTTTTTCGGCATAGGTCAAATCACCAGTTACAACCTCGGATGCTTTTCTGATTTTATCCATTTGACTCTCTAATGCTTCAAGACCTTTTTCGCTAATTTTTATTAACTTACTTCGTTTATCTTGTTTTGATTCTGTCTGAGTTACCCAACCTTGAGCAATTAACCTATTGATTATTTGCATTCCGGTAGGCTTTTCGTGTACGTTCTTTTTAATCAAATCCATCTTGGTCATTTCTCCGAAAGCCTTAAGATTTATCAAATAGATAAAATCTTCTTGGGTCGAGAAATCAGATCCAAAAATGGCCGATTTTGAATAGCTCTTTGCATACCTATTCATGTGTACAATAAGCGTATTGATAACACTCTCCGGACTCCTACCCTTTTCTTTTCCTTCCCAATTAGGTTCTTTTGAAATTGAAGATTCTGTATATTTTAGAGCAATCCATCGTTTGAAAGTATCAATATTCATTTCAGAGGTTGAACTATTTTCTTTATCAAAAGTCTCAACCAAATCAATGATATCTTTAAGTAAATTATAATTCATTTCACCTTATTAGTATAATAACAAACTATTTTATTGTGCAAATATACTTATTTTAGAATATAAATATACTTTTTTTGATTTTTTTATGAATGTAATTAGTGTAAAAATTGTTCAATTAAATTAAAAAATCAAGACAGAGCAAGGTAAAACAAGGCCTTGTAAATTTTTAAATTATCTGTATTTTTTTAATATAAGAAAGCTTTTAGTTAGATTTCAAAAAAATAAAGCTTTAATTTGTAGCATTGTGAGAGACATACAAATATAAACTATAACCAATCGGAAAGAAGCATAAAAATGAAAGAAGTTGTTTTGATAACAGGCGGTAGCGGACTAGTGGCAAAAGAGCTCTCAAAAAAGCTCCATTCGTTATACTCCGTAAGATTTTTAACACGTCACGAAAAAAATGAAAATGAATTTGAATGGGATGTAAAAAAGGGAACAATAGATGAAAATGCACTATTGGGAGTCAATCACATCATCCATCTAGCGGGTGCAAATATTTCTGAAAAGCGTTGGTCGTCAAAACAAAAAAAAGAAATTATCTCTAGCCGTATCGAATCGGCTAAATTATTGTTAAACAGCTTAAAGAAAAACAACTTAAAAATAGATTCCTTTATTTCTGCTTCGGCAGTTGGTTATTATGGCACCAAAACAAGTGAAAAAATATATGATGAAACAGATGCAAAAGGAGATGATTTTTTGAGCGATGTTACATACCAATGGGAACAAGTAGCCGATTTGTTTGTTCAGGATAATATTGCTAAAAGAGTCGTAAAGCTAAGATCGGGAGTTGTGTTGTCTGAGTCTGGAGGAGCCTTGCCAAAAATGATTTCTCCTATAAAATTTTATGTTGGTGCTATTTTAGGAAATGGAAAACAATATATGCCTTGGGTGCACATACAAGATATTTGCTCCATGTTTGAATTTGCCCTAAAAAACCAGCACGTAAGCGGAGTGTTTAACGCCTGTTCTCCAACCGGAGCTACCTACAAAGAATTCACGAAAACATTAGCCCATGTTTTGCGAAAACCAATTTTGACTGTATATATTCCAAGTTTTATCATCAAGTTGATATTTGGCGAAAGTTCTGTTATTCTATTACAAGGTTCACGGGTTTCTCCGAATAAAATAACTAAAACAGGGTTCGTTTTTAAATTTACCAATCTTGAATTGGCTTTGAGAGATTTACTCGAAAAATAAAAAACCGATTTTCAAAGAAACGACTTACAATTTTGTGATTACAGAAAAATAAAACTAACGTAAATTTGCCAAACCAAACAATTCTCTAAATAAATGAAAAAAATAGAACACATAGGTATTGCTGTCAAAAATTTAGAAGCCTCTAACGAGCTTTTTGCAAAACTCTTAGGAACCTCTCATTACAAAACCGAAGAAGTAGAAAGCGAGGGAGTGAAAACTTCTTTTTTTATGAGTGGACCCAACAAAATCGAACTCTTAGAAGCTACAAAAACAGATAGTCCTATTGCTAAGTTTATCGAAAAAAAAGGCGAGGGAATTCATCATATTGCTTTTGATGTAGAAGATATTGTTTCGGAAATCGAAAGACTCAAAGCAGAAGGATTTACTATACTGAACGAAACTCCCAAAAAAGGTGCTGATAACAAATTAGTGGCTTTTTTGCATCCGAAAACCACAAACGGAGTACTGATAGAACTTTGTCAGAGTATTTAACTTCTCAGAATCTTTTCCATGGCTCTACCTTTGGCTAATTCGTCAATGAGTTTATCGAGACAGCGGATTTCTCGCATTGTTTTCTCTTCGATTTCCTCTATGCGATAACCGCAAATCATACCCGTAATTTTCGATGCCTTCGGATTGATTTTTGCCTGATTGAAAAAAGTTTCGAAATCGGTTTTTTCATCCAAATGCCTCTGCAGGGTTTGTTGGTCATATCCGGTAAGCCAGAATATGATTTGATCTACTTCCTCTTTGGTGCGTCCTTTTTTCTCTGCCTTTGTAATATAATGAGGGTAAACACTTGCAAAACTCATTTTGTAAACACGTTCTAAGTTTTTCATTCTGTTGGTTTTTAAAATTAACGTTCTTTTTTTATAATACTCCATTTAGTACATGACAAAAATAATAACAGCCACAGATGCACAGATTTATATTTTAGTTAAAACTACATAAATTCACACAGATAATTTCGACTTGTCTAAAACTTACTCTTTGAATACTTAGAAACTAAATGCAAAGCATTTATTTGTGATTATTTTTTGATTGTTACAATCAAATTTCATCTGTGCATCTGTGGCTAAGCATAATAATATGTGAACTACTATTTTTTGTCGTGTACTGAAAATACTCCAGATTAATCTCCTAAAACGATAACTTCTTCTATTGATTTTATTCGCTTATCTTCTTTCCAAATAAATCCACGTAATTTTCGAGCATTTTCGGGGAGTTCGCTCTCAGGATAAGTATCTCCTTTTACGTCTGTATGAAAAGTAACAGTTTCTATTTCGTTATCTGTAAATGTAAGTTTTATTTTACTGCTTATGTTCTTATCAATTCCGTAGAGTTCTCCATCGGTATAAACATAATAAATCATTTCGGTATTTTTGATAATATCGGCCTCTGCTAATTTTCCGTCCTGAAATTTTCCGAAAAGATTTTGTCCTTTTACCTGATTAAATCCGGTGCCTAAAGTATCTTTTTCTACTATAAAAACATTGTTCAATACCTTCAACGAATCGAGTTTTTGGGTTTCTTTATTCGAGAGCAACAACATCAAATCGCCTGTCATCTGGCTTTCTCCGTTCCACAGAATAGGATTCCCGATAAGCTGGGTTATTCCGTCTGTTTCAGTTGAGTGAATAGAATCTGCTCTTCCGCTCATATCGGTTTTAAAAAAACGAGCATCTCGGTAAGCACGAACAACACGTTCTCCTTGTTTTCCGGTAATTATGATTCGCTCGGCACTGGTATAGAGTGTATCTTTATCTTCAGATTCGGTGGCAACTAACGCCTTTTTGGTCAGCATCAAAGAATCCTGAAGCCTATAAACTTCTCCGTAGTCACCCGTTGCTATAGTTTTGTTTAGGGTGTCAGTAATTTTGACGTTGTTGGTAGCCGAAGCAAATTCGGTGTTTCGGTCGTAATAAATACTATCGCCTTCAATTCTTTTATTATCGTAGATGATGTACGAATTTTCACTAAGGTTAGAAATATTGGTTTTGGTATTGTATTTCCCTTTTTCGGTGTAGATAAAATTGTTTTCACTTTTTATGGTCGATGCTCCAAGCATGTCAGATTCTCCAGTAAAAGTATTGTAGTCTAAATGATTCGTATTGATTACATATTCCGGATTGGTGACCTCAACAGCTTCTCTGAATTTAAATATTTTTTCGGAGGCATAATACGTTGCTGCCTTGCTCGTTAGAATATTATCAGCATTGGTAATAGTCCCTCCAGAATTGTAGTAGGATTGTTGTGTGTTTCGGTCAAAATGAATTTTGTCCGTTCGAAGAGTCATTTCTGGATCACGCATTACCACATCTCCTGAGGCTAAGGCAATTCTTGTACTCCCATCATATTCTGCGTATTTGCTGTCCAAAAAAAGTGTATCACCTTGCACAATATGAACATTTCCGTAAATCTTGATTTTGTTGGTCTTCTGAAAAAGATAGGCTTTGTTGCAAAACATCGTTGCTCCCGAATGTTGTACCTGTACGTTACCTACAAAAAGTGTGGCATCAGGAAATTCTTCCTGATCCATATCCACAAAATCAGAACGAATTATTTTAATTTCGGTTCCTTCTTGCGAAAAAGTCACAACCGAAATAAAAGAAAATATTATGTAAAAAAAGTTTTTCAAGAGATTACGAATTTTAAATTACAAATCACAAATCACAAAAAAAATCGGAAATCTTAATTCGTAATTCCTAATTAAAAATTATCCTCCTTTGGTAATTATTGCGTTTTCGATGTGATAAATCCAGTCTTCGACATCAGTTTCGTTATAGCGAAAAGTTCCTTCTAAGGTAACGTATTGGTCAGTTTTCAATCGTTTTTTAAGGTCTTTAAATTTAATTCCCATAATGGTTTCTGGACCTGCCTGGCCACAAAAGAAACATTGAGCAAAGACATTTTTGCTCAAGGCATAATTCTCATTATCAATTGGGATAATAAATCCGCTAATAGAAATCTTCTTCCCCTTTTTAGCTTTCAGTTCTTCATTAACCAACGGATACATAACTCCGTCCGGATAGTCTTTATGCTCGCGATTTTCGTATTTTATTTTTCCGAGCAGACTCCAAGTAATGGTTTCGGGTGAGTTTTGTTCAGGATAAAAATCATTCGATACAAGCGTGTCCAATCCGAAGACAGAAGCCTGTTGAACATCTTTTGTTTTATGTTCTGTAACTGTTTTCGAAAACGGAATATTTTCGATGCTTTTGCTTGGTTTGAAATTGAGTTCCAACCCAATAAAAATGGCAAAAATCAAAATAAAAATCAAATAAATCTTACGCATTGTTAAGAGTTTTAGAGATATTAAGTTTATATGCTTTTACAGCAGGAATAAGACCTGCGATGATTCCCACAAAAATAGTAATCAAAAATAAAATTCCCTCTTTTTCCCAAATAAATACAAACGGATTAAACTCCATTTTGTATTCTTGGGCAGTAGAATTCGAAATTAGAACCAAAGCCAACCTTCCAACAACCGTTCCAAGAATAAATCCGACAATACACAGCAAAAGACTCTCGAACAAAATCAAACCGAGTAATTGTCCTCTTTTAGCTCCGCTTATTCGCATCAAGGCAAACTCATATTTACGTTCTTTAAGCGTACTGTAAAGGGCGATAAAAATACTTATCCCCGAAATCAGCATAATTCCGTAAGCCAGATACTGCAGAGCATCTAACCCGAAACCGAAAAGCGTAAAGAGTCGATTTACTTCGATAGCAGGAGAAGCCACTTGCATTTTACTGTTTTGAGGAATGAGCCGTGGCCAAGAAACAAACGCCATTTTGTTTTTTATTTTTAGTAAAACAGCTGTTATTTCTTTATCGGAATGGTCGTGGTCGTGATTATGGTCATGTCCGTCTTCGTGAAGATGGTCGTGTTCATCATGGTCGTGTTCATCGTGAACAGCCCAAACACTTTCAACTGTAGAGAGGATTAAGTTATCTATTACTTTATCGGTTGGTTCTAAAATTCCAACAATTTTGTAGGCATAATTATCGTGAATGTGTTCCTCTTCTTGGCTTTCTCCGTGAGAGCCAAAAAATTCATCTCCAATTTTTAGTTCTAAGTTTTGAGCAATTTTTGCTCCGACAACCACTTCGAAATCCTCTTTAAAAGTTATTCCCTCGGCAAATTTCCCATCAAATTTTGTGATATAATCTTGGGTAGTTCCCACGATTTTGTATCCCAAATAGTTGTCTCCAAAAGCCAAAGGAATGGCAGTTTCGACAAAAGGGTGATTCATCCATACTTCTGCCTCTTTGTAGTTAATATTTCCTGTTGGAGAATCAAGTTGATAAACAGCAGAGAGAATGAGTTGCAACGGACTTCCTTGAGCTCCCATTACCAAATCAACTCCCTCAATGTTCTTAGAAAACTTGTTTTCAAATTGTTGTTGTAGCAGTATAAGAAGCGAGATAATAGCCACACTTGCTGTAAGCAAAATAATACTTAAAGTAGTATTCAGAGGCTTAAACCAAATGTTTTTCCAAGCAATTTTTGTAATCATAACTAATATTATACACTTGTTTTTTCGTACGCTAATTACAAAATTTGCACGAATTTCCCCACATTACTTTGATCTAATTCGTGGTTAGCAATAGCTTTTACGAATTACTCAATTTCTTCGTAATCAACATATTCGCCCACTTTTTTGGTTGAGCGAGGATACTGTCTCTCTGAAGATTTTGTATCGGTCGGATTGGTATGTTGATATTGATTTTGCGTGTTCCCAAATTGTTGTTCGTACTGTTTTTTAAAATTGCTTTCTGCTTTCTGAACTACTTTTTTCATCAGATAAGGAGCCAACAAACGCATCAGAAACTTAAAAGCATACCAAACGGCAACAATTATTAAAATTGTTCTGAAAAAACCAGATATAGAAGCTTGTTGTAACATAGTTTCATTCATAATGCCCAAAGATACAAAAGCGTAGGAGACTTTCTCTTAAAAATTTGTAAAAATGAAATCGTTTCTTAGCTCTGTAAAAGTTTGTAAATTCTTCCCCGTAGCATCTTTTTTAATTTTATTCCGTTTAAACACGAAATTAAAACGCATCTTTATGCCTTATTTCAATTCCCGAAAATCACTATTTTTGCCCTATGAAAGGAATTCATACAAAAACATTACAAGATTTAGAGTTTCAAACGGTTTTGCAAGCAATTTCTGAGCTTTGCTCGACAGATTTAGGCAGAGAAAAATCGTTACATATCACACCATTTCAGAATAAGGAAGAATTGCTCGATGTATTAGGGCAAACTTCAGAATATTTGGCTTCGTTCGAAAATGACAATACGTTTCCCAACCATAACTTTTTGGATTTGAGAGAACAAGTAAAGTTTTTGGACATCGAAGACAGTTATTTGGATGCTGAGGTATTTAAAGAGCTTGCAGAACTATCAAAAACAGCCAACACATTACTTTTATTTTTAAAGAAGTTTCAGGAATATTATCCGAAATTATATAAAAAGTCTGAGGAGATTGAATTTACTAAAGAAATCACTCAAAAGATAGAGAGTAAAGTCGATAAATATGCTGAAGTAAAAGATGAGGCTTCGGCTGATTTACAAATTATTAGAAAACAGCTCAAAGAGATTAAAGGTAAAATTAATCAGAGTTTTCAGGTAGCTTTAACTTCTTATAATGCCAGTGGTTATCTTGATGATATCAAAGAAAGTGTGATTGACAACACTCGTGTGTTAGCGGTATTGTCAATGTATAGACGAAAGGTAAAAGGTAGTGTTTTGGGTAGCTCAAAAACCGGAAGCATCATATATATTGAGCCAGAAACTACCTTGAAGCTATCACGAGAACTCAACAATTTGCAGTTTGAAGAGAAAGAAGAAGTCAAAAAGATATTGAAGCAACTCTCAAACGAAATCCGTCCGTTTGTGCCTTTGCTGTTTGATTATCATGAGTTTTTGAGTGATATTGATTTGGTGTATGCCAAAGCTCGATATGCTAAGAAAATTGGCGGTGTTTTACCTGACATTTCACAAGAGAAAAAATTGTATTTCAGAGACGCTTTTCATCCAATTCTACTGTTAAACAACAAAACGAAAGGACAACCTACTTACCCGCAAACCATCGAACTAACAGATACGAACCGAATCATTGTAATTTCAGGGCCCAATGCAGGAGGAAAAAGTATTACTTTAAAGACCATCGGGTTGTTGCAGCTTATGTTGCAATGCGGACTTTTGATACCTGTTCACCACAGAAGCACTACCTTTTTGTTTGATAGAATTCTGACAGATATTGGAGATAATCAATCTATTGAAAATCACTTGAGTACGTATAGCTATCGACTCAAAAACATGAATTATTTTCTAAAGAAATGCAATCAGAAAACTTTGTTTTTGATTGATGAATTCGGAACCGGTTCAGACCCTGAATTGGGAGGTGCTTTGGCTGAGGTTTTCTTAGAAGAATTTTATCACAGAGAAGCCTTCGGAATCATTACCACACACTATACGAACCTGAAAATGTTGGCCAACGAATTGCCTTTTGCTACCAATGCCAATATGCTTTTTGACGAAAAATCGTTAGAACCTATGTATAAATTGATTTTGGGACAAGCAGGAAGTTCGTTTACTTTTGAAGTGGCTCAGAAAAACGGAATTCCGTACGGACTTATAAACCGGGCTAAAAAGAAAATTGAAAAATCAAAAGTACGATTTGACAAGACCATTGCCACCCTTCAGAAAGAACGTTCTAAGCTAGAGAAAACTTCGCAGAACCTTAAAGAAGAAGAAGTAAGAGCTCGTGAAGAAAGCAAAAAAATGGAAGACATTAACCTGAAAATCAAACAGAAGTTAGAGAGTTATCAGGAGCTTTATGATGCCAACCAACGATTGATATATTTAGGTCAGAAGTTAGATGATTTATCTGAAAAGTACTTTAATAGTAAAGACAAGAAAACACTAATTGGAGAACTGTTGAAAACTGTTGAAATCGAAAACTCGAAACGGAAAAAAATGCTTCCGAAAGAGAAAAAACAGAAAGAAGTTGAACAGAAAAAAGTTCAAAAAGAAGTGGAAGTTCAGGTGGAGGTTATCAGAGAAAAGAAAAAAGAGGAAAAAGCCAAGAAAAAAGAAGAAGAGAAAAACAAACCTAAAATTCCGCTCAAAATAGGCGACAGAGTCAGAATGATTGACGGAAAAGCTTTGGGAACCATTGATAAGATTAAAAAAAACAAAGCCATTGTCAACTACGGCATGTTCACTTCACAGGTTTCTTTAGATAGTCTGGAGTTGGTAAAATAAGCCAATTTACAGCCATTTTCTTGTAAAGAGATTTATTAATACATTAGGCTGGATAGTAATTACAAAGCGAATTCGTTCGCTGTAATCGGGCTGGGCAACCTCCCACCCCAATTTGGAATATACCGGAAAATACACTTCAAAGTAATCGGGCACTAAGTTCAGACGGATTCCACTATCGTACAGAAATTCAGGATTCACGTATTTGTTTTTGATAAGACCAAAATCGGAATAAACCTCTATCCAATTCCAAATATTAAAACTGATGTTTGAAGCAACTATCCACTGATTGGCATACGGAGTAAGTTTCGATTTGAAACCTCCATCGGCTGTTATGTATTGTTGCGAAAAAAATCCTTTGGTTTCCGAGCGTCCGTAAAAGTTGTAGTCAAACAGGTAGTCGGTTGGTCGGTCGGTTGCAAAGCTGAAAAATTCCGAATCCGTATTTTTTTGCAAAAATGTTCCTCCAAAAAACCTCACATTGAGCTGGCGGTTGCTTTCATACAGTTTTCTGAATTCAACTTGCGAAGATATCTTTCCAAAAAGATTAGACACCTGAACATCTGTAGAAAAGCTGAAATAATTGGTTATTTCGTTTTTGGTAGTATTGTATCTTATGTTGAGAATTGAATATTTTTCTTGGTTAATTACCGAAACCACATCGCTTTTTTCTCGGAGTACGTTTACGTGTCTTATATAAAGAAATTGGTGTTTATTTTCTCTGAAATCAGGTTCTCTGAATTTCAGAAGTACCGAAGGAATCAACCTCGAATAAGAAGCATCGGGAGCATAGTGAAAATGAACTCCCTGCATTCCGAAATTTACCGAATACAAATTCCCTTCCCGAATCAGGTGTTCATAACCCACATAACCCGAACCTACAAGGCTTTTTTGTAAAAACGAATAAAACGGAGAAATATCAACAACAAAGGGCTTTTTTAACATTGATTTACTCGAAAAACTTATTCCGGGAGCAATTCCGTCATACAAATTATAGCGGTATTCCGGAACGAAAAATACCTGATTTTTTTTAGGGTCTTCAAAGTCTTTGAAAAAAGTAAATTTCAGCGGTCGGTTCAAACTCGGAAATCCTTTCAGGGTTTTAAAATTATTGCGTTGGTTGTGTTCGGGAACTTTTCCGTCATAATTGACAACCAACTTGTCAAAATCTCCTTTTTCGATATAAAAAGTACTGTCGATTGCTATGTTTTCGAACCATTTTTTAAAAACGACTTGGTTCTTTTTTAATCCAAAAAGAGAAATCGGGACATTTGCCTGTCCTTGGTTGCGAAGTGTTATTTCGAGGGAATCCTTCTCTTTTTTGACCTTAGAAATTTTATAGTCAATAAGATTTCTCGAATGTACAACTTGGTCAAAATACCAATCAATGTTTTTATGACTCTTTTGTTCTACTAATTTCTTAAAATCTTCTTCCGATGTTTGTCTGTAAGCATTAAGAGCAAAGAAGTCTTTGATTGTTTTCTTGACAATATCATTGCCCAGAAAATCATCGAGATACCTTAAATCCAAGCCTGCTTTGTATTTTCCGGAGATTTGTTCGTTGAATTTTATCAGTTCGTTTTTAGGCAGTCCGGTGGGTTGGTCTAAGTTTCTTCGAGCCATCATCAGATACAGGTAATAAAACTGGTCTTCAAAGTCCATTTTTGTTCCATAAAAACCTTTCAAAATTCCAAATTCGGAAATATTTCCGAGCATTTTCATATCCGGATAATATTCTTCGAGATAAGCTGTAAGCAAGTGCATTTCTATAGCATTAACCAGCCAATTGTCTTTTCGGAAATCGAGGTTAAGTGTTGCTTTTAAATGATTTTCGGAATAGGTTTTCAAAAATTTTATTTCGTAGAGAAAACTATCGGGAAACGGACGCAAAAAAGACGGCAGTTGATTAAGTCCGTAAAACGGATTTCGCTTGTAATCGGTTTCGGAAATCACAAGTTTTTCCACTCGTGAGCCTCCGGTTTGTTTATCCACAAAATGCACGATCTTATCAATGATTATGGCTGTAAAAATCGGGTCGATATTTTTGTCGAAAAGATTGGTTTCTACTTCCGAAATTTGATTTTTAAAACTCTGAAAAGCAACCTCTTTTTCAGCAATAAGGTGTACTGCATTTTTAGATTTTCCTTGTAGTACGTAGCGATTATCCGTTTCTTTTTGCAGTGCAAGATTAGAAGTAATAATTACATTTTCGGAGGTTTCTAAGGTAATGTAAAAATCAGTAAGAGCATTGGGAGCATCATCGAGGTTTTCGTTGCTGTATCTTACAAAATCGTTGCTTTCGAGCCTTGCAGGAAACAAAATCCAATCTTTGATTTCAATTTTTCCGTCAGAAGAATAACCATAACCCGTGAATTTACTACTGGGAATTTTCAATTGGTAACGGATTTTCAAAACCGTTTTTTCGCCTGAATCTATCGGATTTTTGAGCAAAACCTCTACCAAGTCGATTTGATTCAAAACCCTCTCATATTCTAACGGATTATCGTCTTGGTCGGTTACGGAAATAAGGGTTGTATTGCCTAATTCTTTGTCTGAAGCATAATAAAAACTTCGTACAAACTCATCAGAAAACCGATTTGCCAGCGGAGATTTTTTAGACGAAAAAGCATTGTTCCAATCGTTTAGCACAATGGTTTGTGTCTGGTTTTCGGAAGAATTATAATAAATAATTTCCTGATATACAGAAACTACAGCTTGTTCTATATCAAGCCTTATTTCAGCCTTAGATTGATGTGACTGGGCATTGCTGCTTGAAGATAGAAAAACCGAAACGACACATAATATATATCTGAAAAACCTCAATTATCTCCTGATGAATTTTAATAGCTCATTACTGTTTTCTATTCTTATGATGTATAATCCGCTCGAATAGCTGTTTATATCCCAGCGAATAAACGGACTGTCATCAATCGAAATTACTTCAACTTGTTGTCCTAAAAGGTTGTAAATATAAATATTTTTTGATTCAGAGGTAATTTCCTGTGTATTTATTCCTAATTCGATGAAATCTGTTCCGATATTCGGAGAGTTAAACCAGACCAGAGGCTTTTTTTCATACATTGGCTTCGAAAGAAAGGTCTGCGAAGTTTCAAACTGCATGACTACCGGAGTATGGTCGCTCATCCAATACAGATTATCTCGCAAATCAAACGAAAAATCTCCTGAGCAATCCTGGCTATTTATATCGCTATTCAGACAATTTCCGTTGTTACCATAGGCTTTGTATGTGTCTTGTATATAAAAAAAGTCGGAGCTGGTAGTAAAGTTCTCGCTCATCATTATAAAGTCAAACCTATCGTCCATTCCTCCCGAAGCTCCTGCTCCTGCCCCACTGCCAAAACCGGAATTTGACACTCGGGTGCTTTGGGTATGAATATCTTTGAAATTGTTGCTGTCGTGCCAACTTCCGGAAGCGTCAATCGGGTCTATCATCAAAATTGCGTTATCTTCGCTTAATATTTTTTGATAACCGGGCTCAGAGGAAGTATAAAAATTAAAATCTCCTGCAAAAAGCACATACGTATTCGGATTTGTGATGTATTCTAATGCCATGGCAAATACTTCTACCATTGCCAGTCGTGCTTGTTGATTGGCTGTTCCTGTGCTTGATTTGAGATGTGCTGCAAAAACCTCAAGATATATGGGTTGGGTATCTGCTTCCTCAGTATTTAGTTTAAAGCTGTATTGGTTAATATCTCTATATGCTGTTTGATGAATTTCCTGATCTAAAAGAATTAGTTTTCGAGTGTTGAAAAACACCATGTTCTGAATAAAATCGGTGGTGCTTGAGGTATTCGAATAAAACACAGCTCTGTCAAAATCGTCTTCTTGCTCGGCAAGCGAAGTATTCAGAATCAGGTCTGCACCGTCTTCGCTTTCAAGCTCACAGACTATAAAAAGATCCGGGTTGTAGTCGTTGAGAATTTCTTTCAGGATAATCTCCCGATTGGCAGGAGGGGCACTCGGAAAACGAAATACGTTATAGACCATTGTGTTGAGCGTTTGTTGAGAAGAACAAACAAGACAAATAAAAAATAAAAAGACTGATAGTATTATTTTCATCCAGATGAATTTAAGATAGCCAACAAAAGTAGAATTTCTTTTAAGTAAAAACTAAAAAAACACTTCATTTAACGCATCTTGAGACTGTGTTGTAATATATCTTTTAGCTCACTTAAAATCATTGCCGTAGCTCCCCACACAACTTTGTTGTTTATAATATAGGCAGGAACGCCCGAAAACTTGCTGTAACTTGCTTTGACGTTGTGAACAGTCGTTTTTACATTCAGAAAATCGGTCAGAGGAATTTCGATAACTTGAGAAACTTCGTCTTCTTGAAGAATAAATTTAGGTTCAAAATCCAAATGTCCGATAAACGGAAAAACCAAAAAATTACTCGGAGGTACATAAATTTCGGATAAATTAGTTACCAAATTGATTTTATCTCGATACACCCCGATTTCTTCTTCTGTTTCCCGAATGGCTGTGTAGGACAAGTCTGGGTCTTGCTCTTCAAATTTTCCTCCCGGAAGTGCTACTTGTGAAGCGTGTAATCCCCTTGGAGTTCTGACGATTAAAACCAAATAAGTTTCAGATTTTTTAGGATAGAACAAAGCTAAAACTCCTGCTTTTTTGGGGTCAAGTTTTGAAAAATCCCATAATTCTATCATTTTTGCTCGCCCCATTGGAGCCATTTTAAGATGAGAATCCTTAGCAGGTAAATCTACATCTTGTATTTTTGGAGCATTATTTAGAAATAAATCAAACTTCATAGCACTAAGGTACTAAATCAAAAACATAAAAATTTTTTTGTGTTCAAAAAAAATGTTTTTTTAACATTAGCTCGACCAAAGAAATTGTTGCTTTAATGCTTTGAATTTGCTTACTCGGTGTTTAAACCCAAACTCTCAACAATAAAGTTTTTTAATAGTATTGTCTTACATTTTATTCAGCGAAGCAAGATAAGCCTCTCGCACTTTTTTGAAAAGATTAGAAGAATACACAAAATCGACTACTGCTTCGTTATCGGTTTTGTAAATTTCTTCGCTATTTCCTGTCCAAGCAAGCACTCCGTTTTTAAGAAATATGATGCTTTCTCCGATTTCCATAACCGAGTTCATATCGTGTGAGTTGATGACTGTAGTAATGTTATATTCTTTGGTAATTTCTTGAATAAGTTGATCGATAACAATAGAGGTTTTTGGGTCAAGTCCGGAGTTAGGTTCGTCACAAAACAAGTATTTTGGATTGTTTACGATGGCTCGGGCAATGGCAACTCTTTTTTGCATTCCTCCTGAGATTTCAGAAGGTTTTTTTTTGTGAGCATCAACGAGTTTGACTCTTTCAATTACAACATCAACCCGTTCTTTGATTTGCTTGGGTGTTTTGTTGGTAAACATTCGCAAAGGGAAACCGACATTTTCTTCGACTGTCATCGAGTCAAATAAAGCACTTCCTTGAAAAACCATTCCGATTTCGGTGCGTAGTTCTCTTCGTTCTTCAGGTTGCATTTGTCGTATAAATTTTCCGTCAAAGGAAATCGTTCCGCTATCTTGGTTATGGATTCCGAGTAGGGTTTTCAGTAGAACCGTTTTTCCCGAGCCACTTTGTCCAATAATCAGGTTGGTTTTTCCGGTCTCGAAAGTAGCCGTTATTCCTTTGAGAACTTCCGTTCCGTTAAACGATTTTTTTAAATCCTTAATTTCTATCATTAGTTCAAAAGTAAGTGGGTTGCCAAATAATCTACCAAAATAACCACAACACTGGTCCAAACAAATGCAGTTGTACTGGCTTTACCAACCTCCAAAGCTCCGCCTTTCATATAATATCCGTGATAAGCCGGAATAGTTGCCAGAATAAAAGAGAACAAAATGGTTTTGATAAACGCATAAGTTATGTGAAATGGAATAAAATTGTCCTGAATTCCGTAAATATATTGATCAACAGATACATATCCTCCGTAAACTCCTGCCAAAAATCCACCAAAAATCCCTAAAAATATTCCGAGAGCTATCACAAACGGATATAAAAGCATCGCTATTATTTTTGGGTATATCAGGTAGTTAAGCGAGTTTACTCCCATTACTTCCAAAGCATCAATTTGTTCGGTAACCCTCATAGTTCCGATGCTTGAAGTAATGAACGACCCTACTTTTCCTGCCATGATAATTGAAATAAACGTAGGAGCAAACTCCAAAATTACCGACTGACGGGTAGCAAATCCGATTAAATATTTTGGCAAAAGAGGATTGTCTAAGTTCAAAGCCATCTGAATAGCCACAACTCCACCTACAAAAAACGAAATAAACATCGTAATTCCGAGCGAACCGATAATCAAATCGTCGATTTCTTTAAAAATAATCTGTCGCATAACCGAAGTCTTGGTCGGTTTGGAAAAAACATCTTTCAACATCAAAAAATACCTTCCGATGTGAGTGAGTGTTCTCCGTGTAACAGGCAATGTAAATATGTTTACCATTTTTTTTATGTTGGGTGTTGAGTGTTGGAAGTCGGGAGCGAAAACATCTAACCCCCGGCATCAAGCATCAAACATTTTTTTACAAATCAAAACCTATATCTCTTCTGAAATACATCTTTTCGAAGTGCAATTTATCAATATTTTTATACGAAGTTTGTAAAGCTTCTTTAAAATTTTCTCCAAACGAAGTAATGGCAATAACCCGACCTCCGTTAGTTAGTGTTTTCCCGTTTTCTTCTTTTGTCCCTGCATGAAAAACAATCGAATCATTGATGTTTTCAATACCCGAAATTTCCTTTTCTTTTTCGTAACTTTCAGGATAACCTCCCGAAACCACCATTACTGTAACAGCACTTCTCGAATCAACTTCTAATGAAATCGTATTTAATTCCTGATTTTTGAGAGCTAAAAACAGTTCTGCCAAATCAGTTTTTAATCTTGGTATAACTACTTCGGTTTCAGGGTCTCCCATTCGTACGTTGTATTCAATCACGTAAGGTTCGTTGTCAACTTTTATTAGCCCGATGAATATAAATCCTTTGTAGTCAATATTTTCATTTTGAAGCCCACTAATGGTTGGTTTTACGATTCGGTCTTCTATTTTTTTCATTAAAACTTGATCGGCAAACGGAACAGGCGAAACTGCTCCCATTCCTCCTGTATTAAGTCCTTTATCTTCTTCTCCTATACGTTTGTAGTCTTTGGCAGTAGGAAGAATTTTGTAATTTTTCCCATCCGTAAGCACAAAACAACTGAGCTCGATTCCGTCTAAAAACTCTTCAATTACCACTTTTGCACTGGCACTTCCAAATTTTTTGTCTAACAGCATATTAGAAAGTTCTTTTTTTGCTTCTGTTAAGTCATCCAGAATCAGAACACCTTTTCCTTGTGCTAATCCGTCTGCTTTGAGTACATAAGGAGCTTTTAGTTTTTCTAAAAAAGCAAAACCTTCTTCGATGTTTTCTTTAGTAAACGAACCATAATGTGCTGTCGGAATATTATTTTTTACCAAAAATTCTTTAGCAAATTCTTTACTTCCTTCAAGCTGAGCTCCGATTTTTGAAGGCCCTACAACCTGAATGTTTTTCAGGTTTTGGTCGTTTTTGAAAAAGTCGTAAATCCCTTTCACAAGCGGATCTTCCGGTCCCACCACAACCATTTGTATGTTGTTGACAAGACAAAAATCTTTAATTGCTTCGAAGTCGTTTACCCCTATATCAAGGTTGGTCGCAATTTTTTGAGTTCCTGCATTACCGGGAGCAACGAATAACTCGTTCAGAATCGGACTTTGTACGAGTTTATGAGCCAAGGCGTGTTCTCTGCCTCCTGAACCTAAAAGTAGGATTTTCATTTAGTGAATTTTTTAGCCTTCAAAAGTACGGTTTTTATTTTTTTTTACCGCAGTAATCAAGTGAATTAGTCGTTTTTTTATGTTTTGTAACAAACTATACGAAGAATAAAACATTTCTTTTTTTGCTCTGTCAGATTATTCGTAAATTTGGGCTCATTTTAAATAAAATTCAACACATTAATACTATGGAATACAGAATAGAAAAAGACACAATGGGCAAAGTAAAAGTTCCTGCGGATAAATATTGGGGAGCTCAAACCGAACGTTCGAGAAACAATTTTAAAATCGGAGCTCCGGCTTCGATGCCTATTGAAGTCGTAAGAGGATTTGCTTATTTGAAAAAAGCTGCTGCCTATGCTAACTGCGATTTGGGTGTTTTACCAACAGAAAAAAGAGATCTGATTGCTCAAGTTTGTGACGAAATCCTTGAAGGAAAATTAGACAATCAATTTCCGCTTGTAATTTGGCAAACCGGTTCGGGAACACAATCGAACATGAACGTAAATGAAGTAGTTGCCAATAGAGCTCAAGTACTTTCAGGAGGAAAAATCGGAGAAGGAGAACCAGTACTTAAAGCCAATGATGACGTAAACAAATCTCAATCATCAAACGATACTTACCCAACGGGAATGCATATTGCTTGCTATAAAATGGTGGTTGAAACTACTATTCCTGGAGTTGAAAAACTAAGAAATACGCTTAAAGCGAAAGCTGAACAATTCAAAGACGTAGTAAAAATCGGACGTACTCACTTGATGGATGCTACGCCACTTACGTTAGGTCAAGAAATTTCAGGATATGCTGCTCAATTAGACTACGGACTAAAAGCTTTAAAAAATACCTTGGCTCACCTTTCTGAAGTAGCATTAGGAGGAACTGCTGTTGGAACAGGACTTAACACTCCGCAAGGTTATGATGTGAAAGTAGCAGAATATATCGCTAAATTCACAGGACATCCGTTTGTAACAGCACCTAACAAATTCGAAGCTTTGGCTGCTCACGATGCTATTGTAGAAACTCACGGTGCTTTGAAACAATTGGCTGTTTCTCTTAACAAAATCGCTAACGACATTAGAATGTTAGCTTCTGGTCCTCGTTCTGGAATTGGAGAGATTTTTATTCCAGAAAACGAACCAGGTTCTTCTATCATGCCTGGAAAAGTAAACCCTACACAATGTGAGGCTTTGACTATGGTTTGTGCTCAAGTGATGGGAAATGATGTAGCTATTTCGGTTGGAGGAACTCAAGGACATTATGAACTTAACGTATTCAAACCACTGATGGCAGCTAATTTCTTGCAGTCTGCAAGATTATTAGGAGATGCTTGTGTATCGTTTGACCAGCATTGTGCTCAAGGAATCGAGCCTAACCACAAACGTATTAAAGAATTGGTTGATAATTCACTAATGCTTGTCACAGCTCTTAATACAAAAATCGGATACTACAAAGCTGCTGAAATCGCTCAAACAGCTCACAGAAACGGAACAACCCTTAAAGAAGAAGCGGTTCGTTTAGGATATGTGACTGCTGAAGATTTTGATGCTTGGGTAAAGCCGGAAGAAATGACAAGCAACTTGAAATAACTTTTGGTAATTTTATTTTAAGTTAAAAAACAGAAACCTCTAAGGCTGATTTGCTTTGGAGGTTTACTTTTAAAAACAAACTAAAAAACATTATGATAAAAACTGTAATTTTTGATATGGATGGAGTGTTGATTGACTCTGAACCGATACATTTTTCGGCTTATCTGCAACATTTCAGAGAATTAAATATTGAGGTTTCTGACGAACTATATCAGACTTTTGTCGGAAGTTCTACCAAGAATATTTACAAGCGCATCAAAGAGCAGTTTGATCTCGTTCAATCTGTTCAGGAGCTTATTGTCCGCAAAAGAGAGCTTTTTTACAAATTTTTCGCTGAGTCCGAAACTTTAGAACTGATTAGCGGTGTTTTAGAACTAATTCGGGAGTTGCATAAAAATAAAGTTCAATTGATTGTGGCTTCGTCGTCATCGCATCAAAACATAAACGCTGTTTTCAAAAAATTTGATTTGGATAAATATTTTTCGCATAAAGTAAGTGGAGAAGATTTTCCCGAATCGAAACCAAATCCAGCTATTTTCAATAAGGCTGTTGAGTTATCAAAACATCAAAAAAACGAATGTATTGTAATTGAGGATTCTACAAACGGAATTAAAGCAGCAAATAATGCAGGGGTTTTTGTAATTGGGTATAAATCGAAAGAATCAATTCAAAATTACGAAACCGCAAATTCGGTTATTTCGGATTATAGAGAAATTAATTTCGATAAAATTCAACAATTAGTTAGCGGAATATAAGATTGTTTTAAAACATAAATTTAGCCCTAAATTACATAATCTGACTTACGTAATTTGGGGCTAACTATTTGTTGTTTAAATTGGAATTAAGCGTGAATGGCTCTGTTGTCTGTAGCGGCTAAAGCAGCTTCTTTAATAGCTTCTGAGAAGGTTGGGTGTGCCCATGACATTCTTGCCAAATCTTCAGCCGAAGCACGGAATTCCATTGCGGTAACCCCTTCTGCGATTAAATCTGCAGCACGAGCCCCGATGATGTGCATTCCTAGTATCTCATCTGTTTGCTTATTTGCTAATATTTTAACAAATCCGTCCGTATCCATACTAGCACGAGCTCTACCAAGAGCACGGAAGTTGAATGTTCCTGCTTTGTATTCGATTCCGTCTGCTTTTAGTTGCTCTTCGGTTTTACCTACTCCAGCAACTTCTGGCCAAGTGTAAACTACACCAGGAATCAAGTTATAATTGATATGAGGTTTTTGACCTGCGATGGTTTCTGCTACAAATACTCCTTCTTCTTCTGCTTTGTGAGCCAGCATTGCTCCTCTAATTACATCTCCCACAGCATAAATATTCGGAACATTGGTTTGTAAGTGGTCGTTTACTTCAATTTGTCCTCTTTCGTTGATTTTAACGCCTGCTTTTTCGGCATCGAGTTTGTCAGTAAAAGGTCTTCTTCCTACAGATATTAAAGCATAATCTCCGTCAAGCGTAATGGTTTCTCCTTTTGCATTTTCAGCCTGAACCTGAACATCTGCTCCGTTGCGTTCTACTGATTTTACTTTGTGAGAAGTATAGAATTTGATTCCTTGTTTTTTAAGTACTTTGGTAAGCTCTTTAGATAGTCCTGCATCCATTCCCGGAATGATTCTGTCTAAGTATTCTACTACAGAAACTTGTGCTCCTAAACGAGAATATACTTGACCTAACTCCAGTCCGATAACTCCACCACCGATAACAATTAGGTGCTTTGGTACTTCTTTTAGTTTTAAAGCTTCTGTTGAAGTGATGATTTTCTCTTTATCAATTTTGATAAACGGAAGGTTTGATGGCTTAGAACCTGTGGCAATAATAGTATATTTTGCTTCGATTACTTCAGATGAACCGTCGTTTTTAGAAACTTTGATATGCGTTGCATCTTCAAAAGAACCTACTCCTTCAAAAACGGTGATTTTGTTTTTGTCCATTAGAAATTTGACTCCTCCTGAAGTTTGGTCAACAACGGCTTGTTTGCGCTCCACCATTTTTTGGATATTCACTTTCAAATCGCCTGACACTTCGATTCCGTGGTCTGCAAAATGCGAAACCGCATCGTGATAGTGATGTGAAGAGTCTAAAAGTGCTTTTGAAGGAATACACCCTACGTTAAGGCAAGTTCCTCCAAGAGTTGAATATTTTTCGATGATAGCAGTTGAAAAACCGAGTTGTGCAGCACGGATAGCAGCTACGTATCCTCCGGGTCCTGAACCAATCACAACAATGTCAAATGAAGCCATATTATTATATTGTTTTTAATAGGATTTAAAAAAGTTGTACAAAGGTAAGGTTTTTTGGTTGAAAAGTTGAAAGACAAAAGTTTTAATTATTTTTAAGCAGCTTATCAAATAAAAAGCAGCTTCAAATTTTTAACTTTTGTTGCATTTACTAATTGAACTTAGAAGGTTTAGTTTTTAAGGTTTCATTATTATACTACTGCAAAATTTTAAGTATCTTTGCCAAAATTTTCAGTTATGAGTATACAGACTTCGCCTTATGTGGCTTATAAAGTAAAAGACATTTCCCTTGCAGATTGGGGACGAAAAGAAATTGAATTGGCAGAAGCCGAAATGCCAGGACTTATGGCACTTCGAAAAGAATACGGAACTTCAAAACCGCTTAAAGGTGCAAGAATTGCAGGTTGCCTTCACATGACTATTCAAACCGCTGTGCTTATCGAAACGCTTATCGAGCTTGGGGCAGAAGTTACTTGGAGTTCTTGTAATATCTTTTCAACCCAAGATCAAGCTGCTGCTGCTATTGCAAAAGCAGGAATTCCGGTTTATGCTTGGAAAGGAATGAACGAAGAGGAGTTTGATTGGTGTATCGAACAAACACTTTTCTTCGGAGAAGATAGAAAACCTCTGAATATGATTTTAGATGACGGAGGCGATTTGACAAATATGGTTTTTGACAGATACCCGGAATTAGTTTCAGGGATAAAAGGTCTTTCGGAAGAAACTACCACAGGAGTTCACCGACTTTATGAAAGAATGAAAAACGGAACACTTCCGATGCCTGCTATTAATGTAAACGATTCGGTCACTAAATCAAAATTTGACAATAAATACGGTTGTAGAGAATCCGCTGTAGATGCTGTACGTAGAGCAACCGATGTAATGTTGGCAGGAAAAAGAGTAGTAGTTTGTGGCTACGGAGATGTAGGAAAAGGAACTGCAGCCTCGTTCAGAGGAGCAGGAAGCATTGTTACAGTTACCGAAATCGACCCAATTTGTGCCTTACAAGCTGCTATGGACGGATTTGAAGTAAAAAAATTAGATACAGTTGTACCTAATGCAGACATCGTTATCACTACTACGGGAAACAAAGACATTGTGGTTGGTCGTCATTTCGAGAAAATGAAAGACAAAACTATTGTTTGTAACATCGGACATTTTGACAACGAAATTGATATGGCTTGGTTGAATAAAAATCACGGTGCTTCGAAAGTAGAAATCAAACCTCAAGTTGATAAATACACGATAAACGGAAATGATATTATCATCTTGGCAGAAGGTCGCTTGGTAAATCTTGGTTGTGCAACAGGACACCCGAGTTTTGTAATGAGCAACTCATTTACCAACCAGACTTTGGCACAAATTGAACTTTGGACCAATTCTGAAAACTATAAAAACGAAGTATATACCCTTCCGAAACACTTAGATGAAAAAGTAGCTCAATTACATTTAGCTAAAATTGGGGTGGAATTGGAAACACTTACAGAAGACCAAGCAAAATACATCGGAGTTGAGGTTCAAGGACCATTCAAACCTGAGTATTACAGATATTAAAATTCGTTTCAAGTTTCAAGTTATTTAATTCCTGAACTTGAAACCTGAAACAAAGCAAACTTTAAACAAATAAAAAATGGCAAGCATTAAAAATTTAAAAAAAGACATTAACTATGTTTTCGGAGATATTATCGAAGTAGCTTATCTTGCAGAAATTGCAAAAGGTGGAAAAGAACTATCTGAAAAAACAGATGCAATTGTAGATGAAGCAATCGAAACTTTCGACAACCTTATTACTAAGGTAAATCTTAGAGGAGTTGAAAACAAAAAAGCTCACTTCAAACAAATCAACCAAGAGTTCGAGCAAGCAGCAAGACAATTAGTAGATAAGATTAATAAAGCTTAATTATATCTATCTAAAAAAAATGTCTGAAATTATCTATAAAAAGGTAGATTTCAGACAATTTTTTTTTTTTACTTAAACCTCTCAAAGTGTGCTTTTTCTAGGGTTTCTCTATGGTCAGGATGTGCGATGCTGATGAGTAATTTTGAGCGTTGCTCTGTGTTTTTCCCGTATAGATTTACTACTCCATATTCGGTTACTACATAATGTACGTGTCCTCGGGTAGTTACCACTCCTGCCCCTTGTTTGAGTAGCGGAGTGATTTTAGAAACACCTTTGGCCGTTACCGAAGGCATGGCAATAATTGCTTTTCCTCCTTCTGATAAAGATGCTCCTCTCATAAAATCCATTTGTCCTCCGATGCCGGAATATTGATATGTTCCGATAGAGTCCGCACAGATTTGACCTGTCAAATCTATTTCTAAAGCAGAATTGATAGCAACCACTTTCGGATTTTTTCGAATAACGGCCGTATCATTTACGTGCGAAACATTCATAAAAGAAATGGTTGGATTGTCATCTACAAAATCATATAATTTTTGAGTTCCAGCTACAAAAGCCGTTATGGTTTTTCCGGGGTGAATTTTTTTCTTTTCGTTGGTAACAACTCCTTTTTGTATCAACGGAATCAATCCGTCTGAGAACATTTCGGTATGCACACCTAAGTCTTTGTGATGGGTCAAATTACCTAAAACCGCATTCGGAATAGTTCCTATTCCTGCCTGAAGAGTTGAACCATCTTCGATAAGTCCGGCAACATTTCGTCCGATTTTCATCGAAATTTCGTCTTGTGAATTATAATCTACTAATAGCAAATCGGCTTCGTGCCAAACCATAGCAGTGAATTTAGAGAAATGAATCGATGAATCTCCGTGTGTCCGTGTCATTTTCGGATTGACTTGTGCAATGACAATTTTGGCTTGACGAACGGCTGTCCAAGCTGCATCAATCGAAGTTCCGAGTGAACAATAACCGTGTTTGTCAGGAGGTGAAACATGAACAACAGCTACATCAAGCGGTAAGCAACCGTTGGTAAAAAGCCTTGGAATTTCACTTAAAAAAATCGGAATATATCCTCCGTGAGTGCTATTTGCCCATTCCCTGATATTGGCCGATACAAAAAGTGAATTCAGATAAAATGATTCGGTGATTTGAGGGTGTTTCCAGTCAATATTTCCGAAAGTACTGATAGAAACCAGCTCCACGTTGTTAATTTCTCCTGCTCTTTTCAACAAAGCATCAATGAGATAAAGCGGAGTAGCTGCACTTCCATGAAGGAAAACCCTGTCTCCACTTTTTACGAGTTTTACGGCTTCCTCGGCCGAAATATATGTTGGCATATTTAATAAATTGATTATTGTTTTTCTTTTTACCACAAATTAAAGGATTCTTACTGATTTACACCTCATAAAAAACACTATTAATCCGTAGCTAAAATAATTTTAAACAGTTTCTAAAACTTGTACAAAAATATTGATTATGAATTAGACTCCAAAAGATAAACTCATATATAAATCCTTATTCTGTGAGAGCAAAAACAATTAATCCTTGGGTGCTAATTTGTCCGATTTGTTCTTCCTTGTCCTTTTTTATTATAAAGCGTTTGATTATATTTGTGGTAAATCACTAAGCTATGAAAATCATCATATCTCCTGCCAAATCATTAGATTTTGAAACCAAACTTCCAACCAAAAAATTTACGGAAAATTCTTTTCTGAACAAATCGAAAACCATCAATAATATTTTAAAAAAGAAATCTCCAAAACAACTCTCGAAGTTAATGTCTATTTCAGACAAATTAGCAGAGCTAAATTATAACCGAAACCAAGAATGGAGCTTACCCTTTTATCCCGAAAACGCCCGTCCTGCTATATTTGCTTTTAACGGAGATGTTTATGCTGGGCTTGATGCGTACACTATTCCCACTAATAAATTGGATAAATTACAAGATACGTTTCGCATCCTTTCAGGATTATATGGAATTCTAAAACCACTTGATTTAATTCAACCTTATCGTTTGGAAATGGGAACAAACCTTAAAGTCGGAAGAGCTAAAAATCTGTATGAATTCTGGAAAAAAACCATAACCGAATCTTTGAACAACGAGTTGTCCGACAACGAATTATTCATCAATTTGGCAAGTAAGGAATATTCAGATGTGATTGATTTTAAATCTCTTAAAGGAATCCATATTACCCCAGAATTTAAAGATTACAAAAACGGAGAGCTGAAAATAATTAGTTTTTTTGCCAAAAAAGCCAGAGGACTTATGGTTCGGTTCATTATTGACAACGATTGCAAAACCATCGAAGATTTAAAAAGTTTCAATTACGAAAATTATCGCTTTGACCAAAATCTTTCCAAAGGAAACAAGTTGGTTTTCACAAGATAAGAGGATGAATATCCGATAGTAATAAGTTCCCTCATCCGACATCCAATAACAAGCAATAGATGAATTTTCTCGCTCACATATATTTATCCGGAAATGACGATTTGATAAAAATCGGTAACTTTATGGCAGACGGAATTCGAGGGAAAGATTACGAGAATTACTCTCCGAGACTGAAAACAGGAATTCTATTGCACCGATTTATAGACAGTTATACCGATTCTCATCCGATTTTCAGGCAAAGTACCAAAAGATTGCACAAGAACTATAGCCATTATTCGGGAGTATTAGTCGATATGTTTTATGATCATTTTTTATGTAAAAATTGGGGGAAATATTCCGATGAAAATCTGAGTGATTTTGTGAAGAGTTTTTACACTTCTTTGCGAGAAAATCACACTATTCTGACCGAAAAAACCAAACATCTGTTGCCTTATATGGAACATGGAAACTGGCTTTATAACTATCAGTTTTTAGACAAATTAGAAGTTATCCTTTCGCAAATGGACAACAGAACCAAGTACAAATCCAGAATGAGGTATGCTATTGCAGATTTAAAACAGTACTATCCTGAATTTGAAACAGAATTTACCTTGTTTTTTGAAGATCTCCGACAGAGGTCTCAAAAAAAATTAAAACAACTTTTATCCGAAAACAAAATCGACTTATAAAATAAACTTTTGTTTATCGCTTATTTGAACGATATTTTGTTTGTAAAAATTCTGTTATTTTTATTGTTTCCTGTGAGATTCTGTTTAATATCGGATTATAAAAATAAATTTTAATCCGTTTTGTAATAACACTACCTTTGCACTTTTATATGAAAAAGGCAATCCGAAATACAGGAAAAATAATTCTTTATTTTTTGGTGTGGATAAAACTCGTTACCACTCCGAGGCAGTTCTTGATGTTTGCAAGTATTATTGTCGGTGTTTTTGCGGGAGTCGGAGTTGTTCTTCTAAAGTCTTTTGCTCACTGGGTTTTTCTGGCTGCGAACTATATTGACGGAATATTGAAACTTCCGTACAGTAACAGTATTTTTCCGGTCATCGGTATTTTGCTCACGGTTTTTGTCATACAGCGTTTTTTGGGAGGACATATCGAAAAGGGACTTTCGCAGATTATGTATTCGGTTGCCAAGAGGAAAAGTTTCTTGCCAAAAAAACAAATGTATTCGCAAATTCTGACCAATTCCCTTACGGTAGGCTTCGGAGGAAGTGCAGGAATCGAATCTTCGGTAGCCATTACCGGAGCTGCTTTCGGGTCGAATTTTGCCCAACATTTCAAGTTGAGCTACAAAGAAAGAACGCTTCTTTTGGCTTGTGGAGTTTCGGCTGCAACGGCTGCTGCTTTTAATGCTCCGATTGCGGGAGTTTTATTTGCTATTGAGGTAGTTTTGGCCGATATGAGCATCACGGCTTTTATTCCAATTATGATTTCGGCTGCTACAGGAGCCATTGTTTCAGGACTTTTGTTAAACGAGAATATCTTAATGCACTTTTACGAAAAACAAAGTTTTGAGCTAAGCGACATTTGGTTTTATATAATTTTAGGGCTTATTACCGGTTGGTTTTCGGTTTATTATTCTCGTAATTTTCAGAGAGTTACTGAGTATTTCAACAAATTAAAAACAACTCCGTACCGAAAGGCAATTTATGGAGCATCACTTTTAGCCTTGCTGATATTTGTTATTCCCACACTTTTCGGACAAGGATACGAAAGCATCAAAATCCTTTCAGGCGACGACCCTGGTCAGCTTTTAGAGGATACTATTTTCTCGAATTTCAAAGACAGCCATTGGGCACTGCTGATTTTTGTAGGAATGGCAGCTTTTCTGAAAGTTTTTGCGGTTGGCTTTACATTAAACAGTGGAGGTAACGGAGGGAATTTTGCTCCTTCCCTATTTGTCGGTTCTTATCTTGGTTTTTTATTTTCGTATTTGGTTAATCTAACCAATATTTTTAAAATTCCTGTAGAAAGTTTTACTTTGGTTGGAATGGCAGGTGTTTTTAGTGCTTTGTTTCATGCTCCGCTTACCGCTATTTTTCTTATCGGAGAAATAACTGGAGGCTACTCGCTTATGGTTCCGTTATTGGTAGTTTCCTCCATTAGTTTTGCTGTTTCTAAAAGATACGAGTCTTATTCGATGGATCTGAAAAAATTAGCCAAAAAAGGCGATGTTTTTACCAGCAACAAAGACCGTAACATATTGTCAAGCATCCTGTTAGAAGACATTGTGATTACCGATTATAAAACCCTAAACCCCAATGACAGTTTGGAAAAACTTATCGAAATTGTAGCTAATTCCGAACAAAGGAATTTTGCCGTAGTTGATGAAAAACAAACACTCGTTGGAATACTCGATTTCGATACAGTCAGGAATTTGGTTTTCAATTCATTTCAGGTAAAATACTCGAAAATTAACGAAGTAATGCTTCCTATTAAATACCTTATTTTTTATGAAAATTCGATATATATAATGCTCGAAAAATTAGAACATTCTAAAAAGGATTATTTGCCCATCGTAAAAGATGGAAAATACTACGGATATATCTCCAAAATCAAAATCCTTGAGCATTATAGAAATCAGCTCAAATCAATGAGAGTAGAATAGTTTTATGTGCAAAAAAGACTACTAATACAAAGAATTTTAAGCTTCTATCATTTTCTTCCCGAAAGGTATCTTTTCTCTACCCAGAATGTTCCAAACGGAATAAGCGAAGCAAGCAAAATCAGGAAAAAATCTTTCCCACCCCACTTCATTGGAGCTTTGAGCATAATGGCCAAAAGAATGTAAGCTATAAACAAAATTCCGTGAGCCATACCAATAGGAAACAACAAGGTTTTATATAAATCTGTATGATTAGGTTTGATAAAAAGCATATTAGCGAGAATTGCCAAGTAAGAAATTCCTTCTAAAAAAGCAACTATTTTAAATAGTTTAAGCATATAAAGTTAGTTTATAGTGTTGAGTTTGTTTATTTTTTGAATTCTAAAGCAGGTAATAATTTAGAAGAAACCTCTCCAAATCCAACTCTCAAGTGATCTTTCTGGCAAAATCCTCTCATAATTACCGTATCATTATCTGCAATGAATTTTCGTTCTGTGCCATCTTTCAAAGTTATCGGATTTTTTCCTCCCCAAGTAAGTTCCAACATCGAGCCATAACTATCTGGAGTAGGTCCCGAAATCGTTCCCGAACCCATCATATCTCCCGAATTTACCTGACATCCATTGATAGTGTGGTGAGCCAATTGCTGACTCATTGTCCAGTACATATATTTGAAATTTGATTTCGAAATCGAAGTTTCTTCTCCATTTTCAGGTTTAATTGAAACTTCTAAATTGATATCAAAAGTGTGATTTCCTGTTTGTTGCAGGTAAGGGAGTGGTTTTGGGTCTTCTTGTTTAGGACTTTCACATCTAAAAGGCTCCAAAGCATCGAGGGTTACAATCCAAGGAGATATAGATGAAGCGAAACTTTTAGCTAAAAACGGTCCGAGCGGAACATATTCCCACTTCTGAATATCCCTGGCACTCCAATCGTTGAAAAGTACCATTCCGAAAATATAATTTTCTGCCTCCTCAACCGGAATATATTCTCCCATTTTATTGGCATCTGTTGTAATAAAAGCTGTTTCTAATTCAAAATCTACTAATCGTGAAGGACCAAAAACAGGCTGTGTTTCTCCATTTGGAAGTGTTTGTCCAAGAGGTCGTCTGACAGGAACTCCCGAAGGCACAATTGTAGAACTTCTTCCATGATAACCCACCGGAATATGAAGCCAGTTTGGCAATAGAGCGTTATTCGGGTCGCGAAACATTATTCCTACATTAGTTGCATGCTCTCTACTCGAATAAAAATCAGTATAATCTCCAATCTGAACAGGTAGTTGCATTTCTACTTCATCTATCGAAAAAACAACTTGCGATTTATCTTTTTCGTTATCTCTTAGTTTCGGATTTTCTGCATCAAAAATATCGGCAATACGGTTGCGAACTTCTCTCCAAGTTTTCCTTCCCGACGAAATAAAAGCATTGAGTGTATCCTGAAGAAAAATATCGTCTGTAAGTTGAATTCCGCTAAAATATCCTAATTGATATAGGGCATTCAAATCAATAGCGGAATCTCCGATACGAGTTCCGATAGTTACAATATCGTCTTTGGTTAAAAATACTCCGAACGGAATATTCTGAATCGGAAAATCACTGTCTTTGCGAACTTCTACCCAAGTTTTTCTACTCGGATCATTAGCTGTAATAGGCATATTTTTTAGTTTTAAAACCTCTCTCCAACCCTATCCAAAAGAAAAGAATCTGCGTGAGATTTGTTTTTAATTTTGATTTAAAATTATAGCTCCAAATATATTGTTTATTGCTAATTTCTCAAAGTAAATTCGTATTTTTGGGCTCACTTTAACAATAATTCATATTATGCAGAGAGATAACGAAATTTTTGACTTGATTCTCGAAGAACAAGATCGTCAGACAGAGGGTTTAGAGCTTATTGCTTCTGAAAATTATGTAAGCGAACAAGTATTAGAAGCGGCAGGTTCTATACTTACCAACAAATATGCAGAAGGTTACCCAAACAGAAGATATTACGGAGGTTGTGAAGTAGTTGATATCATCGAGCAAATCGCTATCGACCGTGCCAAAGCCCTTTTCGGAGCAGAATATGTAAACGTACAGCCTCATTCGGGTTCGCAAGCCAATACGGCTGTATATGCAGCTTGTTTGAAGCCGGGAGATAAAATCTTAGGGTTTGATTTATCGCACGGAGGACATCTTACTCACGGTTCGCCTGTGAATTTTTCAGGTAAACTGTATAATCCTGTTTTTTACGGAGTAGATAAAGAAACAGGACTTATCAATTACGATAAAGTTCAAGAAATTGCCGAAAGAGAAAAACCTCAGTTAATTATAGCAGGAGCTTCTGCTTATTCTCGGGATATGGATTTCAAACGATTCAGAGAAATTGCAGACAGTGTAGGAGCTATTTTGTTTGGTGATATCTCTCATCCTGCAGGACTTATTGCTAAAGGGCTTTTGAATGACCCGATTCCGTATTGCCATATTGTAACCTCAACCACTCACAAAACCCTGAGAGGACCAAGAGGAGGAATCATTATGATGGGTAAAGATTTCGAAAATCCGTTTGGCTTAAAAACTCCAAAAGGAGAAGTAAGAATGATGTCAGCTTTGCTCGATAGTGCTGTTTTCCCTGGAAATCAAGGAGGTCCACTTATGCACATCATCGGAGCGAAAGCTGTAGCATTTGGAGAGGCACTTACTGACGAATATTTCAGATACATTCTACAAGTTCAAAAAAATGCCAAAGCTATGGCAGAGGCATTTGTAGAAAAAGATTACCATATTATTTCTGGCGGAACCGATAATCACATGATGCTTATTGACCTAAGAAACAAAGGGATTTCAGGAAAAGATGCTGAGAAAGCCTTAGGAAAAGCCGAAATTACCGTAAACAAAAATATGGTTCCGTTTGACGATAAATCTCCGTTTGTAACTTCGGGAATCCGAGTGGGAACTCCTGCAATTACTACGAGAGGACTTGTTGAAGCGGATATGAAAGCAATTGTAGAGCTAATTGACCAAGTTATTATCAATCACGATAATGACCAAAAGTTAGAAGAAATTGCAGACAAAGTAGTTGAAATGATGAGCGAAAGACCAATTTTTGTCTTTTAAACGAGCTTTTTTACTTACATAAAAAAGAGGCTATCCAACACAAGGGTAGCCTCTTTTTATGCTTTGCATATTCTGAATTATTGCTTACGTTTGGCTTTTTCTTGTGCATCAACTACAGCCACAGCAGACATATTTACCATTTCCTCTACACTTGCACCCAATTGAAAAATATGCACGGGTTTATCTAAGCCTAAAATAATCGGCCCGATAGATTCGTTTTGATTGAGTTCTTTAAGTAATTTGTAGGTAATATTTGCAGCTTCCAGATTCGGAAAAATAAGTGTATTTACTTTTTTACCAGCCAATTTTGAAAACGGAAATTTCGAGGATATCATTTCGGAATTCAGAGCGAAATCGGTTTGGATTTCTCCATCAACAATAAGGTCCGGATAATTTTCGTGCAAAAAAGCCACGGCTTCTCTCACTTTGTTTGTGCTGGGTTGGTTAGACGAACCAAAATTCGAAAATGAAACCATCGCAATTACAGGCTCCATACCGAACATTTTTATAGTTTTGGCAGTCATTAAAGCGATGTTAGCCAGGTCTTCTGCACTCGGATTCGGATTGATAGCTGTATCTGAAAAAAACATTGGTCCACGCTTGGTCATCATCAGATTAGTCGTTGCGATTTTCTTAACTCCATGAGCTTTTTCGATCAGTTGTATAATTGGTTTTACAACAGATGGATAACTTCTGGAATAACCTGTAACGAGAGCGTCTGCATCTCCCTCGTTAATCATCATAGCAGCAAAATAATTGCGCTCACGCATCCATTTTTGAGCATCGTACAAGGTCATTCCTCTGCGTTTTCTCACTTTCCAATACGCCTGTGCATATTGTTCTCTTCGAGCATCTTCTTCTCTGTCTTTAGGGTCAATAATCGGAAGTTCTTTTTCAAAACCGATTTCTTGTTTCATCTCGGTAATTACTTCTTTATTTCCTAACAAAATCGGAAAGCCTATTCCTTCTTCCGAAACAATTTGAGCTGCTTTAAGTACGTCCATATTGTCAGCCTCAGCAAAAATGATTCTTTTTGGGTCGGTCTTGGCTCTGTTGGTAAGCATTCTGACCATTTTGTTATCGTTGCCTAACCTATCCAATAATTCGCTTTCGTATCTTGCCCAATCCGTAATGGGATTCTGAGCTACTCCGGTTTCCATTGCTGCTTTGGCAACAGCAGGTGAAACTACCGTAATCAGTCTCGGGTCAAATGGTTTAGGAATGATATAATCTTTTCCGAAGGAAAGCTTGGTTTCTCCGTAAGCGATATTTACTTGTTCAGGAACAGATTCTTTAGCTAAATTAGCCAAAGCGTGTACCGCTGCCATTTTCATCTCTTCATTGATTTTAGTGGCTCTGACATCTAATGCTCCTCTGAAAATATACGGAAAACCAAGCACGTTGTTTACCTGATTAGGATGGTCTGAGCGTCCTGTTGCCATAATCACATCTTTGCGTGTAGCAACTGCCAAGTCGTATTTAATTTCCGGATTAGGATTTGCCATGGCAAACACAACCGGGTTATCTGCCATTGACAATAGCATTTCGGGGGTAAGTATATCTCCCGAGGAAAGCCCGATAAAGACATCAGCTTCTTTTATAGCTTCTTCCAAAGTCGAAATTGGTTGGTCGGTAGCAAATTCCAGCTGCAATGACGAGAGTTTTTCGTCTTCTTTTTTCAGTATTCCTTTGCTGTTCAACATCAAAAAGTTCTCTTTTTTTGCTCCGCAAGCGACATATAAGTTAGCACATGCAATAGCTGCCGAACCGGCTCCTGATACCACAATCTTGACCTCTTCGAGTTTTTTTTCTGCCAATTCGACAGCATTCAAGAGAGCTGCAGCCGAAATTATAGCTGTTCCGTGTTGGTCATCATGCATTACCGGAATATTCAATTCTTCGACTAATCTTTTTTCAATCTCAAACGATTCAGGAGCTTTGATATCCTCAAGGTTTATTCCTCCAAAAGTCGGAGCTATATTTTTAACCGTTTGAATGAATTCTTCTATATTTTTTGTACCTATTTCAATGTCAAATACATCAATTCCCGCAAATATCTTGAACAAAAGTCCTTTTCCTTCCATTACAGGTTTTGAGGCTTCGGCACCAATATCTCCCAATCCTAAAACAGCTGTTCCGTTAGAAATAACAGCCACCAAGTTTCCTTTTGAAGTATATTTATATACGTTATTAATGTCTTTTTGAATTTCCAGACAGGGCTCTGCTACTCCAGGAGAATAAGCCAAAGCTAAATCTCTTTGTGTTGCATATTTTTTGGTAGGGATAACCTCAATTTTCCCCGGTTTTGGTTTTGCATGATATACAAGAGCCTGCAATCTTTTGGTATCCTTTTGCATAAAAAATGGTTTTCAATAAATACAAAGATAGCTTTTTGTCTCAAAAAAAGACAGCCCTTTAAAGTTTTTGTATGACTTTAAAAGGCTGTTAAGTTTATTTTCCTGATAATTAGTCTCTTGAGGAGGCAAATACTCTCCAAGCCCAATATAATAAGTTAGCTAATGCTCCGAGTGCAGCTACCAAGTAGGTTCTTGCCGCCCATTTTAAGGCGTCTTCTGCTCCTGCGTACTCTTGTTGCGAAACCATATTTTTGTTTTTCAACCAAGCCAAGGCTCTGTTACTCGCATCGTATTCCACAGGAAGAGTTACAAAACTAAAAGCTGTTGCAATAGCCATAAATATCAAACCTGCCACAGCTACATAAAATCCGATACTTGAAGAACCGTCTCCTGAGGCTACTCCTAAAATAAGTCCTCCGATAACCAACCATTGAGACATTCCCGAAGCTACACCTATTACAGGAACCATTTTTGAACGCATTTGCAACCAGCTATAAGCCGTTGCGTGTTGAACAGCGTGTCCAACTTCGTGAGCTGCAACAGCTGCAGCTGCAGCATTTCGTTGATTGTAAACAGCTTCACTCAAGTTTACGGTTTTGTTCATTGGGTTATAATGATCAGTTAGCCTTCCGGGAGTAGAAATAACTTTTACGTTATAAATTCCGTGGTCTGCCAACATTTTTTCTGCGATTTCTGCTCCGCTCATTCCGTTGCGAAGTTGAATTTTAGAGTATTTTTCAAATTTGCTTTTAAGCCTTGAGCTAACCAGCCAGCTAAATAAAGCAATTGCACCAATAAGAATAAGATACATTCCGTCCATTTACTTTTTTTGATTAAGATTTTTTTATGGGTTTAAAATTACTCTTTTCTTATCAAATATCAAGCCCTTTAGAAGAAATTTAACTTTGTAAGAAATTTTGTCAGGTCTTTGTATATAACGGAATATTCGATTATTTTTCTTTTGAGAGTATAATCGTTCCTTTAAAACCGGTTGCAAGCTCCCACTGATTACTGCTTATGAGTTCTCCTTGATCGTCATAAACCTGAAATTCGGCTGTATTTGGACCTGATGTACCTTGATTGAGGGCAATAATTTCTATTTTGTTAAAGCCGATTTGCAGGTCAATAATCACATATTTGTGAGAAGATTCGAGAAGTACATCCCTGAAAAGTACTCTTCCGTTTACTACAATTTGGACTCGGTCTCCATCAAAATAAATATGGTCGCGATAGACGAGCTTTACATTTTTGGATTCGGTTTTAAAATCTCCAAAATATTGATTTCGCTTGAACTGTTCGAGATTTTGTCTGTTTTCTCTCTGAAAATCTTTATTAATCCGCTCGGCAATTCCCTCGTTTGGTAGTTGAAACTGAGGTTTTTCAAAAATGCTTTTTCCTTGCGTTTTAGAAAATTCAGGCTTATCTATTTCGGTGGATTCAAAATCCGACAAACTCGGAGCTTTTTCTTCAATCAAAGGTTTAAGTTGAATCTCGTTTTCGTTTGGCACAGGCTTGATGTCAAGCGTTACGGTTTTGCTTGTCTCGAAAGGCTGAGCAAAACATCCGACAGAAATAAATAACATCCAAAAAAATAAACTGAAACGCATTTAATAGTTTTTACGAAAGGTAAATCTAACAAAAAATATTCCAATTTTTAGGTATTTAACTTTTTATAATTAAAATCCTAAAAATCAGTAACAATAAGGTTCGTGATACCCTTTTTGGTATCCTTTTCGAGTGAAAACAAAAAAATCCTGAATCTCGATTCTAAAATCTTAAATAATAATCTAACTTTGCGTTTCTAAAAATTCAAACAGAAATGCCAGAAATATCAAACAAAGGCTTACAAATGCCTGAATCACCCATCAGAAAGCTGGTTCCTTTTGCAGAAACTGCTAAAAATAAAGGACACAAAGTATATCATCTGAATATCGGACAACCCGATATTAGAACTCCGGAAATAGCTATCGAAGCCGTTAAAAATGCAGATATTAAAGTTTTAGAATACAGCCATTCTGCAGGTTTTGAAAGTTATCGAAATAAGTTAGCCCAATCGTATCAAAAAATTGGTCTGCCTGTTGAAAAACATGATATTATCATAACCACAGGAGGATCAGAAGCTTTGATGTTTGCAATGGGAAGTACGATGGACTGGGGAGATGAAATCATTATTCCTGAACCATTTTATGCTAATTACAACGGTTTTTCAGTTGCTTCGGGAGTTAAAGTTGTTCCGGTGATTTCGGGGATTGAAACAGGGTTTGCCTTACCTCCGATTGAAGATTTCGAAAATCTGATTACTCCTAAAACCAAAGCAATTCTTATTTGTAATCCCGGAAATCCAACAGGATATTTGTACTCTAAAGAAGAAATTGAAAAATTAGCGGAAATCGTTAAAAAACATGATTTGTTCCTTATTGCCGACGAAGTTTACAGAGAATTTATATATGATGAAGATGTTCAGCATCATTCCGTTTTGAATATAAAAGGAATCGAACAAAATGCAATTATGATTGATTCGGTTTCTAAAAGATATAGTATGTGTGGAGCCAGAATCGGTTGTATTGTTTCTAAGAATAAAGAAGTAATGCAAACTGCGATGAAATTTGCCCAAGCTCGTTTGAGTCCTCCGACTTATGAGCAAATAGCAAGCGAAGCAGCTCTTGAGACACCTCAATCGTATTTTGACGAAGTAATTGCAGAGTATAAGGATCGAAGAGATACACTTATTTCGGGATTACAAAAAATTGAAGGTGTGAAAGTTGCTGTTCCAAGAGGAGCTTTTTATTGTATTGCTAAACTTCCTGTTGATAATGCAGATAAGTTTGCACAATGGCTGTTAGAAGAATTCGAACACAACAAAGAAACCGTTATGGTTGCTCCTGCTTCAGGATTTTATTCCACTCCGGGAGCTGGTCTGGACGAAGTTCGTATCGCTTATGTGTTGAAAAAAGAGGATTTAATCAAAGCAGTTGAAGTATTGAAAGTTGCTTTGGAGAAATATAACAAACGCTAAAAAACAATTCTTAAAAGAAAAATACCGTACTGATGGCCAGGGCGATAGTTGCTAATACAACGCCTCTCGCCCACATATCTTTTTTTATTTTTAACAAAAGAAAAAAGGCTATCAAGTTCGGAATTGCTCCAAGAGTTATGAGTTTTCCGAGATTATTTTGACTTTTTATGATTTCGACTCCTTCAATAAAATCAAATTCTGTAAGAAGTGTAACATAAAGGTATGCTCCTACAAACGAAAGAACCAAACCAAGCAGGAATCCGTAAAGTAAATGTATTTTGTTATTCATTGATGTTCCAAGTATTTAGGGTTTGTATTGCGTGGTGTGCTGTCAGGTCGAACTGAACGGGAACTACCGAAACATATCCGTTTGCCAAAGCCCATTCATCTGTGTCTTCTCCTTTGTCGTAATTGACAAATTCTCCTGTAAGCCAATAATAATCTCTTCCGTGCGGAGTTTGTCTTTTATCAAAACGCTCTATCCACATAGCGTTAGCTTGTCGACAAATCTTGATTCCTTTAAATGTTTCGCTTTGGGGTTTCGGAAAATTGACATTCAGCACAACTCCTTTGGGAAGTCCGTTATTTAATACTGAAGCAATTATTTTTCTGATAAATATTTTTGAAGATTCAAAATTAGCGTTCCAACTGAAATCTGCCAACGAAAAACCAATAGCTGGGATTCCTTCGATTCCTGCCTCTACTGCAGCACTCATTGTTCCTGAATAAATGACATTGATAGATGAATTTGAACCGTGGTTTATTCCTGAAACACACAAATCGGGTTTTCTGTCTAATATTTCGTGAACAGCCATTTTAACACAATCTACGGGAGTACCGGAACAACTGTATTCTTGCTCATTTATTTTGTTAATATAAAGCGTATTGTTTACCGTAATAGCATGTCCTTTTCCCGATTGCGGACTATCGGGTGCAACAATAACCACATCGCCAAACTCTTGTGCAACAGATATAAGTGTTCTTATTCCCGGAGCAGTAATTCCGTCATCGTTAGTAACTAATATTAAAGGTCTTTTGTATGAATTCATTTGGAAAATGTATTGTTATCTACTAAAAAGTATTTAAAAAACGATTCAATTGGTTTTAAAAATTTTGTATGTGTTTATCAGACAGACAACCCTATTCGAAATTGTCTATCAATATAAAGAACTAAACTTAAATAACAAAGTTTATAAATTAGAATATGAGATTTTCTCCTATTTCTTATTTTTTAATTCTTCTAAAATAGATGGGATTTTTTTGATATTCGCTAGTTCTTTCAGCTTTTCACGAGATTCTTCGATTGGTGTTCCGAAGTAGGATTTTCCTCCTTCGATAGATTTTGTAACTCCGGTTTGCCCTAAGACTACAGCTTTGGCTCCGATTGTGATTCCGCTTGTAACTCCAACTTGTCCCCAAAGAGTAACTTCGTCTTCAACTACAACACACCCGGCAATTCCGGTTTGAGAAGCGATAAGACATTTTTTCCCGATTACCGTGTCGTGCCCAACCTGAATCATATTGTCCATTTTTGTGCCTTCACCAATGGTTGTGTCTCCTGTAACACCTCGGTCAATAGTGCAATTTGCTCCAATCCCGACATTGTTCTGAATCACAACTCTACCTCCGGAAATAAGTTGGTCGAAACCTTCCGGACGTTTTTTGTAATAAAAAGCATCCGCTCCTAAAATAGTTCCGGAATGAATGATTACGTTATCTCCGATAATCGTATCGTCATAAATGGTTACGTTGGCATGAATCAAACAATTCTTACCGATAACCACGTTATTTCCGATAAAACAATTAGGTTGAATGATGGTTCCTTCTCCGATTTTCGCTGTCTCAGAAATTGAAACATTCGATGGTTGAAAAGGTTTAAAATGCTTGGTTAATTTATTGAAATCACGAAAAGGGTCGTCTGAAATAAGTAATGCTTTTCCTTCAGGGCAATCAACTTCTTTGTTGATTAGAACAATAGTAGCTCTTGATTGAAGTGCTTTGTCGTAGTATTTCGGGTGATCGACAAATACGATATCACCTTCTTCTACTACGTGGATTTCGTTCATCCCTAAAATCGGAAAATTTTCATCTCCTACGTATTTACAAGAAATAATTTCGGAAATTTCTTTTAACGAATGGGTGCGGTTGAATTTCATTGTTAGTTTTTATTTTTCTTCCTATATATTTGAGAAAATCTGATTCTTTGTTATGATTATGGAAACTGCATCACCTTTTTCAAAATTATTTTCTCTTTTTTCTTTTTCACGATATGTCCAATCTGTTTTGTGTTTGTAGAAAATTTTAAAAATAGTGTCTATTTCCTCTCCTAAACTATTTAAAACCAAAATATCTTTAACACTTCTATCAGTGTTAAATTCAATTATATAAATTCCAAAGTCATTTATAAAATTTTCTTCAGGTATGGATTTATAAAAATTAATTAGCTTTTGGTTATTACTGCTTATAATTTTCGGAAAATTAAAATTTATATTGTCTGTTTTACTTAAAAAGGAAATGATATTGACTTGGTCTTGAATGTTTTGATTCCATTTTTTGAAACGCTTGTTAGATTCTTGAATATACTTATGAGGAACTAATGAAAAAGAGGCATTGCAATCTTCTAATATAAAATTTCCTTTGCTGTCTTTTGAAGCAAAGATTATCCATTCCGTATTTAATTTAGGAGCGATAGTCTGGCATTCTCCTCGTTCGATAATCAATGTTTTTTTTGGGTTTCCTTTAAAAATATCGATAATTTCCAAAGAAATTATTTTTGGTGTTTTTGAATTAGGATAATGTTCGTTTTCAGCAATAACTTTTGCTTTAAAAACCACTTCATAATTTACAAAGTTATCAACAGTATTTTCCTTGATACAAGTACAAGCGTAAGAATATATAGTTGAGATTAAAAATATATGTAGGAAGATTAGTTTCTTCATAGCTATTTGGTTTTCTTTCTAAAGAATAATTTCCCAAAAACATAAACTAATAATGAAATAAGTAAAGAAAAGACTAATCCTGTGATGAAAGAAGAGTTTCTTCCGACATCATTGTTTTGTTTTTTCATTACTGCATTTAGCTCTTCTGTTAGTTCATTTTTATTAAAGAATCCGTCATTATTTAAGTCTAACCGATGTAGCTCAAGTTGATAAAAAACACTGTCGTAAGAGGCTTTTCCAACAATAATTAGATACAAAATAAAAAAGACAGAAACCGAAATCCAAAATATTCTTTTCTTTTTGAATAGCTTTTTTCGATTAAAAAAAATCAATAAGAGTCCAATAAAGGATATTGTACTTGGTATAATTAGATGATATGGGATTTCAATTTTTTCCAAATTTATTATTCCGTGAAAATTACATACAACAAAGATAAAAAAATGTCCGAATTGTTAAATCCGGACATTTTAACAATTTCAAAATTATTCTTTAATCCGCTCCATATAAGCTCCTGTAGCGGTATCAATTTTGATTTTATCTCCTTCGTTGATAAATAACGGAACGTTTACTTGAGCACCTGTTTCAACTGTTGCAGGTTTTGTAGCATTAGTTGCAGTATTTCCTTTTACTCCCGGTTCTGCATAAGTAACTTCTAGAGTGATAGAAGCAGGCATATCTACAGCTAAAGGCATATCTGTTTCCGTATTGATTTGAACCATTACGTTGGTACCTTCTTTTAATAATTCCGGAGCATCAAGAGCATTTTTGCTTAATGTAATTTGCTCAAAAGTCTCTGTATTCATAAAGTGAAAATCATCACCTTCTGCATACAAATACTGAAACGTATGTGTTTCTACACGAACTGTATCAATTTTGTGTCCTGCTGAAAATGTGTTTTCAAGCGTTCTTCCGGTAGTTAAACTTTTCATTTTGGTTCTTACGAAAGCCGGTCCTTTACCAGGTTTTACGTGAAGGAACTCTACAATTTTATAAATGTCATTGTTAAATTTAATGCACAATCCGTTTCTGATGTCTGCTGTACTTGCCATTTTTTTTCTTGCTATATGCCTTAAGCTGTATGCTTTAGGCTTGGTTTTATATTAGTTATTTTTATTTTTCAATTGCATAAAGCATACTGCTTACAACCTAAAGCCTTAAAGAGCTGAACCTCCGGTATATCCTTTCATAACTCCACGAGAAGAATTTTTGATAAAATCAAGAATTTCATCTCTTTCTGGAGTAGCTTCCATCTCGCCTTCAATAATAGAAAGTGCTTGAGAAGTGTTGTAATTTTTTTGATATAAAATTCTGTAAATATTCTGAATTTCTCTGATTTTTTCAGGTGAAAAACCTCTTCTTCTGAGCCCAACGGAGTTGATTCCCACATACGAAAGCGGTTCACGAGCAGCTTTAACATAAGGTGGAACGTCTTTTCTAACGAGTGAACCACCGGTTACAAAAGCGTGATTCCCGATGTTTCCGAATTGTTGTACGGCTACCATTCCGGCTAATACTACGTGATCTCCCACTGTTGTGTGTCCTGCTAAGGTGGTTCCGTTTGAGAAGATACAATTATTACCAACAATACAATCGTGAGCAATGTGGCAATAAGCCATAATCCAACAGTTATTTCCAATTACGGTTTTCAGTCTGTCTGAAGTTCCTCGATTGATAGTCACACATTCTCTGATGGTTGTTCCGTCTCCGATAATGGTTACCGTATCTTCATCCTGAAACTTCATGTCTTGTGGGATAGCAGAGATTACAGCTCCCGGAAAAATAGAACAATTTTTACCGATTCTGGCTCCTTCCATAATGGTTACGTTAGAACCTATCCAAGTTCCCTCTCCAATTATTACATTGTTGTGAATAGTCGTAAATGGATCAATTACCACATTTTTTGCAATTTTTGCTCCCGGATGAACGTATGCTAAAGGTTGGTTCATAATTTTTGTCAGTTATCGGTTGTCAGTTGTCGGTTGTTAAAAATTTCACCACTTAAACAGACACAGTTAATTTATTTAGTTATCAAATCTGAAATTAAAAATCGTTAATCATCAATCTCAAATTTATTATTTCGCTTTTACAATTTGAGCCATTAGTTCTGCTTCTGTTGTTAGTTTTCCGTTGGTATAAGCATAAGCCTGCATGTGGCAAATTCCTCTACGGATAGGAGTGAGCAATTCTAATTTGAATATCAACGTATCTCCAGGTAATACTTGTTGTTTGAATTTTACGTTGTCTATTTTCATAAAATAAGTCAAGTAATTCTCAGGATCAGGAACCGTGCTTAATGCTAAAATTCCTCCTGCTTGTGCCATGGCTTCAATTTGCAAAACTCCAGGCATTACGGGTGCTCCGGGGAAGTGCCCAACGAAAAACGGTTCGTTCATCGTTACATTTTTCATCCCCACAACATGCTTGTCAGACAATTCTAATATTCTATCAACTAACAAAAACGGAGGTCTGTGAGGTAATACATTCATAATCTGAACCGTATCCATAAGCGGAGGTTGGGTCAAATCAAATGTAGGTACTTGATTTCGTTCTTCGATTTTAATGATTTTAGACAGCTTTTTAGCAAATTGCGTATTCACAAAATGTCCTGGTTTGTTAGCAATGATTTTTCCTTTAATTCTTGTTCCTACTAGTGCTAAATCTCCAATCACGTCAAGCAATTTATGTCTTGCTGCTTCGTTAGGGTAATGAAGGGTAAGATTATCTAAAATTCCGTTTGGTTTTACCGATATTTTTTCTTTACCGAAAGCTACTTTTAAGTGCTCCATAGTTTCGGGAGAAATTTCTTTATCTACATAAACAATAGCATTATTCAAATCTCCACCTTTAATGAGTCCGTTTTGCAAAAGAGTTTCTAATTCGTGAAGAAAACTAAAAGTTCTCGCATTGGCAATTTCGGTTTTAAACTCAGAAATACTCTTAAGTGTAGCGTTTTGAGTTCCCAAAACTTTCGTTCCGAAATCAACCATGGTAGTTACCTGATAATCATCAGCAGGCATTACCAAAACCTCACTTCCTGTTTCTTCGTCTGTATAAGAAATAACTTCTTTTACGGTATATATTTTTTGGTCGGCATCTTGCTCAACAATTCCTGCTTTTTCGATAGCTTCTACAAAATATTTCGAAGAACCGTCCATAATCGGGGGTTCAGAAGCATTCAATTCGATGATGATGTTGTCTAAATCACAACCTACACAAGCGGCTAAAACATGCTCAGAAGTTTGGATTTTTACACCTTTTTTTTCAAGGTTTGTTCCTCTTTGAGTGTTTACCACATAGTTGGCATCTGCCTCAATTATCGGATGTCCTTCTAAATCAGCTCTTACAAAAGTAAATCTGTTGTTAATGGGGGCAGGTTTCAGGGTCATAGTAACTTCTTTACCTGTGTGAAGCCCAACGCCTTTTAATGTAATCTCTTCTTTTATGGTTTTTTGTTTAGCCATATTTTTTTATTTTTTTTAGCCACGGATTAAAGGATTTCACAGATTTTTATCCTTTAAATCTGTGAAATCTGTGGCAAATTTAATCAGATATTTTCTTTTTTAATTCTTCCAAATCAGCTACGATTTTTGGAAAATTCTTGAAATGTACGAAAGATTTTGCAAAGTCTCCATATCCGAAAGCAGGACTTCCTTGAACCACATCTCCGTCAGGCAGACTTTTTCCGATTCCGGATTGAGCCTGAATTTTCACTCCATTTCCGATAGTGATGTGTCCGATAATTCCTACCTGCCCTCCGATGAAGCAATTTTTTCCGATTTTGGTAGATCCTGCAATTCCGGTTTGTGAGGCAATTACTGTATTTTCTCCAACTTCCACATTGTGAGCAATTTGAATCTGATTGTCTAATTTTACTCCTTTTCGGATAATTGTGCTCCCCAGAGTTGCTCTATCAATGGTGGTAGCAGCACCAATTTCTACATTATCTTCGATAATTACATTTCCGATTTGAGGGACTTTATTAAATGTTCCATCTTCATTTGGAGCAAAACCGAATCCGTCTGAACCGATAATTGTGCCTGAATGAAATGCACAATTCTTACCGAGAATCGTTTCAGAATAAATCCGAACTCCTGCAAATAAAATCGTGTTATCACCAATTACCGTATTATCACCTACGAAGCAATTCGGATAGATTTTTACGTTTTCTCCTATTTTTACATTTTTACCGATGTATGAAAAAGCACCTAAATAAAAGTTTTCTCCATATATCACGTTTTCTGAAATAAATGAAGGTTTCTCAATTCCGGACTTCATCAGTTTTACCTGATTGTAATATTCTAAGAGTTTCGAAAACGACTTATAAGCATCTTCAACTTTGATAAGTGTAGTAGATATTTCGCTCTCAGGCACAAAAGATTTGCCTACGATGGTAGCGGTCGCTTTTGTTGTATAGATATGGTGTTCGTATTTCGGATTTGCCAAGAAAGTAAGCGACCCGTTCGAGCCTTCTTCAATCTTAGATAGTTGAAATACTTCGGCTTGAGCATCTCCCAAAACCTCACCTTCTAAAATGTCTGCTATTTGTTGTACAGTAAATTTCATCTTGGCAAAAATATAAAATTTTAGAAAACCATAATTCGTTTTTACCACGAATTACGGAAATTGTTTCAGAAACACTTACATATCAAATTTTTTTCTGATTTTGATATGTATTAAAAGGCAAAATTAAGCCAAATGAAATTAAGCCAATGATTTTTAAGCAGAAAATCCTCATTCCGAATTTAAGTCAGATGCAATAAAACCGAAAAATCTTTTTAGTTTTGTAAACCATTTAGAAATAAAATGATAAAAATTTCAATTATAGGTTCGGGAAATGTGGCTTCACACCTTATCAGAGCATTTTCGTTGAGTAAAGAGGTAGAGATTGTTCAGGTGTTTGCCCGAAAAAAGGAATCTGTTGAAAACTTCATTGCCCCTGATAAGATTACATCTGATTTGTCAGAGCTGGAAAAATCAGATTTGTATATTATTTCAGTTTCCGATGATTCGATTGCTAAAATTTCCGAAGCCCTTGATTTCTCAGGAAGATTGATAGTACATACTTCGGGTACAAAACCTTTGGATATTTTATCGAAGAAAAACAAACGAGGAGTTTTTTATCCCTTACAAACCTTTTCGAGGGACAAAGAAGTAAACTTCAGAGAGACTCCTATTTGTCTTGAGACAGAAAACAAAGATGACTACCTGTTGCTCGAAAAAGTAGCTCATTCAATTTCCGATAAGGTTTTTCGTCTTGATTCTGACAAACGGAAAGCCCTGCATGTTTCGGCTGTTTTTGTGAGTAATTTTGTCAATCATTTGTATCGCATCGGAAGTGAAATTTGTGAAGAAAACGACATTCCTTTTGAGATTTTAAAACCCTTGATTATGGAAGTAGCTGACAAAATCAATTACCTCCACCCGAAAGACGCACAAACAGGTCCTGCTAAAAGAGGGGATTTACAAGTGATTGAATCACATCTTTCGTTTTTAAAGAATGATAAACAAAACCAAGAAATATACGAACTTTTATCAAAAGCCATAATTAGTAAAAATCTTTAAAAATATGAAAAGCTACAAAGAAATAATGAACGATATTACCACATTTATTTTTGATGTGGACGGAGTGCTTACCGACGGAACAGTTCACGTAAGGCAAGACGGAGAAATTCTTCGAAACATGAACATCAGAGATGGTTTTGCCATTAAAGCAGCTATAGAAAGTGGTTATAATGTTTGTATCATTTCGGGAGGAAAAAATGAAGGAGTAAGAATAAGACTTCGCAATTTGGGAGTAACCGATATTTATTTAGGGTCGCCCGACAAGGTCGAAACTTTTAAGGAATACACAGATATTTATGGGATAAATCCACAACAGGTTTTGTATATGGGTGATGACATTCCTGACTATCATGTGATGAAGTTAGTAGGACTCCCGACTTGTCCGCAAGATGCAGCACCCGAAATCAAAGAAATATCCAAATACATTTCGCACAAAAACGGAGGAACAGGAGCAGGAAGAGACGTTATTGAACAAGTGATGAAAGTTCAAGGAAAATGGAACACTCATTTTGACGGAAAACACGATTAAAAAACGACAATCATTTAGGCAGATTCCAAAATTTCTAATTCTCTGTTTCCGTTTTCCAAAGTCTTAATTTTGATTAAGGTATGTTTGTCCGGAATAAGATTCGGGATTTTTTCTGACCATTCTAAAAAGCAGTAACTTCCCGAGTACAAATAATCTTCTACTCCAAAATCAAGAGCTTCTTTTTCTGATTTCAAACGATAGAAATCAAAGTGATAAATTTGCTTTCCGTCTGTAGTCTGGTACTCATTGACCAATGAAAAAGTTGGACTGTTTATAGTGTCTTCAACTTTAAGAGCCTTGCAAAGTGCTTTGATAAGAGTGGTTTTTCCGGTTCCCATCTCGGCCTCAAACAAAATCACTTTTTGGGGATTCTGCTCTAAAACTTTGAGAGCTGTAGCGTTTATTTGGCTAAGAGAAAATTGAATTTTCATATTGATGTAAAACAGATTTGCACAAATTTACACAGTTTCTTAAAAAGGTGTGTATAATTTGTGCAAATCCTGTATGTGATTTTATCAATTGAATCTGAATCGGATTCCAAGAGCAATGTCCGGCCCGAAATCATCGCCTCTCCAACCGTCTCCAAAATAAAGTTCCGGTCTAAAATCAAGTGATAGTAAAAGAGGGAAATCTGCAAATCCGTATTCTATACCGACTTGTCCTGCGAGAAGAAAGAATGTTCCGTCTTCTTCAACTCCCTGATGGTCATAACTCCAACTTCCTAATCCTCCACCTGCACCGGCATACCAATTAAATCCTCCATCAATATGCCATACCCACTGATACATTCCTACGAGCTTATAGGCATCGGTGTGTCGGCTGTTTCTCCAACCCAAGTCAAGCTCTAATCTATTGTTGTCCGAAAGCCCTCTCTGATACGAAATTTCTCCTCCGAATCCGTCGTTATCTCCTAAGCGAAGCCCTAAGGCATTCTTTGAAATTTCTTGCCCTTGAGCAAAAAACGCAAATCCTAATAAAGCGATTGATGATAAAATTAATTTTTTCATAAAAATATTTGTTTAAGTTTCCTCTTGGATAAGAGCAAAGAGTGAGCCAAAAGTTGGTTTTTTATCAAACTATTTGGTTTTGTTATGCTTATGTGATGTCAAGCAGAACAAAATCATTGTAGAAAAATACTGTGATTGATGATTTTTTCTATAGTAAGTTACAGATTTAAAATAAAAAGCTAACTTTGTTAGGTTAATCAAAAATATACTGTTATGCAAAACATTCCAAGTGTGGATTTACGTGATTTCCTGTCGGATGATCCGGCACGTAAACAAAAGTTTGTAAATGAAATCGGAAAAGCATACGAAGATATCGGCTTTGTAGCACTTAAAGGACATTTTCTTGATGATAAACTGGTTGATGAACTCTATACAGAGGTTCGCAATTTTTTTAATCTTCCTTTAGAGGTCAAAACCAAATACGAAATTCCCGAAATCGGAGGACAAAGAGGTTATGTTTCTTTCGGGAAAGAACATGCTAAGGGCAGAAGTGCAGGAGATTTAAAAGAATTTTGGCACTTTGGTCAATACCTGCCAAAAAACTCAAAATACGAATTAGAATATCCTGCTAACGTAAAGGTTGAAGAACTCCCGAAATTTAACGAAGTTGGAAAACAAGCTTACCAAATGCTTGAAAAAACAGGCGTTTATGTACTTCGTGCTTTGGCTTTATTCTTAGGATTAGACGAGTTTTATTTTGATAAATATGTCAAAGAAGGAAACAGTATTTTGCGCCCGATTCACTATCCTCCGATTACCGAAGAACCAAAAGACGCGGTTAGAGCAGCAGCTCATGGAGACATTAACCTGATTACCCTGCTTATGGGAGCTCAAGGAAAAGGTCTTCAGGTACAAAACCATAACGGAGAATGGATTGATGCCATTGCAAAAGATGATGAACTCGTTATCAACGTAGGTGATATGCTTTCAAGACATACCAATAACAAATTGAAATCTACTATTCATCAAGTCGTTAATCCTCCGAGAGAACTGTGGGGAACTTCAAGATATTCAATTCCGTTTTTTATGCATCCTGTAAGCGAAATGAAGTTAAATGTTTTAGAAGACTGCATAGATGAAAATCATCCGAAACTGTATGACGATATTACAGCCGGAGAATTTCTATACGAAAGATTAGTCGATTTAGGATTGATTAAAAAATAATTTAACACGATTCGAGATAAGAGAACAACATCAAAAAACGAATGCTTTTTATCCCGAATTATTATTGATGTTTATAATAAATTTGTCTATAATATGAAAAAATCAGTTATATTGGGAATTGGTGCTTTGTTGTTTTGGAGCTGTAATAATTCTGGAAAAACAGAAACACACCAAGAAGAAGCTACCCATACAGAGGTTCAAACAGAACACCACCACAACGAAAGTTCTGATGTTATTGAATTTAACAACGGAGAAAAATGGAAGGTAAACGATGAAATGAAACCTTTTGTGCTGAGGGGTGCTGATTTGGTAAACACTTTTATTCAAGAAGGTAATACCGATTATGCAACTCTAACAGCACAACTAAAAGACTTAAACAGTCAACTTATAAAGAGTTGCACTATGACAGGAAAAAGCCATGATGAATTGCACAAATGGTTACATCCTCATTTAGAATTGGTTAAGAAATTAGCCCAAGCTACTAATGAAAGTGAAGCTGAAATAAACGTACAAAAATTAGTTGAATCTTATCAGGAATACCACAAGTATTTTCAATAAACCTGACGAAAATAGTATCAAAAATTAAAAACGGACCTCAACAATTCTTCGGACAGGTATAGAAACGCCTGCTTTTAAGGAAATATAATTTTCTCCGGCAACCCAAACGGTTGTTTCCACTTCTTTAAGCCCCTCGGAATCCTCAAAAACAATTTTTATTTTGGATTGATGAAGGTTTCCTAAGGTCATTGCATCTTGAAGTTTTTTGTTCAAGTCTTTGGTTTGTTGTTCTGTGCGTTCAATGCTTTCGTGAGGAAAAATCAGTGTTCCGATTTCTTCCTTTTGAACGAGAGTTGGTTTTGATAAAGAATTATTCGCATCCATATATATTTTGTTTTCAGAGTTTGTTTTGTATAGCAAATATCTAAAAAAATAAAGTAGCAATTTAATAATATGTGAAAAAATATTTTTGTTTATATAGTTATGTGCCGTAAGAATAATACCACGTAAATACTTCACGTTCAATATAGGTGTTTTCTTCACAAAATCACAAATATTAAGTTTTATCGACTAAAAGTGTTAAAAAAATTAATAGAACACTACTAAAACTAAGAATTTATTTACTCTACAAGAAGATATTTCAAGTATTTTTTTATATTTTTATCGTCATAAAAAACATAAATCAATTACATTGATTAAAAATACAAAACAGACAGAATATGATGACAGACTTTTTTAAAGACCTACTACATGAATTTCAACTCCCGTTAGAAAATCTCATATTAATATTTTCGTTAATTCTATTCATCATCTTACTTTCCCCTATTCTACTGAGAAAATTAAATATACCGGGTATTATTGGGTTAATTATAGCCGGGGTAGTTATTGGTCCGCACGGTTTCGGCATTCTCGAAAAAAGCTCTGCTATTGACCTGTTTTCAACCATAGGACTTCTTTACATTATGTTTATTGCTGGTTTAGAATTGGACATGAATGAGTTCAAATCCAACCGAAACAAAAGTCTTTTGTTTGGAGTTTTTACTTTTGTTATCCCTCTGGCAGTAGGTTATCCGGTTTGTCGTTATCTTCTCGGGTATGATTTTAATGCCAGTTTTCTTACGGCCAGTATGTTTGCAACCCATACACTTGTAGCATATCCGATTGTCAGTAAACTTGGTATCTCAAAAAATCAGGCCGTGGCTGTTACAGTAGGTGGAACTATTTTAACCGATACAGCAGTATTGCTTATTCTGGCTGTTATTATTGGAAATAGCCAAGGAAGTCTGACTCAGGAATTTTGGATTCGACTTATTATTTCACTGGCTATTTTCTCATTTATTATGTTTGTTATCGTACCGAAAATAGCAAAATGGTTCTTCCGAAAATTAGAAAGTGAAAAACACTCACATTATATTTTTGTGCTTTCGGTAGTATTTTTTGCTGCTTTTTTGGCAGAAGTTGCCGGAGTAGAAGCTATTATCGGAGCTTTCGTTGCCGGATTGGCTTTAAACAAACTCATTCCGCATTCCTCTGCTCTGATGAATCGGATTGAATTTATAGGAAACTCATTGTTTATTCCATTTTTTCTGATAAGCGTAGGAATGTTGGTTGATATAAGTGTTATTATGAGTGGACCAACCGCTCTTATTGTGGCAGGAACTCTTACCGTAGTAGCTCTATTCGGAAAATGGCTCGCTGCTTGGTTTACTCAGCTAATTTTTAAATACACAGGAGCACAACGACAGCTAATATTCGGGCTTAGCGGAGCTCATGCAGCAGCCACACTTGCCGTAATTTTAGTAGGGTACAAAGCCGAAATTTTGGACGAAAACATCCTGAACGGAACTATTATCCTTATTCTTGTTACCTGTATTGTTGCATCGTTTGCAACCGAACAAGCCGGTAAAGAAATTATTATACAGACTGATGATGATGATGAAATCATAAAAACAAACGGAGCAGCTTCAAGCGAACATATATTGCTGCCTATTGCAGATGTTTCAAATATGGAAAAATTGTTGGAGTTGGCTATTTTTGTTAAAGACAAAAAATCAACTAACCCTATATCTATTTTGTCGGTTGTTTCTAACAATAATGAGGCTGAAATTAATATCCTCAAAGCCAGAAATAAGTTAGAAGATTTTGTAAAAGAAGCTTCAGCTTCGGAGACTAAAGTAAATGTTGTTACTACCATTGACCATAACACAGCAAGTGGAATAATCCGGATTTCAAGAGAATTGATGACTGATGTGATTATACTGGGTTGGCCACAACGTACAGGGTTTTTCGACAGATTGATAGGAGAAAAATTAGACAGTATTCTTAATAATACAGATAAAACTGTCTTTGTATGCCATTTAGAAAAGCCTTTAGTCCTTCATAAAAGAATCGTGGTTACTGCCCCTCCGCTGGCTGAACACGAAAACGGATTTAATCTGTGGGTTTCAAAAATTACAGCCTTAGCCCAAGAATTGAGCGTTTCTATCCAGTTATATTGCAACGAAGCTACCCAAAATACAGTAGAGCGGATACTCAAAAAAGGGAAAATTACCGCTTCTATTTCTATGCAAACCTTTACTGATTGGGAAGACTTTCTGATACTTTCTAAAGACATCCATCAAGATGATTTACTTATACTTATTTCTGCCCGAAAAGGTGCTGCTTCTTATATTGGAACACTCGAAAATATACCTTCTAAAATTGAAAAATATTTCCCGTTAAACAGTCGATTTGTAATCTATCCACAACAATTTGATAACTTTAGTGATGAGCGATATGCGGACCTTGATATTTCATCAGAACCGCTGAACAAAGGAATAGAAACCGTACAAAAAATAAGTAAAGAAATCGGATCCATATTTAAGAAAAAGAACAACGAATAAAACCTTTTTAGAAACTTACAAAAAACATATCTTTGAGCTTAAAAAATCAGTTATGATGCAATGGGAACGCTTACTCTCACTTAAAAAACAAGGCGATACACAACCGCGAATTCGAAAAGAACAAGATCCGACCCGATTGGGATTTGAAGTAGATTATGACCGAATCATCTTTTCTCCTGCTTTCAGAAGTTTGCAGGATAAAACACAGGTAATCCCGCTTTCAAAAACCGATTTTGTTCATACAAGACTTACACACAGCTTAGAAGTTTCGGTTGTAGGACGTTCGCTCGGACGAAGTGCCGGAAGTTTTATTTTAGATAAATATCCTTACCTAAAAGAATTGGGCTATCAGGTAAACGATTTTGGAGCCATTGTAGCCGCAGCAGCTCTCTCACACGATATTGGAAATCCGCCCTTTGGTCATTCGGGAGAAAAAGCTATCGGAGAATATTTTTTGAATGGAAAAGGAAAAAAATACAAAGAAAAACTTAGCCCAAAAGAATACCAAGATTTAGTTTCGTTTGAAGGAAATGCCAACGGACTAATGGTTTTGTCTTCTTCTATGTTCGGAAACGAAGGAGGACTCAGAATTTCGTACGCTACTTTGGGAGCTTTTATGAAATACCCGAAAGAATCACTTCCTATAAAACCAACCAACCGAATTGCAGACAAAAAATACGGTTTTTTTCAGGCTGATAAAGAATTTGTTAAAAAAGTAGCCGAAGAACTCGGATTAATACCGAATAAAACAGGAGACGACATCGGTTTTGAACGCCACCCACTTGCTTATTTGGTCGAAGCTGCTGATGATATTTGCTATACGATTATCGACTTTGAAGATGGTATAAACCTCGGCTGGATTGACGAAGAATATGCTTTGGAATATCTGATAAAATTAGTTAAAGATAACATTAATAGCTCAAAATACAATCAACTCAAAACCCGTGAAGACCGAATTAGTTATCTTCGGGCTGTAGCTATCGGGAGAATGATTAATGAGGTCATCGAAGTGTTCCAAGAGAATGAAGAGAAAATTTTAGGCGGAGATTTTCCGTATGCACTTACCGACAAAAGTCAATTTAAAGCACAACTTGACGATATTATTAAAATCTGTGTCAAGAAAATCTACCAAAGCAACGAAGTAACTCAAAAAGAAATTACGGGATACAAAGTGATTTCAGTGTTGTTAGACACCTTTACAACAGCTTATAACAATAAGTTTGAAAGAAAAACATCAAATTATGACAAACTCATTTTACGACTTCTTCCCGAAAAGTACAAAGCAGAAGAAACAAAATCCGTTTACCAGAGGTTATTGCATATCTGTCATTTCGTATCGCTACTAACCGATGGAAACGCCTTGCAGATTTACAAGATTATTCAAGGAAACAAGTAACATGTTTTCAAAATAAATTCTTAAATTCGCAACTTGGATAATAAGCGAGATTCACATTGTAAAATTTCTCGAAACTTGGCTTAATAAGACAAACAAGCTATAAAATAATTTTGCTTAAAGCATACAGCTTAAAGCCTAAAGTAAATCAATATGAAATACGACATTATAATTTTAGGAAGTGGTCCCGGAGGATACGTAACGGGAATCAGAGCATCGCAACTCGGTTTTAAGGTTGCTATTGTTGAAAAAGAAAATTTGGGCGGAATCTGCCTTAACTGGGGTTGTATCCCAACTAAAGCACTACTTAAATCGGCTCAGGTTTTTGATTATTTGAAACACGCTTCCGATTACGGACTCAAAGTAAATGATGTAGATAAAGATTTCGGAGCTGTGATTAAACGCTCCAGAGATGTGGCTGACGGAATGAGCAAAGGTGTGCAGTTCTTGATGAAAAAAAATAAAATCGATGTAATTGAAGGTTCCGGAAAAGTAAAACCCGGGAAAAAAGTTGAAGTAAAAGACAAAGACGGAAAAACTACCGAATATTCGGCTGAACATATCGTTATTGCTACAGGAGCTCGTTCAAGAGAACTCCCTAATTTACCTCAAGACGGAAAAAAAGTAATCGGTTACCGCCAAGCAATGACACTTGCTGAACAACCTAAAAAAATGATTGTAGTGGGTTCGGGAGCTATCGGAGTGGAGTTTGCTCATTTTTATAATTCGATGGGAACAGAAGTTACGATTGTAGAGTTTATGCCAAACATCGTTCCGGTTGAAGATGAAGACATATCAAAGCAATTTGAGCGTTCGCTTAAAAAAGCAGGAATTAAAATTATGACCAATGCTTCGGTTGAAAAAGTAGATACCTCAGGAAAAGCAGTAAAAGCAACAGTTAAAACAGCCAAAGGAGAAGAAATATTAGAGGCTGATATTGTACTTTCTGCTGTAGGAATCAAATCAAATATCGAAAATATCGGACTTGAAGAAACAGGAATCAAAACCGATAGAGATAAAATCTTGGTAAACGACTTCTACCAAACCAACGTAGCCGGGTATTACGCTATCGGAGACGTTGTTCCTGGCCAGGCATTGGCTCACGTGGCTTCTGCTGAAGGAATTTTGTGTGTTGAGAAGATTGCAGGATTACACGTAGAACCACTCGATTACGGAAACATTCCGGGTTGTACCTACGCTACTCCAGAGATTGCTTCTGTAGGAATGACAGAGAAAAAAGCAAAAGAAGCCGGATATGAAATCAAAGTAGGGAAATTCCCTTTCTCAGCTTCAGGAAAAGCAAAAGCAGCCGGTACTCCAGACGGATTCGTAAAAGTAATTTTTGATGCCAAATACGGAGAATGGTTAGGCTGCCACATGATTGGAGCAGGAGTTACCGATATGATTGCAGAAGCTGTGGTAGCGAGAAAATTAGAAACTACAGGACACGAAATCCTAAAAGCAGTTCACCCGCATCCAACAATGAGCGAAGCTGTTATGGAAGCAGTTGCTGATGCTTACGGAGAAGTAATTCACTTATAAAATAACGCATATCTATAAAATTAACCCCCTTAAAAGAATTCTTTTAGGGGGTTTAATTATTTTCCAAAGTTACTTATTATCGGACACTATCAATCGCCTTTCTTACGTTTTTATATTTGTTGAGCAATTGTTGAGCTTGTTCTTGTGAAATGTTGAGTTCGTCCATAATCATCCGAACACCTCTGTCCACCAATTTATGATTAGAGAGCTGCATATCTACCATTTTATTGCCTTTTACTCTTCCAAGAGCAATCATAGTTGAAGTAGAAATCATATTCAGCGCCATTTTTTGAGCCGTTCCGGCTTTCATTCGAGAGCTTCCGGTTACAAATTCAGCTCCTACAACCACAACAATAGGAAATTTAGCAACTTGTGAAAGCGGACTTCCTTCATTACAAGTTATACAACCTGTGAGAATATTATTCTCATTACATTTTTCTAACCCTCCAATAACATACGGAGTTGTTCCCGATGCAGCAATTCCGATAACGACATCTTTTTCGGAAATATTGAATTCGGATAAATCTTTCCAAGCTTGGTTTTTGTCGTCTTCTGCAAATTCGACTGCTTTTCGTATGGCTGAATCTCCTCCTGCAATGATTCCGTTTACCAGTTCAAACGGAACTCCAAAAGTAGGCGGACATTCTGATGCATCTACAATTCCTAATCTTCCCGAAGTTCCTGCTCCGATATAAAAAAGTCTCCCTCCGTTTTTGAGTTTTTCGACAATCTGAACGACTAAATTTTCGATTTGAGGAATTGCCTTTTCCACCGAAAAAGCTACGGTTTTATCTTCGTTGTTGATGTTCTGCAATAATTCCGCAACGGACATTTTTTCCAAATGCTCGTACTTTGAAGATTGTTCTGTGGTTTTGGTAAACATTTTTTGTTTAAAGTTTAATGTTCAAAGTTAATAAAACATTTCTAACAAAGCTATATCACAGGGTTTCACAAAATATATAAAACTCTTAGAATCTTTGGCTCTGTGTAATGACCATTTTAGTCAAGATTAAAAAAAACAGAAAAGACACGTTGAATGAACCCTACACAAAATGAGTCAAAACAATTCCCAAAACTTGTCAAAAACAGAAAGTTTTGGGAATTTTGTAATCTTCGTATAGACATAAATTATCGTCTCTACAAAGCAAAAATCATACAAAATAAGCCAAAACAATTCCCAAGACGATCACCGAAATTTTAGCAACATTAAACTTGTGGTTTTCGTTACTTTCAAAAATTATGGTAGAAGAAATATGAAAGAGGATTCCGATTACCACAGCTGAAATTTCCATGTAATAATTGGTAAGAAATGGAACTTTTTCGGATAAAAGCGTTCCTAAAGGAGTCATAAAAGCAAAGGCTAACATAAACAGTAAAATCCATTTTTTGTGCAATCCTCCATTGATGAAAAACGTAGTCAGGATGATGGCAATCGGTAAGTGATGAATCGCAATTCCCAAAGCCAAATCGTGATGATGACTTACGGGCATTCCTTCCAAAAGTGCGTGAAGGCACAGGCTGATAAAAAGTGTCCAAGGCATAGAAGTCATTCTTTCGTGTCCGTGAACATGTCCGTGTTCGGCTCCTTTTGAAAAGAACTCCAATACAATCTGAAACAGGATTCCTATCATGATAAACGCTCCGACTTTATAACCAACCGAATGGTCGTGATGTCCGTGCTCTCCACCATGCAAAGCATAATCATACACTTCGGGAAGCAAGTGCATAACCGTTATGGAAAGCAGAAAAGCTCCGCTAAAAGCCAAAAGTAGCTTGATGTTTTTCTTATTCGAAGGTTTTAGAGTTACAGCAATCAGGTAACCCAAAATAACCGATAAAAGAGGTAGTAAATATTGCATAAACTATTTAAAAATCATTATAAGTCGATCTGAAGTGTTTTTTTGAAATTTTCCGAGTTTATAATCTCCAAAAACATCGAGCAAATAAATACCGGATTCTTCCATCATTTGTTCAAAATCTTCTAATCTAAAGGCTTTTACCCTTTCGATAAAATTATATTCTTCTGAATTATCCTCAAACGAAATGTCTTTATAAATATACCCGTTTTCAAATCTTCTATTGATGTGAAAATCAATCCCTTCAATCGTTTTTACTTCGGATGCGACCAAGTTCGGAATTACTTTCTCTACATTCATAAAATCTAAAACCGCAAAACCGAATTCGCTTAAACTCTCTTTAATGGCTTTGAGCGTTGTGATGTTATCTTGGTCATTATCAAAATATCCGAAGCTCGTAAATAAATTGAAAATTGCATCAAATTTTTGCTCAAACGGCTCTCGCATATCATGAACCACAAAATGTAAGGTTTCGTTTTTGTTTTTTTGGGCTTGATTAATGCTGTTTTCTGACAAATCTGCTCCGGTAACCTCAAATCCTAATTTGTTCAGATAAACAGAATGACGACCTTTTCCGCAAGCCAAATCCAGGACTTTTGCGTTTTCGGGTAAGTTCAGATACGAAGTAATGTTGTCAATAAACATTCCTGCTTCCTGATAATCTCTGTCTTTATAAAGTATGTGGTAATATTGAGTATCAAACCACTTGACAAACCAATTTTTCATAGGTGCAAAAGTAGTTCAAAAATGATTATAAAATGATGTTAGAGGACAATCTGCGTTGTATTTTTTACTTCCGATATTGAAAAGCTACTTTGTGTGCTTCCGATGCTGCTGATAACCGTAAGTTTAGTTACCATAAATTCTCTGAATTCATCCATATCCGAAACACAAACTTTTATGATGTAATCGTAATCTCCACTTACGTGAAAACACTCCAATACTTCGTTGAGTAAGGTTATTTCTTTTTCAAAGTCTATAATATTCTCTTTGGTATGTTGCTTGAGTTTAATGTGACAAAAAACAGTAAATCCCTTCCCTATCTTGTTTTTATCCAACAAAATTGTATGTTGCCTAATGATTTTTTGTCTTTCTAATTTTTTAACCCGTTCGTAAACAGCCGTTACAGAAAGATTTAGTTTAACAGAAAGCTCTTTGGTGGTTTGTTTGCTGTTTTGCTGCAAATACCCAAGTAATTTTTTGTCTATCGAATCAAGTGTCATTTTTGGTTTTAAATTAATTTTTAAATCAAAAATAGAAAAATAAATTATAAAAATATATGTTTATAGAAATATAATCTAAAATATATTATTCATATTGATTTTTAATTTATAAATCACGCTATTTGTAATAGTAAAAAAATTAATCTCTAACAATTAAAAATAAAAAACTATGTTCAATCCGGCAGATAAAATTCAGGACTTACAATTTTTCGGAGAATTTGGAGGTGTAAATCCATCTATCTCTGACTCATCAACTTTCACGTTTTTGTCCGCAAAAACTATGTTTGATACTTTTGAAGGCAACACAGAAGGTTGCTATCTTTATTCTAGACATTCGCACCCAAGCGGATTATATTTAGGCGATGCTCTTGCTGCTATGGAAGGCACAGAGAGTGCAGCTGTAACCGCTTCGGGAATGGGAGCCATCACTCCGGTTTTACTTCAACTTTGTGAAGCAGGAGATGAGATTGTTTCGAGCAGAACCATTTATGGAGGAACTTATGCTTTTATGAAAAAATTTCTTCCGAAGCTAAACATCAAAACCAATTTTGTAGATATTACTAAACTTGATTTGGTGGAAGCAGCCATTACAGAAAGAACCAAAGTATTGTATTGCGAAACTGTAAGTAATCCGTTGTTGGAAGTAGCAGACATTAAGGCACTTGCTACAATTGCCAAAAAACATAACATAAAATTAGTAGTTGATAATACTTTTTCGCCTTTATCCGTTGCTCCGGCTCTTCTGGGTGCTGATGTAGTAATCCATTCGCTAACCAAATTCATCAACGGAAGTAGCGATACAGTTGGTGGGGTGATTTGTGCTTCTAAGGAATTTATTAATGAGTTGAAAGACGTAAATACCGGAGCTTGTATGCTTTTGGGTTCTACGATGGACAGCCTAAGAGCAGCAAGTATTCTGAAAAATATGCGTACGCTTCACATTCGTATGAAACAACACAGCTATAATGCTCAATACTTGGCAGAAAAATTTGAACAAGACGGACTGAAAGTAGTTTATCCCGGGTTGAAATCACATTCTTCACACAAATTGTATGCTTCGATGATAAACAAAGAATACGGTTTTGGAGGAATGTTTACCCTTGATGTGGGTTCACTCGAAAAAGCAAACGCACTAATGGAGCTTATGCAAGAAAAGAATTTAGGCTATTTAGCGGTGAGTTTAGGTTTCTACAAAACATTGTTTTCTGCTCCGGGAACCTCAACTTCATCAGAAATTCCGATGGAAGAACAACAAGAAATGGGTCTTACAAACGGACTTGTCCGATTCTCTATCGGGCTGGACAACAACATCGAAAGAACCTATCAGATGATGAAGGATTGCATGAAAGAAATAATGATGTAATTTCTTTCTTATAAATACTATCCAGCCCTGACCGGTTTTTTTAGAAACTCGTCAGGGCTGAACTTTTTTGTATATAATTCTGAATATTTACAAATACATTTTGTGATATTTTCTCCAAAGAACAGCGTACAATCTGACAAAAATCAACATTGAGGTGATGTAACTTACCTCTAAAGTTTTCAGTACTATAATCATTGTGCTTTCTGAAATTGTACTTTCTGATAAATTTAAAATAAGTAGAAGATAAATCACAACATTTTGAATCAACACCATTATAGTTGTCAGCCTTTCTACCACAGAAAAACGTTTTTTAAATACATAAGCGACAATACCTATCGGAACATAAATTGCTAAAAGCAGGAGGTTCGTCTTCATCAGTATATTCCCTGTGTTTATAACTTCCTCTCGATGGATATAATCTGAAATCAGGTACGCTAAAGGTAAAAGGATAAAAACTATAGGATGAAGAAAAGCCCTGAAAAATGTTTGTGCCATTTTCTTCAAATTGCTCCAAGAAGTCTTATTTTGTTTTAACAACTTCTTTTTGTTTACCACCATATAATTTTTAAAAGCATCATAAAAATCAAGGTTTTCTGCTTGCATTTTTTCTTCGACAGCCGTAGCAATATGGTCAGTAAGTTCCATACGGGTATCTACAAAAAACACTTCCGATTTCCGTAAATAATTATCTATAAATCGTATTTGTTCTTTAGAGAGTTTCATTTTTCTGAATAATATTTTACTACTTTATGCTTTATTATTTCAAAAATGATATTGAAAATAAAAAGTATCCCGAATAAAATAAGCACAGAGTTTTTCGGATAATCCAATAAAAAATAAAAGCCAAGAGCTATTGCTGAACTTTTTATAATCGACCAAATAATTATAGCTTTCCAACCCATCTAAATAAGTTTAGGTTTTACAAGTGTTTGCATATTTCTGATAAAAGCTTCGAGTTCTTCTAATAGATTTACGGTCTCTTTTTGTCCGCTTTCGGTAAGCTTGTAGTATTTTCGTAAACGGTTATCAACTTTTTCGATCTCAACATCTAACCAACCCTCTGTCTCCAATTTGTGAAGTGCAGGATACAAAGCACCTTCGGTAATATTGAGTTCGCCTTGCGTCAATAACTTTACCTTTTGGGTAATCTCATAACCGTACATTCTGCCGTTTTCTTCTAGCAGTTTCATAATTATGGTGTTTAGACTTCCTTTGTATAATTGAGAATTTTTCATCTTGATAAAAATTTTATCCCCACAAAAATACATAATTTCCTTATACATAAAACAGTTATGTATGTTTTTTTATCATAAAATAAAAAATTCCTTTGCTGATAAGCTCTTTAAAATTTCTTATTTTTGGGGTTTTGAACAAAGAACCGTATGGAATTTTCAACCGTATTATTGATATTTTTAGCTTTTGTAGCGGCTTTGGGGCTTTCGTGGTTTCAGTATTTTTACAAATCAAAAAGCAGGCTGAAAGTAAACAAACTTTTATTCCTATTGCGGTTTTTAGCGGTACTGGGAGTGTTGCTTTTGCTTATCAATCCGAAAGCAACAAAAACACAACACGAAGTTATAAAAACTCCACTTGTTATTGCGGTTGATAATTCTCGTTCGATTCAACAGGTAAATCAAAACGAAACTGCCTTAGCAGTAAAAGAAAAGTTGCAGTCGGATAGTAATTTAAAAGAAAAATTCGATATTCAGATTTTCGGATTTGACTCAGAAAGTAGATTTTCGGACGAATTCGACTTTAGCGGAAATCAGACCCGCATTGACAAATTAGCCAAAAACACGGCTTCGATTTACCGAAACAGAATCTTCCCGACGGTGCTTTTGTCAGACGGAAATCAGACTTTGGGAGCAGATTATTTGTACGCTTTTGCAAACGGAAATTCAGTTTATCCGGTAGTTTTAGGCGACACAATTCTTCACTTAGACTTAAAAATAAATCGCCTGAATGCCAACCGATATGCTTTTCATAAGAATAAATTCCCTGTTGAAGTTTTCTTAGGTTATGAAGGAAACAAAAACATAGAAGCAGATTTTGTAATTCGACAAGGAGAAAGCGTTCTGTTTCGAGAAAAAATTGCTTTTGATAAAAACAAAAAATCGCACCTTGTCAATGCTTTATTAGACGCTTCTAAAATAGGAATCCAAACTTATCAGGCAGTAATTTCTTCTTCCGAAAACGAAAAAAACACTTACAACAACATCAAGAATTTTGCGGTTGAAGTCATCGATCAAAAAACTGAAATTGCTCTGATTTCAGATATTTCTCATCCTGATTTGGGAGCTTTAAAAAGAGCTGTTGAAAGCAACGAACAAAACAAGATTTCGATGCTAACTTCACAAAAAACTACTTCGCTTGCAGACTTTGACGTGGTAATTTTGTATCAACCTACACAAGCGTTTCAAAACATATTTTCAGAGATCAAAAATTCAAACAAAAACTATTTTCTGATAACCGGAAACCACACCGATTTTAATTTTGTTAGCCGTCAGCAAAATATTTTCGGATTTCGTCCGTCTATGCAAAAAGAAGATTATTTGGGCAAATACATATCCGGATTTACAAATTTCGCACAAGAAGACATTGGTTTTGACGACTTTCCTCCTTTAGAAAATCTTTACGGAAACCTCGAAATAAAACAAAATATTACTACGTTATTAGAGGCTAAAATCAGAAATATCAGCACCGAAAAACCGCTTTTGTTTTTCTCCGAAAACGGCTCTGAACGAACAGCAACTTTGCTTGGAGAAGGTATTTGGAAATGGAGATTACATTACTACAGCAAAACAGAAGATTTCGAAGATTTTGACATCTTCATAAATAAAATCACGCAATATTTGGCTACGGATAACAAGAGAAAATCACTTGTGGTTACTCACGAAAATTTTTATAATTCGGGAGAAAGTATCGAAATTTCGGCACAATACTTTAATAAAAATTACGAATTTGAAGAAAATGCCAGACTTTCAATTTCGGTTAAAAATAATACAACTAATCAGACCAAGTCTTATGATTTATTGAAAAGTCATAACTATTACAAAGCAAATCTTGACGGATTAGAACCCGGAAAATATTCGTTTACGGTTAAAGAAACCTCAACCAATACTACTTATGCAGGAAATTTTGAAGTGATTGATTTCGACATCGAAAAACAACACACCAATGCTGATTATCATAAGCTTCAGCTCTTGGCTCAAAACACAGACGGAAAAGTATTTTTTGAGAATCAAACCGACAAACTGATTGGCGAACTACTTCAAAACGAAAAATTTAAATCCGTTCAGAAAGAACAAACAAAAAAGCTCCCTCTGATTGATTTTTGGATATTACTCGGACTAATTGTTAGCTTGCTCGGTTTAGAGTGGTTTATCAGAAAATACAACGGATTGTTATAACGTCTTCACACCTGCTCTTACCTTACACTGAACTGTAGCAAAAACTTTAACATATAATTATTCTTTAAGTTAAACATAATCAATATATTTGTACATACAAATAAAGAGAAGTTTAATTTAAAAAACAAAATTATGGTAAAATTTGTAGTAGATCAGAGTCATTCTGAAATTGGATTTAAAGTGAAACACATGATGTTTACTAATGTTTCCGGCAAAATTGATGTGTATAGCGCAACTATCGAAGCAGCTGATGATGGGTTAGAAAATGCAACGGTGCTCTTCGAAGGAGATGCTTCATCGATTTCTACGGGGAACAACGACAGAGATAATCACCTGAAAAGTGGAGATTTTTTTGATGTGGAAAATCATCCAAAAATAAAATTCAAATCGACTAAATTTAATCCGAAAGGAAAGTTAGAAGGAGAATTAGAAATCAGAGGCGTTTCTAAACCGATTGTTTTAGACGTGGATTTTGGAGGAACGGGAAAAGACCCTTGGGGAAACACAAAATTAGGCATGACCTTATCGGGAAAAATAAACCGTAAAGATTGGGGATTGAATTGGAATTCGGCTCTTGAAACCGGAGGAGTTTTGGTTAGTGACGAAGTAAGATTAAATATTGATTTGCAGTTTGCTAAACAATAAATTTCGGATTTTTTTATTAAAAAAGCCGTTTCAGATGAAACGGCTTTTGTGTTTTTAATTAACAGCAGGACAATTACAATCCCATTTTTCTCTTTTGCAGAACAAATTAAATCCTAATGTAATTTGGTGGAATCCTGCACTGTCAAACTTAACATCGCCCATAAGATGAGAATAAGTATAGGCAAACATAAAGTTTTTGTAATTAAGTCCAACAATCGGAGTTAGATACTGCAAACGCTCAGTTCCATTAATGTGTTCAGTTGCATCAAAACTACGTCTGTAGGATATTCCACCCCATAACCTTCCTAAATCGAGCTCTTTGTATGCTTTAAGGTTTAAATCAATTGATTTTTCACCGGTCTGGTCAACGTATTGGAACATTATTGAAGGTTCCCATAAGATTCGGTCTGCATCACCAAATATATGTCCGGCACTAAACAAAAATTTTCTTAAATTGTCCGGCTCCATATCTGTGTACAAATCTCTCCTGTTTTCAACAGCATTTTTAATAGTAAGGTGAGCAAAAAAATCAAGGTAATGATAAGAAGCTCCTAAATCTACATTAAAGTAAGAATCTTTCTGCAAAACTCCTCCACCAATAGGGTCTCCTGAATTATCATTCCAAGAAGTCTCATCTAATCTACTTTGAATTAGTCCTACACTTATCCCAAAAGACAATTGGTTCAGATCAATTTCACTTCTTGAAAAACGCAAGTGATGAGCATAAGTTAGTTTTGCTCCTGTTTGAGTATGATATCCGTTTCTGTCATTCAAAAATATTGCTCCAACTCCCGAGCGTTCTCCTACAGCTGTATTAAAACTTAATGTTTGTAACATCGGAGCATCGTTTTGGTCAAACCACTGTTGTCGTGCAGTCAATCGAACTTTCGCACAATTAGCTGCTCCTGCCATAGATGGGTGTATTAGGTAATAATTGTCTGATAAATAATCAGAATATACTGCCATTCCCTCCTGAGAGAATGAAAATTGTGATACTAAAAATAATAAAGCTAAATACCTTTTTTTTAATTGCATTTTTTTATCGTTTTAATGAAAAATGTGCTTTAAATTCTTTTCTTGTTTTGTTTTCGGTGTACATTACTTTGAACCAGTAATCTGTACTTGGTAAAGGCTGTCCGTTGAAAGTACCGTCCCAACCTGCTCCCAAAGGATTCAATTGCTTCAATAATTTACCGTAGCGGTCAAAGATATAAATTTCTGCGTTATGTTGGTCATTTAATCCTAAAA
>Ga0265293_10000233_pt1 | contig 138366 bp, 127 predicted proteins | sample Munlanlewell138R_FD_192505 | JGI IMG/M metagenome (GOLD analysis project Ga0265293, IMG submission 192505) | Leachate microbial communities from a municipal landfill in Southern Ontario, Canada - Leachate well 138R | ecosystem: Engineered > Solid waste > Landfill > Unclassified | place...
CCCCGCCCCCCCTGGAAGCGTCGAGCCCTCTGGGAACGTCGAGCACCAGCTCGATGAACGGAGCTGACCCATAACACCATGGACGAGCCGGTGCTCGTCCCTCCCAGGACGGTTCGCCGGTACACTGCCCCCCCTGGAAGCGTCGAGCCACCCGGGAACGTCGAGCCCTCTGGGAACGTCGAGCACCAGCTCGATGAGCAGAGTCAATCCATACCACAACCTGCCCACTCATCACCGCATGGACGAGCCGATGCTCGTCCCTCCCGGGCCACCCCGCATGAACGAGCTGGTGCTCGCCCCCCCCCCCCGGGCTACTTGCGCAAATGCCGCATACGCATACCGCTGGCACCCAGGGTGACAACAAACACCGCCACGCCCGCCCCTACCAGCAGCGCCATCTGCAGCACCTTGTCTTGCCAGCCCCAATCAAACCATTGCTGCACATCCGCGGCCAGCCACAGCACCACAGCGGCCAGAGCAACACAGGCCAATAGCAAGCGCAGGATGAATACCGGCCAGCCAGGCTGGGCCTGGTAGATGCCGGCCTTGCGCAGCCCCCACCAGAGCAGCCCCGCATTAAGCAGTGCCGATAGCGAGGTAGCCAGCGCCAGGCCGACGTGTGCCAGCGGCCAGACCAGAATCAGGTTCATGGCCATATTGGCAACCATGCAGGTGACGGCAATGCGCACCGGGGTTTTCATGTCCTGGCGGGCAAAATAGCCAGGCGCCAGCACCTTGATCAGCATGAAGGTCATCACCCCAATCGCATAGGCGCGCAGCGCATTGGCGGATTGCAGCACGTCACGCTCGGTCATCGCGCCGTAGTGGAACAGCGTGGCGATCAGCGGTTCGGCCAGCAGCAGCAGCGCCAGCGCCGCCGGAACGCCGACCAGCAGCACCATGCGCACTGCCCAGTCCAGGGTGGCAGCAAAGGCTTTGGGATCCTCCCCAGCATGCTGACGGGACAGCGCGGGCAGAATGACCGTACCAATCGCTATACCGAAGGCACCCAGCGGCAACTCCGACAGGCGGTCAGCGTAATACAGCCAGGAGATGCTGCCGGTCTGCAGGAAGGACGCCAGTACGGTGTCCAGCAGCAGGTTGATCTGGCTGACCGACACGCCGAACAACGCCGGAATCATCAGCGTCATGATGCGCTTGACCCCTTCATGGTGGCGGTCGGGCCGGGGAATCGGCAGCAATCGAATCTGCGCAAGGAACGGCAGCTGGAATAACAGCTGCACCACCCCGGCGACAAATACGCCCCAGGCCAGCGCCATGATCGGCTGATCGAAATACGGCGTCATGAACACGGTAGCGCCGATCAGGGAGACGTTGAGCAGCACCGGGGTAAAGGCCGGCACCGCAAAGCGGCCATAGCTGTTAAGGATCGAGCCACACAAGGCCGTCAGGGAGATCAGGAACAGGTACGGGAAGGTGATGCGCAGCATGTCCGTGGCCAGCGCAAGCTTCTCGGTCTGACCATGAAAGCCCGGGGCGAACAGGGTGATCAGCACCGGCGCACCCGCGACACCGAGCATGGTGATACCGGCCAGGGTCAGACCGAGCGTACCGCTGACCCGGTTGACCAGATTCTGCACCTCGGCCAGGCTGTACTTGGTGCGATATTCGGACAACACAGGCACAAAGGCCTGAGCAAAAGCCCCCTCCGCGAACAGCCGTCGAAGAAAATTGGGGATCTTGAACGCAATAAAGAAGGCGTCCGCTTCTGACTTGGAACCAAAGTAGGCAGCAACCACCACGTCGCGCACCATACCCAGCACCCGGGACAACATGGTCATGATGCTGACAACCATGCCGGAGCGCAGAAGACTGGGGGCTTTATCAGCAGGTGGCGCAGGAGGACTTGTTTCGGTCATGTGTCACGTCAATAGATTAAGTAGGGGAGCATTTGTGTAACAATGGGCCGGTACCTGGCCATGAGCGCGATGATAATAGCGCTAACGGCACTGGGTTGGACACTTCAACCCACTCAGCCAACAATTGCCGCCTCTTTTGAGTTGACATTTTTTTCGCTGTGGGGCACAGTACGCGACCTTAATTTGTACCCTAATTCACTAGATTTTCTGAGGAGCAAGACGGTGGCCAACTCACCTCAAGCCAAGAAACGCGCCAAGCAGGCCGAGAAGCGCCGCAATCACAATGCAAGCCTGCGCTCCATGGTTCGTACCTACATCAAGAACGTTGTGAAAGCGATCGAAGCCAAGGATCTTGAGAAAGCTCAAGCCGCCTACACTGCAGCTGTTCCGGTTATCGACCGCATGGCTGACAAGGGTATCATTGCCAAGAACAAGGCCGCTCGCCACAAGAGCCGCCTGAACGCACACATCAAGGCAATGGCTACCGCCGCTTGATTCGCGTTCTGCACTGATAAAAAGCCGGCTCACTGAGCCGGTTTTTTTATGGGCGCACATAACTACATCATTCGAGGCATATCCCCCACCATCGTCATCCTCGGCGAAAGCCGGGGATCCATGGGCACAATGCGTTCCCCGAAAGATGGATCCCCGCGTTCGCGGGGATGACGGAGGGGCGGACCAATCCCAGTACCTACACACACCACCGTCATCCTCGGCGAAAGCCGGGGATCCATGAACGCTATGCTTACACCAGTACCAGATTATCCCGATGCACCAGCTCCGGCTCATCCACATAGCCGAGCACGCTGACAATTGATTCACTGGGCTGACCCAGGATCCTGGCCGCTTCCTGAGCACCGTAGTTGACCAGCCCCCGGGCAATCTCCCGGCCATCCAGGCTGACGCAGACAACCATTTCACCCCGGCGGAAGTTGCCTTCCACTGCCTTGACGCCCACTGGCAACAAGCTGGAACGGCCACTCTGCAGAGCGCGGACAGCCCCATCATCAATGACCAGGCGGCCGCGGGTTTGCAGGTGCCCGGCCAGCCATTGCTTGCGCGCGGCCAGCATGCCTTTTTCCGGCAGCAGCAAGGTACCCAACCCATCTCCAGCCTTGAGCCGATCAATAACCTGCTCCAGCCGACCGCCGACAATCACGGTACTGGCACCGGAACGGGCCGCCAACCGGGCTGCACGCAACTTGGTTTGCATGCCGCCACGACCCAGCGTACCGGAGCTGCCTCCGGCCATGGCATCCAATGCAGGATCGTCGGCCATGGCAGTGGAGATCAGTTCAGCACCGAGGTTGTTGCGCGGATCAGCAGTAAACAGGCCATCACAGTCGGTAAGAATCACCAACAGATCGGCTTCCACCAGATTGGTCACCAGCGCGCCCAGCGTGTCGTTGTCACCAAAGCGGATTTCGTCGGTAACGACGGTATCGTTTTCGTTGATAACCGGTATCACGCCCAGATCCAGCAGACCGCGCAGGGTACTGCGCGCGTTCAGATAGCGTTTCCGATCGGAGAGATCGTCGTGAGTCAGCAGCACCTGAGCCGTGGTCAGACCAAACTCCTCGAAGCTGCTTTCCCAGGCTTGCACCAGATCCATCTGCCCTACCGCAGCAGCGGCCTGCAGTTGATGAATGCTCTTTGGCCGCTCACTCCAACCGAGCCGGGTTATGCCGGCTGCTACCGCGCCGGACGACACCAACACCACATCCACCCCACTGTTACGCAAGGCCACCATCTGCCGCACCCACACAGCGATGGCCTGACGATCCAGACCCCGACCGTCGCCAGTCAGCAACGCACTGCCAATCTTGATCACCCACCGCCGGGCGGCAGTCACCTTGTCACGCATGCAATATCAGCTCCGCTCAACGAACGTAGATAATTTCCGGACCATCTTCGTCATCTTCATCATCGTCGTCGAAGTCATCTTCGTCGTCGATGAGACCTGCCTTACGCCGCGCCTTGCGATCATCCAGTTCCTGGATATGCGCACGCGCTTCATCTTCAATCCGCTTATCCAGCTCGGCGACTTCCGCGGCGTACTCCTCGTCTTCCTGCATGCGCAGGTCACGCTCGTCCAGCCAGTTCATTACTGCCTTGGCCAGATCATCGGTGCCCTGACGCTCGGATGCAGAAATGACGAATACCGGGCCTTCCCATTCCAGACGCTCAACCACGTCATCCAGGATTGCCTGCTGCTCATCTTCCAGCAACTGGTCGCACTTGTTCAGCACCAACCAACGCTCACGCAAGGTCAGCGCCGGACTGAATTTTCCCAGTTCGTGAATAATGGTTTCCACCGCTTCAACCGGATCACTCTGATCCAGCGGTGCCATATCCACGAGGTGCAGCAGCAGATGGGTACGCGATAGATGCTTGAGGAAGCGTGTACCCAGACCCGCCCCTTCAGCAGCCCCGGCAATAACCCCAGGAATATCGGCAATGACAAAGCTGCGCAGTTGCCCGACATCGACCACACCCAGGTTCGGCACCATTGTGGTAAAGGGATAGTCTGCAACCTTGGGCTTGGCAGCGGATACGGCGCGAATCAGCGTGCTTTTGCCCGCATTCGGCAAACCAAGCAGGCCCACATCAGCCAGCACCTTCAGCTCGAGCTTGAGATCCCGCAACTCGCCAAGGCTGCCGTTGGAGGTCTGCCGTGGGGCACGGTTAACGCTGGATTTGTAGCGCGTATTGCCCAGACCATGGAAGCCGCCCTGCGCCACCAGCAGACGCTGGCCAGCCTCGGTCAGGTCGCCAATGATTTCCTGGGTGCCGGCATCGACCACCGTGGTACCCACCGGTACCCGCAGCACCATGTCTTCACCCTTGGCACCGGTACAGTCGGAACCCCGACCATTTTCACCGCGTTTTGCGTTGAAACGGCGGGTGTAGCGGTAATCTACCAAGGTGTTGAGATTGGAATCGGCTTCCAGAAAGATCGAGCCACCGTCCCCGCCATCACCACCGTCAGGGCCGCCCTTGGGTATGAATTTTTCCCGGCGGAAGCTCATGCAACCATTGCCACCATCACCGGCTTTTACCGTAATGGCTACTTCATCTACAAATTTCATTGCGCTCCCCCTGATAAGGGGTTAATTGAAAGGCCTACGCTACAAACAAAAAAGCCCCGTCGCAAGACAGGGCTTTCTGAATCAGAGGGGCTTTCAGCCGGCTACGACACTCACGTAGCGACGGTTGAATTCACCTTTGACTTCAAATTTGATCACACCGTCAGCCTTGGCGAACAGAGTGTGATCCTTGCCCATACCAACGTTCTTGCCAGCGTGGAACTGAGTGCCGCGCTGACGAACGATGATGTTGCCGGCAGCGGCAGCCTGACCACCGTACATTTTCACACCAAGTCGCTTGGCTTCTGAATCGCGACCGTTACGTGTGGAACCGCCTGCTTTTTTGTGTGCCATGAGTTCTTACTCCTCAATACTTAGGCAGAGATGCCGGTGATCTTGATTTCGGTGTACCACTGACGGTGGCCCTGACGCTTCATGTGGTGCTTACGACGACGGAACTTGATGATGCGAACCTTATCGCCACGACCATGGGCGCTGACTTCTGCAGTCACCTTGGCACCTTCAACAACCGGCGCACCGATGGTGACGTCATCACCGTTACCGATCAGCAGTACGCGATCGAACTCAATGCTGGCGCCGGTTTCGGCTTCCAGCTTCTCTACTCTCAGGTATTCGCCTTCGGCGACCTTGTACTGCTTACCACCAGTAACAATTACTGCGTACATGTTGCTTTCTCCGTAATCCTGCTCACCCGGCGCTTGGGAGTAATAGTTAGTGGCCGGCATGGCTGCAAGTGAACCCGCCTATCGGGCCCGAGCTTGCCATTGTCAAAACAGGGATGCTGTAAATCGGGTTTTCAGGGCCGGGGATTCTACCGACAACCCACCCATAAAGCAACGCCAATCATGCTGGAATATGTGCTCTCCGGCGCCGCGCAGGGGTGCGGTTTTCTTGACAGTAAGCCGCCTGCCGCCTAGCATGCCGCGCAACCCTTCTGAAAGCGTGCTGTAGATGACCACCCTGCCTTTTTATACTGCAGTCACTAATGACTTCGAAGCAGTCAATCAGCTGATTATGCGCCAGCTGCATTCTCGTGTCCCGCTGGTCGAGAAAATCGGTAGTTACATTATCAGCGCCGGCGGCAAACGCCTGCGTCCATTGGTGGTGCTGCTCGGCGCTCGCGCCTGCGGCCTGACCGATGATCGCCCGCATACACTGGCCGCCATCATCGAGTTCATGCATACCTCTACCCTGCTGCATGATGACGTGGTCGACACGTCTGACCTGCGCCGCGGCCGCTCTACGGCCAATGCCCTGTGGGGCAACGCTGCCAGCGTGCTGGTAGGCGATTTTCTGTATTCGCGGTCGTTTGAAATGATGGTCGAACTGGACGACATGCGCATCATGCGTGTGCTGGCCGGCGCCACCAATGTGATTGCAGAAGGCGAAGTATTGCAGCTGTCCAAGGTACGCGACGCCAGCACCGACGAAGCCACTTATATGGAAGTCATCCGCAGCAAGACCGCGATGCTGTTCGAAGCCTCCACCCATACTGCCGCCATCCTCGCTGACGCACCAGCCGAGCAGGCTGAAGCGCTGCGTTGTTACGGCGACTCACTGGGTATCGCTTTCCAGTTGATTGATGATCTGCTGGATTACACTGGCGATGCCGAAGCCATGGGCAAGAATGTGGGTGATGACCTGGCCGAGGGTAAAGCTACCCTGCCGCTGATTTACACCATGCGTGAAGGCTCCGACGAACAGGCTGCACTGGTGCGCAAGGCTATTCAGAAAGGTGGCGTGGAAGATATCGGTCCGATCCGCGAAGCGGTGGAAAGCAGCGGCGCACTGGCGTACACCGCCAACCTCGCCCGACAACATGCCGACCAGGCCTGCGACCTGCTGCAAAGCCTGCCCCCGTCGATTTACCGCGACTCGCTGGAACAACTGGCACGCTTTGCGGTAGACCGCGAGTTTTAAGTTAGCCGGACGATGGATCCCCGGCGTGCGCCGAGGATGACGAGGGTGGATAACCTGACGCGCTACAGGTCAGGTTCCACCATCTCGCGAATTCAACCCCGCATGCCCGCGAACCCCGCCCAACCATTCAGAGCCGATCCCATCATCCTCGCGAACCTGACACGTCATCCTCGTGAACCCGACACGTCATCCTCGTGAACCCGACACGTCATCCTCGCGAAACCGACACGTCATCCTCGTGAACCCGACACGTCATCCTCGCGAAACCGACACGTCATCCTCGGCGCACGCCGGGGATCCATGGGGCCGGATCCGCTTAAAGCTCCTTACAGAACGTTCAACAGCTCGATATCAAAAATCAGCGTGCTGTGCGGCGGGATGCTGCCAGCAGCGCGTTCGCCGTAAGCCAGGTTGGACGGGATGTACAACCGCCATTTGGCGCCTTCCTGCATCAATTGCAGCGCTTCAGTCCAGCCAGCGATGACACCACCTACCGGGAACTCCGCCGGCTGGCCACGCTTGTAGGAGCTATCGAAGACTTCACCACTGATCAGCGTGCCTTCGTAGTGGGTACGGACAGTGGAGCTGGCGCTTGGGGTAGCACCGGTGCCGTCATTGACCACTTCGTATTGCAGACCGGAAGGCAGGGTGATGACGCCTTCACGCGCAGCGTTGCGTTCTAGGAACTCAATACCGGCCTTGCCTGCAGCACGGGCCGACTCTTCAGCCAGCGCCTGCATTTTCCCCTGCAGCGTCTGGAAGGCAGCCTGCATGGCGGCATCTTCTACCTGACTCGGCTGCTGGGTGTAGGCATCACGCAGACCGGCCAGCACCAGATCAACAGTCAGGTCAGGGATGTTGCTCGACAGCAACTGATCGCCCATCTGACGGCCAATGCCGTAGCTGACGCGCTGTTCGTCGGTTTCGAAAGTGTGGCTCATGTCTGATCTCCAGAAAAATAAGGCGCCAAGCCTGACACAAGAGGGATGAAAATTCATCCTGCAAGTGACTGCGGGCGGGGTTGCATGTGCCCAGGACTGAGTACGATATCGCCTGAAAGATGGATCCCCCGGCGTGCGCCGAGGATGACGGGGCTGGAGCGTACGTCATCCTCCACCACCCTCGTCATCCTCGCGAACGCGGGGATCCAGGGGGCGGGCTCGCCATTCCAGGCAGACGATTTGCGGCTTCACCCCATACAGCAGCTCCTCCGGTCGCCGATGATGCTGCGCCGCGCCGGCAAATACGCTAGAATGCCACGCTTTTCGGCCATCCTACCGAGACTCCCACCATGCTGGAAAAGCTATTCCAACTCAAAGTCCATGACACCAACGTTCGCACCGAGGTTCTGGCCGGTGTAACTACTTTCCTGACCATGGCATACATCATTTTCGTTAACCCGATGATGATGGCGGATGCGGGTATTGATCCTGGTGCAGCCTTTGTCGCCACCTGTCTGGCCGCCGCGCTGGGCTCGCTGATCATGGGCGTCTGGGCCAACTACCCGATCGCGTTGGCACCCGGCATGGGCTTGAACGCCTTTTTCAGCTACACCGTGGTCGGCTCCATGGGGTATAGCTGGCAGGTAGCGCTGGGGGCGGTGTTCATCTCCGGCTTCCTGTTCTTCCTGCTGAGCATCTTCAAGGTTCGTGAGTGGGTGATCAACAGTATTCCCATGCCACTGCGCTCTGCCATTGCCGCTGGTATTGGTCTGTTCCTGGCGTTGGTTGCCTTGAAAAGTGCTGGCATCGTCGTGGATAACCCCGCCACTCTGGTTGGCGCCGGCGATTTAACCCAGCCCGGCCCACTGCTGGCCGCCCTGGGCTTTTTCCTTATCGTCGCTCTGACCTGTCGCCGGGTGACCGGTGCTGTGATGATCGGCATTCTGGTGATTACCGGCATCAGCCTGGTGCTCGGCCTGAGTCAGACAGATGGCATCATGTCGGCCCCGCCGAGCCTCGCACCCACTTTCCTTGAACTGGATATCCGCGGCGCACTGGATATCGGACTGGTCAGCGTGATTTTTGCCTTCCTGTTTGTGGATCTGTTCGATACCTCGGGAACGCTGATTGGTGTAGCCCAGAAGGCCGATCTGGTAGACAAGGACGGCAAGCTGCCACGCCTGGGTCGCGCTCTGATGGCCGATAGCACCGCAACCATGTTCGGCTCATTGCTGGGCACCTCAACCACTACCAGCTACGTCGAATCCGCTGCCGGCACCTCGGTGGGTGGGCGCACCGGTCTGACTGCCTGCGTGGTCGCCGTGCTGTTCCTGTTGAGTCTGTTTCTGTCGCCATTGGCCGGTACTGTGCCCGCGTTCGCTACTGCCCCAGCGCTGTTCTTTGTCGCGGTATTGATGACCAGCGGACTGGTGCAGGTGAATTGGGAAGACCTGACCGAGGCTGCTCCGGTAGTCGTGACCGCCCTGCTCATGCCGCTGACGTTTTCGATTGCCAACGGCATCGCTCTGGGCTTTATCAGCTGGACCGCCATCAAGCTGCTCTCAGGCCGCTGGCGTGATCTGAACCCCAGCCTGTACCTCCTGTCTGCCCTGTTCATCGTCAAGCTCGGGTTCTTCAGCTGATGGCCGTTGCATTCGATCCGACCGGTTATGATCAGCAACTGCAAGCCAAGCGCCAGCGCCTGGTTGAATTGCTCGAACCCTTCGCAGCCCCGACTCCTGACGTGTTCGCGTCGCCAGTGCAGCACTTCCGTCTGCGAGCCGAGTTTCGTCTGTGGTACGAGGAGGGTCAGCCGCATTACGCCATGTTCGAGCCAGGCAATAACCGCCAGCCGATTCTGATCCAACAGCTGCCCATCGCCAGCCAGCGCATCAATGAGCTGATGCAGCCGCTACTGGAAGCCTGCAAGGCTGATCCGGTGCTGGGGCGTAAGCTCTTCCAGGTGGAGTTTCTGACCACCCTGTCCGGCGAGGCATTGGTTACCCTGTGCTATCACCGTCCTATTGATGAGCAATGGGACAACGCCGCGCGACGCCTGGCCGAGGAGCTGAATATTCTGCTGATTGGCCGCAGCCGTGGTCGCCGCCGCGTATTGCAGCGCGACTATGTGGTCGAGCAGTTGCAAGTCGATGGGCGCACCTGGCGCTACCAGCAGGTCGAAGGCGGCTTCACCCAACCCAATGGCAGCGTCAACCAGCATATGCTGAGCTGGGCGCTGGACGCAGCCGGACACAATACCGATGATTTGCTTGAGCTGTATTGCGGCAATGGCAACTTTACCCTGCCACTGTCCACCCGCTTTCGCCGGGTATTGGCCACCGAGTTGTCCAAGAGCTCGGTACGTTCTGCGCTGGAAAATATTGCCGACAATAAGGTGGAGAATGTGACTCTGGTTCGGCTGGCCAGCGAGGAAGTGACTCAGGCTCTGACCGGAGTGCGTGAATTCCGCCGCCTGCAGGGCATTGATCTGAGCGGCTTTGAATTTGGCACCGTATTCGTTGATCCGCCGCGAGCGGGTCTGGATCCGGCCACGCTGGAACTGGTCAAACAGTACCCACGGATTCTGTATATCTCCTGCAATCCGGAGACGCTGGCGGCCAACATCGCCGAATTACAGGATACCCATCGCATCACCCGCTGCGCCCTGTTCGACCAATTCCCCTATACCCATCATATGGAATCAGGCGTATTGCTGGAACGGCGTTGAGTTATTCTCCAATACGCCGCAACAAGGAGTGGTAAGTGTCGTGGGTGACCGGCACGACACGCTCCGCACGCTGGTTACGCAGAAATTCGCTCAGTTCTGGAGAGGGTGTCGTCATCAGTTGGCGGATGCGTTGTTTGAGTTCCTCACAAACGACGCCACTGAACACCAGCGGGTCGTAATGAATAGGTTCTGAACGCCAAAGTACCCGCAGGGAATTCTCGGTAATCAACCCCTGCGCCAGGTACTCGTCCGCCCGCTCGCTTGAGACAAACGCAGCCTCCACCCGGCCTTTGAGCAGCGCATCCAGCGCTCGATCATGTGAGCCCGCGTAAATCAGGCCGGAAAAATAATTGACCAGCGGCTCGCCCACCAGCGCGGCAAATTCATGTCTCGGTATCAGCGCACCGGACGTGCTGGCCGGGTCATTCAAGGCTACAAGCTGACCACGCAGGTCTTCTATGCTTCGCCTGGCGCCATCACCGCGTGCCAGCAACAGCGAACTGTAATAGCTGCCACCTGTCGAGAAATAGCCGGGTTCCGGTGCCAGGGAGGCAAAAGGTTCGATGGCAGGATTCGATTTCCACGCCTGCAGATAGGATGCAGGGCCGAGGCGGGCGACGTCCGTACCGCCCGAAATAACCGCATCCATGACACCCTGATAGGAGCTGGCATGCAGAATGCGCACCGGCATCCGCAGCCCTGTGCTGAGCAGATCAGCCAGAGGCCTGTAGTCCTCGGTAAGCCGGCCCATGTTCTTTACCGGGATGAGACTGATGCGCAGGCTATCGTGACGGCATTCAACAGCTTCCGTTGCCAGCACCTCACTCCACAACAGCGCGGCTAACAGGCCAACAACCCAGCCAGTCAAACGCATTCTCTGCTCCTCGCAACGAACGCATCTTCAAAATCAGCCAGCTGTTCGGCACGCAGCGGTCTGCTGAAATGATAGCCCTGAACCAGATCACATCCAGCCAACCGCAGATAGACGACTTGCTCTGGTGTTTCAACACCCTCTCCGACCACCTGCAATCCCAACCGTCTGGCCAGAATAATGGTTGAGCCGACAATGGGACTGTCGTCGTGACTGTTCGCCAGCTCCGCAATCAGGCTACGATCGATTTTCAGCTTGCTGATCGGCAGCGCGTTAAGATGGGCGAAGCCCGCATAGCCCTTACCGAAATCATCCAGGCTGATACAGAGCCCCGCATCGCGCAGCCGCTCCAGGCTGGCGATCGCCAATTCTTCCTGTTCAAGGACTGCGGTTTCCGTTATCTCCAACTCCAGCTGGTCGGCATCCAGATCATGTCGTGCGAGTGCATCCAGAACAAAATCACTGAAATCCGGCTCACCCAGTTGCAAGGCTGACACATTCACCGCCAGTCTGGCTTGCTTATCGCATCGTGCCCACACCGCCAACTGGGCACAAGCCAGCTCAATAACTTCTTTACCGAGCGGGATGATGAAACCACTGCGCTCTGCAATCGGTATAAATCGATCAGGATAGATCAGACCAAACGAAGGATGTTGCCAGCGAACCAGCGCCTCGTAACCGACAATAGCCATATCATCCAGAGCAATCTGTGGCTGGTAATGCAGTACGAATTGATGCTGAGAGAGCGCCTCCTTGAGGCTCTGCTCCAAATGGAACTCCTCTACATCCACCTTGTTCAGTGAGGGGTCATAGAAGCGATACGCGCCCCGCCCTGATCGTTTTGCGGAGTACATCGCAACATCAGCCTGGCGGACCAGGGTATCGATATCCTGACTGTCCCTTGGACAAATGGCTATCCCGATACTCGGACTGGTGTTTACCTCATTATTTTCAAGCTGGTACAGCGCCGACAGGTGCTGAGTGAGAACGGCTACCCAGTTGATGATGTCCTGCTCGGAGCGGTTTCCGGCCAGCAACACGACAAATTCATCACCACCAAAACGTGCTGCCAGATCACCCTGTTCCAGCAACCGATTGATACGTCCAGCGACGGCCTGCAACAACAGGTCGCCGATACGATGCCCAAGGGTATCGTTGATCGATTTGAAGCGATCCAGGTCGATGAATAATATCGCCAACAGGCGGCGCCGGCTGCGTTGCTCAAGCAGACTTCTACCGGCCACTTCAAGGAACTGACGACGGTTATACAAACCACTGAGGTGATCTGTAGAGGCCGCACGGCTGCTGCGCTCATGCTCTTCCTCCAGCCGGGCTATCAACAGCTCATTCTCGCGTTGTGAGCGTTGAAGATCCTCCAGGGCAGCTTGCTGGCGTCCGACCATTTTCAACATCCCCAGTATGCAGAGGATGACAACCAGACTGACCAGCATATTGATCACATACTGTCTTGACCTGCCTGCGTGATACGGGGAGAGGATTTCTGCAAGCTGCTTGCTTACCACCACTGTCAGCCCATGGGGCGGAACCCGATAATAGGCGCTCTGATACTCACCTCCTGCGCCAGTTGCACGGAACTGGCCCGATACATCGTCTGTCGGAGGGGTGGTCAATTGATTGCGATCCATTACCACACCATTGGAATTGGCCCGCAAATATTCCTGATTGTGCGCATCCAGCAGTTGAATCAGCCCGGTTTGCCCCAGGTCCATATGCTGATAAAGACCAAGCAGGTAGCCGACGTCCAGTTCAACCAGCATGATTCCGGGAGCAACTTGTTCAGTCTCGCCCAGCGGCACCAGAAAGGGTAACTGCCATCGGGGCGAAGCCTCTTGTTTGCCCTCTTGTTCCAGGGCAACCGGGATAATGACTTCATTGCCTCCTGCGGCGTTAAATTGCTCAATCCAGGCAGCGGGAAGGCGCTCGATGCGTGGAGCTGCACTGGCAAAACGCAACTCACCGGCACGGTCATAGATACTCATGCGATTGAACACCGGATCCCCAGCCAGCAATCGGAGCAACTCTTCGCTGGCGTCACCTCCGGGCCGGGCTTCAGCGCGGTAAATGCTGCTCAGCGCCCTGGCCCGGTCGGCAATCTGCCGGATGTTCTGAGCGATGATGACCGATAGGTTGAGATACTCCGCGCCCTCCGTTCGCAGCCGTTCGCTGTATACCTCGCGGTTATGGAAGTGATGCATTGCCCAGATAAACACCAATACCATAAGGCCCAACAACACCATGGCACCGCGCACGCGCCCGAGGGAAACAGAATGATCGGGATTAGTCACCAAGGGATACCTGCAGAGGGAGCCGCAATGGCGATATGATATCTAACGAGCATTGCACAAACATGACAGCGCACGCATCCGGTTAACTCCTTCAAGAAAGTGGCGACCATGCTCCCGAGCACTGTGAGCCCCCTCGCAGTTCCGCCATTCATGCATTGGGGGCCTGACGCTGCGACGATAGACTGGATGGCACAAGCAACCGGGCCGCACAGGCAGTAGCCCTTCATTGAGGACTACGCCATGCACTGCCGTGGATTCACTCTGGTAGAAATGATGGTCGCTGTCGCTGTACTGGCGATTATGCTGGCAATAGGTTTACCCGCTTTTGCCGGGCTGATTGATAATCAGCGACTGGACAGCAGCGCAGACGCCTTGATGCGCAGCGTGCAGTTCACTCGGGGCGAAGCGGCACGGCGCAATCAGCATGTCACCATGGCGCCGCTGGATAGCGCCTGGCACAGCGGCTGGGTGATATTTCTGGATACGAACAATAACGGCGCGTTCGATCCCGGCGAGACCATACTGCGCGAAGACAAGCCGCCCAGCGCCATTCACATACACGCCAATGCCAATATCGCCGCTTACCTACGCTACAACGCGCAGGGCGAATCGGAGCTGCTCAACGGCGGCTTCCAATCCGGCACCTTCTCCTTCTGCCCCACCCGACCCGACGCTCAGGGCCGACAACTGATCATCAACCGCGTCGGCCGGCCACGGCTCCAGCAGGCGATGATAGCGCCAACCCGCTGTCTTGGCTGATGCAAGACACCCGCAGAATGCATTGTTATAAGTACAACAGACCTCTACTGTGCTACCAACGCAGATCCGTTATACTCCTGTGAGAGGCATATAAAAGCATCCAATAACCTCGACGGAGACTGCTCATCCTTGATGGATCAGGATCTTTATTTATACGAAAGCATCAGCTTGCAGCTTCGCCGTCATATCGAAAGCGGAAGCTATCAGCCCGGCCAACGCCTTCCATCCGTGCGCCGCCTCAGTCGACTATTCAACACCAGCGTCAATACCATCATTCAGTGCCTGCGCCAACTCGAGCAGGAAAATTACATTGAGATTAAAGATCGCTCTGGCACGTTCGTCGCCGCCTGCCCGCCTATAAATACCATCGGTGTTGCAGACTTTGAACTGCTGCCGGTGGAGGTGTCGTTAAGTGATGACATTCTGCATTACATGGAGCCCCATCATCAGTCCGAGATCGTTCATCTGGGAATTGCACTTCCTGACCCTCGTTTGATGCCCATAGAGCGCGTCATGACGACCTTACGTGACATCACCCGTAAGCAGCCGCTCGAGGTCTGGGACTATAGTCATCCGCATGGTCACCAGCGCTTCACCCTCCAACTCGCCCGGCGCAGCCTTCATTATCCCAACCCATTTTCCCAGGATGACCTGATCGTTACCAATGGGTGCATGGAGGCCATTGATCTTGCCCTGCGCACAGTCACTCGCCCTGGTGACACCGTTGCCGTTGAGTCCCCTACTTATTACGGCACGCTACTGGCGCTGGAGGTGCTACGCCGAAAGGTGCTGGAAATCCCCACCTGCCCGAGCGAGGGTATTTGCTTGAAAACGCTAGAGCAGGCATTCAAGTATCGCCGAGTAAATGCCTGCCTGGTGTCTCCCAATGCGCAGAATCCCCTTGGTTTCACCATGTCGGAGGAGAACAAGCAAAGGATGGTAGAACTGGCTACCCGCTACGAAATCCCCATTATCGAAAATGATGTCTGGGGCGACACACTCTATGCGGAAGGAGCCATGCCGGCCAAAGCCCATGACCATGCAGGCATGGTGTTGTATTGCCACTCGTTTTCCAAATCATTGATGCCTGGCCTGCGCCTCGGCTGGATAGCGCCTGGCCGATTTCATCACCGGTTGCGTGAATTGAAGCTGGTCAGCAGCATTACCACAGCCTCTACCCCACAGCTACTGATGGCTCGGCTGATGGAAAGTGGCTCCTATGCCCAGCATCTGCTTTCCCTGCGTCAGCAGTTGGCTACCCAGGCTGCACAGATACGCAATGCAGTACTCGCACACTTTCCTCAGGGAACCACCGTCATGCAACCGAGCGGTGGATGTGTGCTATGGATTTCACTCCCACAGCATATGGACGCCAGCGGGTTGTTTGACGAGGCGTTGCAGAGCGGGATTCATATCTTTCCCGGGCGGGTCTTTTCACCCAGACAACAATACGCCCACTGCCTGCGCTTAAATGTGGGCAGCCCAGTAGATGCTGATATTCTCGGCGCGGTACGCCAACTGGGAGATATAGCGAAAGCCAGGGAAATCAGCCCTCCACACCGGAGGGCTGATGAGCTTACCGGTTAATCAAGCCGCGAATGACCAGTGTAGTCATCGCTATAGCAGGGCTGATCGCCACAGACATTGATCACCGCGCCATCCATTTTCATGAAAGCAGATTTCTGCTGCCGCGCAGCGACAGTGTTACGCGGCGAGCTATGCGGGTCGTTACCGTAATCCGCTGCCGGACCAGTATTGTTGGTCGGCGGGAATGCGTTGCCCTTGAAGCCACCACTCAGCTGTTCCGTCTTGTCACCGGAATCCCAGATCATGATCGCATGCCCCCGATGGGGATACTGCTCAAGACGCTGAATACCAAACAAGGGATTGGAATCCGGACTTTCACCCAGCCGAGCAGTTGGCTCATGCACCGCCGCACCTATAGTGCGGGCGATGATTTCAGCACTCCATTGGGTTACCTGAAAATCACCAAGCGCGACATGCAGCAGCACATGCTTGTCGGTGGGAGTGCCCGGCAGATGCCGCCCGGCGAGGTGGCTGAGGTAGCCATTATTCTCGGCTCGATCCCAAAGCATCTGCAGCAGTGCGAAGTTCAGCGACTGATCCAGGCCGTCTGGATAGGCCGCATACAACACCGGCCCAAAGCGCTGATTGAACGGACCGTAACGTCTGAGCAGAAGGCTGTAATTACTACCCGGTACGCCGAGCACCCCACGGTGAATGTTCGGTGCGGTGGCTACCAGCGCCCCACCGAGAATGCCTCCCTGACTGTTCCCGTCATAAAAGACCTCGGTCGGGTCGTATACCAGTTGCCCTTGATCCCTGAACTCATCAGCAGTTGCAAACCCTTGGGGATGGCTCATGAGCTCCGCCAGGTACATGAAGTTCAATAGTCCCTGTTGGCTACGATCCAGTTGACGCGGCAGCCCGCTGAGATCGGCAAGGATCTTGTGTATATTACCGGCGACAATATCGTCCTGAGCCATACCTATCCAGTCGGTGGCGCAGAACATGATGTTGTGCTCACTCTGCATATCGCGAATGGCGCTACCTCCAAACTCACCACCCTTGAGCGCATAGGTACTCTGGCCGAACAAGCCATGACCGTATAGCGCAGCCCTGGCGGGGATTACCGTTGCTCCGGCAAAATCGGTCGCCCGGGTTGGAATCTGACAGCGAAAGGCTGCTTTCATGACAGCGTTTCCGTCAAGCACCTGAGGCAAGGCATCCGGATCATCGCTGGCGTAATTGAAGGAAGCGCCCACGCCTGCACCAGACTGATTCAGGTAATTGGGAACGTCGAAGGTGCCACGGATGTTGCGGCTCAAGCCACCAGCGGGGTTATTTTCCACCTCGGTGATCTCAAATACCGGCGAGCCGCCACCCAGCCGAGCGAAAGCGTCATCACGTATGGCCAGTAGACGCTCGGTAAGGGACTGCTGACTGGCAATAGTAAAATCCCACGCAAGGGTGAGCTCGTCCCGCTCCACGCCAGCCTCTTCCAGCAAATCAAATATCTCTTCCATCGCCTCACGCCGAGCTTCGAAAGCCGGCTCATCGGTATCTATGCCATCACGATAGGCCCGGAATAATTCATTTACAGCCAGTAGCTCCCCATCGGCGTCACGTGCATTGCGGATAACAGCAATGTAACGCTGACCTTCCTCGAAGTTGACCGCAGGCCGGATGATCAACGCCTGTTCAGCCGGATCGGGATTATTCGCATCCAGCTCCGCCCAAATCAAATGCGGCTCCAAGGTGGCGGCGTTGATTACCATGATCGGCGTATCCGCAGCCAGAGAGGGTTCAATATCCGTCAGTTGCACCGCGCCGGTCTGCTGCAGGTCAATCCCCGGCAAATGTGCCAGCAACATGGAACCAGGCGAGAAGCCATCATTGCGATTCCACTGAGTCGGATCCATGGGCGCTGCAACTGTCGTCTTGATCGGCACATACCGGTAATTTTCAGCCGACGCGGGAAGATCCACTGGTTGCGCAACCGGCATTCCCCTCACATCGAAGTCGATCCTCAAGCCTGTCGGCGTGCCACTATCCGGGCGGGTAAAAAAGTTACTGGGAAAGGGATACATGCAGTGAGTCTGCTCGGTGTGGTCACAGTAACCGGCTGACTCCACATCGAACCCGGCCAGATCCACAGTTTCGACAGGAGTGGGATTGGGGCGGGAGCTGGACGAACCTGAGCTCCAGCAACCTTGCAGCATCAATAGACCACAGGCCGTTGCCAGAGCGATTCTCTTGTGATGCATGGTGCTAACTCCTTTCATTATTGTTGTCTGTTCAGACTAGAGAAAGTCAGAAAAACAAAACAGGCACAGTTATCCCCAATAGCACTCAAACAGCCGCCGGCAGCGGCTCTGAGCCGTCTGTATCACCCAGAATCTGCAATCTGTACCTGTTTTACCTTACACCGGCCACCTACCATCGAGAATCCATAACAACAATAGAGCGATCCATCATGAAATCTACAAAACACTACTGGTTGCCCTTCACAGCCAGCGTATTGGCTTTGGGATTGACTGGATGTCTGAGTAGCTCAGGCGGGAGCAGCAGCTCCAACTCCTCCAAACCGGATCTGAGTCTGGCGGTACTATCCAGCGCTCCCGACCAGGTAAGTGGCGGTGATGTACTGATTTCCATCCAGGGCACTCCAGAGACACTCGAACGGGAGATGGATCAGTTGGAGTTCTGGATCAATGACCAGACAGTAACGCCTTCAAGAGTGAATGTGCGCAACGATCAACTTGAGATCCTGCTCAATGGACTGGAGATCGGCGAAAACCTGCTTGAGCTGCAACACAAGAAACATGGCCGGTTGGATCAACTGGATCTGATCAATTATCCAATTGACGGCCCTATTTTCTCCGGGCCACAGCAATATCCTTTCGTCTGTTCAGTGGTGCAGGAGCTGGGCAAACAGCCCCTTGTGGATACCGATGGGGATATGGGTTATCCCGTATTGGATGAGGGCGGTAATCAGATCGGCCGGAGCAAGGACTGCGCGATAGAAAGCTTTGTGGAGTTCAAATACTTCTCCTCCGAGACCGAAAATTATAAGCCCTTACCCACTGATGGCAGCCGTCCGACAGACCTGGCTACGACTACTCTGACTGACGGCCGCACCGTAGACTTCGTCGTTCGTCAGGAGCGCGGAACAATCAACCGATTCATCTACAGCTTTGCCACTCTGGCAAACATCGGTGATCAACATGACACCGCTTCCACAGCCAACTGGAACGGCCGCCTGCTCTATCATTTTCTCGGCGGCGTAGCAATCGGGCATAGTCAAGGGCGCATGGACGACCGCTCTCTGGTTCCAGAGGTGTTGGGTAAAGGTTACGCAGTGATCTATTCGACGGCCAACCGAACCAGCACCCACTACAACTTACAACTGGCCGGTGAGACAGCGCTCATGGTGAAAGAACACTTTATCAAGAGGTTCGGCGTACCTGACTATACCGTTTCCATAGGCGGCTCCGGCGGCGGCATCCAGCAATATGTCTTTGCCCAGAATCATCCCGGCCTGCTGGACGCCGGCGTGCCACAGTACTCCTATCCCGACATGGTCACCCAGATCATTCATGTGGGTGACTGCGAACTCCTAGAGCACTACATGGATGTGACCGACAGGAATAATCCAAAATGGCGCACCACCGAGAACCGCAGCCTGTTGGTTGGATTCAATGCCGAGGATGATTATCCCGATCCGCTGGCAGAGGCGAAGGATATGCTCGGCTACAGTACTGCCCACGGCAGTACCGAATGCCTGCCGGCCTGGCGAGGTCTGACTCCGCTGGTAATGAACCCTCATTACGGCCAAGTGCGCAACCAGGAACACATGCAACCACCGGGCATCATGGATACAGTGGAGTGGTCGCACTTCGATGATCTGCGCAATATTTATGGCACCACTGAAGATGGCAAGCTGCGCCCCATGTTCGATAATATCGGCGTACAGTACGGTCTGCGCGCGTTTGTGGATGGAGAAATCAGCTCCGAGGAGTTTCTCACGCTGAATGAGGAAATTGGCGGCTGGAAAGATCCAAGCGATATGCAACAGGAGGGCTTTCCATTTCTGGGTGAAGTTGAAGACGTACTGGCGGGACGTATCGCCTTCGATCCCTGGAGCCGCGCCAATATGAACCTGCGTACCGGATCAGCCCCTGCGCCACGCACCGAAGGTGACATGATTGCCTTCAACGCAGCCTACTCTTCCGGGATGGTCTTTGACGGACAACTCGATATTCCCATGATCGATTGGCGGCATTATCTGGAAGAGGTTCTGGATATGCACAATAGTCATCAATCGTTCTCCGGACGCCAGCGCATTCGCAACAAGATGGGGCACTCAGACAATCAGATAATCTGGTTTACTGATGCCAGGCCAACCATTCCTAGAGTGGACACTCCGAAGCAGGATCGTCCACGCCCGCGCGACGATTTTGATCAAACCTGGATGGCGCTGGATGTATTGCATGATTGGGTTATGAATATCAAAGCCAACCCGCAGGCCAGTGTCGCCGAGAACAAACCAGCGCTGGCGGTAGACAGTTGCTTTGATCATGAAGGTCAGTTGATCGAACGTGGTGATGATGTCTGGAATGGCATTATCGATGATCAGCCTATGGGCGGTTGTGCAGAGCTGTTCCCCACCTATACAACTTCACGCATGGAGGCCGGCGGGCCGATTGAAGGCAGCATATTCAAATGTACTCTCAAACCGCTATCGACTGCCCTTGCAGACGGCACTTATGGCAACTGGGAACCCAGTCCTGTTCAGGTTCAGCGCCTGGAAGCCATACACCCCAACGGTGTGTGTGATTACAGTCAACCAGACCAAGGCAGGCCACGTGGCTAGCCTATAAGAAATGCAACAAAGATGGCGGATGGCGTGCTCAGCACGCCATCCGCTCCCTCAGGTACGGTATTCAGCGTTGATCCGTACATACTCATGGGACAGGTCGGTGGTCCAGATGGTCTCGCTGACACTGCCACGACCGAGCTCGATGCGGATGGTAATTTCCGCCTGGGCCATTACCCGCGCGCCCTGCTCTTCCGTGTATTCTGCCGCGCGACCGCCCTGGCGGGTGATACAGACATCATCCAGATAGACGTCTATCAATTCCACGTTCAGATCCGGTACGCCAGCGTAACCGACCGCTGCGAGTATGCGGCCCCAGTTGGGATCGGAGGCGAACAGGGCCGTCTTGATCAGTGGTGAATGAGCCACAGCGTAAGCCACATCCAGACATTCATCACGATTACCGCCACCATTGACCTGCACGGTGACGAACTTGGTCGCCCCTTCGCCGTCGCGGACGATCGCCTGCGCCAGCTCCAGCATGACGTCATTCACTGCGCTGGCCAGTTGCGTGTATTCCTCACTGGCCGCGTCATTGATTTCTGCCATTTTTGCCTGGCCGGTAGCAATCAGGATGCAGGAATCATTGGTGCTGGTATCACCATCGATAGTGATGCGGTTGAACGACAGGTCCGCCGCTTTGCGCAACAATTGCTGCAACACGGGCTGAGCGACCCGCGCATCGGTAGCAACATAACCCAGCATGGTGGCCATGTTCGGACGGATCATGCCGGCGCCCTTGGAGATACCGGTTATGGTTACCGTCTGACCGGCCAGATTGATCTGTCGGCTCGCTCCCTTGGGCAGGGTATCGGTGGTCATGATGCCTTCGGCAGCAACCGCCCAGTTATCGGCAGACAGGTTGTCCAGAGCTTGCGGCAGCACAGCAATGATCTTGTCCGCTGGGAGAACCTCACCAATCACGCCTGTGCTGAACGGCAGCACCTGCTCCGGCCCGACCTTGACCAGACCGGCCAACGCCTCACAGGTAGCGAGTACAGCCTGCATACCCGGCTTGCCCGATCCCGCGTTGGCGTTGCCGGTGTTGACCAACAGATAACGTGGCGAATTGCCCATGTATTGCTTGCACAGGGTAACTGGCGCAGCGCAAAAGGCATTGGTGGTAAACACACCGGCCATCTGTGCGCCTGGCGCGGCCTCCATCACAACAACATCCTTGCGCCCCGGTTTCTTGATACCGGCAGAGGCAATACCCAGGCGAAAGCCGGGAACCGGGTACAGAGTCGGGAGTGGGCCAAGTCCGACGGGCATGATGTTGAATCTCCAATCAGTGGATTACAGCACTAATAAATGAGCCGGCATGCTCCCTGAGGAGCGAATGCCGGCTATCCTGGTTCGATCGGCGCTGGGCGCCGTGCCCATCGGTGATTATCCGTGGGCGTGCCCTTTACAGGCGGATCAGCTGATCTGACCGTGGCACTGCTTGTATTTCTTGCCGGAACCGCAGGGGCAGGGATCGTTACGACCAATCTTGCGTCCTTCACGGGTTACCGGTGTAGCTGGCCCCTGTGCAACCGGCTCTTCGCCCTCGGTCTCCGGCTCATCCACGCCCGGTGCGGCTTCATGCTTGAATTGCATGCGCTTGGCCAACTCTTCAGCTTGCTGGCGCAAACGTGCCTCTTCTTCAGCGGGATCTTCACGACGCACCTGGACATGACTGAGCACGCGCACAGTGTCGTGCTTGATGGTGTCGAGCATCTGTTCGAACAGCTCGAAAGCCTCGCGTTTGTATTCCTGCTTGGGGTTCTTCTGCGCATAGCCGCGCAGATGGATACCCTGGCGCAGGTGATCCATGGTCGCCAGGTGTTCCTTCCACAGGTCGTCCAGCACACGCAACAGCATTTGCTTCTCGAAGCTGCGTAACGCATCCGAGCCAGCCAGAGCTTCTTTCTCGGCATAGTCTGCCGCCAGTGCCGCGCTCACTCGCTCACGCACGCCCTCTTCATGCAGAGACGGGTCTTCATCCAGCCACTGCTGAACCGGCAGATCCAACGCCAGCTCGGTGCGCAGGTGCTGTTCCAGACCCGGAATATCCCACTGTTCGGCAACGCTTTCCGGGGGCATGTATTGACTGACAGCGCTATGCACCACGTCTTCGCGGATGGCCTTGATGGTCTCTTCCACGGATTCGGCAGCGAGAATCTCATTGCGCTGGGTGTAGATTACCTTACGCTGCTCATTGGCAACGTCATCGTATTCCAGCAACTGCTTACGAATATCAAAGTTACGCCCTTCAACCTTGCGCTGGGCCTTTTCAATGGCGTTGGTGACCATGCGGTGTTCGATGGCCTCACCTTTCTCCATGCCCAGCGCTTTCATGAAGTTCTTCACCCGGTCAGAGGCGAAGATACGCATGAGGTTATCTTCCAGCGACAGGTAGAAGCGGCTGGAACCCGGGTCACCCTGGCGACCGGAGCGACCACGGAGCTGGTTATCGATACGGCGGGACTCGTGGCGTTCGCAGGCAATGATATGCAGACCGCCCGCATTCAGTACCTGCTGATGACGCTCCTGCCATTCTGCCTTGATCTGGTCGATCTGCTCCGGGCTGGGGTTATCCAGACCGGCAATTTCTGCCTCCCAGCTACCACCGAGGATGATGTCGGTACCACGACCAGCCATGTTGGTGGCGATGGTGACGGCACCCGGACGACCGGCCTGAGCGATGATTTCTGCTTCCCGTTCGTGGTACTTGGCATTCAATACTTCATGGGCAATGCCTTCCTGCTTCAGCAGGCGAGATACCACTTCAGAGGATTCAATGGACGCAGTACCTACCAGTACCGGTCGGCCACTTTCCATACATCCCTTGATGTCTGCGGCGATGGCAGCAAACTTCTCGTCGATGGTCAGGTATACCAGGTCGTTATAGTCCTTACGGATCATCGGCTTGTTGGTGGGAATAACCACCACATCCAGACCGTAAATCTGACGGAATTCGAAGGCTTCCGTATCCGCAGTACCCGTCATGCCGGAGAGCTTGTTGTACAGACGGAAGTAGTTCTGGAAGGTTGTCGAGGCGAGCGTCTGGCTTTCGGCCTGAATCTTCAGCCCTTCCTTGGCTTCGATAGCCTGGTGCAGCCCTTCAGAGAGGCGACGACCCGGCATGGTGCGCCCGGTATGCTCGTCTACCAGCAGAATCTCGCCATTCTGTACGATGTATTCCACATCCCGATGGAACAGGGTGTGGGCCCGCAGCGCAGAGTGCACGTGATGCAGCAGGTTGAGGTTCTGCGCCTGATACAGGCTATCGCCCTCAGCCAGCAGGCCTTCGGCGCTCAGCAATTCTTCGACGTACTGGTGACCGTCTTCGTTAAGCTCGACCTGACGGGTCTTCTCATCGATGTAGTAATGACCATCGACGCCCTCTTCGCCTTCCTCGGGACGCACGCCGCGCTTGAGGCGCGGAATCAGCTTATTGATTGCGGCATAGAGCTGGGAGCTATCCTGGGACGGGCCGGAAATGATCAGCGGGGTACGTGCTTCGTCAATGAGGATGGAGTCCACCTCGTCGACAATGGCGAAGTTCAGCTCGCGCTGGAACTTGTCTTCCAGGCGGAACGCCATGTTATCGCGCAGGTAATCGAAGCCCAATTCGTTGTTGGTACCGTAGGTGATGTCGCAGCGGTAGGCGGCACGCTTTTCTTCCGGATCCTGGAAGGGAACCACAACACCAACGGAAAGCCCGAGAAACTCATGCAGGGGCCGCATCAAATTGGCGTCCCGGCGGGCCAGATAATCGTTCACTGTGACCACGTGCACGCCCTTACCGGACAGCGCATTCAGATAGGCCGGCAGGGTCGAGACCAGGGTTTTACCTTCACCGGTCTTCATTTCGGCAATCTTGCCTTCATGGAGTACCAGACCACCGATGAGCTGCACATCAAAGTGGCGCATGCCCATGACCCGTTTGCTCGCCTCACGTACCAGGGCAAAGGCCTCCGGCAGAATGGCGTCCAGGCTTTCGCCTTTGCTTACGCGCTCCTTGTACTCGGCGGTTCGTGCCTTCAGTTGTTCGTCACTCAGTCCATTCAAGCCTTCCTCGAGGGCGTTGATCGCATGCACTACCTTCTGCATGCGCTTCAACTCGCGATCGTTCTTGCTTCCAAACATTTTCTTCAATAGAGGCGCAAACATAGTCGACTTCAGTATCCGTTTGATGAGGGTGACGCTGTTCCGTACTAAGGCGGTTCACCGAAAAAAACCATTCTACTCTGAAACTCTCGCGACAATAAACCGTGGAACCGGCGAAGGCTGGACGGCTTGCTTGCGCATATCACCTGCGATGCTCTGTGGGCGCGCACAGACGGGCAGGCTGGACGGTAAATTCAGGATGGTATGCCGAAGGTAAAACGCTGCGAGAGTCGCAGCGTTCTGATCAGTTCAGAGCGAGAAATCGGGCCGGATCAATGGCCATACCGTTGCGGTAGACTTCGAGGTGCAGATGCGGGCCGGTTGAGCGCCCTGTGGAACCCACAGTCGCAATCTGTTCGCCCTTCTTCACCAGATCCCCCTTCTTCACTTGCAGTTCGTGGGCATGAGCGTAGCGGGTCTTATACCCACCGGCATGGCTGATTTCCACCATATTACCGTAGGCACCGCGACGACCCGAGAAGGTGACGACCCCCGCTCCAACTGCGTGAATCGCCGTGCCGCGTGGCGCTGCAAAGTCCAATCCGGAATGCACGGCGATGCGTCGGGTAATAGGATCGGCGCGACGGCCAAAACCCGACGAGATATAGCCGGTGAGCACCGGAGTGAAGTCCAGCGCAGCATTGGCGTCGGTCTTGCGGTTGAGCATCAATTCTTCCAGCAGACGCAACTGCTGGGTGCGATCTTCAACCCGCGCGCTGAGACGATCCAGCACAGCCTGCACATTGTCACCCTCGTGGGCGCGGCTGATACTGGGTACTTCCGGGCCACCCATGCCGGGGTCGGCATTGAAGTCAAATTCACCGTCGGACAAATCAGCCAGCTCGGTCAAACGCTCGCCCAGGGCATCCAGACGAGAAAGACGGGTCTGCAACCGGCCCAGCTGCTGGGTCATGTGCTCCAATTGCACCCGCGACTCTTCCTTTATATAGTCAGCACCCAGTTCGTATTCCTGGGCCGACTGCTGCCACAGCGCTTCATAATCCAGCGCGGCAAGGTTATCGTCGATGTGCTGTTGTGATCCACCCAGATGCCAGGTCAGAACTGCTGCTATAACCGGCATCAGTAAAATACTGATCAGGCCGGCGATTAACCAGGGCGATGAAAGATTCACTGCCTTGCGGGTGCCGCCGCGCTCGGTAACGATGATGATGTTCAAGTTTAAAGTCCCCAAAAATATCCCTGCGGTTCTGCTACGATGACCGCTGTACAGTCACGCCGAGGTTGCCATGTCGTTTTACCCCTTGGACGCACGTCGCCCGGGTGACCTGTTACGAACCCACTCCACCCTGAAGGGTCTGTTCCGCCAGGCTCGGGCTGTCGAACGCATGCAGGTTCTGATCGACTCCGTATTGGAGCCGGCAGCCCGCGAGCACTGCCGCGCAGCTTCTTACCAGGACGGGGTATTGAGGCTGCTTGTGGCCGATAGCCATTGGGCTACCCGCATCCGTTATCAGCAAAAACGCCTCATCCGCCAGTTGCAAGCCTACGCAGAGTTCACAACCTTAACGAAAATACACTGCAAGGTACAACCGCCACTGGTCAAAAAATCCCCACCAGTTCGCAAAATGCGACGGTCAATTGTCGCAGCTGAGAGCCTGTTCGAAACGTCGCAACATATTGAAGACCCCAACCTGCGTGCGGCACTGGAACGACTGGCACGCCACCATCGCGGCGACGCCTGAACCGGAACGTTCAATCCTGCTGCAGAAAAGCCAGATCTTCGGGGCGAGTGATCTTGATGTTGTCAGCGCGACCTTCCACCAGACGGGGAGCCTGGCCAGCCCATTCCATGGCTGAAGCTTCGTCGGTAATAGTGACACCCGCGGCCAGCGCATCAGCCAATGCGTTGCGCAGTGCGCCCAGACGAAACATCTGCGGGGTGTAGGCCTGCCAGAATAATGAACGATCCGGTGTGCTGCTGACGCGACCGTCCGCGCCGGCGAGTTTCAGCGTATCGCGTACCGGTACTGCCAGCAGCCCACCAACAGGATCATCACGCAAGGTATGCAAGAGGTTCTGCAGATCAGATCCGCTCAGATTGGGTCTGGCAGCATCGTGCACCAATACCCAGTCCTGATCCGCAGCACCCAGTTCTGCCAGCTTACGCAGGCCATTGAGCACAGAGTCGGCCCGCTCCCTGCCACCATCAGCCCGGGTAATACGACGATCCTTGGCGCAAGGCAACTGCGGCCACCAGCAGTCATCCGCCGAGAGGCAGACCACCAAACCCTGCAGACCGGGGTGAGACAGAAAACAATCGAGGGTGTGTTCGATCAGGCTGCGTCCGCCCAGCGCCAGATACTGTTTGGGACGATCAGCCTGCATGCGCGAGCCGACACCCGCAGCGGGGATCACCACCCAGAAGGAAGGAGAGCGATCAGTCATCGCCGCTCAACTGAAACAGGGTTTCGCCTTCCTTGACCATACCCAGCTCATGCCGGGCACGTTCCTCGATGGTTTCCAGCCCCTGCTTGAGTTCGATGACCTCTGCGGTGAGCACGCGATTGCGCTCAAGCAGTTTTTCGTTTTCGCTCTTCTGGCTGGCGATGTCCTGTTTGAGCTGGGTGACATGCGCCAGACTGCCCTCGCCCACCCACAGTCGGTACTGTAGGACAGCGAACAGCGCCAGCGATATTACCCAGAGCCATTTCAAGCGACGATTCTCCCGTGGGGCGGGACGCAGCCCGCCCGGCGCCAGCTATCAACCGCGAAACTCGGCGCGGCCTTTGTAGGGTGCCTTACCAGCCAGTTGCTCTTCAATACGCAGCAGCTGATTGTACTTGGACACACGGTCAGAACGGCAGAGCGAGCCAGTCTTGATCTGACCGGCAGCGGTACCCACGGCCAGATCGGCGATGGTGTGATCCTCGGTTTCACCGGAGCGATGCGAAATCACTGCGGTGAAACCAGCCGCCTTGGCCATCTGGATGGCTTCCAGGGTTTCAGTCAGCGAACCGATCTGGTTGAACTTGATCAGGATGGAGTTGCCGATCTGCTCATCGATACCGCGCTTGAGGATTCTGGTGTTGGTCACAAACAGATCGTCGCCGACCAGCTGTACCTTCTCGCCAATCTTGTCGGTCAGCACTTTCCAGCCAGCCCAGTCGGACTCATCCATGCCGTCTTCAATGGAGATGATCGGGTAGCGCTGGGTCAGACCGGCCAGGTAGTCGGCGAAACCGGCTGCGTCGAATACCTTGCCTTCACCGGCCAGGTCGTACTTGCCGTCCTTGTAGAATTCGCTGGAAGCGCAGTCCAGCGCCAGGGTAACGTCCTCACCCAGTTTGTAACCGGCATTGGCTACGGCCTCGGCAATGGCGGCCAGTGCATCTTCGTTGGACGCCAGGTTCGGCGCGAAGCCACCCTCGTCACCTACCGAAGTGCTCAGACCACGGCCCTGCAGCACCGCCTTGAGGTGATGGAAGATCTCGGTACCCATGCGCAGCGCATCGGCGAAGGTCTTGGCGCCAACCGGCTGCACCATGAACTCCTGGATATCGACGTTGTTATCCGCGTGCTCACCACCGTTGATGATGTTCATCATCGGGACCGGCATGCTGTACTGACCGGGAGTACCGTTCAGGTCAGCGATGTGCGCGTACAGCGGCACGCCTTTGGCCTGGGCAGCAGCCTTGGCCGCAGCCAGGGACACGGCGAGGATGGCGTTGGCGCCCAGCTTTGCCTTGTTCTCGGTACCGTCCAGCTCGATCATGGCACGGTCCAGACCAACCTGGTCCAGCGCATCACGGCCCATCAGCAGGTCACGGATCGGGCCATTGATATTGCCAACGGCCTTGAGCACGCCCTTGCCCATGTAGCGGCTCTTGTCACCGTCACGCAGTTCAAGCGCTTCGCGCGAACCGGTGGAGGCACCGGAGGGGGCGCAGGCGCTACCGGTGATACCGCCTTCCAGAATCACATCCGCTTCAACGGTCGGGTTACCGCGTGAGTCCAGTACTTCACGACCCTTGATTTCAATGATCTTCGCCATGACTGCTGCTTTCTCCATCTGAAACGTGCTTGTAATTAATGAAAACCAGTGTGTGTTTTATCGATCAGGCCGTATCGAGCCGGGGGAAACTTTTCACCAGATCGTCCAGTGCCTTGAGCTGACCGAGGAAAGGTTCCAGCTGATCCAGACGCAGGGCACAGGGGCCATCGCACCTGGCGTTGTCCGGATCGGGGTGCGCTTCAAGGAACAGACCCGCCAGCCCCTGACTCATACCGGCCTTGGCCAGATCGGTGACCTGCGCACGCCGGCCACCGGCCGAATCACTGCGCCCGCCGGGCATCTGCAACGAGTGGGTGACATCAAAGAACACCGGGTACTCGAACTCCTTCATGATGCCAAAGCCGAGCATGTCCACCACCAGGTTGTTGTAACCGAAGCTGGAACCACGTTCGCAGAGGATCAGACGGTCGTTGCCGGCCTCTTCACATTTGGCAAGGATGTGGCGCATTTCCTGGGGGGCCAGAAACTGTGCCTTCTTGATATTGATCACCGCATCGGTCTTGGCCATGGCCACCACCAGATCCGTCTGCCGCGACAGGAAGGCCGGCAGCTGGATGATGTCACAGACCTCGGCCACCGGAGCGGCCTGATGGGGTTCGTGCACGTCGGTGATCAGCGGCACCTTGAAGGTCTGCTTGATCTCCTCGAAGATCCGCAGCCCCTCTTCCAGGCCCGGGCCACGGAAGGAATTGATCGACGAGCGGTTGGCCTTGTCGAAGCTGGCCTTGAATACGTAGGGAATACCGAGCCTTTCGGTCACCGCTAGGTATTGCTCGCAGATGCGCATGGCCAGATCGCGGGACTCCAGTACGTTCATGCCGCCGAACAGCACGAAGGGCTTATCGTTGGCGATCTCGATATCGGCAACCCGCACAATCTTCTGCGCCATGTTATGTCTCCTCAGGCCTTGCGGCTGTTGCGCTTGGTCAGCGCTGCGTCAACGAAGCCACTGAACAGCGGGTGGCCGTCACGCGGGGTAGAGGTGAACTCGGGATGGAACTGACAGGCGACGAACCAGGGATGTCCCGGCACTTCGACCATTTCCACCAGGGCGCCATCCAGCGAACGTCCGGAGACGCGCAGACCGGCCGCTTCCAGTTCCGGCAACAGGTTGTTGTTGACCTCGTAGCGGTGACGGTGGCGTTCGGTGATAACATCCTGACCGTATGCTTCACGGGCCTTGCTACCCGCTACCAGCGCGCACTCCTGGCCGCCCAGGCGCATGGTGCCGCCCAGATCGGAGGCTTCGTCGCGGGTCTGTTTTTCACCGGTGGCGGTCTGCCATTCGGTGATCAGGCCAACAACCGGATGTTCGGTAGTCTTGTCGAACTCGGTGGAGTTGGCATCTTTCCAGCCCAGCACGTTGCGAGCAAACTCGATGACCGCGACCTGCATACCCAGGCAGATACCCAGGTAGGGAATGTTGTTTTCGCGGGCGTATTGCGCGGCGGCAATCTTGCCTTCCACGCCGCGCAGACCGAAGCCGCCGGGCACCAGGATGGCATCCACGTCTTCCAGCTGGCCGGTGCCGTTCTCCTCGATGGTTTCCGAGTCGATATAGCGCAGGTTGACCTTGGTACGGCTCTGGATACCGGCGTGGCTCATGGCCTCGATCAGCGATTTGTAGGCGTCCAGCAGCTCCATGTACTTGCCGACCATGGCCACGGTCACTTCTTTCTCCGGATGCAGCTTGGCATCCACCACCCGTTCCCATTCGGACAGGTCGGCGCTGCCGCATTCCAGACCAAAACGCTCAACCACGTAGTCGTCCAGCCCTTGGGCATGCAGGATGCCGGGGATGCGGTAAATGGTATCGGCGTCGGGCAGGCTGATCACCGCACGCTCTTCGACGTTGGTGAACAGGGCGATCTTGCGCCGCGAGCTCAGATCGATGGTGTGATCGGAGCGGCATACCAGCACGTCAGGCTGCAGACCAATGGAACGCAGTTCCTTGACCGAGTGTTGAGTCGGCTTGGTCTTGGTTTCACCAGCAGTGGCGATGTAGGGCACCAGCGTCAGGTGCATCAGCATGGCACGCTTGGCGCCCACTTCCAGACGCAACTGGCGGATGGCTTCCAGAAAAGGTTGCGACTCGATATCACCGACGGTACCGCCGATCTCGACCATGGCCACGTCGGCATCGCCGGCGCCACGGATGATGCGGGTCTTGATCTCGTCGGTAATGTGCGGGATCACCTGGATGGTGGCGCCCAGGTAGTCGCCGCGGCGCTCCTTGCGCAGCACGTCTTCATAGACGCGACCGGTGGTGAAGTTGTTGTTCTGGGTCATGCGGGTGCGGATAAAACGCTCGTAATGCCCCAGATCAAGGTCGGTTTCGGCGCCATCGTCGGTGACGAAGACTTCGCCGTGCTGGAACGGGCTCATGGTGCCCGGATCCACGTTGATGTAGGGATCCAGTTTGAGCATGGTGACCTTGAGGCCACGTGCTTCAAGAATCGCCGCCAGGGATGCCGAGGCGATGCCCTTGCCCAAAGAAGATACAACACCACCCGTGACGAAGATGTAGCGCGTCATGAAAAACCCGTAATTTGAAGTTAAGCGGTCGCAACCGCAGGAATACGAAGGGAGACGAAAGTCTCGTCAAGATGGGAAGTCAGGATACCAGACAGCCCCATTTTGCTCAATCCGGAATCGGCTCCCAACGCACACTGAATCCGGCCTGCCCCGCACCCGCCAACATGGCTTCCGCATTCCAGCGGCCGGCTACGGAAACCAGTTGATCGTCGCAGTATAGCAAGGGCACCGCCGGCCGCAGCCAGGCGGGTATTGCTGCTTCCTGAAACAGCTTTTTCAGGCTCTGTGTCGGCCTGCCGGGCAGCTTGATCTGCTCGCCGCCACGCCGGTAGGCGATGCGCCAACCGGCGTGGCGCTGGGCTTCAGTACCTGCACCCGCAAAGCGCAGCCAACCGTTGCCGGCCGTCAGTCGGGTATCGCAGAGCCGCTCGAGCGGCTGATCAATACCTGCCGGGACACCGGTCGGGGGCAGCAACCACAATCGGCCCGACGAACGGTAGAGCTGAGCATGGTCAACGCGCAGCGCCGGCTGGCTGTCTTCGGCAGCGGCCAGTTGCTCGATCAGCGTCTGCAAATGCCGCTGATCCGGCAGGCGGATACCCTGCTGATGCAACCAGAAGCGCAACAGATTCCGTTGTCGAGCCGGACTGAGGCAATTCAGACCATCCAGCGCCAGACTCGGCCAGTTGCGTAACCAGATATCTGTTACTGGCGCAGCGGCAGCCTGCAGGTCGTCACTGGCACGTTCATCCAGCAGCTCGTTCGCCTCCCGGGCGTGCTCGGCCAGCCGCAGCAGATTGCCGGGCAGACCGGGCCAGCGCTGCCGCAATTGCGGCAGCAGTTCATGACGCAACTCGGTGCGGGCATATCGCGGATCGGCATTGGCTGGATCTTCGATCCAGCTCAACTGCTGAGCAGTTGCCCAGCTTGCCAACTCTGCACGCGTCCAGCCCAATAACGGACGCAGCAGCTTGCCCTGCCCCAGCGGCCGACTTACCGGCATGCCCGATAGGCCGCGCACACCCGTGCCCCGTATCAAACGAAACAACAGCGTTTCCAGTTGATCATCGGCGTGATGGGCCAACAGCAGCCAGTGCTCAGGCTCCAACAGACTTTCGAATACGGCGTAACGGGCGTCCCGTGCGAGCTCTTCGATGTTGCCGCCGGCGGGTAATTGCACACGCTGAATATGCAGTTCGATATCGCGACGAGCACATTCCCGTTGACAGTGTTCAGTCCAGCGATCTGCGTCAGGATGCAGGCCGTGGTGAATATGGATCGCCTTGATGGGAGGAAGCGGATACTGATGACGGAGTTGATCCGTCATCTCGAGCAGAACCATGGAGTCCAGTCCGCCGGATAACCCCAGCCAGCAGACCGGGGCATCCTTACAGGGTGCCAGGCGTTCCAGCACACCCTGCAGCGTGAGCACTTACTTGAGTCCGAACGCCATCAGCCGCTCGTAACGGCTCTCCAGCAGCTCATCGGCCGATTGGCTATCCAGCTTCTCCAGTTCGGCGAGCAGCTGTGCCTTGATCCGTTGCGCGGTTTCTTCCACGTCCCGGTGAGCACCACCCAGCGGCTCATTGATCAGATTATCGACCAATCCCAGTTCCTGCAGGCGGGGGGCGGTAACGCCCATGGCTTCAGCTGCATCACTGGCCTTCTCGGCCTTTTTCCACAGAATGGATGCGCAACCTTCCGGCGAGATGACCGAGTAGATGGAATACTGCAGCATCATCAGGCGGTCGCACACACCGATGGCCAAGGCCCCGCCGGAACCACCTTCACCGATGACGGTGGAGATGATCGGGGTTTTCAGGCGCGACATGACCTGCAGGTTCCAGGCAATCGCCTCGCTCTGACCGCGTTCCTCGGCATCAATGCCGGGATAGGCACCGGGGGTATCGATGAAGGTGATGATCGGCATCTTGAAGCGCTCGGCCATCTGCATCAGGCGGCAGGCCTTGCGGTAGCCTTCCGGCTTGGGCATGCCGAAGTTGCGGCGAACCTTTTCCTTGACATCACGGCCCTTCTGATGACCGATAACCATGACCGGACGGCCATCAAGCCGGGCCATACCACCGACGATTGCGGCATCGTCGGCAAAGTGCCGATCACCGTGCAGCTCTTCAAAGTCGGTAAAGATATGCTTGATGTAATCCAGCGTGTAGGGCCGTTGCGGGTGACGAGACATTTGTGTCACCTGCCAGCTCGACAGATTGGCAAAGATGCTCTCGGTCAGAGATTGGCTCTTGCCCTGCAGACGGGTAATTTCCTCGGTGATATTCAACGAGTTATCGCTACCCACCAGGCGCAGCTCTTCAATCTTGGCCTGCAAGTCGGCAATCGGCTGTTCAAATTCGAGGTATTTCTGGCTTTTGATCATAAGCAACGATTATCCGCAGCCCCAACCGGGGCGTCCTGTTTTTTGCGTTACCTTACGGGATTGGCATGGCTGCGTCGAGCAGCGCCATTCCCCATGAGAATTCGTGTTATCTATAGTGCAGAGAGACGCAGCCTTTACCCAACTGGTCACGTAGCGTCTGAACCAGCTCATCGGCCGGTTCCACTCGCCAATCTTCGCCGAGGCGCAACATCGCCTGTGCATCGGGCCGCTGCAGCTCAATGGTAACCGCACATTCACCCTTGTATTGCTGCAATACCGCAGCCAGCTGGCCGAGGCAGGCAGGATCGTGACGGCGAGTGTCCAGATTGATGCGCACGCTGTCCAACAGCGACGTACGTGCCTCTTCCAGAATCATGACACGCTTGGCTCTGACCCGCATACCTCCGGAGAAGTCATCTACAGCCACTTCGCCTTCCACCACCAACAGCGCATCCTTTTGCAAGAATGATTGCGCCGCCTGAAACGCCTCAGCAAACAGGGACACTTCTACCCGGGCCGAACGGTCATCCAGGGTGACAAACCCGACCTTGTCGCCGCGTTTGCTTTTCATCACACGCATATCGAATACCAGGCCGGCGATGGTCTGCGACTCTCTGGATGGTTTGAGATCGATAATCCGCTGACGGGCAAACCGACGTATTTCCTGCTCGTATTCATCGATAGGATGCCCGGTCAGATACAAGCCCAGGGTTTCCTTCTCACCGCGCAGACGCTCCTTGAATGTCCATTCGCGCACCCCACGATAGGCTTCAAATACGTCCCGCTCCGTGGTCGGGCCCAGCAGATCACCGAACAGATCATCATGACCGCTGTCAGCGCTGCGCAGCGTCTGCTCGGCTGCGGCGATGGCTTCTTCCATGGCCGCAGCCAGCGCCGCGCGGTTACGATCGACCTGCTGCAGATAGGCCTGTTGTTCGGTATCGAAGAAAGGCCCCATGGAGTCCAGCGCTCCGGAACGGATCAGCGCTTCCATCACCCGCTTGTTGATGCGCTTGAGATCGACCCGGGAACAGAAATCAAACAGATCAGTGAAGGGGCCACCTTGCTGGCGAGTTTGCACTATGGTTTCCACCGGGCCCTCACCGACCCCCTTGATCGCCCCCAACCCGTAGACCACACTGCCACTGTCATCCACGGTGAATTTGTATTCTGACAGATTCACGTCCGGGGCTTTCATGCGCAGCTTCATGCTGCGGCACTCTTCAATCAGCGTGACCACCTTGTCGGTGTTGTGCATATCCGCTGACAGTACCGCAGCCATGAAAGGCGCGGGATAATGTGCTTTCAACCAGGCCGTCTGATAGGACACCAGACCATAGGCCGCTGAGTGCGATTTGTTAAAGCCGTAACCGGCAAATTTCTCCACCAGGTCAAAAATATTACCCGCCAGCTCCGCACTGATATTGTTGTTCTGGCAGCCTTCCAGAAAGATCGCCCGTTGCTGGGCCATTTCCTCCGGTTTCTTCTTACCCATGGCGCGGCGCAACATGTCAGCGCCACCCAGGGTATAACCGGCCATGACCTGGGCAATCTGCATCACCTGTTCCTGATACAGAATGATGCCGTAGGTCGGTTTGAGTACCGGTTCGAGGCCGGCGTACTGATAATCCGGATGCGGGTAGGAAATCTGTTCCCGGCCATGCTTCCGGTTGATGAAGTCGTCGACCATGCCCGATTGCAGCGGGCCCGGACGGAACAGGGCTACCAGAGCGATCATGTCTTCCAGGCAGTCTGGCTTGAGCTTCTTGATCAGCTCCTTCATGCCGCGGGATTCCAGCTGGAAAACTGCCGTGGTCTCGGCCTTCTGCAGCATGGCGTAGGTCGGCGCATCGTCCAGCGGGATGCGGTCGATATTAAGCGGCGGCTTGTCTTCGGTGGCACGCACCCGGTTGATGGTGTCCAGCGCCCAGTCGATGATGGTCAGGGTACGCAGACCGAGGAAGTCAAACTTCACCAGTCCGGCGGCCTCCACGTCGTCCTTATCGAACTGGGTTACCAGACCTTCTCCCGCCTGATCGCAATAAAGAGGCGCGAAGTCGGTCAATTTGGTCGGCGCAATCACCACGCCGCCGGCGTGTTTGCCGACGTTACGGGTGATACCTTCCAGTTTCAGCGCCATGTCCCAGATTTCCTGGGCTTCTTCATCGGCGGCCAGGAAGTCGCGCAGGATTTCCTCCTGCTCGTGAGCCTTGGCCAGTGTCATGCCCACTTCGAAGGGAATCATCTTCGACAGTTTGTCGGCCAATCCATAGGACTTGCCTTGCACCCGAGCCACGTCGCGCACCACAGCCTTGGCCGCCATGGTACCGAAAGTGATGATCTGTGATACCGCGTTACGACCGTAGGTTTCCGCCACATAATCGATGACCCGGTCGCGACCTTCCATGCAGAAGTCGATATCGAAGTCAGGCATGGAAACCCGTTCCGGGTTGAGGAAGCGTTCAAACAGCAGGTCGTATTCCAGCGGATCCAGATCGGTAATCAGCAACGCATAAGCGACCAGCGAGCCAGCTCCGGAACCTCGACCGGGGCCTACCGGAACGCCGTTATTCTTGGCCCATTTGATGAAGTCCATGACCACCAGGAAGTAACCCGGAAAGCCCATCTGGATGATGATATCCAGCTCGAATTTCAAGCGATCAAGATAGACCTGACGCCGCGCCTCGTAGTTTTCCGAGTCCGGCGGCAGAATGACCTCAAGGCGATGCTCCAGGCCCTCCAGGGAGACCTGGCGAAAATAATCATCCATGGTCATGCCTTCGGGCACCGGAAAGTCCGGCAGGAAGTACTTGCCCAGCTGCACTTCAATATTGCAGCGCTTGGCGATCTCCACACTGTTTTGCAGCGCTTCGGGAATGTCGGAAAACAGCTCGGCCATTTCGTCCGGCGTTTTCAGATATTGCTCTTCACTGTACTGCTTGACCCGCCGGGGGTCGTCCAGCGCCCGCCCTTCGCCGATACAGACGCGGGTTTCGTGGGCTTCATAATCTTCCCGCTTGAGAAAGCGCACATCGTTGGTCGCCACCACCGGGCAAGCATGCCGCCCCGCCAACGCGACGGCAGCATGCAGATGCTCTTCGTCATTGAGACGACTCGTGCGCTGCAGTTCGAGATAGAAACGTCCGGGAAACACCTCCATCCACTGCTGCACAAGATGGTCAGCCTGAGCGGGATCGCTGGACAACAGCGCCTGGCCGATTTCCCCTTCCTTGGCGCCGGACAGGGCAATCACCCCTTCGCTGGCACCGCGGATCCATTCCCGGCGGATGGTCGCCACACCGTTGCGCTGACCCTGGGTATAGCCAAGCGACACCAGCTCGGTCAGGTTACGATAGCCCTGCTTATTCATTGCCAGCAGCGTCATGCGGCTGAGCTGGCCATCGTCTTCATCACTGGCCAGCCAGATATCCACGCCGCAAATCGGCTTGACCCCACCCCCCATGGCTGCCCGGTAGAACTTCACCAGACTGCACATGTTGCTTTGATCGGTTACCGCCACCGCCGGCATCCCCGCCGCCGCTACCGCCTTGATGAATGGCTTGATCCGAACCAGGCCGTCAACCAGGGAGAATTCGGTATGCACACGCAGATGGACAAAGGAAACGCTCATATTCTTCCTGAGGCTGGAGGAGGATAAAACTGGATCGGGTGATTGTAGCGGTGGGGGAAGTTGGGGGCTACCCCGGCATGAGCCCCATCCCTCGGTGAGAGCCGCACCCGTCATCGCACCGGGGCGACGCTCGAGCCAGCACAATCCACCGGCAGCATGACCCATCGCGCCTATGGGAACCACGCCCTCGCAGCGACGCGCCCCAACGCGGGCCTGCCGCAATTGAGTGCGGGTTATTCAGCCGTCAGTGCTTGCAATGCATTACGCACCGGGGCAAAAGAACGACGATGAATAGGCGTCGCGCCCAGGGTCTGGAGTGCGCTCAGGTGCTCCCGGGTTGGATAGCCCTTGTGCTTGCCGATGCCATAGCCCGGGTAAATCAGCTCCAGCTCGTGCATCTCCCTATCCCGCGTGACCTTGGCGAGAATGGATGCGGCGGAGATCGCGGGTACGAGCCCATCGCCCTGGATCACCGCCTCGCTGGGCATGGGCAGTACCGGACAGCGGTTGCCATCCACCAATACCCGATCCGGTTGAATCGACAAACCGGCTACCGCACGCTGCATGGCCAACATGGTGGCATGCAGGATATTCAGTTGGTCTATCTCATGCACCTCGGCCCGACCGATGGCCCAGGCCAGCGCACGCTCCTGAATCAGCGGAAACAAGGCTTCACGGTGAGCCTCGGTGAGCTTCTTCGAGTCATTCAAACCCTCGATGGGGCGGCGCGGATCAAGAATAACGGCAGCAGTAACGACGGCGCCACAGAGCGGGCCACGTCCTACCTCATCGACACCGGCAACCAGCTCCTGACCATCAGGCAGCGACCAATCCATGAGTAATTGAGTCATGCCAGCCGCCCTTTCTGCCGCAGCAAATCCAGCACTGCCTGGGCCGCGGTCTGGTCAGCATTGCGGCGCAGCAATGCATGCAGTTCGCGAAACTCAGCTTCGGTCTGGTCACGCTCCTCGGTAGGGCCAAGCCGGTCGAGTAGCGCTTGACCCATGGCGGCCGGCGTGGCGGCATCCTGCAAGAACTCGGGCGCCACTTCATGACCCGCCAACAGATTGGGCAGCGCCACGTGCCCTACCCTGACCAGACGTCGGAGTATCTTGAAGGTCAAGGACGCCATCCGATAGGCAACTACCATCGGCCGCTTGAACAGCATGGCCTCCAGCGTCGCCGTACCGGAGGCGATCAATACCGCATCACAAGCGGCCAGTGTGTCGTGACTTTGCCCATCAAGCAGCGTCAGCGGCAGTTGCAGGCCACTTTGCGCCAATATGTTTTCCATCTGCTGACGACGCTCGGCGTTGGCGCAAGGCAATATGAAATGCAGACCCGGGTTACGTTTCAGACACCAGGCGGCGGTTTGCAGAAACAGCAGGCCGAGTTTACGCAGCTCGCCATTGCGACTGCCGGGCATCAATGCCACTACCGCGCCATGCTCCGGCAAGCCCAGTGTCTGGCGGGCTGCTGCCCGATCCGGTTCCATGGGGATGTGATCCGCCAGCGTGTGGCCTACGCACCGCACCGCTACGCCATGCTTGCGATAGACCTCCTCCTCGAAGGGGAACAGAGTAAGCATCAGGTCGGTGGATTGACGAATACCCAGCACACGCTTTTCCCGCCAGGCCCATACTGACGGGCTGACGTAATGCACTGTGGGGATACCCGCATCGCGCAGACGCTGCTCAACGCCAAGCGTGAAATCCGGGGCATCAATGCCGATAAAAACATCCGGCTGACGCTGTTTGAGAAAATCCACCAGCTCGCGGCGAATACGCAACAGTTCCCGCAGCCGCCCCAGCACCTCGACCAACCCCATGACCGCCAGACGCTCCATGGGCACCTGACTGCCCAACCCTTCGGCCTGCATCCGCGGCCCGCCGATACCAATGAACTCGGCGTCTGGATGCTGTTGTTTAAGTGCCTTGATCAAACCGGCACCCAGGGTATCGCCGGAGGCTTCGCCAGCCACCAGCGCGATACACAGGGGTTTACCTTGGGGGGCCATGCCGCTCATGGTCAGCGGGTAATACCGCGAGTGGAAGCGAGAATGGAATCGCGATAGAGCGCAACTTCAGGATACTGGGCAGCGGCTTCTTCCAGCTCCTGCAGCGCTTCCTGCAGCGTCTTGCCCTGACGATAGACGACCTTATAGGCACGACGCAGCGCCGTGATCAGATCCTGGCTGTAACCCCGACGGCGCATGCCTTCGAAGTTCATCCCGTGGGCGTTAGCAGGGTTCCCGCCGACCATGACGAAGGCGGGAATATCCTTGAATACCGCGCTGTTGGCGGCGCTCATGGACCACGCGCCAATATGGCAAAACTGGTGAACCGTGGTATATCCGCCGAGAATCACCCCATCACCAATATGAACATGACCGGCGATGGTGGCATTGTTCGCCATGATGATGTTATTGCCGACCACGCAGTCATGGGCAATATGCACGTAGGCCATCAGCAGATTATCGTTACCTATGGCGGTGACACCCTGATCCTGAACGGTTCCGCGGTGCAGCGTGCAACCTTCACGGATCACATTGTTATCACCGATGACCAACCGCGTGGGTTCACCCTTGTACTTCTTGTCCTGGCAGTCCTCACCGACCGAGGCAAACTGGAAAATCCGATTGCTCTTGCCGATGGTGGTCGGCCCCTTGACGACGACATGAGGCCCGATCACGGTACCTGCGCCTACCTCCACATCCGGACCGATGATAGTCCAGGGGCCTACCTCGACGTCATCAGCCAGCCGTGCGGCCGGATCGATGATCGCCAGAGGATGAATTGGACTCATACCTTGTGTTCCGCACAAATGATTTCGCCGGAGCAGGCTTCCTTACCGTCCACCAATGCACGGCAGGCAAACTTCCAGATACCACGTTTGTTACTCAGGTAGGTGGCTTCCAGCTGCAATTGATCACCAGGCACTACCGGTTGGCGAAAGCGAAGCTTGTCCGAGCCGACAAAGTAATACAGCGTGCCGTCTTCCGCCTTGCTGTTCATCATGCGGAAGCCCAGCAAACCGGCCGCCTGCGCCATGGCCTCGATGATCAACACGCCTGGCATGATGGGATGCTCTGGAAAGTGGCCAGCAAAGAAATGCTCGTTAGCCGTCACATTCTTGTAGGCGCGGATACGCTTGCCCTCGAGATCCAGCTCGACTACCCGATCCACCAACAGGAACGGGTAACGGTGGGGCAGGTATTCTTTTATTTCTTTGATATCCATTTTATTTCGCATGGCCTTGCAGTGATGGGTGGGATGCGCAACGCGCACAGCTCAGGACTCTGATGAGTCCTGCGGCGGCGGGGTCACCGCCAGCAACTGCTTCTCCAGTTGCTGCACCCGCCTGGCCAGCGTATCCAGTTGCCTGAAACGTGCGGCGCTTTTCTTCCAGTCGGCGGCAGTCTGCATGGCTGTCCCGGAGGAGTAGGCACCCGGTTCGGTAATGGAACGCGTGACCATGGTCATACCGCTGATGAAAACGTTATCGCAGACATCGATGTGTCCGACCAGGCCCACACCACCCGCCAGCATGCAGTGCTTGCCGATACGGGTACTGCCGGAAATACCGACACAGGCAGCCATGGCGGTATGCTCACCCACCTGTACGTTATGGGCGATCTGAATCTGGTTATCCAGCTTCACACCGTCATTGATCACCGTGTCGCTTAGTGCGCCGCGATCAATGGTGGTGTTAGCTCCGATCTCGACGTCGTCACCGATGACGACACCGCCAATCTGAGCAATCTTGTGCCAGCGGCCGTCGGCATTGGCAAAACCAAAGCCTTCACCGCCAATAACCGCCCCCGATTGAATGACCACGCGCTCACCCATGCGAACGTCGTGATACAAGGTCACGCGAGGAGCCAGCCAACTATCCGCACCAATATGGCAACGCTCACCGACAAAGCATTGAGCGCCAAGGGTAGCGTTGGCGCCAATCACCGCATGCGCTTCAATCACCACACCGGGCCCGATGCAGGCTGTGGCATCTACTACCACTGACTCGGCAATGACGGCAGAGGGATGAATCCCCGCTCGACCACGAGGCTTGCGATCAAACTGATGGGAGACCTGAGCGTAAGCCAGATAGGGATCTGCAACGATCAGTGCATTGCCTGCAAAATCAGCTGCATCGGCTTCGGTCAGCAACACTGCACCTGCCTGACTGCCTGCCAACTGTTTGCGGTATTGCCGGTTGGCGAGGAAGCTCAGATCCGATGGCCCGGCGTGCTGCAACGCCGCCAGGCCATGGATGGTCTTACTGCCGTCCCCTTGCAAGCGCGCATCCAGCGTCTCGGCCAGTTGCGCGAGGGTGAAAGCAACGGAATCCAACATGTCAATCAACGCGTGCTGTTCAGGCGTTCGATAACCTGACGGGTGATATCAAGGTTGGGCTTCACCTCGACCACTGCACTGCGATCAATCACCAGATCATAGTTACCGGCCTTGAGTACCGCTTCAACCGCGCTATCCAGCTTGGGCTTGAGTTGCTCCAGCATCTCCCGATCAGACTGGGCCTTGGCCTCGTTCAGCTCGCGAGACTGTGTCTGGAACTCACGGGCCTTCTGGCGAAACTCCAGCTCCAGCTTTTCCAGTTCGCTCTGACCCAGCTTCTCGCCGTCACGCTGCATGCGCTCCTGCAAACGCTTGGCTTCAGCTTCCAGATTCTGCAGGCGTTGCAGCTGACTACCGAACTTCTTCTCGGCATCCACGGAATAGCGCTTGGCCGCGTCCGATTCCAGCAACGCCATTTGGTAATCCAGTACAGCAATCGACTGGGCCACAGCCGATACACTAGCTAATGCCATGATGGACATCACTGCTATGCAAATACTCTTGCGCACTCTTTGTTACTCCTGATGGAAAGTGACTCTGTTGTTATTAGAACGTCTGGCCCAGGGTGAACTGGAATACCTGCCGGTCATCATCGGACTCATCATTCAATGGCATACCGAGACTGAAGCCCAGCGGACCCAGCGCGGTCAACCATGACAAGCCAATACCCGCACTGTAACGCAATTCGCCGGCACTCACATCAGGGCAATCGCGCCTCGGTGCAGTAGTTCCGCGCGGCTGTACACAGTAGGTATCGAAGACGTTACCGGCATCAAGGAACAGCACAGTGCGCAGTGAACGTTGATCCTTGACGAAGGGAGCCGGGAAAATCAGCTCCATACCGCCGGTAATCTTCACGTTGCCACCGAAGGGCAGCGGATCCTGATCAGGATCGCGCAAAGTTCCCTCCGTTTCACCGGTACTCGGCGTGCTACGCGGGCCAAGGGTACTGCTTTCGAAGCCCCTGACTGAGCCGATACCGCCAGCAAAATAATGCTCATAGAAAGGCACCATCTTGGTGCTGCCAAATCGGCGAGCCGCGCCACTATCGGTATGAACACGCAGTGTCCAGCCATCGGTGATCGGGAAGTAGCGCTGGGCGCGATAACCCAGCTTGTAGAATTGCAGGTCACTGCCGGGAACTGCGACCTCAAGCCCCAGGCTCTGTGAATAACCGCGATCCGGGAATACGCCACGGTTCAGAGTCGACTGAGACCAGCCCATATTGGCGCGAACACTGAAGAAACTATCCCCTTCTGTATCCAGGAAACGCTGAATCTCCTCCACCGTGTAGACACCTTCCTTGATCTCATCCTGCTGCACCGACAGACCAAAGGACAGGCGCGAAGTATCGCTGATCGGATAACCGATATTGAAACCAGCGCCGTAGGAGTCTACCGAGTAACTGGAGATATCCACATCCAGGTCATCATAGTCAGTGGTGCGATAGAAGGCGTTGTAACCCAGGCTGACCCCATCGGTGGTGAAGTAGGGATTTAGGAAGCCGAACGACAGTGATGTCTGATAGGCCGAGCGGTTGGCGCTGAAGCTGACCCGGTTACCGGTACCGAAGAAGTTATTCTGGCTGATCGAGCCGCCGAGAATCAAGCCGGTGCCCTGAGCAAAGCCAAGACTGGCGGTAACCGAGCCGGACGGTTGCTCCTCGACGGTATAGTTCACATCAATCAGGTCGTCGGCGCCCGGTACCGGAATCGTTTCAACATCGACTTCCTTGAAGAAGCCCAGCCGCTCAAGACGCAATTTGGATTGGTCGATCAGGTAGGTGGAAGCCCAACCGCCTTCCATCTGACGCATTTCCCGACGCAGCACTTCATCATCCGTCTTGGTGTTACCACGGAAGTTGATACGATTGACGTACGCACGCTGGCCTGGATCCACCACGAAGGTCACATCAACGGTGCGGTCTTCTTCATTGATCTGCGGTATGCCGTTGACGTTGGCGAAGGTGTAGCCTTCGTTACCCAGACGACGGCCGATCAGATCAGAGCTGGCAGTCATGACCTGACGGGAGAATACCTGGCCCGGCTCAACCAGCAACAACCGGCGAACATCCTGCTCCGGTACCACCAGGTCACCTGACAGGTTGACTGCATTCACCGTATACAGCTCGCCTTCGTTGATGTTGACCGTGATGTAGACGTGCTTCTTGTCTGGGGTAATGGATACCTGGGTAGAAGCCACGTCCATATTGATGTAGCCACGATCCAGATACCAGGAACGCAGGCGCTCAAGGTCACCTGAGAGCTTCTCGCGGGAGTACTTGTCGTCGTTGCGAATGAAGGAGAGCCAGCCGCTGCTCTTCAATTCAAACAACGGCGCCAGATCTTCATCGGAAAAGACCGAGTTGCCGACGACGTTGACGTGCTTGATCGAGGCAATGGAACCTTCATCAACCTGAATCTTCAGCGCCACGCGATTACGCGGCTCGGCAACAATCTGGGTTTCGATATCGGCAGAGTAGCGCCCCTGAGCTACGTACTGGCGCAGCAATTCGTTCCGAACGCCATCCAGCGTGGCCTGCTGGAAGATTTCCCCTTCGGCCAGGCCGGCCATACGCAGACCATTGAGCAGATCTTCGCTCTTGATCGCCTTGTTGCCCTCCAGCTCGATGGAGGAAATGGAGGGGCGCTCAACCACATTGATAATCAGCACGCTGCCTTCGCGACCGAGCTGAATATCCTGGAAGAAACCGGTACGGAACAGGGAGCGGGAGGCGTCGACCAGCGTCTGATCATCCACCTGGTCGCCGATATTCAGTGGCAAAGCGCTGAATACGCTGCCAGCGGAGACACGTTGCAAACCATTGACGCGAATGTCGGAGATCTGGAAGGCATCGGCAAAAACTCCCGGCGCCAGGAGTATCAGCAATAGCGCAGGCAATAGGTAACGTTTCATGAAATCCGTTCTGGCTGACTGGTTAATTCTTATCTGCCGCGTGCGACAGTTCGGGTATCGGTATTTCTCTGTCGCTCAGTTGCCCAATCGACTTATATCGTTGTAGATGGCGAACAGCATCACCCCCACAATCAGGGTCAATCCTATCTGTAATCCCCAGCCCTGAATACGTTCAGACAGGGGTTTGCCTCTAATCCACTCGGCCACGTAGTACACCAGGTGACCACCATCCAGTACCGGTATGGGCAGCAGATTCAGAACCCCAAGACTGATGCTCAGATAGGCAATAAAACTGAGAAAACTTTCCAGCCCTGACTTCGCCGAAGCGCCCGCCACTTTAGCAATGGTTATCGGGCCGCTCAAGTTTTTTGCCGAGACCAGCCCGGTGATCATCTTTTTCAGGGAGTCGAGGGTCAGCGCCGTCATATCCCATGTCTTGACCACCGCAATGGGAACAGCCGCCAGCGGGTTGTAGTCGATACGGCGAATCATGTGCTCGGGCCACTCAAAAGCAGCAATGCCCGCACCAACAAATCCTACCTGCTGGCCGCTCTGCTCGCGGGCGTCGGGTGTGACTGCCAGCTCCAGCAGACCACCATCACGTTCCAGCGTCAGATTCAATGGCTGACCCGGACTGGCCTGAATACGTGGCACCACTTCACTCAGCCAATCCTGAACCGGCTCTCCATCCATGGCGATGATCAGATCGCCGGACTGCAGACCTGCCCGCTCCGCTGCACCGCCGGGGCTGACCTGATCGATCAACGGCGTAATTACGGGTTTCCAGCTGGTCAACCCGAGCGCTGTCATGGGGTCCGGCTGGTCCGCACCGCGCAGCCAGTCATTGAGATGCAAGGTAAAGCTCTGCGGCGTGCTTTCCCCTTCCCGGGCCAGGATCTGCAGCTGGCCGGTTTCGCCGAGACGGCGAATCAATTGCAGATTGACATCGTGCCAGGTGGAGGTGCGGCTACCATCCACCTGCAGAATTTCCAGCCCTTCGCCAAGCCCGGCGCGGGCGGCAATACTACCCGGCTCGATCGGGCCGGTTACGGGTGCGACCGTGGTGATGCCCACCACAGCAATGACCCAGAACGCGACAATCGCCAACAGAAAATTGGCTACCGGGCCGGCAGCGACAATGGCAATGCGCTGTTTTACTGTCTTGCGATTGAAGGCTTGATCCAGCTCATCAGCAGGCACGGGTGCTTCGCGCTCGTCGAGCATCTTCACATAGCCGCCCAGCGGAATGCCGGCAATTACGAACTCGGTACCGCGGCGATCACGCCAGTTGTACAGGGCGGGCCCGAAACCAATGGAAAAACGCAACACCTTGACGCCACAGCGGCGTGCGACCCAGAAGTGGCCGTATTCGTGAATGGTAACCAGTAGACCTAACGCGACTACGGTAGCCAATAAAGTAAACAGTAAATCCATCAGCGCCTCACTCTGAAAGCCATGCCGGGCGCATTACGCTCTGGCTCACGTCTGATTGCTCAGCCATTGTTCTGCACACGCTCGGGCCTGGCGGTCTGCCAGCATGACCTGAGCCAATTCCCCGATTGGTACCGGAGAAAGACAGTTCAACGTGTAGTCGATAATAACAGGGATGTCAGTGAAACCAATGCGCCGCTCAAGAAAGGCTTGAACAGCCACCTCATTGGCGGCATTGAGAATGGCGCAGGCGGTGCCACCGGCATCAAATGCCTGGCGGGCCAAGCCAAGGCAGGGGAATCGCTCAGGATCAGGCGCTTCAAAATCCAGTCTGGCGGTGCGCAGCAGATCCAGTGCGCTGACGCCGGAGTCAATGCGCTCTGGCCAGGCCAGCGCATGGGCGATGGGAGTACGCATATCCGGATTACCCAGCTGCGCCAGCACCGATCCGTCAACATAGTCGACCAGCGAATGCACCACGCTCTGGGGATGAACCACCACCTCAACCTGTTCCGGACGCGCATCGAACAACCAGCAGGCCTCGATCAACTCCAGCCCCTTGTTCATCATGCTTGCCGAATCGACCGAGATCTTCTGTCCCATCGACCAATTGGGATGGGCACAGGCCTGCGTCGGAGTAACATGAACCAGATCGGCCAGCGGCATCTCGCGAAATGGCCCGCCCGACGCGGTCAGCAGAATACGGCGAACGCCTACCTGCGCCAGACCCTCGGCGTAGTTGCCCGGCATGCACTGGAATATGGCGTTGTGCTCACTGTCGATCGGCAACAGTTGTGCACCAGAATCACGCACCGCTTGCATGAACAAGGCGCCAGACATGACCAGCGCTTCCTTGTTCGCCAACAGCACCCGCTTTCCGGCGCGCACGGCGGCCAGCGTCGGCGATAGACCGGCGGCTCCTACGATGGCGGCCATGACCACATCCACCCGCTGATCGGCGGATACCTCGTCCAGCGCGTCCATACCCTGCAGTACACGGGTCTGCAGCCCGGCCACCTTCAACCTGGCCTGAAGCTGTTCCGCCTGGATTACGTCAGCCACCACAGCATACAGCGGAGTGTGCCGCAGACACTGAGCGTACAGCACATCCATGCGGCTATAACCGGTCAGCGCAAACACGCGATAGCGATCAGCGTGGCGCGCCACTACATCCAGCGTGCTGACCCCTATGGAGCCGGTCGCGCCCAGTACGGTTATCCATTGATGACTCACCCCAACAGGCTCCCGAACAGATACCAGCCGAGGGCAAACAGAGGAATGGCGGCGGTCAGGCTATCAATACGATCCATGACCCCGCCGTGACCGGGCAGCAGGTTGCTGCTGTCCTTGAGCCCATGCTCACGCTTGAACAGGCTTTCGGTAAGATCCCCGACCACAGAGAACAGCACCACCAGCAACGTACCCAGCATGCCCAGCAGGATGGACTGCATGGCCCAGCCCAGGTACAGCATGGCGGCCACCGCCAGTATCTGAGTCAATATGATGCCGCCAAGCAAGCCTTCCCGCGTCTTGCCTGGGCTGACTCTGGGGAGCAGTTTGTTCCGGCCAAAGGTCTTGCCAGCGAAATAAGCACCGATATCCGCTGCCCAGACCATGACGACAACGGTCAGTAATAACCACAGCCCGCCGTCCTGGGCACGCAACCAGACCAACCCGTACCAGGCAGGCAGGAGCACCAGTAACCCATAAACCCTGGCCAGCGAATTTGACCAGAGACCATTGCCATCGGGATACCGCAGAATCATCGCTGTTGCCAGAAGCCACCAGCCCAGCGCAATGGACAATACGGGAAGCACAGGCGCGTCAGCCAGATACAACCCAACCAGCAACAAAGCCACTATACCGGCATAGGCCACCCGGCCGATCTGCGCCTGAACACCGGCCAGCCGCGCCCATTCCCAGCCAGCGAGGGTGACAATAAAGCCAATCATGACTGCGAACCACAGGGCATTGAGCAATACGAAGCCGGCGATGACCAACGGCGCGAGGATAATACCGGTAATAATACGTTGCTTGAGCATCAGGACTCCGCTGCCACCTGGTCGCTGGTCTTGCCAAAGCGCCGTTGTCGGCGGGCAAAATCGGCCAGCGCTTCGCGCATGGCGTCGTGTTTGAAATCAGGCCAATATAAATCGGAGAAATACAGCTCGGCATAGGCCAGCTGCCATAACAGGAAATTACTGATACGCCGCTCGCCGCCTGTGCGAATACACAGATCCGGCAGCGGGAAGTCTGACGTACTCAGCCGCGCTTCCAGCGCCTGGGCATCGATATCCTGTGGGGCGATTACGCCAGCAGCGACATCCTGCGCGAGCGACTGGGCAGCCTGAACGACATCCCACTGCCCGCCGTAGTTGGCAGCAATCAGCAATTGCATGCCTTCACCCTCAGCTGTCGTCGCCTCAGCCTCAGCCATCGCCTTGCGTAGTTCTGGAGCAAAGCGGTTGCGATCACCGATGATCTTCAGACGGATGCCGTTATCCCGCAGCTTGCGCACTTCACGACGCAAGGCAAACAGGAACAACTCCATCAACGCGCCCACTTCTTCTTCCGGACGAGCCCAGTTTTCACTGGAAAAGGCGAATAAGGTAAGCACCTCAACGCCTTCGGCGGCGCATACCTCGATCACCGCCTTGACCGCATCCACACCGGCCTTGTGTCCTGCCACTCCCGGCATCAGGCGCTTGCGCGCCCAGCGGTTGTTGCCATCCATGATGATGGCAACGTGGCGGGGCACAGCACCGGATCCAGCTTTATTATCGGTCATGGCAACGCCTGTTGGGTAAGCAGACAGCATCAAATCGCCATCAGATCCGCTTCCTTGCCTTCCAACGCCTTGTCGATCTCAGCGATATATTTGTCGGTCAGCTTCTGAACTTCGTCAGCGGCACGACGTTCATCGTCCTCACTGATTTCCTTTTCTTTCTGCAGTTCCTTGAGCTGGCCCAGCGCATCACGGCGGATATTACGCACCGCTACACGGGCATTTTCCGCTTCACTGCGAGCTTGTTTGGTGTAGCCCTTACGCGTTTCCTCAGTCAGCGCCGGCATCGGCACACGGATAGTGGTGCCGGAAGTGGCCGGATTGAGACCCAGATCCGAGGTCATGATGGCTTTTTCCACAGCCTGAATCATGCTCTTGTCAAACACGCTCAGTGCCAGTGTCCGGGAGTCTTCCACAGTGACGTTGGCTACCTGACGCAGTGGGGTATCAGAACCGTAGTAGGACACCATGACGCTGTCCAGAATGCTCGGGTGTGCCCGTCCGGTACGTATCTTGGCAAAAGCTACGCCCAGCGAGTCTGCCGATTTGCTCATGCGCTCCTGCGCTTCTTTCTTGATTTCGTTGATCATTATTCAGCCCTCGATCAATGTACCCTCAGCGCTTCCTACCACTGCATTGAGCAGCGCGCCGGGTTTGTTCATATTGAATACCCGCAAAGGCATCTGGTGATCACGAATCAGACAGATGGCGGTCAGATCCATCACGCCCAGCTTCAGATCCAGAACCTGGTCATAGCTGAGTCGGTCAAAACGTTCAGCATTCGGATCCTTCATCGGATCACGATCATATACCCCATCGACCTTGGTTGCCTTCAGCACAACGTCCGCATCAACTTCGATGCCGCGCAGGCAGGCAGCCGTATCAGTGGTAAAGAATGGATTGCCGGTACCCGCAGAAAATATTACCACGTCGCCGCCAGCCAGATAGCGCATGGCCTTGCGGCGGTCATAGTGTTCAGTCACCCCCTCCATGGCAATGGCAGACATGACGCGGGTCTGAATGTTGGAACGCTCCAGCGCATCACGCATCGCCAGCGAGTTCATCACTGTAGCCAGCATACCCATATGGTCGCCTGTCACCCGGTCCATACCTGCAGCGCTCAGGGCTGCACCGCGGAACAGGTTGCCCCCCCCAATAACCAGACCGACCTGAACGCCAATGCCGATCAGTTGACCTATTTCCAGGGCCATCCGATCCAGCACCTTGGGATCAATACCAAAGTCTTCGGTGCCCATCAGGGCCTCGCCGCTGAGCTTCAATAGGATGCGTTTGTACTTGGGCTGACGGCTGCTGGGTACCTGTGCCATTCATCACTCTCCTGCTATCGGGTGAAACACTCAACGAGTCACTCCCAGACAACCGGAGCGGTGACTTGTTCAGTATTTCTTAAAAAGAAGGCTTCTCGCCTGCACGAGAAGCCTTCCGTATTACTGTGCCGCGAACGCCTTGGCCAGACGTTCGCAGGAGCATCGCTCATGCCGCATCATTACTGCTTGGAAGCAGCAACCTGGGCAGCCACTTCTGCTGCGAAGTCGACTTCAGCACGCTCGATGCCTTCGCCCACTTCAAAACGGGTGAAGGAAACGATTTCAGCACCGGCTTTCCTGGCCAGCTCACCCACTTTGACTTCGGGATCCTTGACGAAAGACTGCTCGACCAGGCTGGCTTCTGCGAGGAACTTGTTGATACGGCCCTTGACCATATTCTCAACGATGTTCTCTGGCTTGCCGGCAATCTTATCAGCGTTCAGGCTGAGGAAGATTTCCTTTTCCTTGGCGATCACTTCAGGGGATACCTGTGAAGGATCCAGCAGTTGCGGGTTGCTGGCAGCAACGTGCATGGCGATATCACGAGCCAGTTCAGCGTCGCCGCCTTTCAGGGCAACCAGTACGCCGATACGATGGCCGTGCAGATAAGCACCTACCACATCGCCTTCAACACGGGCCAGACGACGGATGTTGACGTTCTCGCCACACTTGGCAACCAGCGCTTCACGGGCAGGTTCCTGGTCAGCAATCAACGGAGCGGCGTCGCTGTAACCAGCGGCAAAACCCTTGTTCAGGCTCTCGTTAACGAAGGCCTTGAAATCATCCTGCAGAGCCAGGAAGTCAGTCTGGGAGTTGACTTCGATAATGACAGCAGACTTGTTGTCATCAGCCACCTTGACCGCAATGGAGCCTTCAGCGGCAATGTTGCCGGCTTTCTTGGCTGCCTTGATGGAGCCTGCCGCACGCATGTCGTCAATGGCTTTTTCGATATCGCCGCCAGCGGCTTCAAGGGCTTTTTTGCAATCCATCATGCCCTGGCCGGTACGCTCACGCAGTTCCTTGACCATGGCTGCAGTAATCTGTGACATGAACTTTTCCTCTGAATTGCTTGATTGGGAGCGGTCCGCGATTCAGGACCGCCTCATCATGTTGCTTTGAAGATATTTCAACATAGTGCAAAAAGGGGGCATCGCCCCCTTTTTGCATACGGCTTTCAAACTACGCCGATTCCTGCTCAGCCTTCAGAGGCCTCGGAGGCAGCAGTTTCTTCGACGAATTCGCCGACACCGCCGTTATTCTTGCCACGCAGTACTGCGTCAGCCATGGCGCCGGCATACAGTTTGATGGCGCGGATAGCATCGTCGTTACCCGGGATAACGTAGTCAACACCGTCCGGGCTGCTGTTGGTATCAACGATGCCGATAACCGGAATGCCCAGCTTGTTGGCTTCGGTGATAGCAATGCGCTCGTGCTCAACGTCGATTACGAACAGTGCGTCAGGCAGGCCGCCCATATCCTTGATACCGCCCAGGCCACGATCCAGTTTTTCCAGATCACGGGTGCGCATCAGCGCTTCTTTCTTGGTCAGCTTGGTGAAAGTGCCATCTTCAGCCTGAACTTCCAGGTCACGCAGACGCTTGATCGACTGACGGATGGTCTTGTAGTTGGTCAGCATGCCACCGAGCCAGCGGTGATCGACATAAGGCATGCCGGCACGGGTGGCTTCTTCAGCGATGATCTTGCTGGCGGCGCGCTTGGTGCCGACGAACAGCAGCTTGTTCTTGCCAGTGGCCAGTTTCTCTACGAAGCTCAGGGCTTCGTCGAACATGGGCATGGTTTTTTCAAGGTTGATGATGTGAATCTTGTTGCGTGCACCGAAAATGTACTTGCCCATTTTCGGGTTCCAGTAACGGGTCTGGTGGCCGAAGTGCGCACCGGCCTTCAGCATGTCACGCATGGAAACTTGGGTCATGATAACTCCATAAATTGTATCGGGTTGAGCCTCCACATATCCCGCTGTTCAACCTCGAAGGGCACCCAGAGCAACGTGTCGATATGTGTGCGGTTTAAGTTATGCCTGATGCGAAAAATGTCCGCATTCACTCAGGCGCGGCGCTTTATACCACACAACCGGCGATCGGATAAAGGCCGGGATGCCCAACGGCTGTGCTTGCGCCACAGCAGCAGCGGCCGGCTTCTGATAAACTGCGCCCACTATTTCATACTTTTACACGCCTGATGGCGTGGTACTACGAGAGAATTTCCCGCACATGAGCGTATCCATCAAGACTCCTGAAGACATCGCCGGCATGCGTGTAGCCGGCCGCCTCGCCGCTGAAGTTCTGGAAATGATCGAGGAGCATGTCAAGCCGGGCGTGACTACCGACCGCCTGAACCAGCTTTGCCATGACTTCATTGTCAACGAGCAGAAAGCCATTCCCGCACCGCTGAACTACGGCGGTGGCCATGGTCGCATCCCGTTCCCCAAGTCGATCTGCACTTCGCTGAACCATGTGGTCTGCCACGGCATCCCGAATGACAAGCCATTGAAGAACGGCGACGTGATGAACATCGACGTCACCGTGATCAAGGACGGGTATTTCGGCGACACCAGCAAGATGTTCCATGTTGGCGATGTGCCCGAGTGGGCGCAGCGTCTGTCCCAGGTAACCCAGGAGTGCCTGTATAAGGGTATTTCGGTGGTGCGCCCCGGTGCCCGCCTCGGTGACATTGGTCAGATCATTCAGGATCACGCCCACGCCAACCGTTACAGCGTTGTGCGCGATTATTGCGGTCATGGCATCGGCAAGGTATTCCATGAAGAACCCCAGGTGCTGCATTATGGCAAGGCCGGTACCGGCATGGAGCTGCAGGAAGGCATGACCTTCACCATTGAGCCCATGCTCAACCAGGGCCGCTATGAAACCCGCCTGCTGGGTGACGGCTGGACGGCCATTACCAAGGACCGCAAGCTGTCGGCCCAGTGGGAGCACACCATTCTGGTTACCGCCGACGGGTATGACGTGCTGACCCTGCGCAAGGAAGAAACCTTCCGCTAACGAGACGCATCGCGCTGCCCGCCCAGGCTACCGAGGATTTTTTTGTGGATCATGAACTGTTTGACCCGAGCCAGTTCAGCATTGATCTGGCCGCCGCGCGGAGCCCGACCAGGGCTTTCAAGAAAGCGCTGCAGCACGCCAACGACGTACTCAAGGCACGTTTCGATGGGCACAGGGATATCCACAAACTGATCCACGATCGCGCCTGGCTGACGGATCAGATACTGCGTGAAGCCTGGACTTTCCTCGCCTGCCCGGTAGATGCCGACATTGCCCTGCTGGCGGTCGGCGGCTACGGTCGTCGCGAGCTGCACCCGCACTCGGATATTGATCTGCTGATATTGCTGCGCGATGGCAGCAGCGGCGAGCACTATCATGATGCGATCAGCCGCTTTCTGACCCTGCTCTGGGATATCGGTCTGGAGGTTGGCCACAGCGTACGCAGCATCAGTGAATGCCAACATGAGGCGCGCTCTGACGTTACCGTCATCACCAACCTGATGGAGTCGCGCATTCTGATCGGCGACCAGCAACTGCGTCAGGATATGATTGATGCCATCGGCCCGCAGCACATGTGGACCAGCGCCGAGTTCTTCCGCGCCAAGCGGGCTGAGCAACACGTCCGCCACGCCAAGTTCAACGACACCGAATACAATCTCGAACCCAACGTCAAAAGCTCTCCCGGTGGCCTGCGTGATATCCAGACCATCGGCTGGGTTGCTCTGCGCCACTTTGGCACCAACGATCTGCGCCAGTTGGTCGACCGGGGTTTCCTCAACGAGCCCGAGTACAGCATCCTCACCGGCGGCCGCGCGTTCCTCTGGCAGGTACGCTTTGCCCTGCATACGCTGGCCGGCCGCGCTGAGGATCGCCTGCTGTTCGATCATCAGCGGGCGCTGGCTCGGCTGTTCGGCTTTGAAGACAACGATGCCAAATTGGCGGTCGAGCGCTTCATGCAGAAGTACTACCGCATCGTCATGTCGCTTTCGGAGCTGAATGATCTGCTGATGCAGCATTTCGAGGAAATTTTGCTGCGTGATGCCGAAGCCGCCGACATTCAGCCGTTGAACGCGCGTTTTCAGGTACGTAACCACTATATTGAAGTCACCCACCCGCAGGTGTTCAAGCGCACGCCCTTTGCGCTGATGGAGATCTTTCTGCTGATGGCCCAGCACGAGGATATCCGTGGCGTCCGCGCCGATACCATCCGCCTGCTGCGCGACAACCGGCACCTGATCGACGATGACTTCCGCAGCGACATCCGCAATACCAGCCTGTTCATCGAGCTGCTGCGCTGCCGCGAAGGCATTCACCGCAACCTGCGCCGGATGAACCGCTACGGCATCCTCGGCCGTTACTTGCCGGAATTCGGTCGCATTATCGGGCAGATGCAACATGATCTGTTCCACATCTATACGGTGGATGCGCACACGCTGAATCTGATCAAGCACCTGCGCAAACTGGGCCGTCCGGATTATCAGGAAAAATACCCGCTGGCATGGAAGATATTCTGCCGCCTGCCCAAACCGGATCTGCTGTATATCGCCGGGTTGTACCACGATATTGCCAAGGGCCGGGGCGGTGACCATTCGGAGCTGGGCGCGCAGGATGCCGAACAGTTCTGCCAGCGCCATCAATTGCCCGCCTGGGATACCCACCTGATCTGCTGGCTGGTACAAAGCCATCTGCTGATGTCCACCACTGCTCAACGCAAGGACATCTCCGATCCGGAAGTGATCCACGATTTCGCAGTGCAGATGGGCAACCAGGTGCGGCTGGATTATCTGTATGTACTGACCATTGCCGATATCAACGCCACCAATCCCAATCTGTGGAATTCATGGCGAGCGTCATTGCTGCGGCAGCTGTACACCGAAACCAAGCGTGCATTGCGCCGCGGGCTGGATAATCCGCCGAACCGCGCCGAGCAGATCGCTGACACTCAGCGCGCGGCCATGGATATCCTGGTGCGTAACGGTATCGACGAAGAAGATACCGACAGTCTCTGGACGCAACTGGAAGAAAGCTATTTTCTACGCCATACCGCCAGTGATATTGCCTGGCAGACCGAGGCTATCCTGCAGCACCCGCAGAACCGTGGCCCGCTGGTGCTGATCAAGGAAACCGCACAACGGGAATTTGAAGGAGCGACGCAGATATTCCTGTTCACACCTGAACAGAATGACCTGTTTGCCGTGACCGTAGCGGCCATGGATCAGCTGAATCTGAGTATTCAGGACGCCCGGGTGATCACCACCAATCACATCAATCTGGGCACTTATATTGTGCTGGATGCCGATGGCGGGCCGATTGGCGACAATCCCGAGCGTATCCGCGAGATCAAGCGCGAGTTGAGCGAGGTCTTATCTGACCCCGACGCCTATCCGGCGATCATCCAGCGTCGAGTACCGCGCCAGCTCAAACACTTCGCTTTTGCACCAGAGGTCACCATTTTTACCGACCATGGCGGACAACATACGATTCTGGAGCTGAGCGCACCGGATCGGCCCGGTCTGTTGGCAAAAATGGGAAAAATATTTCTCGATTTCGACATCAACGTGCAAAATGCACGCATCGTCACGCTGGGTGAGCGTGTGGATGATGTTTTTGTGCTAACCGATGCGGACAATCAGCCCCTGTCCGACCCCCAATTGTGCCAGCGCCTACAGAACACCATCATTCGCACGCTCAGTTACAACATCGAGCAGGCAGATCACGATCCGCCGCAAACCATGGATATCTGAGGATGAACAGCAATCTGCAACAGCTGCAGCCCTACCCGTTCGAGAAGCTGCGGGCATTGCTTGCTGACGTCACCCCCAATCCGGATCTGCCCGTTATTTCCCTGTCCATCGGCGAACCGAAACATGCCGCGCCAGCACTGGTGCTGGATACACTGAGTGCTCACCTGCCCGAGGCGTCCGTCTACCCCTCGACCCTTGGCCTGCCCGCGCTGCGCGCGGCCATCGTTGATTGGCTGAACCAGCGTTTTCAGCTGCCTGATGGACTGCTGGATGCCGAGCGCCATGTACTGCCGGTCACCGGCACCCGGGAAGCACTGTTTTCCTTTACTCAGGCGATGGTTCGTCGCGATCCGCAGGCCCTGGTGCTCAGCCCCAACCCCTTCTACCAGATATATGAAGGGGCCGCGCTGCTGGCCGGTGCCCAACCGCATTATCTGGCCTGCACCGCAGCCAATGGCTTTATTCCCGATTTTGATCAGGTTCCGGCCGACATATGGCAGCGCTGTCAGTTGCTGTTCATCTGCTCTCCCGGCAATCCCACCGGTGCGGTCATCCCGCTGGAAACGCTGCAGAAGCTGATCAAGCTGGCTGACCAACATGACTTCGTGATTGCCTCGGATGAATGCTACAGCGAGATATACAGCCCCGGTCAACCAGCGCCACCCGGCCTGCTGCACGCCTGCGCGGCCATGGAGCGCGATGATTTCGCGCGCTGTGTGGTATTCCACAGCCTGTCCAAACGCTCCAACCTGCCCGGCCTGCGTTCCGGCTTCGTCGCGGGTGACGCCCAACTGCTCGCACCCTACCTGACCTACCGCACCTATCACGGCTGCGCCATGCCTCTTCCAACGCAACGGGCGAGCATTACTGCCTGGCAGGATGAACAGCACGTGGAGGCCAACCGTCTGCTGTATCAACAGAAGTTTGATGCAGTGCTGGAGATTCTCGGCGACGTCATGGACATCCAGCGGCCGGATGCCGGTTTCTATCTCTGGCCCGCCACGCCGATTGACGATGAACGTTTTACCCGCCGTTTGTTGAGTGAGTACAGCGTGGCGGTACTACCTGGCAGCTATCTGTCCCGTGAGCTGGACGGTTTCAACCCTGGTGCCGGACGCATACGCATGGCGCTGGTCGCGCCGTTGGCGGAGTGTATCGAAGCCGCGCATCGCATCCGCACCCTCGTTCGGAGTCTGTAACAAGATGATTACCCTGTATGGCATCAAGGCCTGCGACACCATGAAAAAAGCCCGCACCTGGCTGGACGAACATGGTATCGAATATCACTTTCATGATTACAAGAAAGAAGGCATTGACGCCGAGCGCCTGCTTGGCTGGTGCGAAGAACATGGCTGGGAAAAGATCCTCAACCGCCAGGGCACCACTTTCCGCAAGCTCGACGATGCGGACAAACAGGATATGGATCTGCACAAGGCCGTCGCGCTGATGCAGGCCAACCCTTCAATGATAAAAAGACCGGTACTGGATATCGGCTCGCGGCGTCTGGTTGGCTTCAAGCCGGACCTATACGCCACCGCCTTTTGATTCCACGCACGAAGGATCCACATCTGATGAGCGACCATTTCAGTCTTGCTCTGGGTATCGGCACCCAGAATATGGCCGGCGATTGGCTGGAAGTATTCTATCCCCAGCCAATACTTCACCCCGACCGCGAACTTGTCGCGATAGTAGGTCGGCAACTTGGCTACACCGACGGCAACCAAGCCCTCGAACTGCCCCGCAGTCAGTGCGCCGTACTGGGCAAAGCGCTCACCGATGCAGGCTTTGCCGAGCTCGGCGCATTGGCTACCGAGCTTCAGCACAGCACTCGACCGCTGGTCGCTACCATCCTGCAGACCGATGATGCGCCGGTCACCACACCCGGTGCCTACCTGAAGCTGCATCTGCTTTCCCATCGATTGGTCAAACCCCATGAAGTGGTGCTGGCCGGTCTGTTCCCGCTCCTGCCCAACGTCGCCTGGACAGACCAGGGCGCAATCGACATTCAGGAACTGCCACAGCACCAATTGGCGGCACGCCTGCGCGGTCAGGATCTGCAGGTACATAGTGTCGACAAGTTTCCGATCATGACCAACTATGTGGTGCCGACCGGCGTCCGTATTGCCGATACCGCACGGGTTCGGCTGGGCGCCTACATTGGCGAAGGCACCACCGTGATGCACGAAGGTTTCATCAACTTCAATGCCGGCACTGCCGGCACCAGCATGGTCGAAGGCCGTATCTCGGCGGGGGTATTTGTCGGCAAGGGTTCGGATCTGGGCGGCGGTTGCTCAACCATGGGTACCCTGTCCGGTGGCGGCAACATCGTCATTTCGGTAGGTGAAGGCTGCCTGATCGGTGCCAACGCCGGTATTGGCATTCCGCTGGGTGATCGCTGCACCGTAGAAGCCGGCCTGTATATCACTGCTGGATTGAAGGTCGCACTGCTGGATGAAGCGGATCATCAGGTCGGCATCGTCAAGGCCCGCGATCTGGCCAACCAGCCGGATCTGCTGTTCCGCCGCAACTCCCAGACCGGCTCCATCGAGTGCAAGACCAATAAAAGCGCCATTGCACTGAACGGGATGTTGCACGCGCACAACTGACAGACAAGGCCCGGTTCGCCGGGCCTTGTTGTATCCGATCTAGCGCAGCGGCAACCAGCGCACTATTGAACCGGCCCGCGGGCTATCCTCGCTGGCCGGCACCCAGGCCAGCACATCGGCAACCATCATATTCGACAGCATGTGCGATGCCTGTCGAGGCAAGGGTGCCAGGCTTGCTGTTCCCGTCAACGGGTCGAATCCAAGCTGCATACGCATCCAGCGATCACGTTGATCCCCCGACGACATATCCTGCTGTAACGCGGCATAGCCCCATGCCGGCCCGACCGCTTCGCCTTCCAGCGCTCTGAGCATCGCCGCGACATGTACAGTCAGGCCGACCAGTACCGCCGCGGGATTACCGGGCAAACCTATCAGTGGAATGCTTCGCCCAGCGCTGGAACGCGTCCCAAACCAGAGTGGCTTGCCGGGCTTCTGCGCGACCTTCCAGAAGTGCCTGGTCAGACCCAGGCTGTCAGCTGCGACCGGCACATGATCGCGATCACCAACCGACACGCCGCCGGTTGTGATCACCGCATCTGATTCCGCCAGCGCCTGATCCAGCGCCGTGCAAACCTCATCGAAACGATCCCTTACCACCCGACAGCGCACCAGCGGCTGGCCACGCAGCGTCAGCCAGCCACGCGTCAGCGGCCCGTTGGCATCAAAGATCTGTCCGCACGCCAATGCCGCCCCTGCTGATCTCACTTCATCCCCGGTAATCAGTACCGTTACCCGCGCTCGAGGGTGAACCCTGACCCGGGCGACGCCGGCCATCGCCAGTGCGGCGATGCGGCCCGGATCCAGGCGCAGGCCCGCTTCAGCCAGCAGCGCGCCGCGTTGCAGCTCCTCGCCACGCCGTCGCAGGTCGGTTGCTGGAGCCAGCGGTCGATCCATGCTGATCATCCCGCCGTCACGGGTCACCCATTCCTGACGCACTATGGTGTCAGCGCCCGCAGGCACCGGTGCGCCGGTCAGGATACGCATGGCGCAGCCTGGCCCCAGTGCCTGTGTTGCGGCCTGGCCCGCAGGTATCTCGCCACTCAGCTCCAACCATACCGGCCGCTGCGCCGAGGCCGGCTGCAGATCCGCGCTGCGCACGGCGTAGCCATCCACCGCACTCTGGTCGAACAGCGGCAGATCCACTGCTGCCCGTACCGGTTCCGCCAGCACCTGTCCCAGCGCAGCTTCGAGGTCTCGTTCCTGCGCGGGCAGCGGTGTCAGTACCCGCTGGTAGGTGGCGAGCGCCTCCGCCACCGATAACAGCCCCGGCGTTGAGCCGCAGCCCATCAGTTGTAGCCGCCCGGATGCGGCCGGCCGGCCCGGCACACTTCCAGCAGGTGCACCAGGCCAGGCAATAATGCCGCCAGGGTTTCTTCAGCACCACGGCGGCTACCCGGAAAGGTGATCAACACCGTATCGCCGGCGAGGCCGGCCACTCCCCGCGACATCATCGCGTAGGGCGTGCGGCGCTGACCGAAGTCCCGGGCGGCTTCCATCATGCCGGGCAGTTCCGTGGTCAGTAGCGGCTGCACCGTGTCCACGGTACAGTCTCGGGGCCCGACACCCGTTCCCCCAACGGTAATCACCAACGCCGTGCCCTGCGCCAGCTGCGCCTGTACCGCTTCGCGTAGTTGCACCGGCTCATCGGGCAGTACCTGATACTGAACCGGCTCGAAGCCCGCTGCAGACAGGCCGTCGGCTACCGAACGGCCAGCGGTGTCCGGTTTACGGCCAGCGGCTACGCTGTCCGACAGGACGATAACCGCCGCGTCCAGAGGTGACCGTAGATAACGGCGGAATTGCGATTTTCCGCCGGTTTTCTCCAGCAGTCGGCCGTCAGTGATCTCCAGACGATCCGGACTGGTATGCGGCTTGAGCATGTCATACAGAGTGAGCGCCGCAACCTGGGCCGCGGTCAACGCTTCCATCTCCACGCCAGTGGGGCCTATCGTCTGTACGTCAGCGTAGATAGTTACCTGTTCGTCGCCCAGCTCGTAAGTTACCTCAGCCCGATGAATCGGCAGGGAATGGCACATCGGCAACAGCTCATCAGTACGCTTGGCGGCGAGGATTCCGGCGATGCGCGCGGCCTGCAGCGCGTCGCCCTTGTCCGTATTGCCGTGCCGCAGCCGTTCGATGCAGTCCTGTGGGGCCCGCAGCCGGCATTGCGCTCGGGCGCTGCGGAAGGAGTCCGGCTTATTGCTGACATCTTTCAAGGGTGATCTCCGTTACAGGTGTCGCGGTGAGCATCGGGGCGAATGCAACAACCCTCCACATAAGCGCTGCTGCCGTCGGTGTAGTGTTCTTCCTTCCAGATCGGTGCCTGGTGCTTCACCTCGTCCACCACATGGCGGCACGCATCGAAGGCTTCCACCCGATGGCCGGCCCGCGCCACGCAGGCAATAGCCGCCTCCCCGACGCGCAATTGACCCAGGCGATGCACCACCCGGCAATAACTGAGACCGAAGCGCCGGCAGGCGTCCGCTTCGATCTCGGCAATGCGTTTGCTCGCCAGCGGCACATAGGCGGTATAGCTCAGGCTGGCCACTGAGCGGCCCTGATGGTGATTGCGCACGGTACCGACAAATAACGCCAGGCCGCCGCAATCCGCATAGCGATCCAGCGCCAGCAAGGCCTGGATATCAATCGGCTCATGGGTCAGATGCGACATGCTCATCCTCCCGCCACCGGTGGCAGTAGCACCAGATGGCCACTTTCCGGAACCGGATCGGAACGCAGCAGGATGTCGGTATCGTCAACCACCGCACACCGATCCAGTCCTGATTGCAGCGCCGGCAAGTGCTCAGCCAGCAGCAGCAACGCATCTGCCACCGTAGCCGGGGCGCTGGATACCATCAGCGTGAGCCGCTCATGGCCAGCCGATAGTGGAATCAGCTCACCGTAGAATTCAAAAGACAGCTTCATCAGCCCCCCATTCCATGCATGGTTATTGGTCGTGCCACCGGGCCGGGTGTTGCGGCATAGCCGGCATCCTTATGCCACACCCGCTTGGCGATTCGCTGCTGCAGCGTGGGGTCGTCCTCGCCGCTGCGTAGCGGTGTGAGCAGATCGTGCCCCTGGCGAGAAAACAGGCAGGTATACAGATGGCCGTTGGCAGTCAGGCGCAGGCGATCGCAGGTAGCACAGAAGGGGCGTGTCACGGTCGATATCACACCGAACTGGTAATCATCATCGAGACGATATTGGGTGGCCGGGTTCGAGCTGCGCGGCAATGCCTGGATCAGGTGATGCTGGCCAAGGCTATCAAGAATGCGCGCCTCGGAGACCACCTGATCGGCCTGCCAACGCCCCGGCTGATCCAGCGGCATGTACTCGATGAACCGCAGCGGCAACTGGCGTGATCGGGCCCAGGCTATCAGCGGCAGAATCTGATCGTCGTTGTAGTCCTGTATCAATACCGCATTCAGTTTGACTGCGATACCGTTATCACGGGCGCGTTCGATGCCCTCCAGAACCGGCGCCAGCGGACTGCCGGCAAGGCGCTGGAATCGCGCCTCGTCCACTGCATCCAGGCTGATATTCAGGTCATCCAGCCCAGCCTTGATCAGCCCTTCGAGCAGCGCCGGCAGACGGGTACCGTTGGTGGTCATCGACAGCCTTTTCAAACCCAGTGGACGCAGTCGGGACAGGGTGGCAACGCACGCCACCACATCCTTGCGCAACAAGGGCTCACCACCGGTCAGGCGAATCTCCTGTATACCCGCTTCGACGAATAGCGTCGCCAGGCGCGCCAGCTCATGCCGGTTCATCAGTTCGCGGCCCGGCAGCCATTGCGGATGCTCCGACATGCAGTAGCGACAACGGAAATTGCAGCGGTCGGTGAGCGACAGGCGCAGCTTGCGCTTTGTTCGCCCGAACCTGTCCTGCAGCAGCGGGTTGACGACCGCGTCCATGGTCAATACCCCCGACTCAAGTGGACGTATGCGTCGGCCAGCTCCGCGGGACTGTTCAGGCTCCACAGCGGCCTCGGCTGTACATCGGAAAAGTCCACTGACTGAGCGCCGATGTCAGCCAGCCAGCGGCGTGGGGCTCGCTCACCCTTATCCAGTGCGGCGCTGAGCTGGGCCTCCAGATTGCGTTTCAGCAGACAGCACAGATAATGTCCCTGCCCGTCGGACTCCGCGTAGACGGCCTGTAGGTCTTCGTTGAAGCGGGCGCTCAGGCGCGATAACAGCTCCTCCGGCAGCCTGACTCCATCACAGGGAATGATCTGCACCCAGGGCGTGGTGGCGGTACGCAGCGCCGCCAGAATGCCGGCCAGCGGGCCGCGAAAATCCGCCCAGGGGTCACTGACAACCGGCACGCCGAGCGTACGGTAGGCGCTCACATTACGGTTGGCGACGATAAGTGCGGGAATATCATCGGGCAGGTTATGCAGTACGCGCTCGACCAGGCGGCGGCCACGCAGTCTAACCAGTCCCTTGTCCAGACCACCCAGCCGCCGCCCCTGCCCACCCGCCAGGATCGCAACGGTGATCTTATCCATCACACATTCTCCGTCAGCGTTGCAGCCGCGATCAGAACGCGGATTTCCGGCTGACAGGAACCGCAATTGGTGCCGGCCCGCACACAACGCCCAACCCCTTCCACCGACGTCAGGCCGTTGTCGCGAATGGCCTCGAGAATGGTGTTGCGGCCAACCGAGAAGCAGGAACACACCGTGACCCCCACATCATCAGCCGGATCCACGGAATGGCCCAGCCTGAGCCCGACCAGATCCGCCTCGGATAGCGCGTTCTTTTCAAATAACCGGCCCAACCAGCTGCGCGACGGCAGCTCAGAGCGGGGCGACAGATAAACGCAGGCCAGCAGCCGCCCATCGTCCAGCGCCATGGCGCAATAATCCTGGCTGCTGGCCTGGTGAACATCGAGCCAGTTCACAGATGGCACGATGCCCAGCAATGATCTGGCCCAGTGCTGCGGATCAACGATCCGGCCTCGGCCAGCCAGTTCATGGCGGAGAAAGCCATCGCCCTGGATTCTCACCCAGTAGGCCGGCGCTTCTTCCTTCAGCTGCAAGGGGGAACGGCTGAAGACCACCGCATGCCAATCCACCGGAAAGGGTGACACCGAGGCTGGCGTGTGCTTGAACTCCGGCTCGCCGGATAATGGGTCTACTACCGGATTGACCAATGCCCCGACGCGCGCATCCGAGGCGTTGCGATCATTCCAATGGATGGGTACGAAGAGCGTGCGACGCGGTTGATCGGCGGTGCAGCGCAACCGCGCGACCATCGCGCCCCACCGGCTGGCCACGCGCACCAGGGTACCGTCCCGGACACCGCAGAGCATCGCCTCATAGGGGTGCATTTCCACGAACGGCTCCGGCAGATGGTTGGCCAGACGCGGAGCCCTACCGGTACGGGTCATGGTATGCCACTGGTCACGAATCCGTCCGGTGTTAAGTACCAGTGGAAAGTCGTCATCCGGTGCATTGGCCGGCGTACGGGGTGCGGTTGGCACCAACCGCGCCTTGCCGTCCGCATGGAAGAACCGGCGATCATCGAACAACCTCGGAGTGGTGTCACCGGGCTGCCGAACCGGCCACTGGCAGGGCCGCAGATGGTTGTACTCATCCGTATCGAGCCCCGCCAGACCACCGATATGGAACGCCCGCTGCACACCGTCGGGCTCGTTGCACCAGGCGGACAGTCGTGCATGCTCATCGAATATCTGATGCGGGCGCTGGAAGTCGAAGCCCCCGAAGCCCAGCCGACGAGCTACCTGGCACAGTGCCCACCAATCGGGCTTTGCCGCGCCCGGCGGTGGCAGGAAGGCCTTCTGTCGAGACAGGCAGCGCTCCGAGTTGGTTACCGTGCCGTCCTTTTCTCCCCAGCCCAGCGCCGGCAGCACCACATGCGCTGCGGCGGCGGTATCGGTATCAGCGAACAGATCGGACACCACCAGCAGTTCGCACCGCGCCAGCGCTTCGCGTACCCGGTCGGCGTCCGGCAGGCTGACCACGGGGTTGGTAGCCATCACCCAGAGCGCCTTGATGCGCCCGTCATGCACGGCTTCGAACAGATCCACGGCCTTGAGACCTGGCTCGCTGGCTATCGCTGGACTGTTCCAGAACGTTTGTACCAGTTGCCGGTGCTGCGGATCGTTCAATTCCAGATGCGCCGCCAGGGTATTGGCCAGACCACCCACCTCCCGTCCGCCCATCGCATTGGGTTGACCGGTGATGGAAAACGGCCCCATGCCCGGTTCGCCGAGTCGTCCTGTGAGCAGGTGGCAATTGATGATGCTGTTGACCTTGTCGGTGCTACTGGAGGATTGGTTCACGCCCTGGGAGAACAGCGTCACCACTTTGCGGGTACGGGCGAACATTGCGTAGAACACCTCCAGGCTGGCCAGGGGGACGCCACAGGCCTTGGCGACCGCTTCCAGGCGTCCGGCGCTGTCGCGTGCGGCGGCCAGAGCTTCGGCGGCACCATTGGTGTATCCGGCAACAAACCCGGTATCCACCACCCCGTGTTCTTCCAAATAGGTAAGCAGGCCGTTGAACAGCCACACATCCGATCCCGCCTTCACCGACAGATGCAGATCCGCCTGTTCACAGGTAGCGGTACGACGTGGGTCGATCACCACGATGCGCTTTTCCGGGCGCTCGCGACGGCTCCGCATCAAACGCTGATAAACGATGGGATGACACCAGGCGGTATTGGAGCCCACCAGAACCACCAGATCCGCTTCTTCCAGGTCCTGATAATTTCCGCCCACCAGATCTTCACCGAAGGCTCTTTTATGACCGGCAACAGCCGAGGACATACATAACCGGGAATTGGTATCGATATTGGCCGTGCCCAGCCAGCCTTTGACCAGTTTGTTGACGACGTAGTAGTCCTCGGTCAACAGCTGGCCGGAAACGTAGAACGCTACCGCTTCAGGGCCATGCTGGTCGATGATCCTGCGCAGGCCGCCAGCTACCCGATCCAGCGCCTGATCCCAGGAGACGACCCGGGCCGATCCCTCATCATCACGCAGCAACGGCTGCAAGCACCGGCCCTCGAGATCAACCGTGTCCGCCAGCGCCGCCCCCTTTACGCAGAGGCGGCCATGGTTGGCCGGGTGCTCAGGGTCGCCCTGGATCAACACCCGGTTCGGCGTGGCGGTCTCATCAACCGTGGCAATGACGCCGCAGCCAACCCCGCAGTAGGGGCATGTAGTGTAGGTCATGCGCGCCTCTCCACCAGCTCATCGACCATGGCTTCTGCTGCATCCAGCAAGGCGGTGATCAGCGACCCACAACTGCCACAACCGGTGGCGGCCCCGGTACTTTGCTTGATGGCAGCGAGGTCGCAACATCCTTCGGCAATGGCCCGGCATATCACCCCTTTGCTCATATTCTGGCACTGGCAAAGCGTTGCATTGTCCGGCAACTGCGTCACATCCAGGCTCGGCGGCGCACCCCGGGCGGCGGGCAGTATCAGTTGCTCTGGCGCCTCCGGTAACGCCATGTCATTGAGCATGAGCTGCAGCAGCGTGTTGTATTCCCGGGCCTCCCCGACCAGCACTCCACCCAGCAAGTGACGTCCGTCCTCGCTTACCACCAGCTTCTTGTAGATCTGCTTGCGCTCATCCTCATAGCGGTAACAACAGGCGCCCGGCGCACTGGCATGGGCATCACCGAAGGAGGCCACATCCACGCCCATCAGTTTCAGCTTGGTGGACATGTCGGCGCCGGTGAACTGCCGCGACGCCAGGCCATCACGGCTGTGCCGCAGATGCTCCACCGCCACGCGCGCCATCTCGTAACCGGGCGCTACCAGGCCATAGATACGTCCGCCCCATAGCGCGCATTCGCCAATGGCATAAACCGCGGGATCGGAGGTGCGGCAATGGTTATCGATGACGATCCCGCCCCGCTCACCGACCGCCAGACCGGCCTCGCGGGCCAGCCCGTCTTGCGGTCGAATCCCCGCAGAGAACACCACCAGATCTGCCTCCAGATGCTGACCGTCGGCAAAGTTGAGCCGGTGGCGATAGAACTCGCCGTCAACAATCGCCGTGGTGCCCACGCCGGTATGCACGGACACCCCCAGCTGCTCGATCTTGCGGCGCAGTAGCCGGCCGCCGCCCTCATCCACCTGCACCGCCATCAGGCGCGGTGCAAATTCCAGTACATGGGTCTGCAGACCGATATCGTGCAGCGACTTGGCTGCTTCCAGACCGAGCAGACCACCGCCCATGACCACGCCGACCTCGGCATCGCGACCAGCAGCCATGATCGCCTGCAGATCCTCGATGGTTCGGTAGGTCAGACAGCCGGGACGCTCTCGCCCCGGTATCGGCGGCACGAATGGATAGGAGCCGGTCGCCAGCACCAGCTTGTCATAGCCGAGAATCGTCCCCTTGCTGGTCAGTACCGTCCGTCCCTGCAAATCGATCTGCTCGGCCCCCTCCCCCACATGCAGTTCGATGCCATGACAGTCAAAGAAGCCGGGCGGCACCAGACACAGGTCTTCGCTGCTGCGCCCGGTAAAGAACGTCGACAAGTGTACCCGGTCGTAAGCCGGGCGAGACTCAGCACACAGTACCCTTACCTGGTAATGCTGATGCAGCCCAACGGCCACCAACTGTTCCAGATATTTCTGGCCCACCATGCCGTTGCCGATCACTACCAGCCGTTGCTGTTTCATCTTCTCAGGCACGGTTATCTACCAGCAGGGCGGATCGTTGCGCGAGGGCATCCTCAAGCAAGGCTTCCTCCCGCCCCTTGTGCGCCGCTGAGAAACGCACCGCAATGGCACACAAGGCGCTGAGCAAGACCGCCGCGCCAAGGACAAACAGGGTCTGCTGCACCTCTCCTATCCATAGCAACAGAAAGCCCGCCGCCACGGCCCCAACGTTGCCGCCAGCGCCGACAATACCGGCCACTCCGCCCAGAGCCTGACGGTCAATGAAAGGCACCAGCGCATAGGTAGCGCCGCAGGCCATATGGGTGAACAGGCCAAAGGCGAGCATCGACAGCAGCGCCGGCTGGAAACTGTCCATCATCGAGAACACCAGCAGTCCCAGCCCCTCCCCTACCATCAAGACGAACAGCACCAGGGTACGTGCATCCAGGCCGGCACGGCAGGCCAGCCGGTCAGAAACCCAGCCACCGAGCGCCCGGGCGAACAGCGCCAGCAACCCGAAGCTGCCAGCCACCAGCCCGGCGGCTTTCAATGACATGTCGAAGTTGTCGAGAAAGTAGATAGCGACGATGTTGTGCATGAAGATCTCAACACCGAAGCAGGCGCCGTAGGTGATGAACAGCAGCCACACGCGATAGTTGCTGGCCGCCCGCTTGAAACTCTTCCAGCCGCCCTTCTTGTCCAACTCGGGCAACGCACCGGAGGACTGCAGCTCGCTGAAGTTGCCGGCCATGCAGTCCTGGGTGTAGCGCCAATACAGGAATGCCATCAACAGCATCAACACCCCTGGCACCAGCAAGGCCACACGCCAGCCCAGCGCCTCGTCGACGCCCAGCATGATCACCGCCCCAAGCACCAGCGGCATGATCGCCTGAGCGGCGCCACCGCCTGCATTTCCCCAGCCAGCGGCCGCGGCATTGGCCGTACCCACCACATTGGCTGCGTACATGATCGATGTGTGGTACTGGGTAATCACGAAGCTGGCACCCACCGCGCCGATCAGCAGACGGAAGAACAGAAAGCTTTCGTAACTCTGCGCCGAGGCAACGCCGAACACCGGGATGGCGCCCAGCAGCATCAAACCGGTATAGGTCTTACGCGGTCCGAATCGATCACATAGCGGGCCGATGATCAGTCGAACCAGAATGGTGATCGCCACCGCAGCAATATTGATATTGGCAATCTGCTGGGTGGTCAGACCGAACTCGTCCCGAATCACCGGCATCAGCGGAGCGCAGGCGAACCACGCGAAGAAACAGACAAAGAATGCCATCCATGTCAGATGAAAAACCCGGGTCTGAACCAGACTCAGATCAAACAGTTGTAGCCGAGTTGCTTTATCGGGGTGCATGGACGGGGCTCCTATTCAGAATCAACTGAAGGGAGCAATTGTCATGCCATGGGACTGAATGAAGGACGACAGTGGATCACAGGCGAGCCGTACTGGCTGCTGAAAAGAATCATTAAATGCTTATAAAACAAATAATTGAAAATGGATAAGCGGATCTCTCCGATTGCCTGCATCCGTCTCGTATTGCGCTCCATATATGAAGCTTGCTGTCCTGCACTCCGCCCTGCGGGAGTGCAACCACCTGGCTTCGGTGTGCCAATCGGGTGCAACTGTCTAACGCAACAACCGCTCCACCGCCTTCGCAGCGGCGACCATGCCGAAGGTAGCAGTGACCATGGTCACCGAACCGAAGCCACCTGAACAATCCAGCTTCACGCCTTCTCCAACGAAACTCTTCTGCTGGCATACCGAACCATCCGGCTTGGGGTAGCGCAGCTGTTCCGTGGAATAGACGCAAGGCACGCCGAAACTGCGCTTGCTCTCGGCTCTGGGAAAGTGATGGTCGCGGCGCAGCAGCGAGCGGGCCTTGGCTGCGAGCGGGTCGTTCACGGTCTTCGACAGGTCAGCCACCTTGATCATGGTCGGGTCGATCTGCCCGCCAGCGCCGCCGGTGGTGATAATGGCGATCCTGCGCCGCCGGCACCAGGCGATCAGCGCGACCTTGGACGCTACGCTATCGATGCAGTCCACCACGCAGTTCATATCCTCGGTGATGTACTCGGCCAGCGTATCGGGAGTGACAAACCCCATGATCGGGCGCACTTCACATCCGGGGTTGATGGCCTGTATGCGCTCCGCCATGGCCTCTACCTTGAGCCGACCGATATTGCCTTTCATTGCGGGCAGTTGGCGGTTGGTGTTGGTGACACAGATATCGTCCATATCGATCAGGGTGATCCGACCGATACCGGTACGTGCCAGCGCTTCGGCGGCCCAGCTGCCCACACCGCCAATACCCACCACAGCTACGTGGCTGGCCTGCAAACGCGCGAGAGCCTCGGTACCGTAAAGCCGGGCTATTCCGCCAAAGCGGGGATCATCAGTGGCCATGCCAACCTCAAGAAAACGGGGCCGCGCAGTATAACGCATGCGCCGCTGGTCAATAAATCATCAGCCATCTGAAAGCCTTCGCCCGCGCGGCCTCGCCCTTTCTATCACAGGGTTATCCACAGATTCATCCACGTTAATTGTGCACAAGCAGGATGCTCCCGTGCCGCCGCTGTGGGACAATTGATCGCCTGTCGAAGAGAGTCATCATGTCTGCAAAAACCAACCTGCCCGGTCATAAGAAAGCCCCCCTGCATCCGCGCAACCGCCATCAGGGACACTATGACCTGGCTGCTCTGGCAGCTGCCTGTCCGGCGCTGAAGCCCCATATCATCAGGGATACAGAGGGTTCCGCAACGCTGGACTTCAGCCAGCCGCAGGCGGTGACTGCGCTGAACCAAGCGCTGTTGCTGCAACAGTACGGTATCCGCGACTGGGGCATTCCTGACGGCTATCTGTGCCCACCCGTACCCGGCCGCGCGGATTACCTGCATGCGCTGGCTGACCTGCTGGGTGAAAGCCATGATGGCAAGATACCCACAGGCGAGCAGCTCGTCGGTCTGGATACAGGCACCGGTGCCAACCTGATCTATCCCCTGCTCGGTCGGGTGGAATACCAATGGCGGTTTGTGGGTAGCGATATCGACGCCGTAGCACTGAGTAACGCCGCGCGCCTGCTTACCGCGAATCCGGCGTTGGCTTCCGGTATCCAGCTGCGGCAGCAGAATCAAGCAGAGCATCTGTTCAGCGGAATCGTAGCAGCGCAGGAGCAGTTCGATTTCACGCTATGTAATCCGCCCTTCCATAGCAGCCAGGCCGCGGCCAGCGCCGGCAGTCAACGCAAATGGCGCAACCTCGGCAGGCAATCCGCGACCGGCGAGACTCTGTTGAACTTCGGCGGACAACGCAACGAACTGATGTGTGAGGGAGGCGAGGCCGGATTTGTCTCCCGCATGATCGAGGAGAGCTCAGCCATCGCCCAGCAGGTGTTCTGGTTTACGTGCCTGATCTCCCGCGCGGAAAATCTGCCCGCCCTGAAGGCGCAACTACAGGCCCTGGGCGCCCGCGACGTCCGCATCATTCCCATGGCCCAGGGGCAGAAGCGTAGCCGACTGCTGGCCTGGACATTTCTCAACAAGAAGCAACGCCGGGCCTGGCGCAAAGCCCGCTGGCCGAGCTAACCCGCTCGACTGATCCAGCCCGCGCACCGCGTGGCTGTAACATTATGTTGAACAGCCCCGGCCAGTGACGGTCACACCCGTTGTACCCATTGTGATTGCCATCTGGAGCCGAGATCATGTCTATACAGGCCATATTACGCTGCACTCCCAGACAGGTGTTCGCTGGTGCCATGCTGGGCGCCGCAATCCTACTCACCGGCTGCGCCAGCACCCCGCCACCCACCAGCCAACTGGCTGTCGCGCAACAGGCAGTCAATTCCGCTGACACCGCCCGCAGCGCCGAATTTGCACCGCTGGAACTGCGCACCGCGCGTGAAAAACTGCTGCAAGCCGAACAGGCAAATCTGGAGAAGAAGTACGACCGGGCCCGCTATCTCGCCGAGCAGGCTGAATGGGACGCACGGGTTGCCGAGCGCAAGGCCCAGGCTGAAAAAGCCAAACAGGGATTGCAATCAGCTGAACAGGGCACCCGGGAACTGCGCGAAGAAAGTCTGCGCCGCGTTCAGTAAGCCAGGTTCACAATCACTTGCGAGGAGTCATACCCATGCGTACTCATCTCACCCTACCCGCTTGTCTGGCTATCAGCGTATTGCTGACGGCCTGCGCTTCAAATGAACCCAACCCCCAACTGGAACAGGCGCGCAGCCAGGTCACGGAATTACAGAATCATTCCAAGGCCCGGCAGTTCGCCGCCATCGAAACCGAAGATGCAGAGAAGGCGCTGAACCAGGCTGACTTTGCTTTCAGGGAAGGTGCTGAACCCCATGAGGTCGAGCATCTGGCCTATCTGACCGAGCGACGAGTAGAACTGGCCCGCCAGACCATCGCCCTGCGTAGCGCCGAGCAACAATTGGAGGGCGTATCCGAGGAGCGCGCGCGTACCCGTCTGGAGGCCCGTGACGCGCAGATTCGTCAATTGCAGGAAGAACTCAATGCCAAACAGACCGAGCGCGGCTCGGTGGTGACTTTCGGCAGTGTGCTGTTCGAGCTGAACAAGGCAGACCTCAAGCCGGCAGCCCATGCGGAAGTGCAAAAACTGGCGCGGTTTCTTCAGGAGCACGCCAATCGCAAGGTGTTGATCGAGGGCTTTACCGACAGCACCGGGTCGGATTCCTATAACCTGCAGTTATCCCAGGCCCGAGCAGACTCGGTACGTCATGCGCTGGTGCGTGCCGGTGTAGAGCCCAATCGCATCCAGACTGTAGGGCTGGGTAAGGCGCATCCGGTGGCCGACAACAACAGTCCCGCGTCCCGGGCGATGAATCGCCGTGTAGAAGTCACCATTTCCCATGACAGCGCCGATGTACCGCGCCGCTGACCATCACTGATTGGCAGGAGGACATGACATGCACCACTCAACTCATAATGTGGAAGGTCTGGAACGCAAACTCTCCGTGGCGGGGGGCCTGGCCCTGCTCGCCTGCGGGCTGCGCCACGGCGGTCTGGGCGGACTGCTGGCCCTCGGCGCCGGCGGGATGGCGCTGTATCGGGGTATCACTGGGCATTGCCAATTGAAGGAAGCGCTCTGTTCCCGGCATCGGGATAACGACGTGGCGCGTTATGCGCATATGCCGATGGATTCCGAAGTACGCACACCCGACTTCAGAAACCCGGAAACCGGCATGCCCGACAGCACGCCAATGGGCCACGAGCAGCAAAACGATAAACCCTGAGCGAGCGCCGCCGGGCGCGCAGACACGCCGGCCACATCTGCTATCATATCCGCCGATTCCAGATCTGGCCGGCCCCCATGAGTACACCGCAGTCCGCAACCCTTGCCCTCGCCTGCGAGCTGATTGCTCGCAATTCCACTACACCTGATGATGCCGGCTGCCAGCAGCTGATGGGCCAACGTCTCGCGGCGTGCGGTTTCACGCTGGAACCGATGCGCTTTGGTGAGGTTGACAATCTCTGGGCACGCCGAGGCGATAGCGGCCCCGTGCTGTGCTTTGCCGGCCACACGGATGTGGTGCCAACCGGCCCGCTGGAGCACTGGGGGAACGATCCCTTCGCACCCGTCGTGCGTGATGGTGTGCTCTATGGCCGGGGCGCGGCGGATATGAAAGGTAGCCTGGCGGCGATGGTGGTGGCGGTCGAGCGTTTCGTTGCCGAGCACCCTGATCACCGTGGCTCGATTGCCTTTTTGATCACCAGTGATGAAGAAGGCCCGGCAACCGACGGTACCGTGCGGGTGGTGGATACGCTGACCCAACGCCAGGAGCGCGTCGACTGGTGTATCGTCGGCGAGCCGTCCAGTACCGAACTGGTCGGCGACGTGGTGAAGAATGGCCGACGCGGATCGTTGAATGCCCGGCTGGTGATCAAGGGTCAACAGGGGCATGTGGCCTATCCGCATCTGGCACGCAACCCTATCCACCTGGCCGCACCGGCACTGGCCGAATTGGCTGCCGAAGTGTGGGATCACGGTAATGCGTTCTTCCCGCCGACCAGCTTCCAGATTTCCAATATTCACTCCGGTACCGGGGCCACCAATGTGGTACCGGGCGAGCTGGAAGCGTTGATCAATTTCCGTTTTTCCACCGAATCCACGGTGGATGGCTTGCAGGAACGGGTGCGCACCATTCTCGATCGCCATGGGCTGGATCATGAGCTGGAATGGAGCCTGTCCGGGTTGCCTTTCCTTACCGAGCCCGGCGATCTGCTGGACGGCGTACGCGCGGCCATCCGTGAAGTCACCGGCCGGGAAACCCAGCCCTCGACATCCGGCGGCACCTCCGATGGACGCTTCATTGCCACCATGGGCACTCAAGTCGTTGAACTGGGCCCGGTGAACGCCACCATCCATCAGGTCAATGAACACGTCAGCGCTGCTGATCTGGACACCCTGACCGACATTTATCACGCCACCCTGCGCTGGTTACTAAGCTGATGCCTCAACTGATCTGTCCCCACTGCCAGGCGCCCTTGAGCGTCAATGAACGCAACTGGTCATGCGTCAATGGTCACAGCTACGACCAGGCCCGTCAGGGCTACTTGAACCTGTTGCTGGTGCAGCACAAGAACAGCCGTCAGCCCGGAGATACCCCGGCGATGCTCAGCCACCGCCAAGCCTTTCTGGACGGCGGCTACTATCAGCCGGTCAGCGATGAGGTCAATCGCCTGCTGGGCGCGGCCTCGCCGAGCTCAATTCTGGATATGGGTTGTGGCGAAGGTTACTACACCGATCGTCTGGCCCGCGCCGTGCCGGACGCCGACTGTGCCGGACTGGATATCAGCAAGGATGCGGTGATCAAGGCCTGCCGGCGCAACCGGCAGATTCAATGGCTGGTCGGTTCCAGTGCGCGTTTGCCGGTGGCCGACGCCAGTGTCGACGCGGCACTCTGTATCTTCAGCCCCTGGTCCTGGCAGGAATGCTTGCGCGTACTGCGGCCAGGCGGTCGGCTGTTGCTGGTGGGGCCGCATGCCGATCACCTGTTGGCGCTGCGTAATCAGCTGTATGACAGCGTGCATCCGACACCGGAATTGATCAAGGCCTTGCCGCCAGAGTTCGAGATCGTTGATGATCAGGTTCTACGCTACCCGCTGGATTTGCCTGCCGAGGCACTGGCAGATCTGCTTGGCATGACGCCCCACGGCTGGCGAAGCCGTCCCGAACGCCAGCAGGCTTTGCTGGATGAGGGCTTGAGCGGACTGGAAGTCGCCATGCGTATGGTCATGTTGCAACGCTGTTGAGAGGACTCACTGTGCGCCAACCGGATATCGAGATTTACCTGAAAGAAGACTTCCTCGACGAGCTGACTGCCTGGCTTGAGCAGCAGGTAGGCGGTCTGGAGTTGGCACCATGGGCTGGCAACACCCGTCGCGGCACCCTGCAGGGCGATGCCACCATACCGCTGATGCTGGTTCGTCGGGCGGCTGGCAAGTGGGCCAGCATCTGGTTTGATAGCGACCGTACACCCTGGCCGACCGATCTGGACTGCGCCCGCGCTGTGGCGGCAGGGATTCAGCGCGAAGTACGTTGCTCGATGGGTGGTTGGCAGGAAGAGCAGGGAGAATCCGACGCTGATCGCTGGATGAAGGTGACCGCCGAGGGCGAAGAAGATTTTATCTGGGCGCAGACGCCCTGATTGATCAGCCCACCATGCCGGCGTAGCGGGCAAGCGAGAGACCTAGGACAAGGCTGACGCTGCCCCCACCAGCAACTCGACCTCTTCTGCTTGCGGCGGATAACACAGGTGAGCGCCAAACTGACGCGCCAGTGCCGCAACCGCAGGGGAAAAGAACACCGTTACATCACAATGCATGCCATCCAGACGGTGACGCAGGAACACAGCCGCATCCGATGGCACCGCCACCGGATACAGCTGGGTAAAGGCCTGCTGAATATCATTCAATGGAACCGTGGCCAACAGGCCATCGCCCAGTGAACGACAGTGCCAGCGCAGCGGAGCCTCAACACTCAAAGCGCGGAGACATCCTCAGCCTGCAATCCTTTCTGGCCCTGGGAAACAGTGAACTCTACCTTCTGGCCTTCCACCAGAGTGCGGTGTCCTTCACCACGGATGGCACGGAAGTGTACGAATACATCCGGGCCAGACTCACACTGAATGAAGCCAAACCCCTTGGCATCGTTGAACCATTTAACCGTACCGGTTTGCCGATCAGACATTCCACCCTTCTCCACATCACTTTGATCCGCACCACTCGAAAACTCGAAGTGGCAATAGCGACACTCCGTTCAACCTTGATTCACTAGCTGGTGCGAAACCTGATGCAGCATTGCGCACGCCACGGTAATGCTGCCGGCAAGCCGGACATGCCCCACCTGGAATACTGTTTTCATAGAGGCCGTGCTTCGATTCTAGTCAAACCCAGGCGGGCTGCAAGCGGCTGGTAAATAGCCGCTGCAGTCGCCGGACAGGAAATCAGAGGGATTCAGGGGGTACGGATAACATCCGCCTGACGCTTGTTCAGGCTTTCCAGTTGGGCAATACCAATCTGGTAGGCCCAGCGCGGGTCGGCATTGACTTGCAGTTCGCTGTCTTCACTGGCGCGGTTGAAACGGTCCATCAACAGCCAATAGCGGCCTTCAATTTCATACAGGCTGGCTTCCAGTTCCGAGCCAGCCCAGGTGCTGACGTGCATCCGCAGCATCGGCTCAGGCAAGGCCAGCTCTTCACGCAGGGCAACGTTCTGTACGGTGAGATTGACCAGCGCCAGCACCATACTGTTGACCCAGCGTTCATTGCCGCCCTGCTCCTGTTCGCTCAAACCAGCCAGCCGCAGGTTGTAATCCCCTTCGGCCTGCTTGGTCAGCTCAAGAACTTCACCGTCGGCATGCTCCCAGCGTGCCTTGGCTACCTGTGTCAGCGAGATATCAACGATATTGAGCGCCAGCCAATCGGTCGGATTGACCGACATGTTCAATCCGCGATTGATCAACAACACCTGATCATTGCCGATAAAACGAACCAGTTGGCCGTTACCGACAGGATTACCGTAAATCACCCCGAAATCCTGCCCAGCGGGATGCAGTTGCACCTGCAATGGCGCATCAGCACTCGCTTCGGTATCCAGACCCAACCGCGCATGGTGTTCAGGGTTGCTGGTCTTTTCTTCGATTACCCTGGCCCCGCGCAACGCGTGCAGCAATGCAGCAAGTCGCTCCCGCTGCACCGGAAAGCCGGCATGGTTGAGAACGCCCCAGCTACCGTCAAACTGGGCCAGTTCAACCTTTGACTCGCCTCTTGTCAGGGTAATGCGCTCCAGCGTCGCCAACTGCTCGAGTTGCTCGGCGGATAACAGCTCACGACTGGTCAGCTCGTCACCCCGATCTTCGCTGCGCATCTGCAGAACCACGGCGGCCGATACCAGGATAGCCAGCACCGCCACAATCATCAGCTTGTTTCGCATGGTTACCTCCTCAAGCCGTGCGGCGGCGGGCGCGACCGATCACCCACCATAGCAATACCCCCAGGGTCAGCAATGCCGGAACCAGGACGATGTTCATGACCTTGAGTCGCGTGCCCAGCCGTTCGATATCCGCGTTCAGCTCATACCGCACATCACGCAGCTGCTTGCGAATTGCCAGTTTTTCATCGAGGAAACGCTGGATGGCCGCTTCCTGCTCAGCGCTCAATTCTGTCAACTGACTGGGATCCTGACCCTGCTGGAGCTCCAGCAGGCGCTGTTCCGTCTCTTCCAACTGTTGTTGCAGACGCAGCTCGCTGGCGCGGTAGCGACTCTCGGCTTGACGCTGCAACTCCTCAACCACAGTAAAAGGTCGGCTGAAATCACCACGGGAACGGACGCTGATCAAGGCTTCGGAGCCGGACAGGTTATCCAGCGCATTGATCAGGAAGCCGCCATTATCTGCCCAGGGCTGCGGAATGCGCTGACCGAAGAAGTCCTGCACCTGCACCCACATGCGGTCGCTGAGCAAATCGGTATCGGCTATCAGCATGACGTTGATATTGGCCGCCTCTGTCACGGTCGGCAGACGCCCTTCCAGACCCTGAGGATATGCCGTTGAGGCGGGCCCTTGCAGTCGTGCCGCGAAATGATGAATGGTCTCGTCGGACTTGAATCCGTTAAGCAACGCTTCAGGATCCTGCAGGCTGCTGAACCGGCTGCTGCTGGTCAGAGCACTGTGCGCACTGCTCGACAGCAACGGCTGGAATGTCGTGCTGGCACCTTCCAGTGGTTGCAGCGAGCCGGCCGTCGCCACGGTCAACAATTGCAGAGGCGCGGTGACGGTGTCATCGCTGCTCATGAAATGCTTTTCCACCTCCAGCCAGCCGATATGCCGTGCGGGCAGTTGGCCCTGACCGCGGCTGACCGACATGCCCAGCCGGGAGTCCAGCACCACCTGCTCCGGATCGTAGCCAACGCCCCAGGCGCCCAGCAAGGGTGCCAGATCGGACGCCTTCCCATCGGCCATGCCATCCATCATGGCTTCCATGCTTTGATCCGACTCGGCCAGCGGATCGATGAAGGCCAGCAGTTTGCCGCCGCGCAGCACAAACTGGTCGATAGCAAACAGCGTCGCTTCGCTGAGGATCTTCGGATGCACCAGCAGCAGCACATCAACATCCTCTGGCACCGCGTCGATGTCAGCGTCCAGTTCCTGCACGCTGAAGACCTGCTGCAATTGCTCGTAGGCCACCCAGGGCGCACCGGGCTGCCCGGTCATGGGGTTCATTCCGCCGCCAATCGGCAGCCCGGAGATCAAACCAATCTGCGGTTTTTCTACCTGGGCCAGACCATTGATCAACCGGCTCAGCTCATACTCGAGCAGCCCTTCCTGTTCCAACGCAAAGAACGGAATGACTTCACGCTGGGCCAGCTCGTTGGTACCCGCCAGACCGAAATACAGCTGCTCGCCGGTCTGGGACAGCGGTACCGCTTGCAAGCCAAACTCGGCAGCCCGATCCTCGGCCTCGGAGAAGGGTTGCGGATCAATAATGTGCAGCTGCAACTTACCGTCAGCTACCCGCTCATACTCGCGGAGCATTTCCTCAACCCGGCGGGCATAGTTACGCAGCATCACCAGATCCTTGCTGGCACGCTCGGAAAAGAAGAAATACAGCGTTACCGGCTCGTCCAGATCCTTGAGAATCTGCCGGGTGCCGTCGGAGATGGTATAGAGTTTCTGCTCGGTCAAATCCAGCCGGGCGCCAGGCAATAGCGTACCGGTGCTGATATTGAAGGCAATGAAGGCCACCAGCAGCAACAGCAGGCCCGTGCCGGAATACATCAATCGTTTCATTCTTGTTCTCCTTTGCCTCAATCGGCCTTTTTCAGGTCGATGACAATCGCAGTGGCCATCAACCAGACGGCCATCAGCGATATGAAGTACAGCAAGTCACGCAGATCCAATACGCCCTTGCTGATAGCATCGAAGCGGATCAGGAAACTGAGCGAGGCAATAGCGTCCAGTAGCCACTGGGGTGCCCAGCCACTGAACAGGTCAAGCACCAGCGGAAAGCCGCTGACAATGAATACAAAGCAGGCCACCACACTGAGGATGAAGGCAATCACCTGGTTTCTGGTCAGCGCTGACATGCACGAACCGATAGCCAGATAGCCGCCAGCCAGCAACCAGCTGCCGAGATAGCCAGTGAAGATAGCGCCGTTATCCGGCGAGCCAAGATAGTTGACGGTGACGATGATCGGAAAGGTCAGTAGCAGCGCGATGCCGACGAATACCCAGGCGGCAAGGAATTTCCCCAGCACCATATCGGTACGTGACACCGGCAGGGTCATCAGCAGCTCGATGGTGCCCGACTTGCGCTCCTCCGCCCACAACCGCATGGCAACCGCTGGCACCAGAAACAGATACAACCAGGGGTGAAAGTTGAAGAAGGGAATCAGATCAGCCTGGCCGCCCTCATAGAAGCCGCCCAGATAGAAAGTAAAGACCGCCGACAACACCAGAAAAATGACAATGAAGATATAGGCCAGTGGCGTAGCAAAATAACTGGCCAGCTCACGTTTAAAAATTACACCCAGGCTTTTCATGCGGCCTCCTCTGCGGTCAGACGACGGAACACATCATCAAGACGTCCCCGTTCAACTGATAATTCCTTGACCTGCCACTGGTGCTGGCGGGCATATTCGCCCACGTAGGGGAAGATGACCGAGCCGGGTTCGGCCAGTACAGTCAATTCATGCCCATCGTGATTGACCTCGATATCCTTCACCCCCGGCAGTGCTCTCAGCGGCTGGCTATCGACCGGCTGCTGCAATAGCACCGTGACGGCCTGGTGGTACTTCGAGCGGGCTTCCAGTTCTTCGGGTGTTCCGTCCGCCAGCAGACGACCACGCGCGATCACTACCGCACGGCTGCATACGGCGCTGACTTCTTCGAGAATATGCGTGGAGATCACCACGATCTTGTTACTGTCGCTGGCCAGTTGTTGAATCAGCCCACGTACCTGATGTTTCTGGTTGGGGTCGAGACCGTCGGTGGGCTCGTCGAGGATCAGTACCTGAGGGTCATGCAGAATCGCCTGGGCCAAGCCCACGCGGCGTTTGAAGCCCTTGGAAAGCGTCTCGATGGTCTGATTCAACACACCTTCCAACTGCAGCTGCTCTACCGCACGCATTACCTGTCGCTGCTTGTCTGCACCACGCAGGCCGCGCACCTCAGCAATGAACTGGAGAAAGCCTTTCACCCGCATGTCACCGTAACAGGGCGCACCTTCGGGCAAGTAGCCCATCTGCCGTTGGGCCTGAAGAATCTGCGTGCGGATATCGAACCCGCAAATGGAGGCATTACCGCCATCGGGTGTCAGAAAACCGGTGAGCATTTTCATGGTGGTGGATTTACCTGCACCGTTGGGGCCCAGAAAGCCCAACACTTCCCCCGGTCTGACTTCAAAGGACAAATTGTCCACGGCGACGTGCTCGCCAAAACGTTTGGTCAGGTTGCTTATCTTTATCATGACCTCTTCCCTTCCCCATTACCGACACACCGCCAACCGGCGGCTCAAGGCAGCAAGAATACATGGATTACCGCCCCACAGGGAAAGGACATTCAAGACGGATATCCGCTCAATACTCCCTGCTGATCATGGGGACAACAATCGTCACCCTCCTCCAGGCTGCTTGATGCATTCTGCTGGACGATTATATGGGAATCCCAGCCCGGGGTTTCAAGATATGCTGAGGGGCCGGGAAATGTAACAGGGTATTAACTGGCTGGCTTAAGTGGGTAGAATCACCGCTGCAGCCTGCCAGAGCCGAGAACCCCATGTCGACCGCCAGTTCCTCCTTTTTCAGTCGTCTACGTTACGGTCTGATGCGCCGAATCCTGTATATGTGGGCACGCTCGGAAAGTATCGGTGACCCGCTGGCCAGAGTGGCGCCGCAACCGGACCGACCACTGCTCTATGTACTACCGGGCCGTTCGTTCTCTGATCTGTTGGTGCTGGACGAGGAGTGCGCGCGCCTCGGCTTGCCGCGCCCGACGCTGCCGCCAGGCGGCACGCTGGAGGAAGAGGCAGCGTACTTTTATCTGACCAGCGAACTGGTCTGGAGTGGCCGACCCGATCCACGCAAACAGTCACCACGCCTGCTGCGGGCTCTCACTGCGGTGGAGTTACGGGTTACCGAGGATGTGCAACTGGTGCCGGTCAGCGTGTTCTGGGGCCAATCACCCGACGTGGAATCGTCACCGCTGAAATTGCTGTTTGCCTATAACGGGGGCGTAGGCGGCAAGCTGCGCAAGTTTCTGGCTATCGTGTTGCATGGCCGCAAGATTCGTGTCAGCTTCGGTGAGCCATTGTCGTTGCGGCAACTGAACACAGAAAACCTCGGGCACGATCGCAACCTGCGCAAGGTCAACCGGCTGCTCCGGGTGCATTTCCGCGAGCAACGCGGAGCGGTGGTTGGCCCTGATCTGTCCCACCGCAACACTCTGCTCAAGGGATTGATGCACGGCCCGCTGGTGCGTGCCGCGATCGAACGGGAAGCAGCGGAAGAGAACATCAGTATTGATCGGGCCCGCGACCGCGCCGCCCGGTATGCCAATGAAATCGCCTCGGATTTCACCTACACCATCATCCGCTTCCTGGAGGTGGTGCTGGCCTGGTTCTGGAACAAGCTGTATGACGGGGTCAAAGTCAATAACCTGGCCAACGTGCAGGATATAGCCCGGGGCAAGGAAATCATCTATGTCCCCTGCCACCGCAGCCACATTGATTATCTGCTGCTGTCCTATCTGTTGGTGAACAATAGCCTGACGCCGCCGCATATTGCCGCCGGTATCAATCTGAATATGCCCATCATTGGCAACATACTGCGCCGGGGCGGGGCTTTCTTCATGCGCCGCAGCTTCCGGGGCAACCAGCTGTATACCGCTGTGTTCAATGAATACCTGCACCTGTTATTCAGTCGGGGCTTCCCGGTGGAGTATTTCATCGAAGGGGGACGCTCGCGCACCGGGCGTTTGCTTGATCCGCGAACCGGTATGTTGGCCATCACCCTGAGCAGCTATCTGCGCTCATCCCGCCGCCCTGTCGTCTTCATGCCGGTGTACATTGGTTATGAGCGGGTACTGGAAGGGCGCACCTATCTGGGCGAATTACGCGGCCAGGAGAAGAAAAAGGAATCGATCTTCGATCTATTCCGGGTGATCTCGGCATTGAAGCTGAAGTTTGGCGAAGTCACGGTGAACTTCGGTGAGCCTGTGGCACTGAACGACTTCCTCGATCAGCAACAGCCCGACTGGCGCAGCCAGAAGAATGAACCCGAATACAAGCCGGATTGGCTGCCAGGCGCAACCCGACACCTGGCACGCAGGCTGGGCGCCGCAATCAATGCCGCAGCAGATGCCAACCCGGTCAATCTGATGGCACTGGCCATGCTGTCTACCCGCCGATTGGCACTGGATGAAGCAACCCTCGCGCGTACGCTGGATACCTTTACCGAGTTGCTGCGCAGAGCGCCCTATAGCGATAACGTGACACTATCGCCGCTCACCGGTGCCGAGCAGATCAAGCATGTCGAATCCATGGGCATGATTGGTCGTCAGTCTGATGCGCTGGGGGAAATTCTTTATCTGGATGAGCCGCAGGCTGTGCTCATGACCTGGTACCGCAACAACATCCTGCATCTGGTTGCCCTGCCGGCACTGATCGCCAGCCTGTTTCTGAATAACTCACGCATGAACCGCGATCAGATCCAGCGCCTGGTCAGCGCGCTCTACCCTTATCTTCGGGGTGAGCTGCATATGCACTGGGACGATGAACAACTGCCCGAGAGCATCAACCGCTATGTTGACGGTCTGATCGTTTGCGGGCTTCTGCATGAAGAGAGCGAACAGATTCACCGCCCGGATACCGCCTCCAGCGAGTTCGTGCTGCTGACCCTGCTGGCACGCAGCATTATTCAGATGCTGGAACGCTTCTATATGGTTGCCGCACTGCTGCTGAACAACCCCAACGGCAGTCTGACCGCCGAGCAATTGGAAGCACTGTGCACCGTCATGGCCCAGCGCCTGTCGATTCTGCATGGGCTCAATGCGCCGGAGTTCTTCGACAAGACGCTGTTCCGCCAATTCATTCAGCGTCTGCAGGATTTCGAGGTATTAAGCACGGATGAGCAGGGGCAGCTGCATTACCTGCCGGAGCTGGAAGACATCGCCGAAAATACCGCACGACGCGTACTCACCGCCGAAATCCGCCTGTCGATCCGCCAGGTAGCACGCAGCGCAGGGTAACCGACAGACGGGCGATTCGGCCCATGCATACTGGAACAGTTGTCGCGCCGGCACGAGGAGCCCCAGACGCAATACACCACAGCTCAAGGATCGAGCTTTCTCTTACCGTAGATATCGTACCGACTGGATTGCCCGGCAAGCTCAGCGCTCGGCGCTGGGCCGTCAATAGCGGGAGCCTTGCGCGGACGCTTGACGGCGACCCGATGGCTGGCCAGTTGCAGGGCGGCATCGAGTAATTGCGGGGCATCCAGATCATCCCCCGCCAGCGGACGGAACAGGCGCATTTCCTTCTTCACCAGCGCCGATTTTTGCCGGTGCGGGAACATCGGATCCAGATGAATGACTTGCGGCACCGGATCGCTCCACAGCTGCATCAGCTCGATCGCATCGCCGTGCAATAATCGCATGCGCGCTGCAATCTCGCTCACTTCGCCACCGGCCTGCTGTGCCCGCGCCAACCCATCGGCCAACAGGGCAGCAATCACCGGTTGGCGTTCAATCAGCGTCACCTCACAACCCAGCGCGGCCAGCACAAAGGCATCCCGGCCCAAGCCGGCGGTGGCATCCAATACCGTCGGGCGCAGCGCACCGCGCAGGCCAACGGCTCTGGCCACCATCTGCCCTGCTCCGCCACCGTACTGCCGCCGGTGAGCCAGCGCACCCTCGACAAAATCCACGCGCACCGCACCGGGAGCCCCGTCTTCGGTGGATTGCAGACTGAGACCATCGTCACCCAGTTGCAACAGCAGCTCGGCGGATGGGTGTTCGCTGTATAACGGCAGTTGCAGTCGGGTGGCCAGCTCCTTGGCGGCTGGCTGCCATTCGGGCAAAAGCCAGCTGACTGCAACCACACCGAGGGTGACATTACTCATGAAGAACCTGACACGGACAAGGGAAAGCAGGCAGTTTACCCCAGCACGCGCACCGGGTCAGAACAAACCCGACTGCAGCGGTGCCTGCTGCTGTTCCAGCTCGCCCGGCCAGGCAGGCATGGGCGGCAGATCGGCCAGAGCCTGGCTCAGCTGCGCATGGAACAGCCGCGCCAGCTCCGGGGCCCGCCGGTTATCCGGGGTATGCATGAACAGGATCGGGCTGCGCCCTTCCTCCAGCCATTGAATGCATTTGCCCAGCCAGGGTTCCAGCCAGCGCAGACTCTGTTGATTATCCATGCCGGCGATAAAACGCACCGTTGGCAACTGCGCCAGTGCTATTGCATGCACTGGCAGGCGCGGCTTTTTCTGTTGCGCGTCCACCGTTGCCGCATCGGTATCACGACTGGCAAACAGACCGCGACTGTCGAACATGATGCGCTCGATACCACGCTCATGCAGCATGCGGTTAAGCAACCGTTCGCTGTCATCCTTGCGAAAGAAATCCGGGTGGCGGACTTCCACGGCATAACGCCGATCGCCAGGAAGCGAATCCAGAAACGTTCTGAGCTGATCAAGCTGAGCGGGGCCGAAACTGGCTGGTAATTGCAACCACACCGGGCCCAGCCTCTGCTCCAGCGGCGCCATATGTCTGAAAAAGCGCAGCAGTTCGGGATGCGCAGCATCCAGCCGGTCACCATGACTGACCTCGCGGGGCAGCTTGGCGCAGAAGAGGAAATCATCCGGCAACAGACTGGCCCAGCGCCGCACCGTGTCCAGCGCAGGCAGGGCATAGAAGGTGGTATTGCCTTCGACCGCGCCAAACACCCTGGCGTACTCGTATAGACGCTGATCGGCGTCGGCATCGCTGCTATATAAAGCACCACGCCACCCGGCTTCCGCCCACAGCGGGCAGCCAAGAATCAGGCGGGGAGATAAAGCAGTCACGGGAGAAAATCAGACAAACAGATCGATACCGGACAGAACGTCAGTGTCTGCATCCGGCATACTGGCCATGCTCTGATAGCTGTTCAAAGCCTGATTGGCGTAGCCATATACCGGCTGGGCTGGCCCTTGTCGGGCGGGGATATATTCGCCCATGGCAGCGGTACGCTCGACTACCTTTGCGGAAACAGGCTGTACCGACGCAGGTGCGGTAGTCGCGGTCTGGTTTGAGGCTTGCCCCACAGGCGCATGCGCAGGACGCGACGGGCGCGCCGGCAGTGCCGTTGGGTGAAAGCCATCCAGACGCATCGAGATCAACTCCGCAAGAAACTCAGTGGCAAAAGAGTAGCGTCACTGAGTATAAAAGGCAAAATCAGGGCTGTTTCGGCGTGGCGACCTTGTCACGCAGATAAACCGGTTGGGCATCCGCTGCATCCAGCATCTGCCCCGCCTGAAAGGCAGGCTGTGCAAGACTGAGCAGATCCACCGCATCCGGCAGCATCTGCGGCCAGTTTGCGGATGCCTTGACCGCCAGCCGCTCAGCATACTGCCAACCGGTGCCGGCCCCGGCCGGGTTATCCAGCGGCGCAGCCAGGCTGACCAGCTCCGGAGCACAAACACTTTCCTCGCCAACCAGTGTCATGACGCCGTCCTGCAACTGGTAACAACCCCAATAGACTTCGTCCATGCGCGCATCTATCGCAGCGCACACCTGCTCAACTCCGTGCTCGCGCCAGGCGCGCTGGGCCAGGGCGGCAAGATTGGAAATACCGATCACCGGCTTGTCTGCGGCAAAGGCCAGACCCTGAACCATACCGGTAGCAATGCGCACGCCGGTAAAGGCGCCTGGGCCACGGCCAAAGACCAGTGCGTCCACGGCGCTCAGACTGATCCCTGCCTCGCTCAATACCTCGTCGATCATCGGCAGCAGACGCTGGGCATGCAACCGGGGGATCACTTCGGCACGCTGGTATACCTGCCCCTTATGCAGCAGGGCGGCGGAACAGGCTTCGGTGGCGGTATCCAGGGCGAGCAGAGTGGCAGTCATCGGGGTATTCACGCTATTGGCAAAGGCGCGATTGTAACAAACAACAGAGCCCGCGCGGGCTTTGCTTGCGTGTCGGAGCGGCGGGAGAGGTGTTCCCGGAAAGGCCAGAGGCTGGCCTTTCCGGGAATCATGTCGCACGCGCTATCAGCTCAGGGCTGCCAGCACACGACCGGTGATTTCTTCAACACTGCCTACACCTTCCACTTTCGAACACTTCGGCACGCCGTTGCTCGCGGACAGGTTCTGGTAGAAGGCTACCAGTGGCTTGGTCTGAGTGTGATAGACCTGCAGACGCTTGCGAACCGTTTCTTCCTTGTCGTCTTCACGCTGAATCAGCTCTTCGCCGGTCACGTCATCCACGCCAGCCTGCTTCGGCGGGTTGTGCTCAACATGATAGGTACGACCGGAACCGGGGTGTACCCGACGACCGGAGATGCGGCCAACGATTTCCTCGTCGTCCACAGCGATTTCCAGTACGTGATCAATGGTGATCTGTGCATCAACCAGAGCTTCAGCCTGGGGGATGGTGCGCGGGAAGCCGTCCAGCAGGAAGCCATTGGCGCAATCAGTCTGAGTAATGCGTTCTCTGATCAGACCAATGATCAGCTCGTCAGAGACCAATCCGCCGGTGTCCATAACTTCCTTGACCTGCAGGCCCAGCTCAGTGCCGGCCTTGACCGCAGCACGCAGCATGTCGCCAGTAGAAATCTGCGGAATACCGAACCGTTGGCAAATGAACTGGGCCTGTGTGCCCTTGCCCGCGCCGGGGGCACCCAATAGGATGATGCGCATGTTGAACTCCTCAATCTAACGGAAATCGGGCCACCGGCGATTATGGCCGGCTGACATACCCCAGAGTTTCGCTGAGGTAAATTTGTATTATGCATAGCGAAAAGGGCGTTAAACATACACGCCCAACCCGCTCGGCACAAGCAGGTTTGCCACTGTCTTATCGTGGTGTTAGCCAGCGATATCGGCGCCCGGCGCGCCAGCTCTCCCCCTGTTGAGCGCCTGCAGAGAGCCGGAAAGGCATTTCAGCGCGACATGATGTCGCGCCATGTCGCAAGCCAATGAAAAGGATGGATGATGGCCGGCGCTGCTTACAACCCTTCGCGTTTGGCCTCATCCCAGAGGTGATCCAGATCCTGAAGCGGCGTTTCAGCAAAGACCTTGCCTTCGGCAATCAGGCTCTGTTCGATGAATCGCAGGCGTCGCTCGAATTTCTCGTTGCCGCCGCGCAGCGCTGTCTCGGCATCCACTTTCAGATGGCGGGCCAGGTTGACCATGGCGAACAGCAGATCGCCGACTTCTTCATCGATGGCCTGCTGTTCTCGACGCCCTATGGCTTCGCGTACTTCTTCGAGCTCCTCGGCAATCTTGTCGATCACCGGGCCGACATTTTCCCAATCGAAGCCATTGGCCGCTGCCCGCTTCTGTAACTTCTGTGCCCGGCTCAACGCCGGCAGGGCACGGGGCACGTCGTCCAGCAGAGATAACTGTTGCGCAGTAGTGGCACGCTCGGCCCGCTCCTCGGCCTTGATCTCCTCCCAGCGCTGCTTGATCTGTTGCTCATCCAGTTGCTGCGTACCAGGCGGCGTACGCAGGTTGCCATCGGGAAACACATGCGGATGCCGGCGTACCAGTTTGCGGGTAATGCCATCCACCACATCCTGCCAATCAAAATATCCGGCTTCCTGACCCAGTTGCGCGTAATACACCACCTGGAACAACAGATCGCCCACTTCACCGGCCAGTTGCGGGTAATCCTCTTCGGCGATGGCATCGGCAACCTCATACGCCTCTTCCAGCGTATGCGGCGCTATGCTGGCAAAGGATTGCTGCAGATCCCACGGGCAGCCGTGCTCGGGATCACGCAGACGCTGCATCAGATACAACAGATCCTCGACCTGATAACTCATGCTCGATGCTCCTGGCGGTTACGCCGCGCTTCGATCACGTTAGGCAACTGACCAATACGGGTCAGCAAACGCCCCAGCAGATGCAGGTTGGGGATTTCCAGCGTCAGCATCATGCTGGCGTAGTTATCGTCCCGGTTGGTGCGGGTACTGGCTTCCAGCACGTTGATCTTCTCGTTAGCCAACAACTGCGACACATCACGCAGCAGGCCGGCACGGTCATAGGCACGAATGAAGATTTCCACCGGATAGGTTTGTACTGGCGCACCACCCCAGTTGACCTCGATCAGCCGCTCCGACTCCCGATCCTGAAGTTGCATGGCGACCGCGCAATCAGCGCGGTGCACCGTTACCCCGCGGCCAACGGTGATATAGCCAATGATCGGATCACCGGGCACCGGCTGACAGCAACCGGCCAGCTGGGTCAGCAGGTTACCGACACCCTGGATATGTACATCGCCACGGCGGCCAAGCTTGCTTGGCCGGCGCGGGATCAGCTCCAGTTGCTCGCTCTGACGATCCGGCTCAACCAGTTGATGGGCAATGTTGACCACATGAGCCAGGCGGATGTCGCCTGAGCCCAGCGCCGCAAACAGATCTTCCTGGCTGCGTATACCCAGACGCTCGATCAGTTGGGCGTAGTCCGCACCGGTCAGCGCCATGCGCGTCAATTCACGCTCAAGCATGACCTTGCCAGCGTGCACGTTCTGCTCACGGGCCTGTTGTTTGAACCAATGCTGCACCTTGGCCCGGGCCCGGGAGGTATTCACGTAGCCCAGGTTGGGGTTCAACCAGTCACGACTGGGCCCGCCGGTGCGCCCGGTGATGATCTCGACCTGCTCACCGGTTTGCAGAATGTAGCTCAGCGGCACTATCCGACCATTGACCTTGGCGCCCCGGCAGTTATGGCCGATTTCGGTGTGAACGCGATAGGCGAAATCCAACGGTGTCGCACCGCGGGGAACATCCAGTACATGCCCGTCAGGGGTGAACAGATAGATGCGGTCAGGCTCAAAGTCCACACGCAGCTGTTCGGCCAGCCCGCCGATATCGCCCATTTCTTCGTGCCATTCGAGCACCTGACGCAACCAGGCGATCTTGTCCTCATAGGCATCAGAGTTGCTGTCGACATCAGTGCCCTTGTAACGCCAGTGCGCACAGACACCCAGCTCTGCTTCCTCGTGCATGGCATGGGTGCGTATCTGAACTTCCAGCACCTTGCCCTCCGGGCCGATCACCGCCGTATGCAAGGACCGGTAGCCATTCTCCTTGGGGTTGGCGATATAGTCGTCGAACTCGTTGGGGATATGGCGCCAGAGCGTATGCACGATACCGAGCGCCGTATAGCAGTCACGCACCCTGGGCACCAATATCCGCACGGCACGCACGTCATAGACCTGATTGAAGTCGATGCCCTTGTTCTGCATCTTGCGCCAGATCGAATAGATATGTTTGACCCGTCCGGAGATATCGCCATCGATACCGGCATCCTCCAGTTCGTGGCGCAACTGAGCCATGACCGCTTCAATATATTCCTGCCGATCCACCCGCCGCTCATCCAGCAGCCGGGCGATCTGCATGTACTTGTGCGGTTCCAGATAGCGGAACGACAAGTCCTCCAATTCCCATTTGATATGGCCGATACCCAGGCGGTGCGCCAACGGCGCATAGATGTCGAATACTTCCCGCGCGACCCGGTAGCGCTTCTCATCGGGTGCGTCCTTGACTGCGCGGATGGCACAGGTACGCTCGGCCAGTTTGATCAATGCCACGCGAACGTCGTCGATCATGGTGACCAACATCTTGCGCAGGTTTTCTACCTGGGATTGGGTGTTGAACGCCTTGGCCTTGACCGGATTCTGCGTCACGCTGATAGCGGCCATGCGCTGCACGCCGTCAACCAGTTCAGCCACCGCCTTGCCCAGATGGCGCTCTACTTCGGCCAGATCGGTCTTGTGCTCACGTACGGCACGGTAGATAACCGCTGCTACCAGCGACTCCTGATCGAGCTTCAGGTCGCCGAGAATTTCGGCCATCTCAAGACCGGTGCGATAGCTGCTGGCACCGTTGGCCCAGCGATGCTCGGTCTTGCTCGTAGCCCGATCCAGCTCTGCGGCCCATTCACACGCCTGCTTGAGAACCTGCGGCTCGGGCAGCGGCACAGATTGCTGAATCCGCTCGATCCAGGCGTCGATATCTACAGTGCCATCCTGATTGACCGGATGTTCTGCTCTGACTTGTACCATTACTTTTTGTCCTTGCCTGACACGAAGAGCGCCATGGCTTCCACGTGCGCAGTCTGGGGAAACATGTCCATGATCCCAACCTGCACCATTCGGTAACCCGCCGCTGAAAGAATACCTGCGTCTCTGGCGAGCGTAGCCGGATTGCAGGATACATAGAGTATCCGCTGTACCTTCTTCCGTGCCAGAATCGCCGTCATGTGCGCAGCGCCGTCCCTCGGCGGATCCAACAGCGCGGCTTGATATTCGGTATCCAGCCACGCCGTTTCAAGGCTGTTCGACAAGTCCGCCTGGAAAAAGTGCGCCTGCTCCAGATGATTCAATCGCGCATTGCTCGCGGCGCGCTCAACCATCTCCAGACTGCCCTCGATCCCGGTGACAATCGCCCCGGCTTGCGCCAGCGGCAGGGTGAAATTACCCACGCCGCAAAATAAATCCAGCACCTGCTCGCCTGGCTGCACTGCCAGCCATTCCAGCGCCTGATTGACCATTTGTTGGTTGATTCCGGCGTTGACCTGAGTAAAGTCTCCGGCGGCAAATTGCAATTCCAGCTGTTGATCTTCCAGACGGTAAGCCGGAGATGCGGCATCTTCGGTCAAATGACACAAGGTCGCTTCACTGCCCGATTGCAGATAACAGGCAGCCCCGTGACGTAAAGCCAGCGCCTGTAGCCGCTGCCGATCCTGTTCACTCAAGGGTTGCAGATGACGCACTATCATACCCGGCTGCGCGCCGCCTATCAGTTCCACATGCCCCAGCGTTGAGCGGTTCTCCAGCTGCTGCAGCTCTGCCGGCAGCGCCTGCAACAAGCGCTCCAGCAGCGGAATCAATACCGGGCATTGGGTCACTTCCACCAGTGCATTACTGGCGCGCTGACGATAACCGACCAGTAACCGCTTGGCTTGCTCATCCCACCGCACGGACAACCGGGTGCGTTGTCGATAGCCGTATTGCGGCCCGGTCAGCGCCGGCATCCAGCGCTCCGGCTTCACCCCGGCAAAATGTTCCAGCTGCTGGGCCAGCGCCTGCTGTTTGAGCGATAACTGGGTCTGTTGCGGGATATGCTGCAAGCTGCAGCCGCCACACAAATCAACATGCGGGCAAGCCGGTTGCTGGCGTTCGGGGCTGGCTACCTTGAGTTGCTCCAGCCGCGCCTCGATCAGTTTGCTGCGCGCACGTACCACCCGGGCGCTGACCTGCTCTCCCGGCAAGGCACCTTCGACAAATACCGTACGCCCCTGCCAGCGACCAATGCCACGTCCGTCATGGGTGAGCCGCTCAAGTGCCAACTCGATACGTTGCCCAACGGCCGCCGGAGCATCCGCAGTACGCCTGGACTTGCCCCGGGTTCTGTTCATGATTGACCTTCAAACACCCCGGTAGACAGATAACGGTCACCCCGGTCACAAATGATGACCACAATCACCGCATTGCTCACCTCGGCATTCAGCCGCAGCGCCGCAGCCACTGCGCCCCCCGACGACACCCCACAGAAAATACCTTCTTCACGGGCCAGGCGTCGCATGGTGATTTCCGCCTCCTGCTGACTCATGTCCACTACCCGATCAACCCGCTGCTGATCAAAAATGCTCGGCAGGTATTCCTGCGGCCAACGGCGAATCCCCGGGATGGCGGCACCTTCAGTAGGTTGCAGACCAACAATCTGTACGTCAGGGTTCTGCTCCTTGAGGTAACGCGACACGCCCATGATGGTGCCGGTCGTACCCATGGAGCTGACAAAATGGGTAACCCGACCGTGGGTATCGCGCCAGATTTCCGGGCCGGTACCGACATAATGCGCTTGCGGGTTATCGCCATTACCGAACTGATCCAGCACCTTGCCCTTGCCTTCGCTCTGCATTTGCAGCGCCAGATCGCGAGCACCTTCCATGCCCTGCTGCTGGCTGACCAGAATCAGTTCGGCACCGTAGGCTCTCATCGCCCATTTACGCTCATCACTGGAGTTTTCCGGCATGATCAATACCATGCGGTAGCCCATGATGGCCGCAGCCATGGCCAGCGCTATGCCGGTATTGCCCGAGGTCGCTTCGATCAATGTGTCCCCCGGCTGGATCTCACCGCGTTGCTCAGCGAGTCGGATCATCGACAGCGCTGGACGGTCCTTGACTGAGCCCGCCGGATTATTGCCTTCCAGTTTCAACAGAATGGTGTTGCTGGTATCACCGGTCATGCGCTGCAGACGCACCAACGGGGTGTTGCCGATGCAATCGGCAATGGTTGGAAACTCGCTCTTCATCGTACATCCTTCAGGAACGAACCGGACAAGCTGCCCCGGTTGTGCTTTTCGATCTATGATAACGGCAACCGCGAAAGGGATGCACATATTGAATAAGTCTGCGATGAAACGTCAGCAAAGCCTGGGCGTCAATGCCCGATTGCTGATGATGACGCTGTTGCCTACAGCGTTGATGGCACTGGTGATAGGAGGCTACTTCAGCTGGCAGCAATTACGCGATTCTGAGCAGCAATTACTGCAACGGGGCCTGATGACCGTTGAGTATCTGCAAAAACCCACCGCCACCGCCCTGCTCACCGGTGAACCCGCACGTGTCGGGCCGACCCTGTATGCCGCACTGAATTATACTGATGTGCGCGCCCTGACGCTGTACGACGCTGACATGACCACGCTGCAACACAGAGGCCCGCGAATGCATCCAGCCGGCCCGCCGCTGTCCAATGTAGTGCTGGCAGCCGGTACCGGATTGCAGATTCACCGGGGCGAGAACAGTACTCGCTTCATGATGCCTCTGCTGGCCAGCGCCGACCTGGCCCATCGCCTGGATTACCCGCACATCGAGCCCGACAGCCTGCTCGGCTGGCTGGAGGTTGAACTCAGTCACGGCAATACCTTGCTCCAGCAATATAAGGGAATTCTGGCCACCCTGGTGACCATCATCCTGGGGCTGGCATTGACCGCCGCCGGCGTATCCATCATGGGCCGCCGTATTACCCAACCGATATTGCGCCTGAATGCTGCCATTAACCAGATCAGCCAGGGGCAGTTTAATGTGCGCCTGAGCGAGCAGAACAGCCGCGAACTGGATGATCTGGCACGCGGCATCAACTATATGGCGCAGACCATGCAAAGCGCCCAGGGTGAGCTGCAGCAGAACATCGATCAGGCCACCGAGGACTTACGTCAGACCCTGGAAACCATCGAGATTCAGAACATCGAGCTGGATCTGGCACGCAAGACCGCCCAGGAAGCCAGTCGCATCAAGTCCGAATTCCTCGCCAACATGAGCCATGAGCTGCGCACGCCGCTCAACAGCATCCTTGGCTTTACCACATTACTGCAGCGCAGTGAATTATCAGGACGACAACAGGAATATCTGATCACCATCGGTAAATCCGCAGATAGCCTGCTGGCAATCATCAATGAGATTCTGGATTTCTCGAAGATCGAAGCCGGCAAGCTGGTGCTGGAAAACCTGTCCTTCAACCTGCGTGATCTGGTAGACGAAACCCTGACCATGCTTGCCCCCAGCGCCCACGCCAAGGGGCTGGAGCTGGTCAGCATCATCTATCGTGATACCCCACTGGGTCTGAGTGGCGACCCGATGCGGCTGAAACAGATTCTTGCCAACCTGATCAGCAACGCCATCAAGTTCACCCATAAGGGCTCGGTCAGCGTGCGGGTCATGGCCGAGCAACAGGACGCTGATCAGGTTCTACTGCGCATCAGCGTCAACGATACCGGCGTAGGTCTGTCCCCCACTCAGCAGAAGGCATTGTTCAAGGCCTTCAGCCAGGCTGACAACTCGGTCTCCCGGCACGCCGGCGGCACCGGTCTGGGGCTGGTCATATCGAAACGTCTGGTGGAACAGATGCAAGGTGAGATCGGCTTGCGCAGCCAATCTGGCGAAGGTTCCGAGTTCTGGCTGACCCTGCGTCTGAGCCGCTCAGCCCATGGTGAAGATGAGCTGCCCGAGCGGCCATTGCTGGGCCTGCGCGCGGCGCTGGTGGAGCCGCAACTGCTGAGCCGCCAGATGCTGCTGCACAGTCTGGAAAATATCGGCCTATCGGTGCGCATGTTCGACGACACCCGTCAGCTGCATGAAGCCCTGACCTCACCCACCCACAGGGATGATTCGCTGCAACTGGCATTGATCAGCAGCCGACACTCGACGATGCCACCAGGGGAAACGCTGGAACTGGCCCGCCAGTGGTCGGAACTCAATATCTGCAAGACCATCATTCTGACCGATACAACCGAGCATTATTCACTGCTGGATCGGCTACCCCGCTCCATGTGCCAGAGCCTCTCCAAGCCGGTGAATACCCGCAAGCTGTACCGGGCGGTGTTGCAGTTGCTCAGCGACAAGCCCACATCCCTGCCCAGCCCGCGTCAGATCTCACAGGTTCCCCGCGTACTCTGTGTGGACGATCAACCAGCCAATCTGCGCCTGCTGGAAGTCTTCCTCGCGGACATCGGCGTGACCGCCCTGCTGGCCCAGAGCGGCGAGCAGGCACTGGACATACTCACCGAGCAGCATGTTGATCTTATATTCATGGACGTACAGATGCCCGGCATGGACGGCCGCCAGGTCACCAGCGAACTGCGTTTGCGCGAGGAGATTGCCGGCTTTGATCCGGTACCTATCGTTGCGCTCACCGCCCATGCGCTGGACAGCGAACGGCGGCAGCTACTGCAATGCGGCATGAACGATTACCTGACCAAGCCCATCACCGCTGAACAGCTGCGCCAGACGCTGAACAAGTGGACCGGCATGTTTGTCCATGCCGCCGAGCTCCCGGCCGCGGGCAGTCTACCGCGCAACCCGTTGCTGACCGCCGTACCCGAGGCACCACCAGAGCAGCCGAGCCCGGTCATTGTGGATCACGAGGAAGGGTTACGCCTGGCTGCCGGCAAGGCGGATCTGGCCAAGGACATGTTCCGCATGTTGCTGGATGGTTTACCTGAGGACAGTCGTCAGATCAGCGCTGCACTGGAACGTGGCGATCAGGCTGAACTGCGCGAGGTCATCCATAAATTGCATGGCGCCACCCGTTACTGCGGCGTACCGCAACTGCGCTCCTGCTGTCAGGAAGCGGAAAGTTTGCTCAAGCAAGGTGAAGACAGCCAGGCTGCGGTGCGGGCGCTGCTCGCCGCTATAGCGCATTTACAGCAAGCGGCCGACGCATGACACGCCGGCCGAGCCATTCAGGTTCAGTCGCTGGTCCATAGCGCAAACGCCAGCGCCTGTTCACGCTCATCACTGAGCGATAACAACATACGCCCACCGCCGCCCTGCTGCAGCCGCTGCAGGGCAACGCCACTGAGCACCACCACGGGTGCACCATGCTCGTCATTATCAATCTGCATGTGCTGCCAGGACATGCCCTTGGCCAGCCCGGTGCCAAGGGCCTTGAGGATGGCCTCCTTGGCGGCGTAACGCTTGGCCAGGTAGCGCGCCGGCTGTGAGTGGCTGGAAAACCGCTGCAGCTCCGCAGGCGTCAGAATACGCCGAGCGAAACGCTCCCCCTGTCGCCCCAGTACCGCTTGGATACGGCTAAGCAGTACCAGGTCGGTTCCTATCCCGATAATCACTGGCAGGCTTCGCCCGCCATGATCAGCGCGCGCATATCAGCAACAGCACCCGCCAGTCCGGAAAACAATGCGCGGGCAATAATCGCGTGGCCAATATTCAGTTCATGGATGCCCGCAATGGCCGCTATGGCTTCCACGTTGTGGTAGTTCAGCCCATGCCCGGCGTTCACCACCAGACCCAGCTTGTGAGCATATGCCACGGCCTCGCGAATGCGTTGCAATGCCTGCACCTGCTCGCTGCCAGTGGCATCGGCATAATGGCCCGTATGCAGCTCGATCACCGGTGCACCAGCATTGCGCGCAGCCTCGATCTGCCGCGGATCTGCATCAATAAACAAGGACACTTCGCAGCCATAGCCGGTCAGTTTTTCGACCGCCTGCTGAATCCGCGCCGGATTACCGGCCACATCCAGTCCACCTTCGGTAGTCAGCTCTTCCCGGCGCTCGGGCACCAGACACACGTGCTCCGGACGCACTTCCTCAGCAAACGCGAGCATTGCATCGGTCACGGCGATTTCCAGGTTCATCCGCGTCTGCAGCACCTCTTTCAACAGCCGAATATCGCGCTCCTGAATATGCCGACGATCCTCACGCAGGTGCACGGTGATACCATCAGCGCCGGCCTGCTCGGCCTCGATGGCAGCCTGAACCGGATCCGGATAGCGGGTACCACGGGCCTGTCGCAAAGTGGCCACATGATCGATATTCACACCAAGCAGTACGCGCTGCGGTTGAGTCACTGTTGCTCTCCTTTAGGGGAAGGTGTTTGCCTGACAAAGAGGGTGCGACTGATCAGCGGGCGATCGCCCAGCTGCACACCCAGCGCCTGACGCATCAATTGTTTCGCAGCACGCAAGGTGCTGACCGCACTCCAGTCGTCCGCCGCCATCGCCAGCAAGGCCGCGCCTGGCAAACCGGCATTGTTCAGCAGAGCATCATGCACTGGCTGCAAGCCATCAGCGGCGTGCCATACATAGCGCTGCCGGCTATCAACCGGATCTCCATTGGCATCCTCCATCAGGCTGAAACCATAGCCCAGATTATCCAGCAGTTGCCACTCAAAGCGCCGCAGCAGCGGCTCTACTGCCGCGCCATTGGCCAACTGTTCAAGCGCCTGTTGGTAAGCAGCAAACAGCATGGGCTGCGGATCATTGCCGACCAGCAAGCGCACCAGTAATTCATTCAGATACAGACCGCTGAACAGGATTTCACCCTGCAGCAGCGCAAAGCTGCCAGCAACCTCGGCCTGAGTGAGTGTTTTCAGTTCTGTGCGGCCAGTCATGCCCACCAGCAAGGGCATGAACGGCTGGGGTGTTAGCTTGCGACGCTGGCCGCGGGCGCCACGCCAGACAACCCGCTGTAGACCCTGCCCCAGGGTGAGCAGATCAACCAGTGCGCTGCTGTCCCGGTAGGGGCGACTATGCAGCACATAGGCAGGGTCAAGGGAGGAGGTCATGCTCAGTCGAAACGGTAGCCCAATGAATTCAGTGCGCGCTCATCATCCGACCAGCCACGCTTCACCTTCACCCACAGGTTGAGCATGACCTTGCTGCCGAACAGCTTCTGCATATCCAGCCGGGCTTCCTGACCAATCTTCTTCATCCGCTCACCACCGTCGCCGATGATGATCTTCTTCTGGCCATCACGCTCCACCAGAATCAAGGCGTGGATATGCAGGATCTTACCTTCCTGCTTGAACTGCTCAATTTCCACCGCGACCTGATAGGGCACTTCAGCACCCAACTGGCGCATGACTTTTTCCCGCACCAGCTCAGCCGCCAGAAAGCGTGAGCTGCGATCAGTGATCTGATCATCCGGGTAAAAATGTTCACTTTCCGGCAGACGTTCAGCAACCAGCTTCTCGAGCAGAGCGATATTGCCGCCATGCAGCGCTGACACCGGCACAATTTCGGCCTGCGGTAATTGCGCTGCCAGCCATTCCAGATGCGGCAGCATATCCTTCTTGTCTTCAAGCCGGTCGACCTTGTTGACGACCAGCAGCACCGGACATTCCAGATGCCGAACCTTGTTCCAGACCAGTTCGTCTTCTTCAGTCCAGCGGGTACGGTCAACCACGAACAGCACCACATCCACGTCGCGCAGCGTCTGCGAGGCGCTCTTGTTCATATAGCGGTTCAATGCCTTGTCGGCATCCTTGTGCAAACCGGGGGTATCTACATACACCGCCTGCACATTACCCTCGGTCTTGATACCCAGCAGGGTATGTCGCGTAGTCTGCGGCTTGCGTGAGGTAATCGCCAGCTTCTGGCCGAGGATATGGTTCAGCAGTGTCGACTTGCCAACGTTGGGTCGGCCGACGATGGCAATGTAGCCGCAACGCGGTGCTGTATCAGTCATTCAGTTTCTCCACGCCCATGGCGATCAGTGCTTGCCTTGCGGCTTCCTGTTCAGCCAGGCGGCGGCTATTGCCGACTCCAAAGGTCTTGCCGGTCATCAGTGCGACTGTGCATTCCACACGGAATGTCCGGCAGTGCGCCTCGCCACTGATATCCACGACTTCATATTGTGGCAATTCACTGTGCTGGCCCTGCAGGTATTCCTGCAGGCGCGTTTTTGGATCCTTGTTGTTGTCTACCAGAGTGAGGCTATCGATATGGCTGGTTAACCAAAACAGAATCCGTTCGCGAGCGGCTTCCATACCGCTATCCAGATAAATGGCACCGATAATGGCTTCAGTGGTGTCGGCAAGAATGGATTCGCGACGAAAGCCACCGCTCTTGAGTTCGCCTGAACCCAGACGCAGATATTCACCAAGATCAAAGCCCTTGGCCAATTCCGCTAGCGTAACGCCTTTTACCAGCCGCGCCCGCAGCCGGGAGAGCTGGCCTTCACGGGCCTGCGGGAAGCGCTCGAAGAGCGCTTCGGCGGCAACAAAGTTGAGAATCGAGTCGCCCAGAAATTCCAGGCGTTCGTTATTACGCCCACCGAGACTCCGGTGGGTCAGCGCGAGAATCAGTAAATCCTGATTCTTGAAACTGTATCCTATCTTTCTTTCAAGTCGGTCTAGCTTATTGCTCACTTTAAAGGTCTGACAATATGGGTTTCATCAAAATGGACCAATAGATCCACGGTGTTCAACAAGGGGGATCGCACCTCATACTGGATAACGACAGTATAGGTATCAGCTCCGCTGGCGGTGACCGTGATTGCATCATCCGCCTTGATATCTCGTATGCTGTTGATTTGCATGCCCTTGTTGATATGCGCATGCATATCGCGCAGCGAGCCGATCTTCAGGCTCGGGTCTTCATTTATCGATGTAACAATCTTGCGCAGGGCAAAATGATCCATGTAGATGGGCGCCAGTTTCATCGCAATCACTGCGCCGAATACCACCAGCGCGATAACAGCCAACCAACCAAAAAAAGACATGCCTTTCTGAGAATGCCGCATGGATAACCTCGTACGTCCCTTGTTTGATATCGTGTACTGCCACTATCCCTGGCTGAAAGCCACACGGCTCATCGATACTACTCGATCAGCCCAACCCTGGAAAAACTCGGCAGGTTCCTCAGTTTTGGTTCCGGCCAGTGCATCCACACCGCAAAAGCCTTGCCGACAATATAATTGTCCGGAACCATACCCCACAATTCCTGAGGCATACTGGTAGAAGACCAGTAACGGCTGTCATTGGAGTTGTCACGGTTGTCACCTACCATGAAATAGTAACCATCAGGCACCACCCATTCCCGCGATGGAGGCGTCTGCGAGATCGCTTTATAGCGTGCCTCGTGGGAGGTTTCGCCCAGCTGTTCCTGATATATATCGACCTTAGCGAAGGCTTGCAATGGATGGCCGGCAGGCACTTCATCATCGGTCTGGGTACGGATCAGCTCACGCGGAACCACTTCACCATTGACCACCAGTTGCTTATTCACATAACCGATGCGATCTCCGGGCAGACCGACTACCCGTTTGATGTAGTTGATACGCGGGTCATTCGGGTAACGGAACACCATGACATCGCCACGCTGCGGATCACCGATTGGAATGATCTTGTTTTCCAGTACCGGCAATCGAATGCCATAGGAAAATTTGTTGACCAGAATGAAGTCACCAATTGCCAGCGTCGGCTTCATCGACCCTGACGGAATCTGGAACGGCTCTACCAGAAAGGAACGCAGAATCAGTACTACTGCCAATACCGGGAAGAAGGACTTGCCGTACTCAACCAGCAGGGGTTCCTTGTTCAGTCGCTGCAGGGTGCTGGGGTCGGCTGCCGCCACCTGAGCCTCGTAAGCGGCTACTGCACGACGCCGGCGGGGCGCCAACCAGATTAGATCAAATAACGCCAACAAGCCGGTGACAGCTACGGCGATCACCAGCAACAGCGGGAAATTGATATGCATAGTCAGTCTTGCGAGGCCCCTAGTTGTCTACTTTCAGCACGGCGAGGAAGGCTTCCTGCGGAATCTCCACGTTACCCACTTGTTTCATGCGCTTCTTACCGGCTTTCTGTTTCTCCAGCAGCTTCTTCTTGCGGCTGGCGTCACCGCCGTAACACTTGGCAAGTACGTTCTTGCGCAGCGCCTTGACCGTCGAGCGTGCCACAATCTGACCACCCATGGCGGCCTGAATCGCCACATCGAACATCTGCCTCGGGATCAGTTCCTTCATCTTCTCGACCAACTGACGACCCTTGAAGGCCGCGTTGTCGCGATGCACGATCAGCGCCAGCGCGTCGACTTTCTCGTTATTGATCAGCACATCCAGACGCACCAGCTTGGCGGCCTGGAACCGATCAAAAGAATAGTCCAACGAGGCATAACCGCGGCTGACTGACTTGAGGCGGTCAAAGAAGTCCAATACCACCTCGTTCATCGGTAGATCATAGACCACCTGCACCTGGGAGCCGAGAAATACCATGTCCCGTTGCACGCCACGCTTTTCGATACACAGCGTTATGACGCTACCCAGGTGATCCTGGGGCACAAGAATATTGGCCCGCACGATGGGTTCGCGCATCTCTTCCACCAGCGACGGGTCGGGCAGACGCGTGGGGTTATCCACGTAGATGATTTGCCCGTCCTTCTTCACCACCTCGAATACGACCGTGGGCGCGGTGGTAATCAGATCCAGATCATATTCGCGCTCAAGGCGTTCCTGGATGATTTCCATGTGCAACATGCCAAGGAAACCAATACGGAAACCAAAGCCCAGTGCATCAGAACTCTCCGGCTCATACTGCAGCGCAGCGTCGTTGAGCGTGAGTTTTTCCAATGCGTCGCGGAAATCCTCGAAGTCATCGGAACTGACAGGAAAGAGACCGGCGTAGACCTGCGGCTGTACCTTCTGGAAGCCCGGCAGAACGTCCACATCAGGCGTGCTGGACAGGGTCAGGGTGTCACCGACCGGCGCGCCCTGAATTTCCTTGATACCGGCAATGATAAAGCCCACTTCACCGGCTTTAAGATCCACCGTCTCGGTATGCTTCGGGTTGAAAACACCGACGCTGTCCACCTGATGAATCTTGCCGGTGGATTTGACCAGCACTTTGTCGCCCTTCTTGATCCGCCCCTGTTTGACGCGTACCAGCGAGACAACACCCAGGTAGTTGTCGAACCAGGAATCAATAATCAGTGCCTGTAGCGGCGCCTCAATCTCACCTTCGGGCGGCGGAATGACGGCGATCAGGCGTTCCAGCACATCTTCAACGCCCATACCGCTTTTTGCGCTGCATACCACCGCATCGGTAGCATCGATACCAATCACGCTTTCGATCTCGGCCTTGACCCGCTCCGGCTCAGCCTGCGGCAGGTCAATCTTGTTCAGCACCGGCATCACTTCCAGACCCTGCTCGATAGCCGTGTAGCAGTTGGCTACCGATTGGGCTTCTACGCCCTGAGCGGCATCCACGACCAGCAACGCACCTTCGCAGGCAGCCAGTGAACGGCTGACTTCATAATGAAAGTCCACGTGACCGGGGGTGTCAATGAAGTTGAGCTGGTAAGTCTTGCCGTCCAGCGCAGTGTAATAGAGGGTCACACTGTGGGCTTTGATGGTGATACCACGTTCCCGCTCCAGATCCATCGAATCCAGAACCTGGGAAGCCATTTCACGCTCGGTCAATCCTCCGCAGATCTGAATAAAGCGGTCGGCGAGCGTCGACTTGCCGTGGTCGATATGGGCAATAATAGAAAAGTTGCGGATCAGGCTGAGGTCGCTCACTGCAGGGTTCTTCCAGACGTGGTGTGCCAGACATGGCGGTGACCGGGGGCTCCCCCGAAAACAGCCCGCGAGTGTACCCGATTCCACTGCTTCGCGCTATCTGTACCGGCAAAGCAGCGGCTCAGCAGGCCGCTGCTTTGCCCAAGAGAACGCCCTGCTATTCGGCGAGCCGGAAGGTAATGTAGCTGGCCCGACCCTGACGGATCACGCGCATGGAAATGGAACGATTGACAGGTAACTTGCTGGCGATCTTTTCAAAGTCCGCAGCGGATTCAATCGACCGGTTGTTCAGATTGGTGATGACATCACCAGGACGCAGGCCAATCATGGCACCCGGGCCCGGGCGAACTTCACGCACCACTACACCCGCGTTCAGATCCAGAGCTTTCTTCTGCTCATCCGTCAGTTCCACCACTGCCAGACCCATACGGTTGTCCGTGGCGGACGGCGCGTTCGGTGAGGGAGCACCCGAACTGGCCAGGGTATCCTCATCAGGCAGCGCACCAATTTCCACTGTTACCTGCCGACGCTTGCCATCACGGATGATCTGCATGCTGGCCTTCTGGCCGGGACGCAGACGACCAACCGCATGGGGCAGGTCAGACGACATGACAATGTCCTGATCATTCAGCTTGAGAATCACGTCACCCACCCGCAGGCCACCCTTGGCGCCAGGCCCATCGGGCATGATCTGGGCAACCAACGCCCCAGCCGGACGCGGCAGACCGAACGACTCAGCCAGATCCTTGTTGACCTCCTGAATCACAACGCCCAGCCAGCCGCGACGAACGGTGCCGTCATTTTTCAGTTGATCAACTACATCCATCGCGACGTCCACCGGGATAGCAAAGGACAAGCCCATGAATCCGCCGGATCGCGTGAATATCTGCGAATTGATCCCCACCACTTCACCTGCCAGATTGAACAGCGGGCCACCCGAGTTACCGGGGTTGATGGCCACGTCGGTCTGAATGAAAGGCACATAACTTTCGTTAGGCAGGCTACGGCCTTTGGCACTGACGATGCCAGCCGTTACCGAGTATTCAAACCCGAAGGGCGAGCCAATAGCCAGTACCCACTCACCGGTTTTCAGGTCAGCCGATTTACCCATGCGCACTACCGGTAGGTCAGCGCCTGCTTCCACCTTCAGCAGCGCCAGATCCGAGCGTGGATCAGCACCTACCAGCGTTGCCTCCAGCTCCCGTCGATCGGATAGCCGGACAAAAATCTCGTCAGCGCCATGGACCACATGGTTATTGGTCAGGACGTAGCCATCCTTGGACACAATGAAACCGGAGCCCAGCGATTGCGCCTGACGCTGGGGAGCAGACTGTGAGCCATCAGGAAAGCTGCGCTCGAAAAATTCACGGAAGATGGGTGGCAACCCTTCCAGATCCGGCATCATCGGCCCCATGTTGGCGGAGCGGCGTGTCATGTTCTGCCGAGTACTGATATTCACTACCGCGGGTGAAGCCTCTTCCACCAACTCGGTAAAGTCAGGTAACTGCGCCACCGCCGTTGACTGCCAGCTCAACAACCAGGCACCCACCATCACAAGTAACCATCGCTGCACTGCATTCATCTCAGTATTCACTCCTTTCTCGTATATCGTTGACCACACCGACAGTGCCTGCCGCCCTGCCCAGCACCCGCGGCATGAACGCGGGGTTGTTGCGCGAGCGAAGGCCGTGCCAGCGTACTGCGGCAAAACCGATACCCATACCGAAAAGGCCCGCCAGAATAATCCACGGCTCCGTCGCTCCCAGCCCCTGCGCCAACAGCGCACCGGCAAAGAGCATCCCCAGCGGAATCAAATAGACCACTGCCGAACCCTGTAATACGGCGTTTTCCGGTATTCCAATAATAACGTCGTCACCCACCTGACGAGAACGTCCAGCCTGCTCATCGAGTACGCGAACAAAGCCCTGACGGGCGCCCAATCCGAGGCGTTGCAGGACAGACTGACCACAACCATTACGCGCCTGACAGCTATCACAAGCGCTGCGGCGTATGGTTTCTACCCACACCGCGCCCTGCTCCACACTGAGAACCCGACCACGTTCTTCGATCACTGCGCAGCTCCAGCTACAGCCTGACTCAAGGATTCCGCAATCCGCTCCGCTGCCCGGGCCGGGATTTCACCCACTACCGTGGCAAGGAAAAGATTATCCGGCGTCATCAACCGACGGCTTACTGCAACAGTCGGCCCGAGCTGGGCACGGAGATCTTCAGCCAGACTGTCGCGCCCCAATGGCTCGACAAACAAGGTAAAGCTGGCCAGACCATCGGAGTATAATTGTGAGGATATGAATGTGTCACTGCCGCGCAGCGCCTGAACCTCATGGGTACCGAGAGTAAAGCCCGGGGGTAGCCAGGCCGGCTCCCAGAAGTGCGCATCCACATCCGCAGGCACATCCGCAGGCACATCCACAACTTCTACATCAAAGCAGGAACTGCTGGGCTCCAACCCTTTTGTGTAGCTCTGTTTGTCAAAGGAGATGGCAGCAAACTGGAATCGCTCCAGCAGCTCACGGGTGTCATCCACCAACAACGACTTGAGCAGCAGCCCGGTTTCGTTATCGATGTACAGCTCATGTGCGTAGCGAAAACCATCCTTGGGTTGCACCGCAATAACAGTGACAGGACGGGAGGCAATACGTGTTCCGCCCAGAGTACGCAAGCTGTACCACTCGGCCAACTGGCGAGGATCAATGATCTGGGGCGAGCCCCTGTCTGGATTACGACGGTGGGATAAAGGGGGGGTGGTGGCACAGATCAGCTGACCATTGTGACGTACCCACTCCTGCTGCCGACCTGCGGTCTGCAGAAGGCGCTCATGGATACCATCGACACTGACCTCTCTCCAGATATCCTGTGTGGTAAAAATGCCCGAGCGCTCATAAATGTAGGAGCCGTGATAACTCTGCTCCAGCACAGCCTGTGCCATTCGCTCCAGCCACTGGCTGCTGTCTTCAGCCGCGAGTGGGGGAGCAGTTAACAGGGTGGCCACTCCTAACCACCCCAGAACGCGTTTCAATCGTGGCACTAGTTATTTTCCAGGCTCGCAGCGCGGGCATAGGGCACCAATTGTGGTGCGGCTTGTGCGTTATTTTCTGCATGGCGGCGCAGATAATTACCGATCCGCTGTTCCTGCCATGCGGAAGGTTCACTGTTCGGTACCGCCGCCTTCGGGTCAGCGTGTGAAGAAAATCCTGCCAATACCGCGCCGGCTCCGACAGGAGCCGCTGGCACGGCCGCAATACCGGCTGCCGGCACGCTGCGCTCAACCGAGGCCATGGTGTTCTCGGCAGCAGGATCCTGATTGACCATGCGCACACCGACCAGCACTGCCACGGTGACCGATGCGGCTACCGCTACACGGCCCAGCTGCACCTTCCAGCGGGAGGATCCGGTGGTGGAAGCAACCTTCAATTCGGGTTCGTCAGCTAGTGCCGCAGCAATGCCGACAGACAGATCCATTCCCGTGTGCCATGGTTCCTTGTGCATGACAGACCGAGCCAGTTGGTATCTTTCCCAACTACGACGGATCTCCGGATCCTGCTCGCTGGCATGGAGAACACGGCGCACTTCCAGTTGCTCTGCCGCGTCGTCCATGAGCGCAGAAAGAGACTCGCGCAAGGATTCGTTAGTCATTGATCTACCTCTGTCAAAAGGGCCCCAAAGGGCATCACGGTTTCCCGGAAATCACGCTTCTAATAGCGGCTTCAGGGCTTTATCGATGGCTTCGCGTGCTCTGAATATCCTTGATCGCACTGTGCCCACCGGACACTCCATCACATTGGCTATATCTTCATAACTGAGACCTTCAAATTCCCGCAAAGTTAGCGCCATGCGTAAATCTTCAGGTAACAACTGCAAGGTTCGATTCACCATCTGCTCGATTTCATCCCGCAGAAGATCCCGCTCTGGAGAATGAATATCCTTCAGTGCGCTGTCGCCGTCATAGTATTCGGCATCTTCGGCTGCAATATCCGAGTCAGGTGGCCGTCTGCCCCTCGCCACCAGATAATTCTTGGCAGTATTGATCGCTATTCGATACAGCCAGGTATAGAACGCGCTATCGCCCCTGAAGTTCGCCAACGCCCGGTAGGCCTTGATGAATGCTTCTTGTGCCACATCCTGCGCCTCATGCGAATCGTGCACAAAGCGTGTGACAAGGGCGAGGATCTTATGCTGATATTTGAGCACCAGCAGATCGAAAGCTCGCTTATCTCCCTGTTGCACCCTTTCGACCAACTGCTGGTCAGTCTGTTCTGTCATGTTGCGGTACCACCGCGCTGACTCGACCGACTCAATCTATTGCGATAGACCCGCGATGTAACCAAAAGTTCTCCCCTCACTCAGGTTCAGCAGTAAGAGCCTGCGGCGAAGATAAAAGTTCCCCGGCAGACGTGATTCAAATGATATTCAGCAATCCGTGGAGCCGCAATGCTGAGTACAAGGGTGTTACTGTGACGCATCCCGCTTCTATATACTACCGTCATCCGCCAACCCCTCGGTGACGACACCCACTCGACAAATCAAGAGATCTTCATGGCCCGACAACAACAATATGATGTATTGGTAATCGGCAGCGGCGCAGCAGGTTTAACGCTTGCCTTGCATCTGGCCGACCAGATGCGTGTTGTGGTCTTGAGCAAAGGCCAGTTGTCGGAGGGCTCTACGTTCTGGGCGCAGGGCGGCGTTGCCGCCGTGCTGGACGATACTGATACGGTTGATGCTCACGTACAGGATACTCTTGTTGCCGGGGCCGGGCTCTGTCGTGAGGACGCCGTGCGGCAGATCGTCGGCGACAGTAGCGATGCTATCGGCTGGCTGGTGCAGCAGGGTGTGCCTTTTACCCGCGAACGCAGGGAAGATGGCAGTGAAACCGAAGGCTTTCACCTGACTCGCGAGGGTGGTCATAGTCACCGGCGCATCATCCACGCGGCCGATGCCACCGGCGCCGCCATTTTCAACACGCTACTGCAAAAGGCTCAGGCGCATCCCAATATCGTCCTGCTGGAGAATCAGGTCGCGGTCGACCTGATCACCAGCAGCAAACTGGGCTTGCCCGGTGACGCCTGCCTGGGTGCGTACGTTCTCAACCGCGAAAGCGGTCATGTGGAAACCTTCAGTGCCCGCTTTACCGTGCTGGCCACCGGTGGTGTGAGCAAGGTGTACCTGTACACCAGCAATCCGGACAGTGCATCGGGTGACGGTATCGCCATGGCCTGGCGGGCTGGTTGCCGGGTGGCCAACATGGAATTCAACCAGTTTCACCCGACATGCCTGTATCACCCCAGAGCCAAGAGCTTTCTGATTACCGAGGCGCTGCGCGGTGAAGGCGCACTGCTGAAGCTGCCTGATGGCAGCCGCTTCATGCCCCGCTTCGATGAGCGTGCCGAGCTGGCACCGCGTGACATCGTTGCCCGGGCCATCGACCACGAGATGAAACGGCTGGGGCTCGATTGCGTATATCTGGACATCAGCCATAAGCCCGCCGAGTTCATCCGCGAACACTTCCCCACGGTGTATGAGCGCTGCCTTAGCTTCGGTATCGACATCACCCGGCAACCCATTCCGGTGGTGCCCGCTGCGCATTACACCTGCGGTGGCGTCATGGTCAACAAGAGCGGCCTGACCGAGGTCGAGAACCTCTACGCTATTGGCGAAACCAGCTTTACCGGGCTGCACGGTGCCAACCGGATGGCCAGTAATTCATTGCTGGAGTGCATCGTGTATGGACGCGCCGCCAGCAGGGATATCCTCGACCGCTTTGCTGCCTCCCACCTGCCCGACAACCTACCGCCATGGGATGAAAGCCAGGTTACTGATTCGGACGAGGACGTGATCATCTCTCATAACTGGGAAGAGCTGCGCCGCTTCATGTGGGACTATGTGGGGATTGTGCGCACCACCAAGCGACTGCAGCGGGCCAAGCACCGGGTGGACATGTTGCTGGCGGAGATCCATGAATTCTACAGTAACTATCGGGTATCCCGGGATTTGCTGGAACTGCGCAACCTGGCACTGGTGGCGGATCTGATCATCCGCTCAGCGATGCTGCGCAAGGAAAGTCGCGGTCTGCATTACACGCTGGACTATCCGCAGCTGCTGGATGAACCCCGGGATACTATTCTGCAGCCACCCAGCGCTGACGACTGAACCGCAACCGCAGACGCAGCCGCCGCAGGGAGTCCTCGGTCGCAGCGTCTGCCGGCAGAATCACCGAAATAGGCAACCAGCGCCCCGGCTGACGCAGCCGCACCACTGTAAGCAGCGCGCTGACATAGGTATCCGCCAGCAAACGTGCGTCTCTTTCCGAGCCGTCACGGCGCAACACGTGCCAACCTTCACTATCGAACCGCAGCCCGGTCACCGAATCGGCGTGCCGCAAACTGACCTGACGCGGCCAGATCCATACGCAATACACACCCAACAGCAAGGCACAAAGCGATGCCGGCAGTGCGGGTATGGCGCTGCGATACAGTGCCATGCAACCGAACGCTGTCAACAGTATGATCAGCGCTCCCAGCCAACGGGACGGCTGGCGTTGCAACAACAGAGTGTCAGTCGGGTTGTACACGGTCGAGTATTATCCTCACGATGCGCTTGAGATCCGGATCGTCCGGCTCCCCACGCTGCATGAACCAGCCGAACATGTCCTGATCCTCGCATTCCAACAGTTGGCGGTAACGTGCCTTGTCATCCTCATCCAGCGAGGGATAGGCTTCTTCCAGAAAGGGCACCAGCAGAACATCCAGCTCGAGCATGCCGCGCCGGCTATGCCAGTACAATCGCTTTTTATCCACTTCTGCCGACATTACCCTCTCCATCTAACCAAAGATTGCTATTGAACCCGCAGTATAACCGCTCGCGCACATACCGGCACTGACAACGGGCAGCGGCGGCTCTATGATGTGGCATAAGCATACTTCAATCCATGCTCCGGAGCCTGTCAGAGACCATGCACGATATTCACGATTTGGCCGCACTGTTTCCCTTACAGCAACCCTCCCTGCCACCCGCTACCGCCCTCGCACACCTGAGCCAGGAAGGCGTTCTTTCGGTACATGGGCCGGATGCCACGCGCTTCCTTCAGGGTCAACTCACCTGCGATGTCACTGCCCTGCAGCCTGGCGACAACACCCTGGGCGCACGCTGCAATCCCAAGGGCCGCATGCAGTCGAGCTTCCGCCTGCTCAAGCGCAGTGAAGAGGAATACCTGCTGGCCCTGCCCCGTGAACTATTGGAGGCTCAACAGCAGGATCTGGCCAAGTACGCCGCGTTCTTCAAGGTGAAACTGGAGGACGTCAGCGGGTTATGGGTACGCCTGGGCCTGTGGGGCGATAATGCCAGCGCCGCGTTAAATGCCACCGGAATCGCTGACAATGCCGAGCTGGGTCTGGCGCTCGAAGTAGGCGCTGACACCCATGAATTGTGGTTGCCAGCGCCACAGAGCGCGGCGCTGGCAGCAACCGTGAAGGCCCACGCCGAACCGGTACCAACAGAGAGCTGGACACGGCAGATGATCCGTCTGGGGATTGGCCAGGTACGTGCCGAAACCAGGGAAAGCTTCATTCCTCAGATGCTTAATCTGCAGTATCTGGGCGGTGTCAGTTTCCGTAAGGGCTGCTATACCGGCCAGGAAATCGTCGCGCGCATGCAATATCTGGGTAAACTCAAGCGTCGCATGTATCGTCTGGATTGGGAGTCCAGCGAGCTTCCGCTACCCGGCACCGCTATCCAGGATAGCAGCACCGGTCAGTCGGTCGGTGAAGTGGTGATGGCGGCACGAGCAGGATCGCATATCGAAATGCTTGCGGTGCTGCAGAATGACGCTGCAGAGTTGCCTACATTGAGTATCAACAATATCATTGAGCCACCGCTGCGATTGAACACGCTTCCCTATGAACAGCAAATGGCCGCCGATCCTGCCGCGGACTAACCAAGGAAGAAACACATGACTGATCTGGCCCAACGCATTCAGGAAGAATTGGTTCAGGCAATTGAGCGCGACCAGTTGGTGCTGCCGACCCTGCCCGAGGTCGCTCTGCGCATTCGTGAAGCAGCTGAAAACCCGGACATTTCCCTCAGCGACCTGACCCGAGAGATCAGCACGGATACCGCACTGAGCGCCCGCCTGATCAAGGTAGTCAACAGCCCGCTGTTGCGTTCACGTCAGGAAATTACCGACCTGAACATGGCGGTCAATCGCCTGGGCGTGGTCTACACCGCTAACCTGGCAACCGGGTTGGCCATGGCCCAGCTGTTCCAGGCGACTACCGATAACATCGATAGACGCATGCGCGAAGTGTGGGCACGCAGCACCGAGGTTGCCGGCATCAGCCATGTATTGTGCCGACACTACACCCGCTTGAAGTCCGACCAGGCTACCCTGGCCGGGCTGGTGCATCAGATTGGCGTACTCCCCATCCTCAGCTATGCCGAGGAAAACAGCCAGCTATTGCACGACTCCATCACGCTGGATATCGTCATCGAGCGTATTCATCCGCTGATCGGCGATCGTATTCTGGCGACCTGGGATTTCCCCCAGCCGTTGCGCAACATCCCCAGTCAGCATCTCGATTTCCAGCGAACCCCGGCTGAGGTGGATTACGCTGACATCGTGCAGGTTGCCATGCTGCAAAGTCTGACCGGCACCGAGCATCCTTATACCGAGATGGATTGGGCACAGATCCCCTCCTTCGCTCGCCTGGGTCTGAATCCGGCCGACGATCAGGAGGAGGAAGACCTGTCTGCGGAAATGGAAGCGGCAATGCTGCTGCTCAATTAAGCAAACCCGATAGGCGCCCTTGCGGAGAAAAACAGTACAATTGGGCTATCCCATTGCCTGTTCCGCAAGGAGTCGTCATGTCCCGTTCTGCAGCCTTTCTCGCCCGCCTCGGTATCCAGCTCCCGCTCGTCCAGGCCCCCATGGCCGGTGTGGCGACTCCTGAGCTCGCCGCCGCCGTATCCAATGCAGGCGCATTGGGCTCGTTGGGCATTGGCCCGAGCACTGTGGAGCAGGCGCAAGGCATGATTGAAAAGACCCGCGCACTGACCGCCCGCCCCTTCAACGTCAATCTGTTCTGCCACGCTCCGGCAGTAGCCGATACCCAGCGCGAAGCAGCCTGGCTTGAACATCTTCAGCCCCTGTTCGATGAAGCAGGCCTACCCCTGCCGACCACTCTGAAGGCGGGTTATCCGAGCTTTCCTGAAGACGACGCCATGTTGCAGATGCTGCTGAAGCAACGTCCTGCCATTGTCAGCTTTCATTTCGGTCTGCCCCAGGCCGAGCAGATCACAGCTCTGCGCGAGGCAGGTATTTGTCTATTGGCGACAGCTACCAACCTGCATGAGGCCAAACTGATAGAAGACGCCGGATTGGACGGCATCGTGGCTCAGGGTATCGAAGCCGGCGGACACCGGGGCACGTTCGATCCAGAGGCGGCAGATGAGCAATGGAGCACGTCGGTACTGGTACGACTGCTGACGCAGCGCTGCGCTCTGCCGGTGATTGCCGCAGGCGGGATCATGGATGGCCAGGGTATTCGTGCAGCGCTGGATCTGGGCGCCGCCGCAGCGCAGTTGGGTACCGCCTTTGTGTTGTGCCCGGAATCCTCAGCCAATGCAGCCTATCGCCAGGCCTTGCAAAGCGAACCCGCCGAACACACCCGATTGACCGCGAGCATTTCTGGTCGCCCAGCCCGGGGCATGCTCAATCGCTTGATCGAACACGGTGAAGCCGCAGGTCGTCCGCTACCAGCCGGATACCCCATGGCATACGACGCAGCCAAACAGTTGAATGCGGCCGCCAGCCAACAGAACAACCATGAGTTTGCTGCCCACTGGGCTGGCATGGGCGCGCCTCTGGCTCGACAGATGCCGGCAGCAGAATTGATAGCACAGCTGGTACGCGAAATGACAGCGCAGGGATAAGCGGTTGTACTCTTATTGGCTGGTCTGACGGCCAGCCCGAGCCATTACGGCAAGCGCCAATCGATTGGTTCACGCCCTTCCTTGAGCAGGTAGGCGTTGGCCGCTGAGAAATGCCCGCAACCAATAAAACCGCGATGGGCCGAGAGGGGCGAAGGATGCACGCTCTTCAATACACAGTGGCGCGAAGCATCGATCTGCTGCCCCTTCTTCTGCGCATAGCTGCCCCAGAGCATGAACACCAGGTGGTCGCGCTGCTCGTTGAGTAATTCAATAATCCGCGAGGTAAAGCGCTCCCAGCCGCGATTGGCGTGAGCGCCAGCCTGGCCCTGGGTTACCGTCAATACCGCGTTGAGCAGCAGCACGCCCTGATCCGCCCAGCTCTGCAGCGACCCATGGGAGGGAATCGGATAACCCAGATCGCGCTGGATCTCCTTGAAGATATTCTGCAGTGACGGTGGAGGACGCACCCCCTGCGGTACAGAGAAGCACAGACCATGTGCCTGGTCTGGCCCGTGATAAGGATCCTGGCCGATGATAACCACCTTGACGCGGCTCATCGGAGTGCTGTTCAAGGCATTGAATATCAGCGGCCCCGGGGGATAGATCACCTTGCCCGACGCCTCTTCTTCAAGCAGAAATGCCCACAATTGCTGCATGTAGGGCTGCTCGAGTTCATCACCCAGAGACTGCTTCCAGTCCTCGGCTAACTGGATCTGCCGGCTGGTCATCAGGGCGTCGTCGGCACCGCCTGCGCGTTGCAGCGAACCACGCGCTGGCGGTTGTCGACCAGCAGCCCGGACAGTCCCTGGTGACGGCTGTTATGCAGAATCATTACCCCGTCGACACACTCGGCCACATGATCCGCGGCCTTGGCCTGCAGCTGGCCGGCGTCGCTGGAGCCGATGGTTACCAGACTGAACTCGGCCACCAGCAGCCCTTCTTCTTCGCGGGCGAAGTTCAGGTAACCATAGAAGTGCAGTACCGCCATGGTCAGGAACAGGGTTCCCAGCGCGGTCAGGATATACGGGAGTTTATTGACTTCCTGCTGTTCACTCACAAAAAACGCTCCTCAGAGAATATTGGCATAGTCAGCCTCGATACGATCCAAGCTGAGATTGGTCAGAAATCCGGAAAAACACATCCACGCACTGAGCGCGTTGAGGTCGGCGAAGGGCTCCGGCAGATAGCGCGGCGGCACGACGAGACCCTCTTCGACCAGCTGTCCAAGAGTACGCATATCCTCCAGCGTCGTCTTGCCACAGAACAACAATGGAATCTGCTGCAGCTTGCCCTGGCGCACCGCCAGCTGGATATAGTTATAGGTCAGGATGAAGCCCTTGAGGTAGGCCAGATCCTTGGTAAACGGCAAACCATCGCTGCTGGAGCCCCGGAATACGCGGCTGGCGTTGGTATAGCTGTCCTCCTCGCTGTAGCCCTCCTCCTGATAGAAGGCAAATACATCAAGAAAGTCCCCTCCGGACTCGGCCAGCTGTATGGCGCGGGTACGGTTGGTCAGCTTACGCAACCGGGACGGATAGGAAGCAAAAGTAATCACTTCCATGAGAATCGCCAGGCCTTCCTGGGTCACTGTGGAGGACGGCGGTCCCTTGGCCAGAAAGGTGCAGATCGGCTGGTGCTGTCCGTTGAGGCTGGTCGCCACATGCACCGCGCCCTCATGTACCGCGAGGATTTTCAGATCCCGCTGGTTAAACATGGCGTCGCTGCGGATCTTGATGTAATCGGCACCGGCGGCAGCATCGGCGACGATACCGTCGGATTCGAAGACCCGTACCGCCTGATCGTCCGGAAATACCCGGTTCATCTGTTCTTGCAGGATGGCCACCGCCTCGGGCGCGGCTATGGTCTTGGGCTCATGGCCCAGATCGTTGCCGATATTGCCCAGTGATTCGCTGAGCATGATGCCCAGATCGGTAATGGTCGGATCACCGGCATGGAAAGCGTCGGATGCCGAACCATACAGCTCCTGGGAAATCCGCCCCAGCTCGGGCGTGCCCCGGGCTTCGAGCATGCGGATGACCATGCGGTATTCCCGGCACATGCGGCGCATGATCTGCCCTACCGGGTTGAAGGTTCCCAGCTGGCGGGTGATGTCCCGCTCGATATCCTGGAATAGTTGCAGCCGTTCTGCGGGGTCGAAGCTCAACGGGCGGCGTTTGTAATAATCCGGCCCGATATCAGGCAGCACCTTGCAGCCATCGCGGAAAAACTGGTCACGAACACCATCATCCCACTTGATGGCATCCAGCACCCGGATCGGCGCCTGTGCCTCGACAAGGCGGTCGGACAGGCTGCGTATGACCAGCTGGTATTGCTCGCTCTGTTTTACCGCCATGCGGTGCTCCCTATGCTCTTGCCGGTTTCGCTCGTTGGCCCGGTGATGACTGCTCGGTGCTCGTTCCCGTGCAGGGGCTCGCCTTGCAGCCTGCCCCGGCCATCCGGAAAGCGGATCACTGCACCGTCCATACAAGCGGGTTGAGGGCGGCCCCTGTGGCACCGTCGGTTGTCATGGATGACAACCGCGAGCTTACAGGGACGTACTTGCAGCGTGTCCCGCAGAGGCCGACCTCAACCCGCAATCACCCAAACCACCCCGATCCGATTTCCTTGCACGAACCACTAGCCCAGGATCAAACCTCAGGCCGCATATGCGGGAACAGGATCACATCACGGATCGACGGCGAATCGGTCAGCAGCATCACCAGACGGTCGATGCCGATACCTTCACCGGCGGTCGGCGGCAAGCCGTATTCCAGCGCACGGACGAAATCAGCGTCAAAGTGCATGGCCTCGTCGTCACCGGCATCCTTCTCCGCCACCTGGGCGTGGAAGCGCTCGGCCTGGTCTTCGGCATCGTTCAACTCCGAATAGGCGTTGGCGATTTCGCGACCACCGATGAACAGCTCGAAACGGTCAGTCACGCTCGGGTCCTGGTCGTTACGACGGGCCAGCGGAGAGACCTCGAAGGGGTACTGGGTGATAAAGGTCGGCTGCTCCAGCTTGTGCTCGACCAGCTCCTCGAAAATCATCACCTGCAACTTGCCCAGACCTTCATGGCCCAGCACTTTGGCGCCGGCTTTGCGGGCAATGTCACGGGCGCGGTCAATGTCCTTCAGGTCCTCGGCGCTGATGTCCGGGTTGTACTGAAGGATGGAGTCGAACACCGACAGCCGGGCGAAGGGCTCGCCAAAATGAAACACCTTGTCGCCATAGGGTACATCGGTGCTGCCGAGTACGGCCTGGGCCAGCTCGCGGAACAGTTCCTCGGTCAGGTCCATGTTGTCTTCATAGTCAGCATAGGCCCAGTAGAACTCGAGCATGGTGAACTCGGGGTTGTGCCGGGTGGAGACGCCTTCGTTACGGAAGTTGCGGTTGATCTCGAAGACCTTCTCGAAGCCACCCACCACCAGCCGCTTCAGGTACAGCTCGGGTGCGATGCGCAGGTACATCGGCAGATCCAGCGCGTTGTGGTGTGTCTCGAAGGGCTTGGCCGCTGCGCCACCGGGAATGGTCTGCAGCATCGGGGTTTCCACTTCGAGGAAGCCGCGATCACTGAGGAAACGGCGGATATGCGAGATCACCTGCGAGCGCACGCGGAAGGTATCACGCACTTCCTCGTTGACGATCAGGTCCACATAGCGCTGACGGTAGCGCTGCTCGGTGTCGGTCAGACCATGGTGCTTGTCCGGCAGCGGGCGCAGGGCTTTGGTCAACAGACGCACCGAGGTCATGTGCACGTAGAGGTCGCCCTTGCCAGAGCGGGCCAGAGTGCCTTCGGTGGCGATGATGTCGCCCAGGTCCCAGGTCTTGATGGCTTCCAGGGTCTCGGCGGGCAGGCCCTTGCGGTCAACGTAGACCTGAATGCGGCCGCTCATGTCCTGAATGACCATGAAGGCACCGCGATTGAGCATGATGCGTCCAGCGACCTTGACCTTGATGCCGGCCTCGGCCAGCTCTTCCTTGCTGCTGTCGGCATACTGCTTCTGCAGATCGCCGGCCAGGCTGTCACGGCGGAAATCATTGGGGAAGGCCTGACCCTTGGCGCGTTCGGCAGCGAGCTTCTCCTTGCGCAGGGCGATCAGACTGTTTTCTTCCTCTTGCAGGGCATGCTCATTCAGCGGTTGTTCGCTCATCTCGGTATCCTGGGTAAATCAATTCGGTAGTCGTGCCGGTTGGGTCGGCGTGCGGTCAGGGCCCTTACAGGCCCTGTTTCAGACTGGCTTCAAGAAACTCATTGATATCGCCATCCAGTACCCCATCGCAATCGCTATCCTCGATGCCTGTGCGCAGATCCTTGATCCGCGATTGGTCGAGTACGTAGGAGCGGATCTGATGGCCCCAGCCGATATCAGACTTGCTGTCTTCCTGGGCTTGGGAGGCTTCACTGCGCTTCTGTATTTCCAGCTCGTACAACTTGGCCCGCAACATCTTCATCGCGGTGTCCTTGTTGGCGTGCTGGGAGCGCTCGTTCTGACAACTGACCACGGTATTGGTCGGCACGTGGGTAATACGGACGGCCGAGTCAGTGGTGTTAACGTGCTGACCACCCGCGCCCGAGGAGCGGTAGGTATCAATGCGCAGATCGGATGGGTTGATCTCGATTTCGATGTTGTCGTCGATTTCCGGCGACACGAACACCGCAGTGAACGAGGTGTGGCGACGGTTGCCCGAATCATAGGGACTCTTGCGCACCAGCCGGTGTACACCGATTTCAGTACGCAACCAACCGTAGGCGTAAGGGCCCTTGACGTGAATGGTCGCGCCCTTGATGCCGGCCACCTCGCCTGCGGTCAGCTCCATGATGGTCGCTTCAAAACCATTATGATCAGCCCAGCGCAGGTACATGCGCAGCAACATGTTGGCCCAATCCTGGGCTTCGGTACCACCGGAGCCGGCCTGGATATCCAGATAGGCGTTGTTCTCATCCATCTCGCCGCTGAACATGCGACGGAACTCCAGCGCCTCAAGTCGCGTTTGCATGCGCTCGAGTTCACTGATGACGTCCGCCACAGCACCTTCGTCATCTTCTTCGACGGCCATTTCCAGCAGTTCGCTGGCGTCTTCCAGACCCGAGTGCAGATCATCCAGAGTGCCGACGATTTCTGCCAATGCGGCCCGCTCGCGGCCCAGGTTCTGCGCACGCTCGGGCTCGTTCCAGACGCTCGGGTCTTCCAGCTCGCGCTCTACTTCGGTCAGGCGATCACGTTTGTGATCGTAGTCAAAGATACCCCCTGATGGTCTCGGAGCGGCCACGCAGGTCTTTGATGGTGTTCAGAATCGGATTGATTTCCATGGTGACAAATCCCGTGGGGAAAAGGGGCCATTGTAGCGTAAAACGCTGCGCCGGTGCAGGCTCCAGGGCAGGCTTTGCCATGGATTGTTCAGCAGGCCTGCAGGTGCCTGACCATCAGCTGCAGGCTCTGACGTCCACGGTACTCGTTGACATCCAGACTGTAGACCAGCCTCACCTGCCCAATGGTCGGGTTGGGCCAGACCTCAGGGTCGATATTGAAGGCGATGGCGTCCAGCACCTCGGTACTATCCAATGACTGCAATACCATTTTCAGGTGCCGCTCGCCGACCAGCCGCTGCTGGATGAGTTTGAATTGGCCATGGAACTCCGGCTCGGGGAAATGCTGGCCCCAGGGCCCGGCATCACGCAGGGCGGCGGCCAGTTGCAGATTGAATTCCTCCGCGGCCAGCTCGCCATCGCAGAGCAGTCGGCCGGTCAGGTCGTCGGCACACAGCTGGCGGCGCACTTCCTGATCGAAGGCCTCGCGAAACGCTTCAAAACACTCGATGGGCAGGGATAACCCGGCCGCCATGGCATGGCCACCAAATTTGCTGATCAAGCCCGGATTGCTGGCAGCGACGCTGTCCAGCGCATCGCGAATATGCAGCCCACTGACTGATCGTGCGGAACCCTTGATCTGCCCATCGCCGGCATCGGCAAAGGCGATCACCGGGCGGTGATAACGTTCTTTGAGACGCGAAGCGAGAATACCGATCACGCCCTGATGCCACTGCGGATCGAACAGGCACAGGCCGAATGGCATATCACTTTCCTGCAACTCGGCACTATCGAGCATCGTCAGCGCCTGTTGCTGCATCTCCCGTTCGATGCTCTTGCGATCGCGGTTCATGCTGTCCAGTTCCTGGGCGATATCCCGCGCCAGCTGTTCATCATCGGTCAGCAGGCATTCGATTCCCAGGCTCATGTCGTCCAGCCGCCCCGCCGCGTTCAGCCGGGGGCCGATGACAAAGCCCAGATCGGTGGACGCCAGCCGCTCGGCCGGGCGCCGGGCGACTTCCAGCAGCGCCCGTATTCCCGGACGGCAGCGCCCGGCTCGGATACGGGCCAGGCCCTGGTGCACCAGAATGCGGTTGTTGGCGTCCAGCGGCACCACGTCGGCCACGGTACCCAGCGCCACCAGATCCAGCAGCTCGCCCAGATTCGGTTCCGGACGCTGCGGGTTGAACCAGCCGCTGCTTCGCAACTCGGCACGCAGCGCCATGAGCACATAGAAGATGACGCCGACACCGGCAATCGATTTGCTCGGAAAGTCGCAGCCCGGCTGGCTGGGATTGACGATGGCATCCGCCTCGGGCAGCTGCTCTGCGGGCAGGTGATGATCGGTGACCACCACTTTCAGCCCAGCGGCACGGGCAGCGGCTACCCCATCCACACTGGAAATGCCGTTATCCACTGTGACCAACACATCCGGTTGGTAGGTCAGCGCCACCTCAACAATTTCTGGTGTCAGGCCGTAGCCGTACTCAAAACGATTGGGCACCAGATAATCGACTCTAGCAGCGCCCAAGGCACGCAGGCCCAGCGCACCCACGGCACTGGCCGTGGCCCCATCACAATCAAAGTCACCGACGATAAGAATCGACTGACCCTGCTCCAGCGCCTCGCGCAATACCTGAACGGCCTTATCCATGCCCTTGAACAAGCCCCACGGCAACAGGGATTTCAGACTGCGACCCAACTCGGCTGCCGAACGCACACCCCGAGCGGCATACAGTCGGGTGAGCAATGGAGGCAGGTCGCCCAGGTCAGGTAATTGCTCAGGCAGTACGCGGGATTCAATACGCATGGCTACTCAGCGTGCTCCCAGCAGCCAATCGAGAACAAATTCATGTTGGGTATCCGCATCACTGACATAGAGTACACCGTCGCTGATCATCACACTCCAGTCAAAGTTTCGCGGTAGATCACTGGCCAGCGCATCCAGCGGCTCCTGGGGCAGTACTGCAATATTCAGATTGCGCTGCTGCTCCACGCTCGGCAGGATCCGGTCGGCCCATACCCGGTTATTGCCATAGACCAGCAAGGAGCAACGCTCTCCCCGACGGGAACCGGCAATCAAGCGCTCTGCATCCGGCTGACCGACATCTATCCAGTGTTCGATACGGTCATCCAGGCTCTTCTGCCACAGAGCCGGCTCATCGACATTCGACAGACCACGACCAAACGCCAAACGCTCGTGATACCAGAGTGCATAGGCCAGCACCCTGGCCGCCAATCGTTGGCCGGTTTCGGACGGGTGCCGGGCAATGGTCAAGCGCAGGTTTTCATAGACACCACGATCAGTATCGGTGAGGTTCAACTGGATCTTGCAGGGGATGGACTGGAGCGCCATGGCGATCGAATATTCTCAACAGGTGGGCGCGCAGTGTACCGCAAAACCATCCGTCTCGCCGCCGCGGTCTAGTCCTGGGGACGCTCATGCTGATCCAGAATGTGCGGTAATACGTTCAGGATGAAGAGCATGATCAGGGTTGCCAGCACCGCAGTCGCCTCCAGCCCCAGGCCGACACAGACACCCACCGCAGCAGTCATCCAGACCCCTGCAGCGGTAGTCAGGCCTTTCACATCCTGCATCTGCTCCCCCTTGATGATGGTCCCGGCACCGAGGAAACCAATACCCGCGACGATGCCCTGAACCACCCTGCTCATGGCATCGTCACCACCTCCGACCAGCTCCGAACCGAGCACGAACAGGGCTGCGCCGGAACATACCAGCATATGGGTACGCACCCCCGCAGCCTTACCATGGCTTTCCCGTTCGAAGCCCAACAGCCCGCCCAATAACGCGGCCAGTAACAGGCGCAGGCTGACCCGCGTAGCCTGTTCCACATCAGTCAGATCAGAAAACTCACTGATCAGCGTACTCAGAATAATCTGGGAGACGTCCATCGCTTGGTGTCCGGGTAACGGGTGGATGCTGATTCAGCATAGCAGGACGTAGCGGTGCTACAGCGAAGGCACTGCCCGGCTCCGGGGTCGGTTGTCGCACAATCTGCTGGCCCAACAAGCGCCCCCAGGGCGAGCGCGGCCTGGCCCGCCAGGCGGCCTGATGCAGCTGTTGCAGGCTCTCGGCATCCTGCGCCAGCAGGCTCAATTCGCTTGTGGTCAGATCCTGCGGCCCCAGCTGCACACAACGCTGACACAGGGCTGCCAGACGTTTCCTGCGCCGCCCATGCCGCCCGCTACGCGCCATCGTTACCTGCAATGCATTGTGTTGCGGGTGGATCACTGATTCACGAAAGCCAGGGAGCCGCTGCCCTGTCAGCGGGTTCGTGGACAAGCCATCCAGCAACAGCGAACCCTTCAGCTCCTCTGCGGTAACCAGCCAACCGCGCTGCTTCAACCACTGGCCAAGCTGTACCTTGCTCAGTATGACCGAGATGGGCGCAGCCAGAATCAGCGGCACCGCTACCGGTAATGACCAATAGAAGAACATGGGCTTCAGCCAGAGGGCAAAGGCCGCCCAACCGAGCCCGATCAGCGAGCCAGGTGCATGATGCACAAAGGCATCCACCCAGCCTGTCTCACTGGTGCGATTCTGTCCTGCCCAGCGCAGGCTGATATTCAACAGTGCTTCGATGACGTAGCGCGAATGGGACAACATGCGAATCGGAGCCAGTAGCGCCGAGACGAGAATTTCCAGCCAGATGCTGCCGAACAGCCGCGGGAATCCGCCAAAGGCCGGTAGCCGTCGAGTCAAGGCTGCATCGGCCAAGCCCAGAAATTTGGGAATGAAAAGTAATGCCAGCGTGCTCATGACCAAAGCTGCCGCCCGCAGGGGTTGCCATTGGGGCCACACCGGATGCAGCTGGTAAGGATCGGGAAAGTAGTTGATCGGCCACAACACCTGCTGGGTGGTGGCAATGGTAGTCAGTATCAGAAACATCAACCAGAGCGGCGAGGCAAGATAGGACATGATGCCGTTGAGCAGCGCCATCCGGTGGGCCAGACGCAGTTTGCGGCTGCGCAATAATAACCACAGATGCTGCATATTGCCCTTTACCCAGCGGCGGTCACGGGTCAGCTCATCAACCAGCGAAGGCGGCGACTCCTCCCAGCTATCGCGCAACCCCGGCTCCAGCCAGACCTCATGACCGGCGCGTCCCAGGTAGGCCGCTTCGACAAAATCATGGCTCATGATCGGCCCGCGGAACAGGCCCCAGCCGGGCAGCTTGCGCAGACCGCAATGAGCCATGAAGGGCTGGATACGGAGTATCGCGTTATGCCCCCAGAATGCCGCCTCGCCCAATTGCACCGCCGCCAGCCCGGTGCTGAATAACGGCCCATACAACTGACTGGAGAACTGCTGTACCCGGGCAAACAGCGAGCGGCCATTGAGCAGCTCGGGGCTGGTCTGCAACAGGCCCACCGCCGGGTGGCGCTGCATCAGTTGCACCATGCGCACCAATGTATCGCCGCCCATCAGGCTGTCCGCATCCAGCACCGCCATGTACTGATAATCGGCGCCCCAGCGGCGCAGAAAGTCCGCCACATTGCCGCTCTTGTAATTCAGATTGACCTGGCGACGGCGATAGAACAGACGCCCTGCCGCGCCCAGCTTGCGAACCAATTGCGCCCAGGCCGCCTGCTCCTGTAACCAGACATCCGGGTCGCGGCTATCGGACAGAATGAAGAAGTCGAAGTGCTCAAGTTGGCCGGTACGCTCCAGACTCTGATACACAGCGCTCAAGCCACCCAGGCTCCGCTCGATGGGCTCATGGTAAACAGGCATGACGATGGCGGTACGCGCCAGCGGCGTCTGGGCCAGCTCAGCCGCATCCTGCTGGCGCAACAGGGAGTGACGATCACCACCCAGACGACGCAGAAAAAAACCGATCAGCGCGATCCAGAAGCCAAAGGAAATCCATGCAAACAGCAGGGCAAACAGCACCAGCATGGCGATTTCCAGCGCGTTGCCGCCCCGGTAGGGCAACACCGTCAGCATGAACCAGGTCGCCAGCGCGGTCTGACCCACGACCAGCAACGTCAAGGCACTGCGCCGCAGTAACGCTGCCATATACCAGCGGCGGCGGATCAGGTTACCCGGCACCGGCAAAGCCTCTGCAGCGCGGCGCATCAGTAGCGCCCATAGCCGATGCTGCTGCGCCGTATCGGTGGCGTCAGCACAGGGCAGTTATCAGCAATGCGATCCACCTCCGCACCGTTCAGCGCACCACCTCTGCGCAACCGTTGCAGACTGGCGCCGAACAGATCCACCTCACCTGCCGCCACCGCCTCCGCCAGTGCCTGCAGCGCGGCCTGCTCCAGGGGAGGAGTCAATTCCCAGCCGGCCCAACTCAGCCAGGCGAGGATCCTGCGCAGCGCCTGTTCAGTCCGTGTGGCGCGCATGGCAGGTGTCCATCAGTTGATCACCTGAAGTATGTCGCTGCCGGGAAGTAATTGATAACTCCAGGTCTCACTCAGGGTTTCTTCACCCTCATGCAGGTATGCGCGCAGCGATAAGGGCCGGTTGGCCGCCGGGCGTAGCAGTACCGATAGACGCCAGCGTTTCAGCGGCTCGACGTACTCAACGAAGTGCTCCAGCAGCTCGCCCTCTTCCAGCACCGTTACCTGGCCGGTTATCGGCGTATCCGCACCACGCTCCTCAAGCGGGCCACCGGCAAAATCGACAATGACCCGTACCGCGCCTTCGGCATTCCCGCCGCCGATGCGGGTGCCATCACCGAGAAAGCTGTCCACTGTCTGCCCCATCGGGTTCTGCGTCAGATCAGCATTGCCGAAACGCACCTTATAGTCGTAGTGATGGGCTTGCTGGCTTTGCAGTGGTGCCTCGGGCGTCCAGAACACCACAATGTTGTCATTGGTCTCGTCTGGCGTGGGCAACTGCGTCAGCACCACATGCCCCTTGCCCCACTCGCCCTGAGGCTCTATCCAGGCGCTGGGGCGTGTGCCGTAACCTGCTTCGGCATCCATATAGCTGTGAAAATCCGCATCGCGCTGCAACAGGCCAAAGCCCTTCACCTGCTCGGCAGCGAAGTAGTCCATGCTCAGCGCTGCGGGATTATTCAGCGGTCGCCATAACCATTCGTTGCTGTTGCCATCCTGTATCAGCAGACCATCCGAATCGTGCACTTCCGGACGCCACTCGCCGTAGGGACGCAGCGTGTTTTCACCGTAATAGAACATGCTGGTTAACGGTGCCACGCCGATCAGCTCAATATCCTGCCGCGGGAACAGCACCGACTTGACCTTTATACTCGTTTCATCGCCGGGCGTTACTTCAAACTGGTAAGCGCCGGTCAGACTCTTGCCATCGAGCAGCCCATAGAAGGTCAGACTGCTGGCGTTGGGCTCGGACTTTTCCAGCCAGAACTCGATGAACGAAGGAAATTCTTCCCCCCTTGGCAAACCGGTGTTCACCGCAACGCCCCGGCCGGATAAACCGAAGTTGTTGTCTCGCCCCACCGCCCGGTAATAACTGGCACCGGCAAACACCAGAAACTGGTTGGCTACATCCGGATCGTTGAAGGGAAAGGTCAGCCGGAAACCCGCATAGCCAAGATCGGCCGGAATGAGTTTCTCCAGCTCGCTATTGGGATAGCTGAACAACGATTTATCGAAAGCCAACGGCTCAGCCTGACCGCCATCGATGATATTCAGCGCCACCGCGTGATGGTAGAACAGCCCGGGCGGCGTCAGCATCACTGCAAATGGACTGTCTTCATCGACCCAGAGACTGCGCTCGGGTTTGAAGCGGATGCCCTGATAATCGTGATAACTCAGATTCTGAAGAAACTTCGGCACCTTCGGCGGTGCTTGCCAATTACTGCCCGACAGCTCTTGCGCCTTATCAATAACCGTTTGAAAGCTGAAGCTCTCGGCAAGCGCCGTCCAGGACAGAGCGCCCATGAGCACACCGGCCAGTGGTTTGATCCATGATGTCATCCGGAACAACTCCTTTACTGAGACTGAGAGAGGCGCTTCGATTCTGTTGCTCTGGTTTAGGTCGCGCTTACGTCAGACAGTTCCGCCCGGCGGGTGTTACAGAAAATTGTAGGCAATCAAACCGGCCACCCCCAGCACGACGGCATAGGCAATCAACGCAAGCACACCGTCATGGGAAATCATCGCCAGACCGATACAGGTCAGCGCCAGGCCGGCGCTGCTGGCAGCAAAGGGCACCGGCTCCAACAGCGGCAGGGTCACCGCCAGTGCCAGACACACCAGCGCCAACGGCCAGCTGGCTGGCCCATCCACCACAAAGCTCAAGCGCTCGCGCAGGAAACGGTCGACAAAGCGTGCCGGCCGACGCAGCCACCTGGCACTTTTAGCCAGTTTCTGTTGGCTGATATTGCGCCGAAGAATCCAGCCGGGCAGCCAGATATATTTTCTACGCAGCACCATTTGCAGCGACAGCAACAATACCGCCACGCCCATGGTCGAGGGCAAACCGGGGATGCCACTCAGCGGCGATACCAACATGACCCCGATCAGCAGCAGTAAGGGCCCAAAGGAGCGTCTACCGATGTGATCCATCAACTGGCCCAGCGAAACCGTCTCCTGCCCCTGCCGGGCCTCATCCAGGCGGTCGAGCAATTGTTCCAGATTGGTCACCTTGTTGGCCATGGGCGCTCCGGCGGGTCAGATACAGGGCGGAAGAAACAGAACTGGCGCAGCCACGGCCAGCGTGGCAAATGCCGAGACCGCATAGAGGGCGGCTGAGGTCAGACTGATATATCGCCGGTTCGCCTGGCTCTGGTCAGGCGCGGCGCGCCAGAGCCTGAGCGCGGCCCATAGCAGCGCAGCAACCACCACCAGAGTGGACAGCCACAACAGCGGATTGACCCAGGTGGACGGGCCATTGGCGGGATCGGGCGGCGCCAGCTGGCAAGCCACTGACAGTCCGCCATAGAGCACAACGAACCAGGCTGACCAGACCGTCAAGCCAAGCACCAGATGCAATGGATGACAGGGGACAAATCGCATGTTTTCTCCTTACCAGGCCATGGGCAGCAGGATGAACGCGGCGAAGGCGATCCAGAACACCGTCAGGGTATAGCTCCACAGTGGCTGCAAGACCACCGGTTCATAGGGCAATTCGACCCTGACATACCCCAGCCGCACCCGCAGCGCCTGCAGAGCGGTGAGCACGGCCACCAGCGCACCGTGAAACAGCAGATAGCCCAACATCACCGCCAGCACTGCATCATGGGCAAGCGTTCGCGGTGCCAGATCCGCCGCTGGCAGTATCCACAACAGTAACAGCGCATGGGCCAACGCCAGTGCAGCGCTGATCCAGAAGCCCAGCTCAACCCCCTCAGCGCTGCCCTTGCACAGTCGATTGACCTGCCGCTTCTGCAATAACGCAGCTATCGTCAACAGAACGCCGCTGATCAATAGCGGGGCGGCTGTCAGTGGTGCCTCGCCGGGCACCTGCCATTGGGGTGAGACTGTCCAGAAGTAGAACCAGCCGAACAGCAAGCAGGCAAACAGCGATCCATTAGCCAACAGCGTCATGAGCATGCCCCAACGACCCGGCCCATCACAGGTACGCGAATGCAGTGGCGGACTGACCGGATCGTCGGCGCGTAGCGGCGCCGCATGGGGATGACCGCCGTTATGCCAACTCCACCGCAACACCACCACCAATCCGATCAGCGCTGCCGCCAGCGCCACCCAATAGAACTTGGTCAGCAGCCCCAGACAGGTGACCGCCAGCGCCACACCGGTCTGCAGGGGAATCCACGAGTTGGACGGCAGATGCACCACCTGCTGCACTTCACCGGTAGCCGCATCCGATCCCCAGGTAACGCGTCGATCAGCCTGAATATCAGTAAGACCGCCCCGGCCACTTTCCAGCGCTTCCGGCAACTGCCGATCCTTCCAGAGCGGGTGTCGACTCTCGATCCGGGGCAGGCTGATGAAATTGTAGGTCGTCACCGGCATCGCTACTGCCCACTCCAGCGTGTCGGCATTCCAGGGGTTGCGCGGGGCCAGCCGACCGAAGCGAAAGTGCAGCAGAATATCCACGATCAGCATGCCCACGCCAATCGCCATGACAAAGCCACCCACTGACGACAATAAATTCAGCCAATCCCAGCCCAGATCAGCCTGATAGGTATAAATGCGCCGGGGCATACCCAGCAGACCGGTCAAATGCATCAACAGAAAAGTCATGTTGAAGCCAATGAATACCAGCCAGAACGCCCAGCGACCGAGCAACTCCGAGGGCATGCGCCCGGAAACATGGGGCAGCCAGTAATAGAGCCCGGCGATCAATGGAAACAGCATGCCGCCGACCAGCACGTAGTGCATATGTGCGACCACAAAATGGGTATCGTGCACCTGCCAATTGAAGGGCACCAGCGCCAGCATGACCCCGGTCAATCCCCCTGCCACAAAGATGATCAGAAAACCAAGAATCCATAGCATTGGCAGACCCCATACCACCCTGCCCGTCCAGAGCGTCGCCAACCAGGCAAATACCTGAATCGCCGTGGGAATGGCCACCAACATGCTGGCCAGCGAGAAGAACGCCTGGGCCAACTGGGGTATACCCACGGTGAACATGTGATGCACCCACAATCCGAAACTGATGAAACCCATGGTAATGACCGCCAGCACCAGCCAGCGATAACCGACAATCGGCCGCTGAGCGAATACCGGGATCAGCGTCGACACTATCCCCGCCGCGGGCAGAAAGATGATGTAGACCTCTGGATGACCAAACAGCCAGAACAGGTGCTGCCATAACAAGGGATCGCCACCACCGGCCACCTCGAAGAACACAAAACCGGCAGCGCGCTCCAGCTCCAGTAGCACGCTGGCCAGAATCAGCGGCGGGAACCCCACAATAATCATCAACGCCATGGCGAGGATGTACCAACAGAAGATCGGCATTCTGCGCAGGCTCATACCGCTGCTGCGCGTGCGCAGAATGGACACCACCAGCTCAACCGCACCGCTGACCGAGGAAATCTCGACAAAAGTGATGCCCAGCAGCCAGAAATCAGATCCGGGGCCCGGAGAATAGGTGCTGCTGCTTAACGGCGTGTACATGAACCAGCCGGAGTCCGGCGCAATGCTCAGCGCCATACTGGAAAGAATGATCAGACCGCCGAACAGGTAGCAGTAATATCCCATCGCCCCCAGCCGGGGAAAAGGCAGATCCCGCGCACCCACCATCTTCGGGATCAGATACATGGCACCGCCTTCCAGAACAGGAATGGCGAACAGAAACATCATCAGTGTGCCGTGCATGGTGAACAGTTGATTGTACAGTTCCGGCCCGACAATATCCTGTTCAGGCAGCGCCAACTGGGTACGCATCAACATGGCCAGCACGCCGCCGATCAGAAAAAAGAACAGACCCGTGACGATAAAGCGCAGCCCGACCGAGGTATGGTTTACTGCCGCCAGCGCACCCCAGCCCGGCCAGTTACCCCAGACCCGATCATACTCCCGGTGTCGTCTCGCGTTTACCTGCTGCTGATCATTCATCGTTTGCTACGCCCTCCTGCCATGCCGCGAAATCAGCCGGTGCATGGGCATACACGGTGAACTTCATATGCGCATGCCCCGCACCACAGAACTCGGCGCACTGACCGTGATAGGTGCCCGACTCATCCGCCTGCAGACGCAACACATTGGTGCGGCCCGGCAGCATGTCCAACTTGCCGCCCAGCCGGGGCACCCAGAAGGCATGAATCACATCGTTGCTGGTCAGGTGCAGATCTACCGGTCTGCCAGCAGGAATATGCAACTCATTGCGCAGCTCGATGCCCTGACCAGGATAAGTGACCTGCCACCACCATTGATGACCGGTCACATCAATGCGCAGTACCTCTTCACCCGCCACAGGCAAGGGCAACATGCGATGTCCGATCGGAATACCAAACACCAGCAATACCGTCATGCTGGCGATTGGCAGTATCAGCCCCCCGCCAATGATCCATCGATGCTGGATGCGCCGAGCCTGCTGCGCATTCAGTTGACCGGGCTTACGCCGCAGCGCGTACAACCACAGCGCCACCACCACGATCAATACCAGCCCAGCAAAGGTCGACATACCCCACCAGAGCGCAGCCGCATCAACCGCGGATGGGCCCGCAGGGCTGAGCGCAGAATAGGGGCCGCTACACCCGGCCAAAACCAGGGACACCAGGCCGATCGCCGAACAGCCTGCTAGGCTTGCAACAGACACCGGGCTTCGCCCTCTGCTTTGATCAACAGGAGACCCCTTCGTATGTCTGCATCCATTTCCAGCAAGATGTCCATCGGCGGCCACCCCATTCATCCGATGCTGATTCACTTTCCGGTCGCCGCATTGCTCGGTTTGATTGGCACCGATCTGGCCTATGTACTCACCCGCGACGTTTTCTGGGCACGGGCTGGTATCTGGCTGGTTGGCGTGGGTGCAATCGGGGGCTGGATATCGGGTACCGTCGGCCTGCTTGATCTGCTGATAGTGACGAAGATTCGCCGGCTGATTACCGCTTGGTGCCATGCCATTCTCGCGGTGATGCTGCTGTCGCTGGCCACCCTCAACTGGTTGCTGCGTCTCGGGCAGGCCGATATCGCAATCCTGCCCTGGGGGTTGTATCTGTCGCTGGCTAGCGGCCTGGCGATTGGTTTGACCAGCCTGCTCGGCGGACAGTTGGTCTACGACCATGCGGTTGGTGTCGATTTCGAGGAAGCGCCGGAGCCGACCGACCCCACGTGACCGATGCCAATGAGGGGGCGCTATCAAGCTCATAGGCTCGCCCCCACCACTGGCTTGGCCAGCACAATCCACAGAATCAGCCCAAACAGCAGAACACTGGTCACCGCCAGAGCGATGCAGACCGGCACCAGCGGGCTGCCGCCGCGCTCCACCCGCAACACCAGCCCGCCCACAGCGATATGGCAGAGCACCAAAGCTGCCACCAGGGTCAGCTTGACGATCAGCCAGGCATCGACGGTTCGGTCGATCACGAAGACCAGCGTGCCTGCCATGATCGCTGTCAGCGCGGCGGGCGTAGCGATTCGGGTAAAGACAAAGCGCTCGATGGAATCATGCGGATTGACCGGTGCCTCCACCGGCAAATGATGGGCACCACGTGCAGCAAGCAGTGCCGGCATATACAGCAGCGCAGCCGCCCACAACACAAGAGCAATAATATGCAGTACCAGAAACCACAGCATGCGGAGTCAACTCCTGTCATCTCGCGAGTGATCGCCGCAGCGCTAAGCCGGGCTACAGACTCAGACAACAGGATTTTCCGGTTCGTGCAATGAAAATGCCGGAAATGGGCAGCCTGAAGCGCTTGCAACACGGCTCACTTGGCACCGGTTATTCGGCGAACGGCGGGAACCCATACGGCATGCCAGCACGACGTCGGCTCGTCAGTGGATTTGCGGACTTATGGATCCCGCGTTCGCGAGGATGACGATGGGGACGCGGGGAGGCGCGCAGTGACGAGGGGGGACGCAAGGTAACGAGGGAGATACGGGGGTGATACATGATCGCCCACGGGCAATGGGATACCCGGGAGCGATATGGAGCGGCACTGGGGAGGGGAAGAGCCGCTGTTACAGCGGCTTGCCCCGATTGCCGTGGGCAGATACAAACTGCTGAATATCCGCCAGGCTGTTCGGCAGTACAGTACAACGCTCTTCACGCTCGAACAGATCAGCCAGGTGCGGCGGCAATTGCGGCTCCTGCACACCAGCCTGACGTACCGCATCAGGGAATTTCACCGGGTGGGCCGTGCCCAGGGTGATCATCGGCGTGCTCATGCTGCGACGGCACTCGCGGGCAGCACGGACACCAATGGCGGTATGCGGATCAAGAACCTCGCCACATTGGGCATACACCTCGGTGATGGTAGCGCAGGTCGCTTCGTCGTCCACCGCCAGCGAATCAAACAGGCGACGGGTCTCGGCCCAGCGCTCCGGCTCGACCGACAGTTTGCCGTTCTGGCGGAAGTCGTCCATCAACTGCTTCACCAGTGCGCCATTGCGACCATGCATATCGAACAGCAGGCGTTCGAAGTTGGACGACACCATGATATCCATGGACGGCGACAGGGACGGATGCAGGGTGTCCTTGTCGTACTGGTTGCCGCTCATGAAGCGGTGCAGGATGTCGTTGCGGTTGGTAGCGACCACCAGCTGGCTGATCGGCAGACCCATGTTGCGCGCCAGATAACCGGCAAAGATATCGCCGAAGTTGCCGGTCGGTACCGAGAACGCCATGGAGCGCAGCGGCCCGCCCAGCTGCAGGGCAGCGTGGAAGTAGTAGACGATCTGCGCCATGATCCGCGCCCAGTTGATCGAGTTGACCGCAACCAGACGGGTGCCCTTGAGGAAGCCCTGATCCGCAAAGCTGGCCTTGACCATCTCCTGACAGTCATCGAAGTTGCCTTCGATGGCGATGTTATGGATGTTCTCACCGAGGATGGTGGTCATTTGCCGGCGCTGCACATCGGATACCCGGTTGTGCGGGTGCAGAATGAAGATATCCACGCTTTCGCAACGGCGGCAGCCTTCGATGGCGGCCGATCCGGTATCACCGGAGGTGGCACCGATGATCACCGCCCGCTCGCCACGCTTGGTCAGGAAGTGATCCAGCAGACGACCCAACAGTTGCAGGGCAAAATCCTTGAACGCCAGGGTCGGGCCATGGAACAGCTCCATCACCCACTCATTGCTGTTCAGTTGACGCAGCGGCGCCACCGCACTGTGGGCAAAGGCACCGTAGGTATCCTTGAGGATGGCCTTGAATTCCGCATCGCTGATGCTGTCGCCGACGAAGGGACGCATCACATTGAACGCCAGCTCGTGGTAGGGCAGGCCAGCCCAGGAAGCAATCTCTTCCTGAGTAAAGCGCGGCAGGTTCTCCGGCACGAACAGGCCGCCGTCGGAGGCCAGACCGGCAAGCAGTACATCTTCAAAGTTCAGGGCCGGTGCCTGGCCACGGGTACTTATATAACGCATGTCTTCAAACCTTTGGTTTGAGCTTCAAGCCATGGGCTGGAAGCAGATTAATCCAATTGCTCTACGCGGATACGCATCAGCGGGCCGGCAACTTCGTCCAGCGCTTCCATCGCCGCGATGGCGTCATTCATGCTCTGCTCGCGTACACGATGGGTAAGGATGATGATCGGAACCAGACCATCCTGCTCTTCCACATCCTTCTGCATGATCGACTCGATATTGATGCCCCGCTCGGACAGGATGCTCGCCACGCGGGCGAGAACGCCGGGACGATCCTGGGCATGCAGCCGCAGATAATAGGCAGTCTCCACTTCACCCACCGGCAGCACCGGCAGATCGGACAGCGCGTCAGCACTGAAGGCCAGCGCCGGCACGCGGCTCTCCGGCCCACAGGACAGCGCGCGCGCCACATCAATGATGTCCGCCACCACTGCCGAAGCAGTCGGCTCGGAGCCGGCACCCGCCCCGTAATACAGTGTTGAGCCCACCGCATCACCATTGACCATGACCGCGTTCATTACGCCATGCACATTGGCCAACAGACGATCCTGAGGAATCAGCGTCGGGTGAACCCGCAGCTCCACACCCTGCTCAGTGCGGCGAGCGATACCCAGATGCTTGATACGGTAACCGAAGGCTTCAGCATAGTTCACGTCAGCGGTGGTCAGCCTGGTGATGCCTTCGGTGTAAGCCTTGTCGAACTGCAGCGGAATACCAAAGGCGATGGACGCCAGAATGGTCAGCTTGTGCGCTGCGTCGATACCTTCCACGTCGAAGGTCGGATCAGCTTCGGCGTAACCCAATGCCTGCGCCTCGGCCAGTACATCCGGGAAGGCACGGCCCTTGTCACGCATTTCGGTGAGGATGAAGTTACCGGTACCGTTGATGATGCCGGCGACCCACTGGATACGGTTGGCAGCCAGGCCTTCACGCAGCGCCTTGATGATTGGGATACCACCGGCTACCGACGCCTCATAGGCAACCATTACGTTCTTTTCACGGGCAGCAGCAAAGATCTCATTACCATGCACAGCAATCAGCGCCTTGTTGGCAGTGACCACATGTTTGCCATTGGCAATCGCCTGCATGACGATGTCCAGCGCCAGGCCATAACCGCCGATCAGCTCGACGATGATGTCGATATCCGGATTATTGACCAGCGTCAGCGCGTCATCAGTGATCTGCACATTGTCACCGACATTGCAGGACGGGTTGGGATGCCGGGTGGCAATGTGGGTCACCTCAATCGCCCGGCCTGCCCTGCGGGCAATCTCCTCAGCGTTGCGTTGCAGAACATTGAAGGTGCCGCCGCCGACGGTGCCCAGACCACATATACCCACTTTGACCGGTTTCAAACCAGGAACCCCACGTATTTATCTGTGTTGTGTTGAATACTTGCTTCAGCCCATCGTCGATGGACGCTTATTGATTGGCAATCGCCTCACCTGCCAATGCTTGTGCCGGCTTGTAGCCCGGCACAAGCGTGCCGTTGGCCAGGAAGATTGCCGGCGTACCCTGCACACCTACCTGCGCACCCAGTTGATACTGCTGAGCCACTGGATTATCACAATTGGATGTCGGCACCGACTTACCCTGCTTGGCACGGGTCATCGCCGCCTGCTGATCCTCTGCGCACCAGATGGATTGCATGGTGCGAGCAGTCGGACTCTGCATACCGCCACGGGGGAAGGCCGCATAGCGCACTTCGATCCCCAGATCGTTCAGCTTCCCGACCTCTTCATGCAGCTTGCGGCAATAGCCACAATCCACATCGGTAAACACCGTGATGTGGGTCTTCGGCTCTTTCGCAGCAAACACCACCAACTCATTGGCCGGAATAGTGTTGATGACGCTGCTGACCGCCTTGGCTTCGACTTCCGCCGTCAGGTTGCGCATGTCGCCACCATTGACTTCGATCATCACGCCCTGAATCAGATACTCACCATCCGCCGTACCATACAATACCCGGCCGTTTTCCAACTGCACCTGGAGCAGACCGTCAACCGGCGACTCGGAGATGCTGGATACGGACACCGGAAAATTCAGAGTTTCCAGGCTCTGACGAATGTTCTGTTGCGCATCCGCCCAGGCTAGCACCGCAAATAGGCTCAGCAGACCTGCCGCCAGATATTTCAGTCGCATGATCGATCCCTTAACAGACGCAGAAAGACTCGCGAGTCTACCACGAAACCGCCATCTCACCCACGGGGATGATGACTGGCATGCAGCTCGCGTAAACGGTGCCGCGCGACATGGGTATAGATCTGTGTGGTAGACAGATCGCTGTGCCCAAGCAACACCTGTACCACCCGCAGATCAGCGCCATGATTGAGCAGATGAGTGGCAAAAGCATGACGCAAGGTATGCGGCGACAGCGCGCTGCGGATACCCGCTTGCTGTGCATGTAACTTGATACGATGCCAGAAGGTCTGGCGCGTCATCTGCCGGGCCTGAAGACTGGGAAATAACACTTCGCTGGGCTGTTCCCTGAGCAGCGCCGGACGTGCCTGCGCGCAATAGCGCACAATCCAGGCCAAGGCTTCTTCACCCAGCGGCACCAGCCGCTCCTTGTTACCCTTGCCGGTCACCCGTAACACACCCTGACGCGGGTTCAACTGATCCAGCCGCAGGCCGACCAGCTCACTGACGCGCAAACCACAGGCATACAGCACTTCCAGCATGCACCGGTCGCGCAGCCCAAGCGTGTCTTCCACATCAGGCGCTGCCAACAATGCCTCAACGTCCGCCTCGCTCAGCGTCCCCGGCAACGGCCGCCCCAGTTTCGGCATGGCAATGTCCAACGTGGGATCTTCAGCAATCAGACCTTCACGCAGGGCATGGCGATAGAAACCGCGCACACAGGACAACAATCGAGCCGTGGAGCGTGCCGAATAGCCCGCCCGCATACGCCAGGCGAGATGCTCCATCAGATCGCCACGGGTCACCGCATACAAGCCACCCCGCCCCGCCAGCCAACCGGCCAGCAGCGTCAGATCGGTGCGGTAGGACTGCAAGGTCAACTGCGCCAGACCACGCTCCAGCCACAGCGCATCAAGAAACCGGTCAATGGCCTGCTGATCGGCTTCAGCGGGTGGGGGAAGTTCAGGCGCGTTCATGATTACCTCGGATCAGCATGCCGAGATCATAAAGGCTTTGTTACACCGGTTCGAGTCGCCAGATCAGAGCCAATCATTTCTTTTGATGTAGGCAGGCAACAAGAAACCGCCCGAAGGCGGTTTCTTGAGCACCAGGTAAAAGACCCGATCAGCCGAGTTTTTCCTTGATACGCGCGGCCTTGCCGGACAGGGCGCGCAGGTAGTACAGCTTGGCTTTACGTACGTCACCACGACGTTTGACAGTGATGCTGTCAACCACCGGGGAATAGGTCTGGAAAGTACGCTCAACGCCTACACCGCTGGAGATTTTACGCACGGTGAAAGCGGAGTTCAGACCACGGTTACGCTTACCGATAACCACGCCTTCGAAGGCTTGCAGACGCTGACGATCGCCTTCTTTCACTTTAACCTGGACGATGACAGTGTCACCCGGCGCGAACGCGGGGATTTCACGGGTCATTTGCTCTGCTTCGAGCTGGGCAATGATGTTGGACATTTCTAAAACTCCTACAAGCCGCCGGACTTGCTTCAATGGTTATCGGTTTCCTGTTCGCGGATAAATTCCGCCAACAGTTGCTGCTGTTCTTTGCTCAACGTCAGTTCCTTCAACAGTTCCGGGCGACGTTGCCAGGTTCTGCCCAAGGACTGCTTGAGACGCCAGCGCCGGATCAGTGCATGATTACCACTGAGCAGCACCTCCGGTACGCGCTGCCCCGCAAACTCTTCCGGCCGGGTGTAGTGTGGGCAATCAAGCCATCCCGCCGAAAATGAATCCTCTACCGCTGAATCCGCATGCCCAAGCACGCCGGGGATCAGACGGGTTACTGCATCCAGAAGCACCATGGCTCCCAGTTCGCCACCGGATAGCACGTAATCCCCGATGGATATTTCTTCATCAACGCACATCTCGATGATGCGTTCGTCAATGCCTTCGTAGCGACCACACAGCAATACCAGGCTGTCCAGTTGCGCCAACTCCTCTGCCCGTTGCTGGGTCAGCGGCTGCCCCTGAGGCGACAGATAAATCACCCTTGGGGTTGATGGGGCCTTCTCACGGATGGCTTCAATTGCCTCCAGCAAGGGTTCGACCTTCATCAACATGCCCGGCCCGCCCCCGAAGGGTCGATCATCGACCGTACGATGCCGGTCGTGGGCATGGTCACGGGGATTGCTGTACTCGACAGTCAACTGGCCCCGCTTGACGGCTCGCCCGGTCACACCGTGCCCGGTCAGCGCCGTGAACATCTCGGGAAACAGGGTTACCACACCGACCCACACCGGTCAGAACTCCGGATCCCAATCGACCTGCATGACACCTTCTGTCAGGTCGATGCGCTTTACATACAGATCAGGCAAATAGGGCAACAGCCGCTCGCGCTGATCAATACTGCCCGCACAGGGCTTTACCACCATGACATCGTTGGAGCCGGTTTCCAGCAAGTGGTCGATACGACCGAGCAACTGACCCTCAAGGGTCACTACCTGCAGGCCCACCAACTGATGCCAGTAATACTCACCTTCTGACAACTCAGGCAGCTCGGACTGCGGAACGCAGATTTCCCAACCCACCAGTTCCAGTGCAGCCTCCCGGTCAGCCAACCCTTTGAGTTGAACAACCAGAACTCGCCCTTGAACACGGCCATTAACAACGGGCACCTGACGCTGTTCCCTGCCCTTGCGGAGAGTCCACTCGGGATAGTTCAGCACGTTGTCCAGCGGCTGAGTGTGCGAATACACCTTCACCGCTCCGCGCAGGCCATGAACCGATACGATCTTGCCGAGAACAAGCATCGGCACATTCGCCGATTCAGGCTGGGCTGTCATATCAGGCAGAGGCCTGAGCTTCCTTCAGCAAAGAAGCAACACGCTCGGACGGCTGTGCACCCTGGCTCAGCCAGTAGTTGACGCGCTCGTCGTTGACGGACAGACGGGTTTCGCTACCAGCTGCAACCGGGTTGAAGAAACCAACGCGCTCAACAAAACGGCCATTACGGGCTTTGCGGCTGTCAGCAACAGTCAGGTGGTAGAAAGGACGCTTTTTGGAGCCGCCACGAGCAAGACGAATGGTTACCATGTGAAGATCATTTCCTGTATTTGAGTAACACCCACGGATTCATTACGGACATATAGCCCGAAAGGTCGCGTATTCTACGGAATATCGCAAACAAATGAAACCCTTTGTGAGGCATGCTCGACCATGGGTCAACCACGCCTCCTTATTCATAATCAGCGGCAGTGCCGGCAAGCCTCAGAAACGCGGCATTCCGCCGCCCGGAGGCAGCATCCCACCGCCGCCGCCCATACCACCCATGCCGCGCATGAGTTTGGCCATGCCGCCCTTGCCGCTGACCTTTTTCATCATCTTCTGCATCTGCTTGTGCTGCTTGATCACCCGTCCGATGTCCTGGATCTGGGTGCCCGAGCCCGCCGCGATACGACGCTTGCGCGAGCCGCTGATGATGTCCGGGTTACGCCGCTCAGCAGGCGTCATCGAGTTGATGATGGCCTCCATCTGCGTGAACTGTTTCTCGGCCTGGGTCTGGGCGGTTTCCATCTGCGCCGGATTGATCTTGCCCATCATCGGCAATTTGTCCATCAGCGACCCCAGCCCACCCATGCCGCGCATCTGCTGCAGCTGATCACGGAAGTCCTCCAGGTCGAAACCCTTGCCCTTCTTCAGCTTGTTGGCCAGTTTCTCGGCCTTGGCCTTGTCCAGCTTCTGCTCGGCCTGTTCGATCAGGCTGAGCACGTCACCCATGCCGAGGATGCGCGAGGCAACCCGGTCAGGATGGAAGGGCTCCAGCGCGTCGGTCTTCTCGCCAACACCCAGGAATTTGATCGGCTTGCCGGTGATATGCCGCACCGACAAGGCGGCACCACCACGGGCGTCACCGTCGACCTTGGTCAGAATCACACCGGTCAGTGGCAGCGCCTCATTAAAGGCCTGCGCCGTGTTGGCCGCATCCTGACCGGTCATGGCATCTACCACGAACAGCGTTTCGGCCGGCTTGGCGACAGCATGTACCGCCTGGATCTCAGCCATCATGTCTGCATCAATGTGCAGTCGACCGGCGGTATCCACGATCAGCACATCCATGAAGCGACCTTTCGCCTCACGCATGGCCGCCTCAACAATATCTACCGGCTTCTGGCTGATATCGGAGGGAAAGAAGGTAGCGCCGACTTCAGCAGCCAACGTTTCCAGCTGCTTGATCGCGGCCGGACGATAAACGTCGGCACTGACCACCATGACCTTTTTCTTCTGCCGCTCGCGCAGGGTTTTCGCCAGCTTGGCGACGCTGGTGGTTTTACCCGCACCCTGCAGGCCAGCCATGAGGATCACTGCCGGCGGAGTGACCGCCAGGTTCAGCTCCTCGGCCTGACCCATGACCGCTTCCAGCTCGGCCTTGATGATCTTGACGAACACCTGGCCTGGCGACAGGCTGCGCGACACTTCCTGGCCGACGGCGCGCTCACGCACCTGATCGACGAAGGTCTTGACCACGGGCAGCGCAACGTCTGCCTCAAGCAAGGCCATGCGCACTTCACGCAGGGTGTCCTTGATATTGTCTTCGGTCAGTTTGGCACGCCCGGTAACCCCGGCAAGGGTACCGGACAGGCGTTCGGTAAGATTTTCAAACATCAGTACGTTCTCCTTTGCCCCACGCACCCCTTGCTACGGGTTGAGGCGATCTGGCCGGGCAGTATACATTGGGGTTTGTGTGTATGCAGCAAGCGCTTTATCCTCTTGACTGCTTGTGCGACACTTCGCGCCCAATTGATAACCATTTGCAAGGACGTATGACAGCCTTGATTTCCACCCTGCTTGCCGCAGCGCTCTATTTGGGCGGCACGCTTTACCAGGTTCGGTGTCTGCAGCAGCGGCAGACTGCCAGTCCGTCAATCCTGCGCGGTATCGGCGCGGTCGCGCTGATCGCGCACGCGTTCGGGCTGTATACCGAAATGTTTACCGGACAGGGCCTCTCCTTCGGT
>Ga0265293_10000234_pt1 | contig 138217 bp, 132 predicted proteins | sample Munlanlewell138R_FD_192505 | JGI IMG/M metagenome (GOLD analysis project Ga0265293, IMG submission 192505) | Leachate microbial communities from a municipal landfill in Southern Ontario, Canada - Leachate well 138R | ecosystem: Engineered > Solid waste > Landfill > Unclassified | place...
CGGGTCTTCTTGCGGTACTTTTCGAAGCCGTCTGTCAACGAGGGTTGGCGCATGTTTGAGGCTCACAATGGTTATGAGGATGATGACCAATTATCGCAAAAAAAGGGGAAATTAATCAGAGCTTCCTCAAAGAAGGTGAAGACCCCGTTGCCGTAAAAGTTGGATTCAACTGGACGGCATTTCTTTTTCCAGGTATTTGGGCCTTTTACAAGGAGCTTTATCTGGCAGGTTGGTTTGGGCTTGCAGTCCCTGCATTGGTTGCTTTTTGGTATACAAGCGGCACGGAAGCGATCCAACTTGCAATCCTAGGGGGGATGGGTCCGGCATGGGTGTACGGCTATTTCGGCAGCGAATGGGTGGAGAGCAGTCTTCGGGGGGATAAATACAAGCTGGCAGCAAGTATAAAGAGCCCAAAAAAATCTCTCGCCCTCAAATTATTCCAGGATCACGATGTTCGTCTTGGTGAGCCCGACTTTCTTGCCGAGCAACGCGGCTCATCATCGGTAATTACCGCTAGTACTGCCCACGCTTCTATACGAAATCCAGCCTTGCTGTGGGTATTTGCTGGCGTCATCGTAGCCGCCGGGCTTACATGGTGGGCACTCCAACCAAGAACATACGACCAGTGTATACAAAAGAATATGAAAGGCGTTCAGAGCGATAGAGCAGCTTTTTATGTCGCTCAGAGTTGTAAGAAGCAATTTCCATGATTTCTCATTTACCTATATAACTCTTGATTCAAAAAGAAAGGAGGCTTTATGAGAAAGGCAGGCCTGATAATAATCGCTGTGTTCATGGCATCTCTTTCTGGATGTGATCGTCTTGTAGGGTACCGCCGCTGGCAACGAAAAACACACCAATGAAATTGACTGTGTGCTTAACTACACCTCCTCTGCGAGAACACAAGCGGCCATCAGCACCATAAAAAGCGCCTGCAAAGAGAATTTTTTTGTTGAGAGCCTTGATATTGCAAACGCTCCGGAATCCTGGCGCCGATGCCAGCGGTTACAGTTATGGGTCGCGGCGGATGAAGCGGGCGCTCGATGTCTTGGGTTTTCCTGTCGGACGCTGCAAGGCTCGCTCCCTGATGCGAGAGGCTGGCGTCAAGGCCCAATACCGAGCGAAATACAAGGTGACGACGAACGGCGATGACAAGCAGCCGGTGTTCGAGAATGCGGTGGGTCGGGAGTTTGCCGCGGCGGCGCCGAATCAAGTCTGTGTGTCTGATATCACCTATATCTGGACGCAAGAAGGCTGGCTGTATGTGGCTTAACTGGGTTGTCACAAAATGCTTGACCACTCCAGATATCGGGTGATCACGCTTTTCACGCAGCTCGCTGAGATATTCAATGGCCAGAATCTTCATCTTCCAGACTCTGGGTCAACCTTCCGATTCGTCAAGCATGGCGATCATGGCAGGGGCAATTCATGAATTGCCCCTACTCAGACTGCGGATATGGTGTCCTGGCCCAGGAGTCGGTCCGCTGGTTCAGAAGGATGTTTTCACGTATGATGCGCCCCGTCATTGGGGAGTAGCCGCTCTGTTTTCATGATGAACAGAGGCTTGCGTCAACATACTTGGCCCTCACGGCCGTGGCGCAGGCGACTTCGGGTTTGGCAAGACCATTGACTATACCGCTCCGGAAGGCCGGCGAGCGGTGTAGTCGATGTGTGAACGCCGGCCTTGGAGATTACTGTGGAAACCTTTCTGCTCTCGACCGGCATTGTCGCTCTCGCTGAAATCGGCGACAAAACCCAACTCCTCGCCCTGTTGCTGGCGGCGAAATTCCGCAAACCCGCTCCTATCATCCTCGGCATTCTGGTGGCGACCCTGGCCAACCATGCGCTTGCCGGCGCCCTGGGCGCCTGGATCACGACCGCGGTCAGCCAGGAGACCATGCGCTGGATACTGGGGCTGTCCTTCATGGCGATGGCATTGTGGGCCCTCCACCCGGACAAGATCGGTGACGATGATCAGAAATACGCTCGCTATGGTGCGTTCGCATCCACCGTTGTCGTGTTCTTTCTTGCCGAAATCGGTGACAAGACCCAGGTCGCGACCGTTGCCCTGGCGGCGCAGCACAGCTCGCTGGGCGCCGTGATCATGGGGACCACCCTGGGAATGATGATTGCCAATGTGCCGGCGGTTTATCTGGGCGAGCGCGTCGTGACCAGGATATCGGCCAAGTACGTGCGCATCGCCGCGGCGCTCATGTTCTTTGTGATCGGTATACTCACATTGGCGGGTATCGGCGACCGGCTCGGGTTTTGAAGCGCACCCTCTTGCGAAGCGAAAAACGCTTGTGTAACAGGGTTCGATGAAGTTCTTATGAAATTATTTCATTCCCCGGCTTGACACATTTCGGCGCGCTCCATACAATGCGCGCCATCTGACGGGATGACAACGAAAGTCCTGAAAGAAACCAAAGTCCCGTTCGTCTAGAGGCCTAGGACACCGCCCTTTCACGGCGGTAACAGGGGTTCGACTCCCCTACGGGACGCCAGTTCTCTCATTGAGAAAAGGCGGGATTAGCTCAGTTGGTAGAGCGGTACCTTGCCAAGGTACAGGTCGTCGGTTCGAACCCGATATCCCGCTCCAATTTATGATCTACAGACTTCCAATGACGTCTGTAGATCGTTGAAAAAAGGGCCGAAAGGCCCTTTTTTCATTCCAGAAAAAGCCACTGAAATCCACCTGCAACCAGCGTTTTCAAGGCCAGAATCGAGGCCATGGAATGGAGCCGCGCCGCCAGATGATGCAGGACTGGGCCGACCGCCTGGATCTGCTCGAACAGGGCCAGGTGGAAGTTGCAAGCGCGCATCTCACCATCCGTATCGATGGGGCCCGGCGATGGCAGATGGCGCGCGACAGCGGCGACTTCTCGATGTGCAGTTTCTCCGCGGCGCGGGCGAAGTGGCGTTCTTCGGCAACGGCCATAAAACAGCGCACATAACGAAGTTCCATATCAGCACCTCATCACAAGACGCATGCCAGCGCACCGGGCTACAGGCCATCTGGATGGTTCCTATATCACTTCTGGATCACATTCTTTGAGGAGAATTCGCGACGTCCCGCTTCATCCAAGGCGATGAAGTCCGCATCGCTGAGCTTGATACTTCCTGCCTGGACGTTCTGTTCCAAGTGAGCTACGCGAGACGTGCCGGGGATGGGCAACATCACGGGGCTGCGTTTCAAGACCCATGCTAAAGCGATTTGGCTTACCGACGCATCGTATTTCTTCGCCAATTCTTCCAGCAGACCACTTTTACGAGCCAACTCTCCAGATGCGAGCGGAAACCAGGGAATGAATGCAATGCCATGAGCCTCGCAGTAATCAAGCACGGCCTCGTGGGTTCGATCAATCAGGTTGTACAGATTCTGAACTGACGCGACCTTGAAATACCGTGATGCCAACTTCACATCATCTACGCCGACCTCACTCAGGCCAGCATGCCGCACGAGGCCATCGGAGATAAGGGACTTGATTGCATCGAACTGTTCTTCAGCGGGCACCCGTGGATCCAAACGATGGAGTTGCCAGAGGTCAATGCGCTCTATGTCGAGTGCGCGAAGGCTCTTGTGCACTTGTTGAATAAGATACTCAGGTCTTCCCAGGGGCACCCATTGTTCCGGCTCCGGCCTGACAACGCCGGCCTTGGTGGCGACGACGATATTTCGGTCGGAGTATGGATGTAGCACTTCTCGGATGAGCTGCTCGGCAATGTCCGGACCATATGAGTCAGCCGTGTCGATCAGGTTGACACCAAGTTCCGGCAGACGCCTCAGTATGCGCCTGGCTTCTGCGGCATCCTGTGGCGGGCCCCAGCTGTTTTCGCCGATGAGGTGCAGAGTGCCATAGCCCAGGCGGGAAACTTCGATATCGCCGCCCAGCATAAAGGTGCCCGCGGCACGAGCGGATATTTCGACCATGAGTATCTCCAATATCGGTATTGCCAGCGCCGGACATGCGTGCGCCGGCAAGAAAGCCTACGTTCAGCGTTCAATCGAAGTGCATGACGATGGAACCGAGCGCTTCACGGGAAGCCAGTCGTTCGTAGCCCTTGTCCACGTCCCGCATCGGGACTGTAGAGTCAATGACGGGTTTGATCAGACCAGCAGCCGCTAATTCCACGAGCGCCTTCTGGGCGATGGTCACATCGGCATCGTCTTCGGCATGAAGGCTGTAGCCGATGATGCGTTTCTCTTGCGCGATGATTTCGAACGCATCGAATGCCGGTTGCATTCCCCCGGTGAATCCAACCGAGACCAGGGTGCCGCGGAATCGAACAGCGTGCAGCATCCAGTTGGTGAACGCTCCCCCCACGGGATCGATGGCCCAGTCTGCGCCCTGGCCATTCGTGAGGCTTCGTACGCGTCCGGCAATGTCATTTTCAGTGGAAACGTCAATTGCCGCATGTGCTCCCGCCTGCAAAGCGTGCCTGGCCTTGTTCTCCGAGGAAGTGAGCGCGATGGGAATGGCACCCAGCGCCTTTGCAACCTGAATGGTTGCGCCGCCGACGGAACCCGATGCGCCAGACACCAGTACCGTGTCACCTTTCCCCACACTGGCCGATTTCGTCAGCGCGCGGTATGCCGTCAGATAGTTCACGCTCAAAGTGGCGCCTTCCTCCCAGGTCAGTGAGTCAGGCAACACAAACAGTCTCCGATTCTCGACAAGCACCCATTCCTGGAACAGCCCGTCTTCGGTGATGCCAAGCTTGTTGCCGCCGTAGATGCCGACTCGCGTACCAGACGGGAACTGATCACTTTGCTCCACGAGCCCAGCGCCTTCGTTACCCAGAACGAGGGGTGCCGTCGGCCCCGGAACGGCACCCGTGCGGATGTATCTGGACAATTGGTTGATAGTCGCAGCCTTCATCCGCAACAAGCTGTACCCGGGCTTGGGCGTCGGCTTTGGACGTTCCTCAAGCACGGTCTTTGGTGTTTGCGCAAACGTCTTGGTAACAAGTGCCTTCATATAAATCTCTGGATGGTTATTTGTTCATAAGGGGCAGCGTCTTCAGCGACTTTGACAACTGAATCGCGTCCCAGGGCAGGTACTCGGCGAGGGCCAATCCCACGACATCCGCCACTTCGTTGACTTGATTGAGAATGCGAGAAACGTCCTCGAAAGACATGCGTCCCTGCGCTATGCCGTCCCACGCGCCCGGCGCCGCTGAAGGGTCATTGAAAAGAAGAAAGCTGTACTTGGCGGCGTCCAGCACGCCCAGATCGAAATGAACAGCTACCTTGCTTGCGCCGGACTGGCGCACCCACTCCAGCACGGCGTCTGGAGAAGCCGCGATTTGTTCAGGACTGAGACGGGCGATCTGGTGTTGTTGTACAAATTCCGTCTCGAAGGGCGTCGTTTCGGTCAGCCCTACGTACAGAACTTGTTTGGGGTCTACGGGGCGAGGAACAAGTTTTGAAAAGTCTGCATCGCCCTTGCCCATCAGCATCGCGAGCACATGGGCGTGAGCGTTGTTCATCTGCGCCGGGCCCATGATGTCCGGGTGGGCGTCGACCCATAAAATCGCCAGGTCATCGCCATACTTTTCGTTCAGATAGGCGATCGGCGCGAAATCCATGTGGCAGTCTCCGCCGATGGCGACAATTGCCTCGGGCTTGTGCTCATCGATTACCGCAAGGGCCTCGCGGGCGATGGACAGCAGTTCGGTTTTCGAGGCGATGCCATCCTCGATCGGGCGCACGGAGCCGTCGGCAGGCTGAACCTTGATCGTCACTTCCGGCCCGGATGCCATTGGCGCCAGTGCGGCCAGCACGCGCCCACCTATGTGATAGTCCGGGCGGTCGCTGCCTTGCCATTGAGCGATATTGAGTCGTAGCGTCTTGGTTGGAGAGATGGACATTTCGATTCCTTGCTGGGCAGATTATTGGGCAGCTTGCTGGTATGGGGCGTAATCGATGTATCCGGCTGGACCGCCACCGTAGAAGGTGGCCGAGTCCGGCTCGGTCAGCGGCCACTCATTACGCAGCCGTGCTACCAGATCGGAGTTGGAAATGAACGCGCGGCCAAACGCCGCCAGGTCAATGATGCCACCGCGCACCAGCTCCTCGGCGCGTTCTCGCGTCATGCTGCCTGCAAGAATTAAGGCCGTTTCAGGCAGCAGAGGTTTGAAGCTCGCGATCAGCCGGTCAAAGCGATCTGTCTCGGATGATGCCTCGGGGTCCTTATTGCCACGCGTGTGATCCATGATGTGGACATAGGCGATGCCCCTGCGGCCGAGTTCAGCCACCAGCGCCTGGTAGGTTTCGTCAATGTCTGGATAGAGCGGCGTGTCGAAGGCCTGCCCGTAGGGGGAGAGCCGGATCCCTGTACGCCCCTTGCCCACGCGTGCGACCACCGCGTCCACCACTTCGAGCGCGAAGCGAATTCGCGATTGCACCGTCTGCCCGCCATACGCGTCTTGGCGATCGTTCACAAGCGGGTTGATGAACTGGTCAATAAGGTAGCCGTTTGCGCCATGAATCTCGACGCCGTCAAAACCGGCCTCTACGGCATTGGCGGCGGCCTGGGCGAACTCCGAGGCGACCCGGCTGACTTCTGCCGTTTCCAACGCCCGAGGCACGCTTGATTCGACAAACCCGGCGGAACCATCATCCCGATAACCGAATGCCATTGCGCCGACCGCACGCTTGGCCGACGGCGCGACCGGGGCGCGACAGCCTGCCTGAATGCTGGTATGCGAAACACGCCCGACATGCCAGAGCTGGGCGAAAATTTTCCCGCCCACGGCATGTACGGATTGGGTGGCCAAACGCCAACCCTCGATCTGCTCGCGGGTGAAGATGCCGGGGTTGAACAGATAGCCTTGCCCCTCGTTCGAGATCGGCGTGCCTTCGCTGACGATGAGTCCCGCGGTCGCCCGTTGAGCATAGTAGAGCGCGACACGCTCCGTTGCGACATCCTGAGGCGCCCTGGAGCGAGTCAGGGGCGCCATGACGATGCGATTGCTTAACGTCAGGCCGGCTAATTGAAACGGTGAAAAAAGTTCGGTCATAAAAAGCTCCTGATGGTCATTGCTTCGGCCTGCCGCCTGTGCCCGGCAGCGCCGATAAAGTCTCGTGTCAGCACTGTAGGTTGTTTGTAATGAGTACGGAAGATCGATACAGTGGATCTAACTGTTATACATATCGATAACAACAGGTCTTGTGTATATGGAATTTATCGACAAACTTCGCGTGTTCATTGCCGTTGCCGACCAGCAGAGCTTTGCCCGGGCCTCTGAAGCGCTCGGTATGTACCGCCCGCGTGTATCGCGCGCTGTGACAGAGCTGGAGAAAGAAGTCGGAGCCCGGTTGTTCCATCGCACGACGCGCAAGACGACGCTGACGCGCGAGGGCACCGCCTTCTATGACCAAGCCCGGGCGACACTTACCGCCGTCGGGGATGCCAGGAATTTCTTTGATGGAGGTTCTTCAATTCCGAAGGGACGGATCAGGGTCGACATGAGCAACTCCATTGCGCGCTCGACCATCATCCCCCGCTTGCGCCAGTTCAAGGAGGCCTACCCTGAGGTGGACGTCATACTCGGCGTGAGCGACCAACAAGCCGATCTCATCACAGAAGGGATCGACTGTGTGCTCCGGCTGGGACAGCTTGGAACGACCAGCATGGTCAGCCGCGTCGTGAGCCGGGTTCGGGTAATCACGTGCGCGGCGCCCGCTTACCTGGCTCGAAATGGTGAACCGCAAACCCTTGAAGAGTTGAAGCAGCATCAGGCCGTGATGTACTTCCATGGCAAAGACCGCCGTGTCATGGATTGGCAGTATGTCGTAGACGGCATACCCACCACCGTGCGGATGCCATCCTCTGTGCTGGTCAACGACCATGAAGCCTACGTGAGCTGTGCCGTCAACGGTCTTGGCGTAGCGCAGATGCCCGAAATTGGAATCCGAGAGCAGTTAAGCACTGGCGAACTCGCCCCTATTCTGGAGGAGTTTGATGGAGGCGAAAGACCGCTTTCCCTGCTTTACCCGGCGAGGACGCATTTGCCGCTACAAGTACGTGCTTTCATGGACTGGGTCATTTCTGTGTTTGAGGCATCTTTGGCATCTGAGCCATAGGCCAGTCCGTAGGAATTCCGAGCGTGGCTGGCCTGGGTATCAGAGACCAAGATGTGCTTCCTACAAGTCGGATCAGGAGTTGCCTGCGTTATGTCGCCCAAGCGGTCAGAAAGGAGATATAACCACCAAGGCGGGCCGGAAGTTTGCACCGGTCATAGCGTCCCCAACCGCATGTTGATGGGCCAGCAAACCTCTCGGCGAAGTTCTGCATCGCCCCATAGCGCCGACAGATCGGCGGCGAAGCCCTGCAGGATGTCCTCACGCCCCGCCTCGCGCACGCTGCGCACGGCCGACCAGGTAGAGATATAGCCCAGCAATTCCGCCAGGCCCCAGGTTTTACGAATTTCCAAAGACGGCGGCACGTGCTCCTTGAAAGGAAACGGCAGATCCGCATAGCCGCTATCGACGAGCTTGCGCTCTGCGGGCCAGTACGGGCCGATCTCATGCCAGTAGAAGCGGCTGAAGCGCGTGTCCAGTTCCTCGTCTAGCCGCGGTACGCCGTAACTGACGAGGGCCAGGACGGCCTGCTGAGCACCAATGCGCCGCGCTTCCTCGTAGAAGCGCGGCAGATCGAACCAGTGCGCGGCCTGAGCGGCAGTGATGAGCTGGGCGCTATGGTCAGCGACTGGCAACTGCTCCGCCGGAGCGCAGGCATACTTCACCTGTGGATGTGCCACGGCGTTGGCGATCTGGTCGGCGCTGGGGTCGGCTCCCAGCACCTTGTCGAAGTGCGAAGCCAATTGCGCAGTCAACTGACCACTGCCGCAGCCGACATCGACCGCCAGTGTCGTGCCCGGTGAAACGGACGCGAGAAATCGCGCCAACTCGGGCGGATATTCCGGGCGAAAGCGCGAGTACGCCTTGCCGCCCTGATCGAACCAATTGCGGGGTGGGCTTGCCTCATCGGACATCAGAGGTCTCCTGTTCAATCTTTGAATTTGAATCGGGGCTGCACGCGCCGCGCGAAGCCGGGCCGCGAAACTTTCGTGCTCCAACGCCACGATCGCAGCCTCCAGTGCCCCACGCAAGGCGTGCCCAGTCTCAGCCTCTCCGGATTGCCGTTCTCATTGAGGCTGGCCACCGGTTCCGCCATGCAGATCAAAGTAGCGCGCCGGTGTTGTCCCGAACATCGCACGGAACGCCGCGATGAAGCTGGAAGGGGATTCATATCCAACGGAAAACGCGGCATTTCCGACGCTTTCCCCATGCGCCAACAGCTCCAGCGCCACGATCATCCGGTGTTTCAAGCGCCATGCGCCGAAGGACATTCCCGTTTCCAGAACAAAGAGGCGCTCGATTGTTCTGGCGCTGGCCCCGACCGTCGACGCGAGCGCCGCAACAGGTGCGCGGCTGGCAGGATCGTCTCGCAACAGCTCAGTGACGCGCACGGCACGCGCATCGCGAGGGTCGGGCAAATCGAGCGGTGCGTGAGGAAGCGCAGCGAGCTGATCCAGCAGCACATGCGACAGCCGCCCTTCCGGTGAATGAGGCCGGTGATCCCAGGATTGAACAGCACATGCGGAGATCAACTCGCGGACAAGGGGCGAAACATTCAAGACCACGCATCCCGACCAGTCGGGAGCACCTTCCGCGCGCTGATCGATATACAGGATCGAGGCATCGACAGGACGCTTGGCAAGGAACGCATGAGCAGCGCCGGCGCTGATCCAGATCGCGCGCGTCGACGGCAATATCCACCGCCCGATTGCCGTAGTGACGTGCATCGCTCCCTCTATCGGTATACGGGGTGGCGGCGACAAAGACTCACCACCTGTTCGCGTACCCGGTCACGTACCGTCGTCGAGGCATCACCACCCGCCTCCAGCGCATCCAGTACGTCGCAGAGCCAGCCCGCAAGCTGCTCGCACTCCGCTACGCCGAAGCCGCGTGTGGTCACGGCGGGTGTGCCGATGCGAAGTCCTGACGTGACGAACGGCGAGCGCGGGTCGTTGGGCACCGAATTCTTGTTCGTCGTGATGTAGGCATCGGCCAGCGCCGCATCTGCGTCCTTGCCGGTGTAGGGTTTGGCGGACAGGTCGATCAGCATCAGGTGGTTGTCAGTGCCGCCGGAAACGATCTTGTAGCCACGCTGCTGGAGCACTGCGGCCATCGCGCGGGCATTGGTCACCACCTGGCGCTGGTAGGTCTTGAACTCCGGGCGCAGCGCCTCCTTGAAGGCCACCGCCTTGGCCGCGATGACGTGCATCAGCGGGCCGCCCTGGATGCCGGGGAACACGGCGGAATTGAGCTTCTTGTAGAAATCTTCGTCCTGCCCCTTGGCAAGGATGATGCCGCCGCGGGGTCCGCGCAGTGTCTTGTGGGTGGTGCTGGTCACGACATGGGCGTGAGGCAGCGGATCCGGGTACTCGCCCGCCGCCACCAGACCGGCGACGTGCGCCATGTCCACCCAGAAGATCGCGCCTGCCTTGTCGGCAATGGCGCGCATGCGCGCCCAGTCCTTGTGGCGCGAATACGCGGAGAAGCCGCCGATCAGCATCTTTGGCCGCGTTTCCAGCGCGATGCGCTCCATCTCGTCGTAGTCGATCAAGCCCGTTTCAGGGTCGAGACCGTAGGGCACGATCTTGTAGTGTCGGCCGGAGAAATTGGACGGGTTGCCGTGGGTCAGGTGGCCGCCCTGGGCGAGGTTCATGCCCATCACGGTGTCGCCGGGCTTGGTCAGTGCCAGGAATACTGCGGCGTTGGCCTGGGCGCCGGCATGGGGCTGGACATTGGCATAGTCGCAATCGAACAGCGCCTTGATGCGCTCGATGGCGAGGCGTTCGGCCACGTCCACGTACTCGCAGCCGCTGTAGTAGCGTTTACCAGGGTAGCCCTCGGCATATTTGTTGGTGAATACCGAGTTCTGGATACGCATCACCAGCGGGCTGGCGTAGTTCTCGGAGGCGATCAGCTCGACGTGATCCTCCTGGCGGCGTTCTTCGTGCTGCACAGCCTGCGCCAGTTCGGGGTCGAAGTCGGTGAGAGTAAGAGCAGTGTCATACATGGAGGTTCGTCCTATGCTTGGGGGTTTCTGGATTTCGAGGTTTGATTCTGTTCGGCTGCGCCACTGTCCAGCTCCCGGCGCACGTCGCGAATCAGGTCGCTGGCTGAGGCCAGGGCATCGGTCGCCGACCTGCCATCCAGGCTTTCGATCAGCCACGAGCCAATCACCACTGCATCGGCCACTTGGGCAATCTCGCGTGCTGTCTTCGCATCCCGGATACCGAACCCGACGCCGACGGGGATGCGCACATGGCGGCGGATGCGCGCCAGCATCTCTCGTACCTGCTTTGCGTCCAGCGTCCTGGCACCGGTGACGCCCTTGACCGAGACGCAGTAGATGTAGCCACCGGCGCGTTCGGCAACCTGCTGAATGCGCCGCTCTGTAGAGGTTGGCGCCAGCAGGAAAATCAGGTCGATGCTGTGGTGGCGAAGTTGTGTCGCAAGATCGCCGGAAACCTCCGGCGGGTAATCGACCACGAGCACACCATCCACGCCAGCCTGGGCTGCGTCCATGGCGAAGGCACCTGGCTGACGCAGATAGTCATAGCGTTCGATGGGATTGGCGTAACCCATCAGCACCACCGGCGTGTCGACATCGGATTCGCGGAAACGCCGCACCTGATCAAGCACCTGCGGCAGGCCGATGCCTTGTCGCAGGGCGCGTTCGGTGGATGCCTGGATCGTTGGACCGTCTGCCGACGGATCGGAGAAGGGTACGCCCAGTTCGATGATGTCGGCCCCGGCTTCGACCAGAACGTGCATCAGCGCAGGGGTGATGTCTGCGTAGGGATAGCCGGCAGTGACATAGGGAATCAATGCCTTGCGTCCCTGCTGTCGCAAACGCTCGAAGGTCCTCTGGAGTCGGCTCATGACTGGCCTCCGGTAGATTGGGCCATCACTGTTTCCATGTCCTTGTCGCCCCGACCGGACAGGTTCACCAGAATGGCCTGGTCCTGGCTCAGGGTTGCCGCCAGCTTGATGGCATGGGCGACGGCATGGCTGGCTTCCAGCGCGGGAATGATGCCTTCCACACGGCTCAACAAATGAAAGGCATGCAATGCCTCGGCGTCCGTGGCGCCGACATACTCGGCGCGGCGGATGTCGTGCAGCCAGGCGTGTTCCGGGCCGACACCGGGATAGTCCAGCCCGGCACTGATACTGTGGGTTTCCAGTACCTGGCCCTGGTCGTCCTGCAGAACGAGTGAGCGGCTCCCATGCAGAACCCCCGGGCTGCCTCGCTGTATTGATGCGGCGTGCCTGCCGGTGTCCAGCCCGAAGCCCGCCGCTTCGACGCCGACCAGCCGGACTTCTTCATGCTTGATGTACGGATGGAAGATACCGATGGCATTGCTGCCGCCGCCGACGCAGGCGATCACCACGTCGGGCTGCTGCTTTGCCATGCCGAGGCGCTGGAACAGCGTCGGCATCTGTGTCAGGCACTCCTTGCCGATCACCGTCTGGAAGTCCCGCACCATGGCCGGGTACGGGTGCATGCCGGCCACCGAGCCGATCAGGTAGAAGGTGTCATCGACGTTGGTGACCCAGTCACGGATCGCATCGTTCATGGCATCCTTCAGGGTACGGCTGCCGGTCTCCACCGGCACTACCGTTGCCCCGAGCAGCTTCATGCGCTGGACGTTGGGGCTCTGCCGCCGGATGTCCTCGCTGCCCATGTAGACCACGCACTCCAGCCCGTAGCGCGCGCAGATCGTCGCGGTGGCGACCCCGTGCTGGCCCGCGCCGGTCTCGGCGATGATGCGTCGCTTGCCCATGCGCCGAGCCAGCATCGCCTGGCCGATCACGTTGTTGATCTTGTGGGCACCGGTGTGGTTGAGGTCTTCGCGCTTGAGGAAGATCCGCGCACCGCCCGTCTCCTCACTCAGGCGCCGGGCGTAATACACCGGCGAAGGACGGCCGACGTAATCGGCCAGCTCCTCCTGAAACTCGGTGACGAAGGCAGGATCGTCGCGATAGCGCAGCCAGGCCTGCTGCAGTTCCTCGACGGCCTGTGCCAGCGTTTCGCTGATGAAGCTCCCGCCAAACTGCCCGAAGAACCCGGCGGCATCCGGCTGGTCGTAAACAGGCTCAGGGCTCATGTCGTCGGCTCCGTCTCTCCGGCTGCGGTAGTTGTTTTCCGGGCAGTTCGATGCCTTTACTGTGGCCGTGCAGGCGGGCCAGTTTCAGCGCAGTCTCGTTGGCCTCCGCGCCGGAGTTGCAGAAGAAGGCCTTCTCCATGCCCGCCAGGGCGCACAGACGCTCGCCCAGCCGCTCCTGCCAGTCGATGCGGAACACATTGGAGGTGTGTAGCAGCAGGCCGGCCTGTGTGCGACGCTCACGCGGGTTGATGGCGATGACGGCCTTCATGATGGAGATTCCTCAGTCGTCGAGTCCGTGGGCCAGTAATGGCTGTCGGGGGTGTCGCGTGCGCCAAAAATGGCCTGTCCGACACGCACGACGGTGGCGCCTTCCTCGATGGCGATCTCGAAGTCGCCGGACATGCCCATCGAGAGTTCGTCCAGGCCGATGCCGGCAGGTGCACTGTCGCGCAGTTGGTCACGCAGGGTTCTCAGCAGGATGAAGCACTGGCGTACCCGTTCGGCCTCGCTGGAGAACAGCGCCAGCGTCATCAGCCCGCGCACGCGCAGCGCGGAAAACGCCGGCAACGCCTGGATGAAGGCCGGCACCTCCTCGGGGGCTAGGCCGTACTTGCTGGCCTCACCGGAGGTATTGACCTGGACGAACACATCCAGCGAACGGCCTTCGGCCTGCAGACGGCGATCCAGCGCTTCGGCCAGGCGCAGGCTGTCCAATGCCTGGAACTCGCTGGCGAAACGCGCGACCAGCCTGGCCTTGTTGGTCTGCAGGTGGCCGATGACCGACCATTGCAGGTCGGTCAAATCCTGCATGGCTTCCCATTTGCGGTAAGCCTCCTGCGGCTTGTTCTCACCCAGCATCCGGCAGCCTGCCGCATGGGCAAGGCGCAGGCTGGCCTCGGGCTTGGTCTTGCTGACCGGCAGCAGGCGCACCGTTGCCGGGTCACGACCAACACGCCGACAGGCCGCGTCGATGCGCGCCCGTACCGTCGCAAGATTCTGCCGGAAGTCTTCAACCGTGACGGCCTCGGGATAACGGCCGTGCCTATCATGACGAGTCTGTGTATCGAAGGATGTCGACATCAGTTCACTCCCTTATTGTCGGCTGCCGACGCCATGACGGAGTCCGGCGCGCGTTGCGGCAGTCGGCCGTTGAGCACAGCGTAGGCGACGAGGCCGATCACCAGCCCCCAGAATGCACCGCCAATACCCAGCAGGGTGATATTGGCGGCTGAGGCCAGGAAGGTGATCAGTGACGCTTCGCGGCTCTTGGCATCGGCCATCGCGCTGGCGAGGCTGCCGCCGATGGTGCCCAGCAGTGCCAGACCTGCAAGCGTGGTGATGAAGGTCGCCGGAAACGCCATGAAGACTGCGGCCAGCGTCACCCCAAACACCCCGACGAGGATGTAGAACAGACCTGCGGCAATCCCAGCAATCCAGCGTTTGGACGGGTCTTCGTGCGCTTCCCTACCAGTGCAAATGGCCGCCGTGATCGCAGCAATGTTGAACGCATGCGAGCCGAATGGCGCCATCAACAGCGAGCCAAGGCCGGTGACGGTCACGATGGGGTTGGCGCTGGTCTTGAAACCATCGTTGCGCAGCACCAGCATGCCGGGCATGTATTGGCCGGTCAGGGTGATGAGGAAAAGCGGCAGCGCCACGCTCAATAAGGCGTTGAGTGAAAACTCGGGCATGGTGAAGACTGGCGCGGCGAATTGCAGCGTCAGCCCGGACAGATCGACTTGATCCTGGATGAGCAGGAAAGCCAACCCCAACACCAGAATGCCCACCACGGCATAGCGCGCGGTGAATCGCTTCAGCACGACGTAGGCGACGATCAACAAGGCATGGAGCCGTTGCGGCGAGCCATTGCCGATTACGTCAATCTGGAGCGGGGCGCACGTGCCACACCCGAGCGCGTGCTGATCCTGACCAGCTCCCAACAGGCGTTGACCTTGTGTGCCAGTGTGCTGCTCGATGCCGGCGAGCGGATATTCATCGAAGACCCCGCGTATCACGGCGCGCGCAAGGCCTTCGATGCGGCAGGACTGGCGTGTGTGCCGGTGCCGCTGGATGCGGATGGCCTTCGGGTCGAGTACTTGCTCGAGGCGGCCAAGGCGCCTGGCAAGTCGGTCAGGGCGGTGTTTCTGACGCCATCGCACCAGTTCCCTACCGGCGCAACGCTGGCGCTGGACCGGCGCCTGGCGGTGATCGAGTGGGCCAGACAGAACCAGAGCTGGATCATCGAAGACGACTACGACAGCGAGTTCCACTACGCGGGCAAACCCACCGCCTGCGTGCAGGGGCTCGATCCGCATGAGCGGACCATTTATATCGGCACTTTCACCAAATCGCTGTTTCCCGGCTTGCGTATCGGCTACATGGTACTGCCGCCGTCATTGGTCACGCCCATGACGGTGGCCCGCACCCTGCTTGATGGACACAGCGCACCGATCCCGCAGCTCACCTTGGCGCGCTTCATCGAGGGTGGCCACTTCGGTGCCCATGTACGCACCATGCGTGCTACCTACGCAGAACGGCGCGACGCGCTGGCGCGGCTGGTGCGCCAGCACCTGGCCGATTTCGTGGAACCACGGGTGCCGGCTGGCGGCATGCAGATGCCCTGCGTGTTCATCCGCGACATCCCCGAGCGCGAAGCCGTGGAGTCGGCACGCCGGGCCGGAATCGACCTGCTGGGGCTGACGGCGCTGCATGCGTCGAACCGGCACAAGGCGGGTTTCCTCATGGGCTTTGCTGCCCATGCCCCGCATGAATTGGAAATTGCCGTCAAGAAACTTGCCAACGTACTGCGCGCACTGTGCCCCGGTCGCCAGGCAGGCAGCAACGAGATCCAGACATGAAATCATCCTCCAACGGGTTGTTGACCCAGGTATCCATCGCCCATCTGGTCAGCCACCTGCACATCATGGCGCTGCCCGCTCTGTTGCCGTTATTACCTGATGCGATGCAGGTGAGCTTCATCGAGCTTGGTGTTGCCCTCGGTGTGTTCAACATCGTTTCGGCACTGGTGCAAGCGCCACTGGGATTTTTGGTGGATCGGCTGGGAGCAAGGAGGATGTTGATGGCCGCGCTGCTGCTGGGGGCCGTCAGCTTTGGGCTGGTTGCTGTGTTTCCGAGCTATACCTGCCTGCTCCTGGCGATGGGATTGGCTGGCCTGGCGAACGGCGTCTATCACCCGGCGGATTACTCATTGCTGTCGCAAGGTATCGCACCGGCGAGAATGGGCAGGGCTTTCTCCATTCACACCTGCGCGGGATTTCTCGGCGCGGCCCTCGCGCCGCCCCTCATGGTCGGCATCGCACTGGCCTGGGAGCCGCGCTGGTCATTCGCTGCAGCTGCCGCAGCCGGTCTGCTCGGGTTGTGCGTTGTGGAACTCGGATCACAGCAACCAGCGAGGCTGGAACGCATGGCGATCCCGAAAAAAGACAAGACGACAACACGGCCGCTGACCACCCCGATAGGGACATTGACGGTACTGACACTGCTGTTCGCGATGCTCAGCCTCAGCACTGGCGCCATCGAGAGGTTCTCGGTTTCCGCACTGGTCCAGGGTTTCGACGTAACGCTGCCTACGGCCAACCTGGCTTTGACCGTGTTCATGTTTGCCAGCGCCTTCGGGGTACTGGCTGGCGGTGTTCTTGCGGATCGAACTGACAGGCATGGCTATGTGGCCGCTGGCGCGTTCGCACTGGCCGCTGTTCTTGTCGTGGTGGTGATCGGCGTGCCGCTCCCGCCTGTGCTGCTGGCTCTGATATTTGCTGCCATCGGGTTCCTGACCGGCGTCGTCGCGCCATCGCGCGACATGCTCGTGCGTGCCGCTTCCCCGGCCGGGGCAGAAGGTCGCACATTCGGCATCGTCTCCACCGGCTTCAATGTGGGGGGCATTGTCGGCCCCCTGCTGTTCGGCCTCCTGCTCGACCGTGGGCTGGCCAGCGGTGTGCTGTGGGCCTCAGTCGGCTTTATGACCATCACGACGGTGATTGTTCTCGTTCAGGAACGACACGGCAGCGCGCGACCCGCACTGGCAATCCGCTAACCCCTACCAATCGAAAGAGAAACACCATGAAAGTCCATTTTGTCGTACACGAATCGTTCGAGGCACCGGGCGCTTATGAAACCTGGGCGCGTGAGCGAGGCCATGAAGCCACATACTCGCGCGTCCATGCCCATGAGCCGCTGCCGCAGTCGGTCGAGAACATCGACCTGCTGGTGGTCATGGGTGGCCCGCAGTCGCCGTCCACCACCAGGGAAGAATGTCCGCACTTCGACGCCGCCGCCGAGCGCGCCCTGATCGCCCAGTGCGTCAATGCCGGCAAGGCCGTCGTCGGCATCTGTCTGGGTTCGCAGTTGATCGGCGAGGCGCTGGGCGCGCGCTATGAACACAGCCCGGAGAAGGAAATCGGCAAATTCCCCATCACGCTAACGGCCGAGGGGAAGGCGAACGACAAGTTCGCCGACTTCGGCGACACCCTGGAGGTTGGCCACTGGCACAACGACATGCCGGGCCTGACCGACAGCGCGAAAATCATTGCGTACAGCGAGGGCTGCCCGCGCCAGATCGTCGAGTACGGCGATCTGGTGTACGGCTTCCAGTGCCACATGGAGTTCACGCCGGGGGTGGTCGAATTGCTGATTCAGGCATCCGAGCGCGAGCTGGCGGCGCTGACCGGGCATCGCTTCGTGCAGCAGCCCGCCGCCCTGCGCGCCAACGACTACGACGCCATGAACCAGAAGCTGTTCGGCTTCCTGGACAAGCTGATGAGAGCGTATGTCGCAAAGAGCTGATGAAGTGAGATAAATGGAGCGCTTGGCGACTGAGCCGGACTCAGTCGCTGGTGACTTCGGGTTTTACCCCGTTTTCACGTCCTGCAACTCGTCACGCTTGTCCGTGTCGGCATGTTATCTCCTGTCGATCGGTGCAACGTTCACGGTCGTGGCCTGCATGAGCGCCATTATTTTGAAAGTCTGCTCATCGGCGGAGAAGGCACGTACTTCGCCCGTGCATACCGTGAGAGACCTGCCTGCACTCTGAACCCTCCGACTTGACGAGATGATCCCTCATGATGATTGTGGAGCGGTCCGGCATGGATCCCCCCCTTCGGCATGTGTGTTCAGAGTGGAAGCATGTGTGTTCAGAGTGGAAGAAAGTAGCGCAAGATGCCCGCACTGGTGATGCCAATCAACACTGTGGGCAGCAGCGACAGCCGCATGGCGGCGAAGGCCGTGAGTGCCAGCGAGATCAGATCCGCGGGATGGCCGGTGGCGAAATGCGGGGCAATGACTGAAATCAGCACGCAGCCGGGCGCAACGTCCATGACTGTCCTGACGCGGGGTGACAACACCCGATCACCCAGAATCAAGTAACCACCAATGCGGGTGAGGTAGGTTGCCATCGCCATCAGAACAATGACGACAAGCGTGATCGGAGCAATCGTCATGGCCGCGCTCCGATCCAGGCCGCCGCAATCCCGGCAACGATGCCTGCCGGCACATACCAGGCGCCGGGAATGAAGATATGCACGGCGACAGCGGTGGCCAGGCTGATCAACCACGGCAGCGCCTTGCGTGCGCCCTTCCACATGCCGGCAAGCAGCACCAGGAATACTGCCGGAAATGCCATGTCGAAACCATAGACGGTAACGTCACCGAGCACCGGCCCGAGTTGGGCGCCGATCAGGGTGAAGACGACCCAGGTCAGCCAGAGGGCAATTGAAACGCCCATGTAGTAGCCAAGGCTCAAAGCCGATCGCTCACTGCGCGCCTCTTGCTGGTTCGCATCAGCCAGCCCCATCGCCCAGCTCTCGTCACACATGAAAAACAGTGCGGCCAGCGCCTTGCGACGCGGCAGATGGCGTAGATAAGGAGTCAGTGCCGCCCCCATCAGAAGATGCCGACTGTTGACCAGCAACGTTACTCCGACCAGCAGCAAGAGGTGCGGCGGCGACGTCCAAAGTGCGATGACAGCGAACTCCGAGCCACCGCCGAAATTGAGGCCGGTCAGTAACGGAACTTCAAGCGCACTGATACCTTTCTGGGTCGCCTGTGCTCCCAGCACCAGGGCGAACGGAATGAAACCAAGCATCACGGGCAAAGCGGCCTTGACGCCGCGAAACAGCTCCCGACGGCCGCGCGCCGGAGGGCTGGCAACCAAAACGGGGGAAAGATTTTCGATGTGCATTGGCCTTCAATTTCTCAAAAAATCCGTGATGTGAAATTTTAGACCAATCCGGTTGGAATTTAATTTCTTTTGTGCCATAGTTTATGCCATTAATTGAAATTTAAATCTATCAAACTTAACATCTAAGGCATTGGATTCCATTATCATGGACAACATTGATCGCCGTATCCTGACGGCCCTTCAGGAAGATGGCCGACTTCAGAATATCGATCTGGCCAAGCGCGTTGGGCTATCACCTTCCCCATGCCTGCGGCGGGTTCGCCTCCTGGAAGAATCGGGGGTGATCGAACGCTACGTCGCCATGCTCGATCCCGGCAAGGTCGGATTATCGTTCACTGTTTTTGCTCGTGTCTGGCTGAAAAGCCAGGACGAAGAGACCGTCAATCACTTTGTAGATGAGGTCAAGCGGATGCCGCAGGTGCTGGAGTGCCATCTGATGGCGGGTGACTGCGACTTCCTGCTGCGGATTGTGGTGGCGGATCTTGATGCCTACCGACGTTTCCAGGCGGAACACTTGAGTCGCATCAAGGGCATCCAGAACGTCAAGACCGAGATCCCGATGCAGAAGATCAAACAGTCGTGGCAGTTGCCGCTCTAGGGATGCTCTGGGCAATTACCTCGGCTCTCAATACCGATGCCATCATTGCAAGGAATTATCCTTGCACTGCCAATGCAAGGGTTCGCCGATGGCCTGCAATGCCTGGTCTCGCCTTGTAAATCAAGAGGGTAATTGAACTTTCGTGTTGCGGTTTCCCGCTCCGAATTATTGCCTGCAGGCATTGGTTACAGTCTGCAAGGTGTCGAAAAAGGGGCTTGAAGGCCCCTTTTTTTATTTCTCGAAATTCTCTTCTATCTTGCGATTTCGCACCGGCTTTGCGGCTCCACACAGCCGACGCCAGATGGCGCCGACTGCCGACCATTTTGCCTCGTTTACTCGGTGGTGGTTCCGTCGAAATGCTCTTCTTTCTCATCGGATTTGCGGGCATGCAATACGCCTTCGCGGTGCTCGGGCGGGCCGTACAGGGTGTAGAGGCGCAGGGGCGCGCTGCCGGTGTTGACCACATTGTGCCTGGCGCCGGCAGGTACGATGATGGCGTCATCGTCCTCCACGTCGTATGTATTGTCGTCGATGGTGACGCGTCCCTTGCCTTCCTCGATGCGGAAGAACTGGTCGTGGCCTTCATGCACCTCGGCGCCGATTTCTTCACCGGCCTGCAAGGTCATCAGCACAAGCTGCATATGTTTGCCGGTATACAGCACTTGCCGATAATTGTCGTTTTCGACGGTCAGTTTTTCGATGTTCTGTACAAAGCCTTTCACGGTGTTGCTCCTCTAAAGACAAGATGAATCAAACGATGTTTCGTGCGCTCGATCCGGTTGCGGCATGATCAAGAGTACTGCATGGCGGCACGGATTCCCAAATGCGAGCAGCATGGATAGTCAGTCGTCGGCACCGGGCTCGAAATCCAGCGCTACCGAGTTGAGGCAGTAGCGCAGCCCGGTTGGCGGCGGGCCGTCGTTGAAAACGTGGCCGAGATGGGCATCGCATTGACTGCAGGTGATTTCTGTGCGCACCATGCCGTGGCTCAGGTCGGTGGTTTCGGTGATATTGTCTTCCTGCGCCGCGGCGGAGAAGCTCGGCCAGCCGCAGCCAGCGTCGAACTTCGTCTCGCTGTCGAACAGCAGTGTGCCGCAGCAGACGCAGTAATACTTGCCCGCCCTGCTCTCGCTGTTGTACTTGCCGGTAAAGGGGCGCTCGGTGCCCTTCAGGCGGCACACCTGGTACTGCTCTGGGGTGAGTTTCTTGCGCCAGTAGGTATCGGGCTTTTGTTTGAAGTCTGACATGGAGTTCCTCCTCAATCTCAGCGTCGACAGAATGGTTCTCAGGATACCCTTCTCGCTGCGGTTTTTCATATACAATACGCCACCTTGCATGGAAAACGTGTGACCAACTTCCGGGTTATTGTATGCAGCACTTCCAAAAGTCGCTCAAGCTCAACAATGTCTGCTATGACATTCGCGGGCCAGTTCTGGATCAGGCCAACCGCCTCGAAGAGGAAGGCCATCGCATCATCAAGCTGAACATTGGCAATCCCGCGCCTTTTGGCTTCAACGCGCCGGACGAGATACTCCAGGATGTGATTCTCAATCTCGCGGAAGCTCAGGGCTATTCCCATTCCAAGGGCATTTTCTCGGCGCGCAAGGCGGTCATGCAGCGCACCCAGGTTCAGGGCATTCAGGGTGTCGAAATCGATGATATTTTTCTCGGCAACGGCGTCAGCGAACTGATCGTGTTTGCCATGCAGGCGCTGCTCAACGACGGTGACGAGATCCTCCTGCCCGCCCCCGATTATCCGTTGTGGACCGCCGCGGTCACCCTGGCCGGTGGCACCCCGGTCCACTATCGCTGCGACGAAGACAACGGCTGGCAGCCCGATATCGAGGACATCGAGCGCAAGGTCAGCCCGCGCACCAAGGGCATCGTGGTGATCAACCCCAACAACCCGACCGGCGCGGTCTACAGCGAACGCGTGCTCGAAGAGATCGTCAACGTCGCCCGTCGCCACGACCTGATCATCTTTGCCGACGAAATCTACGATCGTATCGTGTATGACGGCGCCCAGCACATGCCCCTGGCGCGGCTTGCCACCGACCTCGTGTGCGTCACCTTCAACGGCCTGTCGAAAGCCTACCGCCTCGCGGGGTTTCGTTCGGGATGGCTGTATTTCAGCGGCGCCAAACACCGTGCCCGCGGTTATATCCAGGGGCTGGAAATGCTCTCGTCGATGCGCCTGTGCGCCAACGTGCCGGCCATGTACGCCATTCAGACGGCGCTCGGAGGATATCAGAGCATCAATGATCTGATCACGCCCGGCGGCCGCCTCTACGACCAGCGCGAGAAAGCCCACAGTCTGCTCACTGCCCTCCCCGGCGTCAGCTGTGTGAAGCCGAGCGGCGCCTTGTACATGTTTCCCAAGCTTGATCCGATGCTCTATCCCATCGAGGACGACGAGCAATTCTGTCTCGATCTGTTGCTGCAGGAGAAATTGCTGCTGGTGCACGGCACGGCCTTCAACCTGCCCGACACTCAGCACTTCCGTATCGTCTTCCTGCCCTGGGAGGATGATCTGGTGGAAGCGATCAAGCGCCTCGAACGCTTTCTGGCCAGTTACCGCAGCGTGGGCGCGGCAAAAGCGGGATGACCCGCAATGTGTCCAGACTCGGCGGCCATTGCCGTCCAGTGATTTCCTGCCTGCGCCATGCCGAACACTAGTCCACCCGGCAAGAAGCTCGGCAAAGGTATGCTCGTTGCCAGCTGGCTCGGCATCATGGCGCTGCTCACCTACCATTTCAGCGGTGTGGAAGAAGATCGCCACAACCCCAACCGCGCGCTGAGCAGCAACGTCGGGGACGGATTTACCGAGATCGTGCTGAAGCGCAATGCCCTCGGGCACTATGTGGCCACGGGGCAGATCAATGGCGAAACCGTTACCTTCCTGCTGGACACCGGCGCCACCATGGTGGCGGTCCCCTATCACCTAGGCGATAAATTGGGGCTGGAAAAAGGCCGTGCGGTGCCGATCAAAACCGCCAATGGCACCAGTACGTCCTATATCACCACAATCGATGAGTTGCGCCTGGGCGACATTGTCGCCACACAGGTGCACGGTGGACTGGCGGTAGGCCTTACCGGCAATGAGATTCTGCTCGGTATGTCCTTCCTGTCAGATCTGGAAATCATCCAGCGCGGCGACAGCCTGATCATTCGCCAATACCATTGATCCGTCTTGCCGAAAAGCTCCGGTCGATGTCCTGTCGACCGGAGATGTATTGCAGAATTACCTGAAGGTGTAATCCCAGGCCAGCGTCCAATTGAACGGCATGTCCCAGTTCTCATATTTGTTCAGCGGATTTTCGCGATCCAGCAGGTTGCGGGCATTGAGCGTGAAGGCATGATCCCCGATCTGGTATTTGACCAACAGGTTCAGGTTGTCGCGCTCCGGCGTGCGCTCGCGCGTCCTGTACTGGGCGTTTTCCCTGTCCCCCACGTGCATGTAGTTGAGCGCCGCCAGCCAACCGTCGCGTCGGTACTCGATGCCGGCGACAAGCTGGATGCGGCTGGAGTCCTGAACCCATTTGCCACTGTCATTGCTCTCCGGACTGGAGACGCTGCCACCCAGATTCGCCGTCCAGGCGTTGTCCAGAGCGCGCTTGTATTCCACTTCGATACCCGTGTTACGAAAATCGCCGCTGTTGGTCAGCACTTCACGGTTGTCCGGCGTGCGCACCCACACGAATTTGTCGGTGATGTCCATGCTGTACACCGCCACGGTGAACAGGTTGTTGCCGTCGAGGTGCTTGAAGCCCGTTTCGTAGCTCCAGCCGCGCTGTGGCTTCAGTTGTTCGAACTCGCCGTCGTTGCGGCTGAAATACTGGTTCAGCGGCGGCATCTGGAAGGATTCGCCGACATTCACGAACCACGACCAGTTGTCTGTCAACAGATAATTCGTCTGGATCTGACCGACCACCACTTCATAATCCTTGGCGTAATCGTCGATCAACTGGCCGCGCAGGCCAAAGGTGGTGGTCAGGCGCTCGAAGGTGCGCCACGCATAGGAGGCGTAGAGCGAGGTGATCTGGCGGTCGGCGTCATAGCCGCTGATCACGCCGTGGAAATCCTCGGTAGCGACCCCACCACCGGTGACGACCGTGTCCCTGCCGTCGAACAGCTGCCAGGTCTTCTGCACATCGACACCGGCGTTGTAGAGGTCGATGGTCTCCGCCCGCGCCGGTGCCAACACAGTGCCGAGGGCGCCGTTCCTGGCGTCGAGATCGCGGCTGTTGTAATAGGCCACGGCCTTGATGGCCTGTTCGGGATGGTCGTAGACCAGATTGGCGCCGTGGCGGGTATCCTCATAGTCGTACACCATGGTAGTGCCGCTGCTGACAGGCAGCCGCGTACGCTCGCTCTCCAGGTAGGAATACGTCCAGTTGAAACTCAGGTAATCGGTGAGATTGGCGGTCGCGAAGGCGCCGTCCTTGCGCCCGTCTTCCAGGCGCCAGTACGTGGTGGAACTGGGAAACACCTTGCTGGTCTGGCCGATGCCATCGAGCTGGGTGCGCGAGAAATGCAGCGCGATCTTTTCGTTCTCGTGGCCCAGCGTCCAGCGGCTTTGGTAATTGCCGCCGGACAGGCCGATGCGGCTGCGCGGCTCGCCGTGGGCGCGACGGGTGACGATGTTCACCGCGCCGGCGAGCGCCTCGCTGCCGTACAAAGTGGAACTGGCGCCGCGGATCAACTCGACGCGCTCGATGCTTTCCATGGGTACGTTTTCGGAACCGTTGTAGTTCATCAGGTTCATCGGCGCGCCGTTGAGCAGCATCAGGGTGCCCTTGTCCAGGCCGCGGATGATCAGGCGGCCGCTGGTCAGGCCGAACTCCCGGCCGTCCGGCCCATAGGACATGTTGGAAATGCCCACCTGGTTGTCCAGCAGCGCATAGACCGTCCTGGCGCCGGAGCTTTCCACCTGCTGGTCGGTGATGACGGTGACAGACACCGGGGCTTCGACCAGCGTCTGGTCGATCCGCTGCGCCGTCACCTTCACCGACCCCAAGGTCACCTCCGTCTTGCCATCATCGGCGTGAACGGATACCACGGCACCCGCGGCGACGATCAGGGAAACACCCCGTGCTATCGACATTGTTGTTACTCCACTAAAAGCCGGGCCAAAGGTCCGGGTCTGCACATACAGCCCGGCAGCGCCCCCGGAAATCCACCGGGGCAGTACCGTGCCACTCGAATATCATTGCCGCCGAGTCTGAACCGCGTTCCAGGCGAAACCGGCGGCGATCAGCAGCAGGCACCCGACCAGCAGCCACTGCACGGCTTGCTCCGCGGGCGCGGCGCTGGCCGGCGCGCGGGATTGGGACATACGCTGAACCTCGAAGCCCTCGACCAGGTCGGTGCTCTCTCCGTCCTGCTGCGCCGCCTGGGGCTGCGCCGTTGCCGGAGGCGGCGCGGATGTCGTGTGTGCGCCGGGCGAAGCGGTTGCCGCCGGCTCGGCAGCCTGCGCCGGGACCGCCGCAGCGGCACCAGGTGCCGGCGCAGGCTGGAGCATCGCCATTTCCATGGCGCGCGCATCCTGGGCCTGCGCGGCGGCGATCACCTCCGCGCTGCTGCAGGAGTGCAGGTTGCAGGCAACACCCGCTTCGGCGATCAACTCGGCATTCACTTCGTTCAGGTGCTCGCGCACCTCGTCCGCGGCCTGCCAATAGCCCTTGTTGATGGCCACCAGCATCTTGTCGACCATCGCCTGGTACGCAAGCAGGTTCTGGGTGGAGCGGAAACGCTCGCGGATATCCAGGTTCTCGCGGTCGGCGACGTAGGTTTCGTACATTTCCTGCCAGTGGGCGTCACTGACGGCCTCGGGGTTGGTGACCTGCCAGCCCCACAGGTGCTCGGTCACCTTCATCACGAAGCGCGCCCCGGCGTAGCCCTCGTCGAGCATCGCCTTGACCCATTCCGGGTTGGTGTAGCGACTGCGCAGTTCACGGCCCAGGTAGCGCTCGAGGGATTCGTGGCGCGGGCCGTCCTTGCTGGCGAGATCGAGGATGACGCTTTCCGTCGCGGCGCCATTGACCTGGCGAATCGCCAGCGCCGTGCCACCCAGGTACTGGAACACGTCGTCGTTGTCGAGGGTGCCGTACAGATGGCTGGCGCGGGAATGGATCGCCGCCTTGGCGCCGCTGAGCGCCATCTTGAAGATATCGACCGCCAGCCCCTCGGCGCCGGGCCGCTCGCCCCAGTAACCCTGGCCGAACAGGTGGCCGACCCGGTTGAAGTACACCGCCGCGACCTGGGCGTCGTCGTCCCAGCTGTTGCTGGCCTGGATGACGCCGTCGAGCCCTGTGCCATAGGTGCCGGAAGGCTCCGTGAAGAGGCGCACCGCGGCCATGCGCGCCGCCTCCTCGTCGGACACGCCCTGCTCGCGCAGCAGGGCGCGCACGCGGCGCACGTTGGCGATGACCGGGTTGTCCTCTTCTTCCAGGTCCTTCACCTTGTCGACCGCCATGTCGAGCATCAGCATCAGGTTCGGCAGCGTGTCGCGGTAGAGCCCGGACGGCACGATGGTCACATCCACCCGTGGGCGCCCCAACTCGGCGCGCTCGATGAGCTCCACGCCGCTGACCCTGCCCCAGGCATCCCAGCGCGGCCGCACGCCGAGCAAGGCGAGAATCTCTGCCTCGGTGACCCCTTCGTGGCGCATGGCTTCCGTGCTCCACAGGTTGAACACCACCCGGTCGGGATAACTGTCGTGGCGTTCGAGATAATCGGCCACGAAGGCTTCCGCCAGCGCGGCGCCCTGCTCCCAGGCGCCGCGCGTGGGCAGCGTGTCCGGGTTGAAGCCGTAGAGGTTGCGCCCGGTGGGCAGCGAGGACGGGTTGCGTAAGGGATCGTTGCCGGGGCCGGCGGCGATGTAACGGCCTTCGAGCCCGGCCACCAGGGCGTTCAGTTCCACGGCGGCGCTGGTTTCCAGCAGATCCACCAGCTCCGCGCGGCGGCGCTCGCGCTCCGGCCCGGCCAGTTCCGTGTCCAGGCTCAATATTGCATCGGCGGTGGCGATGCGCAGCGCCTCATCCGCCGCCACGCCGAAGGTGTGCAGGCCGTAGGGGGTATCCCGCTCGTGGATTTCCTTGAGGTAGTGCTCCACCTCTTCGATGGCGCGCTCGTCCTCAAGGCTATCCAGGCCGAGATCCGCCAGCACGCCCAGCTCATTGGCGAGCGCCTCGACCTGGGCGAGTTGCGCGGCCGCCGCCATGTCGCTTTTCTGCGCGGCCACCGCGTAATCGGAAAAGGCCTGCTTGAGCCTCACCAGTTCGGAATTGAGATGGGTCTTGTCGAAGGGCGGCGTCATGTGGGAAATGATCGTCGCCATGCCGCGCCGCTTCGCCTGCAGAGCCTCACCGATGTCGTCGACGATGTAGGGATACAACTGGGGCACCGCGCCCACCATCGCCTCCGGCGGGTCGGCGGGCGTGAATCCCACTTCCTTGCCCGGCAGCCATTCATGGCTGGCGTGGGTGCCCACGTGCACCATGGCATGGGCGTCGTACACGTGCTGGAGCCACAGATAGAACGCCAGGTACTGGTGATGCGGCGGCACCATCACATCGTGATACAGCTTGTCGATCTGCTGCTCGCTGCCGCGCGACGGCTGGGGCGCGAACAGCAGGCCACCGAAACGCTGCACGGGAAACACGAAATACGCGGCACCGTCGCTGTCGCGCCAGGTCATGATGGTGCTGGCCTCCGGCTCGCCCCAGGCGTCGTTGATCATGGTCCGCAACGGTTTTGGCTGGCGGTCGAACCATTTGCGGTACTCGGCCACCGGCCACAACTCGACATGCTTGCCGCGCACCAGTTGTTCCAGGGCGCCGGGGGCCCACAGGCCGATATTGCTGCCGTGGTCGCGCACCCGCTCGAACAACGCCTGCTCCGTCTCCGGCCCGCCGCTGACGCTATAGCCCTCGTCCCGCAGCCGGGTGTAGATCTGCCACAGCGAGCGCGGCAGCACGTTGAGGTAGGAAGCGCCGATGTTTTCCTTGCCCGGCGGGTAGTTGTAATAAATGACGGCAACCCGCTTGTCGGCGTTCGCCAACCGCTGCAACTGCGCCCAGCGATGCACGCGCTCGACGAGCCGCTCGACGCGCTCGGGGATCGGCATTTCCTCCATGTATTCCAGCCCCGAGGACGGCTCCCGCAGGGGTTCCTTGCCGGCCATCACCGTGGGCGCGATGGCGCCGGCGAACTCCGCTGTGGCCACCTGCCAGGAGCGCTCGCCCAGCGACAGGCCGAGTGCGGAATCGCGCCATTCCTCGACACTCTGCTCATACAGGGAGATGGCGTTGATCAAGGGCACACCGGCCTGTTCCATGGCGGGAATCGCACTGTCCGGTGTGTGTCCCATTTTCATGGCGAGCGCAATGATGGCCGCTGTGCGCGGCTTGCCGTCGCCATCGACAAAGAATGCCCGGGCCGGCACGTCTGAGGGGTAGCCAAACGCCGGCGCCACGTTGTAGCCGCGCCGCTCCAGCGCCGTCATCATCGCTTCCAGCATGGGCGATACACCCGCCTGTGCGGTGACGCGGTTGAACAGTATGCCCACCCAGGGCCGCTGCGCCTCCCCGCCCGTTTGCTGTTTGCTGTAGTCCGCCACGTAGTCTTCGAATTGCTCGAAAACACGGTTGCTGCGCGGGTTCCACAAACCTTGCGACGGAAAGGGCCGCGGTGCGGGAATCGCTCCCGCATCCATGCCGAACTCCCGCGCCAGCACGCGGCGCAACATGTTCGCCAGATTGTCGGCGCCGCCGGCGCTGACATAGGCGCGCAACTCCGTATCCTGCACCAGGCCCGCCTCGGCGGCGCCGTCCACTGGCGAGCCGAGCGCGTAGGCGCGTCCGCCCCTTGCCAGCAGGGCTTGTATGGCAGGCGTGGTCTTGCGCAGGGCCTCGCGGCCGGGGTTGTTGAAGATGAATACGTCCGCGGCGGCGATTGCACTCAATTCGGCTTCGCCCACCCGCGACGACGGCAATATTTGAATATGAACATTGGCCAGCTCGGGCCGGCTGACGTCATTGCGCAGCTGCGCCACCGCCGCCGCCAATGGGCGCATGGTCGGGTCGCCGGGAATGATGACCAGGTTCGGCGCATCGGCCCGCGCACTGGCGGGCAGCGCAAGCAACAGGAAAAGCAGCGGCCCCAGGCCCTGAAAAAACAGCCACTGAAAAAATAGCCACGGGAAAAACAGGCGCCCGGAAAAATGCCGTACCTCACTCATCGGGAACATACACGACACGGCCATCTTCCAGTTGGTACGCGGTGCCCAACCGCGAGCCGCGCCCGTTCAATTGCTTGTCCGTCACTTTGCTGGCGGTGATCTCGCTGCCCTTGCGGGTAATGATTTCCAGCTCCCCCTCCGCGTTTTTCTTGGTGATGGTCACCTCCGCAGTGGGGTCGAGCAGATCGAGCATGTTGTACGCCATGAACAGCGCGATCATCATCGACACGATGAACACGATGCTGGCATCGAACAGATTGGCCACACCCGCGATCGGGTCTTCTAGCGGCGTCTGGTCCTGCCCCCCGGCACGCCTTTTATTGAGCAGTCCCATTACCCCGCTCCTTTTCAGCTTCCTCCCGCGCCACGATGGCGAGATCGCCGGCATGGGCCATTTCGCGCAGATCGTCCCGCGCCCAGCGCTCGCGCAGCAGCGCCAGCATGTACGCCGCCACGCCCGCGCCGAGCCCCGCGACCGTGGCGGTAAAGGCCGTCACCATGCTGCCGGCCATTTTCGGAATGTTGCCTTCCGCTAGCGCCGCCAGTGAAATGCCCATGGGAATCAGGGTTCCCATCAGGCCCAGCGCGGGGCCCACCTTGATCACGAAACGCACCCTGTCCAGGCTGCGCGCGATCTGCACTTCCGCCACCTGGTACAGGCGTTCGACATCGAGTGCAAAATGGGCAGCGGAGGTTTTCCCGGCCAGCAGCGCATCCAGTTCACGCTGGAATTTTCGCCGCGCCGGATAAACACCATGGCGCCGGCTCCAGGCCTCGTGCAACGTCGCTCCCAGTTGCAGCGGCATGTAGATCACCAACAGCGCGCAGCCGCCGATGACGGGAAGATAAAGCCAGGAAGCCACCTCATAGAGCAGCTGTTCTATCGCCAGAATCACATCCACAACAATTCCCCCGGCCATTCCCGCAAGGAAATGGCCCACACTTTTTTCACGCAAACAAAAAAATGCCGGCGCCATGCAATGGCGGCGGCTCCATGCCGATCCCTCTACCGGGGAAAATCAACATCACATGCGCGAAAAGGGCGTTCGTTGCCAAAGGCAACGAAAAAATCGAGCGATGGGAAAAATACGGACGGATGCATATGCGCTGAACAATCAGCCTGCAGCTACCGTATGGCGCCCCGCCACGGGTTTTCGCGCTTTTGCAGGCCGGTATCCGGGCTCACAGAACGACGCTGGCGTCTTGCCACCCGCCTTCCCACACAGCGACTGTGCAGTGGCTTCCACATCGGGCGATGCGGACTGAGTGACATTTTCTGATTACCGTTGCGGGGGCAGCACAGGCCTTGTCCTGATTCAACGAAGATTGTTCGTTGCGACGCACCTGTTTCTCGTTTCACCCAATGGCGTGATGCCAGCGGGTCACCTGCAAGGGCGGCGATATTGGACAAGATTCATCGAACTGTCAACAGGCTCGTGACGCCTGATTGCCGATTGCAACGAGGAAAGGTCGTTATTTTTGCGGTGGTCAAGGCCCGTCTGCAATATCAGGAATTGAAACCCAGGGCCTGTAATTTGTTTGCAAGATCTGTATTGCCAATATTGCCGACCCGATAAAAACCGAACTCCCGGCGCAGTGGATAATGTCTTCGCAACAGATCGAAACCTTCCGCAAGAGAAGTGCTGGCACTCGCCATGTCCTGCATACGCCGAAAATCTTGCTGCGGATCGTATGCGGCCAAGGTGATGGCTTTCATTTTCTGGTAATCATCGCCATCCGGCGGGCACATGATTTCAAGGCTGTGCGCGGTCGGCGCCTGGTCGTCGAGCATTTTTTCCAGAATGCTTTCCTGCGCCGTGCTGCCCCGCCAGCGGCAGAACGCTTCGTACACCATCACGGTGCCGCGCAGGCGGCCTTCCAGGCTGTAACCGGCGATGTGCGGAGAACCCTGCTCGACGCGCTCCAGCAGCGCGCGATCGATGGCGGGCTCACGCTCCCAGACATCCAGCGCTGCACGCAGCCGACCCGCATTCAGATGGCGCAACAGCGCGTCGTTGGCGATGGCGCCACCCCGGCCGGCATTGATCAGCAGAGCACCGGGCTTGAGCTGGCTGAGCTTTTCATCGTCGAACAGATGATGTGTCGGGTGGGCCCCGCTTGTGGTCAGCGGTGTGTGCAGGCAGATGATGTCCGCCTCATCAAGTTGCTCCCAGTCGCACAGATCGGCTTGCTGTGCCGCAGTCAGAAACGGGTCGTAACAAAAACATTTCACACCCAGCGCCGCGAGCCGTTTGTACAGCCTGCTGCCCACATTCCCGCAACCGACAATGGCCACTGTCTTGTCGAACCAGCAGTGGGTTTCGAGACGAAAGAGGGTCGCCAGCACATAGTCCACCACCGCTTCGGCATTGCAACCCGGCGCATGGGCAACGGGAATATTCCGCCTCGCCAGGTAATCGACATCGATATGGTCCATGCCGATGGTTGCCGAGCCGACAAACTCGACAGCGCTGTTCGCGAGCAGTGCCGCGTTCACCTGGGTGACGGAACGCACCAGCAAGACCTGTACATCCGCTACATCTTGCTGCGTCAGTGTGCGACCCGGCAGGAGGCGGACCTCTCCGTAAGGAGCAAACAGTTGCGCCACCGCGGGCATATTTTCATCGGCGATGATTTTCACAAGCAGATGTCCGGGAGTTCGTTCAACAGTAGTGTAAGGGTGGATCGTGATTCTTTCGATATTTTTGGCTGCAAGCTCAGGTTCCGCAGGCTCTTCCAGCACGGCGAATTATCGGGAAAAACGCCCGCGATAATGGCCCGGATCGAGCGCGTCAGTATTACCGCAAGAATCATTGCCGTAAAAATCGCTCAATGCCGCGGTAAAAGCGGCAGCCCGTTCAGGCAACCCTTCCTTGCAATAGTCGAGCGCCTTTTTTTCGAGCGCGTCGAGAAAATGGCGAGAGGGGCCGACAGTTTCGGCATCGCTGGCCGACAGGTTGTCTGCGCTGGGCCTGAAAACAATACCTGCGGCGACCGAAAAAATCCATTCGAAAGCCTGCGGTTTTACCTCGACGATTTCAAAGGCGCGCTGTTGATCCGCGGTGCGCCCATCAGGGTTGTACCAGTAACCGAAATCCAGCAGTCGGCGGCGCGCCTCTCCCGCCACACACCAATGCGCAACCTCGTGCAACGCACTGGAAAAATAGTCGTCGCGATAAAAAATGCGATGTTGCGTGCACTGCTCATCCGCTGGCTGATAAAGAGGCTCGGCGGCGCCGCCAATCAGCACGGTGTTGTACTCAGCAAAAAATACCGCCCGGAAAATTTCTTCCAGGTGTTGCGAATGCCTTTCCATAGCCATCAGCTCCAACCCGCGCCGTTGTTTTCATCGCAGCGAACCTCGCGCAGAAAGCGCAAATAGCTGTCAGAAAGATAGGGCTCGCCCGCCAGCAGGTGGTCGAGATACCACCGCTGCGGGAGCACGCTATCGTCGATCACCGCCGGATTTGCCACATAGACCCAGGCATACACCGTTTCTTGCGGTGTCTGTATCGGAAAACGTTCACGGCTGTAATAGCGCGGCGCGCCTTCAAATGGGTCCATCAGCGTGATCTGACCTTCGTCCGCCAAACGGTAGAGCACACCTTCCACCACGCTTCCCGGCGACCAGCAGACATTGGCACAGGCGCAGTGAGGCGGGCGCCGGGCGCGCTTGTTGAAACGCAGCGTCATGCCGTCGAGCTTACCGGGCAGTGTTTCCAGCACCGTCAACCCCCGCGCCGCCATGCGCGCGCCATTCATGTTCGAGCCGTAGGCAAAATAATAGTGCATAAGCCATCCGGAATATATTTGCTGCAAGCTATTGTGCAAAGGGTTAATCGGGAGTACCTTATCTTCAAGCGGACCCTGTTCCAGCCCGCCTGTTCGGTTCTTTCCGACCCTACATCGAGGAGGCGTATTATGACTACCTCAGTCGATGACCACAATGTCAACAACGTGGTCGACCTCTTTACCGGGAAGCCCTATTCCCAGGGCCTCAATCACCGCATCATCCGGCTCTCGCCCGAACTCGACGGGCTCGAGATGATCTATTCCAACCAGGCGCACCCGGATAAATTCTTCAGCATCAAGATTCTGTGCTGGGCACTACGTGCCAGCGGTGAGGTGGTCGGCATGGTTCCGTGGCTGAACCGCCTGATACCCTGCTCGGATATCCGCGACCCGCTCAACGGCAAATGGGAAGGTTATTTCGATCCCGGCATCGACGAAGTTTTTTTCGACCCGCCGATCCACAAGATCGTGGAGTTGGAGTCCGCCGCCGAGTACTACGAAATCGATGCGGAGAGCGACGACGACATCGTCCAGGAAATCCCCGACACCATCGGTACCCACGCGGTATTGTCCAACGACGGCTTCCGCTCCATTCTGCTGAAGGAAGTCATCAGTTGGCGCCTGCTTGCCGATGGCACAATCTCGGGCATGCTGGTGGACGACGACAAGGTCGTCGATACCCCCGTTTTGCCGGGCGACAACTGCCTGTTTCCAGCCAATTCGAACACGGCCTTCCGCTATTATTTCCAGCACCATATCGCCAACAAGATAAAGGCGCGCGATCCGGAGGCCATTGCCGCGATATCGAGCCTGGTGGATAACTAGGGCCTGTACAATGGGAGGCCGAAAACGTCTCCCATTCAGCCTTTTATGATCGCATCGACGAAAGCCGCTACCTGTTGCGCTGCAGTGCGAATGATCTGCTTCTGATCAAGCCCTGAGGATTTGCGCACTCTATAATCATGATCGCCTTCTTCCAGCCAGACCAGGCGAATGTTCGCAGGCCACAAGCCCGCATCCAGGGCATTTTTTCCACCGAACGCATCTCTCGTGCCTTGCAGGATCAGGCCGGGCACGGAAATATCCTTGAAATGCGCAGTGCGTGCATCGTCGCGTGGTTTTCGCGGCGGAAAGAACGGATAGCCAAAACAGCAAAAACCGTCGGGCTGCAACTCCTCCGCAACCAGACTGGCCATGCGCCCGCCCATGGATTTTCCGCCAATCAGCAAGGGTGTTGCGCCGCCATGAAATTTCAAGTCGCGGTATTTTTCCCGCCAGCACTCCAGCAGCACCGCCTGGCGATCCGGCGGGCGCCTGCCGCCGTCGCGACGTCGCTGCACCATGTAGGGAAATTCGAAACGCGCCGTGGCAATGCCCTCGCCCGCAAGTGCCTCGCACAGTATATTCATGAAATCGCTGTCCATGGCAGCCCCGGCGCCGTGGGCCAGAATCAGTGTGGCGAGCGGCTTTTCCGGCGCAAGGTGCAACCAGTCAGTCATGGACTTGAGAAAATTTGCGGAATTCGTCGCGAAGCAGCAGGTTGCAGCTTTCCGTCGTTTCGTCGAATACCACGACAACCTCACCGCTGGCAATTCGGGCGCGCACCTGGGCGATCTTGTCCGCCAGACTGCTTTCGCGCTCGCCATAGTCGGTACCTTCACGAAGTACGAAAGCTTCAATGATGGCATCGAGCAATTCGCCGCTGAGACGCTGCGGAGGAATTTCGATCACCGCCATCAATCCGTAAGCAGGTTTTTGCGCATATTCGCCAACACCGAGATATCCAGCCCCAAACGCTGCCCGATGAACGACTGCGGCGTCTCATTATTTTCGTCCAGCAAATCGAACACCGCCTGAATGTACTCTTCCTGAACCCCGAACATCAGGCGCAGCGCTTCTTCGTCGATCTCGGCAAAAACATGGTGATCGAACATCTGCGGCCCGACCTTGCGAAGATCCACGAGGTCGCCATAAAGTGGCTGGCTGTGAAGATAATTGTCGATGATGTCGGCGCGCGGTACTCCGAGAAACCATAGTATCAACGCGCAGGAAACGCCCGTGCGATCCTTGCCGCCACTGCAGTGAATCAATACCGGCAGATTCTCCTGCTCACTCAGTAACGGAAACATCCTGCGATAATAGTGTTGCGCCTGTTCTCCGGTGATAAGCCCACGATAGATGTCCACCATGATGTCGCGCGCCGCACGGGCATCGCAGCGCGCTCCCATGGCGGCAATTTCGTCCACCGCCGTCGGGCCTGTTTCGCTGAGTAGCGGCAAGTGATGGATTTTTGTCCTGGTGTCCTGCCAGTTGGTGGGCGAGCGCAGACGTTCCTTGTCGCGGCGCAAATCGCAGATGGTACGGATACCGAACTGAGCAATTTTTTCGAAATCCGCCGCCGTGAGCCGAGACAAGCCGTCGGACCGGAACAGCAAGCCCTTTTGGATAAAACGGCCTTCCTCGGTGTGATAGCCACCGAAATCACGGAAATTCTTTGCGCCTTCAAGAGGAATGTGGCGTTTTCTATGGCTCATGAATGATGTGATCCTGCTGAAATATCTTCTGTTGAGAAATGACCTGACGCACAGCGGCGAGGCCAGTCCACTGGCCACATCGCTTGCTGTTCAGCTCTCCAGCAAGTTGCGGCTCAGTTGGTCGCGCAAGGCGGGATCCATGCCGAGAAGCTCGGTAAGAAGATTATCCGGAGTGATGCCGTTGTCGTCCAGCCAGCTGAACACACCCTCCATATAATCCTGCTGCACACCGAACAGAATCTTGAGCACTTCCGGCCCCAGTTCGGCAAAGCCCTTCATTTCCATCATCTGCGGCGGCACGCTGGCGGTCCCCACCTTGTCGCCGTACAGGGACTGACTGGAAAGATAATCGCTGATGATGTCATCGCGATGAACACCCAGTACCCACTGCGTCAAGGCACAGACCATGCCGGTGCGGTCCTTGCCGCCGCTGCAGTGGATCAGGATCGGCACATCCGTGTCCTTGGCCAACAGCGTGAAAATTTCCCGGTAGCGGCTGTGGGCGTGCTCGCTGGTGAGCAGTGTGATGTAGGTCGACAAGGTAAAGCGGCGCAACACCTTGGCGTTGAGTTCTTCGCCCAGGGCGGCAATCTTCTCGGCGAAGGTCGGCCCGCCCTCGGCGAACATCGACATTTGCAGTACTCGGGCACTGGGATTGCGCCACAGAGTGGGCGCTTTTTCGCTCTCCTTGCTGCGGCGCAGATCGCAGATGGTGCGAATACCCAGGGGCTCGAGCATGTGATGGTCGCGGTCGGTCAGCTTGTCCAGGGCATCGGAGCGAAACAGTACGCCGCGCCGAAGGCGACTGCCATCGACGGTGTCATAACCACCAAAGTCGCGGAAATTGTGGGCGCCCTCGAGAAGAAAGCTACGGTCGGTATTTATCATAATCATCACAGCCTGAAAAATAATGGGTATTTGATAGATAGCGCAGGCTCGGCGCCAACCGGCGGCAGAGCCTGCAAATCAATTTTCTGGTTTGACAAACAGCAGCGTCATCCTGTCACTTTCACCGATAGCGAGATATTTTTCCCTGTCGGTGTCACCCAGTCTGAGCGTGGGTGGCAGTGACCAGACACCCGACGGGTGTTCGGCATCGTCGTTCGGGTTGCTGTTGACATCGCTCTTTTCAACAAGGGTGAAGCCGGCGTTTTCGGCAAGCTCGATCACATAGGCTTCCGTCACATAGCCATTGTCGAGCATCCACTGGCGGTCTTTGTCTTGCGGCGCGCGATGTTCCACCACGCCGAGCATGCCACCGGGCTTCAGCGCCTCGAAGAACAACTCGAAAGCCTTCTGCTCGCTGTTGTCGCGCAACCAGTTGTGCACGTTGCGAAAGGTCAGAACCCGGTCCGCACTGCCATCGGCTACCGCCAGCAGGCTGCGCCCGGGGTTGAATTCCACCACCTCGACCGCACCGTAGTTATCCGGGTCGGCCGCCAGCTTGGCACTGAACTCGCCTCTTATCTTGTTGAAATAAGGCACTTCACTGGAAGCCACGAAATGGGCCGCGTAGAGTTTGCCGCTGTCTTTCAGGTAGGGCGCGAGGATCTCCGTGTACCAGCCCATACCCGGCCAGACTTCAACCACCGTCATCTCTGGCGCGACCTGGAAAAAACGCAACGTCTCGGCCGGATGGCGAAATTCATCCCGTTTGCGGTTTTCCTCGCTACGCTGAGAGCCGGCGATAACATCATCGAGATCCATCGCCCAGGCGCCCTGCAAAGGGAAGGCGAAGCACAGAAGAGACAGTATAAGCGTTTTCATCGATTTCTCCTGAAGTTCACAGTTCACAGTTCACAGTTCACAGTTCACAGTTCACAGTTCACAGTTCACAGTTCACAGTTCACAGTTCACAGTTCACAGTTCACAGTTCACAGTTCACAGTATGAGCGTGGCACCCCCCTGATAACTGTCAACTGAAAACTGTGAACTTTCTTCTATAATATCCGACCTATTCAAACAGCAGCCGGTCAGGACGCACCATGAGTAATCAACTGGTAATCAGCATCATAACCGACGACAGGCCCGGTGTGGTGGAGCAGATCGCCGCGATCGTCACCCGCCACCAGGGAAACTGGCTGGAGTCGGCCCTGTCGCGTCTCGGCGGCAAGTTTGCCGGCATCCTCTTGGTGGAGGTCGCGCGGGATGCTCAGGCAGCCCTGGAAAGCGATCTCCAGGCCCTGTCGAGCCAGGGTATTCGCGTCACCATCGATGGCGCCGGCAAGGCGCCGCCGAGCGGTGGCGAAGAAGTCGATTTCGAGGTGATCGGCAACGATCGGCACGGCATCGTCGGTGAAATCAGTCAGGTACTGGCTCGCCACCAGGTGAGTGTCGATGAATTCTACACCGCCACGGAAAGTGCTCCCATGAGCGGCGAACTGCTGTTTCGGGCCCAGGCCCGCGTGCTCATGCCCGCGGGTATGAGCCAGGATGATCTGCGCGCGATCCTCGAACAACTCTCCGACGATCTGATGATCGAATTCAAGGAACACTGAGCTGCATGGCAGAAAGCTACGAGCAAAAGAAGCGTTTCTACGACAGTTTGCTGACCGTCTACGGCCGCAAGCCTGTGCTGGAAGTCCTGGAGGATGCGAGTATCCCCGTCTACCGGCTCCACCTGGCAGACAGCAATCAATCAGGCGGCACACTGAGAGAGATCGAAAATCTCGCGGCCAGGCGCGGCATCGACATTCGCTACCACAGCCGCGAAGAGCTCTCGCGCATCTCGAAGAACCGCCGACAGGATCAGGGAGTAGCCGTCGATCTGCAGTGTCCTGGCTACCAGGACTACCGCGATTTTCTCGGCGACCGGCGCGAAAATGAAAGCTTTCGTTTGATCGCGCTCGACAACATCACCAACCCGCAGAACCTGGGCATGGTGATCCGCTCGGTGAGCGCCAGCCCCATGGACGGCATTGTGCTGCCCGCCAAAGGCTGCGCACCGCTGTCGCCACTGGTGATCAAGGCCAGCGCCGGCACTCTGTTCAAGTGTCGGATACTGCGCTGCGAGCGCCTCGCCGACGTCCTCCGGGACTTCGCGGCGGCGGAGGCCGACATCTGCATGTTGAGCGGCGCCGCAAGTACCACCATCGCCAGCTACCGGCCAGCAGGACGCGCTGTCTATGTCCTGGGCAATGAAACGGACGGGGTGAGTGCCGAGGTGGAGAAGCTGGCGACACGCAAGCTGCGCATTCCCATGAGCAATGGTGTGGAATCACTCAATGTCGCGGTCACCGCGGCGCTGATCGCGTTTCGGGATGTTGTCGCGGCACCTTGCGTGGAGCACTAGGGCGTGCGCGTTCTGCTCCCCTCTCCCTAACCCTCTCCCCAGAGGGGCGAGGGGACTGATCGTACACGGTCGACGCTTAACTGGCTGGCATTAACGTTTCACGTGGGTGTCCACGGCAACGGCGGCACACTTGCCACGTAACGAGGCGCGGGTGGGACAACGGTATGAACCGCTTCGGATCTTGCGTGAAACGTGAAACTCAGAAACCCTGCGAGACCGTGAGCAGATCAGCGCTGCAACCGCCCCTGAAATCCCGGCCACCGATCAAACAGTTTGCTCCCCCATCACACGGCCCCTATAATGCGAACCATTCTCATTCACCGACAACGCCGGCTATCGGGCACAGCGAGGGTATCGTGGCCATTGACGAGCCTGTGCTCAAACAACAGATCGAAGTGCTCTATCAGCATCACCACAACTGGCTGTGGCGCTGGCTGGGCAAACGGCTCGGCGACCCCCACCAGGCCGCCGATCTCGCTCATGATACCTTCATGCGCCTGCTCGCACGGGAAGAAGCGCTGGCCATTCAGGAGCCGCGCCCCTTCCTCGCCACCGTGGCACGCCGTGTGCTCGCCAACCATTGGCGCCGCCAGCAGCTGGAACGGGCCTACCTCGAAGCTCTCGCCCAGATACCCGAGGCGTTGGCGCCGTCCGAGGAAACCCGCGCCATCCTCTTCGAAACCCTGGTGGAAATCGACCAGCGGCTCGATGGCCTGCCGGTGCCCGTGCGCCGCGCATTTCTGATGACCCAGCTCGACGGCATGAACCACGCCCAGGTGGCGGCGGCCCTGGGTATCTCCGTCACCACCGTCAAGCGCTATCTGACCAAGGCCGCCCGGCACTGCTACTTTCCGGACGTGCTGCCGACGCCATGACCATTCGCCGCGACCCGCCCATTCCACCCCAGGCCGCCCAGAGCGCCATCGAATGGCTGGTGGACCTGCGCGCCGAGCATGTCGCGCCCGACACCCTCGACGCCTGGCGGCGCTGGCGCGCCGCGCACCCGGACCACGAGCGCGCCTGGCAGCGCATCGAAAGCATCAACGGCAAGCTCGGCCACCTCGCCACGCCGGTCAATGCCGCCCTTGCCCGGGCCACCCTCAGCGCACCGGCCTCGCCCCGGCGCCGCCAGATCATCGCCGGGCTCGCGGCCCTGCTGTTCGCGGGGGGCACGGGGTGGCACCTGTACCGGGATGAACCCTGGCGCGCCTGGAACGCCGACCAGCGCACCGCCAGCGGCGAGCGCCGCCGCATCCAGCTCGATGACGGCACCACCGTGACCATGAACAGTGGCAGCGCACTCAACCTGGCCTACAGCGCCACCGAGCGGCGCCTGCGCCTGCTTGCCGGTGAAGTGCTGATCACCACCGCCAGCGACGCGGCGAACCGGCCCTTTGTGGTGGACACCGCACAGGGCGAGGCACTGGCGCTGGGCACCCGCTATACCGTGCGCCAGCTCAGCGGCGCCACGGACGTGGCGGTCTTCGAGGGCAGCGTGCGCATCACCCCGCGCAATGCACCCGCCCTGCCCCTGCTGCTTCAGGCCGGGCAGCAAACCCGCTTCAGCGCCGACACCCCCGGCCAGCCCGCGGCGGCAGACCCGGACAACGCCGCCTGGAGCGACGGTTTCATCATCGCCAAGGGCTTGCGACTGGACGATTTTCTCGCCGAACTCAACCGCCACAGCCGCCGCCCCCTCGGTTGCGATCCGGCGGTGGCGCACCTGCGCGTGTCCGGCACCTATCCGCTGGACGACGTCGACAAGATACTGGACACCCTGGCCGCCACCCTGTCGCTGCGGGTGGAAACCCTGACCCGCTTCTGGGAACCCTGGACGGAGCGGGTCAACCTGGCGCTCCGTTGACATCGACGGCCCCGGTAAAAATTACGCGCGAGGTGGTTGGATAAGGCCATGCGCGTTCGACGCCCCTCTCCCGTTTACGGGAGAGGGGCTGGGGGAGAGGGCCGAAATACCGCGAAACTGCCAGTCTCCCCTCCCCCTCGCCCCTCTCCCCAGAGGGGCGAGGGGACTGATCGTACATGGACACTTAACTGACTGACATTAGCAGGGTGGTCCGTTTTCGATTTTCGCGTGACCTTGAAGATGAAAGCACTTCATCTTCAACCACCACAGCGAAGGATCACAAATGTCCCACAAACCATGCCGGATGCGGCACCTCTCCCGTCCCCTTGTTCGCGGCACACTGGCCTGCGCCATCGCCCACGCCCTTTTCGGTGCCGCCGCCACCCTGCCACTGCTTGCCGCGCCCAACGCGCAGGCGCAGACCGCTCAGGAGCAACAGGCGCGCCACTACGACATTCCCGCCGGCCCCCTCGAAGACGCGCTCAACCGCTTCGGCAAAGAGGCTGGCATCATGCTCTCCTTTGCCACGGAAGCCACCCAGGGCTTGCAAAGCGGCAGTTTGAAAGGCAGCTATACGGTACAAGCGGGGCTCGACACGCTGCTGGCCGGCAGCGGCCTGCGCGCGGAATCGCAGGCCAATGGCGGTTATACCCTCGTCAAAATACCTGAAGGCACTTCGGTGCTGCCGACTGTGCGGGTGCGGGATCTGATGCTTGACACTACAACTGAAGGTACCGGCAGCTATGCGGCGCGGGGCGCCAGCATTATGAAAGGTGCCGAGTTACTCAAGGAAATCCCTCAGTCTGTTTCCGTAATAACCCGGCAGCGCATTGAAGATCAGAACTTGACCAGCGTCCGCAGTGCTATGGAACAAGCTCCGGGTATTTATGTGAGTAAATACTACAGCACTTATGGCGCTGGCAACAATTCCGCACGCTTTTACTCACGTGGATTTGAACTAAATAATTACATGGTAGATGGTGTTACCAGTAACTCCAGCGATCCTAATTATTTAAACAGTGGTTTGGCAGGTAGCTCAGCAATCTACGATCGCGTAGAAATATTGCGTGGCGCCGCTGGCTTACTGGTAGGCAATGGCAACCCCGGCGGCACCGTCAACCTGGTGCGTAAACGTCCAACCAAGGACTTCCAGCAAATCTATACCCTCAGCGCCGGCTCCTGGAATAACCATACTGGTCAAGCAGATATTTCCGGCTCCTTGATTAACTCAGGCGAACTGCGTGGCCGCATGGTTGTTGCATATAATAGAAGCGACCGCTTTTGGGATCACACCGAATCAGAATCTCCGCTACTCTATGGCATTATCGAAGCCGATCTATCCTCAGCCACCCGTATTTCTCTAGGCATACGTCATGAGAAATACAATGAAAATGCGCCAAAACAAGGAAGTTTTTTTGATATTCCATCGTACACTCCTGGCAAAAAAGACAATTACAGTCCGACCTGGGGCTACGCAGACTCAGAAAATAAAGAAGTATTCCTCAACCTGAATCATGAGTTCAATGAAAGATGGAGTCTGGCTCTGGCATCGTCTTACATAAAAGAGGAATTCGAGGCTGCGATGCCCATTACCTTCGGGGTCCGCAGCAATCTACTTGCCAGGAAATACGATAACAAAACCTACAGCATTGATACTAACTTATTAGGCGCGCTCGACATCTTTGGCCGGGAGCACAAGGTTACTTTGGGATTAAATGCCAGCAATCAGTATAGGGATTTCTGGACTTTATTTTCAAGCAGTCTTACCAATATAAGTCAGCTCAACAATTGGGACTGGCCTTACGACCAATTTGCGAGAGACCATATTAACTCAGCGTTTTCCGACACCCCCTCTCAGTACGATTTAAAATCCCATGGTGCCTTCGCAAAGCTGGACTTCAAGCTGACGGAAAATTTAACAGTCATCATTGGTGGCCGTACTTCTTGGTATGATTACGAATATACTCATCAAGACGGCAGTTATCGACCCACAGGCAGCGGCCATGTTAGTAACGAGTTCACCCCTTATGCAGCTTTTATCTATTCGCTAACACCAGAGTGGTCTGCTTATATAAGCTATGCCGACATCTTTAACCCGCAGTGGGGAATGTATACCCGTAGCGGCAGCTTGATAGACCATGAAAAAGGCAGGAATTATGAGGCCGGCATCAAGGGTGAGCTTTTCGATGGACGCCTGAATACCAGCTTTGCCATTTATCAAGCTGACAGAGAAAACACTGCACGTATGGAGGCCCCTCCTTATAACAGCGCCTGCCCCGGAAACCCTACTGGTGGAGCTTGCTATGTTGCTACAGGACAAACCCGCACCCAAGGTTTTGATGTAGAGATCAATGGTGAAGTGCTACCAGGCTGGCAAATCGGTGCAGGCTACACCTATACCGACTCTGAAATTCGCAAGGCAGATTACAATCAAGGATTTTCGCCAACCCATACGCCCGAGCATATGCTGAAGGTTTTCAGCTCTTACGCATTAAACGAAAAACTAACACTTGGTGGTGGCGTACAAATTCAGAGTGAAGAAAAAGAACTACAGGCTAATTGGGCGCTCTCACCACAAAGCGGCTATGCACTTTATAGTGCATTCGGGCGATACAAAATAAACAAAAACATTGACGCCAGCCTTAACATAAACAACATTTTCGATAAAAAGTACTGGTCCAGTGGCTCCGCCATTTACAGGAACCAATATGGCGAACCACGAAGCTATATGCTGACACTGCGGGCAAGATTCTAGCGGCCCGCAGATTGGGTTAATACCCGAGGGGTCAGAGTAAAAACCTTCTGCTTTTACTCTGACCCCGCTGACCCCGTACGTGCCGTACGTGGTGACGACGCGCTCAGCTTTCATCGGCCAGCAGGCGGTTCAGTTCGTCTTCGGTCAGCCCTTGTGCGGCGGCGCTCTGGGCGGTCTGTTCCAGAGTGTGGGTGCCTCCTTGGGGGGAATGGTTGTATTTTAGTCAGGGGGGTCAGAGTAAAGACCTTCTGTTTTTACTCTGACCCCGCACGTGTTTCAACCTGCGCGCTACATACCGTCACGCCATTTGCGCCACAGGATCAACAGCAGCGCCGCGCCGACGGCGACCACCATCATGGCGCCGAGAAAAACGAAAATGGCGCCCAAGGCCTCCCAGAGGGTCTCGGGCGCAACACCCCAGACTTTCACCATGCCGACCAGGAACGCCACACAGGTCATCATGATGAGAGCGAACGTAAAACGTCTTCCCGACTTCGATTTCCTCACCCCGTTACTCCTGCGTCCGCTTCCAGCCGCCGTGGCTGGCGAGAAATGCCAGAAAGGCATCCTCATCGAGAATGTCGATATTCAGGGACTGCGCCTTGTTGAGCTTCGAGCCGGCGCCCGGGCCGGCCACCACGCAGTCGGTATTGGCGGATACACTGCCCGCCACCCTGGCGCCGAGGGCAAGCAGTTTCTCCTTGGCTTCGGCTCTGCCCATGGCTTCCAGGGTGCCTGTCAGCACCCAGGTCTGACCTTTCAGCGGCTGGCTGCCCTCCTCCGCGCCGCTCAGCGCCGGCCATTGCACGCCGGCCTCACGCAGCGCCGCGATCACCGCCAGATTGTCGTCATTGGCAAAGAATTCATGTACGAAATGGGCAACGACCGGCCCCACATCTTCTACCTCCTGAAGAGCCTCCTGCGATGCCGCGGCCAGGCTTTCGAGTGTGCCGAAATGCAGCGCAAGGGCCTGAGCCGTGGCTTCGCCCACCTCGCGAATACCCAGGCCATAGAGAAAGCGCGGCAGGGTAGTATTTTTGGAGGCGTCGATAGCGGCCAACAGGTTGCTGGCTGATTTGTCCGCCATGCGCTCCAGGGCGGCGATGTCGTCCTTTCGCAAGTGGTAAATGTCCGCCACCGAGTGCACCAGGGCGCGATCTACCAGCTGTTCCACCAATTTGTCTCCCACACCATCGATATCCATGGCTTTGCGGGATGAAAAGTGTTTTATGGCTTCCTTGCGCTGGGCCGCACAGACCAGGCCGCCACTGCAGCGCATCGCTGCTTCGCCGGCGGCGCGCTCCACTGGCGAGCCGCACACCGGGCATTGCTCGGGGAAAGTGATGGGCTCGACGTCTGGAGAGCGTTCCTCCTCCATTACCCGGACCACCTGGGGAATCACGTCGCCAGCGCGGCGTATGATGACCCGGTCGCCAACGAATACTCCGAGACGCTCGATCTCATCCTGGTTGTGAAGGGTGGCATTGGAAACGGTGACGCCACCGACGAATACGGGTTCGAGCCGCGCGACCGGCGTGATCGCCCCAGTGCGGCCCACCTGGAACTCCACCGCAAGCAGCGTGGTAGCCATCTCCTGAGCCGGAAACTTGCGCGCTACGGCCCAGCGCGGTGCACGCGCCACGAAGCCGAGGCGCTGCTGCAATTCAAGGTCATCGACCTTGTAGACGATGCCGTCGATGTCGTAGTCGAGCTCATCCCTGCGCGCGGCGAGCTTCTCGTAGAAAGCAAAGCAGGCATCGAGGTCGTCCGCCACCGCGATCAGCGGATTTACCGGAAAGCCCCACTGGCGCAGACTGGCCAACACGTCGCGGTGGCGGTGTGGCGCGCGCCAGCCCTCGCTGTGGCCGACACTGTAGGCGAACATCGCCAGGGGGCGCGCGGCGGTGATGCGCGAGTCGAGTTGCCGCAGGCTGCCCGCTGCGGCATTGCGCGGGTTGACGAAAAGCTTGTCGCCCTTCTCCCGGGCCTGTTCGTTGAAATGCTCGAAGCCCGCGCGCGGCATGTAGATCTCGCCCCGCACTTCGAGCAGCTCGGGTACATCCTCTCCCTGCAGGCGCAGAGGAATGGCGGCGATGGTACGCACGTTGATGGTGATGTCCTCGCCGATCCGGCCGTCGCCGCGCGTGGCGCCGCGCTCCAGTGAGCCCCGGCGGTAGACCAGGCTGACGGCGACGCCGTCGAGCTTGGGTTCGCACACATAGCTGACCGGCTCCCTGCGGTTGAGGCGCTCGCGGATACGGCGGTCAAAGTCTTCCACCTCGTCATCGCTGAAGGCATTATCGAGCGACAACATGGGCAACAGGTGTTGCGCGGGCTCGAACGCATTCAGCGGCGCCACCCCCACCCTCTGCGTGGGGGAATCCGGTGCGACCAATTCGGGGTGGTGCGCTTCCAGCTCCTGCAGGCGGCGCAGCAGCCGATCATAGTCGGCGTCGGGGATCTCGGGATTGTCGAGCGCGTAATACTGGTAGTTGTGATGATGGAGCTGGGCGCTCAGGTGCTCGATTTCGCGCCGGATGGTGTCCTTGTCCGCCATTGTCCTCGGCCATCAATGAGAAAGGGTGAAGGAGCGACGAGTAAATTCGATGATCTGCTGGCGGTAATGCTCGATGGTCTGTTTGGTGAGAGCGCTGCGGGTCTCGTCCTTGAGTTCACCACCGAGGGTCTTGGCCAGGGCCTGGGCGATCTTGATCAACTGGGCATAACATTCCAGCGGATTGCTCAAACCGTCGAGAGGCATGAACAGCGTGACACCCGGCGTCGAGAAGGAGTCCATGGACGCGAGGTCGAAGGTACCGGGCTTGACAGAGTTCGCCAGACTGAAGTGGACCGGACCCGAGCCGTTCTCCTCCTGATGGCGGTGAAAAATACCCATGTCGCCGTAACGCAGACCGTTGCCAAGCAGGGCATCCAGCAGCGCCTCACCCTCGAAACGGCCGTCCTTTTTCGCCATGACGTGCAAAACGATGACATCGACAGCGTCGTCGTCACCCCTTGAGCGGGTCTCTCTTACCGACGCGGGCGCCGCAGGCGGTGGAGGTTCCGGCGCGCGCTCTTCCCAGAAAGGCTTGCGTTTGGCGCGTGGTGCCTCGGCGACAGCAGGTGTTTCCTGCGGAGGTTCGAGGTGGAAAGGCTGGGCCGTCACCGGCTCGTCGTCCCGCGACACCACCCAGGACTTTTCTTGTGCGGGTTCCTCTTCCTGTGCCGTGAAGGTTTCCCGCTCATCGGCAACGTTGCGAGCATCGCGCTCACCTTCTGGATAGCCGCGCTCGTGTTCTGGATAGCCGCGCTCGTCCTCTCGATAGTCGTGCTCGGCTTCTTGTGGCGGATTATCGGTTACATGGGGCTCTTCATCGCCCCATTGCTCATCCTGCCACTGCGCGGGCTCTTCAATCTCGATCTCGGGTTCACGACCTTCGGCTGGCGGCGTTGTCGGGCGCGAAAAAAAGTCGCTGGCGCCGCTCGATGAGCGCTGACGAAACGCGGAGGTGCACTTGTCAGCATTGTTTTCCCGGGAGCGGCGGATATTGTCCGACACCTGGTCGGCACTTTCCTTGTCGCGGCGGATGACTCGCACCTTGCCCGGCAGCTCGCCGCCGATGTCCTCTGCGTCGTCAAAAATGGACTGCTTGCGGCGTGACACCTTCAGCGTTCCATTGCGGGATTGCCTTACCCGGCGCAAACCATCCAGAAGGATGCCCAGGATAATGACGATACCCAATACAATGAGAATTTCGCGTGTGCCGAACTCCATGCAATCCTCTGGTTCAGAAATTTAATTAACTTGCGTGTGCAACTCTAAGTTTGACCTGAAAATACTTCGTTTGGAAGCCTGGTTCACCTGTGATTGTATCCTCATCATGCCGGGGATTCTTCAACGCTGACACCATTGTAAAAAAATATGCTGTCATTACAACATCGCACCCGCCCCCGAATCCGACGCGGCGCGCGATTCAAGATCGCCGACCACAGCCCTCAGGCCTCGGCCAATGCCACCGCTTTGTCCACATCCACGGAGACCAGGCGCGACACCCCCGGCTCATGCATGGTCACACCCATCAGATGCTGGGCCATCTCCATGGCGATCTTGTTGTGGGTGATGTAGATGAACTGCACCGAGTCCGACATTTCCTGAACCATGCGCGCATAGCGCCCCACGTTGGCATCGTCCAGGGGCGCATCCACCTCGTCGAGCATACAAAAGGGCGCCGGGTTGAGGCGGAATATGGAGAACACCAGCGCAATCGCGGTGAGCGCCTTCTCGCCGCCCGACAGCAGGTGAATGGTGGTGTTCTTCTTGCCCGGCGGGCGCGCCATGATGGTCACACCGGTATCGAGCAGATCGTCGCCGGTGAGCTCCAGATAGGCGTGGCCGCCGCCGAACACCTTGGGAAACAGTTCCTGCAGTGACGCGTTGACGAAATCAAAGGTTTCGCGAAAGCGTGTGCGGGTCTCGCGGTCGATCTTGCGGATGGCGTCTTCCAGGGTGGCGAGGGCTTCCACGAGCTCCGCGTCCTGGGCATCCAGATAGCTCTTGCGCTCGGACTCGGTCTTAAACTCCTCGATGGCCGCCAGGTTGATGGCGCCCAGGCGCTGAATGCGCCCCGCCAGCTGCTCCAGCGACTGCTCCCACTGGTGCGGATTGGCGTCATCGCCGAGATCGGCCAGCAGCACCTGCAGGTCGTAGTCGCCGACGCTGATCTGCTCGACGATGGTCTTGCTGCGGGTATTGATTTCCTGGGCCGCGAGGCGGGTCTGCTCCAGCTCAGTGCGCTTCTGGAGAATCTGATGCTCCAACTGCTGGCGACGGGTTTCCGCCTCGCGCATGGCGCTCTCTACCGCTTCCAGTTCACGGCGCGCCTCGGACAACTTGTTTTCGATGGCGAGGCGCTTGTCGAGACGCTCTTCGAGCTGCGCGGCCAGCTCTTCCGATGGATCGTCCTGCTGACTGAGGGCCGCGTGCAGTTGCTCGCGGCGCTCTTCGAGGCGCGCCACCTGCACATCCAGGCGCGCGATACTCTCGCGCAGCGCGCTGAGCTGGGTGCTAATGGAGCGTTCCTGAATGTCCAGCTCGTGGAGCCTGTCGCGACCGTGGCGCGCGCTCTGGCGGCTTTCGTCGAGGCGCTGGCGGATGCCGTCGCGCTCGGTGAGCAGGCTTTCGCGCAGGCGGGTGTCCTTTTCCATCAGATCGAGGGCGGCTTGCAGCAGTTGGCGGGCTTCCGCCAGGCTTTCCTGCTCCACCTGATACTGTTGACGCAGTTCCGTCAGCTCGCCGGCGGCGCGACCGCGGCGCGCCACCAACTGTTCGATTTCCATACGTCGGGCACTGATACGTGAACGCAGTTCCGCGTACTCTCGCTGGCGTTCGGCAATGTCCCGCGCCAGGGTTTCACGTTGCCCTTCGAGGGCTTTCAAATCATCTTCGCGGCGCTGGCGCAGTTCTTCGAGAGTGGCGATGCGCTCGCCGGACTGCGCCAGCTCCACGTCCAGCACCTCGAGCTCCTGGCGGCGCTGAAGCACACCGGCGGCGGCGTTGCGACCGCGGGATAGACGCACCCAATCGGCACCGAGCCAGAGCCCATCCCGGGTCACCACAGATTCCCCTGCGGCCAGGCTGGCGCGCAAGCTCAACGCGTCTTCCAAAGTATCGGCGACGTAGATACCGCCCAGTCGCGCCACAGTGCGCCCCGACACCAGGCTGGCCAGGGTTCGCGCACCGGCTTGTGTCGTGGCGGGCATCACCGCAGCGCCGTCCACCAGCACCACCTCGCCCTTGTCCAGATCCGCCAGAGCCGCGGCATAGTCATCGAGCGCCGCCACACAGACCGCCTGCAGTGTGCCTTCCAGCACAGTTTCGACGGCGGTTTCCCAGCCGGAGGTCACACGCAACTCGCCAGCGAGGCGCGCGGCAGATTCAAGGTCATTGTCGCGCAGCCATTCGCGACCACCGCCGTTGTCGTCCATGGCAGCCTGTTGCAAGGCTTCCAGAGAAGCCTTGCGACCCGAGGCCTTGTGAGTCAGTTCGCGCAGCTGAGTCAGCTCCTGGCCTGCGTCCTTGAGTGCGTCTCTGGTTTGTTCTATGTCGGTGATGAGTCGAGCCATGCGGCCTTGCGCCTCGTCACTGACGAGATCCATCTCCGCCAGCTGCTCTTCGAGGAGCGCAACTTCTTCTTCGGCGGGATCGATGTTGAGGTCGCGGTGTTCCGCTTCGATCTTCTGGATACGCTCCGCCACCCGGCGCAGCGCCTGTTCGTAATGCTGGATGCGCGACTGTTGAACCTCGGCCTGCTGGCGCGGCTCTGACGCACCCTGGTTGAATTCATCCCAGCGCAGCTGCCAGGCGGCCATGACCTCTTCGGCGTCCTGAAGATTCTGTGCCAGGGTATCTTCCTGGCCGCGCAGCTCTTCCAGCCTGGGCGTCAATTCTTCGAGTTGCTCTTCCAGCGCCGCGTATTTTTCCCGATCGAGACGCAGGTGCTGTTCCGATTCGGCGTAGTTGCGCTCCGTCTGGCCGATGTCTTCCTGCAATTCGCGGGCGCGCTGGCGGGCGTGTTCGATACTCTGCTCGATGCGCGCCACCTCGGCGCCCACCGCATAGAATTCGCCCTGGACTTCATTGAACGCGTCGCTTTCATCGGTGAAGCGGGAGCGCAGCTTTTCCAGGCTGGTGTCACAAGCGGCGCGCTCGGTGACCAGTGCTTCGACGTCGAGTTCCTGGCGCGTGATCTGTGCCTGGCGGCTTTCGATCTGAACGTGCAGTTCGCGCCAGCGCAGCGCCTGGAGTTGCGCCTTGAGAAGGCGCTCTTCCTTTTTCAGTTCCGCATATTTCTCCGCGGCCTGGGCCTGGCGCTCCAGGCGCTGCAACTGGCGCTCCAGTTCTTCGCGGATGTCACTGAGACGCTCCAGGTTCTCCTGGGTGCGGCGCATACGGCTTTCCGTATCGCGGCGCCGCTCTTTGTATTTGGAAATGCCTGCCGCCTCTTCGATGAACACCCGCAACTCGTCGGGACGGGCCTCGATGAGCTTGGAAATCATGCCCTGTTCAATGATGGCGTAGCTGCGCGGCCCGAGGCCGGTGCCGAGGAAAATATCGGTGATGTCGCGGCGCCGGCACTTGTTGCCGTTGAGGTAATAGCCTGACTGACCGTCACGGGTGACTTTGCGGCGGATCGAAATTTCGCTGTATTTGGCGTATTCGCCGCCGAGCGAACCGTCGGCATTGTCGAAAATCAGCTCGATGGAAGCCTGTCCCACCGGCTTGCGGCTGCCCGAGCCGTTGAAAATGACATCCGTCATGGACTCGCCGCGCAGATGCTTGGCGGAGCTTTCCCCCATCACCCAGCGCACAGCATCGATGACATTGGACTTGCCGCAGCCATTGGGCCCGACGACGGCGCACAGATTGCTTGGAAAATGCACCGTGGTGGGGTCCACGAAGGACTTGAATCCGGCAAGTTTGATGCTCTTCAAGCGCATAGCAGACTCTTGTTGAACCCTCTGGGGAGCTTTTCTGTATTTGTCACCAAGGGGCGGATTTTACACCCTGTGACGGGGGTCACAAGAAGTTCACAGTTTTCAGCTCACAGTTCGAAGAAATGGCTCTTACTGTCAACTGTGAACTGTTAACTAACCCCTCACTGCAACAACTCTTCCGGCGGCTGCTCGCAGTCGAGCTTGCGGCCCAGGAGCTTTTCGATGGGTTCGAGCAGAAATGCATCGTCCTCACAGGCGAAGCTGATGGAAGTGCCGAACTTGCCGGCGCGACCGGTGCGACCGATACGGTGGATGTAATCCTCGGGCTCTTCCGGCAAGGTGTAGTTGACCACATGGCTGATGCCGTCGATATGGATGCCACGCCCGGCAACGTCGGTGGCGACGAGCACCTTGAGAGCGCCGGATTTGAAGTCGTTGAGCGTCTTGACGCGCTTGTTCTGCGCCACTTCGCCAGACAGCAACCCGGCGTTGAAGCCCTTCTGGCGCAGCTTCTCCTGCAGGCGGCGGCACTGGTCGCGGCGATTGGCGAACACGATCACACTCTCGACCTCATCGGAGGAAATGATGTTGTTGAGCAACGCAAATTTTTTCTGTTGGGAGGTGATGTAAACCTTCTGGTTGACGGTATCAGTGGCGACGCTCTCGGGCTGGATCTCGACATGGATCGGCTCGGTGGTCCACTGCTGCGCCAACTGCAACACTTCCTGGGTGAAGGTGGCGGAGAAGAACAGTGTTTGACGGTGATCCTTGAAAGGCGTGAGACGCACGATGCGGCGCACCTGGGGGATGAAGCCCATGTCGAGCATGCGATCCGCCTCGTCCAGCACCAGTACTTCCACCTGGTCGAGATAGACATCGTTGCTGCCGCAGAAATCCAGCAGTCGTCCCGGCGTAGCCACCAGAATATCGCAAAAGCTCTCCATCAGATGGCGCTTCTGTTTGTCGTAGTCCATGCCGCCCACCAGTGTGTGCACGGTATGGCCGGTGTATTTTGCGAGAGCCTTGGCATCGTCGGCGATCTGCATCACCAACTCCCTCGTGGGGGCGATCACCAGCGCGCGCGCCTCGCCGGCAAAACGCTCATTGGTGATAGGGTGATTGAGCAGATCCTGGATCACGGTGATGAGAAACGCCGCCGTCTTGCCGGTACCGGTCTGCGCCTTGCCCACCACATCGTAGCCGCGCAGGCTGAAGGGCAGCGCGCGCGCCTGGATGGGAGAACAGTATTCGAAGCCGAGGTCGGCAATGCCGTGCATCAGTTCGAGGCTCAGGTCCAGATCGTGGAAGCGCACCTTGCCTTCCACTTCGGGAACCTGGAATCGCTCCAGCGACCAGTCTTTGTTGTCGGCGCCGTTGCCTCGGCCACGGCCACCGCGGGAACGGCGCCGGCGATTGGGATTGGAGGACTTGCTGTCCTTGTCTGCGTGCTTCTCTTCGCTCATGAATTAGCCAGTAAGTAAAAATGGGAACGACCCGGTGCGGCTGCGAGCGGCGGCCGCGAAAGGGTGCGGATTATAGCACAGTGATCAAATTTTCAGCGCACGGGTTGTCGCTGAGCTTTAAGCCGAACTCTGGCAGACCGCTGTCCTTCCAGCACGCCTGCTCAAAGCTTATGGCTTACAGCCCGCCCTGCCTGATGGCTCACAGCCAGGCAATCAGCCCGGCTTCACCACCCTCAGATGCTCATCCCGGTAGAACTGATCGAGCGGTACCGAAAATCCGGGGCGCGTCACGATCCGGGCATGGTGGCGCTTCAGATCCCGCGGGCAGTCGACGCCACAGGAATGGGCGATCATGGTAACTTCCTTGACCATATTGTGCACGTAATGTGCAACGCGCTCCGCCTTGTCGGTGGGGTCGAGGCCTTTCTGCAAGCGCGGATTGTGCGTGGTGACCCCCGTGGGACAGGTATTCTTGTTGCACTGCATGGCCTGGATGCAGCCGAGCGCGAACATGAAGCCGCGCGCGCTGTTGACGAAATCCGCCCCCGTGCACAGCGCCCAGGCCACGCCCACCGGCAGAATCAGCTTGCCCGAAACGATCACCCGGATGCGCCCCTTGAGCCCGTTGGCGACCAGCTTGTCCACCACCTCCGGCAGGCTCTCTCGGATCGACAGCCCGGCGTGATCCAGCAGGCTCTGCGGCGCCGCGCCCGTGCCGCCGTCGGCGCTGTCCAGGGTGATGAAGTCCGGCGCATGTGCCTCGCCGCGTACCATCACCGCGGCGCACAGGTCATCGAAGAAAGACAGGTCTCCCGCCACGATCTTGAAACCCACCGGCAAGCCCGTGAGATCGCGGATATGGTCGATCATGTCGAGCAGGTCGCCGATGCTGCGAATATCCAGGTGTCCGTTGGGGCTGACCGAATCCTCTCCCGCGGGGATTCCGCGTATCGCGGCGATCTCCTCGGTCACCTTGGCGCCCGGCAGGAGGCCGCCCTTGCCGGGCTTGGCACCCTGGCTGAGCTTTATTTCGATCATTTTCACTTCGGGGATGGCCGCCAGTTCCAGGAGGCGCTCATCGCTGAGATTGCCGTGCTCGTCGCGCACCCCGTATTTGGCGGTGCCGATCTGGAACACGATATCGGCGCCACCGGACAGGTGGTAGCTGGACAGGCCGCCCTCCCCCGTATTGAGCCAGCAACCCGCCTTCTTGGCACCCATCGACAAGGCCGTGACCGCGGGCCTGGAGATGGCGCCATAGCTCATGCCGGAGATATTGATGATGGAGCGGGTATGGTATGGCCGGCGGCAATAGGGGCCGATGACGATGGGCGAGGGTTCCGCCTCGCCATTGAGCGACGGAAACGGGTGCGGGGAAAAAATCAGCGAACCCGGCGTGTGGATCGCTTCGGTTGAACCGAACGCCAGTGTGCTGTCGAGATTTTTCGCCGCCCGGTAAACCCAGGAACGCTGGGCGCGGTTGAACGGCATCTCCTCGCGATCCATGGCATAGAAATACTGGCGAAAAAACTCGCCCAGATGCTCGAAAATATAGCGAAAGCGCCCGATCAGCGGATAGTTGCGGCGGATCGTGTGCGCTGTCTGGCGCACATCGCGCACGTAGGCCACCGCGGCCGCGACGATCAGGATCACGATGCCGACCAGCACCAGCGCCGTGAATATCTGCAACATCAAAAACAACAGGGGGATGCTTTCAGCCATTGCGACTCTCCTCGGGCCACTGCCCAAAACTCACCCGCTCGTGGCCGGCAAAATCCCGAACGGTCTCTACACCTATATAGTGATTCGCAGCAAAAAAGTCTCGCACCCGCGCGCCTTGCTGGGCGCCGTGCTCCACGGCAAGCCAGCCGCCGGGCACCAGAAAATCACGGGCGCCGGCAATGATGAACGCCAGATCCGCAAAACCCTGATCCGCCGCCACCAGCGCGGAATGGGGCTCGAAGCGCAGGTCGCCCCGGTTTAGATGCGGATCGTCCGGAGCCACGTAGGGCGGGTTGCTGAGTATGAGCTCGAAGCGTTCCGTCACGGCCGAGAACCAATCGCTGCGCCAGAACCGAACCCGCTCCAGATTCAGTGCCAGCGCATTGGCGCGCGCCAGGGCGACGGCCTCGTCGACCCGGTCGACCCCGCTCACCGTCCAGCCCGGCCGTTCACTGGCAAGCGCCAGGGCGATGGCGCCGGTGCCGGTGCCGAGGTCGAGCACCTGCGCGATGGCGGACACCGGCAACGCCAAGGCTGTCTCCACCAGCAACTCGGTATCGGGACGGGGAATCAAGGTGGCGGGGCTGACTTTCAGCGGCAGCGACCAGAACTCCCGCTCTGCGAGCAGGTGGGCGACGGGGTGTCCTGCGCGGCGCTTTGCCAGCAGTGCGCGGAAGTGCTCACGGGCCGGTTCATCCACCTGCGTTTCGGGCCAGGTGAACAGCCAGGTGCGATCGCGACCGAGAACATGGCACAGCAGCAATTGCGCGTCGAGACGGGCGCTGTCGGAATCGAGCGTCGCCGCTTCTCTCAGCAATTCGGCAACAGAGGTCACAGGGTCACTCGGCAAGACTGGCCAGTTGATCTGCCTGGTATTCGTTGACCAGCGGCCCGATCACATCGTCGAGGCCACCTTCCATGATTTCGTCCAGCTTGTAGAGCGTCAGGTTGATGCGGTGATCGGTGAGGCGGCCCTGGGGAAAGTTGTAGGTACGGATACGTTCCGAGCGATCGCCGCTGCCCACCAGCAGGCGCCGGGTTTCGGACTGCTCCTTTGCCGCCGCGTCGTGCCGGGAGGTTTTCAGCTTCGCGGCCAGCAGCGCCATGGCCTTGGCGCGGTTCTTGTGCTGGGAGCGCTCGTCCTGGCATTCCACCACGATGCCACTTGGCAGGTGGGTAATGCGGATCGCCGAGTCCGTCTTGTTGACGTGCTGGCCGCCGGCGCCAGAGGAGCGAAAGGTGTCCACGCGCAGATCCGCCTTGTTGATATCGATCTCTTCCAGCTCATCGGCCTCGGGCATGATCGCCACCGTGCAGGCCGAGGTATGAATGCGGCCCTGCGACTCGGTTTCGGGCACCCGCTGTACCCGATGCGCACCGGACTCGAACTTGAGGCGCGCGTAGACATCGCCACCGCTGATGCGACTGATGATTTCCTTGTAGCCCCCGTGCTCGCCGGGGTTTTCGCTGATCACTTCGACGCGCCAGCGGTTGCGCTCGGCATAGCGGCTGTACATGCGGAACAGGTCGCCGGAAAAGATTGCCGCCTCGTCACCGCCGGTGCCGGCGCGTATTTCGAGAAAAATATTCTTGCCGTCGCTGGGGTCCTTCGGCAACAGCAGGCGCTGCAGGGTCAACTCCAGAACGTCGCGCTTCTCTTCGCCCTCGCGGATTTCATCGGCGGCCATGGCGCGCACTTCCGGGTCGCCGTCCTTGAGCAGCTCGCGGGCGCCGTCGAGGTCGTCGAGCAACTGGCGATAGCTGCGAAACGCCAGGGTAACCTCTTCGAGCTCGGCATATTCCCTGGACAGGGCGCGAAACCGGTCCTGGTCGGCGATGATCTCGGCGCTGCTCAGAAGATGGCCCACCTCCTCGTACCGTTCGCTGAGATGCTCGAGCTTGGCGCGAATCGATGCTTTCATTTTTTGTCCTGTGTATCACCGTGGAGATTGAAAAGGTCGTGAGCGATGCGGATGTGGTCGTCCCAGCCCTCTTCACCGGCCTGTTTCAGCTTGAGTGTCGGCGCATGGAGCAGCTTGTTCGTGAGCCCCCTGGCGAGATTCGCCAGAACATCTTCGGCGGGCTGGCCGCGCTCCAGCGCCGCGAGCGCCTTCTGCAACTCGCCGTCGCGGATTTCTTCCACGTTCTGGCGAAAGGCGCGAATGGTGCCCACAGCATTGAGACCGCGCAACTGCTTGCGCCAGCTTTCGAGCCCCTCTTCGATGATTTTTTCCGCACTGCGCGCGGCATTTTCGCGGCTGCGGCGGTTTTCCTCGATCACGTCCTTGAGATCATCCACGGTGTAGAGGTAGACATCCCGCAGGCGCGCCACTTCCGGCTCGATGTCGCGCGGTACGGCAATGTCCACCATGAACATGGGCTTGTGGCGGCGCTGCTTGAGGGCAGACTCCACCGCCCCCTTGCCGAGAATGGGCAACTGGCTCGCCGTGGAGGTGATCACCATATCCGCGGCGTGGAGATGGTCGGGTATCTCCGACAGCAGGATCGCCCGCGCCCCGTAGTTGCGGGCAAGCTCTTCGGCCCTGCTCAGGGTGCGGTTGGCAACGGTGATGCTGCGCACCCCTTTCTGGTGCAGGTGCTGCACCACCAGTTCGATGGTTTCCCCGGCGCCGATGAGCAGCGCATCCAGGTCGCTCAGGTCGCTGAAAATCTGCTGCGCCAGACTGACCGTGGCATAGGCTACGGAGACCGGGCTTTCCCCGATCGCGGTTTCGGTGCGCACCCTTTTGGCGATGGAAAAACTGTGCTGAAACGCCTGGTTGAGCATACTGCCGATGGCGCCGCATTCGCGCGCCACGCTGTAGGCCGACTTTATCTGGCCGAGAATCTGCGGCTCGCCGAGAATCAGCGAATCCAGCCCGGCGGCAACGCGCATCATGTGCTGGATGGCGTACTCGTCGCGATGGCTGAAACAGCTGCTCGCCAGCATTTCCCGGCTGATACGCTTGTAGTCACTGAGCCAGTGAGCCACGATAAGTTCGTCCGCACTGCCCGCCACGTAGATTTCTGTGCGGTTGCATGTGGAAATGATCGCCACCTCTTTGACGCCATCGCTTTTCAGCGCGGCGTTGAGCGCCACGGGCACTTCTTCGGGAGAAAACGCCACTTTCTCGCGAATGTCCACGGTTGCCGTGCGGTGATTGATACCAAAGGCAAATAACTGCATCAGGTCTGTATATAGGTAGAAGGGGTAACTTGTGAGAGATTATACATCTTCCGCGTGCCTGCCTGCTTCGCATCTTCGCAACTCCATGAGCTGGCGACAAAAACAGGGTGAAAAGCACCACCAGAAGACGGAACGTCAAGAGCTGCGAGAACTGCTACAATGCCGTACCGTTGTCCGTTTTGGTATTTATGTTTCCGCTCCCGATGCGCTCCATCCCACTTCCCGCCAGTAGCGGCGCGGCCTGTCTGCTCCTGGTGGGCAGCCTGCTGGTTTCGGGGTGCAGCGCCGTGGCCACACCGGAACCGGACACCCCCCCGGTGGCGGAAGTGCAGCAGGAGGTGGTCAAGACGCCGCCAACCAGACCGTTCAAGGTCGAAACCCTGTATGAACTGATGCTCGCCGAGTTCGCCGGCATCCGCGAGCAGATCGAGCCCGCGCTCGAGGTCTACACCATACAGGCCCACGAAACCCGCGACCCGGGCGTCATCGAGCGCGCCATTCATATTGCCGGTTTTCTGCGGCGCGGCGACGTGATACTGGAAATGGCCGAACTCTGGGTGACGGTAGAGCCCGACAATATCGAGGTGCGCCGCCTGTTGGCCTTCCATCTGGCGCGCTCCGGCCGCGTTCTCGAGGCCTTCCCCCATGGCGAATACCTGCTGCTCCACGGTGACGACGACTATCTGCAATCACTGGCCGCCTTCGCCCAGGAATCGCCCCGGGAAGAAAAGGAACTGCTGCTCGCTCTCTACGACAATCTGGGTAGCCAACACCCCCAGAACCCGGGCCTGCTGCTCGGCAGAGCCATGTTGCTGCGCCAGCTCGAGCGCCTCGACGAGGCACTGACCAGCACCCGCCAGCTGGTTGCGCTGGAACCCGGCAACGAGACGGCGCAGCTGCTTCAGGCTCAGCTCCAGCACGCCATGGGCGACGAGGCCGCCGCATTGAAAAGCCTGGAGCGAGCGCTCAGCCAGCTCCCCGAGAGCAAGCGCCTGCGCCTGCAATATGCGCGCTTTTTATCCGAGAAGGATCTCGTCAGCTCCCGTGAACAGATCGCAATCCTCGCCGAGCAATATCCCCGCGACAGCAACATTCTGTTTTCGCTGGGCCTGGCAAGCAGAGAGTTGGGCATGCTCGACGAAGCCAGCGCCACCTTCAGCACACTGATCAGCCTCAACCGGCGCACCAGCGACGCCCGCTTTCAACTGGGCAGGATCGCCGAGGATCGCGGGCAACCCGAGGAAGCCGTCTACCAATACCGCCAGGTGAGCGACGGCCAAAGCTTGCTGACCGCAGCGATGCGCACTGCCGAGATTCTCGCCGCGCACAACAATCTCTCCGCCGCCCGCGAACACCTGGCCACCATGCGCGCAACCTATCCCGCGGTGAGCGAAAATCTTTTTCAAATGGAAGCGGAATTGCTCATCCGCCAGAAGCGCTACAACGAAACCTACGATCTGCTGACCACGGCGCTGCAAGCCGAGCCCGAGAGCCCCAACCTGCTGTATACCCGCTCCATCGTCAGCGCGAAGCAGAAAGACCTGCGCGCAGCGGAAGACGATCTGCGCGCCATACTCGCCCGCGACGAGAACAATTCCACCGCGCTGAACGCGCTCGGTTACACCATTGCCATCCTCTCCGATCGTCTCGACGAGGCGCTGGCCCTCATCAGCCGCGCCAACGATCTCGAACCAGGCAATCCCGCCATTCTCGACAGCCTGGGCTGGGTTCATTATTTGCAGGGGAACGTGGAGCGCGCCCTGCCCTACCTGCGCCAGGCGTTCGAGGCGTTCCCCGATGGCGAAGTGGCCGCCCACCTCGGCGAGGCCCTGTGGAGCAAGGGTTTGCAGCAGGAGGCGGAGAGCGTGTGGCTCAGGGGTCTCGAAAACAGTCCCAACGACGAAACGCTGCTGGAAACCCTGGAACGCCTCGCGCCGGGGCGCAAACAGGTGCTGCTCGACAGCGCCGACGCCAACAGGACACCCGCGGCAATTCCGCAATGATCCGCGCGCGCGCACTCCCCAAACTGCTTACTCTGCTTGCCGCAGCCTGGCTGCTGGCAAGCTGCGCCGTGCAGCGGCCGGTGATTTCCGTCGCACAGCAGCCGCTGGAGACACTGCGCGACTGGCGCATGGATGGCAAACTCGGCTTTCGCAGCCCTGAAAAGAACGGCAGTGCCTGGATCAACTGGGTTCAGCACCAGGATGCCTACGATCTGCGCCTGAGCGGACCGTTCGGCGCCTCGGCGACGCGCATTCAGGGTGACAGCAATTTCGCGGTGCTCAGCCAAAGCGGCCGCGAGGATATCTATGCCGCATCGGGAGAAGAACTCAGCGAATGGCTCTTCGGCTGGCAGTTTCCGGTTGCGCAGCTGGTGTCCTGGGTCAAGGGCCTGCCCGCCGCCCGGCCGCAACCACAAAAAATCACCACGGCGGCGAACGGTCTTCTCGACAGCCTGCAACAACAGGGCTGGACTTTGCGGTACAGCAATTATCGCCAGGAAGCAGGCTGGGCGCTGCCGGGCCGCATCGAGGGCGAGAAGGACGCCTACGCCTTTACTCTGGTGATCAACAAGTGGCATCTGCCCGATGCCCCGAGCACAACCGGCCAGTGACACCATGGTTCTCACGCTGCCCGCGCCCGCCAAACTCAACCTGTTTCTCCACATCACGGGGCGGCGCAGCGATGGCTACCACCTGCTGCAAACCGTTTTTCAGCTTCTCGATCATGGTGACGAGCTGCACTTTTCACGCAGCGACTCGCTCGACGGCGACGGCACCATAGTACTGAACGAGCTGCCCGGCGTGGCGCCACAGGACAATCTCATCTACCGCGCCGCGCGCGCCCTGCAGCACCATAGCGGCACCAATCTCGGCGCGGAAATTCGCCTCACCAAGCGCCTGCCCAGCGGCGGCGGCCTGGGCGGTGGCAGCTCGGATGCCGCAACTACCCTGCTCGGCCTCAACCGCCTGTGGAATCTCAACCTTTCGCTCGATACGCTGGCGGACATCGGCCTCACACTCGGTGCGGATGTGCCGGTCTTCGTGCAGGGCCGCTCGGCATGGGCGGAGGGCATTGGCGAGCGGCTCACGCCCATCGAACTGCCGCCCTGCTGGTACCTCGTCATTTTTCCGGGATGCACTGTAAATACAGGCGAAATCTTTTCCCACAGGGAATTGACAAGGGATGATGTTGCCATCACAATACGCGCCTTTCTCGGGGCAGGTGGAAAGAACAGCTGTCAGCCAGTAGCGGAGAAGCTTTATCCCGCAGTGGCGCAAGCCAGACAATGGCTCGACAGATTTTCACCAGCTCGCATGACAGGAACGGGCTCCTGCGTGTTTGCCAGTTTTGCCAGCGCACTCGCTGCTGGTGAAGTACTGGAAAAATTGCCCGGCAGCTGGAAAGGTTTCGTCGCACAGGGCGTTAACGTTTCTCCTGCTCACACAGCTTTGTAAAGCTTGTTACTACTGGGGTGTCGCCAAGTGGCTAAGGCAACGGGTTTTGATCCCGTCATTCGTAGGTTCGAGTCCTACCACCCCAGCCAACTTCCAGCTATCGCTGACAGCACCAGGATTGAAGACGTGCCAAATCTGATGGTTTTCTCCGGGAACGCCAACCCGGATCTTGCTAAAGAAACCGCCCGCATTCTCGGTCTATCAGTCGGCAACGCCCTGGTCTCCCGCTTCTCCGATGGCGAAATCAATATCCAGATTCACGAAAACGTCCGCGGTCAGGACGTGTTCATCATTCAGCCGACCTGCGCGCCTACCAACGACCACCTGATGGAGCTGGTGTTCATGGCCGACGCCCTGCGCCGCGCCTCGGCCGGTCGCATCACCGCCGTCGTCCCCTACTTCGGCTACGCCCGCCAGGATCGTCGCGTGCGGTCCGCGCGCGTGCCCATCAGCGCCAAAGTGGTGGCCGACATGTTCACCGAAGTCGGTATCAACCGGCTGCTCACCGTCGACCTGCACGCTGAACAGATCCAGGGCTTTTTCGACTGCACCGTCGACAACGTGTACGGCACGCCCGTGCTGCTGGCGGATATCGAACGCCAGAATTACGAAGACCTGATCGTCGTCTCGCCCGACATCGGCGGCGTGGTTCGCGCGCGCGCCATGGCCAAGCAGCTCGAATGCGATCTTGCCATCATCGACAAGCGCCGCCCCGAGGCCAACAAGGCCGAGGTCATGAATCTGATCGGCGACGTCAGCGGTCTCACCTGCCTGCTGATCGACGACATCATCGACACCGCCGGCACCCTGTGCAACGCCGCCAATGCGCTCAAGGAAAACGGTGCCAAGAGAGTCATCGCCTACTGTACTCACCCGGTTCTCTCGGGCAAGGCCATCGAGAACATCAACGGCTCGCTGCTCGACACGCTGGTGGTAACGGACAGCATTCCGCTGAGCGAGAATGCGCGCGCCTGTGGCCGCATCCGTCAGCTCAGCCTCGCGCCCATGCTCGCCGAAGCCGTGCGCCGGGTCAGCAACGAAGAATCCATCAGCGCCATGTTCATCTGAGGCATGCCCTCGGGAAAACACGGCGCAGGATAACAACGCCCACGAGGGCACAACACAACCCGCTGTCACCTGTTCTGGTCGCGGACACTGACAGACGATTACATTAGGAGTCCGACAATGGTCGATTTCGTATTGAACGCACAAGTGCGTGAGGACAAGGGGAAAGGTGCGAGCCGCCGCCTGCGTCGTCTCGCCAACCAGGTTCCCGCCATCATTTATGGCGGCAGCAAAGAACCTGCCAATATCAGCATTGGCCACTTCGAAGTGGACTACGCGCTGGGCAACGAAGCCGTCTACAGCCACATCATCACCATCAACATCGACGGCGCCGGCACCGAGGAAGTGATCCTCAAGGCCGTGCAACGCCACCCGTCCAAGCCGCAAATCCTGCACCTGGATTTTCTGCGCATCAACAAGGACCAAAAGCTCAACACCAAAGTGCCCCTGCACTTCCTCAACGAAGCGGGCTGCAAGGGCGTCAAGGCCGGCGGTATCGTGTACCGCAACATCACCGAGCTCGACATTCTGTGTCTGCCCAAGGATCTTCCGGAAGCCATCGAGATCGATCTGTCCGATCTGGAAATTGGCGGCATCGTGCACATTGCCGACATCAAGCTGCCCAAGGGCGTGGAAAGTGTCGACCTGTCCCACGGCCCCGAGCACAACCACCCGGTGGTCAGTGTCATCAAGCCACGCGGTGCAGCCGAGGAAGAAGAGAGCAGCGAAGAAGAGGCTGAATAAGCCTTGTCACGTGGTGAAAGCAGGCCACGACCTTGAATACCGCGGTCAAACTCATTGTGGGCCTGGGAAATCCAGGCCCACAATACGATAGTACCCGCCATAACGCCGGGGCCGACTTCGTTTCGGCTCTGGCGTTTCATCATGGCGCGCACCTCAAGGAAGAAAAGAAATTCTTCGGTTTCACCGGCAGGATCACCATCGATGGTCAGGACGTTCGCCTGCTGATACCCACCACCTATATGAATCGCAGCGGCCAGGCCGTGGCGGCGATGGCCAATTTTTACGCCATCGCACCCGCAGCCGTGCTGGTGGCACACGACGAACTGGACCTTGCCCCCGGTATTGCGCGGCTCAAGATCGGCGGCGGTCACGGCGGCCACAATGGCTTGCGCGACATCATCAAGGCCCTTGCCAACAACAACGGTTTCGCCCGCCTGCGCCTCGGTATCGGCCATCCCGGGCAGGCCGGCGATGTTGTCAATTTCGTCTTGCGCAAAGCCCCATCCGCTGAGCGATCCTTGCTGGAAGACTGTATTCGCGCAAGCATTTCGGTGATTCCCGAACTCGCCGAAGGCAAGTGGAACCACGCCATGAAGGTTCTCCACACCCCGACCTGATATCAACGACAGCGCATTGCCGCGCTGCAAGAGGCACACACATGGGATTCAAATGCGGCATCGTGGGTTTGCCCAATGTGGGCAAATCCACCCTGTTCAACGCCCTTACCAAAGCGGGCATCGATGCGGAAAACTTCCCCTTCTGCACCATCGAGCCCAACACCGGCATCGTCGCCGTACCCGATCCGCGCCAGGATGCGCTGGCTGAAATCGTCAAGCCCGAACGTGTGGTGCCCACCACCATGGAGTTCGTCGACATCGCCGGACTGGTGGCCGGCGCCTCGCGCGGTGAAGGGCTGGGTAACAAGTTCCTCGCCAACATCCGCGAAACCGACGCCATCGCCCACGTGGTGCGCTGCTTCGAAGACGACAATGTCATCCACGTCTCCAACAGCGTCGACCCGCGCCGTGATATCGAAGTGATCAACCTGGAGCTGGTGCTCGCCGACCTGGACAGCTGTGAAAAACAACTGCAGCGGGTGGCGCGCAACGCCAAGGGCGGCGACAAGGAAGCGGTGGCGCAGAAAGAAATGCTCGAACGGCTGATTCCTCATTTCAACGACGGCAAACCGGCGCGCTCGCTGATGAAAACCATGAGCGACGAGGAAAAGCGCGTGGTGCGCTCGTTTCACCTGCTCACCAGCAAGCCCGTGATGTATATCGCCAACGTTGCCGAAGACGGTTTCGCCGACAACCTCTATCTGGATGTGGTCAACGCCATCGCCGAGGAAGAAGGCGCCGTGGTGGTGGCGGTATGCAACAAGATCGAGGCGGAAATCGCCGAGCTGGACGACGGCGAGGAAAAGGACATGTTCCTCGAGGCCCTGGGCCTGGAAGAACCCGGTCTCAACCGGGTGATCCGCGGCGGTTACAGCCTGCTCAACCTGCAAACCTACTTCACCGCCGGCGTGAAGGAAGTGCGCGCCTGGACCGTTCGCATCGGCGCCACCGCGCCCCAGGCGGCGGGCGTGATCCACACCGACTTCGAGAAGGGTTTCATCCGCGCCGAAGTCATCGCCTACAACGACTTCATCCACTACAAGGGTGAGGCCGGTGCCAAGGAAGCAGGAAAATGGCGCCTGGAGGGTAAGGACTACGTGGTGCAGGATGGTGACGTCATTCACTTCAGGTTCAATGTGTGATCAACGGTTGACGGCTTTTCGGCTTCGGGTGCGCGGCGGAGTTTGGCTGGTTTTGCAAACCTTTTGAAATCGAAGGTTTGCAGGACCTATGGTCTGGTGGACGTTCCTGCTGTGCCAGCTCCCACAGCCTGCACTGTGGTGCGGGAGTGGGGTAGTCAATAGGTAATGAGGTATTTTCAGCGACAAATGCCCTGTTTCAAGGTTATGATTACCCCGTTTAGGTACCTTGAGCTTCCTTATAATGAACTCGCTCACACCCGAGTACCTCGACGCACTCCGCTTCGATGGTATACAGGCGGCCACACTGCGCTCACTGGGCGAGTACCAGGGTAAGCAACAGTTCTATGCTGCGCAGTCGCCTGAAGTCCTGAAAGGCCTGCGCCAGATAGCGGTAGTCGAGTCCACAGAGTCGTCCAACCGGCTGGAGGGGGTTGTCGTCGCGCCCTCGCGATTGAAGTCTCTGGTCATCCGCAACGCAACGCCCAGGAGTCGTGCGGAACAGGAGATCGCCGGCTACCGTGACGCCCTGGCACTGATTCACGAACCCAACACGCACATGCCCTTCAACGAGGGCGTAGTACTGCAACTGCATACCCTGCTGTATCGCTACATGCCGCAGGCGGGCGGGCGCTGGAAAAACACTGACAACGCCATTGTCGCACGCTATCCGGACGCCAACTCGCGTCTACGTTTCCAGCCGGTTGCTGCGCAGCTGACGCCGATGGCCATGGCCGACCTGATCTGGCACTACGCGACTACCCTGGATCAGCATCTGACCGATCCCCTGGTGCTGGTACCGCTGACGCTGCTCGATTTCCTGTGCATCCACCCCTTCCCGGATCACAACGGTCGCATGTCCCGATTGCTGACCTTGTTACTGCTTTACCACTTCGACTACGCAGTTGGCCGCTACATCAGCCTGGAACGCATCTTCGAGGAAACCCAGGAAAGCTATTACGAAACGCTGGAAGCCAGCTCGCAGGGCTGGCATCAAGGGCAGCATGACGTCAAACCCTGGCTCGATTACTTTTGGGGTGCCTTGCTGCGAGCCTACCGCGAGTTTGAAGAGCGTGTCGGTACCATTGAGCGGGGGCGCGGTAGCAAGGGCGACCGGGTGCGTGCGGAGGTCTTGGGACGCACCCTGCCATTTGCAATTTCAGAGATAGAGGAAGCCTGCCCGGGCGTGAGCCGCTGGTGCAGATCAACCCCAATTACCAACGCCAGGGCACAGTGCAGCAACTGGTGGAGCAAGGGGTTTTGCATGCTGACTGCGCAGAGATCTTCCAGGTCGGAAAGTCTGAAGGTTCGCCACAACCCCTGCACCTTTACAAGCACCAGATGGAAGCCTTGGCCAAAGGCCAAGGGCGTCAAAGTTATGTGGTCACGACCGGCACGGGCTCAGGGAAGTCCCTATCCTTCTTTATCCCGATCATCGACCGCATTCTCAAGGCCATCCTGATCGTGCAAGGCCGCAACGCTCCGCAATGGCTCAGCGACGACAACGCCAGCCGCCTGCTCGAATGCACACCCAGTGGCAACCTGCCGCCCGAAGCCGTGCAACGCGAAGTACACATCGCGCTGGATTTTCTCGCCGCGCACCCGCAGCAACTGCAAGCACTGGCCAGGCAACGTGCCGATACCCTGCTGGCCGATCATCAGCGCGTGCGCGCCGCCGCCCGCGATGTGGGCCAGCACAGTGTCAGCGCCTGCCTGCCCGTCGATGTGATGGGCGTGTACGTGCTGCTGCCGGATTCGCTCTGATGGGACATGACCACGCCATGATCGAAACAGAAACCACCGAGCTGAAAAAATCCCTGGCCGAATTGAAACAGGGGCTGATCTCGCTGACCGCCATGCTCAACAAGCACGGCCAGGCCGAGCTATGGTTCGGCATCGCCCCCAACGGCAAAGCCGTGGGCCTGGAGATCAACGAAAAGACCTTGCGTGATGTTTCCCAGGCCATTGCCGCGCATATCGAACCGGCCATCTATCCACAAATCACCCGACAGCTCATCGAAGGCAAGCAGTGCCTGCAAATCAAGGCCGAGGGCTGGCAGCAGCCCTATCTGGCCTATGGTCGTGCTTACATGCGGGTAGCGGATGAAGATAAAAAACTCAGCGCCAGCGAACTGAAGAACCTCATCCTGCAAAGCAACCAGGATGCGCTGCGCTGGGAAAACGAACCCAGTGGTCTGACGCTGGAACAACTGAACCCCGAAAAAATCAGTCGCTTCCTTACACGAGCCGACCTACCGCAAGACACCGCTGCCAACACCCTGGAAAAGCTCGACCTCTTGCGTCAGGGTGCACCCATCAACGCCGCCAAACTGTTTTTTGCCCACCAGCCCATCCAGTTGCGTTGCGCGGTGTTCGCCACCCACACCAGCTCCACCATCATCGACCGCCACGATTTCGACGGTGACATTCTCGAACTGATCGAGGAAGCCGAAAAATACGTCCTGAAAAACATCCACATTGGCATGCAGCTGGAAGGCTTGCGCCGCGTGGACGTGCCCGAAATCTCCCTCAAGGCCATCCGCGAAGCACTGGTCAACGCATTTTGTCACCGCGACTGGCGCGACCCGGACTATGTGCAAGTAGCCATCTTCAAGGATCGCCTGGAAATCCGCAGCCCCGGCAGCCTCTACGGCAACCTGACGTTTGACGAGATACGCCAGGGCAACGTCTCTCGCCGCCGCAACCCGAAAGTTGCCGAACTGCTGCGCCGCATTCATCTGGTGGAAGCCTGGGGCCGAGGAGTGCCGCTGATTCTGGAAAGCGCACCGGATGCCAGCTTCATCGAAATCGGCGGGCTATTCATCACCCGTTTCAAGCGGCCATCGGCGCTGGATGCTGCGGCAGAGGTCAGCGCAAAGACCGGCATGGAAACTGGCAGAGAAAACATCGAGACTAGTAGAGAAACTGGTATAGAAGCCGCTGAAACTAGTACAGAAAGCACTAAAACTAGTAGAGAAACTGGTACAGAAGCCGTCCCACCAGACGTACTAGCCGGTCTTCCAACAGCACAAAAAATCTTGCTCCACCTGCAAGCGGAACCAGCCAGCACTGCCAAAGACCTTGCCCGAAAAGTCGGCATCACGGAAAAGGGCGTTCGCTACCACCTGGAGCAACTGAAAAAACAGGGCAAGCTGCGCCACGTAGGCCCCACCAAAGCTGGCTACTGGGAAGTCATCGGGAAGGACAACGAATAACATGAAACGCATCCGCAAAACCCAGGCCACACTCAACCTGCCCACTCTCAAGCTCGAAGGTGGCCTGTTCCTGCCCGACCAACTGGAAAAGCTGCCCAAGGCCGTGCCAGCGCACAGCTTGAAGCCGATTACGGCACCCCCAAAGGCGTCAAGCTCAAGGACGAATACAGCCGTGCCTTCCAGATCGCCTGCGCCCAGTGGCAGCACACCGCTGCACAAATGGAACGCACCGATGCCGACCCCACATCCTTTCCGCTTGGAGGTATAAATGAGGATAATTTTGAGAGGCCGTCATGCCAGAATGGGCTTGAATGTGAATGTGAATCTGTGCCTGGATGTCTGGCTGCCTCAGGGCCTGCTCAATGTTTGACGGTGTTCCCGAACCGGCAACGGCCTCCTATGCCTCCTGCCGGCTGACCTTGAGTTACTGCCGCTGGGAAAATCCCGGCGCGCCCAGGCTGATGCTGATCCACGGCGGCAAGGACCACAACCGCAACTGGGATCGACTCGCCGGGGTTTTGCGAGCCGACTACGATATCGTGGCGCCCGATCTGCGCGGCCATGGCGATTCCGACTGGAGCATGGACGGCTGCTACTACCGCAGCGAATTCGTCATCGATATCGCCAATCTGGTCGACCATCTGGGCTGGCAGGATTTCGCCATGGTCGGCCACTCCCTCGGCGCCACCGTGGTCAGCCTTTACGCCGCAGCTTTCCCGGCGCGGGTCACGAAAATGGTGGCCATCGAAGGCCTCGTATCACCGCCCTGGGTGCTCGAACGGGAGACAACGGAACACCCGGTGACGCGCCTGCGCCAGTATATAGAAGACACCCGCAAGTACGCCGCGCGCCGCAGCCGCGACTTCGACACCCTGGCCCAGGCGGTCGCACGCATGCGGGAGCAGAATCCTCATTTCTCCCAGGAGCTGGCCGAGCATCTCACCCACCACAATCTGAAACCCGCGGAAAACGGTGGCTACACCTGGAAGCTCGACCCGATGATGAACTTCCGTTTGCGTTTCGACATCAGCCGCGATCAGCAGCGCCAGATTCTCAGCGCGGTGTGCTGCCCTGCCCTGCTGCTGCGTGGCGAGGACAGCTGGGCGCGCGACCCCCTCGAAGACGGCACCGCCGCCTGCTTTGCCGCCGCCAGGGTTCACAACATCCCCGACGCCGGCCACTGGGTGCACCACGACCAGCCGGAAATCGTCGAGCAGCTCATCAAAAGCTTCCTCGCCGAAGAACCGCTGCACGCTTGACAGCTCATATGAAAATAGTGAGAATGCCGCCTCGATTTTAAGGCTACGTAGCTCAGTTGGTTAGAGCACAGCATTCATAATGCTGGTGTCGCAGGTTCAAGTCCCGCCGTAGCTACCATTTAAGTGAAAAAGGCTTAGGATAGACTCCTGGGCCTTTTTTATTTTCAGACGCAGGCAAACGAGTACCCGCTACTTACAAAATCGTTGGCTTGACAGACTTCGCTGGCGGCTCGGCAGCCGCCTGCTGGTTGCGGAGACGAACCAATGCGCCATCCGTCAGCAGAGCATTGGGGGCGAGCACAACGGTATCGCCGGCATCGATTCCCGCCAGTACTTCCATCTCATCGCCAAGATTGCGCCCCGGTACGACCGGTTGGTAGCGAATACTGCCGCTGTTCTCGACCCGCACAAGCAAAGACTCGCCGGAGCCCTGTCGCACTATCGCGGCCAGAGGCACCACAACCGCTGGCTGCGACCGACTCAAGCCCAGACCCACACTGCCCATCATGCCCGCGGGAATGGGCTCTCCCGGGTTGGCCAGACGCAATTCGATACGCATGCCACCGGCCTGCGGTCAAGGTGGATTGACGGGGACAAGCCCGAATGGATGGGACGAAGTGACCGGCAACTGGCGGACGATATCCTGGAGGGCGGTTTGCAGCATTTCCTCGACGGTCGGATGATAGAAAGGCATGGCCAACAGGTCGCGGGCCGTCTCGCCGCGCTGGATAGCCCAGGCCAGCAGGTGAGCGAGATGCTCTCCGCCAGCGGCCATCATCGCGGCGCCCAGCAAACGCCCGTCGCCGGCGTCGGCATAGACCCTCAACAGGCTCTCGGTGGCACCGAGGATGCGTACCCGGCCATTCTTGCCGCCCTCCGCTGCGCCGACGATGACGCCTGCGTCCGGAAGAGCGTCGAAGCGAGCGCCGACCGTCACCACGTCCGGGCTGGAGAACGCGATGCCAAGCGGAACCTTGCGTGCGAAACCGGTGGCAAGCGGACGGGCCGCGTTGTAGCCGGCGATGGCTCCCTCATCGCTGGCTTCGTGCATCAGGGGGCGGTCGGCATTGGCATCGCCCGCGATGTACACCGGCAAATCGCCGATCCGCATGGTGGCCGGGTCGAACAGCGGTGTGCCGCGCTCGTCGAGGGGAAAACCCGCCGCCTGCAGGCCGAGTTCATCGACGTTGGGGCGGCGGCCCAGAGCAGCGAGCAACAGCTCGACTTCCACCTCCTGCTCGCCGGCGCGCATCAGCACACCCGAGCCGGTCCGTTCGACGCGGATTTCCGCATTCAGCCACAGGTCCATTTCCCGTGCGAAGCGCACGCGGGCGCGTTCGGCCACGACCGGGTCGACGATGCCGCCGACATGTGCGGCCAGATCAGCACCGGTGACCCGGATACCCAGGCGCGACAGCGCCAGCCCCATTTCGAGCCCGATGGCGCCCAGGCCGATGATGCCCATGCTGTCTGGCAGGGTGTTCAGTTCGAACACGTCATCGGTGTTGATGGTGCGGTCGCGCACGGCGTCGAGCCAGCCAGGCATGACCGGTCGGGAACCGGTGGCGATGACGACGGATCTGGCGCGGATATGCTGGCGGCCTCCAGGAGACTCGACTTCGATGAGCGTCGGCTCGATGAAGCGGGCCAGGCCCTTGAGCAGCCTGTCGCCCGCCGCCGAACGCGCGTTGTCGGCCGCATTGTTGGCAAAGAAATCGCGTTGTTCGCGCAGTTGCGACCACGCTGTCGCAAGGTCGATGGTCAAGCCTTCGACACCCTGTACGCCGATGCCGGACAGCGCACGGCGTGTTGCCCATTCGGCGCCGGTATGGAGCGCGACCTTGGACGGCATACAGCCGACGCGGGCGCAAGTGGTGCCGAGCGGCCCTCGGTCTATCATCAGGAAGTCCCGTCCCGCGCGGCGGACTTCACGCAGGGCATAAAGGCCCGCGCTGCCCGCGCCGATGATGACGACATCTGTGCTGATTTCATTCTTCATGCGTCTTTCACTCCCTTGTGATGGTTGGAGGTATTCAATTGCGTGAAGGCCTCGAAATGGCTGAGATAGACATTGCCGGAAAGGTGGTCGAGAAATCCGCTACTGCGCAGGTTGTCCATCACCGGCCCCTTCACTTCCGACAGATGCAGCCAAACACCCTGGTCCGCCAGCTGGTGATTGAGGTCTTCCAGCATTTCCAGCGCACTGAAGTCCACTTCGTTCACAGCACTGCACAACAGCACGACGTGGGCAATGCTGTCTCGCTCGTAGACCAGTTGCCGGACACGGTCTTCAAGAAAACCGGTATTGGCAAAAAACAGGCTTTCGTCGGGGCGCAGGCTGAGAATTTCCGGCGCTGTGATGACTTTGTAGCGCTGTACATTGCGGAAGTGCTCGGTGCCGGGGAGCAGTCCCACTTCGGCGATATGGGGTCGGGATGTCCGGTACAGGTGGAGCGCGATGGAAGCCAGAACACCACAGCCAACACCCGCTTCGACGCCGAGCATGAGCGTCACGATGATGGTGATGGCGACCGAGTAAAAATCGCTGTGTGAAAAGCGCCAGGTGCGTTTGAGAATCGAAAGATCGACCAGAGACAGCACAGCGACGATGATGATGGCCGCCAGGGCGGCCTTGGGCAGGTAGTACAGCACCGGCGTGAACAACAGGGACGCCAGTGCGATACCGGCGGCGGTCAGAATACCCGCCATCTGGGTAACGGCGCCGGCATCGAAGTTGACCACCGAGCGGGAAAAACCGCCCGCCACGGGAAAGCCGCCAGAAACGGAAGAGGCCAGATTGGCGACACCCAGCCCCAGCAACTCCTGGTCGGGATCGATGCGCTGGCGCCGCTTGGCGCCCAGCGTTTTGCCCACCGATACCGACTCCACATAGCCGATGAGGGAGATGAGCATGGCAGACGGCGCCAGTGTCTCGATGAGCTCCCATGACGGCAGGGACAGGCTCAGACTGGGCAATCCCGCAGGAATGGCGCCGGACAGCGCGACCCCCTGTGCTTCCAGCCCCAAAAACCAGACCAGGGCAATGCTGGCGATGACCCCGAAAATGGGTGCGGTTTTTGCCAATAGCGAGGCCCGATGCGAGCTCAGGCCCACCGCAGTGAACCACCGGGTAGCGTACTTGCGGGTGAACATCAGGAACACCAGTATGAATACACCAATGCTCGCCGTGGGCACATGGAGATTGGAGATTTCCCGCGCCAATATCGGCACCAGTTCGGTCAGCGTATCGCCCTCTGCCTTCACACCGAGCAGATGCTGCAACTGGCTCAAGGCAATGATGATGCCGGATGCCGAAATAAAGCCCGAAATGACACCATGGGACAGAAAGTGAGTGATGAAGCCCAGCTTCAATAACCCCATGGCTATCAGGAACAACCCGGACAGCAACGCAAGTGCCGTGGCGGCGGTGAGGTAGTCGGCCGTACCCTGCGCGGCGACGCTGCCGATGGCGGAGGCGGTCATCAGCGAGATAATGGCAACCGGGCCCACCGACAGGGTACGGCTGGTGCCGAACAGCGCGTACCCCACCAGCGGCAGGATGCTGGCGTATAGCCCGACTTCCGGCGGCAGCCCCGCAAGCAGCGCATAGGCCAGCGACTGGGGAATCAGCAGTACGGTGACGATGAATGCCGCGCTCACATCCTGCGCAAAATCGTCACGCCGGTAATGTCTGAGCCAGCGTGTCGCCGGGATGATCTCAGAGAGAGGTTTCATCATTGCGCCAATGGATGATTTCACAGGCGGTCAACCCCGCGGCTTTCCATTTCTAAAACGCATTCACGGGAATTTTCAGATACACCATGCCGTTGTCCTCCGGCTCCGGAAAGTGGCCGGCGCGCATGTTCACCTGCAATGAGGGAAGAATCAAACGCGGCATGTCGAGCGTGCGGTCCCGCGCGTTGCGCATTTGCACAAAGGCGGATTTACTGGTGCCATCCTTTACATGAATGTTGTATTCACGCTGCGCGGCGACGGAGGTCAGATATTCGACCTTGCGGCCGTTCGGGCAATAATCGTGGCACATGAAAAGGCGGGTATCTTCCGGCAAACCGAAAATTTTCTGTATCGAGTCAAACAAAACTCCCGCATCGCCACCGGGAAAATCGGCCCGCGCCGTGCCCGCATCCGGCATGAACAGCGTATCGCCCACGAAAGCGGCGTCACCGACGATATGGGTCATGCAGGCAGGGGTGTGGCCGGGGGTGTGAATAGCCCGGCAAGTCAGTTGCCCCACCTGGTAGGTGTCACCATCCTTGAACAGCACGTCAAACTGGGAACCGTCGCGCTGGAAACGCGTGCCTTCGTTGAATATTGTGCCGAAGGTTTCCTGCACGGTAATGATGTGCTCGCCGATGGCCAACCTGCCACCCACTTTTTCCTGAATATAAGGCGCTGCCGACAAGTGATCGGCGTGAGCGTGGGTTTCGATCAGCCACGCCACCTGAAGCTTGTGTTTCTGGACATAGGCAATGATGGCATCGGCGCCCGTGTAGCTGATGGAACCCGAGGCATAGTCGAAATTCAGGACCGAGTCCACGATGGCACAGGCAGCGGATGCCGGGTCCTTCACCACATAGGAAAAGGTGTTGGTATCCTCATCGAAGAAGGACGCAACTTCGGGGGATGGCAACTTCTCGATATTCATGGCAGATTCCTCGTGATTGATGGCATGGCGTTGGCGAAGCCTGGCGTAAATCCGGCAGCAACGTGGCGCATGGGGGTAGGCTGTGGACATGACACTAGATCCCAACGCCCTGTCCGGGTTTCGTTCGTTCATGCTCGAGCATTTCAAATATTCCCATGCCCGCCAGCATGGCAAGCACGAACACAGCAGCTTTGGCCTCACCAGCACCCAGCCCCGTGATGGCCGGCCCCGGACAGAACCCCGCCAGCCCCCAGCCAATCCCGAAGCCGAGGCTGCCCAGTACCAGACGAGAGTCTATATCCCGCCGCGTCGGGATACGCATCGGCCCATCCAGCAGGGAGCGCTGGCGCTGCCCGGCCACCCGGAAAGCAATGAAACCGATCACAATGGCACCCGCCATCACCAAGGCCAGTGAAGGGTCCCAGGCACCGGCGATATCCAGAAAGCCAAGCACCTTTGCCGGGTTAGCCAGGCCGGATACGAGCAATCCCGCTCCGAATAGCAGGCCAGCCAAAAAAGCGGACAGTGTCAGGCGTGACATCCTTCAACCTCCGAATACGTGGCGAATCAGGAACACGGTGGCAAGACCACTGGCCATGAAGGCCAGCACCGCCACCAATGAGCGCGGCGAGAGACGCGACAACCCGCAGACGCCGTGGCCACTGGTACAACCGGCGCCATAGCGCGTACTGATACCTACGACCAATCCCGCGATGATCAATACCGGGTAGCTGGCCTCGATATCGATGGCCGGCAGTGCCGCGAACAATGCCCAGCCCACTGGCGCCAGTACCATCCCGGCCAGGAAAGCGATTCGCCACGCAGCATCCCCAGGCGCGGGGCGCAACAGGCCGCCGACAATGCCGGAAATACCGGCAACGCGACCGTTGAGCAGGATCAGTAACGCAGCGGCCAGACCGATCATCAGGCCGCCCGCAAAGGCGCTGGCCGGTGTAAAGGCAGCAAAGTCGATATTCATGTCACATCCATCGGTAGAGAAAAGCCGTTCAATGGGCCGGCGCCCGCCAAGCTGCTGTTTATGAGGCAATCATTCATGTGTGTTCTCCTCTTGAGGCCCACAGAACAGCAGATAAAGCGTCTGCAACAGGCCCAGCACACGCTGGTCACCGATACGGTAGAAAATGTGTTTGCCTTCGCGGCGGGTGGCAACCAGACCTTCGCGGCGCAAAACGCCGAGTTGCTGGGAGAGATTGGGTTGATGGACTCCCACCTGGACTTCCAGATCGCTGACACACAGCTCGCCCTGGCTGAGCTGACACAACAGCAACAGGCGATCCTGATGAGCCAGCGACCGCAGCATCAGGGCGGCATCACCCGCCGACCGGCGCATCCGGTCAATATCGACATTACCAAAATCATTCATGGTGCCACCTTCTGCAGAATCTCCATTCCCCTGCACCGCGCAACTCGCCTGTGCGCCAGGGAACCGGAAACATCGGCTTCTGCCAAATACCGGAGCCAGCCTTCAAGCCATCAAAAAACAATATACATTTAAACATTATGTGAAAATGTATATCAATTATTGAACCGATGCAAGAGGCGCCCCTGCCACGCCAGGGTAATCGGGTAAACGTCTTTGGGTGCTCCGCCCGCCGGCCGCTGTCCTGGGTAAAGCCTTTCGAGACACGCCGTGAACCCATCCCTGGGGGCTCGACAGCGGCTATCCCTGCCGCTGACGGTCTCGAAAGGCTTTACCCAGGACAGCGGCCTCACCTTGTGCCGGTGCGACAGGGCACATTACAAGGGAAGCTCTCTGTTCTGGATCACATTCTTCATGACCAGCGTGGACGTCAGGCGTTGCACACCGGGCATGGCCGAGAGCTGATCGTCATAGAGCTTCTGGAAGGCTTCCAGGTTTTTGGACACCACGGTCAGCATGTAGTCGGGATCGCCGAATAACCGCTTTGCCTCGATAACCTGGGGTATGCCGGCGAGCGCGGACTCGAACCTGGCGACGCTGGCTTGGTTGCCATCTTTCATGGTGACGAATACCAACGCCGAGAAACTCAACCCGACGGCCAGCAGATCGAGTTGCGCCCGGTACTCTCGTATCGCCCCGGACTGCTCCAGAGCTTTCAGGCGGCGGTGGCAGGGTGACAAGCTCAAACCCACACGCTCGGCCAGTTCTGTCACTGTCAGCCTGCCATCCTTTTGCAGCTCGGAAAGAATTTTCCTGTCAAAGCCGTCCATTACCCATTTTCTCCCGAAATATCCTCTGTCCAAGGTTAATTTTGGAATCCTATTCCATCAAGTCGACGATATCCTTCCTGATACTTTATTGGCGGATCAGGGCGGGAAAGCAAGCATGTCGCTGAGTATCCTGACAACGTTCTGGCTGGTGTCGTTGTTGCTCGTCATCACGCCCGGTGTCGACTGGAGCTATACCATCTCGGCCGGCATCCACGGCAAGGTGGTGATACCGGCAGTGGCTGGCCTGCTGCTTGGCCATCTGGCCGCCACCTGCCTGGTTGCCGCGGGTATCGGCGCATTGCTAAGCGATACCCCGCTCGCTCTGACCCTTTTGACGGTCGCCGGTGCGGGCTATCTGCTGTGGCTTGGGATCGGCCTGATCCGCAGGCCGGCAACCCCTGTCACCGCTCTTTCTGACACGCCGGATAACGCCAGGCAGTGGCTGCTGAAGGGAATAGGCGTCAGCGCCTTGAACCCAAGTTGTTCCTGTTTTTCCTGGCGTTGCTCCCCCAGTTTTCCGATCCGCACAGCACCTGGCCACTGCCGGTGCAAATGCTGACGCTGGGCGGTATTCACCTGGTGAGTTGCGGGGTTATTTATGTCCTGGTGGGTTACGGTTCTCAGGCAGTGCTTCAGGCGAGACCTGTCGCCGCGCAACGCGTGAGTCGGCTTGCCGGCGTGGCAATGACCGGCATTGCCCTTCTGCTTCTGGCCGAACCGGTGATTCAGAATAGCTGACCTGGTGGCAGGCCGCGTGGTGCGGCTCTTTCCGAAGATGCGGTTTGTCTCCGAGCTGGCCTACTATGTGGTATACCGGCCCGAGAGCGGCAACTCGCCACGGCTACACGCGTTTCGAGAGTGGCTGCTGAAGGAGACCGGCTCGTCCGCTTGATCGCACACCCGGCAGACCACGGCAATTGATGAAGACAAAGTAGCCCCACTTGAGTCCGGCATGGCGTGAGGGCCGCTGTCCGGGGTACGGAGTGCCCAAAGGCGTTCATACACCTGCCCTGCTCGACAGGTTTGCACCCACGACATAAGCTGATGATGCCATTACAATAACGTTACTATACAAAAGAACAACGTTGAAGTTGAAGGTCTCCACGCATCTATGCCGCCCATACCCCACCATGTGCCTGTACGGAAACGCGGACTGTCCCTGAACACCGCCCACAGCAGTCATCGCGCGCCCCATGATAGAGGCTGGTGTACTCTAACTCTTCTACTGTGCCTGTTGCTCGGCGGCTGCGCCCTGCCTTCCCTGGAAGGCCGCCCTTACTCCCTGTCGCTGACGCCACAGGAAGCTCATGACACCGCATTGGGAAGGGTCATCCGACCGGAAGCACAGAAGCATCCCGGCATGAGTGGCATTCGCGCACTGCGAAATCCTCACGATGCCTTTGCCGCACGCCTGCTTCTGGCGCGCGCGGCTGAACGCACCCTGGATATCCAGTACTACATCTGGCACAAGGATGTCACCGGTGTGTTGATGCTCGAGGCGGTCCACAACGCCGCCAAGCGGGGTGTCAGGGTCCGCTTGTTACTGGATGACAACGGCATTCGCGATCTCGATGCCGAGCTGGCCGCACTCGATACCCACCCCAACATCGAGGTGCGGCTTTTCAATCCGTTCGTCGTGCGCACCCCCAAGTGGATCGGTTATCTGACGGATTTCTCCCGCCTCAACCGCCGTATGCACAACAAGTCGTTCACCGCCGACAGCATGGCCACCATCATCGGCGGGCGCAACATGGGTGACGAGTACTTCGGCGCGACCGATGGCATATTGTTCGCCGACCTCGATGTGTTTGCCGCCGGCCCGGTGGCGCAGGACGTGTCCGCCGACTTTGACCGCTACTGGGCGAGCGCATCCTCGTACCCGGTGTCGTCGATCCTGCCCCCTGGCGACCCGGCATTGCTCGAACACCTGACGGCTACTGTTTCCGACCTGGAGGGCACTTCTGCCGCCAGCGCCTATGTGGCAGCGGTGCGCAATTCCAAATTCATCGAACGCTTGCTGGAGGCCGACCTGGATCTGGAGTGGGCAGACGTCAGCATGATCAGCGACGACCCGGCAAAGGGCTTGGGCGGCGCGGCTCCGGAAGGTCTGCTGATTCACCAGATGAACGAAATTCTCGGCGTTCCCGAAAAAACCATGGACCTGGTGTCTCCCTACTTCGTGCCCACTGCCGCCGGGGTGGAGGCCTTTTCCGCGATGGTGGAACGCGGTGTCGAGGTCAAGGTGCTCACCAATTCTCTCGACGCGACGGACGTGGCGGCGGTGCATGCCGGATACGCGAAACGCCGCAAGGATCTGCTCGAGGGCGGTATCCTTCTCTACGAGATGCGGCGCCTGTCGCCGGAACTGGAACGCAACAAAAGCGCGGGGCCTTTCGGCAGCTCCGGGTCCAGCCTGCATGCCAAGACCTTCGCAGTGGACGATGAGCGCGTTTTCATCGGTTCCTTCAATTTCGATCCACGCTCCGCGAACCTCAACACCGAGCTCGGCTTCGTCATCGACAGCCCCACCCTCGCGACCCGCATCGACAGTATTTTCCGCGCCGAAGTGCTCACCAATTCCTACCAGGTGGCGCTCGACGAGGATGGCAATCTCTATTGGCTGGAGAAGGATAACGGCGACATCATTCGCCATACCAAGGAGCCGCGCGCGAGCTTCTGGCGGCGCAGCATGACATTCCTCGTTTCTCTGCTGCCCATTGAATGGCTGCTGTGAATACCGGCACCTGGCAGCTATCCGCCGCCTTCAGTCTTGGGGCCTGTTGACGATCTTTTGCTGCCTCTGAGTTTCGCGTTTTACGCGGGCCACACCCCCTTCCTGCGTGCAACGTGACACTGTGTAGGTATCTGCCTGCAGGCGACAGATTTCGATCGGGGCCGCTTGCGGGCAAGCTCCTACAATGTGGCTTTGCGATAGAGCAGGTGTATGTAACGACCCAGGGAGCGAAAGGGCTCCTGTCTTGAAAGCTTGAGCTCCAGTGCCAATTGCTGCTCGGGAGACAGGGTGCGCGTGTCGGGGTCGAGCAGATAGTCGTGAAAACAGCGGATGCCGCTGTGGCAGCAAAGGCTCAGCCCCGGCGCGGCCACCCAATCCAACACCTCGTCAGTGTTGCGGGGCCAGGTTGGTGTGAGGCTGCCGCGAAAGCCCTGATAATCTTCCTTCAATACTTTCGCAAAATTGGCGCGCAGCAGGTTTTTCATGATGATGCCGTTGACGTTGTAGAACGTCAGCGACAGATATCCCCCCGGTTTGAGGGCGGCAATCAGGCTGGCCAAGAGTGTCTGTGGTTCGGCAACCCACTCGAGCACGGCGTGGCAGAGAACCAGGTCGAATGTCGCCGCACGGGTTGCACAGTGCCGGCGGATTTCGTTGTGAATCAGGGTAACGCGAGACGCCAGCGCCCGCTCCCGCACCTGTTCCTCGGCCAGAGCCAGCATGTTGGCGGAAATATCGCAGATCTCGACACGATGTCCCTGCGCGGCCAAACCCAGAGAGAACTGCCCCTGGCCACCGCCCGCGTCGAGGATGTTCAACGGCGCGGCATTGCCCTCGGCCTGCAACCCCAACTCGGGGACGTGCTCGGCGAGATCCCGCGACAACACTGCCAGACGAATATCGCCTTTGAGCCGGTCATAGACATTGCGCTTGAAACGATGGGCAAGATCGTCGAAGTTGCGATCCCCGGACGCGGCGTGCGCCGCGGTGTCCGACTCAGCGCCCTTGCCGTCACCCGGCTGCCGACGCGCCATCAGCGAATATCATCCGCCGAGTGGCCGTAATCGTGGGAGGCACTGAGAAAGCGCTCGAAATTGGCGCGCTTGCGGCAGCGAAAGTCCTTCGCGTGCTGGGCATCGGCGGCTTCGTGGCAGGCGTCGCGGGTCCAGAAACCCTTGGCAACCGGGCTGTACTGAGAGGAAAACGGATCCTCGCGTACCGAGAGATCCCAGAAGGGATAGAAGAGATACACGCCCGCCAGCGCCAGAAAAAGGAGAAGTACCTTGACCATGTGTTTGCTCTCGTTTACGTGTCACAGGCTGGCAATATTACACAGTAGTCGGAAATTCAGGCTACAGCCGTGCGAGCTATAAGCCATAAGCTTTGAGCAGGAGCCCGGCAAGAACCGGGTGCTGCCAAAGTTCAACCTGGAGCTTGCAGCCTATAGCGCAGCCAAGAAGCTCGAACGCCCTAATCGGTTTTGGGTCTGGGCGCTACCGGGGGAAACGGAAACTGGGTGACGTTGCCACCCTTGGCATCGGTGATCTTGCAGGTACCTTCCTTGTCGACTTCGTCGATGCGCACCACCGCGTGCATGGGGATGAAACTGCGTTTGATGCTGGAGAACTCGGTTTTGAGTTTTTCTTCAGCGGGATCGACGATCACCTGGGTGCGCTCGCCGAACACGAACTCTTCCACTTCCAGAAAACCCCACAGATCGCTCTGATAGACCTGGCGTGCGTAAATCTCGTACACCTGGCCCTGATTGAAGAATATGATCTTGTAAACCGGTTGTTTCGCCATTTCTCAAACGTTGTCTAGACTGGGAAGCAAAAAGGTGGGCAAGGATATCACAACCCCCACCCACGCCCTAACGATATAGGGATATGGTGGCCAACGGCGAGGATTCAAGGGTGGTTTTGTGCCCAGCCCCCGTTATAATGCGCGCTTCCCCGGCCAGTGAGCATTTTCTGAGCAGATGAGCGACAAACCCGTCAAGAAACTCCATATCGTCACCCACGGTTGCCAGATGAACGAGTACGATTCGGCCCGCATGCGTGACCTGCTGGGGGAGACTCATCAGATGATCGCTACGGACGACCCCGCCGAGGCGGACGTCATTCTGCTCAACACCTGTTCGATCCGTGAAAAGGCCCAGGAAAAAGTGTTTCACCAGTTGGGACGCTGGAAACCCCTCAAGGAAAAGAATCCCGACCTCGTCATTGGCGTCGGCGGTTGTGTAGCCAGCCAGGAGGGCGAGGCCATCGCCAAACGCGCGCCCTTTGTGGATCTCGTCTTCGGCCCCCAGACCCTGCACCGCCTGCCGGATATGCTGCAGGAGCGCCGCCAGGGTGACGGCACCACCGTAGTCGACATCAGCTTTCCCGAAATCGAGAAATTCGACCGCCTGCCCCAGCCCGAGGCGGACGGCGTGTCGGCCTTTGTCTCCATCATGGAAGGCTGCTCCAAGTATTGCACCTTCTGCGTGGTGCCCTATACCCGTGGCGAGGAAGTGAGCCGCCCGGTGACGGATGTGCTGGCGGAAATCGCCCACCTCGCCGCCCAGGGCGTGCGCGAGATCAACCTGCTGGGACAGAACGTCAACGCCTTTCGCGGCGAGATGCCGGATGGGCGCATCTGCGACTTCGCGGAACTGATTCCCTATGTCGCGGCGATCGACGGCATCGATCGCATCCGCTATACCACGTCCCATCCGGTGGAATTCAGCGATGCTCTCATCGATGTCTACGCCCAGGTGCCGGAACTGGTCAGCCACCTGCACCTGCCGGTGCAGAGCGGCTCGGACCGCATTCTCGCGGCAATGAAGCGCGGCCACACGGCCCTGGAATACAAATCGAAGATTCGCAGGCTGCGCCAGATCCGCCCGGATATCGCCATGTCGTCCGACTTCATCATCGGTTTTCCCGGCGAGACGGAAAAGGACTTCGCCGCCACCATGAAGCTCATCGAGGATATTGGCTTCGACACGTCCTTCAGCTTCATCTACAGCCCCCGGCCCGGCACCCCCGCGGCGGACCTGCCCGACGACACGCCCGAAGAGGTCAAAAAGCAGCGTCTCCACATCCTTCAGGCCCGCATCGAACAGCAGGCGCAGGCCATCAGCCGCAACATGGTTGGCAATATCGAGAGCATTTTGGTATCGGGCATTTCCAGAAAGGATCCCGGCCAGTTGCAAGGCCGCACCGAGAACAACAGGGTCGTCAACTTCCGCTGCGACGATCATGGTCTGATTGGTCAATTCATCGATGTGGTGATCACCGAGGCCCTGCCCCATTCCCTGCGTGGCGAGCTGGTCTGACACCCCTCATGCCAGCTGTCATAGCTCTGCTGATCGAACAGTGCATAACCTGTGCTTATATAAACACGCTGCAGTCAGAGGCTTTTTATATACGAAACAGACTGCCAACTATTTTAACTGCAACATAAAGTGGCTATCCTTGGGCGAAAGATTGTCGCCGCAAGGAGCGGATGAACCCCAACTTGAATACCCCTCTCAACACACTCACCGTCACGCTTGAACCCAATGACACGCGCCGCCTTGCCAATCTCTGCGGCCAGTTCGACCAGCACCTGAGACAGATAGAACAGCGTCTCGACATTCAGATCCACAACCGGGGCAATGTGTTCGCCATCTCCGGCAGCGATGCCAACACGCAAACGGCGGGCAACCTGCTGATCAACCTTTACGAGGAAGCGAGCCGCGACGACACCCTCACGCCCGACACCATCCACTTGTTTCTCCAACAGTCCGACCTGGAGCTGCGTATGCAACAGCCCGCCGTCAACAATGGCGAAAACACCCTCAAGAAAAGCGACAACGTGGAAAGTTTTACCGTCGTTCGCACCAAGAAGGGCAACGTCAAGCCCCGCGGCCTCAACCAACAGCGCTACGTGCGCGCCATCCAGACCCACGATATCAATTTCGGCGTGGGCCCCGCGGGCACCGGCAAAACCTATCTGGCCGTGGCCTGCGCGGTGGAATCGCTGCTGCGCGACGAAGTCGAACGCATAATCCTGGTGCGCCCAGCAGTGGAAGCCGGCGAGAAGCTCGGTTTTCTGCCTGGCGACCTGTCCCAGAAAGTGGATCCCTACCTGCGCCCTCTCTACGACGCGCTCTATGAGATGCTGGGCGTCGAGACCGTCGGCAAACTGATCGAGCGCAACGTCATCGAGATCGCTCCCCTGGCCTACATGCGTGGCAGAACCCTGAACAACGCCTACATTCTGCTCGACGAAAGCCAGAACACCACGCGCGAACAGATGAAGATGTTTCTCACCCGTATCGGCTTCGGCTCCACCGCGGTGATCACCGGCGACATGTCACAGATCGACCTGCCACGCGGCATCAACTCCGGCCTGGTGCACGTCTGCGAGGTGCTCAAGGACGTGCCGGGCATCAGCTTCACCTTCTTCCAGTCCCGTGACGTGGTGCGCCACCCCCTTGTACAACAGATCGTGGATGCCTACGATCTCCACGAAAACAAAAACGGCCAACCGCGCTGACATGGCAATCATCGTAGACATCGAAAACACCTCGGAAAGCGACGAGGTTCCCGCTCCGTCGCTCATGCGCCGCTGGATTTCAGCGGCGCTGACACCACACCTGCAGAACGCCGAACTCTGCGTGCGGATCGTCGACGACGAAGAAATGGCCGACCTCAACGGCCGTTTCCGCAACAAACCCTATGCCACCAACGTGCTGTCCTTTCCGGCCGAGCTGCCGGACGCAGTGGACATCCCCCTGCTCGGCGACATCGCCGTTTGCGCCCCGGTGGTCAACCGGGAAGCCGTCGAGCAGCACAAGACCGGCGAGGCCCACTGGGCACACATGCTGGTACACGGTTGCCTTCACCTGCTGGGCTATGATCACCAGGACGACAGCGAAGCAGAGGAAATGGAAGCCCTCGAAACGGCGCTTCTCGGCGGCCTCGGCTTTGCCGATCCCTATCACAGCGCCGACCCGGCGGCAGGATCCACCAGAGTAGAATTACAATGAGCGACGAAGAGCAAAGTCAGGATAAATCCTGGCTCAACCGTATTGCACAGGCGTTCTCCTTCGAACCCAAAACGCAGGAGGACGTGGCCGAAGTACTGCGCACCGCCCACAGCAACAAGATTCTCGACAGCGAAGCCCTGGAGATCATGGAAGGCGCGCTGCACGTGTCCGATCAGCAGGTGCGGGAAATCATGGTGCCCCGCTCCCAGATGGTGGTATTGTCCATGAACGCCCCCATCGAGGACATTCTCGCCACCGCCATCGACTCCAACCACTCCCGCTTCCCGGTGATCGGCGATTCCACTGACGACCTGCGCGGCATCCTGCTCGCCAAGGACCTGCTGCCGGTGGCCCTGCACGGCAAGGAAAGCTTCTCCTTTCACGAGGTGTTGCGCCCCGCCACCATCATTCCCGAGAGCAAACGCGTCAATGTGCTGTTGCGGGAGTTTCGCGAACAGCGCTATCACATGGCAGTGGTGGTGGACGAGTACGGCAGCGTGTCGGGACTGGTCACCATCGAGGATGTGCTCGAAGAGATCGTCGGCGATATCGAGGACGAAACCGACGAGGCCGAAGAAGGCTTCATCCACCACCTCGAGGACGGCAGCCACCAGGTGGCCGCACTGACACCGATCGAGGATTTCAACGAAGTATTCGGCTCCAGTTTCAGTGAAGAAGAGTTCGACACCATCGGCGGTATCGTACTGCAGTCGTTTGGCCACTTTCCCAAGCCGGGGGATTGCATCGTCATCGAAAACTTCACTTTTTGCGTGCTCGAGGGCGACAGCCGCCAGATCCGCCAACTTTCCGTCACCCACCAGGAATAATCCACGTGCTGGACAGAATGCCCGTCGCCGCCAGGTATCTGGCGGCCCTGCTGTGCGGCGCGCTGCTGCCGCTCGGTCTCGCGCCGTTCGATTTGTGGCCGCTGGCCATTCTGTCCAGCGCCGCGCTGGCGCTGCTGCTGGTCGACCTGCCTCCCAGGGCAGTCTTCAAACACAGCTTCTTTTACGGCGTCGGCCTGTTCGCTGCCGGCGTGTCCTGGGTGTATGTCAGCATTCGTGTACACGGTGGCGAGTCGCTGCCCATCGCCCTGTTCCTTACCAGCCTGTTCGTGGCGCTGCTGGCGCTGCTGTTCGCCCTGCCCTTTGCCCTTTTCGGTTGCCTGCGTCGCGGCGGGCGCACCCTGCAGTTACTGGCGTTCCCGGTGCTCTGGGTTCTGGTGGAGTGGCTCAGGGGCTGGATATTTACCGGTTTTCCCTGGCTATATCTGGGCAATGCTTTCGTCGATACCTGGCTGGCGGGCTGGGCGCCCATCGGCGGCGTCCTGCTGTTGAGTCTGCTCGGCGTATTCAGTGGCGTGGCGCTGGTCCTTGTCGGTTGCGCCGGAGCCGCCCGCCATCATCGTTTCATTCCGGTGGCCGTCGCCCTTGCGCTCTGGGTTGTGGCTGCGCCCTTGCAGCGCGTGCAGTGGACCACCCCCGTCGCACAGCCCTTGACCCTGGCCATGGTGCAACCCGCCCTGACTCCCAGCCAGAAATGGGGCCCGGATACGCTTTACGACATCCTGGTGCAATTGCGCGAGCAAAGCGAGCCGCTGTGGGGCGTGGATCTGCTGATCTGGCCCGAGTCCGCCATTCCCACCCCGCCCCAGAACATCGTACCCTTCATGGAGTTTCTGGAAGACACCGCCACGCACAGCGGCACCACCTTGATTACCGGCATCCCCCTGTATGAACAGGGGCGCTACTACAATTCCGTGATTCTGGTCGGCGAAGACGCGGGCAGCTACGCCAAGCGCCACCTGGTGCCCTTCGGCGAATATCTGCCCCTCGACAGTTTGCTGCGCGGCATCATCCAGTTTTTCGACCGCCCCATGTCGTCGTTCAGTCACGGGCCGGACGAGCAGCCGCTATTGAACGTGAAAGGTACGCCCACCGCCGCCGCGATCTGCTACGAGATCGTCTATCAGGATCTGGTGGCGGGTTCGAGCGCGGATGCCGGGATGATTCTCACCCTCAGCAACGACGTCTGGTTCGGTGACACCATCGCCCCCCATCAACATTTGCAGATGGCGCGCCTGAGAGCCATCGAAAACGCGAAGCCGGTGATACGCGGCACCAACGACGGTATCTCGGCGATCATCGGCCCCAAGGGCGAGATCGAAATGACAATGCCGCAGTTCACCGCCGCTGCCATGAAGGGGACAGTGACCGCTCACGAGGGCCACACACCTTTCAACCACTTCGGCTCCCGGCCGGTAGTGATCTTCTGCCTGCTGATATTCGCACTGGCCTTGGCAAGCACGCAGCGCAGAAAAGCCTGAGCGCCCTCGGCCTACGGCTCTCCGCAGTCACGCGGGCCGTCGCGGCAGGGTTCCTCCCCCTGTTCGATCTCTATAGTGGTGTGGGCAAGTCCGTAACCTTCAAGTGCAGCGGCAATCGCCGCTTTCAGCTGTTGATGCTCGGCGGTGGCGAGCGGCGACGGCGACACCACATGGGCGGTGAGCACATGGTGTTCGCCGTCCAGCGACCAGAGGTGCAGGTGGTGCACATCCGCCACGCCATCGACAGCCATCAGGGACGCATGAACATCGTCGCGCAGGTTTTTGTCGGGTACCGCCTGAAAGAACAGTTTTCCCGTCAGCCACAGATTGCGGAACACGTTGACCAGAATGAACAGCGTGAAGGCTATCGACAGCAAGGGGTCGAGTATCGGCAGCTCCACCACCAGCAACACCAGTGACAGAATGAGAATCGCCACCCAACCGAGCACATCCTCCAGCAGATGCCAGTTCAATACCCGCTCGTTCAAGGTCGTACCTTTGCTCAAGCGATAGGCCGCGTAGCCGTTGACGGCAACGCCGAAAAGCGCCAGCACCAGCATGCCCTCGGTGGCTGGCATCACCGGATCTGCCAAGCGCGGCAAGGCATGGCCGATCACCCAGGCAGAGCCGAGCAGCAGCACCATTCCGTTGACGAACGCGCCGAACAGCGACAGGCGCCTGTAGCCGTAGGTGAACTCGTCGTTGGGCGCGCCCCTGCCCCAGCGCTGCAACAGCCATGCACTGCCAATGGCCAGGGTATCGCCCAGGTCATGCACCGCGTCCGCCATGATCGCCGTGCTGTTGGTGAGCCAGCCGCCGACGAACTCGATCAGGGTAAAGCCGGCGTTGAGGAAAAATGCCAGCCCGATACGCCGCGAGCTGGCGTCGTCGCCGTGCCCGTGGTGATGATGATGGTGATGGCTGTTGTGATGTGACGGTGAATGCACTGCCTTCGACTCCCTCATACGGTGCGGTCCTTTTGCATGTACACTTGACGCGGCCCGGCACACGCAAACGTAAATTCACCACAATAATGTCGCGGAGATCGTCCCCATGCGCAAGTCCATCAACCAGCGTCTGATCCTGATTGGTATCGCCCTCGCCTTCAGTGGCGCTGGCACACAGGCCGACAGCCATGTCAGCCAGGAAACATTCAATACCTGGATGAAAGAAATTTCCAACTGGCAGCGCTGGGGCGCGGACGATGAACTGGGTACACTCAATCTGATCACGCCGGCGAAGCGCACGGCGGCAGCACAGCTGGTTCACGACGGTCTGAGTATTTCACTGTCATTACCCCTGAATACCGAAGGTGGCGAATACAACCCGCACCCCTTCGAACATCGGCTTTCAGTCGAGAATTTCGGCCCCCAGAGCGGCGCCATCGACCGCTACTGCATCGCCTATCATGGCGCCGCCCACTCCCATCTCGATGCTCTGTCCCATGTGATGCATGAAGGCACGCTCTACAACGGCGTATCGGCGCAGGTGCTCAAGCCCGGCGGGGCCGAGAAACTGGGCGTTGACAACATGAAAGCGGGTATTTTCAGCCGCGGTGTTCTTGTCGACATGGCCTGGCACAAGGGCGTGGACTATCTTGAACCCGGCACCCCCATCACCATCGCCGACCTGGAAGACTGGGAAGCGAAAACCGACGTAACGCTGGAAAGCGGCGACGTTTTATTGCTGCGCACCGGGCGCTGGCAACGACAGCGTGTGAAAGGCCCGATCAACATGATGAAGGATGGCGCAGCGGGTTTTCATGCCTCGGTGGCAAAATGGCTCAAGGCGCGCGACGTTGCCGTATTGGGCTCGGACAGCGGCGCCGACCTGATCCCCTCTGGAGTGGAAGCCAAGCCCCTGCCACTTCATGAACTGGTGCTTGTCGGCCTGGGTATGCCCATGCTGGACAACCTGGATCTTGAAACCCTCAGCCAGGAAGCTCAAGCGCGGGAGCGCTGGACCTTCCTGTTCATCGCCGCACCGTTGCGGGTGGAAGGAGGCACGGGTTCGCCTGTGAATCCGTTGGCGGTGTTTTGACGTTCACAGGATCAGCATGACCCACCCTGATAACTGTAAACTGACACCCGATAACCTTCCAACCAATCACCCCAGTTGCAACCTGAAGCGCGCCTCCCGGAATGAACCATCTTCGTGATGTACGACCAAGCGAAGGATCCATACCGTTGAACCTGCAAATTCAGCGGCGGGAATGACGCCCACGACATCGCCGACAACAGTTGCTGAAAGCGGTTGCGAGCCTTTCTTAAAAGTGATTGGTTTCTCTCCAGCCCCCAGTTCCACCACAATGCTCTTGAGCTGATTGGCGTTGGCTGCACCTATCACCTTGACCTGCGGTCGACCCTCTGCGTCCTGCTCTACTTCGACTCCCGTAATGCTCGCTTCGATGAAATAAGCCGGATCTGCCGACAAAGCTGCGTTCGCATCCACCAGCCCCCAGCCGCTAAGATTGTCTCTGCCAGGAGTTTCGACGTCTTTTGCTGAGCTCAACAACATCCTTTTCACTTCCAGCGCGCTCAGGCTGGGATTCTCGGAAAGAAGTAGAGAGGCGATGCCGGTAACGATGGGTGCTGAAAAACTGGTTCCCCCCGCCATGTAGTAGCGCTTGTCTTCACCGATGAAAGCACTGCCCGGCTGGTAGGGTGCGTCTGGGATGTCCCTGAGGGTATCCGTATAACGCGCTCTCAACGAGACGATGTCGATACCCGGCGAGATGAGGTCGATCTCCTGCCCATAGTTGGAGAATGCCACCCGTTTTCCCTCCCGGTCACTGGCCCCGACGGTAATGACCTCCGGCAGTGCAGCGATGCCAAAATCGGCGAGTTCTCTACCTTCATTGCCAGCGGCGATAACGATCAGTGCACCCTTGGCACTGGCATAAGCGACGGCTTTCTTCTGGACCGTAGTCAAACCCTCACCACCCACCGATACATTGATTATTCTGGCACCGTTGTCAGCAGCGTAAGTTATCGCTTCGGCCACATAGGAGGCGCGTGTATGACCAAAACTGTTGAGCGCCTTGAGTACCATGATCCGGGCATGGGGATTGATGCCGACAATGCCTTCACCATTCCATGTGCCTGCGATGATTCCTGTTACGAAGGTACCATGGCCGTCGTGATCCCAGGGCTTGCCATCGCCGCCAATAAAATTGTAGCCAATGACATCGTCTACATAGCCATTACCGTCATCATCGATATCATTATCAGGAATTTCACCGCGGTTGCGCCACAAGTTGTTCCAATCGAAATCCAGATGATTCCAGTCGAGCCCTGAATCGACGACCGCGACGATGACCTCTTCTCCTCGGGTTACTTTTCGCCAAGCACTATCACGTCCGCCGCTGAGGCCAACGGCGCTGAGGTACCACTGACTTTCACCGCCGCTCTTACTGAACAGCACATCCCGAGGAGGCTCCAACGCGGGTGCTGCTGTCGATAGACACGAGAGCAGCACTGTAACGTAGCTACGGATTATCATGATGGTTTCTCGCCGGTAGTGGCAGGGAAATCACTGCGCCGGGCAGGGTCGCCTCGCCAGGCAATGCCGCTAGCCCGAGTGACCCCCTGCCAACGGGTTTCTTCTCTCCGCAAAGGTTCACCTCGATACCCTTGCCGGCGTCGACAACCAAGCTCATGTCTTTTTCCGCGAGATAAAACACCCAAAAGTCATCCGTGCCTATGCTCAGCGTTACATCCGGTGCCTCGGCTCCTGGCACCAAAGTACCGGCAGGAGCCACCACACTGGAGATGGTCGGATCGATATTGATTTCAACAAGTATGTCTTCAACGGTTACATCCGTAATACCGAACTGTGCGGGGTCGACGGCAATCCTGGTACTGCCGTCCTCTCCCGTCACGCCCTGCACTGGCCCCTGATCCGCGCCCGTGTTTTCATCCTTGACGACATCGCCTCCCGGTAGCGGGGGGTCAACTACCCCTGCTGGGTACAGCTTGATCTGTAGCCCCGAAATATCACCTGCAGCGGCACCCATCTCCACTGCTGTCGATGTCGCCTTGGCATTGAGATAGACCGGCGGCGCAGTACCAGGCTCCTGTTGCCCTTCATCTTGTCGCGGATCATCGCGGGTGGCACCTCCATCGGTTCCGTCACCTGGAGTAACAGTGACAGAGCCTCCCGCAGCGACGGGTGAGGAAGTCTCTCCAGAAGCAGGACTATCGGAAGGGTCCTCACCATCGTCTGTGGGTGCACCGCTATCATCAGTGGGGGGCAACATATGATCGTCACCACCACCGATGGGGATGTCCTTGGGATCATCGGTGGCACCGGGAATCGGGACGGGTGTCATATTTTCAGGGGTGAAACGGCACCATTCCGTAAGGTCCATTCCCAACAGAAAGCCGTTTTCCGAGGGTGGTGGACCGCAACGTTCAAGTGCCGCCCGCACATTGGTGATCTGCTGGTTGAGGCGATTGGTCAGGTTGGCCTTGTCGGTCATATTGATGTTCGCCGCTGCGACATTAGCCAGTTGCGCCTGGTAATCGTCGAGCAATTGCCTCAGCACCGGGCAGTTGGTGGTGAGCATGGCGTCACCGGCGCTGCGTTCTGTGCTGCCAAAACGCATAAACAGACCATCGACCATGTCCTCTTTGGGGCAGCAGTCGCATGCGAGACCAGCGATATCGAGAATTCGTTGTATCGAATCACTCTGTGGCCAGCCAAAGCTGTCGTTCATCACATCGTGATCATGTCCTTCGTTATGGCCGCCGCCTTCGTGGTATTCATCATCAAGCCCCATCAGATGACCGGCCTCGTGAGCACTGGAGGCATCCCAGGCGTCATGAGGGTCGTAGGCCCAACGCCCGGTGGTGCCACTGTGATTTTTCTCGAGGCTGCCATCTTTTGCCCTGACGTTGGAGCGATAGTCGGTAACCATCACTTCAATCTGATGGTAGCCCGGTGTCGGCTCTTCACCGCGTACTTTGACATCGATTTTGAAATAGACCTTGCAGCAGTTGATCTCAGTACAAGCATCGTCACCTCCGGCCGCCGCAAGCATCTGTCGGGCATGGTCATCGAGCTTTTCCCGCAATTCATTATCCAAGCCTCTCGTAGCTCGCCTTCTGTCTTTCTCATTCACCCCCAGATCCTCGGCGGCATTCCTTACCTGTTCGTCCGTGGGGCCATTCCAGACACTGTCGATTTCCGCCTGCCACTGTTCTGCTACGTGGGCGAGAAAACCCGCACCGTATGACGTGTGGCTCATCATCAACTCCTCAACCCTCTCGCGCGTTTCAGGGTCCATTTTTTCCAACCCCTCATCCGTCCAGCTCAGCGGTTCGGTATCGGAGTAAATCTCTATTTTCAGCATCACCGTCCGCTCACATTCGCTGCGCGCGGTCACCGTGGTAGTGGCGTGGACTGGATTGAAAAAAGAAGCTACGCAGCAAAGGAAAAATGGAAGAGCTGCAACGGACCAGCGAACAGATGTGGCGCATTTACACCTCATGTCACCGCTCCACCATCTTATAAGACTTGTCAAGCAGCGCGTTGTAAATCACCCGTCGCTCGGCGGGCACCCTGGTGTTGATTGTCAAAGCCAGAATGTCAAAATCCATGACACGGATATTCTGTGTCCTGACCCTGTGGCTCCGACCATTGGCTGTCACTTCAAGAAGAGCATAATCGCCATCGATCACATCGGGGTTTGTGTAGCTCGGCTCCAATGTGAAGAACCGCAACCGCTCCATGGCAGCAAAAATCGTCTCCACATCGTCCGGCGGAAGCTGGATACGCAGTTCTTCAAGGGTTTTAGCCCCGCGTATGCGTGGCGACAACAAGGCCGTGCCGTCAGCGGACACGACGATACTTTCCAACTGAAGAGGGTGTTGCTGATGAATGGGAGCAGACTCCAGCTTTATGACGAAATCCGCTGGTACTGTGTTTCGCCCATCCGCCTCCGCCGCGAGCACCGCAGCACAGCCCCCGAACAAACCTACGGCCATTTCCATCATGACCAAAAGAAGCCATCGTCTCGAAACACCTATGGTCACGCTGTGCAAACGAGTTGGCAGATTCATGTCCCCTCCTCAGTTGGTTGCGGGTGAGCCTCGCGCATCGCATGAACCCCATACTTCCACTGCAAAGATACAAGCTCCAGACTCCCTTTTGCCGTAGGTGCAAGGGCGGAACCGTATCCGGTAAACATGAGCTGGACGGACTAGCGAAAACCGGTACACGCGTTAAAGACTAGTCCAGCCGAGGGTGATTGCAAAGACCGTTTGTCGCCTCAGAAAAGCTGTTCGTCGCCACGCCGTTCAAACATGCCTTGTGCTATGGCAACTTCGGGAAATTGAATTATATTGAAATTTGGCTTGCGACGTTCTTGAGCCCAAACAGAAAGAAAGCGGATATATGAATCCGCACTTGATCATTATCAGAAAGTCGAGGAACTCCTCCATGATGCACAAAAAGTCCATTTTCCATTCCATCGCGGCCGTGACTTGCTCGCTGGTGGCGTTAAACCAGTCGGCGGTGGCCGTAGTTCAATCGGTTCCGCTCCAAGACAAGGGTGTTCCCCTCAACAGCCAAACAGTGACCATCGTATTTCCCAACGGCACCACCACCGAGGAGGAGACCGATGACAAGGGCATACTGCTATTCGACTTTCCTAACGACGGGAACTACAAGATCATATACGGTGGTCAAGTAATCGAGACCGTCACGGTTGGCAAAGGAGGCGTCTCCAACGGTCAATTGGTCACCGGCGGCCTCATTCTTCTCGCCGCTGGCATCGCCATCGCAAACAATGATTCGGGCGGCAGTTCCAGTACGACCCCACCAGAGCCCGAACCAGAGCCAGAACCAGAACCAGAGCCAGAACCAGAGCCAGAACCGGAGCCAGAACCAGAACCAGAACCAGAGCCAGAACCAGAGCCAGAACCAGAGCCAGAGCCAGAACCAGAGCCAGAGCCCGATCCGGCAGTTCTTAACGTACCCAATACTCAGTTCGAGCTCTCCCACATCGTCGGTGAGAACAAATGTCCGCATGCCTTTCCTCAGCCCCTGATTGTCACAAACGCAGGGGGAGCGGAGATGAGCTTCGAGCTATCCGATTCCGGCAGTCTGGTCGATGTCGACGGCGCTCCCAATGGCGTACTCAACTCTGGGGAGTCCGTGAACTTTTCCGTAAGTTTTTCATGCTCGGACTTGAGCGAAGGAACGAAGACCTCCAGTCTGACCGTCACGGGAACCAACATACCAACGGATTCGGAAATAGGTAGCCAGGAGGTATTCTTCGGTGTCAATGTCATCGTTCCTCCGCCACCCGTGCCAGATCCTGGAGTATTGGCAATCGCTGGCCCCACGCTACTGACGAAGGTACACACGATAGGTGGCAGCGCCTGCCCGGACAATTTCATGCCGATCAGCGTTACCCATACTGGTGACAGCCCTCTCGACTGGAACGTAACCGGCAAACCATCATTCCTCAGCAACCCCAGCCCATCGAGCGGCACACTGAATCCTGATCAGATTCAAAATATCAGTTCCGCTTTTACTTGCTCAAATTACAACATGGGGCTCAATACCGGCCATATAGTCATCGAAGGGAACGGCCAAACTATCCAAGTGGAGATACAGTTGACGGTGCAAAATCCATAACTCTTGTTTCCTGAAAGGCCAGATCCTTTCTGAACCTGCCATAACCGGAATATCGTGATGCATGGACCCTAGATATTTACCCTGCTTGCTGATTCTAACGAGTGTTCCGGTATTCGCAGCTGAGATACCGGACTCCCCCGTTATATCTCTTCCCCATGCTCTGGAGATTGCGCTCGACAATAACCCGCTTTACCTCAACAGTCTGGACTACGTAGAAATGGCTGAAATCGATTTTGAAAGCGCGCGTGCCATCTACAAGACCAAATTCCGCTCATCGACCACGACTGATGCCCGCTCTGGTGCCGACACAGGCAGCACGTACAATCTTTATCTGGAGAAGCTCAATCCCGGCGGCTCACAGTACTCCGCTGGGCTCTACAATTACCACTTCGCAGACAAGCATCTATCCGAATTCCGCATCAGTTACACCCTGCCCTTTTTCCGCGACCCCCTCGAAGACGGCAACTTTACCATCGAAGAAAAACAGATATCCGTCAAACGAAAAAAGCTACTTGCGAGGATAAGCCGTCAGGAACTGATCAACGAGGTGGTCAACGTCTATTACCACTTGGCCCTGGCCAATGAAGCCGTGCGTGTCAGCAGCCTCAGGTTCGGTATCGCCGAACGCATCCATGCCCGCTCCCAGATTCGTCACCAAGGCGGTGCCATCAGCGATATCGAACTTGCCAAGTATCGCCTGCGGCTCGACATGGCGCACCAGCAGAAGCAACACGCACTGTTCAACCAGCAACGGGGACAAGCGTCTTTTCGCTCCACGCTGGGCCTTCCCCAAGATCAACGTTTTCTCCTGGGCCCCGCAGCCCTGTCTCACATCGACATTCAATTCCTGTCACGGGATATGGCTGAGTTGGAGATTCTGGCTCTGGAGAACCGAGTTGAAGTCGTCGGCAAGCGGGACGAGCTTGCGATTATGCAACGCAAGCTGACGCTTGCATCTGATGCGGGGATGTCTGGTCTTGACATCAGTCTGCAGTACGCATGGGTGGGTGAAAGCAATTCATTTTCGGACAGTCTCAGTTTCAACGACCAGCGTTTTGGCCTTGGACTGAAGATGGATACCGATTTCGGTTTGGGCGACAAAAACCGTAGTGGCAGGATGATGTATCTGCAGTACCAGACAGAGAAGCGTAATTTCGTGCAAATGCAAGAAAAAGTGCGCATGGAAGTGCAGCAAGCCTATTTCAATCTTTTCCGCAACAAGGACCTGATGAGCCTTGCCAATGCGTCCTTGCTTATCGTCGAGCAGGAATTTCGGCGCGCGGAGATTCGTCACGGTGACGGCCTTGCAGATGAAATGGAATTACTGGAAGCCCAGCTGCTGCTCGAAGAAGCACGCTTCCAGGATTTCAACGCCCGGGTCAATTACCTCATGGCTGGTCAGACGTTGGTGATGGCCACCGGGCAGTACGCTGCGGAGGAGCGCGATGACCAGAAGTGACATCGACCAGACGCTCAAACTCCTCCGCATCCCAAGAATGGGAGTCGCAATCATGGCCGCCTGTCTGATGATTCTTGCAGCAAGTTCCCTGATCCTTAGCGGCAATTCCTCCACCAGGGGCGACACTGAAGCGTTCAGGCCAGTGGCGCGGGTAGAGGCAGGGCCATTCGATATCGAGGTTACTGAAACTGCAACTCTGGATGCGCGTCAATCAGTGACATTGTCCTCTGCACTCCCGAGCAATACTGCAAAAATTCTCTTTCTTGCCGCAGAGGGCAGCATTATCCGTGAAGGCGAAATTGTCGCCCGTTTCGATCCATCCCCTTTCGAGGAGTATATCGCCAAGCTGGACAGCGAAATAGATGAAGCCCGTGCCATTGTTCAACAGGGTGAGGCGGAATTAGAGCTTTTGAAAGCGGATGCCGACGCAAAGGAGAGCCGTCTGGAGCAGCAGCTCAGCAACGTGCGTGTCAAGCTTGAAAACCTGCAACAAAGTGAAATTCCACTGCGCCTATCGCGAGCCGAGAAACAACTCAACCATGCAGAAACAGACTACCGCAGAGCGCGTCAGGCGGTGGCGACGGAAGAGAAGCTCATCGCCAGTGGTCTCTCCAAAAAAGCTGACCTGACCCTGGTCTTGGAGGCGGAAAAGGAAAAGAAAATCGAGTTGGATATGGCGCGACGTAACTACAACAATCAACAAAATCTCGCCCCCAATGAACTGCGCCAAGCTCAGCTGGCAGTAGAGCATGGTGTGCGAGAATTGGAAAGCCACCGCGAGATCGTCTACACCCAGAGCCTTGCCAAACACAACGCCGGCCTAGCGCGCAGTCGCGGCAAACTGGCGGAACTGGAACAGGCGCGCCGTGAAGCGATGAACAACCTGGAACGTACAGTTCTCACAGCCCCTGTATCCGGTCAGTTATTGTTCATGAAAATTTCACTAGGCAATGAGAGGCGCCGTGTCCAGGTTGGCGATTCCCTGTGGCAGCACCAGGCCTTTGCGGTGATTCCCGACATGAATGCGATGATTGCCCGCAGCAATGTGAGAGAAAGTGAGATCGGCAAGTTGCAGGAAGGACAACAGGCTCTCATTTATCCTGACGCCTACCCAAGCCTGGAACTCCGCGGTCACCTGGAATCCATCGGCTCTCTGGTGGTCGGCGAGGGACATGGCAACGCCTTCGAAGTGCGCGTCGCCCTCGAGCAGACCGACAGCCGTTTGCGACCCGGCATGAACGCCCGCGCTCGGATTCTCGCACGCCATTATGAACACGCATTGCGGATACCTGTTGAAGCTGTCTTTTACCAGGAGCGCAAACCGGTATGCTTCCTGTGGCAAAGCGGGCGCCCCCTCAGGGTGCCCGTGACACTGGGCGACAGCGATGGTCGTCACGTGATCGTGCAATCGGGATTGCAGGAAGGTCAGGAAGTGCTGCTCGTCATGCCAAACAGCCAGGCTTCTCTGCCATGATCCGCGCACAAAACCTCTGCAAGACACACCGGCAGGGAGAGCGGGAGGTAGTAGCAGTACATGACTTCTCCATCACCCTGAAGTCGGGTGAATTCGCCGCTCTGATGGGCGAATCAGGCGCTGGCAAGACGACAGTGTTGCAAATCCTCGGCTGCCTGGATCAACCCTGCGGCGGTCGCTACTGGTTCGATGGCGAAAGAGTCGACACTATGGCGGAGCAACGTCTCGCTGCTATCCGCAACCGCATGATCGGCTTCGTATTCCAGACCAGCCACTTCATTGATTACCTGGACATGACGGACAACATCGCCCTGCCCGGGTTCTATGCCATGGGGGGTAATCACGCGGCGCAGCGTGCCCGCGCGCGGGAATTGTTGCAATGCGTCGGACTCGGTCAGCGTACCGCCCACCTGCCCTCAGCCTTGTCCGGTGGCGAACGCCAAAGAGCGGCCATAGCCCGGGCGTTGTTCAATGAGCCGAAACTACTCCTGGCCGATGAGCCCACCGGCAACCTGGACAGCGCGAACACACTTCACATCATGGATATCCTCAAGACCCTCCATCGGGACGGGCTCAGCATCCTCCTGGTTACCCACGATAGCGCGGTCGCTGCACGGGCAGATCGCATCATTCACATCGGACAAAGCCCCCCATAGAATGTATGCAATCCATTTGCGCCACCTTCCACAAGCACTCATGCTGTGGCGCAAGCATCGCCTGCAGGCGCTGCTCAGCACCCTCGGCATCATTGCCGGCATCAGCGGTCTGGTGTTGGTAATCGCCCTCGCAGAAGGAGCCAGGGAAGAGATGGATAATACCCTCACCAAGCTCGGCAGCGGCACCCTGATAGTCAAAAGCACGGAAGATGGAGCTTCGCCCCTTCACGGCGCACGCGCAGAATCTCTGACAAGGCTGTTAGGTTCACATTTGCATCTACTCGCACCCATAAAAACTCTCACAACGCCAGTATCTAACGACGAGATACTGATCGACGCTGTACGGGTCACAGGCACGACCCGCGATTACCGGGAGATTTTCTCACTGCAACTGCATCAGGGCCGCTTTCTCGTCGACCTCGACCTGGAGCGTCGCCAGCGGGTGTGCGTGTTGGGCTGGGAACTGGGGCGCAGCCTTTTTCCCAGACGCGAAGTGCTGGGGAGCGAGCTGCGGATTGGCAGTGAATGGTATCTTGTTGTGGGCTGGCTGAAACCCGGCGCAGTGGACCTCACCACACTGAAATCCCTTGGTCTGTCCCATTATGACCAAAGTGTTTATGTCCCGGTCACCACCCTTGTCGAGACGAGTCTTCGCGTTCCCTTGAGTGAATTGGCACTGCGTTTCAGGGATGAGCGGCAGCTAGGTGACGCCCTTGATCTGGTGCGCCGCACTATCGAACATGACAGTGCCCAGGGAGTGGTCGAATATCTGATGCCGGTAGAATTGTTGAAACAACGTCAGCGTGTGCAGGGTATTTTCCAATACCTGCTGCTCGGAATAGCAGGTTTGATGCTGGTAGTGGGAGGCATCGGCGTAATGAACATCATGCTGGTAAACGTAGCGAACCGTCGCGCCGAAATCGGATTGCGTCGAGCGGTTGGCGCAACCCGCACCGATATACTGGCGCAGTTCCTTACCGAATCCCTGGTGGTGACGCTGGTGGGCGGAGCTTGCGGAGTGGTTGCAGGCTTCGCCCTCATCCTGATCGCGCAGTGGTGGAGCAATTGGCCCATGGTTTTCAGTCCCCGGGCGGCGCTCATCGGTTTCTCTGTGTCGCTACTGATCGGAGTAGCTTTTGGTACCTACCCAGCGTTGCAGGCGGTAAAGATTACGCCGGTCAGGGCCTTGAATTGAGTTCACAGTTCACAGTTCACAGTTCACAGTTCACAGTTCACAGTTCACAGTTCACAGTTCACAGTTCACAGTTCACAGTTCACAGTTCACAGTTCACAGTTCACAGTTCACAGGATGAGCGTGGCACCCCCCTGTTAACTGTCAACTGAAAACTGTCAACTTTTACATCAAACTGTCAACTTTTTTGCCCATCACAATACCGCTGCGCCTCTTCCACATCCAGCGTGCCTTCGTAGATGGCGCGACCGGTGATGGCGCCGAGAATGCCCTTGTCGGCAACGGCGCAGAGTTTCTTGATGTCTTGCAGATCGGTGATGCCGCCGGAGGCGATCACCGGAATGGAGGATGCCTGCGCCATGGCCACCGTGGCTTCGACGTTGACACCCTGCATCATGCCGTCGCGGTCGATATCCGTGTATACGATTGCCGATACGCCATCACTTTCGAACTTGCGCGCCAGATCCGCAGCCTTCACTTCGGTGACCTCGGCCCAGCCGTCGGTGGCCACGAGGCCATTCCTGGCGTCGATACCGACGATCACGTGGCCTCCGAAACGGCGGCAGGCGTCCTCGACGAAGCTCGGATTCTTCACCGCCGCGGTACCGAGAATCACGTAGGATACGCCCGCGTTCAGATAGGACTCGATGATCTCGAGGGTGCGGATGCCGCCGCCGATCTGGATCGGCAGATCGGGAAATTCGCGCGCGATGTCCCGCACCACCCCGCCGTTGATCGGCTCACCGGCGAAGGCGCCGTTGAGATCGACTAAATGCAGACGGCGCGCGCCCTTCTCGACCCACTGGCGCGCCATGTCCACCGGGTTGTCGGAGAATACCGTGGAGTCGTCCATGCGGCCCTGACGCAGGCGCACGCACTGCCCGTCCTTGAGATCGATGGCAGGAATGATCAGCATTTTCAAAACCTCGTTTATTCGCCGCGCCAGTTCACGAAATTCTTCAGCAACTGCAAGCCGGCAGTATGGCTTTTCTCGGGGTGGAACTGGGCGGCAAACAGGTTGCCCTGCGCCAGCGCGGCGCTGAAATCGACGCCATAGTGGCACTTGGCCGCGGTGATGTCGGGCGTTGCGTCCACATAATAACTGTGCACAAAATAAAAGCGTTCGTTCTGCTCGATGCCGCGCCACATGGGATGATCGATCGTCTGGTTGACCTGATCCCACCCCATGTGCGGCACCTTCAGACGGCTGCCATCCTCGGCGACACTGTTTTTGGCGAACTGCCGCACTTCACCGGGGAAGACACCCAGACCGTCGACGCCACCGTTTTCCTCGCTGCGCGCCATCAACGCCTGCATGCCCACGCAAATGGCGAACACGGGTTTTTCCTCGATCGCCTTTTTTACGGCAACATCGAAGCCCCCGTCGAGAATGGCGGCCATGCAGTCGCGAATGGCGCCTACGCCGGGAAACACAACCCGGTCGGCTTCGGCAATTTCCCGCTTGTCGCCGGAAACAACGATCTCCGCCCGCGGCGCTACCGTCTGAAGCGCCTTTTCGACGGAGTGCAGATTGCCCATGCCATAGTCGATGATGGCGATGCGGATGCGAAAATCAGTCATTGTTGTTGGTCCGCCAGTGCAGGGTGGATATTACAGAGTGCCTTTGGTGGAAGGCATCACGCCCGCCATGCGGGGATCCTCCTCCATGGCCATGCGCAAGGCCCGGCCGAACGCCTTGAAAATGGTCTCGATCTGGTGGTGGGCGTTGATGCCACGCAGATTGTCGATGTGCAATGTGACACCGGCGTGATTGACGAAGCCCTGGAAAAATTCGTAAGTCAGCTGGAGGTCGAACGTACCGAGCCGCTGCGCCGTGAAATCCACATGCATCTGGAGACCGGGGCGGCCGGAGAAGTCGATCACGACCCGCGAAAGGGCCTCGTCGAGCGGCACGTAGGCATGACCGTAGCGACGGATGCCCTTGCGGTCGCCGATCGCCTTCGCCACTGCCTGACCCAGCGTGATGCCGATGTCCTCGACGGTGTGGTGATCATCGATATGGGTGTCGCCATCGGCTTCGACGCGCAGATCGACCAGCCCGTGACGTGCAATCTGGTCGAGCATGTGTTCGAGAAACGGCACACCGGTGCGAAATTCCGCGCGGCCGCTGCCATCCAGATTGACTTCGACAGCAACCTTGGTTTCCAGAGTATCCCGTTTGATCGTGGCAATACGCCCAGTCATGAAATTCACCATCCATTCAAGCAAGCGCGCATTATACGGTGGTGCGGGCAGCTCTTCCACAGCCTAAGGTATTGAAACCCTTTTTAAAAAAGTCAAGTCCCCGGTTTGTGTTCAGGCTCGCCGCGCCGCGGAAAATCGCCTCGCTGGCAATGGTTTTCCCGTCTTGCGTCCGCTACACTGGCGGCCCTGTTCGGGCGCGACAAACATTGGACGAATATCCGTGAACCTGCACGGTAGACAGCATCTCGGCATGAAAAGCCTGATCGGCGTGTTGCTCCTCAGCACACTGCTGTGGGGTACTGCCGTCGCCGCCCACCATCACTTCGAGGTCGATCACGACCTGTGCAGTGTCTGCCTGCTGCCCAACATCGCCACTGCGGCACCCGCGCCGGCCGATGTCACCTTCGCGACACCTCAGCAAATATTCCGGGAAAGCCTCCAGGCAAGCCACGTTGCCACGCTGATCCCGGCCTACCAGGGCCGCGCACCACCTCGCTGAATCTTCCTGCATTCGTGTCGATGCTTGATCAGCTCCTGCGAGAACCATCCCGCGGGGCGCACCGTCGACCGACCACCACTCGATCCCGGGCTGAGCAACCTGCTTTACGCGCGTTGCCGCCCCCGCCCAATTCAGGAAGAGACAATGAAAACGCTGCGCTACCGGCACTTCGCCCTACCCTTGCTACTGCTCAGCCCCGAGCCCCTCGCCCATACCATCGAGGAGCTGGTCATCACCGCCTCGCCACACGGCAAGCAGGCTGAGGAAATTCCCGGCGCGCTCAGCGTCATGAGCGGTGCGGCCCTGCGCCGCGAGATCGCCGCCACCCTGGGCGAAACCCTGCAAAACCAGCCGGGCATGCATTCCAGCTCATTCGGCCCCGGCGTGGGTCTGCCGGTCATTCGCGGCATGGACGGCAACAGAGTGGAACTGCTCAACAACGGCAACACCGTTGCCGACGCCTCCGCGACCAGCCCCGACCACGCCGCCGCGGTGGAGCCCCTGCTGGCTGACCGCATCGAGATTCTGCGCGGACCGGCGACCCTGCGCTACGGTCCGGGCGCCATCGGCGGCGTGATCAACGTCATCGACAGCAGTATTCACACAGAGCGCCTCGAGGGGACGGAAGCCGCCGCGGAGATTCGCCACAACACCAACAACCATGAAAATGCGCTGGTGGGCCGTCTCGACGGCGGCTCCGGGAATCTCGCCTTCCACCTCGCGGGTGTCGTGCGCAACGGCAACAATGTACAGATTCCCGGCGCCGCGAACCGCAGCGATCCGCAAAGCAGTCGCGGCCATGTCGACAACAGCGACAGCGACGTCCAGTCATGGGTTTTTGGCTTGTCGCAGGTCACAGATCGGTTGGTCGCCGGGGTGAGCGTGTCGCGCCTCGACAGTGACTACGGTATTCCGACCGGCGGTCACCACCACAGCGGCCATCATGAGCACCATGACCACGACCACGACCACGACCACGACCACGAAGAGCATAGCCACGAGGACGGGCATCACCACGATTCACTCCTGACTCGCATCGACCTGGAGCAGACCATCTACCAAGGCAAATTCCTGTTGCGTGACCTCGATGGTTTTGTCGAGTGCATCAGTCTCAATGTCAACCACAGCGACTATCGTCACAAGGAAATCGAGATCGATGCCGGCGAGCCCGCCATCGGCACGCGCTTCGCCATCGACAGTACGGAATTGCGCGCTGAGCTGAGTCATGCCCCGGTCGCCGGATGGGAAGGGACACTGGGCGCCCAGCACAAGCGCCGCGACTTCGACGCCCGCGGCCTGGAGGCTTTTGTAGCCCCCTCGGACACCCGCAACCTCGGCTTTTACCTGATCGAGGAAACCACTACCGCCATCGGCACCCTCGAACTGGGCGTGCGCCACGACAGTCAGCACCTGTCCAGCGCGGACCGCCACGACATCGACCACAACAGCCTCAATGCCAGTGCGAGCCTGCTCTACCCGCTGAATGACACGCAGCGCCTGGGGCTCATCCTGTCCCGCACCGAGCGCGCACCGGTGGCGGAAGAGCTGTTGTCGGACGGGGAGCACGTCGCCACCCGCACCTATGAAATCGGCAACCCCCATCTCGACGCGGAGAGCGCCTGGAATGCCGAGCTGACCTGGCACCACGAAGGTGCATTGCAAGCCAGCGTCAGCCTGTTCTATCGCCGTTTCAGCGATTTCATCTACGCTCTCGACAGCGGCGAGCGCTTCAATGGCGATCTCGCTGCACAGGGGTTCAGCGGTCTTCACGCATGCTCTGCGGCGCCAGGGGATTTCGCCAATGAAGAAGATTTTTCCGCAGCGCTCGACTGCTTTGTCTACACCCAGAGCGACGCGACCTTCACCGGCATGGAAGCGGAAATCAGTATTCCCATTGGCGACACCCAGGATTTGCGTCTGTGGGGTGATACCGTGCGCGGACGTTTCGACGACGCCGGCGACGTGCCACGCATGCCCCCGGCACGCATCGGCGCGAACTGGGACATCCACAGCGGCCCCTGGAACACGCGTCTGAGCTTTACCTACGCCATGGCACAGAACAGGCCCGGCCACAACCAGACAGCCACTGCCAGCCATACCCGCCTGGATGCCCATGTGCGCTACGGCCTCGGCAACTGGTCGCTGTTCCTCAAAGGCAGTAATCTCACCGACAGGGAGATCCGCAACGCGGCCAGCTTCCTGCGGGATATCGCTCCGGAACCCGGTCGCAGCATCACCCTTGGCGCCAGCTACAATTTCTGAGGATATGACCAACCGCCCCGTGGTGGATATTTATACCTTCAGGGAGTAGTCTCTCCTGGCAACAACCCAAGGAAGTCCGGATGAACAAGACCGTCAAACTTGCCGTGGCCGTTGTCATCGCCATCGTTATCGGCGTTGCTGCGCTTCTTTCGTACGTGCTGTTCGGCCTTGACCCCAATGCCTACAAGCCGCAACTGCAGGAAGCCGCGCGGCACCAGGGTATCGAACTCGATATTTCCGGTGAACTGGACTGGAAGCTGTTTCCGCGCATTGCGATACGCATGGGTGAAACACGCTTCGCCAGCGAATCCATGGGGCTGCCGGAATCCTCGTTTTCTTCCGCCGCCCTGGTGCTGGAGTGGTGGCCGCTGCTGCGCCAGAAAATCGCCGTCAATGCCCTGGAAATCGACGGCGGCAACTTTCACTTCACAGGGCTGGCGCAAGCCGGCGGTGCCCTGGCCGCGCCCGTCGATCCTCAAGCCAAAGAAAGTCCCGTACGTGAAGACAACGATGGCCTCGCGCTCGCCATCGAGCGCATCGCGATCACCGACAGCAGGCTGCGCTTGAGTGGAGATGATGGCGACTCGGTGTTCGAAGACGTCAACATCGCCAGCGGCGATATCAACAGTCGCGGCCGCTCTTTCCCGGTGGAAATCAGCTTTCGCCACTCGACCACGGAAAACCCCAAGCCCATCACTGTGAAGGCAACCGCACGCGCCGCTTTCGATCAGGAAAAACAGCTCGTCACGGTGGAATCCTCGCAACTGAGCGTTTCCGACTACGTGGAGGAAACCCTGACGATCAACGCCAAGGCTCGCCTGGATCTCGCCAGCCAGACGCTTAACCTCGAACAGCTCGAAGGCAGCCTCGGCACACTCAACCTGCGCGGTGAGGCGACAATCAACCACCTGGACACCCAACCTGCCGCCTCAGGCAATCTCAAGATTGAAAGCAACAACCTGCGCGCCACCCTGAACAAGCTGGTCGACGACGAAATTCGCACCGCCAATCCCAATGTGCTGAAGAAACTATCGGCGCAAACCCATTTCGCCGCCAGCGCGGAACTCGTCAGCCTCGACACACTGCAAATCAATCTGGATGACAGCGAATTTCACGGCAATCTGCGCATGAGGCTCGCCGTACCGCGCAACCTCGAAGCCAATTTGCGCGGCAGCAATCTGAACCTGGACGACTACAGCCCTCCCGCCGCGGAGCCCAACACGGCACCGGGCGACACCACGTCGGGCACGGACGCCCTGTTCGCACCACTCGCTGCGCCCATCGCGCTGCTCGACGGCGGCAAGGGTACGCTGCATCTCGCCCTGGAAAGCCTGGTGGTCGCGGGCGTAACCATCAACAATCCCGAATTCACCGTCGACGCCAATGGCAAGAAGATCCATGTTCACGACCTGCGTCTCGGTATTTTTGGCGGTTTGGTGAACGCGGAGCTCAGCGCCGACCTTTCAACCGATGTTCCACAGATCAGCTTCAACAACCAGCTTGCGGATATCGATATCCGCGCCCTGCAACAGCAGTTTTCAGAAGATGCCGATCTCAGTGGCAAGCTGACGATGAATATCGAAGGTACCAGCCAGGGCGTCTCGCGCCAGGCTCTGCTCGACAACCTGAACGCCAGCGGCACCCTGCAGCTCGACGAGCCGCGTCTGTCCACCATCAACCTTGAACGCAGCTACTGCGAACTGGCCGCGCTGGTGGAAAAAACACCGGCGCGCCAGCAACCCTGGCCTGCCGGCACGCAGTTGAACACCGTGAAAAGCAGCTTCGATCTGCGTGGCCTCGCCGTGAAACTCTCCGACTACACCACCGGTGTCGGCAATCTCAATATCCGCGGCGACGGCACCATCGACCTCGACGAGGAACACTTCGACATCCGTGTCATCGCCCGCCTTCAAGGCGACCGCACCAGTGCCGATGGCTGCGAGGTGAAAAGCAAGCGCGTGCGCGACCGCGACATCCCCCTGCTGTGCAAGGACAGTTTCGCCGATGCCGGCGCGGGCAGCTGCAAGCCAGACCCCGACGCAGTGAAACAACTGCTCAAGAACGAGGTCATGGATAGACTTCTGGAAAAAGCAGGAGAAGGCGACAACGGCGAAGGGGTGGAAGGTTTGTTGCGCGGACTTTTCAAACGATAATGTGCCACCGGCCATTATCGTATATCCACCATGCCCGACATCCACACCCCAGCAGCTGACGCAGACCTTCAGACAGCGGCAGAGACCTTTGCGCGCCGCCTTCTCCACTGGTTCGACAGGCATGGCCGCAAGGATCTGCCTTGGCAGCAAGACATCACGCCCTACCGCGTGTGGCTCTCTGAAATAATGCTCCAGCAAACCCAGGTGAGCACGGTCATCCCCTATTTCGAGCGCTTCACTAAGACCTACCCCAATGTACAGACGCTGGCAGCAGCGCCCTTGGACGACGTGCTTCATCTGTGGACCGGGCTCGGCTACTACGCCCGCGCCCGCAACCTGCACCGTGCTGCACAGCAGGTGGTGAATGAGCAGAATGGCCAATTTCCCGCCACCGTGGAAGAACTGTGCCAGTTGCCGGGGATCGGGCGCTCGACCGCCGGCGCCATTGTCAGCATTGCGTTCGGAAAGCGGGCGGCGATTCTCGACGGCAACGTCAAACGGGTACTGGCGCGCCATCGCGCCGTCCCTGGCTGGCCAGGCGAGAGTGCCGTACAGAATACCCTCTGGCACACCTCCGAAGCGTTCACGCCCAAGCGCAGGCACGGCGCCTACACCCAGGCGATCATGGATCTGGGCGCGACACTCTGCACCCGCTCGAAGCCCGCCTGCATTCTCTGCCCTGTGGGAGACGACTGTGTTGCCCGCGCCAACGGCAGCCAGGGGCAATTTCCCGGCAAGAAAAACCAGAAAAAGCTGCCGGTGCGCGAGAGCCTGTGGCTGCTGATGCAAAATCAGCAAGGCCAGTACCTGCTGGAAAATCGCCCGCCCGCCGGTCTGTGGGGAGGACTGTGGACCTTTCCTGAAACAGACACGGATGAGCAGATCGCACAGCGCTGCCAGGCTCTGGGCTTTCAGCTACACAGTGCCACTCCACTGGCAACCCGCCGCCACACCTTCAGCCACTTCCATCTGGACTACACGCCGGTGATGGTGCACGCAAGCCCTTTGTCCCGCGTTGCACAAACGCAGCCATACCACTGGCTCGACGCTTCGAATCTCAGCGGCTATGGCACGCCCGCGCCTGTGAAAAAGCTTCTCGAGGAACTGGCCGGCTGAGTGTGAGAAACTTGCAGAGCCCAGCCCCTGCTCTTATCCTAGCGCGACACTTTCAAGTCCCGGTGAAACGATGACCCGTACCGTTTACTGTCGCAAACTCAAGGCAGAACTGCCCGGCCTCAGTCAGCCACCCTTCCCTGGCCCCAAGGGTGATGAAATTTTCAACAATATCTCGCAACAGGCATGGGATGCCTGGCTGGACCATCAAACCATGCTGATCAACGAGAAGCGCCTCAACATGATGGACATGCAGGCGCGGAAATATCTGGCGGAACAACGAGAAAAATTTCTCGCCGACGAGGATTACGACCAAGCCGAAGGATACGTGCCGCCGGAAGAATAAATCCTCGGGCAGGCTTGACGGCAGTGAAGCGAAAAGGTTTAATACGCGCCTCTTCCGAAGAGTCCGCTCTTCACAACGCCCAGGTAGCTCAGTCGGTAGAGCAGGGGATTGAAAATCCCCGTGTCGGTGGTTCGATTCCGCCCCTGGGCACCATCCATGTTTTCCAGGCCTTCCCAAAACATCCCGAAACCCCATCGAAAGCCTGTAAAACAAGCGTTTTTCATTCCCCATGCTTGCCAGCACAACCCTGTCAACCCAATTCAGGAATGTCCCCTTTTGTCCCAGGCAGAAATGTCCCCTTGCGAAAGGGCTCGGTCAAGACTGTAGTGGCGCTTGTTTAGGGGAGATCGGTATCCGCTTCCAGGGATGATCGGCGGGTGGTTTGTAGGCAGGTCGCTGCTGTTGTGCTGCTTTGGCTTGCTCTACGCTCTGGTGAACACTTTTCTCGTCATCTTTCTCGTCACCAAGAGGTACCGGGGGCTCGAGATATTAGCAAAGATAATTGTTTTTTTATCTGTTTTGATCGGAATCTACGCGATTGTTAAAGGGCAGGTAAAATTTCCAAAGAAAAATAAGGCAGGGAAGGTAAACGATCAAAGAGGTTAAGCGCAAGACGGGGTTTCGCAAACTGATCCTGCTGGTTCCAGTGTAGTTCCAGCCATGCAGGTGGCCTTGTTCCTGGCGTCCTTCCCGCCGATCAGCTTGCCCAGAATGTTGTAGGTGCAGCTCCTGACGCTCTTGTCCGGATCGTTCATACTGAGCAGCCTGCGACTCATTTCGTCGCAGGTGATGGTCGTGGTGAGGCCTGACATGTTCAGCTCTTCTTCATTATCGGGGCGTGGCATACAAGCCAACCCTCATGCGGTAATTCTCGAAACTCAACTCTCGACGACCCGCGCCACTGCCGTCCAATCGATAGCAGGCATCGCCGCGGCCAGCGCCCGCTCCGCGAGCACGAGGGGAGTTCGCTCCGCAGGCGACAGCGGCTGAAGTCGGTCCTGTACCGGCATGAACGCCGCCGTACCAAGACCAAAGGCCATCAAGCTGAAATAAACGAAAACCGGGTTTGCCTTGCTGTCGACCTTCACAACGATCTCCAGGACCTGTGCGTAAAGCCCTGCCTGCCAGAGAGACGCAGCGACGTCCGAACTCTCACTGCCCGTGGAGGCCAGCACTTGCTGATAGAGATTGATGAGTGTCGCGTCCTCCAGAAAACAGGAGATCATCGATATCGCCATCTCCTTCAGCATTTCACGCGGCGAGCAATCCAGCGCCATAACGCGGCTGTATTCCCGCGCCCGCTCTTCTGCGACGGCGTTGAGCACTTCGACCCTGATCTCGTCTATCGAGCGAAAATGCTTGTAGAGAGAAGGCGAGGCGATCCCCACTGCCTTGGCGATTTCGCGGGTCGACACCTCGAAACCGCGCCTGGAGAACAACCTGAGTGCCGCGGCGATGATTTCCTGCCGGGTTTCCTTGCCATCACGAGGCAGTGCTGCCCGCTGTTTGCCAGAAGCCGATTTTGCCGCCAGACTGCCATTTCCAGGGCGAGGTTTCACCAGTGCCGCGCGTCGTCTTGACATCGAATCCTCCCGGGGGTTACCGTACGGCTATCAGGCGATAGCCAAGCATAAGGAATTCTACCCCAATCAGCCAGGGGACATGCAAACTGCCAACCAGGGCAGAGCGGGCTGTAAGCCAAAAGCTTCAAGCAAGAGCGCTGGAAGAACGGGGTCGTGCCAGCGTTTACCTCAGAGCATAAAACTTGGAGCTCAACGACAACCCGTAGCGCAAATTTCTGAGTTATGCGCAAGTCAGGTCGCACTGTATGCTTATGATTGCGAACGCCGAAGCGCTACGTTCACGTATCAGCAATAACATTGTCAAAAACCAAAAGGAATCATGAAAAAATGGCCAGACTACAGAACAAAACCGCATTGATCATGGGTGCGACCGGCGGCATCGGTCAGACCTGTGCCGAGATGTTTGCCCAGGAAGGAGCCCGCGTGGTGATCACCGGGCGCCGGGCGCCTGAAGGCGAGGCACTGGCACAGGCGATTACCGCAAACGGCGGTGACGCAAAGTTCGTGCAATGCGATGTCACCGAGCCTGAATCGGTCGAGAACGCCGTTCGCGAAGCCGTCGCCCACATGGGCCGTCTCGACATCCTGGTCAACAACGCCGGCGGCTCCGCCAACACAGACGGCCCGGTAACCAGCGCCGATCTGGACGAATTCTGGAACAAGATGCGCGTCGATCATTTCGGCACGTTTCTCGGATGCCGCTTTGCCATCCCCGAGATGATCAAGAACGGCGGCGGTTCTGTCATCAACATGGTATCCATGGCCGGCTTCGGCAATTCGACCGGCGGACGCTCGGCCTATGCCTCTGCCAAGGCGGCGGTGATGAACCTCACCCGCACCACCGCGCAAACCTTCGTCGGCGACGGCATCCGGGTCAATGGCATCGCACCCGCCGCCGTCGGTACCGAGCGCATCAAGAAGATGCTGGCCGATCGGCCCGAAGCCAAGGCCGCCCTCGCCTCGCAGCCACTCGGGCTCATCGAACCCTATGACATCGGCTACGCCGCCATTTACCTGGCGTCGGACGAATCGCGGATGATCACCGGCCAGATTCTCGCCGTACACGCGGGCTCGTTTGGTGATTGAACCAGGAGCTTCAAGGCGTAACGTTGCACGTAGGTGCCTGTAGGAGCCTGCCTGCAGGCGACAAATTTCGGTGGGTGGGGTCGCCTGCGGGCAGGCTCCTACAGGGGGTAGAGATTATGAACAGGCACTTGGCGCTTGCAGCTTTTCGCTCGGCGACAACCCGTAGCTCAAATTTCTGATTCTTATGTTCGTCGCCAGTTGGCGGCATTGACTCACAATACAATGATTGGAGAAATCATGGCAGGACAGTTCCAGGGGAAATCCGTCGTCATCACCGGTGCCGGTCGCGGCATCGGTGCGGCCATTGCACAGGCTTTCGCCGAAGAGGGCGCGAGTCTCGTTCTCGCGGCGCGCTCACGCGACGAGTTGGACGGCGTGGCCGCCAAAATCCGCAAGGCGGGCGGCACCGCGCATGTGGTGCCCACCGATCTCGCAGACTCGGCCCAGGTCGAGGCATTGGCCCGCGAGTCGCTCAAGCTGCTCGGCGGTGTCGACATTCTCGTCAGCAACGCCGCTTTTTCGCCGCCCCCGCAACCGTTGCTCGACACCTCGCTAGACACCTGGCGCCAGGCTCATCAGGTAAACACCACCGCCAGCCTGATTCTGACTCAGGTGCTGGCGCCACAAATGGCCGACCGGCCCGGCGCAAACATCATCATCGTGTCATCCCTCAGGGGATTGGGCGGCACACCTTACGGCGGCTCCTACGGGTCGTCGAAGGCGGCTCTCAATCAAATGGTCAAGACCCTGGCCTGTGAACTTGGTCCGCTCGGCATAAGAATCAACGCAGTGCTTCCCGGCCCGGTGGAAACCGCGATGACCACGGAATATCTCGCCGGCAACAAGCCGCTGTTCGATTATTACGGCGACATGGCGCCACTCAAAGGGTGGACACAGGCTGAGGATATGGTGGCTCCCGCCCTCTTCCTGGCGAGCCCGGGCGCACGCAAGGTTACCGGCCATCTTCTCGTGGTCGATGGTGGATTGAGTGCGATCAACCAGGATGGTTTCCCGCCGCCTGCCGAGTTGCTGCAGTAGCCGGAAATTCAGGCTACAGTCCCTCATGATGCCGGGCGAGCTGTAAGCCATAAGTGACAAGTGCCACCACATCGTGGACACCTATTTGTGCCACCACATCATGGACAGCGTTCTTTAACAATCGAGTAGTCACTTCGTGGAAAACCCTGAATGTCACCTATCGTATTGGAGATATTCATGAAAAAACTGAGGAACAACTGCGTCAACGGGCCGTTCAGCGGCACCGGGATGGAGAGAGTCCGACCAATATCTATTTTAGCTTGGGCAGGTCAAAAGCCTGGCTGTACAAGTGGCTGAGTCGCTACGATCCCGCCCGCCCGGACTGGTTTACAAGCCGCTCCAAACAACCCCAGTGGCTGTCGACTCAGTGTCTTTGGCGATACCTTCCCGGTCGCACCGGATCTTTAGTACGAGTACGTTGTGGCTACGATCGATGTTAAAGAACAAAAACTCAAACTCTTCTTGCAGTATCTGCAAGTGGAGGAATTTGATTACAAATTACGCTAGCAATACTGACCGTGGCTCAACAAAATTACGAGGTGACGGGATAGTGTCTACGATGTCATGGCACATCTTCCTGTCCACGATGTGGTGGCACTTGTCACATAAGCTTTAAGCCGGAGCCTTGGAAGAACTGGGTTCTGTCAGAATTTAACTTACGGCTTATAGCTCGATGAATGCCCACAGCCGAATTTCTGATTTATATGAAATAAACCAACGCTTTTTAGCGAACCGCATGTTGCGCACTTTCGCCCCGTACATAAAAGGAAACAATCATGACCCGCAAGATTCCTCTCCATGAAGTCAAGTCACTGGCCGGCCAGGAGCTGGGAGTTTCTTCCTGGCACACCGTAAGCCAGGAAGAAATCAATCTTTTTGCCGAAGCAACCGGGGATTTCACCTGGTTTCACATCGACGTGCCCCGTGCCGAAAAAGAGATGGGCGGCACCATCGCCCACGGATTTCTCACTCTGTCGTTGTTGCCAGCGCTCTGGCACCAGATCGGTGAAATCACCGAGTTCAAAAATGGTTACAACTACGGACTGGATAAGGTGCGTTTCACCAGCCCCGTCAAGGCCGGCGCCAAGGTACGCCTGCGTGCCACCATGCTGCCACCGCAAGAGCGCCGTGGTGGGACCATTGTCGGCGTACAGTGCGCGGTAGAGGTGGAAGGCGAAGAGCGCCCCGCTCTTGTCGCAGACTGGATGGAAATTTTTTACAGCGAGTAAAGCGCGGTAAAAAAGGGCTTGCCTGCAAGCGGGCCCCTACCCCCTGTAGGAGCTTGCCTGCAAGCGACCCTGTCGTTGGTGGTTTGAGCCGGACCCTTGTCGCCTGCAGGCAGGCTCCTACAACACCTCCCTGATCGGCAAACCGAAATTCTAAAATACTGGACAGCGATAACTGGCCACCACGTTGCCATCCTTCACCGATTCCAGATACACGTCGAAACGCCACAGCTGGTGAAGGTGCTTGAGCACTTCCCTGGCCTCGTCTTCGAGCAATGGCCGGCCGTTGTGCATATCGTGGCGCAGAATCAGGGCGCGGTCGCCACGAATATTGACTCTGTGAACCTGGATGTTCGGTTGGTTGTCGCCCAGGTTGTATAGCGCGGCCAGTTGCTCGCGAATCGCCTGGTAACCCATCTCGTTGTGGATGGCGGTGATGGTCAAGACGTCTTCGTCGCTGTCGTCATACACCGAGAACAATTTCAACTCACGAATCACCTGGGGCGACAGGTACTGAAGTATGAAACTTTCGTCCTTGAAATTCGCCATGGCGAAATGCAGTGTATCCAGCCAATCGCTGCCGGCAATTTCCGGAAACCACTCATAATCTTCGGCCGTCGGTTCTTCGCAGATACGGCGAATGTCCCGGAACATGGCAAATCCCAGGGTATAGGGATTGATGCCGGAAAAATACGGCGAATCGAATGGCGGTTGATAAATGACATTGGTGTGATGCTGAAGAAATTCCAGCATGAAACCATCACTGACCAACCCTTCCTGATACATCTGCTGCACGATAGTGAAATGCCAGAAGGTCGCCCAACCCTCGTTCATCACCTTGGTTTGGCGCTGCGGATACAGGTACTGGGCGAATCGGCGCACGATACGCAGGATCTCACGCTGCCATGGTTCCATCAGCGGTGCGTGCTTTTCGATGAAATACAGCAAGTTTTCCTGCGGTTCCGCTGGAAACCTGGCCTCATCCTCGGACACGTCTGTATCGTCCGGTTTGGCCGCTGTCGGGATAGTGCGCCACAGATCGTTGACCTGGCGCTGCAAATGCTCCTCGCGCTCGCGCTGGCGCCTTTCCTCCTCCACCATGGAAATGGGATAGGGGCGCTTGTAGCGATCCACGCCGTGATCCATGAGGGCATGGCAGGCGTCGAGTACCGCCTCCACGGCAGCCACACCGTGCCGCTCTTCACACTCGCGTATGAAATTGCGGGCAAATACCAGGTAGTCGATGATGGACGAGGCGTCCGTCCAGGTGCGGAACAGGTAGTTTCCCTTGAAAAAAGAGTTATGCCCGAACGACGCATGCGCGATCACTATGGCTTGCAACACGCTGGTGTTGTCTTCCATCAGATAGGCGATGCAGGGGTTGGAATTGATCACGATTTCGTAAGCAAGCCCCATGTAGCCACGTCGATAACTGTTTTCCACCTGCAGGAATCGTTTGCCGAACGACCAGTGATGGTAATTGATGGGCATGCCGGATGACGCATAGGCATCCATCATCTGCTCTGAGCTGATGACCTCGATCTGGCTGGGATAGGTATCGAGACGAAAGTTGCGGGCGATTCGTGAGATTTCCCGCTCGTATTCCTCGATAAGTTCGAAAGTCCAATCCGAGCCCCGGTCGATATGGCGTGTCGCGCGCTCTGTGCTGGTCATCATGGTTGCCTCTTGCGAAACAGTTCATGAAAGACCGGATAAATATCCGCCGGGCCGCTGATGTGTTGCATGGCGAAGCGGTCGGCAAAGCGCGGTCGCACCATTTCATACGTCTGCCACAGAGGGTGCTCGCCCCCTGGCGTGATTTCGATATAAGCGAAATATTGCAAGGCCGGTAGCACTTCGTTCATCAGCGTCACGCAACGCCCGCCGTCCTCCGGCCAGTTATCACCGTCGGATGCCTGCGCGCCGTAGATATTCCACTGGCTGGAGGGATAGCGGCTGGCGATGACGTTCTGCATCAATTCAAGGGCGCTGGACACGATGGTGCCGCCGGTTTCCCGTGAATAGAAGAATTCTTCCTCGTCCACCTCCTTGGCACTGGTGTGGTGACGGATGAACACCACCTCGGTCTTGTCATAATTGCGAGACAGGAAGAGATACAGCAGGATGAAAAAGCGTTTTGCGAGATCCTTGGTGGTCTGATCCATCGAGCCCGACACATCCATCAGACAGAACATCACCGCCTGCGCGCACGGCACCGGCACTTTCTCGTAGCGGCGGTAACGAATGTCGAAGTCGTCGATGAAGGACACCCGCTCGATGGCTTCGCGAATTTCCCTCATGCGGGCTTCGAGCACCCTGCGCCTGTCTGCGATTTCGCTGACGCCAGCCTCGATCAGTGCGGCGAGTTCCGTTTCCAGCTCACGGAGTTCGCGGCGCTTGGCAGCGGTGAGGGCGATGCGCCGCGAGATTGCCGAGCGCATCGAACGAGGTACATCGATATTGCCGGGGCTGCCCGCGGTGGAAAACCCGGCGCGCTGGGTTTTGAATTCATCGACTCCTTTCAGTTGCCGCTTGGTCAGATTCGGCAACGCCATGTCTTCGAAGAGAAAGTCGAGAAATTCCTGCTGGCTGATCTCGAACACAAAATCATCCATGCCCTCGCCGTCGGGACTGCCCTCCTTGCCTCCACCGCCGCGCCCGCCGCTGGGCCTCGGAATGGTGTCACCCGGCACGAAGTCCCGATTGCCCGGCAAAATATGACGCAGAATACCTCCCGCGCCGTGACGAAATATGGGCTCGTTGGTATCTCTCGTCGGAATCGTGATTTTCTCACCGCCGTTGGTGTTGGTGATACTACGGCTGCGCAGGTTGCGCTGTACCGCATCGCGAATCTGCTCGCGGTGGCGTTCGATGAAGCGCTGGCGGTTGACCGCACTTTTTTTCTTGCCGTTGAGTCTTCTGTCGATGAGGTAGGCCATTGGATGCCCTTTCAGACTACGAGGTATTTACCCGCGGCCTGACGTCTGACGTCGGACGTCTGACGCAAAAGCAATGGCCGCTCCGGCCACCCCACGCGTCAGACTTCAGACGTCAGACGTCAGACCTAAAAAATCACTGCGATTTACGCACTCGCAGGTACCACTCGGACAACAGCCGCACCTGTTTTTCGGTGTAGCCGCGCTCGATCATGCGCTGTACGAAATCCTGATGTTTCTGGCGATCCTCCGTGGAGGCCTTGGGATTGAAGGAAATCACCGGCAACAGATCCTCGGTGCTTGCAAACATTTTCTTCTCGATCACCGTACGCAATTTTTCATAGCTGGTCCACTTGGGATTGCGGCCCTCGTTGTTGGCGCGCGCACGCAGCACGAAATTGACGATCTCGCTGCGGAAATCCTTGGGATTGCTGATACCCGAAGGTTTTTCCATTTTCTCCAGTTCGTCGTTCAGCGCGGCGCGGTCGAGAATTTCGCCCGTATCGGGATCGCGGTATTCCTGATCCTGTACCCACAGATCCGCGTAGGTGACGTAGCGGTCGAACAGGTTCTGGCCGTATTCCGAATAGGACTCCAGGTAGGCGGTCTGAATTTCCTTGCCGATGAAATCCACGTAGTTGGAGGCGAGAAATTCCTTGATATGTTTCAGATAACGTTCATGCACCTCCTGCGGAAACTGCTCCTGTTCGATTTCCTTCTCCAGCAGGTACAGCAGGTGTACCGGGTTGGCCGCCACTTCATTGGGGTCGAAGTTGAATACCTTCGAAATCACCTTGAACGCGAAGCGCGTGGACAACCCGGTCATGCCTTCGTTGACACCGGCGGCATCGCGGTATTCCTGGATCGACTTCGCCTTGGGGTCGCGATCCTTGAGGTTTTCGCCATCGTAAACCAGCAGCTTCGAATAAATGCTGGAGTTTTCCGGTTCCTTGAGACGCGACAGCACGCTGAACTGGGCGAGCATCTCAAGTGTATCCGGCGCACAGGGCGCATGGGCAAGCGAGCTGTTCTGCAGCAGCTTGTTGTAGATTTCCACCTCTTCCTTCACGCGCAGGCAGTACGGCACCTTGATGATGGATACCCGGTCGATGAACGCCTCATTGTTGCGGTTGTTTCTGAAATTCTGCCACTCCGCCTCGTTGGAGTGGGCGAGGATGATGCCGTCGAACGGTATCGCGCCTATACCCTCGGTGGCGTTGTAGCTGCCGTCCTGGGTCGCGGTCAGCAGCGGATGCAGCACCTTGATGGGCGCCTTGAACATCTCGACGAACTCCATCACCCCCTGATTGGCGCGGCACAGCCCCCCCGAAAAACTGTAAGCGTCGGGATCGTTCTGAGGAAATTCTTCCAGTTTGCGAATGTCCACCTTGCCCACCAGGGACGAGATGTCCTGGTTGTTCTCATCCCCCGGCTCGGTCTTGGAGATGGCGATCTGGTTCAATACCGACGGCCAAGCCTTCACCACCCGGAACCGGGAGATATCGCCACCGTACTCGTGAAGTCGTTTCACCGCCCAGGGCGACATGATGCCCTTGAGATAGCGCAGCGGGATTCCGTACTCCTCTTTCAGGATATGGCCATCCTCGCGCGGATTGAAAAGCCCCAGCGGCGATTCGAAAATCGGCGAACCCTCGAGGCAGAAGATGGGGTGTTTCTCCGCCAGGCTTTTGATCTTGTCGGCAAGAGACGATTTGCCGCCACCCACCGGCCCCAGCAGATAGAGGATTTGCTTGCGCTCTTCCAGCCCCTGCGCCGCGTGTTTGAAGAAACTCACGATCCGTTGAATGCACTCCTCCATGCCATAGAAGTCGCTGAACGCCTCGTAGCGCTTGATCACCTTGTTGGAGAAAATCCGGCTCAAGCGCGGATCCTTGGCGGTATCCACCAGTTCGGGCTCGCCAATGGCCATCAGTAACCGCTCCGCCGCCGAGGCGTAGGCGGACCGGTCTTCCCTGCAAAGATCCAAGTATTCCTGGAGGCTGTATTCCTCCTGTTGAGTGGCGTCGTAGCGGGACTGGTAGTGCGCAAATATAGACATCAAGTTACCTCCGGAGGCTATTGGGACACTCTGCCTTTTTTCTTAGTCTAGACACTATATTCAGATCGGTGTTCTCATTTTCTACTTTTACACAGGATCCGCGCTCACCGACCGGGGTGTCTTTCTCTGCTAAGATGGCGCCTTTCCGCCAACTTCGCCAGCCATGTCACCTACCCTGATACTGATCGCCATCACCGTCGCAATCTCCTGGGCCGCGTGGCAGCGGCCCGTCTATCTGGACAAGCTCATTTACCACGGTCCGTCCGTCGAGCGCGGCCAATACTGGCGTATGCTGAGCCACGGCTTCATCCACGGCGACGGCAATCACCTGCTGTTCAACATGATTACGTTATATTTTTTCGGGCGGGTGATGGAGCAGATTCTGATACCGCGGATCGGTGTCGGCGGATTTTTCGGTTTTTATCTGTTTGCCATTGTTTTTGCGATGATTCCCAGCCACCTGCGCAACCGTCACAATCCTGCATACCGCAGTCTCGGGGCGTCGGGCGCGGTTTCAGCGGTGCTGTTTTCCTACATCCTGATCCAGCCCTGGGCGATGTTGTTCGTCATGTTCATTCCCGTGCCCGCCATCATCTTTGCCGTGCTCTACGTCGCATATTCGCTGTGGGCGGAACGGCGCGGGCGCGACCGCATCAACCACAGCGCCCACCTGTGGGGGGCGCTGTGGGGTGTCGGCTTCATGATATTTCTTCAGCCCAGCCTGGCGACCCGCTTTTTTGCCCAGCTGCGGCACATACCCGGCATCAATTGACCACGAGCATATCGCCTTCCAGGTGCCTGAGGAGCCGCTCGGCGGTGTTGCCCAGGAAAAAGCCTTTCAGGCCCTTGTTGGCGATGGTGCCGATCACCAGCAAGCCATCCTCGGTCAGGGCTTCCTGGAGCACGTCCTCCACTCTTCCGGTCCTTACGCTGCGCTGTTGGGCATGAATGCCGTACAGAGACAGAATCTGGGCCTGGCGCTCGCGGGTGGTTTTTTCCGCCTGGCTGCGAAAGGCGACGATCGCCTTGCTGTCGGAAGCGGCAAAATCGGAGTAGATGTAGGCCGGGTCCGGCACCACGCTCAACACCTTGAGAGGCAGCTTCAGCGTTTCCGCCATGAGGCGCGCGTTGTCCAGGATGCGCGCGTTGAGTGAGGCGTGCGCCTCCGTCTCTTCCAGCGCATCCACAGCCACCACCACGCTGTGGTAGGCGCGCTCCTCACCACTCAGGATCAGCACCGGGCAACTGGCGTCGCGCAGCAGGTGCCAGTCATCCGGCTTGTGGAGAAAATCGCCGAGCGCGCTGTGCTGACTGGCCGCCATCACGATCATTTCGGCGGAGAGCTGTTCGGCCTTCTCCGCCACGGCGCGGTAGGGACGCGACTGCCACTCCACTTCCGCGCTCTGCGCGTCTTCATCGGACAGTTGTTCAAGCTGTGTGCGGTATTCTTCCAGCAGCGCCTCTTTTACGGCCTCGTAGTTGTCGAACCCGAAGTAGCGGTTCAATTCCTCGAATTCGCTGGAAACCGGGCAGTAGATATGCATCTGCCCTCTGGTGGCACGGGCAATCAGGCGCGCCTTGGCCAGCACGCGCTCGGCATAGGGCCAGTTATTGATGACAGCCAGAACTGTACTCATGATTATCTCAACCTCATTCTCTGCACTTGCACTAACTCTAGACCGTTGCGGTCGATCCATGTGTTGATTTGAATCATTTTCCCGCCACGTGTTCATCTCTAGAGTGAAATCCCGCGACAAATGCAGAGGGCAGCATCCATCACCGGGTGCGACATACCATAGTGAATCTGGCGACAAATTTCACCAGCAACGCATTTTCCCGGCTTCTCGACAACGCCGCCGGGCAAGAACCGTTCAACCTGGGCGGCAAGATCACGGCCATCAACGCCGCCGGCATCTACGTTTATACCCCCACGGCGCCTGTGGATGATTATGTCAGTCTGCTGTGCCAGGAAATGCTGATCAAGAAAAACTACCTGTCGCGGCGCCAGCCCGTGCAGTATCTGCGCATACACGGCTTGCCGCTGCGCCAGTTCAGCAGTGATGAACTCACCGAACTCCTGTTCTGGCTGTGCTCCCATTTCAACGTCCTGGACGGCACCGTGGTCGAGCGCAGCATTCAACTGACACCGGAACATTGCTCGGCAAACAATCTAGCCCTGCTCAAAGGGCTGGGCTTCAACAACATACGCCTCAGTGTGGACGCCTCCATTGCCGGCCCTGACAGGAGCCTCGACGCCATCCGCCAGGCCATCACCCGTATCAGCGACTATCGCAATACCCGGCTCTCGTGCGAAATCAGTTTCAGTTCCGACACCAGCGCGGTTTACCTGGGCGCCTTGAGCAAGGTATTGATCGACGCCCAATTCTCCGAGCTGGAATTCGTCTGGCAGGCGCAATTCCCGCAGCCCATGCGCGAACTGGAGACCGTTCAGCAGCTTTTCGCTAACATCACCGCCGTACTGGAGAGCTCCTCCTACCGCGCCCTCGGCAACAAATGCTTCAAGCATCGGGACAGCCGCGATTTCATCCTGATGAAACACAACCAGCTGAGTTACGGCCCCTGGGGATTTCACAACGCCGCAGCCTGTGACTGGCTGGGGCTGGGCATTGGCGCCAGCGGCATGATCAGCGGTTATCTGTACCACAACAGCGGCGACCCCGAGAGCTACAGGGTGCGTGTGAGCTGTCATCAATCGCCGGTGGCGAAGTGGAGCGAACGCCCCTTGAACCGGGATCAGGCTTTTGAATTCATACAGATAATTTACTGTCACCAGCGCATCTCGCGGCATTTTTTCGCCGGTCGGGAGAAGCTGCTGCAGGCGCTGTTCGACCATGACTGGATAGTGCGCGACGGCGAGTTCATACGCCTGACCACGGGGGGCGTGCTCAACATCGCCACCATCGCCGCGCTCTACTCGCAATCCGACCTCGCCTAGCGGCAGATTGATGCGCCGTCAAGCGAGTCCTATAATCTCCTCAGTATCTGCTTGAGAAAAGCCATGGAAGCCAAGTGTCCCCACAACAACACCGTCCACTGCGGCGATTGCCGCATGAATGGTCTTTGTCTGCCAATCGCTCTGCAGAGTCATGAGATCGATCGCCTCAACGACATCGTCGAGCGGGGCCGCCCTCTGCAGAAAGGCGATTACATCTACAACGTCGGGGAGCCGTTCAAATCGATCTACGCCGTCCGCAGCGGCGCCATCAAGGGTTTTACCCTCAATCACGAAGGCATCGAGCAAGTTACGGGCTTCTACCTGCCGGGCGAAATCTTCGGGATGGATGGTATCGGCCATCCCAACCATATCAACTCCGCCGTCGCTCTCGAAACCTCGGCCATCTGCGAGATTCCCTTTTCGCGCATGGAAGACCTCAGCATTCAGATCCCGTCGCTGCAGCGCCACTTCTTCGCGCTCATGAGCCGGGAGATCACCAACGACCAGCAGCTCATCGCCATGTTGAGCAAGAACAGCGCCGAAGAGCGAATCGCCACCCTGCTGACCAGCATTTCGGCGCGCAATGCCCGCCGCAACCTGTCGAGCGTCCGCTTTCGCCTGCCCATGTCGCGGGCAGATATCGGCAACTACCTGGGCCTCACGGTCGAAACGGTCAGCCGGGTCTTCAGCCGCTTTCAGAAACAACTGGTCCTGGAGGTCGACAAGAAGGAGATCAATATTCTCGACATGGACAAACTGCGCTCCATGGCGAACACCTGAGAGGGTCTTGCTGATTGCCGGCGCTATCGGATGCTCGTCACCAGTTTGAGCCATAAGCTGTAAGCTCCAAGTTGAACTCTAGTAGGACTCGTTTTCTTCAGTGTTTCTGCTTACGGCTTATAGTTCGCTTTCTGGTCACTAGAGTCAGATCTTTCCTTTTGCCTTTCCGGTTTGGGAAAAAGCACGGCACAAAATTCACGATCCGGCAGCGCCAGTGCTGATACGCCGAAAATTTGGGCTACGTACCGGAGCTCAGCTCTAAGCTAAACTCTGTCGGGACCCAGCTCTCCCAGCGCTTCTACTTACAGCTTACAGCTCACCTCCAAGATTGCAGCCCGAATGTTCGACTACGGCGCAAAGCTTGCACCAGCGCCCGACAACCCTCGCAACCACAATCTTGATCCACATCAATGAACGAAACGCGGACTCCCTCTACTTTATCAACTGATAAAGCATGGCCAACCAGGCCATTTCCGGGAGGAACGACCCATGTCAATCGAAGTGAACAAAGCGCTGTTTGAAAAAGCGAGAACCCATCAACCACTGAACCAGCCGGCACTGAGCGAGTACGTGCGCATCCAGGAGGATCTGGGAAGATTCGAGGTGGACCAACGCGCCTACATGGACGAGGCGGTTTTCAAGAAGGAGCGGGACACCATCTTCAGCAAGTGCTGGCTCTATATCGGCCACGAATCGGAGATTCGCAACCCCAAGGACTATCTCACCCGCACCGTGGGCGGCTACGATCTCATTTTCCACCGCAACCGCAAGGGTGACGTCAAGGCGTTCCACAACTATTGCACCCACCGCGGCCCGATCCTCGAAGTGGAGGAGCACGGCAGCAAGAACGTTTTCACCTGCCCCTATCACGGTTGGGTTTTCGACGGCGAAGGTAAATTGCGCGATTACGGCGCCTCCTGCGGCTACGAGGCGAACTTCAATGCGGATGGCCGTTACAACCTCGAGGAAGTGCCGCGCCTGGATCAGTATCGGGGCTTTTATTTCATCAACTTCAATCCCAAGGCCATCGACCTGAAGAGCTACCTGGCGGGCGCCACGGACTTCCTCGATCTGATGGTGGACCAGGCACCGGAAGGAAAGGGCCTGGAAATCATCAGCGGCGAGCAGGGCCTGGTGAACGGCGGCAACTGGAAAGTGATCACCGACAATTTCGTGGACAGCTACCACGGCCCCTCGCTGCACTCGAGTTACTTTTTCAACTATGCCCCCAAACGCACCGAGAATGCCCAGCTGATATCCGGCTTCGTGGGCGATGCGGGAGGGCTCGGCAACGGCCACAACTATTTTGAAAACCAGCTCGGGCTCGGTCGCCCGGTGGCGGTGTGGATTCCCGCCTTCGGTGAGGAAACCAAACCGCTCATCGAAGCCCACGGCGAGGAATTGCGCGCGAAATGGGGTGAGGAAAAGGGTGCGCGAATCACCGCCTCGAATCGCAATATGGTGATCTTTCCCAACCTGGTGATCACCGACAACATTTCCATGTCGGTGCGCAGTGTCTACCCCGAAACCGTGGATTCATTCCGCATGAACATCTGGGCGGTGGGCATCGAGGGAGAGCACGAATCGGTACGCGACGTGCGCCTGCGCAATCACCTGAGTTTCGTCGGGCCCGCCGGCTTCGCGCATCCGGATGACTTCGAGATTTTCGAGCGCCAGCGCCGCGCCTACCACACCACCCCGGCCAAGTGGTTCGATTTTTCCAAGGGCATGGCATCGGGCACCGATGTCATCGAAGATGGCGACCGCCGCAAGGTGCGCGGCCACATGATGGACGAATCCCAACAGCGCGCCTGGTGGACACAGTGGGACCGCATCATTGCGGGCGCGGAATCCCTGAGCGTGGAGGAATGAGCAATGAAAAACCTGTCTCCGAATCAGTCTCTCGCATACCCGCAAATCGTTTCCGTAAAGGAGCACGTGGAGCGCTTTCTCTTTGACGAAGTCAGGCTGCTGGACAACTGGCAGCTCAAGCAGTGGGAAGAGCTTTTCAGCGAGGACGGCGAATACCTGGTGCCGCCGCTCAACTGCAAGAACGGCGAGACGGCCTCGCCCAGGGAAACATTGTTCTTCATCGCCGACAACCGCACCACCATCGCGGCGCGCACCGAGCGCATGTTGCGCAAGGACGCCTATGTGGAGTCACCGCGCTCCCGGATTCGCCACCTGGTGAGCAACGTTTCGATAATCGCCGACGACGGCGAAAAACTGAGGGTTTCGGCCAACATGGTGGTTTACCGGGCGCGCCGCGGCCAGGTATCCACCTATGTGGCGGAAGTCTTCTACGTGCTGGTGCGGGATGAAGACAGCTATAAAATCCGTGAGAAACGCGTTTGTCTCGACAACGATGAACTGAAACCCCAGGGTAGCTTGGGCATCATTTTGTAGTTTTCCGTAAATTCCGACCAAACCCGCACTTGCAGAAATGGGCGACGGCAGCAAGCTTCGCCCATTTCTCGTCTCTCCGGCGACCAAATCTCCGTTCCGCGCCGGCACACAGGCCAAATCCTGTCATATCCCGCTGATAGTCTTAACTTTAGGACTTTACCGCACTCGATAGCAGTTTTTTATGGTACAAATAGAATGAATTGATTAGATTAAACACCCCATGCCTTATAGGATGGGATGGTCAACGTTTAACAACCCACCATGGAGATAGCACATGTCCTTGATCAACACCCAAGTTCAACCTTTCAAAAACAATGCCTTCCACAACGGCAAGTTCATTGAGGTCAGCGACGCCGACCTCAAGGGCAAATGGTCCGTGGTGATCTTCATGCCCGCCGCATTTACCTTCAACTGCCCCACCGAAGTGGAAGATGCCGCGGAAAACTATGCCGAGTTCCAGAAGGCCGGTGCCGAAGTGTATATCGTCACCACCGACACCCACTTCTCCCACAAGGTATGGCATGAAACGTCCCCCGCCGTTGGCAAGGCCAGGTTCCCGCTGGTCGGCGACCCCACTCACCAGCTGACCCGCGCGTTTGGCGTGCATATCGACGAGGAAGGTCTGGCCCTGCGCGGTACCTTCATCATCAACCCGGAGGGCGTGATCAAGACTCTCGAGATCCACGATAACTCCATCGCGCGCGATGTGACCGAAACCCTGCGCAAGCTGAAGGCCGCTCAATACGTTGCCGCTCACCCCGGCGAAGTTTGCCCCGCCAAGTGGAAAGAAGGCGAAGCCACTCTCGCCCCTTCTCTCGACCTGGTAGGCAAGATCTAAAACCCCGTACCGCGCTGGAGGCCGCACTGCGGTCTCCACGCGGGACTGTAGCGCAAAGTCGCGGGCGTGCCGGCGCTTTTGCAGTGCAATCATTTACGAGGAGAACACCATGCTAGACGCAAACATCAAGACGCAGCTCAAGACTTACCTGGAGCGCCTGCAGCGCCCCATTGAACTCGTCGCATCCCTCGACGATGGCGCAAAATCCCAGGAAATGCACCAACTGCTGCGCGAAATCGCAGAACTCTCGAACCTGGTGACGGTGCGCGATGATGGCACTCACGAACGTCGGCCGTCATTCTCGGTCGGTACGCCGGGCGAACCTGCTCGCGTTCACTTCGCCGGCCTGCCCATGGGTCAGGAGTTCACCACGCTGGTGCTGGCCCTGCTGCAAAGTGGCGGCCATCCCCCCAAGGTGGAGGACGAGGTTATCGAGCAGATTCGCGCCCTTGAAGGCAACTTCCGCTTCGAGACCTATATTTCCCTGTCGTGCCACAACTGCCCCGACGTGGTGCAGGCGCTCAACCTGATGGCCGTGCTCAATCCCGGCGTTGAAAGCCTGATGATCGACGGCGCGCTGTTTCAAGAAGAAGTGGAGAGTCGCCAGATCATGGCCGTGCCAAGCGTTTACCTCAACGGCGAGCCATTCGGTCAGGGCCGCATGACGCTGGAAGAGATCCTCGCCAAGGTCGATACCGGCGCCGCCGCGCGCGAAGCCGCCAAACTGGACGACAAGGCCGCCTATGACGTGCTGGTTGTCGGCGGCGGCCCCGCTGGTGCAGCGGCAGCCCTGTACGCGGCGCGCAAGGGCATTCGCACCGGCATCGTCGCGGAGCGCTTCGGCGGTCAGGTGCTGGATACCCAGTCCATCGAAAACCTGGTATCCGTATCCCACACCGACGGTCCCAAACTGGCGCGCGCCCTCGAGGAGCACGTCAAGGAATACGATGTGGACATCATCAACCTGCAGCGTGCCGATGCCCTGACTCCCGCAGGTGACGACGGCTTGATCCGCATCGGCACGGCCAGCGGCGCGACCCTCAAGGCCAAGAGCGTGGTTCTCGCCACCGGCGCGCGCTGGCGCGAGATGAACGTGCCGGGCGAGGCGGAATACCGTACCCGCGGTGTCGCCTACTGCCCTCACTGCGACGGCCCGCTGTTCAAGGGCAAGCGTGTTGCGGTCATCGGCGGTGGCAACTCGGGCGTGGAAGCGGCCATCGACCTGGCGGGCATCGTCAGCCATGTCACCCTGCTGGAGTTCGATCCGCAGCTGCGCGCCGACGCCGTGCTGCAGAGCAAGCTCAACAGCCTGCCCAACGTGACGGTGATCACCAGCGCGTTGACCACCGAGGTGACGGGCGACGGTGAAAAGGTGAATGGTCTGATCTATGAAGACCGCAACAGCGGTGAGCGCATCCGCGTCGATCTGGAAGGCATCTTCGTGCAGATCGGCCTGCTGCCCAACACCGACTGGCTGAAGGATGTGGTGGCCCTGTCGCCGCGCGGCGAGATCGAGATAGACGCCCGTGGTCAGACATCGGTACCCGGCGTGTTCGCCGCCGGTGACGCGACCACCGTGCCTTACAAGCAGATCGTCATCGCCATGGGCGACGGCGCCAAGGCCAGCCTCAGCGCCTTCGACTACCTGATCCGCAGCTCCGCACCGGACCAGGACAAGAAAGTCGCCTGACAGGTCTGTTGCACGACACGCAAAGGGCGGGTTTCAAACCCGCCCTTTTTCATGGGGAATTGTTGAAGCAGCCTGTGGGCGTGCTCGTTCACAAGAAGCTATAAGCTGTAAGCTCTAAGTTGAATTCTGGCAGAACTCAGTTCTTCCCGTGCTACGGCTTATGGTGTCGCTTAACAGATTGTTAATAAGGTCTACTCAGCCTCATAACGATCTTTCAAGGTAACTTCTCCCGCTCTCCGGAAATGAAAAGAGACAATCGACCCGAGCATCTCGATGTTCGGAAAATATCCCGAACCCCGCCCCGTCCAACTTATAGCTTAAAGCTGCCCCCCCATCAACGCCGTTCAAACGCGTACGCGGTAATGCCACCATCGTTATCGGTCACATAGACTCTCTGACCATCGGAAAGAATCGGTGCGCTCACGCCGCTGCCATCGACCTTTCTGCGCCCGGCGAAGGTTCCGTCACTGGCGGAAAGAACGTGCAGGTAGCCGTCTGCGTCACCCACTGCCACATAGCCCGCGGCGTAGCCAGGGGGGCTGAGCTGGCGGTATTTCAGCTGGCTGTTGGTCCACACTTCCTGGCCGCTGTTGCTGCGCAGGGCGCGCACTTCATCGTTCGCCAGGGAAACGTACACCTGATCCTGGCCAAAGGCGGGCTGCTGAAAACTGGACATGTCCTGATACCAGATGGCGCGCCCGGTGCCGCGGCTGATGGCGGCGGTGCGGCCCTGATAGCTGGTGACGTAGACCACGTCTCCCTCCATGACGGGCGATCCGGCGATGTCCACCATGCGCTCCAGTTCGGAGCGGCCCTTGGGCAGCGCCACGCGGTTCTCCCACAGCAGCGCGCCATTGGCGGCGTTGAGCGCCATCGCCTTGCCGCTGGCAAAACCCGCGACGACCGTGTTGCCCGACATTACCGGCGAGGTGCTGGCACGCAGTGTCAGGGAGGGGATGTCGGTCTGGTAGCGCCACAGCTCGTTGCCGTTGCTGGCATCGAGCCCCACGACAAAACCGTCCATCGTCTGAACCGCGACATAGCGGCCGTTGCTGGCAGGCGCGGACAACACCTCGCGACTCACGCCGGAGCGCCAGCGCTGTTCGCCAGTGCTGCGATCGAGGGCGAAGACGCGCCCCTGGATATCGGCCACCAGCACCAGATCGCCTCCGACACCGACGCCACCGCTGAGATTGCGCTTGAGTTTTTTCTGCCAAATGGTCTTGCCGGAGGACGCATCGACGGCGATCACCACGCCATTGTCGCCCGCAGCATAGACCACACCGTCGCTCAGCGCCGGGTGCAGGCTGGAAATCAGTTTATCCCGCTTGCTGACGCCTTTTGACCAGAGTTTCTCGACACGAATGGTCTCGTCGAACTTTTCCAGTTTCGCGGGAGCCAATTCATCGACTTCGTCGTTGCCCCAGAATTTGAGGGAGCTGCATGCGGACATCAAGACGGCAAAGAGTACGATAAACAGAATTCTCATCAGGCTTCACCTTCTCCGGCAGCGCCAGTCCCTGGTTTCATCTCGTTGATCTTCAACTGCAACAGGGCCTGAACCTGCATATCGCCGGCCTGGAGGCCCTCCATGGCGGCCTGATAGGCGATCCTGGCGGCTTCGTTGTTGCCCTGGGCAGCGAGAATGTCGCCCTTCAGCTCCGCATAGAGCGCGTGGAATGCCTTGGGATGCGCGTTGTCGAGCCACGCCAGCGCCGCATCATGGTCGCCGCGCGCAAACTCGACACCCGCCAGCCGCAAACGCACCAGTGCGCGCATGGCGTCATCCTCTGCCTCGGCAAGCGCCCATTCGAGTTCCGCGGTGGCGTTGTCGTAATCGCCATCGGCCGCCGCGAGACGTGCGATGGTCAGCGCGGCATAGCGGCCATACTGGCTGCCGGGAGACAGTTTCTTGAGCATTTCCGCATGGCTGGAAACCTGGTTGGCCGCCTCGTCGGAGGCGTTTCTCTCCCAGACGGAGACCGCATCGAGCATCGCCATATAGACGATGGACGCCTGCTCGGCCTGCTCCGAGGAGCGGTTCTGCCAGTAATGCCAGGCGAACCAGCCGCCGCCCACGATGATCAGCACCGTCAACAGGTTGATGCCGTTGCTCCACCACCATTTCTTCAGAGCTTCGAGCTGCTCGTGGTCATTGAGATGGCCCGTCACCATCACCTCCTGAAATATTCAATAGTGTTTCTATCTGTTTCACTGCCTGTACCAGCGGCAGCGTTTCCTGCGGCCTGTCAGCGCGCAGATATTTGAGCGTGGCCTGCCCGCTCGCCGCTTCGTCCTCACCGATCACCAGCGCCACCGCGGCGCCACTGCGATCCGCGCGCTTGAACTGGGCCTTGAAGCTGCCGCCGCCACAATTGCACAACACCCGCAGGGTCGGGCACTGACTGCGCAAGGTTTCCGCGGCGGCCAGCATCTGGGCGCTGAGCCCCGCCGCGCCGAGCACGTAGACATCCACGGCATCGCCCAGATTTGGCGGTGCGGCGTCCGCGGTTTCGAGCAGCAATACCAGGCGCTCCACGCCCATGGCAAAACCCACCGCCAGGGTTGGCTTGCCACCGAGCTGTGCCACCAGACCATCGTAGCGGCCCCCGGCGCAAACCGTGCCTTGCGCTCCCAGCGAATTGGTTACCCATTCAAAGACGGTTTTACCGTAATAGTCCAGGCCACGCACCAGTTTTTCGTTGACGGAGTATGCCACCCCGGCGGCATCGAGGATAGCGCGAAGGCCGGCAAAGTGCTCCACGGATTCGGCGCCGAGGTAGTCGCTCAGTTTCGGCGCATCGGCGAGCAACGCCTGGGTGTCCGGGTTCTTGCTGTCGAGAATGCGCAGCGGATTGCTGCCGAGGCGGCGCTGGCTGTCCTCGTCGAGGGCATCGCGGCGCGCACCGAGCCAGGCCACCAGCGCCTCGCGGTAGCGGGCGCGGTCATCACTGCTGCCCAGTGAATTGATCTGCAGGCTGACGTGATCGGCAATGCCGAGTTCACGCCACAGACGGTCGGTGAGGATCAGCAATTCCGCGTCGATATCCGGCCCTTCGAGACCGAATACCTCGGCGCCGATCTGGTGGAACTGACGCAGGCGCCCCTTCTGCGGGCGCTCGTAGCGAAACATCGGGCCGCGATACCACAGGCGCGGAGACTGCGCGAAGAGCCCCCCCTCCTCGCAGGCGCGCACGCAACCCGCGGTACCCTCGGGGCGCAGCGTGACACTCTCGCCGTTGCGGTCGAGAAAGGTATACATCTCCTTCTCGACGATATCGGTGACTTCACCGATGGAGCGCTGAAACAGCTCCGTCTGCTCGAGGATCGGGAAGCGGATTTCCTGCAGGCCGTAGCGCTCGAAGAGGCTGCGCACCTTGTCTTCCAGGTATTGCCACAATGGCGAGTTGTCGGGGAGCAGGTCGTTCATTCCCCGAATGGAGCGAATCTTGGTCATGCCTATTCTCTGGAGGTGGCGATGAGATCTGCCATTTCTGCTGCCTTGGCGGCAGCCTTTTCGCGGATCGCCCGTTCGAGGTTGTCTACCAGATCCTGCTGGCTGAGCTTGCGGCTGATCTTGCCATCCGTGTAGAGCAGGTGGTTGGGCGTGCCGCCGGTCAATCCCAGGTCGGAGACCTTGGCCTCACCGGGGCCGTTGACGATACAGCCGATGATGGACACATCCATGGCCACCTTGACGTCTTCCAGGCGCTCCTCGAGCGCGTTGACGGTGGCGATGACGTCGAAATTCTGCCGCGAACAACTCGGACAGGCGATGATGTTGATGCCCTTGGAGCGCAATTTGAGACTTTTGAGAATGTCCCAACCCACCTTCACCTCTTCCACCGGGTCTGCCGCGAGAGAGATGCGAAGGGTGTCGCCGATGCCGTCCAGCAACAGGGCGCCGAGACCGATGGCGGATTTGACGGTACCGGAGCGCAGGCCGCCCGCCTCCGTGATGCCCAGATGGAGCGGGTTGTCGATCTGCGCCGCGATCAGGCGGTATGCATCCACCGCCATGAACACATCGGACGCCTTCAAACTCAGCTTGAACTCGCGGAAATCGAGGCGGTCGAGAATATCGATGTGGCGCATGGCGGACTCCACCAGCGCTTCCGGCGTCGGCTCGCCATATTTGCGTTGCAGGTCTTTTTCCAGTGAGCCGGCGTTGACGCCGATGCGGATCGGCACATTGTGGTCGCGGCACTTTTCCACCACCGCGCGCACGCGCTCCTCGCGGCCGATGTTGCCGGGGTTGATGCGCAGGCAATCGACACCTTCGTCGATCACCTTGAGCGCGATCTTGTAGTCGAAGTGAATGTCGGCCACCAGCGGCACCGCACACTGACGGCGGATCTCGCCGAATGCGCTGGCCGCCTCCATGGATGGCACGGACACCCGCACGATGTCGGCACCAGCGTTTTCGAGACGCCGGATCTGCGCCAGGGTGGCGGCGACATCCGTGGTCTCGGTATTGGTCATGCTCTGTACGGAAATGGGCGCATCGCCGCCCACCGGAACCTTGCCCACCATGATCTGGCGGGATTGGCGGCGCTTGATCGGACAGGGAGTCGTCATTGCTTGCTCGCGGTGCCGAGGATAAATTCCACAGCCTGGCCGTCGGCCTGCGGACTCAATGTGACGGGCTTGCCCAGATAACTGAGTCGGACACCCGCCGCGTTGCCCAGGCTGATGCGAAACGGCGGCTCACCTTCGAGATGGAGATGATCTCCGGCGCGCTGCAGGGAAACCGCCAGAATGTATTCCTGCGCATCGACGATTTCCACCCAGCTGTCGGCGACGAACTTCAGTTCGAGGCGATTCTCCGCGCCCGGTGAATTCAGTGACGCCACGACCGCCAGGTCGGCGGGCGCCGGCGCGGCAACGGGTGGCACATCGGTGGCGACAGGGCCGTCGCTGAGCATGGCGCCAAACACCAGCGACGTGGCAAGCAACAGTGTCGCCGCGGAAATAGCCATGGCTTTCACAGGCCTTGGTGCGGCGTTGTCCAGGGTCTGTTTGGCGCCGGGGTTGGCAGCGTCGACGCGTTGCTGGTAGCTCGCCAGAATGGCGGCCGGGCGCGCGCCGACGAGTTGCGCGTAGCGGCGCAGGTAACCCTTCACGAACACCTCGTGCGGCAAGCGCCGGTAATCATCCGTCTCCAGCGCTTGCAACAGGCTGGCAGTGATACCCAGCTCCCGCAAGACACGGCTGTCGGGAATGCGCGCCTCCATACGCAGCTCGCGCAGGGCTTGCCCCGGCCCGCGCACGTCCTGAGCGCCGCTGTCATCGTGCTTCATTTTTCAGCCACTCCTGATATTCCCCGCGTTCTCTGGAGTCTGGAAACAGTTTTTCAAGGGCCAGGCCCTTGCTGGCCTTGGCATCCCTGTCGCCGAGTTGATGGGCGACGCGCACCGCCAGCCAGAGGCTGCGCGCTGCTGGCGGGGCAAGCTGGTCATAGGCGTCCAGATAGCGGCGCGCCTGGCCCGCGTCGCCGCGGCGCAAATGGAGTTCGCCCAGTTCAAGGTACGGCAATGCATAGCGCGGACTGAGCGCAATCGCGCGGTTCCAGGCTTCCTCCGCCTCCCTTTCCTTGCCGAGCCTGTCGGCAGTCAGGCCGAGGCTGTAGAACACCTGGGTGCGCAGCTCATAGTTGACGTCGTCGCTCGCGATCCGGAACTGCTCGTGGGCGTCCTCGACACGGCCCTCCTGGAACAGGAAAATGCCGTAATTGTTGCGCGCCCTGGTGAAATTTCTATCGTAGGCGAGAGCCTGCCTGAAATGCTTCTCCGCCAGCTCCTTTTCCAGCTCCATCTGCAACAGCAGCGCCATGCCATGGTGCGCGCCGGCGGAACGGCTGTCGATTTCCAGCGCCCGCAGCAGGTGGGTACGCGCCATCTGGCGGTTGCCGTCGCCGATGTAATTGAGGCCGAGTTGGATGTGGTTGTCCAGGGAATCCTGACGGTCGCCCGCCGATCTGCCGCCAGAAGCCGCACATCCGGCGAGAGTCAGCGCACACAGCAGCGCGACACCCAACACATACGTTCTCCGGCCCGGCCCGCGCAAATCAGCCCTCCATGCCCATCAGGCGCACCGCACGTTCTGCACCGTCGTTGTTGTAGAGACGCTGGTAGCGCTCCTTGCGCCGCGTTCTGTCGTTGAACTGACCGGCCAGCTGACCGCAGGCGGCGGCGATGTCGTCGCCGCGCGTGGTGCGGATGGTCACCGTATGTCCAGCCTTCATGAGAATGTCCCGAAAACGGTACAGCGAGGTATTGGATACGCGCCGGTAGCCGGAATTGGGAAACGGATTGAACGGAATCAGGTTGATCTTGCAGGGCAGCGTCCTGAGCACCTCGGCCAGTTGATGGGCGTGCTCGGGACGGTCGTTGACCTGGTCGATGAGCGTGTACTCGACCGTTACCTTGCGGTGGCTGTCGGGCAACTTGCCGAGGTAGCTGCGCGCCGAGGCGATCAACGTTTCGAGCGGATACTTGCGGTTGATGGGCACCAGCTCATCGCGCAACGCATTGTTGGGAGCGTGCAGGGAAATCGCCAGGGAGACATCGGTAACATCCGCCAGGCGATCGAGCGCCGGCACCACGCCCGCGGTGCTCAGCGTGACGCGGCGCTTCGACAAACCGTAGGCGCAGTCGTGCATCATGAGATTCATGGCATCGACCACATTGTCGAAATTCATCAATGGCTCGCCCATGCCCATCATCACCACGTTGGTGACGGGGCGATCCTCGCGTATGCCGAATTTACCGAAGGAATCGAGCGCAACCCAAAGTTGGCCAACGATTTCCGCCGCCGACAGGTCGCGGTTGAAGCCCTGCTTGCCGGTGGCGCAGAAGCTGCAATCCAGCGAACAGCCGATCTGTGACGACACACACAGGGTGCCGCGGCCATCCTCGGGAATCCACACCGCCTCGACGCACTCGCCGCCGTCGGTGCGCACCAGCCATTTGCGGGTGCCATCGGCGGACTCGTGGGCGGAAACCAGTTCCGGCGGGCGCACTTCGGCAATCGCCACGAGCTTTTCCCGCAGAGCCTTGGAAAGATCCGTCATCTGGCTGAAATCGCGCACGCCACGCTGGTGGATCCACTTGAGCACCTGGGGCACGCGGAAGCGTTTCTCGCCGATGGCGGCGAAAAATTGCTCCAGCTTTTCAGCAGAAAGCCCCAGGAGGTTGGTCTTCCCTTCCCGGGGCTCGCGGCTGGCTGCGGTTTCGGTCGTTGCCATTGTCATATGGAACCCGTCATGCAGAACCTGGCGTTACACGCATAAGCGACAGTGGGATCTTAACGGCTGCAGATCTCATTGTCGTCGAAAAAGTACTTCACTTCCCGTTCCGCGGAAGTGGCTGAATCGGAACCGTGCACCGCGTTGGCATCGATGGTCTCGGCAAAATCGGCGCGAATGGTGCCGGCGGCGGCTTCCTGGGGATTGGTGGCGCCCATCAGCTCGCGGTTGCGGGCGATGGCATTGTCGCCTTCGAGCACCTGAACCACCACCGGACCGGACGTCATGAAGCCCACCAGATCCTTGAAGAAGGGACGCTCCTTGTGCTCGGCGTAGAAGCCTTCGGCCTGCTCGCGGGACAGGTGCAGCATCTTTGCCGCCACTACATTGAGACCGCTCTTCTCGAAACGGCTGATGATTTCGCCGATGACGTTCTTGGCTACAGCGTCGGGCTTGATGATGGAAAGGGTTCTTTCTGTGGCCATGGGTCGTCTCCGCGCACAATGTTTTGAGGATGATCGGCGCCCGTCGTTGCCCGGCGCCGCAAAGTGGGCGATTTTAACCTTGCAAACAGGGGCTTACAAGGAAGTTTTGCGGCGTAACCGAGACACTGTGTTTCTGGGTTTCACGTTGCACGTTTCATGTTTCACGCAAAAGCTCGGGGAGCTCCGTGGTCGACGCAGATTTATCCCCGAGATCGCCTGGGCATCGGTGTTACCGCGGACATCTCGCGTGAAACGTGCAACCTGTAACCTGAAACTCAAGTAACGTGAAACTCAAGCCAACACCCTCAGGCGCTGGCGCGCACCTCTTCCGCCATGGTGCGAATGCGGCCGACCATCGCGCGCAGCCCGTTGCCGCGGGTCTGGCTCAGGTGGCGCAGCAGGTCGAGCTGCTGGAAATACTGTTCGATGTCGAAAGCGAGCACCTCTTCCGCCGTCTTGCCGTTATAAGCAGCAAGAATAACCCCCAGCAAGCCCTTGACAATAAAGGCATCGCTGTCGGTCTCGAACCACAGACGGTCATTGTCGATACTGCTGTCGATCCACACCTGACTCTGGCAGCCACGCACCAGATGGGCATCGTCTTTCTTGGCATCGGCCATCGCCGGTAGTTCCTTGCCCAGATCGATGATGTACTTGTAGCGCTCTTCCCAGGTATCGAAAAAACCCAGGGTATCGATGATGTCCGCGGCGGTGATGGTGGTGCCGAAGGGGGTGTTGGTCATGTCTTTCTCTTTGGGTCTGACGTCTGACGCTGGACGTCTGACGCTTGGCATGGTGGTTGGCACCTGATGTTTGGCGTCAGACGTCAGACGTCAGACCTCTCAATAAAACATCCCGGTTTCCAGTTGCGCCTCTTCCGACATCATGTCGCGGCTCCAGGGCGGGTCGAATACCAGGTTCACGTTCACCTTTTCGACGTTGGGTACCTGGGCAATTCGGTACTCGACATCGCCCATCAGTACCGGCCCCATGCCGCAGCCGGGCGCGGTCAGGGTCATGTCGACGGTGACCGTTTTGGTGTCCTGGTCGATGTCCATTCGATAGATCAGGCCCAGGCTGCGCAGGTTGACCGGGATCTCCGGATCGTAGACTGTCTCCAGCGCCTGCCACACTTGCTCTTCATGAATATTGCCATCGCCGCGGTCTTCGAACTGGAGTTCGGTTTTCTCCAGCCCCAGGGCATCGGCATCGGTGCCGTCCACCCGCAGCATGTTGCCGCCGTACACGACCGTGTAGTTCCCCCCGAGCGCCTGGGTGATGGTGACGAAGGTATCCGCCGGGATGGTCACGGGGTCGCCGGTGGGAACCCGGCGCGCGGGACAGGCCCGCACGGTGGCGACTAGACGCTGCTCTGCCATGGTGAGGATTTCCTAGAAACTGAAGCTCTCCCCGCAGCCACAGGCATCCTTGGCGTTGGGGTTGTTGATTACCAGGCGGCGATTGACGCCCTCCTGCACGAAATCCAGTTCCATGCCGTCGAGCATGGACAGGTCGCTGCGCGGCAGGCACAGGGTGAGGCCGCCATCGAGTTCGATGGCGAGGTCGTCATCCTGCACATCCGCCACCTCATCGATCACGTATTTGAAACCCGTACATCCCGCTTTCTCGAGATGCACACGCACACCCAGCAGCCCCCGTGGCTCGAGCTGCTTGCGCAGATGGGCCAGAGCCGCCTCCGTCACCTTGATTGCCGGAATCACGGCACCTTGTCTGTCGCTTTGAACGTCAAAAACTTCAACACTCATGGGCTACTCCTTTTCACGTTAGAGCAGAAAACCTCGCACTTTCTCCAGTGCGGCAAACAGGCGATCCACTTCCTCCCGGGTATTGTACAGCGCGAACGAGGCGCGCACCGTGCCCGGAATGCCGTAGAGATCCATCAGCGGCTGGGCGCAGTGGTGGCCCGTGCGCACCGCCACTCCCTGCTGATCGAGCAGCATGCCGACATCGGAGGGATGGGTGCCTTCCAGCAAAAAACTGAACACACCGGCGATCTGGCTTGCCTCTCCGACACGGCGCAGGCCGGGAAAATCCGCGGCCCTGCTCCAGGTGTAGGCGAGCAGATCCGCCTCATGGACGGCAACCGCTGCGCGGTCGAGACTCTCGAGGTAGCGCACCGCCGCGGCAAAACCGATCGCACCGGCGATATCGGGGGTGCCCGCCTCGAACTTGTAGGGCAAGGCGTTCCAGGTCGTGCCCGCGAAACTCACGGTTTCGATCATCTCGCCGCCACCCTGATAGGGAGGCATGGCATCGAGCAGTTCAGTGCGCGCCCAGAGCGCGCCGATACCTGTGGGCCCAAACATCTTGTGGGCCGAAAATGCGTAGAAATCACAGCCGAGCGCCTGCACATCCACCGGCGTGTGGGCTACCGCCTGGGCGCCGTCGACAAGCACCAGTGCGCCCGCTGCCTTCGCCAGACGCACCACGTCGGCGACCGGGTTGACGGTGCCGAGCGCATTGGAAACCTGGTTGATGGAAACCAGCTTCACCCGCGCATCCAGCAGGGATTGCAGGGATTGCAGATCCACATCACCCTGGGCATTCACCGCGACGGGCACGACTTCCGCGCCGGTTGCCATCGCGACCATCTGCCAGGGCACGATATTGGAGTGGTGCTCGAGGGCGGATACCAGCACGCGGTCACCGGCCTTCAGGTTGGCGCGCCCCCAGGTGGCGGCCACCAGGTTGATGGATTCGGTGGTGCCGCGCGTCCAGATCACTTGCTGGGCCGTGGGGCTGTTGATGAAACCCGCCAGTGCTGTCCGCGCACCTTCGAATGCCTGAGTGGCCTCGTCGCTGAGCGCGTGTGCGGCGCGGTGCACGTTGGCGTTGTAGTTGAGATAGTAATCGCTGATCGCCTCGATCACCGCCAGCGGCTTCTGGGTGGTCGCCGCGTTGTCCAGGTACACCAGCGGATGACCATTGACCTGGCGTGCGAGGATGGGAAAATCCCGCCGTACAGCCGCCACGTCGAATGCGGCGCTTTTGCCCTGATGTGGCGATGGGGTGCTCACAGCAGATGCCTCGTCAGATAATCATCCTGGGCGAACAGCCCGCGCAACTCTGCCCTCAGATAGTTCTGCAGGGCATCGCGGCGAATGCGATTGAGAATCTCGTTGATGAAGCCGAAGCTCAGCAGTACCTGTGCCTCCTGCTCGGAAACGCCGCGGGTGAGCAGGTAGTAGAGATGGCCCTCGTCCAGTTGCGCCACGGTGGCACCGTGGGAGCACTGTACGTCATCGGCATAGATCTCCAGCTCCGGCTTGGTATCCACCTCTGCCTTGTTGCTGGTCAACAGGTTGCGGTTGCTCAGGTGCGCACTGGTCTTCTGCGCATCGCGATGGATATGGATGCGACCATTGAACACCGCGCGCGCCTCGTCGGCGATGATGCCGCGGAAGGTTTCGTCACTGGTGCAGTTGGGCACCTCGTGCTCGACACAAGTGTGATAGTCGATCACTTCCCGGTTGCGGGGCAGGTATACGCCATTGAGTTCACAGTGACCGCCCTCGCCGCGCATCCGCACCTGGATATCGTTGCGCTTGAGACGACCGCCCAGCGCCACATGGAAACCGGACAGCAGTGCGTTGCGGCCAACGCTGGCGTGGACCGCACCGACGTGAATCGCGCCCGGCTCCTCGAGGTGCAGGCGGCAGTGGCGCAGCTGCGCATTGTCGCCAATGACGAATTCGCTGACGCCGTTGGTAAAGGCGTTTTGCGCGTCGCCGGTGCTGACGAACTGCTCGAGAACGGCGGCCTCGCTGCCCTCCTCCATCACCACCAGGAGGCGTTGCGCAATGCCGAACGCCTCGGTCTGCGGCGTGGTGAGCCATACCAATTGCACCGGCTTGCCGACCTTGGTGTTGCGCGCCACGCGCAGGAACACGCCATCCACGAGCCAGCTGGCATTGAGGGCCGAGAACAGCCTTTCATCACCGCTCAACTCGCCCAGGTGGGCGCGCACGTCCTCGATGGCATTTTCGTCCGCATCGGCAAAGGTGGTCAGGGTCACGCCTTCCGGCAAATCCCTGGCATCGGATAGCGCCGCGCTGTAGTGACCGTTGACGAATACCAGGCGATAGGCATCCAGATCGGGGATATGGAAATGCCTTGCCAGGCCGGCATCAGGCGCGACGGGTTCGGGGGCGGTCGCAAATGCGCCCTCTTCCAGGGCCCGCAAGCTGGTGTATTTCCAATCCTCGACACGAATGGTGGGCAACGTCCTGCCGCGGCTGCTTTCACGCCCCAGGGCATTGAAGGGTACCAGCCACTCGGGGGCCGCCGGTTGGCGCGCCAGGGCTTTTTGTACGAAATCCGTCATCAGGCGACCTCGTTTTCCAGCCAGCCGTAACCTCTTTCTTCCAGCTCGAGCGCCAGCGACTTGTCGCCGGTCTTGACGATGCGACCGCCGGACAGAACGTGCACGAAATCCGGCTCGATGTGATCGAGCAGGCGCTGATAGTGGGTCACCATCACGAAGGAGCGGTCGGGGCTTCTCAGGGAGTTGACGCCATCCGCCACGACTTGCAGTGCGTCGATGTCGAGGCCGGAGTCGGTCTCATCGAGGATCGCCAGCTTAGGCTGCAGCATCATCATTTGCATGATTTCGTTGCGCTTCTTCTCGCCGCCGGAAAAACCCTCGTTGACGCCGCGCTTGAGGAACGCCTGGTCCAGCATGACCGCGCCACAGGCCTCGCGCGCCAGTTTGAGGAAGCTGACAGAATCGAGCGGCTCCAGACCATCGTGCTCGCGGTGCGCATCCACGGCGGCCTTGAGGAATTCCATGTTGCTGACACCGGGAATTTCGACCGGGTATTGAAACGCCAGGAACAGGCCGGCGCGAGCGCGCTCTTCGGTGTCCAGATCGAGCAGGTCGCGGCCCAGAAAGGTAACGCTGCCGTCCGTCACGTCGTAGTCGTCACGGCCCGCCAGAACGTGGCCCAAAGTGCTTTTGCCAGAACCGTTGGGGCCCATGATGGCATGCACCTCGCCCGGCTTCACGTCGAGGCTCAAGCCGTTGAGGATGGCCTTGCCATTGGCCTTGATGCTTGCGTGCAGATTCTTGATGGACAGCATAACAAAGT